>QWCK01000007.1_pt1 | contig 412230 bp, 413 predicted proteins | sample 1972571 | NCBI WGS metagenome assembly QWCK01 (sample SAMN09866710, study PRJNA288562) | Human gut metagenome isolate term2_stool, whole genome shotgun sequencing... | isolation source: gut | host: Homo sapiens | place: USA: California
ATGCTTTGTTAGAATGCTTTGTTAGAATGCTTTGTTAGAATGCTTTGTTAGAATGCTTTGTTAGAATGCTTTGTTAGAATGCTTTGTTAGAATGCTTTGGGTAATATTTATCAAAATAAGTTCATATTTTATATAATTTTACTAACAAAGATTAGTAAAATTTACTCATCTTTGTTTTCAGATAATATTACTTTAATCATAAGGCCAAAGCCTAAAATCAAAACAATAGTTATAAAAATAATCTCTATTAAATCTAATTTTGTCAATTTTTTCCCTTTTATTTTTTTAATATTTTATTTTCACTTCGTTCTTTAAGTTGTCCACAAGCTGCACTTATGTCAATTCCTTTTGACTCTCTTATAGTGCAAGTTACACTTTTGCTTTGCAAAAAATCACGGAATTTTTCCATATTTTCTTTTAATGGACGTTTATAAATGCTACCTTCGTGAGGGTTAAAATATATCAAATTTACCTTTGCTTTGATGCCGTGAAGCAATTTTACCAAGGTTTTTGCATCTTTTAAGCTATCATTTACACCGTGCATCATTAGATATTCAAACATTACTCTTTTTCTCATATCTATTGGGAAATTTCTTACTGCGTCCATTACGGAGGCAATATTATAAGCTTTATTTATTGGCATAAGCTCTTGTCTTAACTCATCATTTACTGCATGAAGTGATATTGCCAATAAAACTCCTAAATTCATTTCCCCAAGCTTTTTTATCTGCGAGCTAAGTCCACTTGTGCTTACTGTTTGTCTTCTTGGTGAAATGGCAAGTCCGTCATTGTCGGTAAAAATTTTAATAGCTTTTGCAACATTTTCAAGATTATTAAGAGGTTCTCCCATTCCCATATAAACAACATTTACACGTCTTTCATATGGAATTTTATTAATCTTTTTTATAAAATGAACTTGTTCTACAATTTCACCGGCAGTCAAGTTTCTAACAAACCCACCTTTGGCTGTTAGGCAAAAACTACAACCCATTTTACATCCGACTTGTGAACTGACACAAATAGTGTATCTGGCATGTTTTATAAGTTTTCCATTTTCATCAAATTCATCGTCCTTCATTGGAAGCAAAACGCTTTCTATAGTTTTTCCATCTTTTAATGCAAAAAGATATTTAATACTTCCATCTTTGCTTTTTTCAGATTTTACAACTTTTAGTGGATCAAAATAAAAATTTTGCCTTAAATCTTGCCTTAAATCTTTTGGCAAATTTAGCATTTCATCAAAGCTATCAACGTTTTTTTTGTAAATCCATTCATAAATTTGTTTAGCTCTAAAAGCTGGTTTTACAAATTCACCGAGTTCATCTTTCGTAAAATCAAGTAAATTTTTCAAATCAACCCTTTTTCTTTTATATATATTTTTAATTTTTCTTTTGCTGCATCATGGTTTTTTATAAACATTTCATGAGCATTTTCATCACAAAAATTTGTAGCACAAACTACTGCTTTGCACTTAATTTTAAAAAAATTTGCTACACTTAAAATAGAATAAAACTCCATATTTTCTAAATCAAACCCATTTTCATAAAATTTTGCCGCTAAATTTTCATCTTGTGTTATGAAATTTGATGAGTTTATAACGATATTTGAACTTTTTGTTAGTGATGTTTCACGTGAAACATTTAGTGGATTTTCTAAATTTAAAGGAGAATATGATAAATTTAAAAGCCTAGAAATTTCTAAATTTGAAGCTTTAGAACTTTCATAAATTTCTAAAATTTCACCTTTTTTATAAATTCCAGCAGTTCCAACGAAGATGATTTGTTTTGGTAAATCATCTTCTAGTGATTTTTTTGTTAGTATGTTGGTTAGTGTTATTGCAGTTTCTATTAGTCCAATTCCAATACTCTGGGCAAATTCGAAGCTCTCACTTTTTCCCGCACAAACTAACAAATTAGTCATTAAATTCTAACCTTTATACCGTTTTCTAAAAGATATTTTTTTAATTCATTTATGCGAATTGTTCCAAAGTGAAATACTGAAGCTGCTAAAGCTGAACTAACTCCAGCCCTAAAAGCATCTAAAAAGTCACTCATTTTTCCAGCACCACCGCTTGCAATAACTGGGATATTTAACTCTTTTGCTAACAAACCTGTTATTTCTAAATCATATCCGTTAGTTACACCATCTCTATCCATAGATGTTGGAAGAATTTCTGCAGCGCCTCTATCTTGAACCTCTAAAGCCCATTTTAAAGCTTCTTTCCCGCTATCAACTTCGCCGCCATTTATAAAAACATTATAATTATTATTTACTTTTTTTACATCTATTGCTACAATTAGTGAGTTAAATTCCTTAGCTGCTTCATTGATTAAATTAGGTGTTTTGATGGCTGCTGAATTTATGCTAACCTTGCTTACGCCAGCATCTAAAAGTGCTTTTATATCATCAATTGTCTTTATTCCACCGCCAACAATTAGTGGAATTTTTATAGAATTTGCTACTTTTTTAGCAAGTTCGACTGTTGTTTTTCTATTTTCATTAGTTGCAGTTATATCTAAAAAGCAAAGTTCATCAGCACCTTCTTTCTCATAGAACTGAGCTATTTCTACAGGATCTCCGACATCGACTAAATTTACAAAATTTACACCTTTTACAACTCTGCCTTTGTTTGTGTCAAGACAAGGAATTATCTTTTTCATCTTTTGCCTTTGTATTAAAATAGAGTGTTATTTTATCGAAATTTTTCTAATGTGTAGCTTTGTTAGTTTTTTTTAGTTATAATCTTTTGATGATAAAGGCAAAAAAGAAATTCGGACAAAATTTCCTAAAAGATAGCGTGGTTCTTGATAAGATCATCCAAGCGATTCCCAAAGATATTTTTAGTGCCAAAGATTGCGATTTGGTTGAAATTGGGGCTGGCTTAGGTGATTTAACTAAGAAATTGTTAGAAATTTCAAAAGTTAAAAGTTATGAAATTGATGAAGATCTTTTTAAAATTTTAAATCAAACTTTTAAAAAAGAAATCGATGAAAAAAAATTGATCTTAACGCTTGGCGATGCTTTGCATCATTGGAATTTAATAAGCTGTAAGAGCTATTTTTTAGTTGCAAATTTGCCATATTATGTGGCGACAAATATCATGCTAAAAGCAATAGATGATCCAAATTGCTTAGGATTTATAGTTATGATCCAGCGTGAAGTTGCCTTGAAATTTTGTGGCTTTGGTGGTTCAAATTCGCTTAGTTTAATAACTAGCTTAAACGGAGAGATAAAAGCTTTATTTGACGTACCTCCAAGCAGCTTTGAACCAGAACCAAAAGTTATGTCAAGTGTTGTAAAATTTAGTAAATTTGATAACTTCAATGAGCTTGATAGAGTCAACTATGAATCTTATAAAGATTTTTTAAAAACCTGTTTTTTAAGTCCTAGAAAAACGCTTTTTAAGAACTTAAGCTCTAAGATTGATAAAGAGATTTTAGAAAAATGCTTTGAAGAGTTAAATTTAGATAAAAATTTAAGAGCTCATCAATTAAATAACACCTTAATAGTAAAAATTTTTAATTATTTAAAGGTGAGAAATGGAAAAAAATCAAAATAGTGCAGATAATAAAAGCACTCAAAACAGCAATCCAAATGATTCAAATAACAAAAACAATAACGGCGTAAAAAAAGAAAACAATCAAAATCAACAAACAAGTAGGCAAAATGGTTTTAAAAAGACAAATCGTTATGCAAACCGAAAGAAAAATCTTCAAAAAGAATCAGGCATAGGCGAAAAAGAAACTCCTAAAAAAACTCAGTCAAAAAGAAGAAAAAAATCAAATGTTTCTAAATGCTTAAATGGTAATGAAAATTGGCAAAAAGAGATGGAAAAAGCAATCATCGCAAACAAAAAAGTTCACGATGAAAGACTAAATCCTTTAAAATTCTTTAAATCAAATTCTAAGATCCGCATAACCCCACTTGGTGGTCTTGGTGAAATAGGTGGAAATATAACTGTTTTTGAGACAAATACAAGTGCGATTATAGTTGATGTCGGTATGAGTTTTCCAAATGAAAGTATGCTTGGAGTTGATATTTTAATACCTGATTTTGACTACATAAGAAAGATAAAAGACAAAATTAAGGCTGTAATTATAACTCACGCACATGAGGATCATATCGGTGCGATGCCATATTTTTATAAAGAGTTTGATTATCCAATTTATGCTACGCCACTTTGTCTTGGAATGATATCAAATAAATTTGAAGAGCATGGCTTAAAGGCAAAAAGAGCACTTTTCAGACCAGTAGAAAAAAGAAAAGTCTATAAAATAGGCGATTTTGATGTCGAATGGATACATATAACTCACTCTATAATTGACGCTTCAGCCCTTGCTATAAAAACAGAGGCTGGCACAATTATCCACACAGGGGATTTTAAGATAGATCATACGCCAATAGATGGCTATCCGACTGATTTGGGGCGATTAGCAGAATATGGAGAAAAAGGGGTGCTCCTTTTAATGAGCGATAGCACAAATTCTCATAGAGAAGGCATTACAAAAAGTGAAAAAACAGTTGGAAAGACCTTTGACGAAATATTTTCCAAATCAAAAGGAAGAGTTATTATGAGCACATTTAGCTCAAATGTTCATAGAATTTATCAGGCTATTGAACATGGATTAAAACACAATAGAAAAATTTGTGTTATCGGAAGATCAATGGAGAGAAATTTATTTACTGCTATGGAACTTGGATATATTGATCTTTCAAAGGAAATTTTTATAGATGCTAACGAGGTTGGAAAATACCCTGATAACGAGGTTTTGATAGTAACAACAGGAAGTCAGGGCGAGACTATGAGCGCACTATATAGAATGGCAACGGATGAGCATAAATATATCAAGATAAAGCCAAGCGATCAAATTATTATCTCAGCCAAAGCAATCCCTGGAAATGAGGCAAGTGTTTCAAATATCTTAAACTATCTTTTAAAAAGTGGTGCAAAAGTTGCGTATCAAGATTTTAGTGAGATTCATGTCTCAGGTCACGCTGCACAAGAAGAGCAAAAGCTCATGCTTCGTCTTACAAAGCCTAAGTTTTTCTTGCCTGTTCATGGGGAGTATAATCATATAGAAAAGCACTCTAAAACAGCCATTGATTGTGGTGTCGATCCAAGAAATATCTATTTGATGAGTGATGGTGATCAAGTTGAAGTTACAAGTGGATATATAAAAAGAGTAAAAACTGTAAAAACTGGCAAAATTTTTGTCGACAATCAGATAAACAAAGAAATCTCAGATGATATGGTAAAACATCGTCAAAATTTAGCGGATGCTGGTGTTGTAATGGTTATCGCTCAAGTTGATCAAGCAAATAAAAAGCTTGTAAAAACAAGAGTTATAACTTATGGAGTTGTTAATGCAAAAGAACAAAGAGCCTTTGCAAAAGATATGGAACTTGTTTTAACACAGTTTCTAAGTAATTTAAAAAATGAGCTTTTAGGAGATCAAAGGGCTTTAGAAAATCAAATAAGACAAGCCATAAGAAAGCATATCTTTAGACGTCTTAAAAAGTACCCTACAATTGTTCCTGTAATTTACCTAGTGTGAGGCATAAAATGAGTGAAATTTTAGAAATTGGAAAAAGAGTTTTAGAGCTTGAGGGAAATGAGCTTTTAAGACACTCGAATTTACTTGATGATAAATTTGAAAATGCTTTAAATTTGCTCTATTCTTGTAAAGGAAAAGTTATCGTAACAGGAGTTGGAAAAAGTGGCCATATAGGCGCAAAAATAGCAGCTACAATGGCTAGTACTGGCACTCCTAGTTTTTTTTTACATCCAACTGAAGCTTTGCACGGAGATCTTGGAATGGTGCAAAAAAGCGATGTGATACTAGCGATAAGTTTTAGTGGCGAAAGTGATGAGCTTATAAAAATAATGCCTCACCTTAAAAGATTTGGTGTTCAAATTATATCAATGACTGCTAAATTCAGCAGTTCCTTAGCTAAATTTAGCGATGAAATAATAAGTCTTGATATAATAAAAGAGGCTTGTCCATTAGGTGCTGCGCCAACAGTTTCTACTACGTTAACTTTAGCTTTGGGCGATGCCTTGGCAATTTGTCTTATGAAGATGAGAAATTTTAAAGTTGAAGATTTTGCAAATTTTCATCCAGGTGGTAGTCTTGGAAAAAGACTGTTTTTAAAAGTAAAAGATGTTATGAAAACTAATGAATTGCCAGTTGTTAGTTATGATGTTAGTCTCAAAGTTGCTATAGATACGATGACCCATGGAAAACTTGGAGCCGTTTTACTAACAGATAAAAATGGTAAGTTAGTGGCGATTTTAAGTGATGGGGATTTAAGAAGAGCACTACAAAGAGACGATTTTGATATAAATGATAAAGCCCTAAACTATGCAACAAAAGAGCCAAAAATTATAGATGATGATGAAATTTTAGCATCAACTGCCCTTAAAATAATAGAAAAATATAAAATTCAATTGCTTGTAATTGTCAATGATAAAAAAATTCCAATTGGAATTTTGCACATTCATGATTTGACAAATTTAGGATTATAAATGGAAAAAATGAGAATTAATAAATTTATTTCACACAACACTAACTATTCACGTCGTGAAGCAGATGAGCTTATAAAAAGTGGGAAAATTAGTGTAAATGGAAGAGTTGTTAGTGATTTTGTAGAAGTTAGTTATGAAGATAAAATCAAGATAAATGGGCGTTTAGTTAAGAAAAAAACCGAGTTTTCAGTTATTGTTTATAACAAACAAAAAGGTGAGTTAGTTACAAAGCGTGATGATAGGGGTAGAAAAACAATATTCGATACCTTGCCGAAAGGTTTTAGTAAGTTTATAAGTGTTGGAAGGCTTGACTTTGCTAGCGAAGGACTTTTACTGCTTACTGATGCACCTGCTATAGCTGAGGCTTTAATGAGAAGCGATATTGAAAGAATGTATTATCTAAAGGTAAAAGGTGAGATAACTGATGATGTTATAGCAGCGATGAGAGAAGGATTTTTTGCCAAAGATGCCACAAAAGGAGCGCATGAAAAAACGCAGATCAAATCAATGGAATTTAAGCCTTTTTTAGCCTATTCAGTGCTTGGATCAAGTGGTGGTTATACAAAATTAAAAGTCATTATAAATGAGGGTCAAAATAGAGAACTAAGACGCTTTTTTGGATGTTTTGATCTAGAGGTTGTGGAGTTAAAAAGAGTTAGTTTTGGAAGGGTTGATTTGGGAATGTTAAAGCCTGGGAAATGGAGATATCTAACAAGCTCAGAATATGATGATTTAAGAGATTTTCTAAAGCAAAATAATGTTAGGTACTAATATTTTTTGTTTTCTAACAGTTTACTATTAAATTATATAATATCAAGTAATTTAATAGATATACTTTTAAAGGAGTAAAAGATGGCAGCACAAGAAACAGTAGATGTTAATGCTATGAAAAAAGAAATTGATAGTTTAAAACAAGAGCTAAAAGACATGGCAAAATCAATAAAAGATTCTGGCAAAGAAGCACTTAAAGATGCAAAAAATAAAATTGACGGCAGTATGTCAATCGAAGATATTGAAAAAGCAATTGATGAGCTAAAGAGCAAGGGAAAAGATGGGGTTGATTATGTTAGTAAAAACATTAAAGATGAACCTTTAAAAAGTGTTGGTATTACCCTTGCTGTTGGTTTTGTACTCGGTTGGTTGTTTAGGAAATAATGGCTGGTTTTAGCATTTCTGAGTTTTTAATCTCAGTTGTCGAACTAGTAGAGGCACAAGCCGATGATATAAAAGCTTCTTTTGTAAAAAGTACTGGAAATATCATAGCCTTGTGCGTCGTTGCAATCATTGCAGTTGTGGGTTTTATTTTCTTACTTCTTGGTTTAAATTTAGTTTTTCAAATATGGGTTGGCAAACTTGGAGCTTATTTTTTAACATCCGGAGTGGCTTTTTTATTGTCATTTATTATTTACATGGTGTATTTATGGAAAACAAAAAAGTAAGAAAAAAACTAAATGAAGTAGTTGCTATGCTTGATGGAAAAAGCTATGTAGTAGATAAAAAAGACACTAAGCTAAGAGTAGAGATGGCAAAATTAAAGCTTTTAAAATCTGATCCGGGCTTGGAAATTTCCGAAGAACTACAGCTCATAAACAGAGGTAGAATTACACTGGCACTAGTAAATTTGATTGACAAAAAATTTATTATGCCTAAACTTTTAAGTATATTTTCAAAAAAAATCAAATAGTAAATCTTATCAAAACATTCAATATTTTAATCTAGCAAATTTCGTATATTTTTAATAGTTTAAAAATTTTAAGTATAGCTAAATCTCTAATATTTTAATAATTATTTTTATTAGTCGAAACAAATATAAAATTATTTTTTTAATTAGTCACTTATAATCTTGCTAAATTCTTAAAAAATTAGTATAATTCGATTCGAAATAGTTTATTAGTCTTAGCATATTATATATATGGTTTTATTAATATCTATTTAAATAAATAAAAAAAGAAAGAGGAATATGAAAAAGATAGCGTTTTTATTTTTACTTGCAGCAACGTTTGCTTTTAGTAGTAGTTTAGATGAAATTCGTAAAAATGGCGAAATTAAGATTGGTGTTTGGACAAGCCAACCTCCGTATTCAAATTTAGAAAATGGGGAATTTGAAGGATTTGAAGTTGACATGGCAAAAGCCATTGGTTCAAACATTGTTGGAAGTGGAGGAAAAGTAACCTTAGTTGGTATTGAGAGTGGAAACGAAAGAATTAAATTCTTACAAAACAATCAAGTTGATGTTGTAATAGCAAGTTTTACTGAAACAGACGAAAGAAAGAAAAAAGTTGATTTTTCACTTCCATATTTTGCCGTAGCAATGGGTGCGATAAGCAGCAAAGATAAGCCTTTAAATTTTGAAAAAGATTTAAATTATAAAACCATTGTTATTCAAGAGGGAACTACAATGGAGGATTATGTTAAAACAATTCCTGGAGCTACTGTAGTAAAAACAAAAGGCTCTATGGAGGCATTTAGAAAATTAAGAGACAATAAAGCAGATGCGTATATAGATGATAATTTAGTCGTTATGGCTTATGCTATAGTAGATAGAAATTATATCGCTCCAAAAGGCATGAGGAATTTGGGATTTAACAGCTTTTTAGGTGCGGCGGTTAACAAGGGAAATAATGAGCTTTTAGATGCCGTAAATAATGAAATGGTAAAACTTAGCAAACAAGGATTTTTTAGAAAAATATTTAATGAAACCTTTGTTCCATTTTATAAAAATGAAGTTGAGGCAAAATATTTCTTATTAGAAGATATTTACAAAATTTTTGGATAAAATTCACAAAATAAAATCTTTAAAGGAGGAAAAAATGAAGATTTTAAAAAAATTAGCATTTTTTATGCTGTTAGGAACAACTATGCTTTTTGCAAAGCCAACTATTTACATTTTAGCAACAGGTGGAACTATCGCTGGAGCTGGTGATAGTGCGTTAAGTGGAAGTTATACTTCAGGAACAGTTACAGTTGATAAGTTAATTGCCGCAGTTCCGCAAATTAACGAAATTGCTACTATTAAAGGTGAGCAAATTTCAAATATCGGCTCACAAGAGATGAATAATGAAGTTTGGTTAAAACTTGCTAATAGAGTAAATGAGCTTTTATCAGATAAGAGTGTTGATGGTATAGTTATAACTCACGGAACTGACACAATGGAAGAAAGTTCTTACTTCCTAAATCTAGTTACAAAAAGTAAAAAACCAGTTGTTTTTGTAGGCGCTATGAGAAGTGGAACTTCAATGAGTGCTGATGGTCCTTTAAACATCTATAATGCTGTAAATGTTGCTATGGATAAAAACAGTGTTGGAAAAGGTGTTTTAGTTGTAATGAACGATAAAATTCATGCTGCTAGAGAAGTTACTAAAACAAACACAACCGCAGTTGATACTTTTAAATCAGTAAATACAGGAAATATCGGAACCGTAAATTATGGTATAGTAAATTACTATCTTGCTCCAGTTAGAAAACACACTGTAAATTCAGAATTTAGTGTAAAAGGTCTTGAAAGTCTACCAAGAGTTGATATAGTATATGGACATACACAAGATACTCCTGATTTTGTAGAAACTGCTGTTAAAAACGGTGCAAAAGGTATAATTCTAGCTGGTATGGGAAATGGAAACCCTTATCCAAGTGTTGAAAAAGCTTTGGCTGATGCTGTAAAACAAGGCGTTGTAGTTGTTAGAGGAAGCAGAGTAGGAAGTGGTTCAACTAGTGTTGGTGCTGAGGTTGATGATGCAAAATATGGCTTTTTAACAGCTGATAACTTAAATGTTGCAAAAGCTAGAGTTTTATTAATGGTTGCTTTAACAAAAACAAGCGATAAAGATAAAATTCAAAAATACTTCAAAGAGTATTAAGATAAAAAAGGCGGAATTTTCCGCCTTTAATTTCCAGTAATAATAAAAAATATTATAAAAAACAATTACACTTAAAAATTATTTTACCACCTTCTTAAAAAGAGTTTCATCATTTTCTTTATCAAGTGCTTTTGCAAATTTTTAAGATAATATTGTGCTCTATAGCACATGCAAGTATAAATTAAAATGGAACAAAAATTATAGTATTATAGGACTAGAATATAGGCTTAGTAAAATCTATGTCAAGGCTAACTGAAATGATTTTATAACATTTTCTCTATTAAAAAAACCTCTCATCAGCTTTTGTATGGCTTTCTATGTTATTATCGCTTTATTACACTTAAAAAAATAGCAAGTTTTTCTTAAGCCTGATCAGATTTGAAAACATCTTTTTAGGATAACTAGGTAATTTAAAATCCTTTCAATAAAATAATTAATACTTTTTATTCCACCCATGAAAATTCGTTTAAAATTTTATAAATTCATTTTTAGCTTACATAAGGCTATTCTAAATTCACTATTTTTTCCTTGCTATACCAAACTACAATATATTGTATTTTAGATATTTTATTTAATTTATATCCTTTAGTTTCATATTTTTCTATCTCTTTTTTAAATTTTTGTGAAAACTTTCCAATACAAAATTTTCCACTAAAAATTCATTGAGCATTTACTCTAACTTCTTGGCCAGCTTGTAAATTTAACTTTTTGATTCTTAGAAATAAATCATGTCTTGATAGATTAACGTCACTTAGTCCCATTGTTAAAGTTATATTTTTAGGAGTATAAAAGCTATTTTTAAAATCTAATATTTGAGTAAAATAGCTTTTGTATTTTAAAAAAATTTCATTTTTAGAATAGATAAAAAGTGATTTTTTTGCTCTTGTTATTGCAACATACAAAAGTCTTTTATCGTATTCATTGTCTATTTTATCTTTAAAACAAAGATGAACACTATCAAATTCTTTACCTTTGGCTTTATGCATGGTAGAGATTATCACATTTGATTTTGTATTTTCAAACTCATCAAAATCGATAATTTCTATAAATTCTTTAAAAGCTTTTTTAAGATATTTTTCATTTTCACTCATATCGTATTCATTTTGAAATTTTTCTATAACTTCAAGTGCTAAAGATAAATTTGTTGAGTTTTTAAACTCATTTTTAAATTCTTCAAATGCTTTTTTAAAGCAATATTTTTCAAAATAAAATAAAAATACTCTTAACTCTATTAAATTTCCAAGTCTAAAGCCGTTTTGGTCTAATAAAAGTTTAGCATTTATTTTATTTTTAAGTAAAAATGAGTAGATATCCAAAACATCTTTATTCTCTCTTGCGATGATAATGCTTTTTTTGTTAGTGTTTAAGTTAGTTAGTAAATAAGATAAAAAATCATTTGTTTTTAAAAGCACTATTTTTCCTGAATTTTGAGAGTTTGCGACTAAATTTTTAGTTTTTAGTTTTTCTTTAAACTCATTTCTAAAAGCATTAAAAAAACTAACTAAATTATAACAACTTCGATAATTTGTTAGTAGATTATAAGCTTTATAATTTGTAGAAAAATCATTTTTAAACTCGTTAATAAATTTAATATCAGCTTTATTGTCACCAAAATCCATAATGCATTGATCATCATCTCCAACTGCAATTATTTTTTTATCATTTGGCATGTTTTTATAAATTTCTTTTATAAACTCATAACTTTTAAGCCCTATGTCTTGATACTCATCAAGAACCAACATCTGGATTAAAGGAAGCTCTATATCTTTATTTTGTAGGGCTTTTGTAGCGTTAGGAATGGCATTTTTTAATTCATCCTCGCTACTATATTTGCAAGATAATAAATTTAAGGCAAACGCATGAAAAGTATAAATTTTAACCTTGTAAATTTGATTGCCAATTAGATTTTTAAGCCTAGTTTTAAATTCACTAACAGCGGTTCTTGAGTGTGCAAGCATTAAAAAATATTCTGCCTTAAAGCCTTCCTTTGTTATTAATGAAGCAATTTTATGAACCAAAGTTTTTGTTTTTCCGCTTCCTGGTCCTGCTAAAACCATGATAGAGTTACTTTTATCATCGTTAAATACTGCTTTTTGCTCATCATTTAGCGATGATAAGATTTGATTTAGTTTTGTTTTTGTAACTGGAAGTTTTATAAATTTATCAAATTTATATTTCTTTTTAAATTTTTCATACTCCAAACTAAAATAATCTTTTATAAACTCACTAACATCTTTATCTTTGTTAGTTAGCATTTCTAAAAACTTAGCTTGGATATGCACAGCTTCGATTTTTCTTTCATAATATTTTGCCAAAGTTTTGTTATAATCTCTTCTTTTTTGATAGGGTGTGTTTTCATTTATTTTATCTAAAAGAGTGATTTTATAAGCTTTATAGTAAATCAACCGTCCTTTTCTAAGTTCAAAATTTTTTAAAATTTGATGAAGATAAACAAGACAGTGATGGAAAAATTCAGTTCTTATACCGAGTTTGCTTTGAAGCTTCATAGATGCAAACTCTATCTCTTTTTCATCTTCTTTTAAGAAATTTAAAATTTCAAAAAGTATAGTTTTACAAATTTCTTGTCTTTGTTTTAATAAAATTTTAAAAGATTTTTCATCTTTTAGTTCTATAGTAGTAAAAAAGTTATAAAAATAAACATTTAGAGTTTGGTTATGAATTTTTGATAAAGATGAAAAACTTTGGATAATTTTTTTGATTTTTGTAATTTTTTTGGTATCTTTATTTTCAATGTCTCGAATATCAAATTTTTTCTTTTCCGGTATATAATCAAAAATTTGATTTTCAAGACTTAAATGATTGAAAAACTCATTTTTTACTTTTTTGTTTATAAAAACTGAAATATCATTATCATAATTTATCAAATTTTCTTTTTGCAAAGCATAAATAGCTTCAAATGTATCTTTGCTGCTAATGCCGATATTACTTGATAAATCCTCTATTTCAACGGGCTGGGTTTTGCTTTGCTGGATTATATTTTGCATGATTAAAATCATATATTTTTTAATATCTTTATAAATTTCTTTTTTATCTATCAAATTTGTGATATAGCCCATATCTCGCTTTTCTTTTTCTATTAAAGACGAGCCACAAATTGTATATTTATCCCTATCTCGTTTTAAAATTTCACATCTTTCAAGCTCTAAAAGTGCGGTTTTTACGATGTTTTCATAATCAAGGTCTAAATTTACACCTGAGTTTTTAGCCAAAGATTTAGCAGAAACATACACAGGATTTGATTTTTTCTTTTTTAAAGTTTTTACTATTGATTGAATTTCTTCAGCATCAATTTTATTTGAATTTAGTTTTTGAAAAATTTTATCAAAATCATCTTTTTGATATAAAATTATGCATTTTGCAACTATATCTTTGCTTCTTGCCCCACGACCTGATTCTTGCAAATATGCCTCTAAACTATCTGATTGATTATAGTGAATTACTGCTTGTATATTTGGCTTATCAATACCCATTCCAAAGGCAGTTGTTGCAACTACGATGTCTATTTTATCATCAATAAAATCTTTTAAAATTTTACTTTTATTTCTGCCAACTCTTGTACCTTTTTCTATCTCATCATCGATTTTTGCATAAAATGGCTCAATGCATAAATTTAGATATTCAAGCCTTGCATCTTCTGTTAGTTTTTGACTTAACTCTTTGCAGCCTTTTGCATTTTGTGGGAGATAGATTATTGTTGGTATTTTCCCTAAATTTTGAATTGTTTTTATTAATTTTTCATATTTTTCATTCTCATCTTTTACTTCTATTGCCTCATATTCTAAATTTTCTCTTTTTGAAGAAGCTAAAAACTCATCAAATTCTATTTTCATATTTTTGAAAAAATATTCTTTTATATCATTTATAACCTCTGGTTTAGCGGTGGCTGTAAAACAGGAAACGGGTATATTTTCTTGCATATTTGAGCTTTGATTTAATTCATTTATGAAAGTTGCGATATAGTGATAATCGTGTCTAAAATCGTGTCCCCAAGATGAAAAGCAGTGTGCCTCATCAATAACAAATCTATCTATCATTCTACATTTTAATGCATTGAAAATAGAATTTGATCTTAATGCTTCTGGTGCTAAATACAAAATATCAACTGTGCCGTTTGAAATTTGAGTTATTATATCAGATCTTTCAACCGGGCTTAAATAGCCACTTATTGCTTTTACACTAAAGTTTTGATTTTTTTCTTTAAAGCTATCAACATGATTCTTCATCAAAGCCTGAAGTGGTGAAATAACAACAGTTAAGGCATTGTAAGCTTGTGCTTTAATAAGAGCTGGAAGTTGAAAAGTAAAAGTTTTTCCACCACCTGTTGGAAGAATTGCAAGAATAGAATTGTCATTTAAAGCAGAATTTATAATGTCTTTTTGTGAAATTTTAAATAATCCCTCATTGATATTTTCAAACTCTTTAAAAGTATTAAAACCAAACTCATTGAGTGCAAATTTAGAAATATTTGTGCTTTTTAAATCAAAACATATATTTTTTATGATCCAAGAAATGTTTGGAAATTTATTTATTATGATATGTGAAATTGCAGCTTTTCTATCCGTATATAAAAATGAAATTATAAAAGCAAGCTCAATAGGCATTGTGTTTGCAAGAAGTAAAATATCATCTTCTTCGTATTTTATATCATTTGGTATAATTTTAGAGAAGTCATTCTTTTTAGGCTTTAAATTTTTATATACAAAATATCCATTAAAATATTTATTTTCATAGAGCAAGTCTACAAAAACTTGTTTTATTTCATTGTTTAGACTATTGAATTTGGCATCTAATGGTTCAAAAAGAGCCTTTGTTTGAAAAGCATCTCCAAGTGGGTTATTTTGTATGTTTAATGTGGTTTTGTACGGCTTTAATAATTTATGAGTTTTTTTATTTGGAAAAAGAAGCATGGAAAGAAAAAGTGTATCAATGATATTTTTATCTTTTAAATTATCATTTAAAATAGTTGACGATAAATAAATTCCATCATGATCTATAAAATTATGCCCACAAATAAAATTAAAACTATGCTTTTTTAAGAAAAAATCAGCTTCTAAAATCTCATTTGTTTTTATAGAATCATCTTTAAAGACAGCACCAAATTCATACAGCTTCTTGTCATTTTTACCAATTTCTGTGTCTATAAAGATTACTTCGTTCATTTAAAACACTAAAACCCTCATTTTGCTTTTTATCACATCTTCTATAAAGCCATCTTTTTGCATTTTTAAAAGAGTGTTTTTGATTTCGTTTTTATCAAATTTGACATCACTTATTTCTAAATGCCAGACGATGTTTTCAAATGCTTCATCAAAAGTCCTATTTGAGATGCGAACTTCTTCTAAAATCTCAGTTTTGTAGGCAATTTTATTTTCATCAAGCCAGTTTTTTAAAATCACAGCTTTATTTTTATCTTTTGTTTTTCTATCGTAAAGCTTATAAAACGGCTCTAACATCGTAGAAATCTTAAATTCTTCCCAATTTAGATAAATTCTTAAATTTCCTAAATCCATAAATTTATTAAAATCATCCTTATTTTGTAAAGCTGGACTCATAGTTAAAAATGCGATATCAAATTTATCAGCGGTTTGGAAATTTTTAAAATCAGAGTTTATTGTTTGAAGGTTATTTATTTTAAACTCAGCTTTTTTTAAATTTAACTCCTCGAGCATTTTTGTTGAGCTATCTACACCTAAAACCATTTTGCAAATTCCGGCTAAATAAAGTGAATAAATCCCAGTTCCACATCCTATATCAACTAAGGTTTTATCTTTAAAGCTAACATCAAAATCTTTTAAAATCTTAAAAAATCTTATTTGGAATTCGTTCAAATTTCCATCAAATTTACTATAACTTTTAGCTTTTTTATCCCAAATTTCACTATTTTTTATATTGCTATTTTTATTTTGAACATTCATCACAAGTTCCTTTTACAACTACGCTTTTTATATTCTTAAGTTCTAAATTTGGCATTGATATTTCTTCCATCTTATGACATTTTTCACAAACAAAATAAGCTTTTGCATGATCTGCTAACTCATAAAAATTTTTGTTGTTAGCCATACTTGAAATTAAAATTCCTTTTTCTTCAAGTAGGTCTAAGTTCCTATAAACTGTGGTTTTATTAGCATTTGTAAGATTTACTATCTCGTCATAACTAACAGGTTTGTTAGCGGTTTTTAAAATTTTTACAAGAGAATTTCTAAAAGCTGTTGGTTTTATATCGTGGTTCAATAAAAATTTTTTTACATCCATTTTAAAATCCTTAAATATGATAATGATATCATAAAATTAATAAAACAATAGTAAAAAATGCAACCTAGTTGCTTAAAATTAAGTTGCAACTAAGTTGTGTTTGATATACTTTTTCAAATTTTTTTAACAAGGAGAGAATAAAGTATGAAAAAACTATTTTTTTTCACTTTAATCAGTTGCTTAGGAGCTTTTGCAAAGCCTTTAGTTACAACTACGATTTTGCCTACAAAATATTTTGTTGAGCGTATCGCAGGAGATAGTTTAGAAGTTGTAAGTTTGGTAGAAAAAGGTGCTGACCCACATACTTACGAGCCAAAACCAAATCAAATGAAAAGTGTTGAAAAGAGCGAACTTCATTTTGCTGTAGGAATGGAATTTGATGAAATTTGGCTTCCAAGACTACAAAAACAATTTCCAAATTTGGTTGTTATAAATACAGATGAAAATATAAAAAAAATTCCTATGATGGCTCATCATCATCATGATTCACACGAGCATGAAAGTCATGCTGATCATAATCACCATGATGATGATCAAGGTGTAATTCATGAGCACGAAAATCACGAAGTAAAACACAGTGATGAGCATCACCATGAAGATGCAAATCACGAACATCATCATTGCGATCACGGTGGAGTTGATCCACACATTTGGCTAGATCCATCACTTGTAAAAAAACAAGCTCAAAATATTGCAAATGCATTAATTAAAAAATATCCTAAAAACAAAGAGCTTTTTGAATCAAATTTAAATAAATTTAACAAAGATTTAGATAGTTTTGATAAAAATACAGCTGAGAGATTAAAAAATTTAAAATCAAATAAGTTTATGGTTTATCACCCATCTTGGGGATATTTTGCAGCTCGTTATAATCTTGTTCAAATTCCTATAGAAATAGAGGGAAAAGAGCCAAAGCCAGCTGACTTAAAAGAGCTTATACATAAAGCAAAAGATGAGAAGATAAAAGTTATTTTTGTTGCTCCTCAGTTTTCTAAAAAAGCAGCAAATATGGTAGCAAAACAAACCGGAGCAAAAGTTGTAGAAATAGACCAATTGCCTGAAAATTGGTTTAGTGAAATGCAAAAAACAGTAGATATTTTTGCCAAAATTTTAAAATAAATTTAAAATAAAAACCTAAAATATGCGTAAAACAAAAGGCTTAAAATGAGAATATTTGTAATACTTTTAATTTTTGTTAAAACGCAAATTCTAGCTTGTGCGTTGTGTGCCTTAATGACACCAACTGCACATGTTTTTTTAAATTTTAATACCGAAGAAGACACTCTTAAAAATATCGAAATTTCATGGATATTTTCTCAAAATTTTACAGATCTTACACTTCAAGGATATGACTTTAACGCAAATTCAAAACTTGAAAAAAATGAACTTGATGAAGTAAATTTTGCAATGCTTAACTATATAGGTGATAAAAACTTTTTGATGAATTTTCAGTGGTATGATATGCCAAATGGTGAGTCAAATTTAATAGAAGGTAATTTTAGTGATGCAAAAACTGTAATGGAGGATGGAAGAATTGTTTTTAAATTTAAGCAAAATATAGGTGTTAAAATTCAAAAAAATAGAGTTTTTAAAACAACAGCTTATGATGAAAATGGTTATTTTAACTTTACTTTTTTAAATAGTGATGCAGTTAGAGCAAATGATGATTTGCATATTGAATTTAACTCAAATTTAGGAGCAAATTTTGCTCTTTTTGAAAGTGGAAAAGTCCCTGTAAAAATTCAAAAAAATTTAAAAGATCTTGTTAATAATAGTGGAATCGATAACAATACAAAAAAATTAAATTTTATAGATAAAACTGCTATAAATTCACTTGAAAAATTAAAGGCTATTTTTACAAAAAGCACAAATGATTTAAGTTTAAAGCTTATAATTAGTGTTATTTTTATATCGTTTTTGTATGGTTTTTTTCACGCAGCAGGTCCAGGACATGCAAAGGTTTTAACAACCAGTTATTTTTTAGCAAATGGAGGAAATTATTTAAAAAGCTTTAAATTTGCTCTAAAAATAGGTTTTTTTCATGTAATTGGAGCTTTTTTAATCGTTTTAATAACTGTATTTGTAATAGACATAGTTGCAGGAAGCATATCGTCAAATACTATTAAGCTAACAACACAAATTTCATCTTTAATGATAATTTTAATTGCAATTTATATGTTTATACAAAAAATAAGATTTCTTGCAAGCAATAATCACCCAAAAGAATGTGGATGTATAAGTTGTAAAAGCTCAAACACAAAAAAAAGTGAAATTTTTAATTCTAGTTTGAACACTTTAAATTTGAACAACTCAAGCATATCAACTCTAAAATTTCACCCAATAGATTTTAAAAAAAATAAAAAATCCAAAAAAGAAGAGTGGTTAATCGCACTTAGTTCAGCTATTATTCCATGCCCTGGCACAATTTTAGTTTTTTTATTAGCCTTTAATGTTGGAAGTTATGCAGTGGCTTTTTTAAGTGCTTTTTTTATGGGATTTGGTATGAGTTTTATTATTTTTTTAGCAGCTATTTTTGGAGCTGGAATAAACAAATTTACAAGTTCAAAATTTGAAAATTTGAAAATTTATATCGAGTTTTTAGGTTTAGCTTTTATGTTAATTATCGGTGTTTTTATGTTTTTAATAGCTGGAAGCTTGGAGTCTTTATGATAAAGGTTGAAAATTTAAATTTTGGCTATGATGAAAATTTAGTTTTAGAAAATATTAATTTTACATATAATGAGAAAGATTTTTTATGTATAATTGGTCCAAATGGCGGTGGAAAAAGCACATTATTAAGGCTTCTTTTGGGGCTTTTAAAACCAAACTCTGGTGAGATAAAAATTTTTGATAAAAATCCAAATGAGGTTTCAAAACAAATTGGCTATGTTCCTCAACTAATCCCACTTAATAAATCTTTTCCAATAAGCGTTTTAGAAGTAGTTTTAATGGGAAGAATAGATAAGAAAAAATTTTTCTTCTATTCAAAAGACGATAAAGAAAAAGCATTAAAAGCACTTGAAATAGTCGGTATGCAAGATTTTTATAAAAAGAAAATTTTTGCACTAAGCGGTGGTCAAAGACAAAGGGTCTATATCGCAAGAGCTTTGGTAAGTGGTGCTAAAATGTTATTTTTAGATGAGCCAACTGCAAGTATTGACATAAGAGGGCAAATAGAAATTTATGAAATTCTAAAAAAAATACATGAAAATGGAGTTGGGGTTTTGATGATAAGCCATGATTTAAATACTTCTATAAATTACGCAAACAAGGTAGCCTATGTAAATAAAAAACTCATAATGCATGATATAAGCACAGATAAACGAAATAACTTTTTAGAGCATTTGGAACAAAATCATAGTCATTTTTGTGATGTTGAGCTGATTTTAAAGGAGTGTTCGTGCAAGAAATGTTAAGTTTAACTTTTATGCAAAACGCATTTTTAGGAGGAATTTTAGTAAGTATAGCATGTGGAATAATTGGCTCACTTGTTGTTATAAATAAAATGACTTTTATAGCAGGTGGAATTTCTCACGGTGCATACGGTGGCATTGGACTAGCTTTTTTTCTAGGCTTTTCACCACTTCTTGGAGCAACATTATTTAGTATAGTTTTAGCTTTAATAGTTGCTTTTATGAGCTTAAAAGATAAAGAGAGATTTGATTCAATAATTGGTGCTATTTGGGCATTTGGAATGGCAGTTGGTATTATTTTAATCGACTTAACACCTGGATATAATGTCGATTTAATGGGTTATTTATTTGGCTCTATTTTGGCGATTGATAAAAACACTTTAATTTTTATAGGATTTGTAAATTTAGCAATTCTATTTTTCATAGTGCTTTTTTATAGACAATTTTGTGCGATAAGTTTTGATATGGAATTTGCAGGACTTAGAGGCGTTAAAACAAGATTGATTTATTATCTTTTAGTTGTTTTGATGGCACTTTGTGTTGTTTCTACTATTCAAGTCGTGGGACTTATCTTGGTTATTGCACTTCTTACAATTCCCCCATATATTGCTGAGAATTTCTCAAAAAGATTAGGTGAGATGATGTTATTTTCAAGTATTATTTCATCCTTACTATGCACAATAGGACTAATAATTAGTTATAAATTTAATTTAACAAGTGGTGCAAGTATTATAATAATTGCATCTTTGGTGTTTTTTTGTGTAGCAATTTATAAAAAACTGGCTAAAGTATCTTAAAAAATTCGTCTAGTGAACTTTCGTATAAATTTGGTTAGATTAAGCTCATTTATTAAAATTGCAGTTATTATGAGAATTGCTCCAAAAATTTGAGCTTTGCTTAAAAGCTCATTTCCTATAAAGTATCCAATAAATCCAGCACTTACTGGCTCTAAAATTAAAATTAGCGAAGTTTGTGCTGGCGTTAGATAAATTTGAGCTTTTGTTTGTACAAAAAAGGCAATTACTGTGGCAAAAACAGCAGTAAATATTATCATGTATACAAAATTTATACTTAGCCAAATTTCAAATCCTCCAAATAAATTTAAAGAGTTTTTGCTAGGAGTTGCAAAAAATAGAGCATAAATAAGCGTTAAAAAACTCATTGTAAAAAATTGAGTTATTAGTAGTATATAAATGTTGCAAGCTTTAGCAAATCTTCCTGTGTAAACAACATGAAGTGCATAAGCAAAAGCTGAAATAAGGCTTAATACTTCACCAAATCCAAGCCTTAAACCACTTGTTCCGCTTAGTAAAAACAGTCCCAAAACTGCCATTAAAGCTCCTAAAATTGCATTAAAGCTAAGATGTATTTTAAATATAAAATACATTAAAAATGGCACTATTACGACATTTAATCCGATTATAAAAGCAACAGTTGAGCTAAAAGTATAGTTTAGACCATAAGTTTGAAACATAAAGTCTAAAAACATAAACACTCCCAAAATAGCACCAAATTTAGTTGAGATTTTGTCAAATTTTATGCCTATTTTTAAAGAAATTATACAAAGTAAAATAGCAGAAATTAAAAATCTAAAAAATAAAAAGCTTGGGACATTTATATTTTTAAGCATATATTGTATTGGTAAAAATGTCGCTCCCCAGGCAATTGCTATGGCAATGAGTGAAATTTTTGCTATTTGAGTGTTTGTCATAATCTACCTTTAAAATTCTAGTATTTTATCATAATTAGCTATAATTGTGCTTCAAAATAAAAGGATTTTAATGGAAGTTTTTTTAATAGCTTTTGGTCTTAGTATGGATAGCGTGGCTTTAAGTATAGCAAATGGTGCGAAATATCCAAATTTGAAGTTTTTAATAGCTCTAAAAATAGCTTTTGTTTATGCATTTTTCCAAGGATTAATGTGTGTTTTGGGTTATATTTTAGGCATTGGTTTTGCCAAATTTATAAGTGAAATTGATCATTTTATAGCATTTTTTATACTACTTTTTTTAGGAATAAAAATGATAAAAGAGGCAAATGATGAAAAGGTTGTTAGTCTAACTAACAAAGAGTTAGTGTTTGGTGGAATTGCTACGAGTATTGATGCTATGGCTATTGGTGTAACATTTGGCTTAAGTTATGTTAGTTTAAGTTATTCAACTTTTGTTATTTTTACGCTTTGTTTTATTCTTTGTTTGTTAGCCTGTTTTATTGGAAAAAAAGTAGGTGAATATCTAGAAAGTAAAGCTATGATTTTAGGTGGAGTAATACTTATTTTCATAGGCACTAGAATTTTGCTTACTCATTTAGGAGTTTTATAAATTTAGTTTGTAAACCCCATTTTTAATTTTTTTTAAAACAAATTTTTCATCAAGTAGTTTTAAGGTTTGAATAACTGTTGGCTTACTTGTGTTTGTAAGAGTGCAAATTTCATTAACGCTTAGCGTTATAAAGCCATTTTTATCATGGTTTTTAGCCAAAAACTCTATAACGCTAACCTTTTTATCGCCTAAAATTTTTTTATAGATTTCAAGCGAGCTTATATTACTCACTGTGCAACAAAAACTGGAACTAATGCTTTTTCAACAACATTTTTAGATGTGCTTCCAAAAAATAGTGTAGCAAAAATACCCTTACTAAAGCTTCCCATTACAAAAAGATCTAAGTTATTTGCTCTTCTATATGATATTAGCTCATCTGCAACTTCGCCATTTAAACTTATAAATTTTGCATTTTCATTTTTTAAAATATCTCTTGCTATGTCTAAAATTTCTTTTGATTTTTTTTCATCTTTATTTATGTTTAGTACATGATATTCTAAGTCTTGACCAAAAATTTTACTATCTTTTATGCTATGTAAAGTTTTTATAGCCGCATCGCCACCATCAAATGCAACAAGAGCTGATTTAATCTCAGAAAACTCCTTATTTACAAATAAAATCGGTGTTTTTGACTCTCTTGTAAGTGCAATTATGTTGTTTTGAATATCTTCAGTTTCATCTTTTATTGATACAACTATTGCGGCAATATCATTATAGTTTATTAAAATTTCTATTATATCACCACATTGTAAATCGCTACTTGATTTAATGCCTGCCTCATCAGCCATTTTTCTAGCTTTTTTTAGCATGTCTTCAGCTTCATCGATTTGTTCTTTTGTAGGTTTAAGCTCTTCAGGGTCATAAACCATATCGCTTCCCTGAGTTACTACAAGTCCGCCAGCTGCTAAGCCTAAAAAATTTGGTGTAAAAAGTGGGGTTTTTATAACATGTAAAAAAATAACTTCTAAGTTTAGCTTTTTTGCCATTTCTAAGCCATATCTACATACAGCCTCATTTAAAGGGTTATTATCAACACAAACTAATATTTTTTTCACAGCCTACTCCTTTTGCTATATTTCGCTAATTATAGCAAAAGTAAGTTTAATTTTTAATCTTAATGTAGTTTTATTTTAGAAATGTAATTTTACTCTTCTTCGCCTGAGACTGCTTTTGCTTGATAATAGGCAATTAATGGATCTATTATCTCATCAAAAAGTCCAGCTGACATAATAGCTTCTAGTCTATAAAGAGTTAAATTTATACGATGATCAGAGATTCTGTTTTGCGGATAGTTGTAGGTTCTTATCCTGCCGCTTCTATCACCAGTTCCAACTTGTTCTTTTCTTTTTTCTCTCTCTTCCTCAAGGCGTTTGGCTTCTTGCATCTCATAAAGTCTTGCTTTTAAAACCTTTAAAGCAGCATCTTTATTTTTATGCTGGCTTTTTCCATCTTGATTTACTACAACAAGTCCGGTTGGTATATGAGTAACTCTAACGGCACTATCAGTTGTATTTACACTTTGTCCGCCATGTCCTGAGCTTCTCATAACATCTATTTTAAGATCATTTGGATTGATGATTATATCATTATCATCAACTTCTGGCATAATAGCAACAGTTATTGCGCTAGTGTGAACCCTTCCTTGGCTTTCAGTTTCAGGAACTCTTTGAACTCTGTGGGTTCCACCTTCAAATTTAAGTCTTGAGTAGGCACCTTTTCCTTTTACAAGTAGAATAATTTCTTTAAAGCCTCCAGCACTTCCTTCGCTTTGAGAAACGATTTCAGTTTTATAGCCTTTAATTTCAGCATATCTTATGTATGCGTTTACTAAATCTCCAACAAAAAGTGCAGCCTCATCTCCACCTGTTCCAGCACGAAGTTCTAGAAATATGTTTCTATCATCGTTTGGATCTTTTGGGATGAGAAGTATCTTAATCTCATTTTCAAGAGATAATTTTTTATCTTCTAGGAGTTTTAATTCCTCTTTTGCAAGTTCACCAAGTTCTGGATCTTCTAGTAAATTTTTGTTATCTTCGATGCCTTCGATTGTGCTAAAGTATTCTTTTGATGCTTTGTAAATTTCTTCAAGACTGCTTTGCTCTTTAGCAAGCTTAGTCATTTCATCTACATTGCTGATAATATCTTGACTGACGAGCAAATTTGAGATCTCGTCATATCTTTTTATAAAATTTTCAAGCTTATCAGCAAGCATAAGTTATTCAGCTTTATCCATAGAATTTACAAGTTTTGCAAGGCGACTAACTCTTCTTGAAGCAGTTTGTTTTTTAAGAAAACCTCTACTTACAAAACTATGAATGTCTTGATTTGCAACTTTAAAAGCAGCACTTGCAGCTTCTTTGTCGTTTGCTTCGACAGCCTGTCTTACCGCTCTTGAAATGTTTTTAAGTCTTGTGCGGTAAAATCTATTTCTCTCTGTTTTTTTAACAGTTTGTCTTGCTCTTTTTTCAGCAGATTTGTGATTTGCCATTTTATATACCTTTTAAATTCAATATAATTAAGTGTTGCATTATACAAAAAAATCTTTAATTTAGACTTAATTTAAGCACTTTTTAATTCTAAGATAATTTATAACAAATATATGCTAAAATGAGCTTTTAAAATTTAAGAATTTAAGGCTATTTTATGAAATATTTTGGAACTGATGGAGTTAGGGGAAAGGCTGGAGATGAATTGACAGCAGAGCTTGCTATGAAAATAGCAATGGCTGCAGGAATTTACTTTAGAAAAAATTCCCAAACAAATATGATACTTCTTGGAAAAGATACAAGAAGAAGTGGCTATATGATAGAAACAGCAATTGTAGCAGGACTTACGTCTATTGGTTATAATGTTAGACAAGTTGGTCCTATGCCAACACCTGCTATTGCTTTTTTAACAGAAGATATGAGATGTGATGCTGGAATTATGATAAGTGCCTCGCATAATCCTTATTATGATAATGGAATTAAATTTTTTGATGCACAAGGTTTTAAACTTGATGAGAGCGAAGAAAGAAAAATAGAAGAAATTTTAAACAGTGATGAGCTTATACATGCGGCTAGAAAACAGTGTATGGAAATAGGGGCTGCAAAAAGAGTAGACGATGTTATAGGAAGATATATCGTTCATATAAAAAACTCTTTTCCAAAAGGTTTAAATTTACGTTCTTTAAGAATAGTTTTAGATACTGCAAATGGTGCAAGCTATAAAGTTGCTCCTACAATTTTTTCAGAACTTGGAGCTGAAATTTTTGTGATAAATAACGAACCAAATGGTCAAAACATAAACGAAAATTGTGGTGCCTTGTATCCTGCAAAACTTGCAAGTGAAGTTGTAAGACTTAGAGCAGATGTTGGATTTGCTTTTGACGGCGATGCTGATAGGGTTGTAGTTGTAGATAATGAGGGAAATGTAGTTCATGGCGATGCATTAATAGGAATTTTAGCAATTTTTCTAAAAAAACAAAAAAAACTTGCAAATGATAAAATAGTGGCAACTTCTATGAGTAACCAAGGTCTTGATGAGCTTTTAAAAGCCAATAATATTAAGCTTTTAAGAAGTAATGTTGGAGATAAATTTGTTTTAGAAATGATGAAAGAAAGTGGCTCTAATTTTGGTGGTGAGCAAAGTGGACATATAATTTTTAGTGATTATACAAAAACAGGTGATGGCATAACAAGTGCATTACAGTTTAGTGCTTGCATGCTAAGTTTAAATAAAACTTCAAATGAGCTTAATAAAACTTTTATTCCATGTCCGCAAATTTTAAAAAATTTAAAAATAAAAGAAAAAAAGCCTTTAAATGAAATTGTAGGATTAAATGAACTTAAAAAAAGCCTTGAGGATAGTGGTATTAGAACACTTTTTAGATATTCAGGAACTGAAAAAGTCATAAGGCTTTTAATAGAGGGTAAAGATAAAAAGATATTAAAAGAAAAAATGGATGAGGTTGAAAATTTCTTTATAAAAGCTTTAAATGAGTAGGTTGTGGGTAAAATTTATAGCCATATTTTTAGCTATAGTTATTATAGATCAAGCTATTAAACAAGTTTTTCTAAGTGGCTTTAGATGGGATGGAGAGTTTTTCTCACTCATTTTAACCTTTAATAAGGGTGTTGCTTTTTCTATGTTTGCTTTCTTGGGTGAGCATTTAAAAGCGTTACAAACTATTTTATTAATCGCATTGTTTGGATATTTGCTATATGAAAAAAAACTTTTGAAAGCCCACACTTTGCCTTTTGCTTTGCTTTTTGGCGGTGGGATTTCAAATTTAATCGATAGGTTTATTCATGGTGGTGTAGTAGATTATGTATTTTGGCATAAATACTTTGAATTTGCTGTATTTAACTTTGCTGATGTTATGATAAACTTAGCTGTTTTTATAATGCTAATCCAAATTTTTATTCATAAAAAATAGCATCAAAACTATGCTTTACAATACCTTTAAAGTAAATTTCTCCATCTTTTAAACTGAGTTCTAATTTTTCACCACTTGTTGGGTAAACGCTTATTTGTGGAGGAATTTTACCCTCTTTGAAGGCTGCATAAAATGAAGCTGCCATACCTGTTCCACAAGCTAAAGTTTCAGCTTCAACACCTCTTTCAAAGGTTCTTACTAGAATCTTATCATTTAAAATTTGTGCAAAATTTACATTTGCATTGTATTTTTTTCGCATAACTTTACAAATATCTAAATTAAATTTTGAAACATCGCTAACAAAACTAACAAGATGTGGAACTCCTGCATCATAAAAGCACCACTCTAGGTCAAGTTCATTAAATTTTGGCAAACAAACTTTAGGTTTTGTTAGTTTGATTTTTACTTCAGCATTTTTGTTTTTAAAACTGCATATCTCGCCATCTATAACTCCAGCACCACTTAAAAATTTAGCCTTTTTAGAAATTAGATTGTTTTCATAAGCATACATAAAAGCAGCTCTTGCACCATTTCCACACATTTTTGCAACACTTCCATCACTATTGTAAAATTCCCATTTAAAGTCATTATTAGTATCCGGTAAAATTATAATTAGCCCATCTGCTCCAACACCATTAAATCTATCGCAAAGTTTTTTAGCTAACAAGCTTCTATTTTTGTTAGAAAAAGCAGTTATTATCACAAAATCATTTCCACTTGCGCAATATTTTGAAATTTTCATTTTACTCCTTTAAAGTTTTTAAAAATTCATCAATTTGGCTATTTAAATTATCTAAATTTGAGCTATTGTCAATTATGAAATTTGTTAAATTTCGTTTTTTTTCAATTTGCATCTGAGAGTTTATTCTAACTAACGCTTCATTTTCTGTTAGGCTATTCCTTTTCATAAGTCTTTTTAGTGTCATATTTTTTGGTGCATAAATTAGTAAAACTTTATCAAATTCAAAGTAGTTTTTACTTTCAAAATATAGCGGAATATCCACAAAATAAAGTTTTTTTTCTTTTTCTAAAATTTCAGCTTTTTCTAAAATTTTATTTTTAATTTTTGGATGAAGTAGACTCTCAAGGGTTTTAAGTTTTGATTTGTCACTAAATACTAAATTCCCTAGTTTTTTTCTATCAACTTTGCCATCTTTTATAAACTCGTTTCCAAAAATTTTTGAAATTTCATCTGCTAGGGTATCTAAAATTTGATGACTTATCTCATCGGCATCAATTATTTTAAAATTTTTAGATTTTAAAATATCACAAACCAAACTTTTTCCAGTTGCAATGCCGCCAGTTATTACAATAGCATTTTTAAATTTCATTTTTTCCCCATATTGAGTGTTATTTTAGCTAAATTTGGTTAAAATAGTAACTTATTTCAATTGTTTAAGGGATAAATATGATAAGCTACAAAGACTCAGGCGTTGATATAGAGGCCGGAAATAAATTCGTTGATGATATAAAACCATTTGTAAAAAAAACTCACAATGAATTTGTGCTTGGCGGAATAGGTTCATTTTCAGGAGCTTTTAGACTTCCAACAGGATATAAAAAACCTGTGCTTTTAGGTGCAACAGATGGTGTTGGCACAAAATTAAGGCTTGCAATCGATGCTAAAAAATATGACACTATTGGCATTGATTTAGTTGCAATGTGCGTAAATGATCTTATTTGTAATTTTGCAAAACCTCTATTTTTTCTTGATTATTACGCCTCATCAAAACTTAAAAGAGAAGTTGCTGTTAGAGTGGTTGAGGGAATTGCTAAGGGTTGCGAAATTTCACATTCAGCTCTAATTGGTGGCGAAACAGCTGAAATGCCTGGAATTTATCAAAAAAATGATTTCGATTTAGCTGGATTTGCCGTTGGTATGGCAGAAGAAGATGAAATAGATAGAACTAAGTTTGTAAAAGATGGCGATTTAGTTTTGGCACTTCCAAGTAGTGGAATTCATTCAAATGGATACTCTTTGGTTAGAAAACTATTTTTCGAAGAATTGAATATGAAATTTGATGATAAGGTTGGTGATAAAAATTTAATAGATATTTTACTTGAGCCAACAAGAATTTATGTTAGCGAGTTTTTAAAATTTAAAAATGATATAAATGCTTTAGCACATATAACAGGCGGAGGAATAGTTGAAAACTTACCAAGGGTATTGCCTGAAAACTTAAAAGCTTGCATAAATTTAGAAAAAATAAAAACACCTGAAATATTTAAATTTATTTCAAAATATGTAAGCAAAAATGAGATGTTAAGGACATTTAATATCGGTGTTGGAATGATAATAATAGCCAGCAAGGAAAATGCTAAGAATATAGTTTCTAACAGTGATGCTTATGAGATTGGTGTTATAAAAAGCGGTGATAAAAAAGTTGAATTTATTTAAAAGATAAAAGATACTCCAAAAAGAGTATCTTTTTATATAATTATAAAGCTTGTTTTGCTTTTGCTGCGATGTTTGCGAAAGCTTGTGCATCGTTCATCGCCATATCTGCTAATATTTTTCTATCAAGCTCAATGCCTGCATTTTTAAGACCGTGAATAAATTGTGAATAGCTTATATCGTTTAGTCTGCAAGCAGCATTTATTCTAACTATCCAAAGACGTCTAAAATCTCTCTTTTTAGCTCTTCTATCTCTATATGCATAGCATAAACTTCTTTCAAGTTGCTCTTTTGCTTTTCTAAAGTGTTTTCTTCTTCCACTATAAAAACCACGAGCTTCTTTTAAAACTTTTTTATGGCGTCTTCTTCTAATTACGCCTGTTTTTACTCTTGCCATATTTATCCTTTCACAAATTGGCGTCCAAAATGGATCTTGCCCTTAAATCTTTACAAATTTAGGGGAGTTTTTTAAATGATTTAAAATCAAAAACAAAATGCTTTATACAAATTTTATTTGCAAAGCATACCTTTTACAGCTTTTTCATCAGCTTTATGAACAAAATGTTCTTGTCTTGCGCTTCTTTTGCGTTTTGGAGACTTTTTAGTCAAGATGTGGCTTCTAAAAGCAGAGCCTCTTTTTATCTTGTTTTTTCCAACTTTAAAACGCTTAGATGCACCTCTGACTGATTTCATTTTTGGCATACTAATCCTTTAAAATTTAAAGATAAGTGTTGATTTTATCATAAAAACTTTGAATTTAGCTTAATTTTATTGAAATTTATCTTTTCTTGATTTTTTTTCATCGATTCCACTTATTCCATTGCGTCTCGCAAGTTCATCTAAAATAGCTTGTGGATGGATATTGTGGGCATTTAAAGCAACGAGCAGGTGAAACACCAAATCACTTGCCTCATAAATTATGTCAAATTTAGGATCTCCTGGTTTATGTTCACCAAATTCCTCTAAATTTAAATGTTTATATTTTTCAAATTTGCTTTGATCTTTACAGGCAAGCATAACTTCGCCAGCTTCTTCACATATTTTTTTTAGTATGGCATTTTCACCTTTTGCAAAAAGTCTTGCAACATGAGAGTTTTCTGGATTTGCATTTAGTTTTCTATCTTCAATTGTGTGATAAAGCTCATCTAGAATATCATATTTTGGTTTTTGAGTGTTATTAGAAATTTGCTTTACTAAATTTAATCCTTCGAATTTTGTAAAAAAACAGCTTTTTTCGCCTGTATGACAAGCTACTCCGTTTTGTTTTACTTTTAATAAAATTGTATCCGCGTCACAATCAAGAAGAATTTCTTTTATGTCTTGTGTGTTTCCACTAGTTTCACCTTTTTGCCAAATTCTATTTCTTGAGCGTGAAAAATAGTGTGCAAGACCTGTTTTAAGGCTTAAATCCAAAGATTCTTCACTCATATATCCAAGCATTAAAACTTCACTTGTCTCAAAGTCTTGTGTGATTGCGGGGATAAGTCCCCCGCATTTTTGCCAGTTTATATTTTTAATATCCATTTGTTACTCTGATATAGCGCTTTGCTTTGCTTTGTCTTTTGTATCAACCCAAATGTTTGGTACTGCTCCACCAGGAGTTAAGAAAAGTTTAGCATCTTTATTTTCTTTAAGTGCTTCATTAAATTTAGCTTGAGTTTGAATTTGCTTTAAGCTCAATACATTTGAATCAAGACTTTTTGCAATTTCTTTATTTGCGTAAGCTTCTGCATCAGCTTCAACTTTTACAGCATCTGCTCTACCTTGTGCTTCAATAATAATGGCTTTTGCTGTTCCTTCTGCAAGAGCAGCTTTTTTAAGAGCTTCTTGATTTGCTCTTTCAACTTCATATTTTGTTCTTTCAGCCTCTTGCTTTGCAATTTGGACTCTTTCTATTTGATCTTTTATTTTATCAGGTAAGATTATTTCCCTAAGCTGCACAGCTAGCAAATCAACCGGGCGACCTTTGATTGATTCTATATCTTCTCTTATTTGATTTGCAATTGATGAGGCTATCTCATTTCTTTTTAAAGGTAATTCTTCTGCTGTATATTGACCTGTAACGCTTCTTACAACATCCCTAACAACAGGATCAATTATTTTATTTTCCCATGCAAAGCCATAAGTTGCGATAGTTGTTGGGGCGGTTGATTGGTTTAGTTTGTATTGAACTGTAATATCAATACTAACTGGTAAATTTCTAGCATCTAAAACTGAGATTGAGTTTTTTCTTATAATGCCAGAATTTGCAGAATTTGCAACTTCGCCTCTATCTTCTCCGCTTGTATAGTTTATAATCCTAACTCTTGTATCAACTACAAAAACCTTTTGAAGCCCTGGCATAAAAAAATGAAACCCTGGATCAAGTGGCTTTAAATCGTATTTTCCAAGAGTTGAGCGAATTCCAACATGACCTGAGCTTATAGCTACAAAAGGTCTTGCTAAAACTAAAACAAATATAATGGCTAAGCCTACATAAATAAATGGCGAAAACTTTCCAAATCCTTTAAAATCAGGCATTTTAAAGTCAAAATTTGGCTTATTTCCACCACCTTGGTTGTCATCATTTTTCTTTCTTTTGTTAAAATAATCGTTTAAATCTGCTGGCATATCTTTCCTTAGTTAATATATGTTAGATATTTTTCATATTTTTCATTTTCACCTCTAACTGCGGCAAAATAAGTTTTTTGAAGTTTTTTTGTAATGGCTCCCATTTTACCATTTCCTATAATTCTACCATCTACATTTGTAATTGGTGTAACTTCGGCTGCAGTTCCTGTAAAAAATGCTTCATCTGCTATATAGACCTCATCTCTTGTAATTCTCTCTCTTTTTACCTCATATCCTAAGTCTTTAGCTATTTCAATAACTGTATTTTGAGTAATACTTTCTAGACTTGTGTCATTTGGTGGGGTTATAATAACACCATTTCTAACTATAAAAAAGCACTCTCCACTACCTTCGGCAATAAAACCTTGTTGATCTAAAAGTAAAGCCTCATCATATCCTGAAGTTATAGCATCATGGTTTGCCATTTGTGAGTTGAAGTAGTTTGCGCTTGCTTTTGCTTTGCTCATCATAGAATTTGGTGAGTTTTTAGCCCAAGATGAAATTTTAACTCTTATGCCTTTTTCTATGGCATCTTCACCCATATAAGCACCCCATTCCCAAGCAGCAAGTGCAACTTGAACAGGTGAACCAAGATGTGAAACACCCATAGAGCCATAGCCTAAAAATACAATCGGTCTTAAATAAACAGTATCTTTAAAATCATTTGATTTTAAAAGTTCAACTTGAGCTTTTAAAAGCTCGTCATAGCTATAAGGCACATTTATAAGGCAAGCTTTTGCTGAATCAAGTAATCTTTTTGTATGTTCATCTAGTCTAAAAACTGCCAAGCCTTTTTTTGTTTGATAGGCTCTAACTCCTTCAAATACAGCATTTCCGTAGTGAAGTGAGTGTGATAGGATATGAACATTTGCTTCGTTCCAAGGGATTAATTTTCCATCTAGCCAAATATTTTTCGCCTCTTTTACTTTTGCCATAAATTTTACCTTTAATAAAAATATAAGGCTTGATTATAGCTAAATTTATTTAACTTTTTATTTAGTTTAACAAAATTGTGTATAATCGCCGTATAAATTTCAATAAAAAGGGTAAAAAATGAGTGATTTTTTAAAAGAAGACAGAGAGAGAAAAGTAACTTTACAAAAGGGAGATAAAGCTCCAAATTTTAGCCTTAAAAATCAAGATGGAGTTGAGATAAATTTAAATGATTTTGTAGGTAAAAATGTAATTTTATATTTTTATCCAAAAGACAACACTCCAGGTTGCACAACAGAAGCTTGCGAGTTTAGTCAAAATTATGATGATTTTATAGCAAATGATAGTGTAATCATTGGCATTAGCCCAGATTCTGTAAAAAGCCACGAAAACTTTATAAAAAAACATGACTTAAAACACATTTTACTAAGCGATGAAGATAAAAATGTTAGCAAGCTTTATGGTGTTTGGCAAGTTAGAAAAAACTATGGTAGAGAGTATTTAGGTATAGTTAGAACAACTTTTGTGATTGATAAAAAAGGCGATATTTTAAAGGTTTATAAAAGCGTAAAAGCAAAAGATCACGCAGCAAAAGTTTTAGCTGATTTAACTTCAAATTTAGAGTAGGGTTTTGCAAGAAAAATTAGAGCAAAAGATAAAATTTTTTGATTTATTATCGTTTATAGCTTTGCAGCCAGTTTTTATTGTTATTTTTTGGTATGTGATTTCATATATTGTCTGGGCTGCACTTCTTGTGATATATATGTCTATTGCAACTATTTGTTCTTATTTGTTTGACAACTTGCTTGAATATTTGAATAATTGGTTTTTTAGTATGATTGTTTCTCGTATTATAGCAGCTATTTTTTATATAAATTTTTTCCATGAACGATTTAAAAAAATTAAAAGTATCGAGGTTATAATTTCAGAGAAATCTTTAAAATTTAGTATTTTCACTACAATTGTTTGCATTGTTTTTACGATATTCTCTTTTTTGTCTTTTTATGCGTCAAAATATAATATCCAATTTTTTATAGTTGTTGCAATTAGTTTTATAATTCTTGCATATTGTTTTAAAAAAAGAGGGCTTGATTGCTAGTTCAAATTTGCTGTAGTGTTGATAGCCATTATTTTTTAAGAAAGTTAAAAGAGATTTATCCGGGTGTTAGAATAATTGGCTATTTTTATGATCCAAATATCCATCCATATAGCGAGTTTTTGCTTCGCTATGACGATGTTAAAAAAAGTGCAAAAACTCTTGGGATTGAAGTTATTTTGGGCGATTATGAACTTGATGAGTGGTTTAGGTTTATAAAAGGGCTTGAAGATGAGCCTGAAAAAGGTGAGCGTTGTCAAAAATGCTTTGATTTTAGAATGGAAAAAACAGCTATTTTAGCCAAAAAATTAGGTGAAAGCTCAATAACCACAACGCTTTTAATGAGCCCTAAAAAATCTCACAGCCAGCTTGAAAAGTCTTTATCAGAAATTTGTGCTAAATTTAACCTTGATTTTATCGCACCTGATTTTAGAAAAAATGGTGGAAGCAAAGCTCAGTTTGATTTAGCAAAAAAAGATAACTTATATCATCAAAATTATTGTGGCTGTATGTTTGCTATGAAAATGCAAAATAAAGCAAGTTTGGAATTTGAACTAATGAGTTCTATAAACCACCAAATTCAGCCAAATTCACCAGAAGATAGAGCTCTATTTTATAGGAATTTAAGAGTTTTGGAAGAGCAAAAAGGTAAATTTAAACTTCAGAAAGATAGTTTTATAAATTACAGGCTTTTAAGAGGTTTAGTTAAATTTGATGAAAAAGTTATAAAAAGTTATTTTTTATTTAACTCTTATTTTGAGAGAAATTCAGTTAAATTTAGTATAAATTATGAGTGTGATGAGTTTGTAAAAAACAATATAATAATTTTTAGCTTTGATAAATTTAAAGAGATTTCAAGTGTAAAATTTAATAGTTTTGATGAGTTTTTAAAAAAACCTTTAAGTGTTGATGAAGAGTTAAATTTAAGAGAAAAAATTTGTGAAAAAGGTAGCTTTTCACCAATTATCGTAATTGAAAAATTAGTTCCAGCAAAGGTGGAAATTGTAGCTTTTTCAAAAATATATTTAGATGTTAGGGAAATTTTAGTAACTTTTTGATAAAATGTGAAGTTAAATAAAATTTAAGGCTGAATAACATGTTAGATATAAATCAAATAATGCAAATTTTACCACATAGATATCCTTTTTTGTTGATTGATAAGGTTACAAATTTGGTACTTAATGAAAGTATTGAAGCGTATAAAAATGTAACCATAGGTGAACCTATTTTTGAGGGACATTTCCCAGGGCATCCTATCTATCCAGGAGTTATGATAATTGAAGGAATGGCACAAGCTGGTGGAGTTTTGGCTTTTAGAAGTATGGAAAAAGATAATCCAGATGATTTAAAAGATAAAGTTGTATATTTTATGAGTATTGATAAGGCAAAATTTAGAAAGCCAATTAGACCAGGAGATAGGATAATTTATAAAATTTCAACTATAAAACATCGTGGCAAAATTTGGGTTTTAAAAGGCGAGGCTTACATTGATGAGGGCTTGGCGGCTGAGGCTGAATTACAAGCTATGATTATGGATAAGTAATAAGACAAAAATATGAGCAATATTCATAAAACTGCCATCATAGAAGATGGTGCTATTTTAGGCGATGATGTAAAAATAGAAGCCTATGCCTTTGTTAGCAAAGATGCAAAAATTGGAAATGAAGTTATCATAAAACAGGGTGCAAGGATAGTTGGAAATACAACAATTGGCGATAAAAGTAAAATTTTTAGTTATGCTGTAGTTGGTGATATCCCGCAGGATATGAGTTTTGAAGTTGGTGAAAAAACAGGTCTTATAATTGGCAAAAATGCTACAATTCATGAGTTTTGTACGATAAATTCAGGCTCACATAAAGGTGATGGCTTTACAAGAATAGGAGATAATGCTTTTATAATGGCTTATTGTCATATTGCACATGATTGTATTATTGGAAATAATGTAATATTGGCAAATAATGCAACCTTAGCAGGACATGTTGAAATGGGTGATTATGCTGTTATTGGTGGTCTTACTCCAGTTCATCAATTTGTTAAAATCGGAGAAAGCTGTATGATAGCAGGAGCATCTGCATTAAGCCAAGATATTCCTCATTTTTGTTTAGCTGAGGGAAATAGAGCCTATATAAGGGGTTTGAATTTAATAGGGCTTAGAAGAAGGTTCGAAAAAGATGAGGTAGAGGAGATAAATAAAGCTTATAAATTCATATTTAACCAAGGTGTTAGTATAAAAGATCAAGCTCTAAAATTACTAGATATTTCATCAAATTTGAATGTAAAGAAAATGTGTGAATTTATCATAAATACAAAAAGAGGAATTCCTCTAAAAAAGGAAAAGAATGGCTAGAAAATGTAGTTTTTGTGGTGGGTTAGAAGATAAAGATAGAAGAATTTTTCCAAATGAAAATAGCGATGCTTTTATATGTGAGTTTTGTATAGATGCAGCTTATGAGGTTATTCATGGTGGTGAAGTTGAAAAAAAAGAAGAAAATAAAACCATAAAAGATATTACACCAAAAAAACTAAAGGAAATTTTAGATAGTTATGTTATTGGGCAAGATATGGCAAAAAAGGCTTTTAGTGTTGGAGTTTATAATCACTATAAAAGGCTTTTTAAGCAAGATATGGTAGATGATGATACTGAAATTTCAAAGTCAAATATTTTACTTATTGGACCAACTGGAAGCGGAAAAACATTAATGGCTCAAACCTTAGCAAAGCATCTTGATGTGCCGATTGCAATTTGTGATGCTACAAGCTTAACAGAGGCTGGATATGTTGGAGAAGATGTTGAAAATATACTAACAAGGCTTTTACAAGCTGCAAATGGTGATATAAAAAAAGCAGAACAAGGAATCGTTTTTGTTGATGAAATGGATAAAATTGCTAGAATGAGCGAGAATAGATCCATAACAAGAGATGTAAGTGGTGAGGGTGTGCAGCAAGCACTTCTTAAAATTATTGAAGGAAGTGTTGTAAATATCCCACCAAAAGGTGGTAGAAAACATCCAAATCAAGACTTTATTCAAATAGATACAAAAAATATTTTATTTATTTGTGGTGGAGCTTTTGATGGATTAAATGACATTATAAGTAGAAGAATTGGCGAAAATATTTTAGGCTTTGGTCAAGAAAAAAGAACGAAAAAAGAAAATGAAAATTTGATACACTTAGTTGAATCCGACGATTTGGTTCATTATGGTATAATTCCCGAACTAATTGGAAGACTTCATATTGTAGCAACTTTAAATGAGCTTGATGAAAAAGATATGGTGAGAATTTTAACAGAGCCTAAAAATGCAATTTTAAGTCAATATAAAAAAATATTTGCAATAGATGGAGCGAGTTTAAAATTTGATGATGAAGCGCTTTTGGAGGTTGCAAATTTAGCTATAAAAAGAAAAACTGGCGCAAGAGGCTTAAGAAGCATAATGGAGGGAGTTATGCTTGATATTATGTTTAATTTGCCAGAGTTAAAAGGATATGAAGTAGTAATTTCAAAAGATGTGGTTTTAGGCAAAGAAAAGCCAATTCTTGTAAAACAAGATATTTTAAGTGCCTAAAAACAACTAAGAAGCAAAAAGGATAAAAATGATAATTGATAAAATTTTAGGATTTTTTTCAAGCGATATGGGAATAGACCTAGGAACAGCAAATACCCTTGTTTTAGTAAAAGATAAAGGAATTGTTATAAACGAACCAAGTGTTGTTGCTGTTGAAAATACAAAATTTGGAAAACAAAAAATACTTGCTGTAGGTCACCAAGCAAAAGATATGGTAGGAAAAACTCCAGGTGATATTCAAGCTATTAGACCAATGAAAGATGGTGTTATAGCCGATTTTGATATGACTGAAAGAATGATAAGATATTTTATAGAAAAAACTCATAAAAGACGAAATTTTATAAGCCCAAGAGTTATAATTTCAGTTCCTTATGGCTTAACTCAAGTTGAAAGAAAGGCAGTTAGAGATAGTGCTTTAATGGCAGGAGCAAGAGAGGTTTTTTTAATCGAAGAGCCTATGGCAGCAGCTATTGGAGCCGGACTTCCTATACAAGAACCAAAAGGAAGCTTAGTTGTTGATATTGGTGGAGGAACTACTGAGATAGGAGTTATTTCTCTTGGAGGACTTGTAATAAGCAAATCAATTAGAGCAGCTGGGGATAAATTTAACGAAGCAATAATTAGCTATGTAAAAGAAAAATACAATCTTTTAATAGGTGAAAGAACCGGCGAAGAGATAAAAATAAAAGTAGGAACCGCAGTTCAGCTTCCAAAAGAGCTTGTTGCTACTGTAAAAGGAAGGGATCAAATAAGTGGTCTTTTAAGCAGGATTGAATTAACTAGTGAAGATGCTAGAGAGGCTATGAGAGAGACATTAAAGCAAATTGCCGATAATCTAAAATCAGTTTTAGAGATGATGCCGCCTGATCTTGCTTCTGATATAGTTGAAAATGGTATTGTTTTATCAGGTGGTGGTGCTTTGATTAGAGGAATTGATAAGTATTTAAGCGACATTGTAAAACTTCCTGTTTATGTTGCTGATGAGCCACTTTTAGCGGTTGCAAAAGGAACAGGTAAAGCATTAGAAGAAATAAGTATTTTAAGACAACTATCAAGCGAATAAATAAATGAGTAAAATCAAACAAATTTTTTTTGTACTTGTTTTTTTACTACTTTCTATATATTTTGGCTCTTATATAAATGGTCAAAGTATAAGTTCAACTAACGATGTTATTAGTTTTTTTAAAAATATAAATACAAATTTAACTCAAAAAGTAAGAGCTCATTTTAATCAGTCTTCACAGATTAAAACTTTGTATTTAGAAAATGAAGAACTTAAAAAAAAAGCCGTTTTATTAAATACTTATGCTTATGAGTTAAACCAAATTTTAAAAGATATAAATTCTACTAAATTTGCTCCTAACATTAAGCTTATAAGAACTTTATCTTATGTTAAAATTGGAGATTATAATAAATTTTGGATTGATTTTAATGGTAGCAATAAAAATAAAATTTATGGAGCTATTTCTAATGCACATACAGCTGGAATTATAATCTCAAAAGATTCAAATTTTATGTTAATACTTCAAAATGATGAGCTTTCTTCATTTTCAGTTTATATTGGTGATGAAAAAATTCCAGCCATAATAAATGGAGATGGAATGAGAGTTATAGCAAAATTTATTCCAAGATGGCTAAATCCAAAAATTGGCGATGAGGTTTATACAAGTGGGCTTGATGAAGTATTTTTTGCAGGAGTTCCTGTTGGGGTTATAGAAGAAATTATAGATGAAGATTTATATAAAAGTGCTGTTATAAAACCTTATTTTAATGAGGTTACACCAGCATTTCTATATGTCGTCACAAAGGAGAGATAAATGCCAAAAAGAGATGATTTCAAAACAGTTTTAGTTATCGGAAGTGGTCCGATTGTTATAGGTCAAGCATGTGAGTTTGACTATAGTGGTACACAAGCCATAAAAACATTAAAAAGTCTTGGGTATAGAGTAGTTTTGATTAACTCAAATCCAGCTACTATTATGACAGATCCTGATTTCGCTGATGCTTCATATTTAGAGCCGATTACAAAAGAGAGTATTTTAAGAATTATAAAAAAAGAAAATGTTGATGCAATACTTCCAACGCTTGGTGGGCAGGTTGCTTTAAATGCCGGGATGGAAGTTTATGAAAGTGATGAGTTTAAAAAATTAAAAAATGTTAAATTTATAGGCATAAACCCTGATGCGATAAAAAAAGGTGAAGACAGACTTTTATTCAAGGAAACCATGCAAAGTATAAATATGGATCTTCCAAAGTCTTGCTATGCTTATACACTTGATGAGGCATTACAAGCAGCTAGCCAAATTGGTTTTCCTTTAATAATAAGAGCAAGTTACACTCTTGGTGGAGCAGGAAGTGGTGTGGCTTATAACATAGATGAGTTTAAAGAAATTGCTCAAAACGGAATTGAGGCAAGCCCAATAAATGAAATTTTAATAGAAGAAAGTTTGCTTGGTTGGAAAGAGATAGAATCTGAAGTTATAAGGGACAAAAAAGGGCAGTGTGTTTTAGTGTGCGGTATAGAAAATATAGATCCTATGGGAATTCACACAGGTGATAGTATAACAATAGCTCCAACTCTTACACTAAGTGATGATGAGATAGAAAAAATAAAAAAACTAAGTTTTGAAATAGTTGAGGCTATTGGAGTTGATGCAGGTGGTAGTAATATTCAATTTGCCATGAATCCAAAAGATGGAAGAACTGTAGTAATTGAGATGAATCCGCGAGTTTCTAGAAGTTCAGCACTTGCAAGTAAGGCAACTGGATATCCTATAGCTAAAATTTCAACTCTTTTAGCTGTGGGTTATACGCTTGATGAGATAAAAGATGGTTTTTATGAACCAGAAATTGATTATATAGTTGTAAAAGTTCCTAAATTCGCTTTTGAAAAATTTAAAGGAGCAAATACATTGCTTGGAACTGCGATGAAGAGCGTTGGAGAAGTCATGAGCCTTGGCAAAAGCTTAAAAGAAGCTTTACAAAAAGCGCTTTGCTCTATGGAAAGTGGTCTATCAGGATTTAATGAAATTTCAAGCAAAGATTTAGTTTATAAGCTAAGACATGCTGATGATAAGAGAATATTATATGTTGCTCAAGCTTTTAGAGAAGGCTATGATATAGAAAAAGTTTATGAACTAACTAAAATAGATAAGTATTTTTTAAATGAAATTTATGAAATAGTAGAGTTTGAAAAAAGTGTGGATATGGATATTTTAAACAATCCAAAAAAATTACAAGAAGCTAAAATTATGGGATTTTCTGATAAAAAGTTAGCTTATCTTATAAATTTAAAAGACAACCTAGAGCTTAGTCAAAACGATATCTACTTTGCAAGAACTAAATTTAATATAGCTCAAATTTACCAAAAAGCTGGAACAAAAGGTAGAAACGATAACTTTACTTATCTTTATTCAACATTTAAAAAATGTGAAAATATCTCATCTGATAATAAAGATAAAAAAGTTTTAATAATAGGTGGGGGACCAAATAGAATAGGACAAGGAATCGAGTTTGATTATTGTTGTGTCCATGCAAGTTATGCACTAAAAGATCTTGGCATAAAAAGTATAATGTATAATTGCAATCCAGAAACTGTGAGCACGGATTACGACACAAGTGATACACTTTATTTTGAGCCAATTGATTTTGAGCATTTAAGAAGTGTTATTGAAAGAGAAAATCCTGATGGCGTAATAATTCATTTCGGAGGTCAAACACCGCTTAAATTTGCAAAGAGACTAGCAATTGTTGGGGCTAATGTAATAGGAACAAGCCCAAGAGTTATAGATATGGCAGAAGATAGGAAGAAATTTAGTGAGTTCATATCAAAATTAGGTATTAAACAGCCTAACAATGCAACTGCGACAAGCGTAGAAGAAGCGGTTTTAAAAGCAAAAGAAATTGGCTATCCAGTGCTTGTTAGACCAAGCTATGTTTTAGGTGGAAGAGCAATGAAAAAAGTCACTTGTGAAAGTGAGCTTTTAGAATATATGGGTGAAGCAGTAAGTGTTAGCAACCACTCTCCAGTTCTAATAGATAAATTTTTGAAAAACGCTACCGAGCTTGATGTTGATGCTATAAGTGATGGAAAAGATGTTTTTGTGGGAGCTATTTTAGAGCATATTGAAGAGGCCGGAATTCACTCAGGTGATAGTATAAGCGTAATGCCACCACAAAGCCTAAGCAAAGAAATAATTAAAAAAGTTTATAAAAAAACAAAAGAAATTGCTATAAATTTGGGCGTTGTAGGACTTTTAAACATACAATTTGCCATTTTTGAAGATGAAATTTATATGATAGAAGTAAATCCAAGAGCAAGTAGAACTGTGCCTTTTGTAAGTAAAGCAACAGGAATTCCTATGGCAAAAGTCGCAACTAGAGTTATGTGGCAAGGGGATTTAAAAGAAGCATTAAATTTCTATGATAGTTATAAAAACTTAATAAAAGTAGGAGATATCTATACAGCTACTCCAAAAAATCATGTTTGTGTTAAAGAAAGTGTATTTCCATTTAATAAACTAGTTGGAGCTGATTTTATTCTTGGACCTGAAATGAAATCAACAGGTGAAGTTATGGGTATAAGTGATAGTTTTGCAAAAAGTTTTATAAAAAGTCAAATTTCAGCAAGTAATGTCTTTTCGTCAAGTGGAACTTTATTTTTAAGTTTGGCCGATGATGATAAAAAAAGTGGCATAGAACTAGCTAAAAAATTCATAAAAGAGGGCTTTAAGATAGTTGCAACAAGTGGAACTCACAACGCCTTAAAAGAGCATGGTATAGAAAGTGAGTTTGTTCATAAGATAAGCGAAGGTCGCCCAAATATCGCAGATAAGTTAAAAAATAATGAGATAAATTTGGTTGTAAATACAAGCGATAATAAAAGCTATGATGATGATGGTATCAAAATCCGCCAACTTGTTTTAAGGTTTAAAGTGCCATATTTCACAACCACAAAAGCAGCTTTAATGGCGGCAAATTCAATACCGTCAATGAAAGATGGTTCATATTTAGAAGTCAAAAGCATTCAAGATTATTTAAAAGAGTAGAGCTTAAAATTTAAAAGGGGATTTTTTCCCCTTTTAAAAATCATAAGGTTTAAAATAAGATTGAAATTTATGAACATCAAAAGTTTTATTTCAAGCCTTTAATTTTTAAAACTTAATTCTTAAATCAAGCCCTATAAATTTATCTTTAAATTGGGTTTGATATCCACCTTTTAAAGATGCACCGAAATTTCCATTTTCGTATTTGCCTACAAGTGTAAATTCAGCACCTTTATCTTCCTTATCCTCTTTTGGAAGTGAAAAATAGCTGTTTGTATCTTTAAATCTTGCCAAGTTATTTGCTCTGTTTATCTTGCCGAATTCTTTATAAATTTTACTATCAAGAAGTATATTAAAATACGAATTCTCATCAAGCAAATGTGTATATCCAAGCTCAATTCCAAGATTTGGTCTGATACTATAATAATCTTTTGAATCAACATCTAAAAGAAGAGTATTGCCACTTTTTTCTTTTATGTTGTCTATAATACCATATCCTAAATCAACTCCTGCATATGGTGAAATTTTAAAACCTGAGTCGAATTTATACTCTTTATAAAAGCTGTTTTTGACATCAAAGCCTAAGGTGTAATACTTAGATTTTGCCCAAAAGTCTTTATCTAAAGTATATCTTTTCATCTCTCTTGCACTTCCTGTAGCAGCTATTTTTAAAAGATGATTTACTTCTTCGTTTAAAACTTTTCTATCGACATAATATCCGATTTGTGCTGTTAATGCGTCTTCTTTTGATTTATAATCGTTGTTAAACTCATATCTTTCTTTGGCGATTCCTCCAAAAACTCCATTTGAAGTTCCATCCATTTGAAGATTAAAGTTATTTAGCACAAATAGACCGTAAGCATTCTTATCATATCCCAAAACTCCATCCGCTCTTTGATCTCGTTTAGTATTTGCACCGAAAATCTTAAATTTGGTTGTATCTGTAGTGTTTGTATCCCAACGCATCAAATCATTAAATTCTCTATCATAAATTTCTGCAGATGAGTAAGCTCTGGTTTGAGTTGATGCATATTCAAAACCGCCCAAACTTTTTAAATTTTTATGAAGGTTAAATTCTTCATTTTTTCCAAGTAGGTTAAGTTTATTAAATATTTTTTTATCATTGCTTCCAACTATGGCTTTTTCATATTTCTTATCAAGTTCGATATATAAATCTTTATATTTGCTATCTTTTGTTATGAAATTTACATAAGGAATTTTTGACATCACAAAGCTTTTTATTTTGTGATTATTTTTAGCATTTTTATCAAAAGTTGCAAATGCCTGCCAAGTTAAAGAGCCTGAATAAACAGCTTTTGTAGCTGTTGATTTGTCAAGCTCGTCTATAAAAGGTTTCATTAGGCTTTGATCTAGGTTTATAACTCTTTCATTCGTATAGTTTGCCGCTTCAGCACCTACATAAAGGATAATTTTATCGTTTTTATTTAGTTTATCAAGTCCTTTTATAGGTTTTGTCAAATTTACGCCTGAAGTATCTGCATACATTGCCACGATATTCTTTTTAACGCTTTTTTTCTTGCTTTTGTTATCTAAATTTTTAGGAATTTCAATATTTGTTGTTTTATTTAAAAAACTCAAATCTAAATTATTGGCAATTTGTGAATTTGACAATTTTACAGAATTTTGAGTATTGTAAATTTTATTATCATATTTTACATTAAAATCTTCAAAATTTTGGGTGTTCTTATTTACCTCTATATCAACGCCTTTAAATTTATCTTTATGAACTTCATTTGGACGAAAAGAAGTAATACCTGGAAGTGCAATATTTATTTCTTCATCATCTTTTACTACACTTTTTGAGTTTCCGATTATTTTAATTTCGCCTCTATTTTTAAAATATGAGCCGTTTATCATATAAACTCCAACTGAATTATCAGCGTTTAAAGTTATTTTGCCGGTATTGTCGATGACGGAATTATCAGCATAAATTCCGATTGAGTCTTGAGCGTTTATATTTATATCTCCGCTATTTTTGACATCGGCAAATTTAGCATACATTCCTATTTGGTTGTTTGCATTTAAATTTATTGCTCCATCGTTTGTTAAAACCGCTTTATTTGTAGATGTGCCAACACCATACATTCCGACTTCATACTTTTTATTCAGATTTATAGTTCCTGTATTTATTATATTGTCTCCTACTAATGCGGCTGAAAATTTATCATTTTCTCCTTTCGAGTTCAAATCTATAACGCCTTCATTTAAGATATTTTTTGCAAAAATTCCGATTGAACTATCACCAAGTAGTGAAATATTTCCTTTATTTACTGCTTTATTTTTTGTATAAATTCCAACCGAGTTTTCATTATTTAATAAAATTTTATTTAAATTTGAAACCTTTGTATCTCCATTGCCAAACATTCCAATGCTTTGACTGTTTGCCAAAATTTCACCACTATTTATTAAAGAGCCTTTTTTGGCATACATGCCAACACCGTTTTCGCCGTTTATATTTATGTTTCCACTGTTTGTGGCGGCTCCATCTTTAATATACATGGCAACTGCATTTTTGTTTATATTTATTTCATCTTCATTTTGTAAATTTACATTTTTATTTTCTATGCCATACATTCCAACAGATTCATCATCTGTGTTTATAGTGCCTTTATTAATTGCAATTCCTGGTGAAAAAAGCGCAATCGCAGCTGAATAAATTTTATTGTCTTTATCACTTTTTGCTACGTTTATAGTGCCTTTGTTTGTTATGGTAAGTGTTTCATTGTTATTTTCTTGAAGTGCTAATCCTATGCTTCCATAAGCTAACTCATCCATATTTATTTTTGAATTTACTCCTAAACTCACATTTGTTCTACCTTCTGCTAAAACAGCGACATTGTTTTTTTCTTTTAGATTAAATGTTATATCATCAAAAGTATATCTTGAAGGATTTCCTATAGATTTTAAATGCAAGGCTTTAGAGTTTTCACCTTTTACATTAAACACCGAATTTGGCACTAAAGTTAGTGTATTTGCATTTTCTTTGCTATTTTCAAGATATATAGCAGTTTGATTTTTGCCTGAAATTTCTGTGTTTTTTATATTATACTTTATGTTTGTTTCCTCATCGCTTTTAGAGTATAAAACTATAGAATCATCACCTACACTTATTTTAGCATTTTCTTTCACATTTACATAAGATGAGTTATCGGCATAAATTCCAACTGAATTTTTTCCTCTCAAGTCTATTTTTGAGTCGTCTTCTACATCTATATTTTTTCCACTTATCGCAGTAACTTTTGATGTATTTTTTGATGAGCTTATTTCACCACCACCTAAAAGTTGTGTATAGCTGTCATTATTAACCGACTTGTTAAGCATGCCGGCTGAATGGTTTGAGTTTATAGATATACGTCCGCTATTTTTAAGAGTTGAGCTTGAGTTATTAGTTTGATCTTCATCTTGAAATTCTTTTCCATACATTGCAATGCTTGAGTTTGAATTTTCATTTAAATTTATATTTTCTTCGTTTGTAAGTGTAGAATTCGAGCTTGCCATCGCTATGGACTTTGCGGCTTTTACATTTATGTTTTTCTTGTTTATGGCTGTGTAGGCGTTTTGGTCTTCATTTAAATTATTATCTACATAAATTCCAGCCGACCTCTCACCATTTATCACTATATCTCCATTATTTGTAATAGAGCTTTTTAATTCACTAGTTCCATTGATTTGTTTTATAAAAGCTTGACTATAAGGTTGCTCCGGATTTTGTGCATAAAGCATTGCTCCGATTGATAGAGAAGAGTCAGTTTGTATCGTGCCATCATTTGTCACATCAGAGCTTACCGCATAAATTCCGGTTGCATTTGTTGTATCACTGCCTCCAACTTTTATTAGTGAGTTTTTTTCTGTATTTACATTACCGAAGTCTATATATAGTCCAACTCCTGCTTCTTTTTGATCTTCTTTGCCATCTACTATAACTTTGCTTTTATCTTTTAGAGTTATTGAGGTTTCATCTTTTTTTGTTGCGTTTGGTCCTGCAGATACTGCTATTGCAAATGGCTTACTCATTGAAAGATTTTTAAGCTCATTTTCACTCATAACGGCCTCTACTTTTTTGCCACTATTAAGAGTTATATTTGCTCTTTGAATTTTTATATTTTTAGCAAAATTGAAAGCTATTTTTTCATCATCGTTTTTCATATCCGAAATTTTATCGCCTCTTTGTCCGGCTAATGATTTATCAATGTCGCTGTCTATCGTAAAATTCTCAAGTCCGTCTATTAAGGCAAGTGTAGCCTTCCTGCCATTTGGATCGCTTCTGTCTATTTCATAACTAAAATCGCCGATAGTGTCTTGGAGATTTAATGCACCGCCCTCATCTTTAAAAAGTGAAGTTTTTAAATCTTTATAGCCTTTAATTGTAAAAAGATTTGCTTTATCGCTTAAAGGTTCGATTTTTACTTTTCCCATTAAGCCTTTGACATCATAAGTCTTGTTTGCTTTGTCGTAATCAAGTGCTATGCCGTATGAGTTTCCCATAAGCTTTATGGTGGCATTATTTAAGTTTATTTTAGCCTTTTTTTGACTTGAATATGTTGCATAGCTGTCGCCATCATATGTTATAATTGCATTTTCTGCATTTATGTATGAAGTGTTAGTGCCATCTGCTATAGAAGCAAGAGCTGACTTTAAGCCTGTAGCGTTGATATTCGCGCCACTTATGTCTATATGTCCGCCATTTCCAGCTGTTATGCCGACTCCATTACCATTTAATTTTACGTTTACACCTTCTTCTATTTTTATTTGCGATTGTGAATTCTCAAGATCTGGATTTGTCGGTTTTAAGGAATTTAAAGCGTAAAATCCATTTGAGTTATCAGCTAAATTCATATTTGTAGTGGAGTCTTTTTTTATGGTAACTTCTGCATCATCGCTATAAACTACGGCATTACTCGTAATTAAAGAGTCATCTTTACCGACATTTAATTTTCCTTGAAATTCTATTTCTCCCTGATCTGTAGCTAAAATAGCTCTATTATCAGTGCTTTCTTTTCCCTCGAAATCTTTTCCACCATTTATATTTATATCTCCGTTATAGATTATTTTACTTTTATCAGCACTGTAAAGAGCGACATTATTTTTTCCGCCATTTATATTTATAACGTGATTGGTGTCGTTTTTAAAATTTTCATTTATTTTATTAACTATTTTTTCATCAAAACTATCTATTATTTTAGCGTCGTTGTTCTCGCCTGAGAGTTTTATAGTTCCATTTTTAGCATAAATTCCTATACCGTTTGTAGAATTTGCATTTATTTGTATATCCGTTCTTGCCAAATCCATAACCGATGAAGGTTTGTTTGCATCATATACTATTGCGATAGCATTGTCTACTGATCTTTCATCATTGCCTGTTGTATTGCTTTGAGATTTAAAAATTTTACCTTCTTCGCCGTCTTCTTTAATGTCTAGTTTATCGTTTGCTATTTTCGATTTATAATCATCAGTTTCGTTTCCCTTATCTGCGATTATTATTTTCATTGTGTTAAAGCTTTTATTGTCTTTATTTAAGGTGTTGTTTTCATTGTAAAAGCCGATAGTTTCATCGCCTCTTAAAGTGATAGGTTTAAAGGCATGGACATTTGAACCCGTTCCTAAATCTCCTTTATCTCCTGCGATTGCTATTCCTATAGATTTTGCTCCATTTACAATCAAATTTCCATCATTTATAAAACTTAATATAGAATCTTTCAGCGAACCACCATAATCATCTTCAAAAGCAGCTGTAGCTAAAAAACCCATAGTATGAGAGCCAAACAGATTTATATCGCCTGTATTTACATTTATGATATGCTCTTTAGTATCTGGTTCTTGCCCGATATCCGGTGAGTAAAAAAATACTGCTGCTTTTTGGTCTTCATCATATCTTGGAAGTAAAACTATGCTTCCTTTGTTATTGGCGATATAAAGTTTGTTTGATGCAAGGTTCACAACAGTCATCAAAAAGCCTTTTGCTTTGTCTGCTATCTCTACTGTTCCCTCATTTTCAAAATAAACTAGAGGAACTTTCGATTTATCTTTTTGTCCACCTATTTCTAAATCTTTAGGCATAAAATAAGTCAAATTATCATCTATTTTATCTTCATCATTTGCTAATTTGTCATTTATCTTACCGATATCGGCTGTTTCAAAATTTATAATGTCCTTGTAAAGATTATAATTATACTCTTCATTGGGATATGTCTCCATAACTACAGTAAAGCCGTATTCACGATCATATCCATTAGATACAATAGACGATTCCGGATTATAACTTTTTGAATCAGTATAAATTTTTACACCTTTTTTAAATTTAGTATAAGGAGCTGTTCTTATGGCATTTAAAAAATGCCCCATATCTTTCTTTATGTCTGTAGATCCTTCTTCGGAAGGATCTTTATGTTCCAGCTCACCTTCATTATAAAATAGAGGTTTTGTTACTTGATAATCTTTTATCTTTAAAATACCGTCATTTCTTTTTTCAAAATTATTGTCTTTAAAATCAGGTGAAATTTTTAAAAATGTTCCTTTTTCAAATGTTACCTGAGAAAAATTCGACTGTTTTTCGTATTGATCTTCCATTTTCGTGTTTAAATAGTAAGCATCGGAGTACAAAACAACTCCTGAGCCCACTAGATTTATATTTATATTATTTATCGGTTTGGGTTTATTCACATTAGGAACAAACACCGGACTTGCAACCGGGATATCGAAAAAAGGATTTGTGCTATTTGTTTTAGGCAACATATCTTCTAAATTCCAGTCTTTATCTCCATAAGACGGTTTTTTGATACTTATCTCTTTTTCTATAATGACGGGATTGAAATTTGTGATTTTTAGCTCACTTCCGCTAGATTTATTTTTAGCTAAAAAATGAGGAATTTCATAACCGCTACTCAAGAGCAATTTTTCATTTTCAATTTCCGTAATATGTTTTTTTAAGAGATTTTTATCTATATAATCTCCGTTTTTAGTCTTTGTTGTTAAACCATCATGGTTTGAACCATCTATATTATTAGAAAAAGAATTTGGACTTTTTTGTTTAAGCCATAGCCAATTTACGCCTATTTGATAGCTGTGATTATCATCAAGACCGGTTGTAAAGTGTGGTATAATGCTCTTTGCACTCAAACTCATCTGAGTTCCTAAAAGCAACACCAAAACTTTTAAAAAAATGCTTTTTTGCATAATTTTTTCCTTTGCTAAAAATTATTTTATATTATACAACATAATTACATTAATTTAAAATTTTTTATTTTTTATTTTTAAATTGTTTATAATTTTATTTAATATAAAAAGCTAAAATCATATAATTTTTTTATTAGGAGAGTTTATGAGAAAAGTTATTTTATGTTTGATTTTGGTTTTTAATGTTGGATTTAGCTTGGATTTTGACAAAACACTTGATGGCTGCATTGTAAAAAGCGATGAAAAATCTTGTTTAAACTTATCATCTTATTTGGAAAAAGAGTGTGAGAAAGGAAGCGAGGCAAAATGTTTTTTATTTGCTGATATGCTTCAAAGAGGGCTTGGCGTAGAAAAGGATGTTGTAAGAGCATTTGATATTTTCAACAAAGGCTGTGAAAATAACGTAAGTGAGAGTTGTTATGAGGCTTCGGTTCATTATTTGGAGGGAAAAGGTACTTCACACAGCTTTGAGGAGTCAACTGCAACGCTTTTAAAAGCTTGTGATTTAGGCAGTAAAAGAGCGTGCCAAATTTTAACTTATTTGCCACAAGAGTAGGTTAAATTTGAGTACAAATTTGCACTCAAATTTTTAGTATTATTTTGTTTTACCAAATGCCTTTTCAAGACTAATTGGCATTGCTTGGTAGCCAGCATCTGTTCCAATAAATTGAATCTGAACAGAAGGCTCTTTTGCACCCCATTTGAATTCATCAATTTCAGGCTTTGGTTCTCCCACGCTAACTCCTGAATTTAAATCAAAACTCATTCCGGCAGTTGCACTGTAAATAACAATACTGTCTTTATCGGCGTGATATTCTGTTAGGCTAGTAACCGGGCTAAACCACTCGTTACCACGATTTTTACCATATTCCCAAATTTGTTCGATTGTCATTTTTTCTTGGTCTATTTTATAAACTACCGCACGGCTATATTTCATAGTTGGAAGTGCGGGTTGCTCGATACCTCTTGCATCTCCATTGTCAAAAACACTCATATAAATATATCTTTTGTCTGACTTTTCATCTATTCTCCAGGCAGTATGTTGTGTCCAAGTCCAGTCAAATCCACCATTTTCATTTAGATATCCAGGACATTTTGAATACCCATCTTCACAAACGATTTTATTTCCTTTGTTATCAACTGGTTGTAAAAGTTTATCTTTAAATTTATCATTCCAACCTTTGTGTGCCCCGGCTATCCACTTAACTTTTTTATCGCGACCAATCTTTATCATTGCACTTTGGTGGCGACTTGAAAGTATAATACTATCATCTGTTGGATCATAATCGACTGAGTTTACATGCGCCCAGTTTCTACCAATTCCAGTTCCAGCGATATCTCCAAAATTATTGCTTTCATCCATTTTTGCCAAATCTTCATCGCTTAGTGTTTTTCCAGCCATGCTTGCATCAATGTTTAGACAAACCGCACCTTGATCTAGAGCTTTTATAACATCGCTTCTATATGGATCTAAAATTTCAAATAACTTCCACTCATCAACAACATCGCCATCTTGATTTACTTCAATTATAACGTCTCTTACTGTTCTAACATTTTTACCATCAGGGCGAAGTGTGTTGGCTGATGCTACCCTTAAAAGATAGTTTCCATTTTGCATATCATCCATCGCGTGTGAAAAGTCAATGTAGCCAAGTGGTAGTTGGCGGTTAAAACTCTCTTTGCCCATAAGATCATATTTGACATACCTTTGTCCAAATCCCCAAGTAAGTGAGCCATCATTATTTTGATGAAATCCCATCATAAGCCCCCGATTGTAGATATTGTGCCAGTCCATTAGTTTAGCATTATCAAAAAACCATCTAATTTCACCTTTTGTATCTACGATAAATGCACTTGATTCTTCATCCCATTCCATTGCTCCGCCCATAGGGTTGTTCCATACTGAATTTGAACTTTTTCCAATGCTTTTTCCCGGAGCATTATTTACCAAATAAAGTCTATCTTTAAATCCATCTTCTACTTTTAAAACATTTACTTTTTCAAAAGGAACGCCTCTTTGTGATGTGTAGCCAGTAGGCTGTAAGCTTATGCCAGAGGTTAAAATTTTATACTCTTCATCTTTTACTTTTTCAGTTTTGCCAAAACTCTCTTTTGTATAGCTTACTTTTACGGTATTTAAATAGCTTGGATAAAGACCAAAAATTGGAATTCCGCCGTATGTTTTAGCTCTATTTTCATCAACTTTATACTTTATTGTCTGTCCGTTTTCTTTTGGAACAATTGTAACTTCAATATCGCTTAGATTATACCCGCCGTTCATAATAACAGCAGTTAGTGGGGTTAGGTCATAAGGATTTAGTTTAACGCTTCCTATTTTTCCCTGTATTTGCCAATCGGTCTTTGGACCAGTTGGACCACCCATTGCCAAAGATGTTGTAACTCCTACTGATACAAGCATGCCAGCAACTAAGACTGAACTAAGAATTTTTTTCATATTCTCTCCTTTTTCTAAATTTAGATAGAAATCTCAAATTTGAGACTTTTATCTAAATTTAGAAAAGCCCTTAAAATTAAGGGCTAAAAACTACTTAAAAGCTTTTTGTAAATTTATAGGAATAGCTTGATATCCATTTGTATCAAAAATTTGAATTTCAACTGATGGTTCTGTTTTTAAATAATCAAACTCTAAAAGTGTTGGATTTGGAAGTGAGGCAAACGCTCCAGTATCAAAATCAAATGCTCCTCCAGCCGTAGCTGAGTACATTAAAATAGAGTCTTTATCTGCGTGATATTCTGTTATAGAGGTAACTGGAGAGTAAAAGTCATGACCTCTATTTTTGCCATATTCCCAAACTTGCTCAACAGTCATCTTTTTTTGATCTACTTTGTAAATTACTCCACGGCTATATTTCATTGACGGAAGTGTGGGTTGTTCCATACCTCTACCATCGCCATTGTCAAAAGCTGTTACATATAAGATATCGCCTTTGCTTTTTGCGTCAATTTTAAATGCAGTGTGCTGCGTCCAAGTGTAGTCAAACCCACCTTTTTCATTTAGATATCCTGGGCATTTTGAACCATTAGCTTCACAAACTATTTTATTACCTTTGCTATCTACCGGAGTTAAAAGTTTATCTTTAAATTTATCACTCCAGCCCTCAGGTGAGCCTAAAATCCACTTAACCTTTTTATCTCTTCCTATCTTAATAATAGCGCTTTGATGGCGGCTTGAAAGGATAATGCTATCATCTTCTGCGTCGTGATCTACTGAGTTTACATGCGCCCAGTTTCTACCAGCTCCACTTCCTATGATATCTCCAAATTTATCATTGTCATCAAGTTTTGCCAAATCCTCATCGCTTAGAGTTTGACCTGCTAAATTCGCATCTATGTTTAAGCAAACTGCACCTTGATCAAGTGTTTTAAACACCACATCTCTATATGGGTCAAGTATTTCATAAAGTCTCCAGTCATCAACCACATCACCAGTTGCTGGATCTACTTCGATAATAACATCTCGCACGGTTCGGACATTTTTTCCATCAAGTCTTTTTGTATTTGAGCTGCCAACTCTTAAGAAGTAATTTCCTTTTGGTGATACATCAAATGAGTGTGAAAAATCATTATATCCAAGTGGAAGTTGGCGGTTAAAGCTCTCTTTTCCCATTAAGTCATACTTTGCATATCTTTGACCATAGCCAAAAGTAAGCTGACCGTCAGGGTTTTGCTTAAAGCCCATCATAACGCCTGCTCCATAAACCTTGTCAAAGTCATAGATTGGATTTGCAAAAATGTACCAGCGCACATCTCCTGCTGTATCGATGATGAAATTTTGAGGATAAAAGTTCCACTCTATCGCTCCACCCATTGGGTTGTTCCAGACAACTCTAGTTCCTTGTCCGCTTTTGTTTGTGACGTGATTGATAAGATAAAGTCTATCTTTGTATTTGGGATCTACTTTTTTAACTTCGATCTTGCTAAACATTGAACCTTTTTGATCAGGTGTGCCTGAAACTTCTGTGTAAATTGGAGCTGCATAAATGTGATAAGTCTCTTTTATCTTTTCTTGTTTAGAGCCATGAATTTTACTGTATTCTACATTTATTGTGTTGTAATAATCAGGATAAAGTCCCCAAATAGGAATTCCGCCATACCCTTTTGCTTTTGCATCGCTTACTTTATAGCTAAGCTCTTGACCATTTTCTTTTGGGACTATTGTAACTTTGATATCTTTTAACTCATAGCCACCATTTCTAATAATTGCTGTAAGTGGGGCGATTTTATAAGGATTTACAATAACCTCGCCTATTTTTCCAGGAACTGGATAATCCGTCTTTGGACCGCTTGGACCGCCCATTGCCAAAGCCTGAGTTGCACCAATGCCAAGAAGCATACCAGCAACTAAGACTGAGCTAAGAATTTTTTTCATATTCTCTCCTTTTTAAATTTAGATAAAAATCTCAAATTTGAAACTTTTGTCTAGATTTAAAGAAGAGATAAATTTAGGGAGAAAATTCCCCCTAAATTTGAGTTATTTGCTTAATGCTTTTTCAATGCTAAATGGCCATGCTTGATAGCCCATTGCATTTGTCATAACAATCTCAATTCCTGGCTCTTTTGCACCCCATTCAAACTCGTTAATGTGTGGGCTTGGAAGACCTGTTGGATTTCCTGTTGCGATGTCAAACTGCATTCCAGCAACTGCTGAATAAACCATAACTGAGTTTTTGTCAGCTTGATACTCTGTTAAGCTTGTAACTGAGCTATACCAATCAAATCCTCTATCTTTTCCATATTCCCAAACTTGCTCAACTGTCTTTTTCTTTTGATCTATTTTATAAATTACTGAGCGTGAGTATTTCATAGTTGGAAGTGCAGGTTGTTCCATACCACGACTATCTCCGTTATCAAACGCACTTACATAGATAATATCGCCTTTGCTTTTCTCGTCTATTTTAAATGCAGTATGTTGTGTCCAAGTGTAGTCAAAGCCACCTTTATCGCTTTCATATCCAGGACATTTTGCACCATCATCACCGCAAGAAATTTTATTACCCTTGCTGTCAACTGGAGTTAAAAGCTTATCTTTAAATTTATCTTTCCAGCCAACTGGGTTTCCTAAAATCCATTTAACTTGCTTATCCCTACCTATCTTGATAATTGCATTTTGGTGACGTGATGAGATGATGATACTATCATCTTCAGCATCGTGATCAACTGAGTTTACGTGTGCCCAGTTTCTTCCTGGTCCACTTCCTACAATATCGCCAAATTTATCATTGTCATCAAGCTTTGCTAGCTCTTCATCACTTAGTGTATGACCACCAGCTTTTGCATCGATATTTAGACAAACTGCACCTTGATCAAGCACTTTTAGGACATTGTCTCTATAAGGATCTAGAATTTCATAAAGTTTCCAATCATCAACAACTTGACCGTTTTGATCAACTTCAACTATAACATCTCTTACAGTTCGAACATTTTTGCCATCATTTCTTTTTAGGTTTGCATTAGCAACTCTTAAGAAGTAGTGGCCATTTGGGCTATCATCCATTGAGTGTGAAAAATCAACATATCCAGCAGGAAGCTCTCTGTTAAATATCTCTCTTCCCATAATGTCATATTTTGCATATCTTTGACCATAGCCCCAAGTTATATCGCCATCATCATTTTGCTTAAAGCCCATCATAACGCCAGCGTGGAATGCTGATTTTAGATTATAAATTTTACTTGGCTCCATATACCATCTAATTTCACCTTTTGTATCAAGGATAAAAATTTGAGGAGTATAGTTCCACTCTAGTGCACCACCTGTTGGGTTATTCCATACAACCTTTGTGCCTTTTCCAGTCTTTGGTTGAAAGTTATTTACAAAATAAAGTCTATCTTTGAATTTCTCAGTTGCAGGTTTTGTAACCTTAATCTCATCAAAAAATACACCTTTTTGACCTCTCATACCGCTAACATCGCCAAAAACAGGAGCAGTATAAATTTTATAATCTTCTTTTATCTTCTCATCGGCACCTTTATATGTTCTTGTGTATTCAACTTCAACTGTATTTACATAGTCAGGATAAAGTCCAAAAACAGGAATTCCACCATGAGTTTTAAGCTCGCCATCTGCTACTTTGTATTTGATCTCTTGGCCATTTTTTTTTGGCACAATTTTAACTGTTACATCTTTTATTGTATATCCGCCATTTTTAATAACAGCTGTTAGTGGAGCTATATCGTAAGGATTTACAACTAACTCACCAATCTTTCCTTGAACTACATAATCAGTCTTGGCACCACTTGCTCCACCAATTGCAAATGAAGTTGTCACTCCAACTGAGACAAGCAATCCAGCAACTAAAACTGAACTAAGAATTTTTTTCATACTTTTAATCCTTTTTAAATAAAATATCACTGACAATTCTACAATAAAATTTTATAAAAGTCAAATTAAATTTACTTTTTATATTTACTTAAAATTAAAATTTATCATGATGCATAATTTATATATAAGCCTAAAATTAGGTATTTCAATAGATTTTATTTTAATTTGATGCTTTAAAATAAAATAAAATTTACAAATAGTAAATTATTTTTATCAAATTTAATTTATAATTTAATTTAAGAATTATAAATTTATATGTTATAATAATATTTAATCTTACAATAAAGGATTTATTTTGAAAAAAATATTTTTTACTTTCTTTATTTTTGCAAATTTTTTATTTGCTCAAGGTATCGCAATAGTTAAAATAGCAAAAGGTAATCCAGTCGTTAAAAGAGATGATAAGACATTAAATTTAAAAGTTGGCGATGAATTGTTAAATAATGATATTTTAATAACAGATGCAAATTCAAAAGTAGGGGTTATTTTTGATGATGGAAGTAGCCTTACTTTAGGTGAATCTAGCTATTTAAATATTGAAGAGTTTAAATTTAAACCAATCGAAGAAATTTATAAATTTTCTTTAAAGCTTGATAAGGGAAAAGCTATGTTTGAATCAGGTAAAGTAAGTGAGATTTCACCTGAGAGTTTTGAGTTTAAGATTCCTGATGGAATTATCGGCATAAGAGGAACAAAATTTATAATAGAACTAAAATAAGGAAACAAAATGGAAGTTTTCCTAGGAATGCTTGCAATTATTTTTGGTCTTACCATAGGAGTTGAAAAAAGTGAGGTTTTGCTTTTGGATAATGGTAAGCCATCAGCTATAATCATTCAAACAAAAGATAAAAATACGACTTTGAATTCTGCAAATTCGTATATGGAAATTTCAAATGTTAAAGCTTTTGAAAGTAAGAAAAAAACTCTTAAAGAAGATGAGGTTAAAAAAAGGTATTATACTTTATTAAAAGATGGCGTTATACCACCAAAGTCATATCTTTTATATTTTACAAATGGCTCAAATTTGACTGAAAACTCAGCTAAAAAAATAGATGAAATAAGACAAACTATTAAAGATAGAATGCCTTGCAATGTCTCTATTATAGGACACGCAGATACTTATGGAAGTGATAAAATAAATGAAAAAGTTTCACTTGATAGAGCACAAAGTATTGCTAAAAATTTTAAAGATTTAAATATTTCAAAGCTTGAAATAGTTTCTTTTGGAGAAAAAAATCTTTTAGTTAAGACAAAAGATGGTGTTATTGAACCAAAAAATAGAAGAGTTGAAATTCAAATAAGATAGATGAAAAAAATTTTTATATTTTTTATATTTTTTTCTATAATTTGCGGATTTTTCACAAGAAATAGTAGTTTTTTACCTTTGCTTGATTATCAAATTTATGATCTTATAAAGCCAAAGTTAAATTCAGACAAATCAAACTCAGTTGTCGTTGTTGAAATTGATGAAAAAAGCTTAGAAATATTTGGTCAGTGGCCTTGGAGTAGAATTTTAGTCGCAAAACTTGCACAAGAGATACTGCTTTCAAAACCTGCGGCCTTTGGAATGGATGTTATATTTGCAGAAAAAGATAGAACCTCTTTAGGTGAGATTAAAGATTTTTATAAAAATTCATTAAATTTGGATTTAAATACAAGTAAAATTCCAACTCCACTACTAGATAATGATAAAATTCTAGCAAGTTCTTTGGAGGCTGGAAATAGCGTTTTGGCTGTTTTTGCCTCAAATATACCAAGAAATAAAACTTGCAGCAAACTAACTACGATAAAATCAAACTCGACCTTTGAAAATATAGATAAAATAGATAATTTAGTTTGTAGTTATGAGCCTTTAAATGCTCTTGCTAAGGCAAATGGTTTCATAAATGCAAGAGCTTTTAATGATGGAGTGTTGCGTTATACAAATTTATTTTTTTACTATAAAAACAGTCTTATTCCATCTTTTAGTGTTGCTATGCTTATGCAAGTTGATCCAAATTTAACTCTTTTAGAAGATGAGAAAAATAGAGGTTTAAAAGTTAAATTTTTAGGAAAAGAAGTTAAGCTAAATGAAGAAGCAAAGGCTTTAAATGAAATTTATCCAAAAAATAAATTTAAAACATTTTCTGCTTCTGATGTGCTTTTAGATAGAGTTGATAAAAGTGAATTTAGTGGAAAATTTGTTTTATTTGGTGCAACTGCACTTGGCTTGAATGATCACTTTGTAAGCTCTGGAGGAAAGATAAGATCTGGTATTTTTTACCACGCATCTTTAATAGAAAATTTTTTAACTAACTCACTTGTTAGTCAGCCAAATTTTTATAAGGATTTAAATTTCTATTTAAGTGTGTTAGTGTTAGTATTACTTGCTTTTGTGATAGTTAGATATGGTTATTTAGCTTCTTTTTTTGTTTTTATTTTACTAACTGTTATTGCTTTTGTTAGTGCAGAAATTAAACTAAAAAGTGGAGTTTATATTTCGATTGGATATATTGCAATCCCCGTTTTTATAATTTTTATATTTTTTACTTTATTTATGACTTTTTATAGTTTTTGGGAAAAAAAGAATTTTTTAAAAGAGCTTGAAGAAGCACACAGTTCAGCTATAGATAGCATGATAACAGTTATTGAGGGAAAAGATAAAGAAACTGGTGGGCATATTTTAAGAACCAGAGAGTATGTTAGAGTTTTAGCACAATATTTAAGTAAAAAAGGAATTTATGATTTTAATCCAAATTTTATAAAAGTTTTATGCCAAGCTGTCCCACTACATGATATTGGAAAAGTTGCAATTCCTGATAATATTTTAAATAAAAATGGAAGTCTTGATGAAAAAGAGTGGGAGATAATGAAAAAACATGTAATTTACGGAAAAGAAATTATTCAAAAAGCAGGGGAAAAGTCAAGCGGAAAAAATCTTTTTTTAAATGCCGCTATAAATATAGCCTATACTCATCATGAAAAGTGGGATGGAAGTGGCTATCCACAAGGTTTAAAAGAGAATGAAATACCAATTGAAGGACGCTTGATGGCTATAGCAGATGTTTATGACGCACTAACTTCAAAAAGAGTTTATAAAGAAAAATTTAGTTATGAAAAAGCTGAAAATATGATAATAAACGAGAGTGGGACACATTTTGATCCAACTTTAATAAAGGCTTTTATAGATTTAAAATCTGAGTTTAGAAAAATTGCTCAAAAATATGAAGACTAGCACTCATTTTGTAGATTTTAATCTCCACGAATTTTTATATTCATGGAGATTATATTATAGATAAAAATTTAAAATCCAAATTTGTGTAATAATCCGCTAAAAGCGCCTTTTAGACCACTTTTTTTAATTTCATTATTTATAAAATCATCATAGTTCATATTTTTTTTTCTTAAAATTTTATTAAGCTCGTCTTTACTTGCCAAAATCCCACCTTCTTTTTCAGCCTCCAAAAGTCTATTATAAATTGGCTCAACTGTTTTTATAGTTTCATCTTTTGCTGCTCTTCTAAAAGCCCTATATCCTATTGGCTCTCCAATATCGTTTTTTAAAATTTCAAAATCAGTTACAACCCAGTAGTATCTGCCATCTTTTGCTAGATTTTTTATCACAGCACACATATTTTTGCCTGTTTGAATCTGATCCCACATAGTTTTAAAAATTATTCTTGGCATATCTGGGTGTCTTACGATGTTGTGTGGACTTCCTATAAGCTCTTTTTCGCTATAGCCTGAAATTTTTGAAAAATAAATATTTACCGAAGTTATAATCCCATTTAAATCAGTACTTGATATAAAATATCTTTCAGGGTCAAGTTCCATCTTCTCATCAATTGGAGTTGGTTTTTCTATTCGCATAGTTTTTTCCTTTTTAGAAATAATAAAATTATAATATAAATTTGCTTAAATTATTTTTATTTAATAAACATCTTTAATAAATAAAAATTATATAATAGTAATATTTTAATTCAAATTTTACGCTAAATAGAAAGTCAATAGTTTATAAAACCTAAATTACTTCACAAATTTAATATAATCTTTATACCCTTTTTCTTCCATCTCTTTAAGTGGGATAAACTCCAAAGCAGCACCATTTATACAGTATCTTAGCCCACCTTTGCTTTTTGGTCCGTCATTAAAAACATGCCCTAAGTGAGAGTTTGCAAATTTGGATCTTACTTCGGTTCTTATCATGCCATGTGAAAAGTCTTTTTTTTCATTAATTTTGCCAATTGGTTTTGAGAAGCTTGGCCATCCACATCCTGCGTTGAATTTATCAGATGAGCTAAAAAGTGGCTCTTTGCTTACGATATCAACATAAATTCCTTTTTCATAAAAATCATCATATTTGCTTGAAAATGGCATTTCAGTGGCATTTTCTTGCGTTACTTGATATGAAATTTCACTTAAATTTTTTCTTATTTCATCATCATTTGGTTTGTTATAAACTTTTTCTAGTGGAGTTTTTGCCAAACTTAAATCAATATGACAATATCCATTTGGGTTTTTCTCTAAATATTTTTGATGATAATTCTCAGCTAAAGTATAGTTTCTAAGTGGCTCTACTTCAACAACAATTGGTTTTTCATAAAATTTAGAGATCTCTTTTATAAATGAAATTGCCTCATTGCCACTTTCTATATCAACATAGTAAATTCCACTTCTATACTGAGTGCCAACATCATTTCCTTGTCTGTTTAGTGAAGTTGGGTCGATAACTCTTATAAAATGTCTTAAAATTTCATTTAAACTAATTTTATTTTTATCATAAATTAGGTGAAGTGTCTCAGCATGCATTGATTTGTGAAGTTCTTTATAGGTTGTGTTTGTGCTTTTTCCATTTGCATAACCAACATCGGTTTTTATAACTCCATTAATTTTGTCAAAATACCCTTGCATTCCCCAAAAACACCCTCCAGCTAAATAAATTTCACTTTTATTCATATCCACGCTCCATAAAAAATTTATTAAAAATATAAAGATTAAAATTTTTCTCATTTTTTTTCCTTTTGTTTTTAGAAAAAATAGTATCAAATTTTTAGTTAATATTTAAAAAATATAAAATTAAAATTATTTTAAAATCCAATATAAAAAACAAAGTAGTATAACTTGTTGGTGTATGTTAGTTCCTGTTTAGCGTGGTTTAAAGAGAATTTATTTAGTTTTGTTTGTTAGTCGTGTTAGTTGTAATTGATATGGTAAGTATAAACTTTATTTATATTAATAAACTAAAAAACAAGCGTATTTTTGTTTGTTAGTGTGTTATTTGTAACAATAAACATTTTGATATTTATTTATAAAAATAAATTAAATTAAGTTTTTATACCAATAAATTTTTTCAAAAAAATAGTATAATTTTGGCTTAGGAGATAATATGAAAATATTTTATTCATCATTTATAGTGATGATTTTTGGACTTTTAATAAGTTTTTTTATAGGAAATTTAAAGGCTGTTTATATATGTTTCTTGCTTGCCATTTTGGAAGTTAGTCTTAGTTTTGATAATGCGGTTGTAAATGCAAAAATCTTAAATCAAATGAATGAAGTATGGAGAAAGAGATTTATTATCTTTGGTATTCCAATTGCTGTTTTTGTAATGAGATTTTTATTTCCACTTCTTATAGTTTCTATTTTTTCTGGGCACTCAATGCTTCAAACTCTAAATTTTGCTATTAACTCACCTGAATTATACCATGAGGCTTTAAGTCAAAATAAAGATGAAATCTATATTTTTGGTGGAGCATTTTTAATGATGGTGTTTTTTGATTTTTTCTTTGATAACCAGAGGAAAACACATTGGTTAGAATTGATAGAAAATAATAAAATTATTGAATTTTTTAAGAAATTTGCAAATATAAATTTGATTTTAGCGATTTTTTTAGGACTTATTTTTATGCAAAAAACTTCAAATTTAACTTATGGACTTTGCTTTTTTTCTGCCATTTTTATACATTTGTTAATATCATCTTTAAATGAGACTTTTAGTTCGGGAAGTGTTAGAAATGGAATTATTGGGTTTTTATATTTGGAGGTTTTGGATGCAAGTTTTAGTTTTGATGGCGTAATTGGAGCATTTGCATTAAGTGAAAATATCTTCATTATTATGATAGGTCTTGGAATTGGCGCTATGTTTGTAAGAAGCATAACAATATACTTGGTTGAGAAAAAAACACTTTTAAAATTTGCATATTTAGATCACGGGGCACATTATGCGATATTTGCACTTTCTATTATAATGTTTATACAAGTTTTTTACGAGGTTAGTGAAATTATAACCGGAACCATAGGATTTTTATTCATTTTTTTAGCTTTTTTAAGTTCGGTTTATAAAAATAGGCGTGATAATTTGCAAGCAAAAGCTGATTAAGGCTTTAAAGCACCTTAATCATTTTTTGATAAACTTCTCCATAGATATCTAAATTATCATGAAATTTAAAACCGAATTTTGTGTAAAGTTCAGGAGTGTGAGTAACTAAACTCATTTTTTTAAGATCAGAGTTTTTAGCTATTTGTATGGCTTCATTCATTAAAGCTTTAAAATATCCTTTGCCTCTAAATTTTGGATCAACTGCAACACTATCTATATAAAACTCATCATCTTCACACTCTTTTTTTGTCAAATTTTTAGAGCCAAGTTGTTTTAATCTTTCATTAAAAACTGCGTCTAAAAAGTCACTTTCATATCCTTTGTAAAATATCATAGCCCCACAGATATTTTTGTTTTCATCTTCATACACTATTGTGTTTTCGTATGACAGGCGATTGTTTTTAGCTCTAAAAAAAGTTTCAAATTTTTCTATTTTTTTATCATAGTCTGTTTCATTTAAAATTACTCCACTAATGTCATCCATCGCCAAATCAAGTATTTTAACGCATTTTTTTGCATCGCTTGGCTTTGCTTTTCTTACCATTTGATCTCCTTAAAATTTGTGCGTGATTTTACCAAAATTAAAATTTATTTTTGCTTACATTTTTTAATGCTTTTACTTCATAAGTAAGCCTATGAAAATTTGTATACCCGTATTTTAAAATTGCTTCAATGTGTGCTTTTGTAGCGTATCCTTTATGCTTTAAAAAACCATATTCTGGGTATTTTTTATTAGCTACTTTTAAATTTTCATCTCTTGTAACTTTAGCTAAAATACTTGCTGCGCTTACCTCTTTTATTAGTGCATCAGCTTTTATCATAGTTTTTATTTTTTGTACTTTAAAATTTGTATTTCCATCATAAATATATTCAAACTCATCCCCAAAATAGTTCAAAATTTCTAAAAGCCCATTTTTTAAACACTCTGAAAGTCCTATTCTATCAACATCTTGGCTTGTAAAAGTAACAATTTTAAATTTTGCATTTTTACAAATTTCATTAAATAAAATTGCTCTTTTTTTCTCACTTATCTTTTTGCTATCTTTTAGACCATCTATCTTTTTATCTAAAACAACTCCAGCTATACATAAATCACCTGCCAAGCATCCACGCCCAGCTTCATCAATGCCACAAATTTTCATAAATCTCCTTAAATACTTAAAGCATATTGCCAAAATGGTGTTATTTCACACTTTATGCCCTCTATTGTAAAACTTTCCTCATTTCCCATTGTTATTGCATAAAGTTTTGAAATTCTCATTTTTTTTAGTTTTTCAAAAAGCTTTTTAAATTTTAAATATATAAACTCGCTTGTTGTAAAAGGGATGATTAAAAAAGCTAAATTTTGATTTTGCAAATTTTTATTTGGCAAGTAAAAGTCAAAATCATCCGTAAAATAAATTTCTTTATTAAGCGTTAAAAGTTCACACAATAGGGTATTTTGAAGTTTTTTAATAAAATGTTTTTTATAGCTTAAATTATCCATAAAAGCAAAATCTCCAAAATAAATTCTTTTAGAGGTGGATTTAAATTTTGGTACAAATTTGATAATCCCCTCATCCTCGAGCCTAAAAACAGCCTCATAAACTTTATCTTTTGAAATTTTATAAAATTCTTTTAGATTTGTATAAATTTTGTTTGCACTAAAATTTTGATTTACAAATTTAGCACATTCTAAAAGTACTAAAAGTTCATTTTCATTATAATTTGCTTTAAGATTATTTTGAATTGAAATTTTATCATTTATGCTATTTCCTCTTGTTAAAAATTCGCTAAACATTGCCCCAAGATCATTAGTTTTTCCTTCAAGTGCAATAAATTCTTCGAAATCAAGCATATTTAAGTTGTATTTTTTAAAACCATTTAAATTTAATGATTTTTGTCTTGTTGTAAGATAAATATTTTCTATGTTTGTATTGCTAGAGCTTAGGTTTTCAATTATTTTTAAGAGTTTTGAATCATTGGTTTTTAGATTGTCAATTCCAATAAATTTGATTTTTTTATTTAAATTTAAAAATTTTAAAAAATCAGTTTCATCAAAATTTAGACGCAAATCATCAAGATTTATGTATAAAATTTCATCTTTTTGATTTTTAAAAAGCAGATTTAATAAAATTTGACTTTTGCCTGAGTTTAGTTGACCGCAAATTAAAGCCTTGCTACTATTAATTTTAATTTTTCTAGCAATGTTATTTTGAAAAATTGGCGGGTTTTCATAAAGATAATTTAAAATTTCCATAAAAAAATTATAGCAAATTTAACTTAATTTTTAAATTTTTAAGAATTTTCAATAAAATAAAAACTTTCCTTTTAATAAGGAAATAAAAAAGATAAGTTTTAGATAAAATGCCGTAAAATATTGACTTTGCAAAATAATTCTTATATAATCACAATCTTTTTAAATCAAAAAAGGTCGCATTTTTTTTGCGACAAGTTCTTTATGAAGGAAAAAAACTATGGAAAGAATTAGGTTAAAGTTAAAAGCTTACGACCATAGAGTTTTAGATAGAACAGTTACAGCAATAGTAGAAGCTGTCAAAAGAACAGGTGCGGATGTCAGAGGTCCAGTGCCTATGCCTACAAAGATCAAACGCTATACAGTCTTAAAATCTCCACACGTAAATAAAGATTCAAGAGAGCAGTTTGAGATAAGAATTCACACCCGTATGCTTGATATCGTTGCAGCAACTCCTGAGACTGTAGATTCACTTACAAAATTGGATCTTGCACCAGAAGTTAATGTTGAAGTTCGTGCAATGGGTAATAAGGGGTAAATTTATGGAATATATAGTAGAAAAGATAGGTATGAGCAGAACCGTTGATAGAGTTAGCCTACCAGTTAGTCTGCTAAGAGTTATAAGCACCAAAGTTTGTGAAGTTGGTGAAAATAATAAAGCCATTGTTGCTTATGCAAGTGGTAAATCTAATAATAAAACTATAGCAGGACAACAAAAAAAATATAGTCTAAGTAAAGAGTTCAATAAATTTGCTAGCTTAGAAGTAGCAAATAGCGAAATAGGCGACCAAGATATGACTCCTTTGGATGAGGCAAAAGTTATAAAAGCAAGCTTTAATACTAAAGGTAAAGGTTATCAAGGTGTTATGAAAAGACATGGTTTTGCAGGTGGTCCAAAATCTCACGGAAGTAGATTTCACAGAAGATCAGGATCAATTGGTAACTGTGAGTGGCCAGGACGCGTTCAGCCTGGTAGAAAAATGCCTGGACAAACAGGAAATGTAAAAGTTACAGTTAAAAATGAAGTTGTTAGCTTTGATAAAGACAATGGTGTTTTAGTTGTAAAAGGTTCTGTTCCTGGATTTAATGGTGCAATGGGTAGAATAAGGATAGTAAAATGAGTAAAGTAGCAGTATTTAATGAAAAGCTTGAAAATGCAGGCGAGATAGAACTTCCTGTAAAATATAGCGAAGTAAATCCACACAACTTATATTTATATGTAAAATCATACCTTGCAGCTGTTAGATCAAATACAGCTCATACCAAAACAAGGTCTGAAGTAAGTGGTGGTGGTAAAAAACCATGGCGCCAAAAAGGTCGTGGCGGTGCAAGAGCTGGCTCAACTAGAACAAACGTTTGGGTTGGTGGTGCAGTATCTTTTGGACCAAGCAATGAAAGAAACTACACTCAAAAAATCAATAAAAAACAAAAAAGACTTGCACTTGAAAGAGCACTTTTTGAAAGAGCCGAGCAAGGTAAAATTTTTGCTGTTGAAAGTATTGATATAGAGTCAGGCAAAACAAAAGATGCTAATAGTTTCATCAATAACTTTAAAGTTAGAGATGCTTTAATTGTTGGAGACTTATCATCTGTTGATAGTTTAGAAAGTGCAAAAAGAATTCAAAATACATTCTTAGCATATAGAAATTTAACAAATTGCTATGCTATTGATGTAAGTGAAATAAATGCTTATTTAGTAAAAGTATATAGTGCGGTTATTATTGAAAAATCAGCACTTGATAAGATAATAAAAGAGGGTTAAAATGGCAGATATAACAGATATAAAAACGATTCTTTATACAGAAAAAACTTTAGACCTTCAAGAAAGTGGTGTGGTTGTTATTCAAACATCAACAGATGTAACTAAAAATAAACTAAAAGCTATATTAAAAGAGTATTTTGGAATCACACCTTTAAAGATAAATTCATTAAAAATGGATGGTAAAGTTAAAAGATTTAGAGGAAGAATTGGCACAAGAAATAGTTATAAAAAATTCTATGTTAAACTTCCTGAAGGTGCAAGCCTAGAAAGTATAGGAGCATAAGATGTCAGTAAAACATTATAAACCATATACTCCAAGTAGAAGATTTATGAGTGGTTTAAGCAGTGATGATATAACTGCAAAAGCAAGTGTAAGATCACTTCTTAAAAAAGTTCCTGCAACTGCTGGAAGAAACCACAATGGAAGAATAACTTCAAGACATAAACAAGCCGGAGCTAAAAAACTTTATAGAATTATTGATTTTAAAAGAAGTAAATTTGGCATTGAGGGCAAAGTAGAGGCTATTGAGTACGATCCAAATAGAAATTGTAGAATTGCATTAATTAGCTATAAAGATGGTGAAAAAAGATATATTATTCAACCAAATGGCTTAAAAGTTGGCGATGTTATTGCTTCTGCTGAAAGTGGTCTTGATATAAAACCAGGCAATGCTATGAAACTAAAAAGCATCCCTCTTGGAACAATTTTACATAATATTGAGCTAAAACCTGGCAAAGGTGCACAAATGGCAAGAAGTGCTGGTGGATATGCTCAACTTATGGGTAAAGAAGAAAAATATGTTGTATTAAGATTACCAAGCGGTGAAATGAGAAGAGTTTTAGCTGAGTGTATGGCAACTATTGGTGAAGTTGGAAATGAAGAGTGGGCAAATGTTGTTATCGGCAAAGCTGGTAGAAATAGACATTTAGGAATTCGCCCTCAAACAAGAGGTAGTGCGATGAACCCTGTTGATCACCCACACGGCGGTGGTGAAGGCAAGAAGAACTCAGGTCGTCATCCAGTTACTCCATGGGGACAACCAACTAAGGGTCTTAAAACTAGACGCAAAAAAGCTAGTGATAAACTTATAATTTCAAGAAGGAAAGGAAAATAGAGATGGCTAGATCACTCAAAAAAGGTCCTTTCGTTGATGATCATGTAATGAAAAAGGTAGAAGTTGCTAAAAAAGCAAAAGATAATAAGCCGATTAAAACTTGGTCAAGAAGAAGCACGATTGTACCTGAAATGATTGGACTTACATTTAATGTTCATAACGGTAAAAGTTTTATACCTGTGTATATTACAGAGCATCATATAGGTTATAAATTAGGTGAGTTTGCTCCAACAAGAACTTTTAAAGGCCACCGTGGCTCAGTTCAAAAGAAAATCGGTAAATAGGAGTAGAGTATGAGTAAATCAGTTATTAAATTTGTTCGTATTTCTCCGACAAAGACTAGACTTATAGCAAAACAAATTCAAGGTATGAATGCGGAATTTGCTCTTGCAACGTTGGAATTTACACCAAATCGTGGCGCAAAATATATTGCTAATGCTATATCAAGTGCCGTTGCAAATGGTGGATATGAGCCAGAAGAAGTTATAGTTAGTTCATGCAGAGTAGATGCAGGTCCTGTTCTAAAAAGATTTAGACCTAGAGCAAGAGGATCAGCTAGCAAGATTAGAAAACCTACTTCTCATATAATGGTAGAAGTTTCAAAATTACAAAAGAAGGAAGCGTAAAATGGGACAAAAAGCCAATCCAATAGGACTAAGACTAGGAATTAATAAAAACTGGGAGTCTAGATGGTTTCCTTCAAAGGAGAATTTGCCTGTAAATATTTCTGAAGATTATAAAATTAGAAAATTTTTAAAATCAAAATTATATTATGCAGGTATAGCTCAAATCATTATAGAAAGAACAGCAAAAAAAATTAGAATAACTATTGTTGCTGCAAGACCTGGAATTATTATCGGTAAAAAAGGTAGCGAAGTTGAAGTTTTAAAACAAGATGTTGTAAAACTTATTGGTAAAGATGTTAATATTAACATAAAAGAAGAGAGAAAATCAGGTTCATCTGCTCAACTTGCTGCTGAAAATGTTGCTATGCAGCTTGAAAGAAGAGTTGCTTTTAGAAGAGCAATGAAAAAAGTTATCCAAAATGCACAAAAATCAGGTGCAAAAGGTATAAAAGTTGTAGTATCTGGAAGACTTGGTGGTGCTGAAATGGCAAGAACAGAGTGGTATTTGGAAGGTAGAGTTCCACTACATACTTTTAGAGCCAAGATAGATTATGGATTTGCAGAAGCTCACACTACTTATGGAAATATCGGCGTAAAAGTTTGGATATTTAAAGGTGAGGTTTTACATAAAGGACTTGAGCCTGAAAAAACAGAAGAAAACGCACCAAAAAGATCAAGAAGAACAAGAAGAGGTAGATAATTATGTTAATGCCAAAAAAGACTAAATATAGAAAAATGATGAAGGGCAGAAACCGAGGTTATGCTACCAGAGGAACTCAACTTACTTATGGTACCATTGGTATAAAGGCTGTTGAGGCAGGTAGAATAAACTCACGCCAAATTGAAGCGGCTCGTATTGCAATGACAAGACATGTGCAAAGACAAGCTAAAATTTGGATTTGTGTTTTCCCTGATAAACCTTTAACTAAAAAACCTTTAGAAACTCGTATGGGTAAAGGTAAAGGCGGTGTTGAAGAGTGGGTTATGAATATAAAACCTGGTAGAATCATATTTGAAATGGCAGGGCCAAGTGAGAAGCTTTCAAGATCAGCACTTACTCTATCAATGCATAAGTTGCCATTTAAATCAAAAATAGTAACAAGAGAGAGTGAAAATGAACTATACTGAGATAAAAGATAAAAGTGTAGCTGAGTTAAACACTATGCTAATAGAGAAGAAAAAGTTGCTTTTTGAATTAAAAAGAAAGCTAAAAACTATGCAACTTACAAACCCTAATGAAATTCGTGAGGTTAAAAAAGATATTGCTAGAGTTAAAACTGCCATTACAGCAGTTAATAAGGGAGCATAAATGACAACATCAAAAAGAGTTATTCAAGGCGTTGTACTTAAAAAAGCAGGAGATAAAACTGCAACTGTTTTAGTTGAGAGAAAAGTTATGCATCCTAGATATAGAAAATTTGTTAAAAGATTTAAAAAATATTTAGTGCATGATGAAGCAAATCAAACACAAATAGGCGATGTTATCTCAGCGATTGAGTGCAGACCGCTTAGCAAAAATAAAGCATTTCGCTTATATAAAGTTGTAAAAAAAGGAGTTGAGTAATGATTCAAAGCTTTACAAGACTTTCAGTAGCTGATAATAGCGGTGCTAAAGAATTAATGTGTATAAAAGTTTTAGGTGGAAGCAAAAGAAGATATGCAACAGTTGGTGATATCATTGTTTGTTCAGTTAAAAAAGCTCTACCTAATGGAAAAATGAAAAAAGGTCAAGTTGTTAAAGCTGTTGTTGTTAGAACTAAAAAAGAAATTCAAAGGCTTGATGGATCTTTAATTAGATTTGATGACAATGCGGCTGTTATTCTTGATGCAAAAAAAGAGCCAGTTGGAACTCGTATTTTTGGACCAGTTGGTAGAGAAGTAAGATATGGTGGATTTATGAAAATAGTTTCACTTGCACCGGAGGTTTTATAATGATAACAAAATATAAAATTAAAAAAGGCGACAGTGTTAAGATAATTGCTGGTGATGACAAAGGCAAGACTGGAATTGTAAAAAGTGTTTTTGCAAAAGAAGGAAAAGTTATTGTCGAGGGTTGCAAAGTAGCTAAAAAGGCTGTTAAGCCTAGTGAAAAATTTCCTAATGGCGGTTTTGTAGGTGAGGAAATGCCTATGGATATTTCAAATGTTGCAAAGGTTGAGGAGTAATTTATGAATAGACTTAGAACTAAATATAATGACCAAGTAAGACCTGAGCTTATAAAAGAATTTGATATAAAAAATCCTATGTTAATTCCTGCTATTGAAAAAATAGTTATTAGCGTTGGTGCTGGCGATGCTGCAAGAGATCAAAAAGTATTTCAAAATATGATAGATACAATCTCTTTAATAGCTGGACAAAAAGCACTTGGCGTAAATGCTAAAAAATCAGTTGCAAGCTTTAAAGTAAGAGAGGGTTACCCTGTAGGAATAAAAGTAACTTTAAGAAAAGATAATATGTTTGTCTTTTTAGATAAGCTTATCTCTGTTGCACTTCCAAGAGTAAAAGATTTTAGAGGTCTTCCAAAAAATGGTTTTGATGGAAGAGGAAACTATAACTTTGGTTTGGACGAGCAGTTAATGTTCCCAGAAGTTGAGTATGATAAAATTTTAAGAACTCACGGTATGAACATCACTATAGTTACAACAACAAATAGCGATAAAGAGGCTTACAGACTTTTAGAAGTTTTAGGTATGCCTTTTTCAAAAGGAAATTAATATGGCAAAAAAATCAATGATAGCTAAGGCAAGTAGAGAGGCTAAATTTAGCTCTAGAAAATACACAAGATGTAAAATTTGCGGAAGATCAAAGTCTGTTTATAGAGACTTTGGACTTTGTAGAGTTTGTCTTAGAAAAATGGCTAATGAAGGTCTAATTCCAGGCCTTAAAAAATCAAGTTGGTAAGGAAGAGTTATGTTGAATGATTTAATATCAGATGCTTTAACAAGAATTAGGAACGCTAGCTTAAGAAGACTTGATACAACAAAACTTCTACACTCTAAATCAGTTGAGGCAATAGCTAGAATTTTAACAGAGAAAGAGTATCTTGAAAGTTATAATGTTGTAGAAGAAGACAATAAAAAATTTATAAATGTTGTTTTAAAATATGATGAAAATGGTAGAAGCGTTATAAATGAGCTAACTAGAGTTTCAAAGCCAAGTAGAAGACTTTACCAAGGTAAAGATGAGATAAAAAGATTTAAAAATGGTTATGGAACAGTTATAGTTTCAACAAGCCAAGGTATTATGGCTGGTATAGAAGCTAGCAAAAGAGGAATTGGCGGCGAAGTTCTTTGCACAGTTTGGTAAGAACTTTTTAAATCTGCTTTTTATGGTATTGTGGTATCCATTCTTAAAAGTAGACATACCCTAGACAAGTAAAAAGGAAAAAAATGTCAAGAATAGGCAAACAACCGATATCTATTCCAAAAGGTATAGATGTAAGTCTAAACTCAACTGTTTTGAGTTTTAAAAAAGGTAATATTACTCAAGATCTAGATACAAAAGGCTTTGTAAATGTTGAGTTAAAAGATGGCTCAATAGTTTTTTCACCAAAAGGCGAAGATAGACAAAGTAGAGCTTTTTGGGGAACTTATAGATCATTGGCACACAACATTGTAGTTGGTTTAACTGATGGTTTTTCAAAAAAACTTGAAGTAAATGGTGTTGGTTATAGAGCTGCTGTTAAAGGTAATGTATTAGAATTAAATTTAGGTTTTTCACACTCTATTAACTATAAGCTACCAGAAGGAGTCGCAGCTAGTATTGAAAAAAATATAATAACAATATCTGGCTATAATAAACAAAATGTTGGCCAAGTAGCAGCTGAAGTTCGCGAGTTTAGACCACCTGAGCCATACAAAGGTAAGGGTATAAAATATGTAGATGAGCGAATTATCCGCAAAGCCGGAAAAACATCTAAGAAATAAGGGTAAAAAATGAAAGCAAATATTTTAAAGAAAAAATTATCTCTAAGAATAAAAAGAAAAAAAAGAGTTAGAGCTAAAATTTCAGGTGTAGCTGCTTGCCCTAGAATTTCTATTTTTAAATCAAACAAAACTGTTTATGCACAAGCAATTGATGATGTAGCTTCACAAACAATTTGTGCAAGTAGCGGTAGTGTTTTAAAATTAAAAGCTAATAAAGATGGTGTTATAGCTTTAGGAAAAGATATGGCAGATAAGTTAAAAGAAAAAGGGATAGATCAGGTGGTTTTTGATAGAAACGGATATTTATATCACGGTGTTATTGCGTCATTTGCTGATGCATTAAGAGAAAATGGCATTAAGCTGTAGCCCTAAGGATAGAAAATGGAAAATTACAATAAAGAAGAATTTGAAGAAGTAATCGTTGATATCAGTAGAGTAGCTAAAGTTGTTAAAGGTGGTAGAAGATTTAGATTTACAGCTTTAGTTGTTATAGGCAATAAAAAAGGCTTAGTGGGATATGGTTTTGGAAAGAGCAAAGAAGTTCCTGATGCTATTAAAAAAGCAGTTGATGATGCATTTAAAAATATCATTAAAGTAAAATTAAGCGGAACAACAGTTCCTCATGATGTTGAAGCTAAATTTAACGCTAGTAAAATTTTACTAAAACCTGCTAGTGAGGGAACTGGAGTTATCGCTGGTGGTTCAACTCGTCCTGTTTTAGAACTTGCTGGAATTCAAGATATCTTAACTAAGTCTTTAGGTTCTAACAACTCATCAAATGTTGTAAGAGCAACTATTAAAGCTCTTAGTATGATGAAAGGATAATATATGGGATTAGAAAATTTACAAAAAGCAGCTGGCTCAACTCATTCTAAGAAAAGAATTGGAAGAGGTAGAGGAACAGGCTGGGGAAAAACAGCTGGAAAAGGAATGAAAGGTCAAAGAGCTAGAACTGGCTTTAATGAAAAAAGAGGTTTTGAAGGTGGACAACAACCACTTCAAAGAAGACTTCCAAAAGTTGGTTTTACTTCTAGAGTAGAAAAACCTTATGTAATCAATGTAGAAAAAATTTCAGCTATTAAAAATTTAGATGAGATTACTTTTGAAAGCATAAGATCAATACATAAATTTTCAAACAAAATTTCAAAAATAAAATTAATTGGCGCAAGTGCCAAAGATCTTATTTCAAAAATAAAAGATGAAAATATAAGAACTAGCGGACAAAACTAATGAGTAAGTCACTTCGTAATAAAATCTTGATAACTTTTGGATTTTTGTTTGTCTATAGAATACTGGCCTATGTGCCAGTTCCTGGTGTAAATGCCGATGTTATTAGAGACTTTTTTACAACAAATAGTGATAATGCATTCGGTATGTTTAATATGTTTAGTGGTAAAGCCGCTGAAAGACTTAGTATAATTTCACTTGGTATTATGCCTTATATTACAGCTTCTATTATTATGGAGCTTTTAGCAGCAACTTTTCCAAAGCTTGGACAGCTAAAAAAAGAAAGAGATGGTATGCAAAAATATATGCAAATCATCCGCTATGCAACTGTTTTAATAACAGTAGTTCAAGCTATTGGAGTAAGTATAGGACTTAAACACATGGGACCTGAGGCTGTATTAATAGATCAAAATTTATTTATAGCAATTTCATGCGTGTCTATGCTAACAGGAACTATGCTTTTAATGTGGATAGGTGAACAAATCACTCAAAAAGGTATAGGAAATGGAATAAGTTTAATTATCTTTGCAGGTATTGTAAGCGGACTTCCTTCAGCAATAGTTGGTGCTGTAAATTTGGTAAATACAGGCGAGATGAATTTCTTAGTACTTATTCTAATAGTCTTAATTGTCCTTCTTACTATTGGTTTTGTTATTTTTGTAGAACTTGGAGAAAGAAGAATTCCAATTTCTTATTCAAGAAAAGTTATGATGCAAAATCAACATAAAAGGATAATGAACTATATTCCAGTAAAAGTGAATTTAAGTGGAGTAATCCCTGCAATTTTTGCTAGTGCTATTTTAATGTTTCCACTTACTATGTTCCAAGCAAGTTCAAATCCTATAATGCTAAAAATAAATGACTTTTTTAGTCCAAACGGCTATATGTTTCAAATTTTAATGTTTTTATGTGTTGTATTTTTTGCATATTTTTATGCAACAATTGCATTTAATTCAAAAGATATTAGCGAGAATTTGAAAAAACAAGGTGGATTTATTCCAGGAGTTAGACCTGGTGAAAATACTGCTACTTTTTTAAACGATGTTGCTGGAAGACTTACTTTTTGGGGCGCTATTTATCTAGGACTTATATCAACGCTTCCTTGGCTTTTGGTTAAATTTTTAGGTGTGCCTTTTGCTTTTGGAGGAACTTCAGTTTTGATTGTTGTTTCAGTTGCATTAGACACTATGAGAAAAATTGAAGCACAAATTTATATGAATAAATTCCAAACTTTAAGTGCAGTAGGACTTTAAAAAATGGCAATTTCATTAAAAAGTGTTGAAGATATTAAACACTTAAGAGCGGCAAACAAACTTGTCGCTCAAACACTTGATTATACAAAAGAGTTTTTAAAAGCTGGTATGACGCTTTTAGAGGTTGATAAAAAAATAGATGATTTTATAACTAAAAATGGAGCTTATCCAGCATTTAAAGGACTTTATGATTTTCCAAATGCAGCTTGTTTATCACTAAATGAAGTATGTATTCACGGTATTCCAGATAACACTATTTTAAAAGAAGGCGATATTTTAGGCGTAGATATTGGAACAAGGCTTAATGGATATTATGGTGACAGCGCTAGAACTTTTGGAATTGGTGAAATTTCAAAAAGCGATGAGGATTTAATTAATTGCAGTAAAGATGCACTTTATTTTGCTATTAAAAATATAAAAGTAGGTATGCATTTTAAAGAACTTAGCTTTTTAATAGAAAATTTTATTCTTGATAGGGGATATGTTCCACTTGAGGGATATTGCGGTCATGGCATTGGTAAAAAACCTCACGAAGAGCCAGAAATTCCAAACTACTTAACAGGAAAAAATCCAAAACAAGGTCCAAAAATAAAAAATGGAATGGTGTTTTGTATTGAGCCTATGATTTGTCAAAAAAGTGGCGAAGCTGTTGTAGCAAGTGATGGCTGGGCAGTAACTAGCAAAGATGGTATTAGAACAAGCCACTATGAACACTGCATTGCAGTTATAAATAACAAAGCTGAAATTTTAAGTATTGCTTAAATTTAAATAAGAAATCTTTTTAAATTTAAGCTTTAATTTTAAATTATTTAGCTTTTAAATTTTTTTAAACATACACTCTAAATTAAAAATTTAAATAAAATTTTAAGAAATTTATTAAACACATTTTAAATAATTTATGGTAAAATCAAAAATTCAATGTAAAAACTACAAAGAAAGGAGAAAACATGGCAAAAGATGATGTTATTGAAATAGATGGTAATGTTATAGAAGCTTTACCAAACGCTACTTTTAAAGTAGAGCTTGATAATAAGCATGTTATTTTATGTCATATTGCAGGCAAGATGAGAATGCATTATATAAAAATTATGCCTGGTGATAGAGTAAAAGTTGAGCTTACGCCTTATAGCCTTGATAAAGGTAGAATTACTTACAGGTATAAGTAAATTTAAAGCTTTTTTAGATAAAATAACGGCTTGCAACAAACTGTGTGAAGAAGTGTTTTTAAAATTACCACTGTTTTAAAAACAGTTGGCTAAAATAAATTCGCCTAAATTTAGGATATCTTTTAGCCTAAGTGCAGTCATAGCAAAAAAGTGGAATAATTTTTTTGGAGACAGATATGAAAGTTCGTCCTTCTGTAAAGAAGATATGTGACAATTGCAAAATTGTTAAACGCAAAGGCATAGTTTTCGTTATATGCGATAACCCAAGACATAAGCAAAGACAAGGATAAAATATGGCTCGTATTGCAGGTGTTGATTTACCAAAGAAAAAAAGAATCGAGTATGGTCTAACCTACATTTATGGCATAGGGCTTTTTTCATCAAGAAAAATCCTTGATGCAGTTGGAATTTCTTATGATAAAAGAGTTCATGAGCTAAGCGAAGATGAAGCAGCAGCAATCAGAAAAGAGATCCAAGAACACTATATGGTTGAAGGTGATCTTAGAAAAAGTGTTGCGATGGATATCAAAGCACTTATGGATTTAGGAAGTTACAGAGGTTTAAGACATAGAAAAGGTCTTACTGTAAGAGGTCAAAAAACAAAGACAAACGCTAGAACTAGAAAAGGTAAGCGTAAAACTGTCGGTGCAGCTGCAAAGTAGTAGGAGTTAGATAATGGCAAAAAGAAAAGTAATTAGAAAAAAAGTAGCTAAAAAAAGTATAGCTAAAGGAATTGTTTTTATCAGTGCTTCGTTTAATAATACTATGATAACTGTAACTGATGAAATGGGAAATGTAATATCTTGGAGTAGTGCAGGTGCACTTGGCTTTAAAGGTAGTAAAAAATCAACTCCTTATGCAGCTCAGCAAGCAGTTGAAGATGCTATTAATAAAGCAAAAGAACATGGTATAAAAGAAGTTGGTATTAAGGTTCAAGGACCTGGAAGTGGTCGTGAAACAGCTGTAAAAAGTGTTGGTGCGATCGAGGGCATTAAAGTAACATATTTTAAAGATATAACTCCACTTCCTCATAATGGTTGCAGACCTCCTAAAAGAAGAAGAGTGTAAGGAGTAGAATATGGCAAGATATACAGGACCAGTTGAAAAATTAGAAAGAAGATTAGGAGCTGATTTAGGTTTAAAAGGTGAAAGAAGATTAGCAGGAAAAGATGCACTTAGTAAAAGACCTTTTGCACCAGGACAGCATGGACAAAGAAGAGCTAAAATAAGCGAGTATGGACTACAGCTTCGTGAAAAACAAAAAGCTAAATTTATGTATGGATTAAACGAAAAACAATTTAGAAATTTGTTTAAAGAAGCATCAAGAAAAGATGGAAACACAGGTTCTATTTTTGTTCAATTATTAGAGCAAAGACTTGATAATGTTGTTTATAGAATGGGCTTTGCAACAACTAGACGCTTTGCAAGACAGCTTGTTAGTCATGGACATATTTTAGTAGATGGAAAAAGAGTTGATATTCCATCATATAGAGTATTTCCTGGACAAAAAGTAGAAATCATAGAAAAAAGTAAAGAAAACCCACAAATCACTAGAGCAGTTGATTTAACAGCACAAACAGGTTTGGCTCCTTGGGTAGATGTTGAAAAAGATAAAAAATTTGGATTATTTACAAGAATTCCTGAAAGAGAAGAAATTCAAATCCCAATCGAAGAGAGATTTATCGTAGAGCTTTACTCAAAATAATAAGGGGGATATTAATGAAAACAATCACCACTTCAGCCCATACGCCAACTGAGATAAGAGTTGAAAAAGTAAGTGAAAATGTAGCTAAAATAATAGCATATCCATTTGAAACTGGATATGCTGTAACAGTTGCTCACCCACTTAGAAGACTTTTATATACAAGTAGTATTGGCTTTGCACCAACAGGTGTTAAAATCAATGGCGTGGCACACGAGTTTGATAGCATTGCCGGAATGCTTGAAGATGTTGCTATTTTTATTATGAATCTTAAAAATTTGAGATTTAAATTAAAAAACAACTCAGCAAGAGAGATAGTAGAGTATGAATTTAAAGGACCAAAAGATTTAAAGGGAAGTGATTTAATAAATGATATAGTTGATATCGTAAATCCTGACCAACATGTTGCTACTTTAAATGAAGATGCAGATTTAAAATTTACTATTATTGTAGAAAAAGGCATAGGCTATATCCCAAGCGAAGAGTTAAAAGACTATATTAGTAGCGATTTTATGGCATTAGATGCATTTTTTACACCAGTAAAAAGAGCGATTTACGATATAGAAAATACCTTAGTTGATGATAACCCTGACTATGAGAAAATAGTTTTTACAATTACAACAAATGGTCAAGTTACACCTATTGAGGCTTTCCAAAATGCACTTCAAACAATGCATAGACAACTTGGCGTTTTTGAAAACATAGTTGATGTTGAAAAACCTGTTGGCAAATCTTCATCTTCTCAAAATTCAGAATATGCAAAGCTTTTTGAAAGTATTGAAAATCTAAATTTAAGTGCAAGAAGCTTTAATTGTTTAGATAAAGCTGGTATTAAATTTATCGGCGAGCTTGCTTTAATGGAAGAAAGTATTTTAAAAGATATTAAAAATTTAGGTAAAAAATCTCTTGAAGAGATTAAAGCTGTGATGGAAGAAATAGGCTATCCAGTTGATGCACCTGAGCTTCAAAGTCATAAAAAGCAATTAAATGAAAAAATACAAGAATTAAAAAATGAAAAGAATGAAGGATAAAATATGAGACACGGACATGGTTATAGAAAACTTGGCAAATCGTCAAGCCACCGCGCCGCAACGCTAAAAAATTTAACCATAGCCATTACAAAAAATGGCAAAATAGAAACAACACTTCCAAAGGCAAAAGAAGTTAGAAGTTATGTTGAAAAACTTATAACAAAAGCAAAAGTTGGAGATTTCAATGCTCATAGAGTTGTTTTTGCTAGTATTCAAGATAAAGTTGCTACAAAAAAACTTGTTGAAGAGATTGCTCCAAAATACAAAGACCAAAACGGTGGTTATACAAGGATAGTAAAAACTAGACTTAGACGCGGTGACGCGGCACAAATGGCTTATATAGAGCTTATTTAAAAATCTTTTGAGCTGAATTTTTCAGCTCATTTACAAAATTTAAATTTATAATTTATCAAATTTACGCTAAAATGGTTAAAAAACTTAAGGATATGAAATGCTTCCATTTAGTGATGAAGAGTTAATTGACCCTGTTTTAGAAAGCTTACAAGTTGTTACTCCAATGCTTGAAAGAGATGGTGGCGGACTAAAGCTTTTAGGCATTAAAGATGGAGTCGTATATGTGAGACTTACAGGACATTGTCATGGCTGTCCAGCAAGCGATCAAACACTAAAATATGCTATAGAAAGACAGCTTAAAATAGACATTCATCCAGATTTAAGTGTAGTAAATATACCAATTGGCGAGGATTTTAATATTGATAAATTATAAAGATTTAGGATACAGTGCTTTCAAAGCTTTAGATTTTGAAAATGCAAAACTCTACTTCTCGCTTGCAATCAATAAAACAAACAAAGAAGAAATATACTTTTTAATAAATTTATGCGAACTTGCAAAGAGTCAAAATAAAGAAGCGCGTATGTTATTTGATTTTTATATGTTTTCAAAAGATGAGCTTAACCTAGAAGAGTTGAATTCTATTTTCGATGAAATAGAGCATACCTCTTTTGAAGAGAGTATTGACAATATCATAAAATCAGAAGATGCTGTAACTTATGATGAGTTTAAAAACATAGTTTTAAAAAAAGTTAATTTTAAAGATGGCTTAGAAGGTGTTATGGTATCAACTAAGCTTATTATTCAAAACACTCAAAGTTTTTTGGACTTTATAGAACATTTACTTGATAATGGGCTTGAAAGCACAGGTGTTGAATATTTTGAAAGCTTTTTACAGATTAATGGTTCAGCATATCCAAAAGCCAAATTTATAGCACAGAAGATAAAAGATTATGAAAATAGATCTAAAAAATAATTTTATTACAGATAATTCAAATGAATGCATTAAAAATTGCTACTTTTTAAAGTGTGATTTTAATGCTAAATTTTGGGAAGATGCAAAAGCAAAAGGCGCCAATCTAATAACTTTAAAAGAAGCAAAAGAACTTTTAAATGTTGATGAAAATATTAAAATAGTGGGCATTACAGGTACAAACGGTAAAACTACAACCGCCGCTGCAATTTATTCAATGTTGCTTGATTTGGGATATAGCGTATTTTTAAGTGGCACAAGAGGAGCGTTTGTAAATGAGAAAATGGTTGATGAAAAAGGCCTTACGACAAGTTCACCTATGAAAACATTAAGCTATTTGCTTACTGCCACAAAGCAAAAATGTGATTTTTTTGTTATGGAGGTAAGCTCTCATGCAATTGCTCAAAATAGAATCGAAGATTTAAAATTTGCTCTTAAAATTTTTACAAATTTATCAGTTGATCATCTTGATTATCATAAAACTATGGAGGAATATGCAAGAGTAAAAAGTAGTTTTTTTGCTGATGAGACCCCAAAACTGATTAATAAAGATGATTCTCATATAAAATTTAATTATAAAAACGCCTATACTTATGCTTTAAAATCTCCAGCAACTTTTAGTATTTTGGCATATTCCATAAAAGATGGCATAGAAGCTATTATAAAAACACCAAAAAAAGAGGTAAAAATTTCAAGCGATTTGGTTGGTGAGTTCAACCTTTACAACCTACTTGCTGCTTTTAGTGCTGTTGAGATTTTAACTAATAAAAATTTAGATGAAATTTCAAAAGCTTTATCAAATTTTGCAGGTGTAAAAGGCAGAGTTGAGGTTGTAAATGATAATCCAAAAGTTATAGTTGATTTTGCTCATACACCTGATGGAATTGAAAAAGTTTTAAACGCTTTAAAAAACAATGAGCTTATAGTAGTTTTTGGAGCAGGTGGAGATAGAGATCATACAAAACGCCCCTTAATGGGAGCTATGGTAGAACATTTTGCAAAAATTTGCATTGTTACAAGCGATAACCCAAGAAGTGAAAATCCAAATGATATCATAGACGATATTTTAAAAGGCATGGAAAATAAAGAGCGCGCTATCGTTGAGCCTGATAGAAAAAAAGCTATAAAAAAAGCTCTAGATTTAGCCAAAAATGGTGAAATGGTTGTGATTTTAGGAAAAGGTGATGAGACTTATCAAGAGATAAATGGTATAAAACATCCATTTTCAGATGAGCTTGTAGTAAAAGAAATTTTAAAAATCAAAGAGTAATAAAAAGGTAAAATATGCAAATACAAATGTTACAAAGTAAAATTCACAGAGCAACCGTAACAGATGCAAACTTAAACTATGTTGGATCAATTACAATTGATGAGAATTTGATAAAAGCTGCTAATTTAAAAGAATTTCAAAAAGTTGAAATTTTAGATGTAAATAATGGTGAAAGATTTGCAACTTATATTATAAAAGGCTCTAAAAAAGGTGAAATTTGCTTAAATGGTGCTGCAGCTAGAAAAGTATGTGTTGGAGATATTGTAATAATTGTAAGTTATGCCTTGATGAGTGATGAAGAGGCAAATACACATAAGCCAACAATCGTGCAAGTAAATTCTAAAAATGAAATAATTAATTAAAGGAAAAATATGTTTGAGGGAATTGATTTTTCAAAAATGGGCTCTTTAGTTGAAGAGATGCAAAAAAAAGTAAAAGAAATTGAAGCTGAAAATGACAATAAAGAATTTAGCGTAAAAAGTGGCGGTGGAATGGTTGAGATAAAGATAAATGGCAAAGGCGAAATTCTTGATTTAAATATAGATGATGAATTATTTGAAGATAAAGAAAGCCTTCAAATTTTACTTATTTCAGCTATGAATGATGCTGTAAAACTTATAGAAAATGAGAAAAAAAACCTAGCTTCTAAGATGCTTGGTGGCTTTGGTGGATTTGGAAATTTAGGTGGAGAAAATTCGTGAATGAGCTTGTGATGAGTGGCTTAAAAAACGAATTTGAAAATTTCTTAAAATCAAATTTGATTAAAGCAAAAAGCTATCATCCATACTATGAAAAAGCACTTAATTATATGCTTTCAAATGGTGGTAAATACTTTCGCTCACAACTTCTTTTAGGCGTTGTAAAAGCCTTAAATGAAGAAAAATTAAAAGATGCATTTAGAGTTGCTTTAGCAATTGAAATGATACATACTTACTCGCTAATTCACGATGATTTGCCTATTATGGATGATTCTGATTTAAGGCGCGGTGTTATTACAACTCATAAAAAATTTGATGAAGTTACAGCTTTATTAGTTGGAGATGCACTAAACTCACAAGCTTTTTATGAAATTTCAAATGCAAATTTGGCCGATACAATAAAAGTAAAATGCTCTCAAACTTTATCAAAAAGTGCTTGCGATATGGTTTTAGGGCAAGCACTTGATTGCTATTTTGAAAAAAAGAAGCTAGATCTTGATGAACTTATTTTTTTACATAACCATAAAACCGGAGCATTAATAGCAGCAAGCTTTAAAATGGGAGCAATAATTGCTGGCTTGGATGATAAAAAATGTGATGAGTTTTATAAAATAGGAGTTGATTTAGGGCTTTTATTTCAAATTAATGATGACATAATAGATGCTGTTAAAACCGAAGAAGAAGCTGGAAAGCCAACAAATCACGACGAGGTTAAAAACTCATTTGTAAATTTGCTTGGAGTTAATAAATCAAGAGAATTTAGAGATGATTTAGCAAATAAAATTTTAAATCAAGTAAATGATTTAAAAATCAAAGAATTATTAAATTTTTTAATACAAAAATACCTAAAAGGATAGTTATGAATACAAAAATTTCAAATACGATTAAGTTTTTAAGTGCCGATATGGTTCAAAAAGCAAACTCAGGACATCCTGGTGCTCCTATGGGGCTTAGCGACATTATGAGCGTGTTAATGAAATTTATAAAGCACAACCCAAAAAATCCAAAATGGCTAAATAGAGATAGGCTTGTTTTTTCAGGCGGACATGCTAGTGCTTTAGTTTATAGCTATTTATATTTAAGCGGATATGACTTAAGTCTTGATGATCTTAAAAATTTTAGACAACTTCACTCACGCACTCCAGGTCACCCAGAAATTACTACAAATGGAGTTGAGATAGCAACAGGACCACTTGGACAAGGTATTGCAAACGCAGTTGGTTTTGCACTTGCTAGTAAATATGCTGCAAATTTATTAAATGATGAAAAAACAAAAGTAATTGACCATAAAGTTTATTGTTTTTGTGGGGATGGGGATTTAGAAGAGGGTATTAGTTATGAAGCATGTGCCTTAGCAGGATTTCACAAGCTTGATAATTTAGTAATAATTTATGATTCAAACAACATCACAATTGAGGGAAGTACAAATTTAGCGTGGAGTGAGGATGTAAAGGCAAGATTTGAAGCGCAAGGTTTTGAAGTAGCTAGGATTGATGGGCATGACTTTACTCAGATTGAATTTGCTCTAAGTGAGGCTAAAAATAAAACAAAACCATATTTAATCATAGCAAATACAAAAATTGCAAAAGGGGCTTTAGAGCTTGAAAACACTTCCAAATCTCACGGTGCTCCACTTGGTGAAGAGTTAATACAAAGAGCAAAAATAGAGGCTGGATTTGACCCAGATAAACATTTTTTTGTTAGTGAAGATGTCTTATTTCAAACAAGAGCAGCAGTTGAAAAAGGTGATTTAGAAGAGGCACTATGGAAAAAAAGTTTAGAAAACTTAACAAGTGAAAAAAAAGAGCTTTTAAACTCACTTTTAAATCCTGATTTTAGTAAGGTTGAATATCCTGATTTTAGTGGTCAAAAACTTGCAACAAGAGATAGTAACGGTAAAATTATAAATGCCATCTCAAAAGCAGTCCCATCATTTTTAGGAGGAAGCGCAGATCTTGCCCCGTCAAATAAAACAACGCTAAATGATGCAGGAACTTTCCCAGATGGAAAAAATATCCACTTTGGTATTAGAGAGCATGCAATGGCAGCTATTAATAACGCTGTTGCAAGATATGGTCTTTTTGTGCCATTTTCAGCTACATTTTTTATATTTAGTGATTATCTTAAAAACTCAGCTAGAATGGCGGCTTTAATGAAATTAAAGCATTTTTTTATATTTACTCACGATAGTATTGGCGTTGGCGAAGATGGCCCAACACATCAGCCAATCGAGCAACTTAGCACTTTTAGGGCTATGCCTGGTTTTTACACTTTTCGCCCAGCAGATGGAAATGAAAATGTAAAATGCTGGCAAATAGCTTTAAGTCTAGATGCGCCTTCAGCTTTTGTCTTATCAAGACAGGGTTTAGAACCACTTCCAAAGCCAGTTTTTGGAGAGCCTAAAAATGGCGGATATCTGGTAAAAGAAAGCAGCGGGGCAAAAATTACTTTAATTGCAAGTGGAAGCGAGGTAGAGCTTTGTTTAAAGGCGGCAAATTTGCTTGAAAGTAAAGATATAAAAACAAATGTTGTAAGTGTGCCTTGCTTTGAAATTTTATGCAAGCAAGAAAAAAGCTATTTAGATAGAATTTTAAAAGGGAAAGTTTTAGCTGTTGAAGCAGCAAGTGGTTTGGAATGGTATAAATTTGCAGATGAGGTTTTAGGTATGCAAACCTTTGGTGAAAGTGGTAAATCCGGAGATTTGTTTAAGCATTTTGGCTTTAGCGACACAAATATAGCAAAAATTGCTGAAAGCTTACTATAAATAAAGGCTTATAAAAATGATAAAAAATATGATATTAGTTATTTTTGGAGTTTTGTTTTTATCAGGTTGTGCGCATTTTGCAAAACATGAACCTCTTGAAATAACCCAAAGAGTTATTTTAAAAGATGAAAACTCATCTAAATTTGAACTTGCAACATTTGATAGTTGGGAAAGTGCGTATTTAAAAGATGATAAAGGCGATGCTTTTTCTTTGTTTAAAAAGCCATCTAAAACTGACATTTGCCTAGCTGGTAAAAATAGTGTAAGCATTTGTTTAAAAGACAAAGTTGCTATTTTAAAAAATCAAAACAAAGATATAAAATTAAAAGTAACTGATCATATGTGGCTTGATTAGGCAAGTTTTAAACCTTGAAATTAGCATAAAAATAAAATTTATGTTAGAATCAAGGTTTTAATTTTTAAATTTATTTGGGTAGATGTCCGAGTGGTTGAAGGAGCACGCCTGGAACGCGTGTGTAGGGCAACTTACCAAGGGTTCGAATCCCTTTCTACCCGCCATATTTTTTAAAAAAATCATAAATTTAAATACGACTAATTTTATCTTATTAATTTACATTTAAAAAAAGTTAATATCTAATTTATAACAAAAGTGTATCATTACCTTGTCCAACAAGATAAAAACCTCCTTTTTGTAGAAAATGGGTGCTTCTAAGCACCCTAAACTTTCAAATTTTTAAATAATTCACCCCAAAAACACAAAATATTTTATTTATTTAGCAAATTTAGCTAAAATTCGTTTAATTTAAAAAAGGAAATTTATGCTTACACACTTAGATGAAAACAATCAGCCAAAAATGGTTGATGTAAGTTTGAAAAATGAAACTTTAAGGATTGCAAAAGCAAGTGGCATTATAAAAATGAGCGAAGAAGCTTTTAGGGCAATTAAGGAAAATACCGCTAAAAAAGGGCCCGTTCTTCAAACTGCTGTTGTGGCTGCTATAATGGGGACTAAAAAAACAAGCGAACTTATACCGATGTGTCATCCACTTTTAATAAGTTCGGTAAAAGTTGATATCAAAGAACTTAAAAATGCTTTTAAGCTTTTTGTTACTGTTAAAATAACTGGAAAAACAGGCGTTGAAATGGAAGCACTAACTGGCGTTAGCGTAGGACTTTTAACGATATATGATATGGTAAAAGCTATTGATAAAGCTATGGTTATAGATGAGATCATGCTTTTAAATAAAAGTGGAGGAAAAAGTGGCGAGTATGTGCGATCTTAAAAAAAGCCCTGAAATTTCATATCCAACCTTATGGAGTTATAGGGTTATTTTAAATGGCGATGAAAAAATTATTAAAAAGGCTTTAAAAGGACTTGATATTGAAATTTTACCATCAAATAAAACAGATAATTTAAATAGCTATAAAGTTAATTTAATGGTAAATTCCAAGCAAGAAAGAGATGAAATTTTTCAAAAATTAAGCAAAATTTCAAAATTTGTATTATAAAGGTTAATTATGGAAAAATTTAAAGAAGTTTTAAAACAAAATTTAGAAAGTAAAAATTTAAATGAGATTATTTATAACAGCGTTTGTGATAGCGTTAGTGAAATTTTAAAAAACAGAAAAGAAATTAATAAAAGTGAGCTTTTTTTTGAGTTTATAAACGCTCTTAAAGATGAGAATTTACTAAATAAAGAAAGAGTAAAAAGCGTAATTTATGCTCTTAAAAAAACTCTCAATAAAAAACAAGAAGATGAAATTTATAATCTTTTATATGAAGTTGAAAGGCTTAAAAAAAACATAGGTCTTCAAAGTAAAGAGCTTAGAGAACAAATTTATAGTGATTTGAAAAGTATCGAAGATGAGGTTAAATTAAAAGATATCTCAAACAAAAGTGAAATTTTATCAGCCATAAATGAAGCTTTAATTGATGCTGTAGATTTAAAAGATATTATAAAAGAAATAAGTGAAAATGTATTTTTAAGCATAATTGAGTCAAAAAGTGATATTTTTGAAGGCTCATATGAGTTTTGTAAAAATTTAACTTATAAAAGCATAAATGAAGGTGAGTTTCAAAAATATAGAATTTTAGAAATTTCAAAAACGATAATATTGCGTGCTATAAATGTCGCAAATATTAGCAAAATTTATGCAAAAGATCTTTTAAAAGGTGCAGTTTTAGGTATAAATGATGGTATTATAAAGTCTATGGAAAAATTTCAAAATGAGTTTAAATTTGCACCTGATGAGCTAAGCCAAAAAGCACAAATTTTAGAAAATGAGCTTTCAAATTTGGAAGAAGAGTTTGTTTTGTTAGTAAAAAATTTAGCTGCGACTACCCAAAACCCAGCAAAAGAAACTCTTAACGAAATATTAAAAAAAGAGTATGATAACTATATCGTTAAGATGAAAAAGCTATCAAGTGATATGATTTATCAGATAAAATCAAAATTTGAAGATAGTGCTATTAGTCAAAATTATAAAGAATTTAGCAAACTTGCCATTAATAAATTTGATGATATAAAAAAAGAAATCACCGCAAAAAGCTCTAAATTTATAGATGATTTTGAGTTAAATGATAAACTTTTAAGTTTAAAAAAAGACATTGATGAGTTAGAAAAAAAGTTTTTTGGAAAATTTAAAAGTAAAAAAGCTGAAAAAAATAGTGATGAAACTAAAGAAATTTCAAATCGTGCTTATACAGCTACAAAAGAAAAAATAGAAGAGAATAAACTAAAGTCAAAGGAATAATGATGAATAAAATTTTAACCGCAATTTTTACAACATTATTTTTAATAACAGGTTGTGCGACTACTACAAATCCTGGAGTAGTTGGAGTTGCAAGATCACAAATGCTTTTAGTAAGTGCAAAAGAAATGGATCAAGGTGCTGCACTTGCATATACAAGTACTTTAAAAAAAGCAAAAGCTAGTAGGACTTTAAATACAGATCCAATCCAAACAAAAAGAGTTACTAACATCTCAAAAAGACTTATAAAAGAAGTTGGAGTTTTTAGAACTGATGCAAAAAACTGGGATTGGCAAGTAAATGTTATAAAGGAAAATACAGTAAATGCTTGGTGTATGCCAGGTGGAAGAATTGCTGTTTATACAGGCATTATCGAAAAGCTTAAGTTAAGTGATGCTGAGCTTGCAGCTGTTATCGGGCATGAAATGTCACACGCTTTAAGAGAGCATAGCCGCGAAAAAGCAAGTCGTGATTATGCGAAAAATATAGGAATTTTTGCAGTTGGTGCAGTTACTGGAAGTAACGAAATAGCAAATTTGGCAAATATGGCAGCAACTTATGCAGTCTCACTTCCATTTTCAAGAGAGCAAGAAACAGAGGCTGATAATATGGGAACTGAACTTATGGCAAGAGCTGGCTATAACCCAAATGCCGCTATTAACGTGTGGAAAAAAATGAAAAGTCTAAGCCAAAAGCAACCATTAGAATTTTTATCAACCCACCCATCACATGATAATAGAATAGCAAATTTAACTAAAATTGCTCAAAAAGTAATGCCACTTTACGAAAACTCTAAAAAGATTTAAAAATAAAAAGCGATTTACTAAACTTTGGTATAATCGCTTTTTATTCATTACAAATTTAAAGGAACACTTTTGGACACGGACAGTTCGGGTTTATTGTTAATTTTAGCTTTTATATTTGTGCTTTTAAATGCATTTTTTGTGCTATCTGAGTTTGCTATTGTTAAAATAAGAAAAAGCAAACTTGAAGAGCTTAGCAAAGACGGTGTTAAAAATGCCAAAATGGCTTACGAGATAACAAATTCGCTTGATTCTTATCTTAGTGCAACACAACTTGGTATCACTATAAGCTCACTTGCGCTTGGTTGGATAGGCGAACCAGCAGTTGCGATGCTTATAGAAAAACCTATAAATTCTATTTTTGAAACTAATGCTACGGTCATACATTCAATTTCATTTATCATATCATTTACTTTTATTACTCTTTTGCATGTTGTCTTAGGAGAGCTTGTTCCAAAGTCAGTAGCTATAGCAACACCTGAAAAATCAGTGCTTTTTGTAGCAAAGCCTCTTCATACTTTTTGGGTGATATTTAAGCCATTTATTGCAGTATTTGATTTTTTAGCTGGAGGAATTTTAAAGCTTATTGGCATAAGACCGGCTGGAGAAAGCGAGATAGCTCACTCAGAAGAGGAAATTAAAATAATCGTTGCAGAAAGTCTAAAAGGTGGAGTTTTGGATTCTATCGAAACACAAATTATTAAAAATGCAGTTGATTTTAGTGATACTGTTGCAAAAGAGATTATGACGCCACGAAAACAGATGGTTTGTTTAAACGCTCAAAAAAGCTATGAAGAAAACTACAAAAAAGTCATTGAGTCAAAATACACACGTTTTCCATATATTGATGGAAGTAAAGACAGCGTTTTAGGAATGATTCACATAAGAGATATTTTACAAAGCGATAAAAAAGATTTCAATAAAATAGTTAGAAAAATTTTAATAGTCCCTGAAAACTCATCAATCGCCTCAATACTATCAATGATGAATAAAGAAAGAATTTCTGCAGCCCTAGTTATAGATGAATATGGTGGAACATCAGGACTTATTACAATGGAAGATATCATTGAAGAAGTTTTAGGCGATATCAACGATGAGCACGATGAAAGCGAAGTGAAATTTAGATCTATAAAAGATGGAATTTATGAGCTCGTTGGAACTTATGAGATAGAAGATTTTGAAGAAATTACCGGTGTTAATTTTGATGATGATATAGAAGAGATCACAATTGGTGGATATGTTTTTAACCTAATAGGAAGACTTCCAAAAGCAGGCGATAAAACAGAAGATGAAAATTTCATCTATGAAGTTTTAAAAATGGATGGAAACATCATCCAAACACTAAAAGCAATTAAAAAAGAAAAAAATAAAGATGATGAAGAGTAAAAATATTTTTTACTAAATTTATAAAACAGATATTTGAAAGTGGTTTAATTCTGTTTTAATAAAATATTTAAAAGTTTTTATTAAAACCCACTTTCATTTAGTAGCTTATAACTTTCACAACCTTTCATATCTTCTAAATCACACGCTTTTCCAAAATATTCTTTTGCTTCTGCAAAATTTTGGTTTATAAAAACGCCTTCTGTATATATAACGCCCATTTCCCTGCAAGCATCACTTTTTCCACCAAGGCAAGATTTTTTTAAAAACTCTATTGCTTTATTAGTATCTTTTTCAATAAATTTTGCTTCCATATAAATTTCATATAGCCTATAACAACCTTTTGAGTTGTTTTTATCACACATTTTTGTATAAATTTCATTTGCTTTTTTAAAGTCCTGTCTTACTCCAAGACCATTTTCATACATATAAGCCAAATTCTCACATCCGACTAAATTTTTATTATTGCAAGATTTTTTATACATCTGAAGTGCTTTAAAGTAGTTTTGTTCTACTCCAAGACCTTTTTCATACAAAAGTCCTAAATTTTGGCAACTTTGGGCTATTTTTTTATCACAAGCTTTTTGAAAAAACAGAGCACTTTTTTCTAAGTTTATCTCCACTCCATTACCATTCAAATACATTAAGGCTAAGTTATGGCATCCAACTGCCATATTTTTATCGCACGCATTTTGCAAAAGCTTAATCGCAGTTTTATACTCTTTTTTAGCATACGCCTTATCAGCTTCATTTAGTATATTTCCAAAAGCAGATGAAAGCATCACCAAAATCAAAACTATTTTTTTCATAATTCACCTTTTTTTATTAAGCCAAAATTATATCAAATTTAACTTAATACTATTTTTATTTTAAATGCCACACTATTTCTTAATTTTAGTTAAAATTATTATTACATAAATTCTATAAATTAATTAATATTTAAGCTATATAACAAGGATTTTTTGGTAGAATGCCAAGAAATTCATACAAAAAGGATAGGATATGAACAAAGCTTATAGACATGTCTATAAAGACGGCATTGGCTGGGTGGCTATAGCTGAAAATGGCTCATGTGTGAGCTCAAGTAAAGGAAGTGGCACAGTATCAGCAAAAACTAAAGTTGAGGTTTTAAAAAACTTTTTTGATTTAAGAAATTCGGTTGTTTTAAATAATGGCTTTTTACTAAAAGGACTATTTGCAGCAACTCTATTTTGCGGAGTGTTTGTTACTCAGGGTTTTGCTGAGGTGACTCAAAAAGAAATATTAGACATTCAAAATAACGGAACAGCAGTTTATACTGATAATGACGGTAATAGAATGGAAAAGATCATAAATGAAGAAGGCGAGGTTATATTTGCGGATGGTTCTATATTAAACAAGGCTGATTCGGATGGTATTATACATATAGATGGCAAAGATTATGTTGTTCCTACTGGCACTCTCAATAAACCAGATACTGACGAATTTGGGGATAAGGCAAAACTTTTTAGAGTTAAAAAAGATGAAACGACTGGAGAATGGAGGGGTCTAACCTTTAAAGAATTAAAAGCAGAAGACAGTAAATTAACTATGGGTGCTATTACCACTAAAAATGGTAAGTTTCAAACTGTTATATATGACAAAGATAAAAAGAAATGGTTTGTTCATAACCAAGCATCAGAAGCACAACTATATCAAGCAAAGAAAAAAAATGGCGAAGTTGCTTACTATGCTTGGACAAGTATACAAAAAGATATCAACGGAGTTCCTCTAAAAACAGTAGATGGATATTATATGCCACTTGCAAATGCTACTGCAGAAGCAAATGAAATTAAAAATTTAGGATATGATATTGTGCAAGTAGCAAGTAAGAATAAAGCAGAGCGACTTAGCCTAGTTGGCATAGACGGTAAAACTGTAAAACCTATAAAATATACCAAAAATGACCAACAAGTAAAAGACGGTAAAAAGAACATCGGAGATAACAAAGACGGAACTATTCGCCTTGGCAATGTCGCTAAAGCGGAGCTTGATGATGAAGCTGTAAATTTAGGACAACTAAACGAAAGATTACAAAATGTAAAAGCGGGCAAAGTGCCTTATGTAAGCATAAAATCATCTATAAAAGGTGACGGCTCAAATTATGACTCTGACGGTGCAAAAGGCGAGAATTCTATAGCTATCGGACCAAACGCTCAAGCAACTAATAACAGTGCTATTTCAGTAGGATATAATGCAGGTAATAGTTCTCAAGGTCTAGACAGCTTTGTATTTATAGGCAACAATGCCGGATATAAAGCTACTAATACAAGTAAACCATCAGGAGGTTCCACAAGCGGAGTTATAGCTATAGGTAGGCATGCAGGAAGTGAATCTAATGGTGATAGAAACCTTTTTATCGGTTCACATGCTGGAGAAAAACATACAGGTAGTAGTAACATATTCATAGGAGATGTTTCTAAGCCATTCAACTATGATGAGTTTGCTCCAGAAAAAAATAATAGAACAGATGGTGATAACAGTCAGTATAATACATACGGGCATAGAAACATTTTAATAGGAGCTCAAATTATTAAACATTCTGATAAAGAGTATTACCCAAAAAATGATAAAAATATAAATGACACCATATCTATAGGAACATTAGCAACTGCAAGCAAGGAAAAAAGCATCGCTATAGGCTCTAGTAGTGTTAATAACTTTAGTGGAGCATTGGCAACAGGTAAATCATCTATAGCAATAGGATCTAGCTATTATACAACATATCATGGCTCTATCTCAAGTGGTGAAGCTTCAATTGCTTTAGGTGCTTCATCTAAAGCCACAGAATACAAATCAATAGCAATCGGAACTAAGTCTGAAGCTAATGCTAAAGAGTCGGTAGCCATCGGTAATGAATCCATTGCTACTAGAGGAGCTATACAAGATAAAAAAGATGTTTATTTGATAGAAGATGAGGCTGTAGCTAAAACTGCTAGTAGGACAAAGGGTGCTGTATCGGTCGGCTTTGAGGGAGTAGAAAAAACAAGACGTGATAGAATAACTGGAAAAACACATACTAGTATTGAAGGTGATATAAGGCGTCAAATTACAAATGTGGCAGCCGGATCTAAAGATAGTGACGCGGTCAATATCGCTCAGTTAAAAGCCGCTACTGGCTCTAATCCTCAACTTTTCAAATTTTTAGGTGTTACTGATAAAAACTATGCAGATAAAGTCGATGGGTATGAAGATGGGGGTAAATACTATGATGGCAATGGTAAAGAGCTTCCTAAAGAAAAAATTTCTATCGATTCAGATGGCAGAATAACTAAACTTATATTATCCGATACACAAGACACACCAGATGGGAATGGCGATCTTACAGTAAAGTACGATAGATTATCTCCGCTTAATTCTATAAAAACGGTAAAAATAGATCCAAATACAAATAAGCCTGAAGTTGATCAAAAAGGAGATTTTGTATTTGAATATACAGTTGGGGACAGTCCTAAAAACTATTTTGAAACCATAAATGATATAACCAATTCTGTAAATAAAGGTTTTTATACAGAAGCAAATTTGGCAAATAATGAAGAAAAGAATACTATAATTAAACATCAACTAGGCTCAAAGATAAAAGTAGGTGGAAATTTTAAACCACTAGATGGTAAAACATTAACAAAAGATAATATAAACAACTATCTAAGTGGCGAAAATTTAGCTACTTCAATCAATAAAGATGGAAGTATAAATTTACTTATGACTAAAACTCCAAAATTTGATGACATTAATATCTCAAAAGATGGCAAGGGTGGAGAATATACAAATTTAACCCAATGGATTAAAAAGATAGAAAATTCAAGCTCTACTTCTACTGGCGATAAAATAAAATATTTCTCTGTAAATTCTAAAGAAGTAGGCAATAGAAACAATGATGGAGCAAAAGGCGACAATGCTATAGCTATAGGACAAAATGCTCAAGCAAAAGCTCAAAATGTAGTAGCTATCGGCGAAAGTGCAGGTAAAACTCAATTCGATAATGGTAGCGGATCTGTATTTATAGGTAGAAACGCCGGACTAAATTCGAACATAATAGATCATCAAGGTGCACAAAATTGGGGAAGTGTATATATCGGACAAGATGCAGGAAATGGCTCAAAAGGAGATGGAAATCTTTATTTAGGCTCAAACACAGGCTTCCAACATGATGGTTCTCAAAACATTTTCTTAGGAGATGGTGCTAGAAATTTAAAAGATGGCCAAATATATGATGATAAAAATTTACACACTCAAGGTAATAGAAATATAGCTATCGGAAATCAATATGTCCATAATCCTGCTAAGATAAATACTCATGATGACGCCATAGATGACACCATTATTATAGGAACTGGCACAAGAGCTAGTGCTGATCGTGCTATAGCTATAGGCTCAGCTTATGATTACGGCTACGATAATGTACAAAAACGTACATACTATACAGCAACTGCAGCAAATGGAGTAAGCTCAATAGCTTTAGGTAGCGGCATACTTGTAAATTCAAAAAATGGTGTCGCCGTTGGCTTTGGAAGTAGTATAGTCGACGATAAAGTAACAGACGCTGTAGCCCTTGGCTCATACTCACAAGCAACCACAAAAGCTTTTGATGCTGGCACAAAAAATGTTTATTTGGGCAATAATGCCGAAGTCGCAAAAACAGTTGCAAGCACAAAAGGTGCTATTTCTATTGGTTCTGCAATAAAAGGACTTGATGAAAATGGAAAGACAGTAGAGCCTTTTACTCGTCAAATCACAAATTTAGCAGCAGGAACAAAAGATACCGATGCAGTAAATGTCGCTCAACTAAAAGCCGGTATTAAAAATGTTGTTAAGTATGACAGTGATGCCAATGACAAGATAACTCTTGGCGGACTTGATAACGCAAAGCCAAAAGTGGCTGGTGGTGTTACCATCACAAATTTAAAAGATGGCACTGTTAGTGAAAATAGCAAAGATGCGATAAATGGTTCTCAGCTACATGCAACAAATGAGAGTATTAAACAAAATACAGACAAAATAACTAAAAATGAAGGCGATATAACAACTATCAATCAAAAACTAGATGGCTTTAATAAAGATAGTTTATTTAAAGTTTCAAAAAATGGAGTTGACCCACAAAATATCGGCCTAAATGGTGAAGTCAAATTTAACTCAGATGAAAATATAGGATTAACTGTTGAAGAAGATACAAAAGGTGCAAACGTTAAATATAGCCTAAATAAAGATCTTAAAAACATAACTTCTATTACAAACAATGGTAAAAAATATACATTCGGAGATACAAATTTAGTAGAAACAAGTGTTATTACAAATAAAGACCTTACTGAAAAAGGTTATGTAACAGCCGATACTCAAAAAACAACATCTGTTTCAACAGATACAAATAGCGGTATAAAAGTTGCTGATAAGACAACTGGAAAGAACACTGATTATAAACTAAGCCTTGATAAAGATAAAGTTAAAGAAATAGCTGGAACTACAAATTTAACAGCTGATTTAGATAAAAAAGCTGATAAAAATGCAGGAAATTTAGAGGCTGCTGATGTAGCTTCTTGGCAAAAAAAACTTGGTGACGGTACAAATAGTGCTGGAAATACAGGCCTAATCACAGGTGACACACTAAACAAATCACTTATAGACTACAGCCAAAATAGCGATAAAACAGCAGAAGTTTCCGCAGGCAAGGGTTTAAAATTAGACTCAGATAAAACTACAAACGTTGCTAAATACAAACTTTCTTTAGATGAAGAAGTTATTAAAAAGCTAGCTGGAACTGAGGATTTAGATGATTTAAAAAATGAAGTTAAAAATAAAGCCGATATAGACGCTACAAATGTCGAAGGCGAATATCTTACTAAATGGCAAGAAAAACTTGGCGTATCAGAGTTGAGCACTACTATAAATGATTTTAAAACTAGCGGTCTGTTTAAAGTATCATCTAATAGTAAAAACCCTGAAGCCATAGTGCCTAATGCTATTGTAGACTTTACAGCTGGAAACGTTGGAACTGATACAAACTTGATAGTTTCACATACAAAGACAAATGATGGCGTAAAAGTTAATTATACTTTAAATAATGAGCTAAAAAACATCAACTCTATTGGTGGAAATGGCAAAACAGTAAGCTTTAAAACTGATGGCGTTGACTTTGGTGGTGCTAAGATAAAAAATGTGGCAGAAGGTGATGTTGACACAGATGGTGTAAACCTTAAACAGGTTAAAACTTTAATTGCGAACGTTGGAACTACAAATTTGGTTGAAGTTCAAACAAATTCTCCTATGGCATTTATATTAGATAAAGAAGGCGAACCACGTGTTCAACTAGTAAGAGAAAAAGATCCAAAAGATAACAAAACTAAATTCTTTAGACTCGATGATAAAAACCTAGAAGATCCTATTACAGATGGCAATGGAAATTTTACAAATGGTGGAGAAGTTGGTGATCAAATAAAAATTTCTACAATCCATCCAGGATATGGAGTAGCTGACAAGACAAAAATAACAAATGTAAAAGCTGGCAATGTAACTCCAGATAGTTTAGAAGCTATAAATGGCTCACAACTACACGCTTCAAACAAAGCAATAGCTGATATTTTAGGTGGCGGTTCAACTCTTAATAATAATGGAGTTGTTACAAAACCAACTTACAATATAACAAACAAAGATGGAGCCAATATAACTCATAATACTATTGGTGGTGCCTTAACAGAACTAAATGAATTTAATAAAAACTTCACTGAAGAGGGTCTATTTAGCGTATCAAAAGATAGCGCAACTCCTTTAAACATAAAGCCTAATGAGAACATTAGCTTTGCAGCTGGTGGATCAAATTTGGATCTTACAGTAGAAAAAGGTGCTGGCAATAAAGGTGCTAAGATAACTTATAGTTTGAAAGATGATTTAGAAGGAATTAAATCTATCGCAAGTAAAACCAATGAGCCTTTAAAGGTTACTTCAAATGGAGAGGATTTTTACTTTAACAATACAGACGGAACCACTGATGAGAAAAAGAGGAATGTAGCTACAATGGGCGATTTAGATGATATAAGTGGTGATACAGGTGCTCTTAAAAAAGCAGTCGCCGGAGATAATAAATTAAATTCTAATGGCATTATCTCACAAAACGCTGATGAAACTAAAACTCCATTTACTACTATAAAAACAGCTGATGATCCAGAAGGTAAAGGTGATACAAAACCAAAAACTCTCTTTGAAACTGTAGATAATACAATCAAAGCTGTAAACAAAGGCTTTAAAACAGGGGCAAACTTTGATGCTGATAATATCAGTACAAAAGATAAAGAAGTTCAATTGCAACTTGGTTCAACTATCAAAGTTACAGGAGCTTCAAAACTAACAGCTAATGAACTAAGTGGTGAAAACCTAGCTACTTCAATCAACAAAGATGGAAGTCTAAAAGGAGTCGATGGTATCAATGGTAAAGATGGAAAAGATCTACTAGCTTCATCATCAGATGATATTAGAAAAGCTTTAGGTGTTAAAAATGGCATTGATGGTAAAGACGGTAAAGATGGTAAAACAGGTAAAGATGCAGTTCTTATAAACAATGATGGCAAACTTGCTAAAGTAGTAGAAGATCCTGATAGCACTGATCCAGAAAAAACTACTAAACAGGTATCTCCATTTACAGGTATAAAAACAGTTGAACTTGATAATGATGGAAAACCAGTTATCGGCACAGATGGAAAACCTAAAATTGAAACAACTAAAGATCAACCTAAAACATATCTTGAAGCTACAAATGAAATCATTGATGCTATAAATAAAGGCTTTTTCACAGAAGCAAATTTAGTAAATGATGCAGACACTACTAGAGTTAAACATCAACTTGGTTCAACTATCAAAGTTACAGGAGCTTCAAAACTAACAGCTAATGAACTAAGTGGTGAAAACCTAGCTACTTCAATCAACAAAGATGGAAGTGGTAAAGACGGTAAAGTTATCCTAAGAGGCTTAGCAGACGGTAAAGATGACTCAGATGCTGTTACAAAATCTCAACTTGATGAAGTTAGAAATCTTGCCAAAGGTGGTTCTGTCGGTAATATAGAATTTATAACTGATGATAACGAAAGAACTAAACTTGCTAATAATGAGCTTAATATCAAAGGTGATGGCAATATCAAAACTTCAAAAGTAAAAGATGGAGAGATAAAACTATCTTTGGGTGATGAAATTTCATTCGGTGGTGAAATTACAAATCCAGATGGAACTAAAACAAAAACTCCAAAAATCACTCTTGGAAAAGATGGTCTAACAACAACTGGTGCTGATGGTAAAGCAGGTCCAAGCATTACAGCTAATGGCATAGATGGTGGAAATAAAGTCCTTACAAATCTTGCAAGTGGTTTAAATGGTAAAACACTGGAAGACATCAAAAAAGATATCGAAAAAGCCAACGGTGATCCTGCTAAAATGCCAACAGAGGCAAGTAATGGTGCAACTATTGGCGATCTTGTTGATGTTGATAGTAAAATTACAAATATTAATACCAATATAACAAATACAACAAATATTATAGGTGGTAATGATAATAAACTTATCAATAAAGACGGAACCTTAACAGATGAAGGTAAAAAAGCCCTAACAACAAATGCAGCTTCAGGTCAAGATGTTATTAAAAATACAAATATCATCCAAGCTATCAATAACATCAACAAACAAGGAACAAGATTCTTCCATGTAAATGACGGCAAAGAACCTATGGGAAAAAAAGTAAGAGAAGATAAAGAAGACTCAAGTGCTGGTTCAATTGGTAGTGTAGCTATCGGTATCCAAGCAGAAGTTGGACAGAACGCCAAAGATGCTATAGCTATAGGAACTGGATCACAAGCAAATGGTAAAAATACAATAGCTATTGGTGTTGGTAATATTGTAAATGGTGAGAACTCAGGTGCGATAGGTGATCCAAGTATGGTAGAAGCGGATGGTTCTTACTCCGTTGGTAATAGCAATACTGTAAGTTTAGGAGCCAATGGAAGCTTTATTCTTGGAAACAATGTAACTATAGAAAAAGATGCTAAACAAGCGTTAGCTCTTGGAGAAAAGACAAAAGTAAGTGTTGCTAGTGGTGTAGCTCTTGGAAGTGACTCAGTTGCAAACAGAATAACAAATTTACAAGGTTATATACCTGATGGTGCAACTGCTGATCAAGAAAAAGCTATAAAAGCAACATCAAAAGGAAGCTTAGGAGTTGTTTCAGTTGGAGAAACTTCAGCTGATGGCAAAACTGTTAAAGCCTCTCGTCAGATTACAGGTGTTGCAGCTGGTACACAAGACTCAGATGCAGTAAATGTCGCTCAACTAAAAGCAGTTCAAAAAGTTAGTCAAAGTGCCCAGTGGATAGCAGCAGATAATCGTAAATTTGACAAAAATGGTAAAGTTGTAGATAACAATACTCCAGCAGAAGCAAAAGGTGTAAATTCAGTTGCTATTGGTGCTGGTTCAAATACAAAAGTTGTGTCAAATGGCAATATAGCTGAAAGACCAAACACAGTATCTGTTGGTGGAATGAACGAAGATGGCACAGTAACTCAAAGAAGCATAAGTAACGTTGCTCCTGGTGTGTTAAACTCAGATGCTGCTACTATGGGACAACTAAGAGCTGGATTAAATGATGTTTATGGAAAGCTTGGCGAGTATAAAAAAGATGCTAGTGCCGGAACAGCTTCAGCTTTAGCAGTGGGAAATCTTCCACAAGCAACAATCCCAGGAAAGGGAATGGTTAGCTTAGGAAGTGGCTTTTATGATGGCGAGTCAGCTATGGCAATAGGCTTATCAAAAATGAGTGATAGTGGAAAATGGGTATTTAAAGGTAGTGCAAGTTATGATTCACAAGAAAAAGCCGGTGCTGCTTTATCTGTAGGATTTCATTTTTAATTAAAAGAAGGAGCTTATGCTCTTTCTTTTTGATATTATAAAAAGGATAAAAATATGAAAAAAATTTCATTAGTAGTTTTAGCAGTTGTGGGGATGCTTTTCCTACAAGGTTGTACCACAAAGTCAAGCACAAAAGTGCCAAGAAATGGCATAATGACAAAAGATGAAGTTACTTTTCCAAAACCAGAAAAAAGCATTTACAACAAAGCTTTAGGTGTAAATTTGGAAAATATAAGAAAAATCGAAGTTGGAATGAGTAAAGATGAGATAAGAAAACTTATCGGAGTTCCACATTTTTCAGCTGGACTTGCATATGTAGTTGAGTGGGATTATCTTTTTAATCTTAAAGAAAAAGCTGGTGATAAAGATATGATTTGTCAGTATAAGGTAGTTTATGACTTTGATACATACAAAGCAGCAAGCCTATTTTGGAACACCCAGGAGTGTGAAGACTTTGTAAATAAAAACAAAAAAACACAAAGCATTGAGCTATCAAGTGACTTTTTATTTAAATTTGCAAGTGCTAATTTAAGTCAAAATGGAAAAAATGAAATTTCAAATTTAGTAAATAAATTTGGCAAAGAAAATATAAAAACTATTTTTGTTGTAGGCCATACAGACTTAATTGGAAGTGATGAATCAAATCTTATCCTTTCACAAAAAAGAGCAAATTCAGTTAAAAATGAATTTGTTAAAAACGGAATATCAAGTAGTAAAATCACAACTAAAGGAGCTGGTGAAAGCGAGCCTGTTAAAGAGTGTGATTCAAGTCTTGCTAAAAATAAACTTATCGAGTGTCTTGCACCAAATAGACGCGTAAATGTTGATATCACAACTTATTAATTTATAAAGCCCAAAAATTTTGGGCTTTTATTTAAAAAAGTAACTAATTAATAATTTTTATAATTTCATAAATTTTTGGTATAATTTCATGAATTTTTTAAAAAGGATTTATAATGAGATTTATTTTAGCCTGTTTTATCTCATTTTTTTTATTAGGATGCTCAAGTGATAGTAAAAAAACTGATGAAAAAACTCAAGCCGTAAAAACCGAAAATGAAGTAAAAAGCAATGAAGTAAAAAACACAGTTGAAACCTCACAAATTAATGAAAAAATCACTAAAAATATAAATATTTTTAACGGCAAAAGTGTTGATGAGTATTATGACTTTAAATGTGCATCTTGTCATGGTAGATATGGTGAACAAAGCGCTTTAAAAACTAGTAAGATTATAAATAAACTTAATGAAAATCAGATAAAAACAGATCTTATGGGATATAAAAATGATATAAATTATGGTGGAAATCTAAAAGCTACGATGCACAGAACGGCAAGTGAGTTAAGTGATGATGAGATAAATGCATTAGCTAAATTTATACCAACGCTTTAATCAATATTTTATTTGGTAGTTAAGTCTTTTTTAGATACTGCAATAAATTAGATTTAATGTTTTAGTTGCTAAATTTAAAATTTAATTTATTGTACTGCCAAGATATTTTTAAAAGTTTATAAACAAAGCTTATCGATTTTAGGTTTTATTTCTAAATTTTGATAGCTTATAAATTTACCCATTTTATACTTTTCTACTCCAACTCTTGCTATCATTAAAGCATTATCAGAGCAGTATTTAAGAGGTGCGGTTAAAAGATTTGCATTAAATTTGCTGCATAAATTTTCTAAATTTTGTCTTAAAACTAAATTTGCACTAGCTCCTCCAACAACGCCAAAATTTTTCCATTTTTTAACTTCATAAATTTTACTTAATTTATCCATTATGTGCGAAATGGCTGCTTTTTGAAATGAAAAAGCTATATTTTCTTTATCGGTTTGACTTAAATCCCCACACTCTTCTATGGCTAATCTTACTTGATTTTTAAGTCCTGAAAAGCTGTATTCTACTCTTTTATCATGTAAAAGTGGTATTGTAAAATTATATTTGTTCGTACCGTTTTTTGCTAAATTTTCTATTACCACGCCGCCAGGATAGCCTAAATTCATCATCTTAGCTACTTTATCAAAGCTCTCACCAAAGCTATCATCTCCAGTTTTTGCTACTATTTTTATATTTTTATCTTTATCTATATCTAAAACCATTGTGTGTCCGCCACTAACTAGCAAAACTCCAAGTGGAAATTTAGCTTCGCAGTCTAAAAAAAGCGAGTAAATATGTCCTAAAAGATGATTTATTTCAATTAATGGAATGTTTAAAGACACACTTAAAGCTTTTGCCATACTTACGCCACCAACCAAGCTTACACTAAGACCCGGCATATTGGTAACTGCAATGGCAGCTATACTATCAAAGTGTTGCTTTATTTTTTCAAGTAGCTTAGGAAGTGCAGCTGTATGAAGCCTTGCTGCAAGTTCAGGCACCACTCCACCAAATTCGCAATGCTCTTTTTCTTGAGATATTTTTAGATATTCTACACAGTTATATGTTTTTATATCTATTAAAGCAATTGAACTATCATCGCAACTACTTTCTATACCAAGAATTAAGTTTTTTTCCATCTTTTGCCTTAAATTTTATTTTAAAATCAAGTTATTTTAACCATAATAACTATAAAAATAGATAAAAATTTAAAATTTATAAATAAAACTTTATAAAAAATAGTAAGAATTTAGAAGTTTTTAGTTTAAAAAAATGGGGAAAAACTCCCCATTAAGATTATAGTTTATCTGCGTTTTTACCTAGATAATCAGCAACACCATCAGGGTTTGCTTCCATACCTTCTTGACCTTTGTTCCAGCCAGCTGGGCAAACAACTCCGTGTTCGTTTGTAAATAGCATAGTATCAACCATTCTTAGCATTTCATCTATATTTCTACCAAGTGCATCATCGTTTAAAACCATGTGTCTTACAGTGCCATCTTTATCAAGTAAAAATGAACCTCTAAGTGCAACTGCATCAGCATAAAGCACATCAAAATCTCTTGAAATTTGTTTTGTGATATCTGAAACTAAAGGATATTTAATATTTCCAATTCCACCCTTATTTACCGGAGTGTTTTTCCAAGCAAGATGAGAAAACTCATTATCAGTGCTTATTCCAATAACTTCAATTCCTCTTTCTTTAAAGTCGTTGTATCTGTGATCAAATGCGATGATTTCGCTAGGACATACAAATGTAAAATCTTTTGGATAGAAAAATACTACCGCGCCGTTTTTGCCTAAATTTTTATAAAGATTAAAATCTCCAACTATTGTGTTATTTCCTAATACAGCTGTAGCTGTAAAATCAGGTGCTTTTTTTGTTACTAGCATCTTTTCTCCTCTTAATTAATTTTTGTTCGCAATATTATAAAGCATTTGAGTTAATCAAATCTAAATTTATATTAAAGTAATAAATTCATTATTTTTTTTATAAATTTCAAAGTAAATTTTACTTTTTATTAATTCAAATTATGATATTATCAGTTTTTAAAATTATCGATAAAGGAGAAAAAATGGCAGTTAAAATTACTGATACCTGTATAAGCTGTGGTTCATGCATAGATGAATGTCCAGTTGAAGCTATTGTTGATGATAGCGATAACCCAAATGGAGAAGATATTTATTATGTTTATGCTGATAAATGTGTTGAGTGTGTAGGTCATAATGACTCACCAGCTTGTGCAGATGCGTGTCCAACTGATGGATGTATTGTTTGGAGTGAAGTTGTTGATGGTCAACCATACAGAGAAGAAATTCCAAACGATCAAAGAGATGACAGCGTAGCTGTGGTAGATTAATCACTAGGCCCAATTCATTTTGGGCTTAAACTTTTTTTAATCAAATTTTAGATATTATCACAACTTTATAAATTTCATATAATTTGTACTATTTTTAAGGAGAATTTATGCAAAGAACACTATCTATAATAAAACCTGATGCTGTAAAAAAAGGCGTTATTGGAAAAATAATTGATAGATTTGAATCAAATGGATTAAGAATTGCTGCTATGAAAAAAGTTAAACTTAGCAAATGCGATGCAAAAGCATTTTATGCAGTTCATAAAGAAAGACCTTTTTTTGGTGAGTTAGTTGATTTTATGGTAAGTGGTCCTGTTGTTGTTATGGTTTTAGAAGGCAATGATGCAGTTGCTAAAAATAGAGAGCTTATGGGAGCAACAAATCCAAAAGAAGCAGCAAAAGGAACAATTAGAGCTGATTTTGCTGAAAGCATTGACGCAAATGCAGTTCATGGAAGTGATAGTTTGGAAAATGCAAAAACAGAAATAGCATTTTTCTTCGCACAAAGAGAGATTTGCTAAAAAATTGAAAATAGATTTTTTAAATCAAAAAATTTCTTTTGTAGAAACTTCTTATAATGGTGTAAATTTAAAAGGAAGTTTAGAAAAAGTTAGTGACAAAGTTATAAATTTAAATGCACATATTTTTGGAGAGATTCCATATATTTGCAATAGATGTGGCAAAGATATCACTTTAAGCTTAGATGAAAATGTAGATATAATTTTAAGCAATGGAGTTTATAACTTGCAAACACTTGATAATGTTATAGAGTTTTTTGACGGTAAAATAGACTTTGATGAAGTTATTCAAAGTGAAGTTGAATCTTTTAAAAGTGGCTATTTTTACTGTGATGAGTGCTCAAAACAGTAATAAATTTATAAAGGAGAAAAAATGGCAGTTCCAAAAAGACGCGTTAGTAAAACTAGAGCAGCGAAAAGAAGAACACACTATAGTGTAAAACTTCCTATTCCTGTAAAAGATAAAGACGGTAGCTGGAAAATACCACACCGCGCAAATAAAACAACCGGCGAATACTAATGATAAAGATAGCAGTAGATGCTATGGGTGGGGATTTTGGCTGCGAGCCTATCGTAAAAGGTGTTGTAGAAGCCTTAAAACAAAGGGAATTTGAACCTTTTTTGGTAGGTGATGAAAAGGCCATAAAGGAATTTATCCCTAATGAATTTGTGGATAAAGTTAGATTTGTTCAAGCTGATGAAATTCTAACTATGAAAGAGGAAGCTACAAGTGCTTTTAAAAAACCAAATACAAGCATCTACAAAGCTATTGAATTGGTAAAAGATGGAGTTTGTGAAGCTATTGTATCTGCTGGACATAGCGGTGCAACTATGAGTTTAGCAACTCTTAAAATCGGTAGATTAAGTGGAGTTTTAAGACCAGGTATTGCGACATTTATGCCTTGCAGCAAAGAAGGAAGCAAAACTCTTTTGCTTGATGTTGGGGCAAATGTTGATTGCAAAGCAGAACATATTTTCCAATTTGGGGTTTTAGGACTTGCTTATGCAAGAAATATTATGAATATTAAAAATCCTAAAATAGGAATTTTATCCAACGGAGAAGAAGAAAGCAAAGGCGATGAACCAACAAAAGGAGCCTTTAAACTTTTAAAAAGGCTGGATTCTTTTATTGGAAATGTCGAAGGAGCTCAAATTTTTGATGGCTCGGTTGATGTTGTTGTTTGCGACGGATTTGTTGGAAATATCGTTTTAAAAACAAGTGAAGGTGCAGCAAGCGCTATAAGTAAACTTATAAAAAATGAAATTAAACACTCATTTTTTGCAAAACTTGGAGGGCTTCTTTTAAAGCCTGGATTTAAAAATATTAAAAAACAAACTGATTATGCAGAGTATGGTGGAGCACCACTTTTAGGCATTAAAAAGTGCGTTATTATAAGCCATGGAAAAAGTTCATCAAAAGCTATTAAAAATGCTATCTTTCAAGCAATTGCTTTTGCAAAATCAGACATTACTTGCGATGTTGTAAATGAGCTTGAAAAGTTTAAAAAAGATAAATAAGGTTATAAATAAATGAAAAAAGCATCTATGATATCTATCGCAGCCTATGCGCCTGAACATATTTTAACAAATCATGACTTAGAAAAAATGGTAGAAACAAGTGATGATTGGATCACAAAAAGAACTGGCATTAAAACTAGACATATAGCCAAAGATGAAGTTACGAGTGATTTAGGATATAAAGCTGCAAAACTTGCTATAAAAAGAGCAAATTTAACCATAGATGATATTGATTGTATTATTTGTGCTACTATTTCGCCTGATTATCTTTGCATGCCATCAACTGCGTGTAGAATAGCCGATCTTTTAGGTATTGATGATGTTATGGCATTTGATATAAGTGCTGCTTGTAGTGGGTTTATCTATTTAATCGAAATAGCAAAAAGTATGGTTGAAAGTGGGCTTAAAAAAAATGTTTTAATAATTGGAGCTGAAAAGCTTAGCTCAATTGTAAATTGGAATGATAGAACGACTTGTGTTTTATTTGGCGATGGTGCAGGTGCGGCTGTTATTTCAGAAAGCAAGGATGAAAACTACATCATAGACACACACACTTCAAGTGATGGAAGTAAAGGTGATTTGCTTATAACTCCAGGATGTGGATCAAAAAATCCTGCTTCTAGTCTTGTGATAGAAAACAATCTCCAATTTATCCATATGAAAGGTAATGAAGTTTTTAAAACAGCCATTAATACCCTTACAAATGATGTTTTACAAATTTTAGAAAAAAATAAAATTTCAAGTGAAAAAATCAACTTATTTGTTCCCCATCAAGCAAATTTAAGAATAATAAATGCAGTAAAAGATAGGCTTAATTTAAGTGATAATCAGTGTGTTGTAACGGTTGATAAATTTGGAAATACTAGTTCTGCTTCCATTCCAATGGCATTAAATTATGCTTATGAAAATCACAATTTAAAAAATGGAGATTTACTTTTACTTGATGCTTTTGGTGGAGGGTTTACTTGGGGGTCTGCTCTTATTAAATTTGGTGGCAAATAATTAAAAATTTCTAAAATTAAACTATTAAACTCTTTAAATAAAATTAATTTAAACTATTCAATTTATAAATTTACTTTTTTATTATAGAATTACGGCTGATTTAAATATTAAGGATTTAGTATGGAATTTAGCGGTAAAAATGTTTTAATTACAGGAGCAAGTCGTGGCATTGGTGCCCAGATTGCTAAAACTTTAGCATCAAAAGGTCTTAAAGTTTGGATTAATTATCGCTCAAAGCCAGAAATTGCTGATGCTCTATGCGAAGAGATTACCAAAGATGGCTTTAAGGCAGCGGTTATTAAATTTGATGCAACAAATGAAGATGATTTCGTAGAGGCTATAAAAACTATAATCGACTCAGATGGTGAGCTAAGCTATTTGGTAAATAATGCAGGCATTACAAATGATAAGTTAGCTATTAGAATGAAACTTGAAGATTTTACAAGTGTAATAAATGCAAATTTAACATCTGCTTTTATAGGAAGTAAAGAAGCCTTAAAAGTTATGAGCAAAAAACGCTTTGGTTCAGTTGTAAACATTGCTTCAATTGTTGGTGAAATGGGAAATGCTGGTCAAGTTAATTACTCAGCTAGTAAAGGTGGAATGATAGCCATGAGTAAAAGCTTTGCAAAAGAAGGAGCTAGTAGAGGAATTCGCTTTAATTGTGTAACTCCTGGATTTATCGCTACAGATATGACAGATGTTTTAAGCGATGAAATCAAACAAGGATATATCAATGCAATTCCACTTAAAAGACTTGGAGATCCAAAAGATATAGCAAATGCAGTTGCTTTTTTATTAAGTGATGATGCAGGCTATATCACAGGAGAAGTCTTAAAAGTAAATGGTGGATTGTACATGTAATAAAAGCTTATAATTTTATATATGATATAAGCTAAATATGATATAATTAAAAATTGTTTTAACTAAAACAAAAGCTTAAATATTGTAAAATATTAAATATTTTTATTAAGGAGTGCTGAAATGGCAGTTTTTGAAGATGTAAGAGATGTAGTTGTAGAGCAACTTAGTGTAGATGCGGATGCTGTAAAGCTTGATTCTAAAATTGTAGAAGATTTAGGTGCTGATAGCTTAGATGTTGTTGAGCTTATTATGGCTTTAGAAGAGAAATTTGATGTTGAAATTCCAGATAGCGATGCTGAAAAACTACTTAGCATAAAAGATGTAGTTGATTATATAGAAAAACTTTAATTTTTATTGTTAAGGGAGATATTTTGAAAAGAGTGGTAGTAACAGGTATAGGCATGATAAATGCACTAGGTCTTGACAAAGACAGCTCTTTTAAGGCTATTTGTGATGGCAAAACAGGTGTTGGTAAAGTAACTTCATTTGATGCAAGTAGACTTTCTGTTCAAATAGCTGCCGAAGTTAAAGGCTTTGATCCTCTTAGTGTTGTAGAAGATGGCAAAGAGGTAAAAAAAATGGATAGATTTATCCAACTTGGTTTAAAAGCCGCAGCTGAAGCTATGGAAGATGCAAAATTTGATAGTTTTGATGGCGATGAGTTTGGTGTTAGTTCAGCTTCTGGTATAGGTGGGCTTCCAAATATTGAAAAAAATGCTATTGTGTGCTCAACAAAAGGCCCTAGAAGAATCTCTCCTTTTTTTATACCATCAGCACTTGTTAATATGCTTGGTGGAATGGTGTCAATTGCGCACGGTTTAAAAGGTCCTAATTTATCAAGCGTAACTGCATGTGCAGCTTCAACTCATGCTATTTGCGAAGGTGCAAAAAGCATAATGATAGGCGAGGCTAAAAAGATGCTTGTTGTTGGTGCTGAATCTGCTATTTGCGAGCTTGGAATTGGTGGATTTGCTGCAATGAAAGCTTTATCTGAAAGAAATGATGACCCAAGCACTGCTTCAAGACCTTTTGATAAAGGTAGAAACGGTTTTGTGATGGGCGAGGGTGCTGCTGCACTAGTTTTAGAAGAGTATGAAGAGGCTAAGCAAAGAGGCGCAAAAATTTATGCAGAAATAATTGGCTTTGGCGAAAGTGGTGATGCGTTTCACATAACTTCTCCAACACTTGAAGGCCCTTTAAGAGCTATGAAAAAAGCTTACGAAATGGCAGGAAGTCCAAAGATTGATTATATAAACGCTCACGGAACCTCAACAGCCATAAATGATAGAAATGAGACAAATGCTTTAAAAGAACTTTTTGGAAAAGATAATGTTCCAGCAGTTAGTTCAACTAAAGGTCAAACAGGACACTGCTTAGGTGCAGCTGGTGCAACTGAAGCAGTTATTTCTATTATGGCTATGGAAAATGGAATTATCCCACCTACAATTAATCAGATTGAAAAAGATGAAGAGTGTGACTTAGACTATGTTCCAAATGTGGCTAGAAAGGCTGATTTAAAAGTAGTTATGAGTAATTCTTTTGGCTTTGGAGGGACAAACGGTTCTGTGATTTTTAGGAGGATATAAAAATGGCTAATTATTTGGATTTTGAAAAAGGAATAAAGCAAATTGATGAAGAAATTTCAAGCGCAAAAATTAGGGGCGATGATGATGCTGTTGAAATTTTAAATAAAAATTTGGAAAAAGAGGTTGTAAAAACTTATAAAAATCTTTCAGAATACCAAAGACTTCAATTAGCTCGTCATCCTGATCGCCCATATTCACTTGATTATATAAAGCTTCTTCTAAAAGATGGATATGAAATTCACGGAGATAGAGCCTTTAGAGATGATCCCGCGATAGTTTGCTTTATAGGCTATATGGCTGATAGAAAAGTTGTGATTATTGGTGAGGAGAAGGGAAGAGGCACTAAAAATAAAATAAAAAGAAATTTCGGTATGCCGAATCCTGAGGGCTATAGAAAAGCTTTAAGGGTTGCAAAAATGGCTGAAAAGTTTAATCTTCCAATTTTATTTTTAATAGACACTCCAGGTGCTTATCCAGGTGTTGGTGCAGAAGAAAGAGGTCAAAGCGAAGCAATAGCCAAAAACTTATATGAGTTTAGCTCTTTAAAAGTTCCTATGATTTCTGTTGTAATTGGCGAAGGTGGAAGTGGAGGAGCGTTAGCTATTGGTGTTAGTGATAGGCTTGCTATGATGCAAAACTCTATTTTTTCAGTTATTTCACCTGAGGGTTGTGCTGCAATTTTGTGGAATGATCCTACTAAAAGTGAGCTTGCAACAAAGGCTATGAAAATAACAGCCAGTGAGTTAAAAGAACATAAACTTATAGATGATGTTATACAAGAGCCTAAAACAGGAGCACACAGAGATAAAGAAAGTGCTATAAAAGAAGTTGGAGAGTATTTTTTAAAAGAACTCAGCGAGCTTGAAAATTTAAGTGTAGATGAACTTTTAGAAAAAAGAATGGAAAAAATTCTAAGCGTTGGAGCATATAAAGAACGCTAATTTTAAATCATAATTAATATTTTTTATTAAATAATGATTTAAAAAATAGTTTTATAATATGTATTCTATTACGTAGAATTTAGTTTTTGTAAGACTTTAAATGTAGTTTTATATAACTAAAAAGTAAAAATAAGGAGAATGAAAATGAAAAAACTTGCATTAAGTTTAGTAGTATTAGGAGTTGCTTTTAGTGGAGCTTTTGCAGCTGATGGTGCAACTGTTTATAAAAAATGTATTGCCTGTCACGGCCCAAAAGCTGAAAAAGTTTATCTAAACAAAATACCTGCTTTAAAAACACTTGATCCAGAAGAAATGGTTCAAAATATGATTAAATATAAAGCTGGCGAAATGGGTGAAAACGGAAAAGGTCTTTACAATATGGGTGCTATTATGAAAGGTCAAATGGCAACTCTAAGTGAAGATGATATGAAAGCTGTAGTTGAATATATTCAAACTTTAAAATAGTACTTCGAGGGGAAACATTCCCCTCATTTTAACTTACTATATTTTTTTAAAAAAATTATTTTATTTATCTTATAAATTTACGTAATTAATCAGGCGGTCTGTAGCCTTTATCTTTTTCTAAATCTTTATTGTCTTTTCTGTTTTTCAAAGCCTCTTTTTTCTTTTGTTCCATTTTATATGCATCATTTAACGCATCTTCGCTATCAAATTTAGTTCCATCTAGAAATTTAGAATAATCCTCAAATTGTTTTGTTTTTATTCCCCATAAAAGTCCAAATAATGCGCACATTCCAAGTAGTATTGATACAAACATCATTAAAGCTATGATTCCAGTCATTTTTAATCCTTTAAATTTTTTACACTATTTAACACCACAGCAAGTGAACTTAGGCTCATTGAAAGTGCTGCAATTAGTGGTATTATGTACCCAAACACAGCAAGTGGAATTGTTATGGCATTATAAAAAAATGATATTGCTAAATTTTCTTTAATGGTTTTTAGTGTTTTTTTAGAAATTATTATCATCTCATAAAGACTTTTTAGACTCTCATCCATTAAAACTACATCACTTTTTTCAACACTTATACTAGCACCATTTCCCATTGCAATACCTACAGTTGCTATACTTAAAGCATTTGCATCATTTATGCCATCGCCAACCATTATAACTTTTTCAAGATTTTTTACAAAATCAGCTTTTTGAAGTGGAGAAAAACCAGCTTTATAGTCATTTATTCCAAGTTTTTTTGCCACATTTTCTACAACTTTTTCATTATCGCCACTTAAAATATATGGTTTTAATCCAAGATTTTTAATCTTTTCAATAAGCATCTTAGCATCATCTTTTAGCATATCTTCAAGCTCAAATTTTGCTACAACTTCACCATCAATAGCAAAAAAGTAGTTCGTTAAATCACTTTTTTTGCACTCTATACCGCACTCATTTAAAAACTTAAAATTTCCACCTATTAAATCAAAATTTTTATATCTTGCTTTTACGCCTTTTGCTGCAATTTCGCTAAATTCGCTAAATTTAAGATCATTAAATTTAACTTTGTCATTCATAAATTTAAAAACAGATTTACTTACTAAATGGTTTGACTTTTTAACTAAGTTTAAAAGCAAATTTTCATCAAATTCTTTAAATTTAGTAAAATTTATAACTTCAAATTCGCCTTTTGTAAGAGTTCCAGTTTTATCAAAAACTATATTTTCACACCCAGCAACACTTTCTAAAATAGCAGCTTCTTTAAAAATGATTTTATTTTTAAGTCCTATGCTAAGTCCAACTAAAGTCGCAACAGGTGTAGCAAGTCCTAGTGCGCATGGACAAGCTACGATTAAAACACTTACTGCAACTAAGATTGATTTTTGTAAATCAGTATTAAAAATCATCCAACAAATAAAAGCTATCAAACTAAGCGATAAAATAACTGCTGAAAAATAGCCTGAAATTTTAGTTGTAAGAAGTTCTATTTTGGATTTTTTAAACGAAGCATTTTCAAGCAAGGTTATTATTTTATTTAAAAGTGAGCTTTTAAAATCACAACTTGCTTCATATGTAAGGCTTCCATCAAGGCATATTGCACCACTATCAACAGACAAATTTTTTTCTTTAAAAAGTGGCAGGCTTTCACCACTTAGGCTTGCATAATCAAAGCTTCCAGATCCATTAATTATTTTACCATCAACTAATACTTTATCGCCACTATTAATTAAAATAATATCACCTTTTTTTACCAAATTTAGATCTTTTGCTTCAAAGTTATCTCCATTTTTTACCATAACTTCGCTATTTAATAAATTTGAAAAACTATCAAGCCTATCTACAGCTTTTTTTTGTGCTAAAAGCTCTAAATATTTTCCACCAAAAACAAAGGTGATTATCATCGCAGCACTTTCAAAATAAACTTCCCCACTTCTTGTAAGCATTACATAAACTGAGTAAAAATAAGCCGTTAAAGCTCCAGTTATAACAAGTAAGTCCATATTTGGCACTTTTGTTTTTATAGAAGTTTTTGCCCCTTTAAAAAAAACGCTTCCTGTATAAAAAATAACTGGTGTCGCTAAAATAAACTCTACAAAATGAAGTAAGTCTTTATTTGCTTGTGAGATTGAACTAAAATAACCACTATAAAGTGCCACTGCTATCCACATTATATTCATAGTTACAAAAATTCCAACTAAGAGTTTTGAGTAATACTCTCTTCTTTTTGCATCCATTCTTTTTTGAGATCTTTTTGGATCGTAAGCAAAAGCATTGTAGCCGATTGAGTTAATAAGATTAAAGATATTTGCTAAGTTTGTGGTGTTTTCATCCCAGACTATTTTTGCTTTATGAGTTGAGGCATTTATGCTAGCTTCGATAATTCCAGGGTGATTAAAAAGGACTTTTTCATTTAACCAAACACATGCAGCACAATGAATTCCTTCTATTATTATATAAATCTCATTAAAACCCTCATCTGTTTTTTTAACATAATTTTTATAAAAATTCTCAGTGTTTTCTTTTGTAAATTTTTTCAAGCTTGAGACTGGATCTAGTTTATTTTTGCCAAGTTTTTCATAAAATTCAGCATATCCTTCACTGTTTAGAAGATAAAAAACCTCTTTACAGCCATTACAGCAAAATTTATTTCCAAACTCATCAGTAATAAGCTCATTTTCATTAAAACTTAGTTGGCAGTGATTACATTTTTCCATTTATTTTCCATTTTTATTACAAATTTATTCTAAATTTAGTTTTATATTTTACAAATTATAGCCTTTAAATTCAATATATGCTAATATTATAAAGAGGTAAATTTATGAAAAGTTTAGCAATTATATTTTTTATTTTTGAATGTTTAGATATTTTTTTAAACAAAAGCGAGAATTTACAAGGCTTGATTTTAAGCTATGTTAAAAAATGGCAAAAATCTCCATTTTTATTTTTAATAACTCAGTTTAATTTTTTATTTTTGAGTTTTTGTATTTTTTGCTTAAATTTAAAAAGTCCTGTCTTAATAACACTTTATTTTTTATATCTTTTTGATAGTTTATGTAAAGCTTATTTTTGTGCAAAAATTTCTAAAAACGATATAGATGGTGATTTAAAATATTTTTTATCAAGCGATGTTAAAATTCCACTTCAAACCAGATTTATATTTTCACTAAGTGTTACTTTTTTGTTTTATTTAGGTCTTTAAACAGACCATTTTTAAAGCCTATAAAGAAAGTATTAAGTTAAATTTGACTAAAATAAAACTTGCATTGTAAGAAATGCAAACTTCAATTATATTGAAAATCTACATAAATTTATATTCTGATTTTAAAGAAGGACAGATGGAAAATAATACTAATAATAAAAAACAGCACACGCGAACACATATACCTGTTGATGGGCATAAAATAGAAGATTTAAGGATAATGGATATTGAATCTTTGGCTCAAATGGCAACTGAAATGGGTATAGAAAATCCAAGAGAATTTAGAAAACAAGAACTTATTTTTGAAATTCTAAAAACACAAACAAAGCAGGGTGGATTTATTTTATTTACTGGAATTTTGGAAATTACAAGTGAAGGATATGGCTTTTTAAGAGGAATTGATGCAAATTTAAGTGATAGTGTAAATGATGCGTATGTAAGTCTTAGCCAAATTAGAAAATTTGCTCTTCGTGTTGGAGATATCGTAACAGGTCAGGTTAGAGAGCCAAAAGATCAAGAAAAATATTATGCACTTTTAAAAATAGAAGCGATAAATTATAAAACAATAGCAGAAGCTAGACAAAGACCACTTTTTGATAATTTAACCCCACTTTTTCCTACGAAGCAGCTCAAACTTGAATATGATGCAATGAAACTAACTGGAAGAGTGCTTGATCTTTTTACTCCAATTGGCAAAGGTCAAAGAGGGCTTATAGTAGCTCCACCAAAAAGTGGTAAAACTGAGCTTATGAAAGAGCTTGCTCATGGAATTGCTAAAAATCATCCTGAGGTTGAGCTTTTGGTGTTGTTAGTTGATGAAAGACCAGAAGAAGTTACTGATATGCAGCGCTCAGTAAAAGGTGAAGTATTTAGTTCAACATTTGATGAACCGGCAATAAATCATGTAAGAGTTAGTGAGCTTGTTATAGAAAAGGCCAAAAGAGCTGTTGAAATGGGAAAAGATGTTGTAATTTTACTTGATAGTATAACTCGTCTTGCAAGGGCTTATAACACAGTTACTCCAAGTAGTGGGAAAGTATTAAGCGGTGGTGTTGATGCAAATGCACTTCACAAACCAAAAAGATTTTTTGGAGCAGCTAGAAATATAGAAGAGGGCGGAAGTCTTACAATAGTAGCAACTGCTTTAATTGATACTGGTTCAAAAATGGACGAGGTTATATTTGAAGAGTTTAAAGGAACTGGAAATAGTGAAATTTTACTTGATAGAAATATAAGCGAAAGAAGAATTTACCCAGCAATTAATATCCTAAAATCAAGCACTAGAAAAGAAGAGCTTTTACAAACACCTGATATGCTTCAAAAAGTTTGGGCTTTGCGTTCAGCAATTGGAACAATGGATGATGTAGAAGCACTTAAATTTTTATATTCAAAAATGCTTACAACTAAAAACAACGAAGAGCTTTTATCTATAATGAATGAGTAAAAAAGGAATTTGAAGTGAAAAAAGTTTTATTTTTAATGGTTTTTTTGTTAAATTTTGTTTTGGCTGATGGTTTTGTAACAGTTTATGGAAACTCAAATTTAACTCTTTCGCCAAATAGAGCAGTTTTAAATTTAGATATCTACTCAGATGGTGAAAATTTGCTAAATGTAAAAGAAAAAAATGATAAAATCACAAAAAAAACTAATGATTTATTAAAAGAACAAAACATCTCAAAAAGCAGCATTCAAATACAAAGAGCTTTTATAAGCTCACGCGATAAATATAGCAAAAATGGCGAAGCTGCTGGCAAAATTTACTCTGTATCTAAAAATGCAAGAATTAGCATAAATGATATAAATAAAACTCACTCACTAATAGATGCATTAATAAGTGCAGGAATTTCAAATATTAATGTAAGCTATGAAAATAATGAGATAAAAACCTATGAGAATAAAGCTTTAAAAGAAGCTTTAAATTTGGCTAAGCAAAAGGCTTTAAAGCTAGCCGAAGCTTCAAATAAAGAGCTAGGTGAAATTATAGAGGTTGAAGAGCTTGGTGCAAATTCACAAAACTATTTTATGAATGCAAAAAGTCTAAATGCTGCTGATAGTTTTGGAAATTTAGATGGTGTAATCTCAGTTGGCGCTAGTGTAAAAGTTAAATTTAACTTAAAGTAAAATATATGTATCAAGTTTTATCTTTAAAGTATCGTCCTAAAAATTTTGATGAGCTTATAGGTCAAGAAGCAGTTTCAAGAAGTCTTTCAAATGCGCTTGATAGTAAGCGTTTGGCAAATGCTTATCTTTTTAGTGGGCTTAGAGGAAGTGGAAAAACAAGTAGTGCTAGAATTTTAGCAAAATCTATGCTTTGTAAAAATGGTCCCACAAGTCATCCTTGTGAAGTTTGTGATAGTTGCAAAATGGCAAATGAAAATGCTCATATTGATATTATAGAAATGGATGCAGCAAGTAGAAGAAAAATAGATGATATTAGAGAACTTATTGAGCGAACAAAAACATATCCGTCAATTTCACGTTATAAGGTATTTATCATTGATGAGGTTCATATGCTTACAAAAGAGGCGTTTAATGCCTTTTTAAAGACTTTAGAAGAGCCACTTGAACATATTAAATTTATTCTTGCTACAACTGATCCATTAAAACTTCCAGCTACGATTTTATCAAGGACTCAGCATTTTAGATTTAAGCCAATTTCTCAAAATTTAGTGATAAATCATCTAGCAAATATTTTAAATAAAGAGGGTATTTCTTTTGAAGATGAGGCTTTGAAAATAATTGCAAGAAGTGGGGAAGGCTCACTAAGAGATAGTATAACCTTGCTTGATCAAAGTATAAGCTTTACAAATGGTAGTGTTAATGCAAAAGAAGTTGCTTCTATGCTTGGTCTTGTAGATCCTGTAAAAATAGATGAAATTTTAAGCATTATCTTAAAAAGAGATAGGGAAGGTGTTGTAAGCATACTTGATGAGTTAAGTAGTTATGAAGCAGATTCGATAATTGATCAGCTTACCTTGAACTTAAAAGATAAATTTTTAAGCAAAGATCCAAAATTTAATGTTTTTATGTATGAGAGGTTTTTTAGAGTTTTAAGTGAAGCTAAAACTATGCTAAATATGGGAAGCGATAATGGATTTACTATGGCTATGACTTTGTTTTTAATGATAGAGTCAATGAGCTTAAAAAGCATAGATGATATTATGAGCGAAGTTTCAAACAAAGAACAAGACAACATTTTAAAAGACTCAAAAAATTTAGAAAAAGATAAAAAAGATTTAATACCAGAAATAAAAACAACAAAAACTCCATACGATGACTATTTAACAAATATCTATGATAGAAGCTATGAGCTTGGTGAATGCTTTAAAAGAAGCGTTAAATTTAATGATTTTAAAGATAATACTTTATTTATAACATCATTTGGTGATGAGTCTGATAGTGAGTTTTTAAGAAAATCATCAAAAGTTATAATGGAAATTTTAAGAAAAACTTTTAATAAAGATAGTAAAATAAAAATTTCTAAGTTAAAAAATGAGCAAAACTTACAAAATAAAAATTCTAAAACTATAAATCAAAGTTATAATACCTATAAAACAGCTATAGAAAATATTAGTAAAGATTTATCTATAGAAAAAGAGGATAATTTAAATAAAAATTATTATAAAATGCAAGATTTAGAAGATAAAGATCTTCAAATAAATGACGATGGCTTAAGTAATTCAGACCTTGATGATGAATTTAATAAAGATCTTGAAAGTTTAAAAAAGTTTAGTGATTTGAAAAAAAACTTAAGCATAGATAGTTTAGAAGAAAAAAATAAGTCATTATTAGATGAGCTAAAAAGTTCAAATAACTTCAAAGAAAGTAAGGAAGCTAGAAATTTAAAAGAGTTAACTAGACTTTTTGGCAATCCCAAGGTCGAGGAAAATTAAAATATTTTTCATAAATAACTAAATATCTAAATAAAAATTACTATTAATAGGTTAAAATAAAATATAAAAGCTTAAATTTAAGCTTTTATAATAAACTTATTGAAGATAAGTTCCTTGATTTGTTGGATTTCTTGAAATATTTGTATTTTCCATAGCTTTATCTTTAAATATATAATCATCTTCGCCTTTTAAATAAGCTATGATATAACCTAACTCTTCACTTGATGTTGAGGCTGAGATTGGTTGCATTATAACTCTTCCAGCTTTTCCATGGCTAGGATCGCTATAATAAGCTTGAAATGAGTAATAAATCTCTTTTCCACTCATTTTAGATAGTTTTCTAGCTCCAGTATAAGATCTCTTATTTCCTTTTTCGCCGTGGCATTCAAGACATTTTTTATCGTAGATTTTTTTACCTTGTTCGGCGGAATAATCAATGTTCTTATTAATACCTATACCTAAAAATCTACTATCGCCAACATTTGAGTTTGTTTTATAAACATTAACTTCAACGTCTTCATCTTTAGAATGTTTTTCAACTAAAGCCTTTAGTTCTTTTGCAAACTCACCTTTTGCTTCAAATATATAGGTTTCATCGTTTGCATTGCAAAAAGATATAAAAAGACATGCTAAAAATGAGAGTTTAAGTAGTTTATTCATAAAATTTCCTAAATTTAAGTTAAGATTTCATAAAGTGAGAGCTGAAAGCTCCCACTTTAATAAGAAGATTAGAATGAGTATTTAGCCTCAAATCTAATTCTATCGTTTTTGTAGTCTTCTTCGTTACCACCTAGATAGTTAACATCTCTTTCAACATGTGAATACCATGCTTTGAAGTTAAGTTTATCTGAGTGAGCATAGTTGATTCTTGCAACAACTTCACTCATGTCGCTTTTATCTTTTAAATTTTCAGACTTTAAAGCACCATTGTATTTATTTTCACCATTTAAGTAGTCAGCACTGATTTTGAATTTTGTATCAGGGATAGTGAATCCAGCTGTTACATACCAGAAGTTATTTTTACCCGCAAATAATCTATAGTTAAGTAGTTCTTCACCAGGGCTCAAAAAACTTCCTTGATCTTCAAGTGAAACTAAAGAAAGTTTATCTTTATCAGCTGAGAAGTTAACATAACCACCAGCAATATCAACTCCATAAATTGTAGTTGAAAGTTCGCCAGCATAGAACTGTCCATCGCCGATTAAATTTAAGGTATCTTCTTTAAATTTTCCATCAAAGTCAGAAAAACCATATTGACCTTTTAAGTTAATGTCAACATCTTGATCAACATCAAAATTAAGAGCTAATTCAGCAGCAAATAAATCAGTTACATCTTCTAGCATAGCATACCAAAGTTGGAAATTAACAGGGTCATAGCTACCAATTATTGCAGCACCATAAAGGTCATGATCTATAACAGATTTTCCAGTTAATGCTTGTATAATTTTAGTATCATCAAAATCTTTACCTACAACTCCCAAGTCATCTCTAATATCATCAGTTAAATCACCAAATGTTAATCCGTTTGCAGTTATATCACCATCGGCTTCAAGAGCATCCATCCATAAAGCAGCTAAAGTTAGACCCTCGATATCAGTATTTAGGATTTTTGCACCTGTACCGTACATATCGTCTGTGAAAAATGCTCCTACATCTTGACGACCTAATTGGAATGTAGTATTTCCAACTGTATATCCAATGTAAGCTCTATTTAAATCAAAATCATCATCGTTTGCTTCACTAACGCCTCTTGAGTTATCAGTATCATTGTATCTAACGCCAACTACAGAGTAGAAATTATCATCAATCATTGTTTTTAGATTTACTTGTCCTTTAAAATTCCAAGAACTTGAATTATCATTATCTACGCCTTTAGCGTCGTGACTATCGTTTGTAAATCTTAATCTTACATATCCGCTTACATCCACATCTTTAATAACCTCATCTAGTGGAGCAGCTGAAGCTGTAGTAGCCATAATACCTGTTGCCATTGCGGCGATTAAACTTAGTTTAACTAGTTTCATTTAGAACTCCTTTTTTCAATTAAAATAAATTGTTAGGTGTAATAGTAGCATAAAAATTTGAAAAATTTGCTTAAAGTTATTTTAAATTTGCCATTTTGTGGCTATTTTGTTGCTAAGTGTTAACCAAAGAGCCTAAAAAACAAGGTTTTGGTAAATAAAAACTTCTAAGAAAATTTTTCTTAGAAGTCAAAGGAAGTTCAAATATGATTTTATTACTTAAGTCAAAATTATATTTGAAATAGGTAAATACTTGGCAATAATAAATTTTATTAATTTTAAATTTTTGAAATAATAAAACATGTAGTAAAATTTATAAGCTTAAATACTAAGTATTTAAAATAATTTTGAATGTTTTCTTATATCGATAGCTTCTAAAATTAAAATATCATAATCTTTTTTATATATTAAAACTAAATCTGGCATTATATGGCAATCTCTAAAACTTTTTAGTTCTCCTTTTAATTGGCGGTCTTTATACTTTGTATCTAAAGTTTCATCTTTTGCCAGTTTTTCTAATAAATTTATTGTTAAATCTTTTTGTTGCGCGGTTAATTTTTTAAAAGATGTTTTAAAATTTTTAGATATGTATTATATCAAAATTTTTTACTTTCCAGCCAGTTTAAAAAGCTCATTTTTAATCTTTTCTTTTGCCGCGTCAAGCTCTAAATTTTCTACGCTAAAAGGCTTGCTTAGACTATAATATATAGTTGAAAAAGGTTTTGGAAGTATCATCTCATCCCAGCTTTTAAACTGCCAAAATCTACTAGCTTCATAATTAAGCGCATAAATTTCAAGGTGCTGTTTTTGAGCTATGATGACCGCACCATCGGCAACACTATGTTTTGGACCTCTTGGACCATCCGGAGTTATGATAACATCAACTCCGTTTCTTATCTCTTTAAAGGCATTTATTAAAGCTCTTGCTCCGCCTTTTGAGCTACTTCCTCTAATAGCACCAATTCCAAATTTTGATATGATTTGAGTGATGATTTCGCCATCTTTATGATCTGAAATGATAACTTTGCCTTGCTTTTGTTTATTAAAGGCTTTACTCCACCAATGCCTATAAGCAAAGCTCATCATAGCAAGTCTTCCATGCCAAAAAACAACTACGCAAGGTTTTGAGGGCAAATTTGTAGGAGTAAATTTCTTTTTGCAAGTTAGATAGATTATCCAAATAGCAAGATAAGCTATCCATTTAATAAAAAAAAGCTTAAGAGATGATTTCACCATCTAAAGCCATTCTTTTAGCAGATTTAATCAAAACTTTTTTTGTCTTACCTAAAAGCTCTTCCGTGCCATTAGCTAAAACATTAAAATTTGAAAAACTTCTTCCACTTACTTGCATGTTTGGGCGAAGCTCTTCAAAATACACATCAAATGTTTTTCCAACTTGATTTTGCATGATTTTATCTAAAATTTCATTTTGTCTATTTTGTAAAAAAGTTAGTCTTTTGCTAGCTATTTCATCATCAATTAGAGGTAAATTAGCAGCTGGAGTTAAAGGGCGAGGACTAAATTTAAATGAAAAAATTTGCTCAAATTTGACTTCATTTACAACTTCCATTGTGTCATTAAAGTCTGCATCACTTTCACCAGGATATGCTACTATTATATCGGTACTAATATTAACTTCAGGGCACATTTTTCTTAATTTCAAGGCTCTGTTTAAAAACCATTCTTTTGTATATCCTCTTTTCATCGCCTTTAAAATAGCACTTGATCCACTTTGTAAGGGCATGTGCATTGATTTGCATATTTTATTATTATTTGTAAAAACATCTAAAAATTTATCATCCATGTGAAGCGGATGTGGACTTGTAAAGCGAATTCTTTCAATTCCTTTAACTTCGCTAATTTTTACTAATAAATCGCTAAAATCAATCTTTTCATGAAAGCTTGAAAATCTTTTTCCATAATTATTTACATTTTGTCCAAGTAAAAATACCTCTTTTGTGCCATTATCTGCAACTTTTTGGACTTCTTTTAAAATTAAATTTAAAGGTATTGAGATTTCATCGCCTCTAGTTTGTGGGACGATGCAATAGGTGCACTTTTTATCACACCCTATCATTATGTTAATGTAAGCTTTATAAGGACTACTTCTAAACTCACCAAAGGCGTACTCGCTATCATCATAATTAATATCTGTGCTTATAAATTTTGGAGAATTTATAGCTTTTGTAATCTTAGATGTGTTTCTAGCTCCTAAAACAAAATCAACATACGGAGCCCTTTTAAAAATTTCTTTTCCCAAATGACTTGCAGTACAGCCTAAAACCCCAATTTTAGCTCCATCTTTTTTTACTTTTTCATATCCTCCAACTTCACTAAAAAGCTTATGAACAGGCTTTTCTCTAACTGAACAAGTGTTTATGAGTATTAAGTCCGCTTTTGAAATATCATCTGTTAAAATATAATCATCTTCTTTTTTAAGTTCTGCGATGATATGTTCAGAGTCTCTGACATTCATCGCACAACCTAGAGTTTGAATAAAGAGTAATTTACTCAAAGTATATGAACCTCATACATAAATTCATTTTCATCAAGACCATATTTTACAGTTCTTAAATAAGCACTCATATTTTTTTTCTTAAAATGCTCTATTAAAGCAATTAAGTCTTTGTGTTGGTTTTCTCTATCAAAATAAAATATTCTTTGACCTGTTTTGGCGACTTCTTTTTCAATATCACTTAAAGATATATTATTAGGAGCTTTGCTTAGCTCGCTTCTTGCTATTTTTAACTCCATTTTAACTCCTTTTACTTTTTGCCTTTACTATTTTGAATTTGTGAGTATATCAAATTTTATGTAAAATTTCGTTTAAACAAAACAAAAGAGTAAAAATAGTATAATTAGAACCCTTTCAAAATTAAATCAAAGAAATATAAGTGTCAAAAAAGGAAAAATATGGAAAAAATAGGCGATATAATCGAATCAATCGCAAATGAAAAAAATTTAGAGATAAAAGATGTAAAAGAAACAGTTCAAACTGCATTTATAAATACAGCTAAAAGAATGTTTGGAGAAAGCTACGAATACGATGCTATTTTTAATGAAACTTCTAAAAAAATAGATCTTTTTCAAAAAATTTTAATAGTAGCAGATAGTGAGTATAAAGGTGACTCACACACAGTTTCATTAAGCGATGCTAAAAAAATAGACAATAGTGCTGAAGTAGGTGATGAGCTAAGCTCACAAATAGATATAGAAAGTTATGGTCGCACCGCATCTGCAAATTTGGCAAAAGAGTTAAACTATCACATAGACAAGCTTTTAGAAGAAAAAGCCTATGAAAAATATAGTCAAAAAGTAGATAGTTTAATTTTTGGAAATGTTGTTTTTATAGATGATGAAGAGACTACTTATATAGAATTTGATGATTTAAGAGCTTTTATGCCTAGAAAAAACAGAATAAAAGATGAAAAATTCAAAGTAGGTGATGTTGTAAGGGCAGTTATAAGAAAAGTTTTTATAGATAAAAAAAGAGGCGTTAGAATTGAAATTTCAAGAACAAGTCCGAAATTTTTAGAAGCACTTTTAAAATCACAAGTTCCAGAGATTCAAGATGGAAGCGTTATAGTAAAAGCAAGTGCAAGAATTCCAGGGCGAAGAGCAAAAGTAGCACTATCTTCTATCTCTCCAAATATCGATCCAATAGGCGCAACAGTTGGCGTAAAAGGTGTAAGAATAGATGCGGTAAGTAAAGAGATAAAAAATGAAAATATTGATGTTATAGAGTATTCAGCTCAGCCTGAAATAATGCTATCAAGGGCTATGGCACCTGCTATAATTAGCTCAGTTAGAATAGATGGCAATAAAGCAATGGTTCATTTAAACAGCGATCAAAAAAGTAAAGCTATAGGAAAAGATGGCATTAATATCCGCCTAGCTTCAATGATAACAGGACTTGAAATACAACTTATTGAAAATGGTAAACAAACAGTTGATGATAGCAAAGATCTAGTAAAAGATCTAAAATCACTTTTTGGATAAATATAAATTTATAAAATTTAAAAGCTGAAATTTAAAAATTTTGGCTTTTATTGTGTGGATTTTAGCTCATTTGCAAATTTGTTGGCTCTAGTAAACCTATATATATTATTACTACCAAACATATTCACACTATTTTTTGATAAAAAAGAGGCTTTAGTGCTTGAAAAAGTTATGAATTTTTAGAAATTTTAGCAAATTTCAAATAAATAAAAAATTTTAAACCGCCATATTTAGGGACTTACAGATAAAAATTTGCATTTGAGATAAAAACTTGTTATAATTCTCTCAACATTTTACATAAGGGTATGTAAAGTGAAATAAAAATTAAGGAGAAAGCCATGAAAAAAGGTTTTACAATGATTGAGTTGATCTTCGTGATCGTAATTTTAGGTATTTTAGCAGCAGTTGCTATTCCAAGACTAGCAGCTACAAGAGATGATGCAGAAGTAAGTAAAGCAGCTACAAATATTACAACACTTATAAGTGATATTAGCTCATACTATACTTCTCAAGGTGAATTTACAGATTTAGGTTCAATGACAAATGTACAATTGTCAAATTTAACAGGAAGTTTAGCACCAACAACTGGTGGTGCAGCTGGAACACCTGGAACAGCTACATTAGCTGGATTGCAAGGTGATTTAACAGCAGCTGGCAATCCTTGCTTAAAAGTTGGTCTTACAACATATAATCCTGCTACCAAACAACCTGCTACTTTAACCATTGTAGAGGCTGGAGCAGGTAATTCAATATGTGATAAGATACATAACAATGCTGGTGTTAAAAAGCTAACTGAGGGTTATTATACATTTAATGCACTAAAATCAGCTGCAACAGCGACAAAAGCTGCTGTGTATGAAGATCAAAATAGCTCAAAAGGACAGATAGCTATCAGTGGTATAGGTGTTAAATTTTAATTAAAAAATTAACAAATTAGAAAAGCCTCGATAATCGAGGCTTTTACATAATGATTTCTCTTTTATTTTTTTTACTTTTTATATTATCTGTATTTTTTATTAATTCCAAGATTATTAAACTATTGGCTGTAGTTTATACATTTGTATTCTTACTTATTTCTCTTTTCAACTATGCTTTATATAGCTTTACAGGAAACTATCTTACTATTTCGACATTAAATTTAATATTTTTAAGCATTAAAGGTGCGCCTATTATTACTTTCTGGAGACAAGTTTTATTGTTTTTACTCTATTTCACTGCTATTGTTTTATTTTGTATTATTGTATACAAATATTTAAAAAAAACTAAAAAAGATATAAAATTTGCAAAGATAATATTTTTGATAGCTTTATTTTTTTCAATTTTTTATAATCCTCTAACCAAATCTATAATAGATATTTATAGATTTTATAATCCACAATTTCATCCAAAAGTTAGTGAAAATTTAGAAAAATCACTCTCAAAACCAAAAATACTTAATTCTAATTTTAATAAAAATATAGTTTATATTTACTTAGAAAGCTTTAGCAGAAGCTTTATCACAAACTACAAAGAACTTACTCCAAATTTAAACTCTTTTAGTAATAGGCTAGATTTTATAAATATAAATCAAATTCCTCAAGGTGCTGGTATAACAATCGAGGGATTATTTGCTAGTCAATGTGGATTGCCTTATTTTTTAACAAAATATGGAAAGAAAAATAATAATGGAGGTTTTAATTTAGAAAATGCTAAACCAAAGTTTCCAAAATCAAATATAATTTGCGCTCCTGATGTTTTGCAAAAGTTAGGATATCATACATATTTTATAAAAGGAGCGGATTTAGGCTTTCAAAATACAGATATGTTTTTAAAAAGTAGAAACTATGATGAAATATATGGTAAAAATGAGCTTATAAAAAGAGGTGCTAAAAATATTAACTCTTGGGGTGTTGATGATGATGAGCTTTTTAATTTTGCATTTAAAGACTTTATCAAAATGTCTGAAAAAAAAGATAAATTTTTGCAAGTTATTTTAAATGTAAGTATGCATGTGCCAGATGGATTTGTATCAAAGAAGTGCAATGAGTTATTAGGTCTATCATCAAATGAAATGTTAAGTGCAGTTAAATGCACAGATTTTTTACTAGGTGAGTTTATAAATAAAATAAGATCATCAAAATACTCTAAAAATACTATTATTGTAATACAAAATGATCATTTAATGCCTTATATGGTTGCCAATGGAGTTGATAGCAAGAAAATAAAAAATTCAAAAATGCTTTTTATGATATTAGATGATAGTATAAATGGCGTTAAAGTTATTGATAAATATGGTTCATCTTTAGATACATTCACAACATTTTTAGGATATATCGGAGTGACTGATGAGATGAATTTGGGAAGAAATATTTTAATTAAAGACTCCATTGATAATACAACAGAAAATATCAATATGTTATATAAAGCTGCAATGGGCGGACTTTTAAGCATAAAATATAAAAAATAATTTTAAAACCTCGTTGTTTTATATTTTATAAATTTAATTTAAATTTCATCTAAAAAGTTTAAATTTACTTAAATATAATCAATTTTTAATTTAAAGTTAAGATATTTTTGGCTAAACTAACTTAAATAAATTTTAAGTTTAAAAAGGAATTTAAGATGAAAATTAGTGCTAGAAATATACTTAAATGCAAAGTAGAAAGTTTAACCCCAGGAGCTGTTAATGAAGAGGTTGTTTTAAAACTATTAAATGGTGCAAAGATAACATCTATCATCACAAAAAATTCAGCTTTAAATCTAAATTTAAAACCAAACGATGAAGTTTTTGCCATTATTAAATCAAGCTCGATAATGTTTGGTTTGGGTGAGATTAAAATCAGTGCTAGAAATGTATTAAAAGGAAAAATTGTTTCAATTAAAAAAGGCGAAGTTAATGCAGAGGTTTGCCTTGATTTGGGCGATGGTGAGATAATAACAGGGATTATCACTTTAAGCTCAGTTAAAAAACTTGATTTAAAAGCAGGTGATGAGGCAAGTGCTATCATAAAATCAAGCGAAGTTATGGTTGGCGTGGAGTAATATACAACTGATTTGTTTGTAAATTTGGCAAAAATTTAAATATATAATAAAAAAGGATAGAGATGAAAAAATTTTTAGCGTTAGCTTTTAGTATTTGTGTTTTAAGTGCAGCTGAGATTAAAATAGCTGCTGCGGCAAATATCGGCTATGTTTTTGAGGAGCTAAAAACAGAGTTTTTAAAAGATAGAAAAGGTGATAATGTGGTAGCAGATCTTGGAAGTAGTGGTCAGCTTAGTGCAAAAATTCAAGCAGGTGCAGACTATGCTATTTTTATGGCGGCAAATATGAAATTTGCAAATGACTTAAGTGAAAAAGGTTTTAGCGCAAGTGGTGAGGCAATCCCTTACACAAGAGGCGTTTTAGTTGCATTTAGCGATAAAAAAAGAGATTTAAGCGATGTTATGAATCTTTTAAAAGATAAAAGTATAGAAAAAATCTCAGTTGGCAACACAAAAACCGCACCTTATGGAATTGCAGCAAAAGAAGCATTTGAAAATGCTGGAATTTACAATGATATAGAGAAAAAACTTGTCTATGCACAAAGCATATCAGGTGTTATGCCACATGTTATTTCAGGTGCAGCTGATATTGGCTTTATCCCAAAATCAGGTTTGGTGGGAAAAGATGAGTATAAAAAAGATGAAAATTTTGTAGAAGTTGATAGAGCACTTTATACACCACTTGATCAAGGTATGATTTTATTAAAAGGACATGAAAATGATAAGTTGGCAAAAGAGTTTTTTGAATTTATTCAAAGTGATAGAGCAAAAGCTATATTTGCAGAGTTTGGTTACGAATAAAAATGAATAAAATAAAAGCAAAAGTTACTAAGATAAAAGAGTGTGGGGACTTATCCCACCTCTTTTTAGATTCTTGTATAGGAAATCTTAGTCTTGTTATGTTAAGTGCTGATTTTAGTATAGGTGATGAGATTCAAATAGGCTTTAAGGAAAGTGTTGTTGCAGTTTTAGTTGGCGAATGCGATACTTTAAGCTATTCAAATCAAATAAAAGTAAATATAAATTTGGTTGAAATGGGCGAAATTTTAACCAAAATTTGTGGTAGTTGCCAAAGTAGTAATGTGGAAATAATAAGTTTAATAACTACAAACTCAGTCAAAAGACTGAATTTAAAAAGTGGCGATGAGGCTACTTTTTTGATAAAAGCAACAGATATGTTTGTGGTGTGAGCTAATGAAATTTAAAAGTTTAAATTTAAGGATAAAATTATGCAAGGGTTAGATTTTACTCCTTTTATAGTTTCTTTAAAATTAGCTTTGATTACAACCATAGTGCTTTTTTTTATGGTTCTTCCTTTTGCTTGGAATTTAAGCCAAAGTAAAAGTAAATTTAAACCACTTATTCAAAGTATTTGTGCGTTGCCACTAGTTTTGCCACCTACGGTTATGGGTTTTTACATCCTCTTTGCATTTTCAAAAAATTCCGCCATAGGTGGCTTTTTATATGATCATTTTGGAATTCAGTTAGTTTTTACTTTTTGGGGACTTGTTTTTGCAAGTTGCATTTATTCACTTCCTTTTATGTTTCAACCACTTCTAAGTGGCTTTGAAAGTTTAAATAAAAATGTTATCGAAGCTTCATATTTGAGTGGAAAAAGTAAATTTACAACACTTTTTAAAGTAGCTTTGCCAAATATAAAACCATCTCTTTTAACAGCATTAATTGTTACTTTTGCACATACAATTGGAGAGTTTGGTATAGTTTTGATGGTTGGGGGTGGAGTAAGTGGAGAGACTAAAGTAGCCAGCATAGCTATATATGAATTTAGTGAAATTTTAGATTTTAAATCAGCTCATATTTATAGCTTTATAATGTTAATTATGAGTTTTGTAGTGCTTTTAAGCGTATATTTGTTCAACCAAAAGGTTAAGAAATGATAGAGTTTAGTTTAAAAAAAGAACTTTTTGGTGTTAATGAAAACATGGAGCTTAATGTAAAAATTAACTTTAAAAGTGGAAGTTTTATATCTTTAAGCGGAGAAAGTGGAAGTGGTAAAACAACTATTTTAAGATGTCTTGCTGGACTTGAAAAAGCAAATGGTTTTATAAAAGTTGATGATGAAATTTGGCAAGATGAAAAGATATTTTTAAGCCCACAAAAAAGAAGAATTGGCTTTGTTTTTCAAGATTATGCCTTATTTGAAAATTTAAGCGTAAAAGATAATTTTTTGTTTGTAGAAAAAGATATAGATTATTGCAATAAGCTTTTAGATATGTTGGGGCTTATGAGTTTAAAAGATAGATATCCTACAAATTTAAGCGGAGGACAAAAGCAACGTGTTGCACTTGGTAGGGCAATGATGAGAAAGCCTAAACTTTTGCTTCTTGATGAGCCACTTTCAGCACTTGATCCACATCTTAGAGCTAGACTTCAAGATGAAATTTCAAAAATTCAAGATTTGTTTAAAACAACTACGATTTTAGTAAGCCATGATCCAAATGAAATTTATAAACTTGCAAATTATATGTTTGTTTTAAAAAATGGAAAAATTTTTAAAAAGGGCACTCCAAAAGAAATTTTACTAAAAACAAGTGGAAGTCAAAAATTTGCATTTTCAGGTACTTTGTTAAATCTAGAAAAAATTGATACTATTTTTATAGCTACTGTTTCAGTTGGTCAGCAAATCACACAAATTGCATTGGGAAGTGATCTTGGACTTAAAATAGGCGATGAAGTAACGATAAGCTCAAAAGCATTTAATTTAAATATAAGTAAAATTTTAGAAAAAGAAAATAAAGATATTTTGTGAAAACCTTTTATTAAAATTTTAAATTTGGTAAAATTTATATAAAATTTTATAAAAAGGAATAAGAATGAAAAGACTTTTGGTTGTTGTTGATTTTCAAAATGATTTTGTTTGTGGAAGTTTGGGCTTTGAAAAGGCTAAAGAGTTAGAAAAAGTTATATTAGAAAAAATAAATGAGTATAAAAATGATGATATTATTTTTACTTTAGATACTCATGAGGATGATTATTTAAGTACAATTGAAGGTAAGCATCTTCCTATAAAACACTGCATAAAAGGCACTTCTGGGCATGAAATTTATGGAAAAATAAAAGAAATTTCTAAAAATTACCCCTGTATTGAGAAAGAAACTTTTGCCTCAAAAGAGCTTTTGCATTTTATAGAAAATAAACCTTTTACTTATGAAAGTATTGAAATTTGTGGTCTCGTAAGTGATATTTGCGTGATATCAAATGCAATTATTGCAAAAGCTGCAAGTCCAAAAAGTAAAATTTTAGTTGATAAAAAAGCTACATCATCAGCAAATTTGAAAATGCAAGAAATGGCTTTTAAAGTGATGCAAAATTTACATATAGAGGTAATATAAATTTATCAAATTTAGTAGTAAGAATTTAAATTTTAAGACATAAATCCATTTAGATTATGTCTTATTGGACCTTTTCCATTTCCTAGTTTTGGAGCAAATTTTATAGCATTATAAATGTAGTTTTTAGCCAATAAAATCGCTTCTTCTATATTTTTTCCAAGAGCTAAATTTGCAGCAATTGCAGTTGAAAATGAACACCCTGTTCCATGTAAGTTTGTACTATCTATAAATTTAGTTTTAAACTCTTTCATTGAGCCATTTTTATAATAAAGTTTATCAATACTTAAATTACCATTTTTTATATTTGTGATAACGGTGTCACAAGGTGCAATAACTTCAAAATCACCATTTGGTTTTGTTTTAAAAAGTTTATTCGCCTCATGTAAATTTGGTGTTAAAATTGTTGTAAATTTAAAAAGCTTTTTTAAATGAGCTATATTTTCATCACTCATTAGCTTTGAACCAGCTTTTGAGATAGAAACAGGATCTAATACAATAGGAATTTTAAGATCTTTTATAAACTCATAGGTTAGATCAATTACATCTTTATTTGAGAGCATTCCTATTTTAACGGCATTTATTTTAAAATCTTTTGTAATAGCACCGAGTTGTTTTTGTATAAAGTCGGTAGGTAGATCAAAAACAGCTTCTACGCCAAGGCTATTTTGAGCAGTTACTGCTGTGATAGCTGTTGTGCTAAAAACTTTAAAATATTCAGCTGTTTTAATATCTGCTTGAATGCCAGCTCCACCACCACTATCACTTCCTGCTATTATTAAAATAGTTTTCATAAAACCCCTATAAATTATAATCAGGGCTTAAAGAAGCCCTTTCTAAATAGATTTTTTGAAGTTTTGCGTTTTCTTCTTCAAGTCTTATAATGTCTTTATAAAGAAAAGCTTTTTGGCTTTGGAGATTTTTTAAAACTATATAAGAACGGTTACCAAATAGTCCATCTCCTATAAAAACACCAAGCCCTATCACTAAAATAACGGCTATAAATATTTTTCCAATAAGCTTTATTTTATAAAATTTCATAAAATTTTAAATTTTATCTCCTAGATATTCATCTGTTATTTCTTCGATATCAAGCAGGCGGTTATATTTAGCATTTCTTTCGCTTCTTGCTGTTGCGCCTGTTTTTATCTGGCCTGCATTTACAGCTACTGCAAGATCAGCTATAAAGCTATCCTCGCTTTCACCACTTCTGTGGCTTATAATGGTCTTATAACCATTTCTATGGGCTAATCTTATAGCTTTTAGGGTTTGGGTTAAAGTGCCAATTTGATTTGGTTTTATTAATATTGCATTTGCAACACCATCTTCTATGCCTTTTCTTAGAATTTCTTCATTTGTTACAAATAAATCATCTCCAACAAGTTGAACTTTGTTTCCAAGTTTTTTAGTAAGTTTTTTCCAACCTTCCCAATCATCTTCATCAAGTGCATCTTCTATAGAGTAAATCGGATATTTTTCACATAAATCTTCATATCTACTTATTAATTCATCTGATGTAAATTTTTTATTTTCTAAGTGGTAAAAACCATCTTTAAAAAGTTCACTTGAGGCAACATCAAGAGCTATTTTTATCTCTTTTCCAGGCTCATAACCTGATTTTTTAATAGCTTCTAGTATTAATTTAATAGGCTCTTCATTGTCTTTTAAATTTGGAGCAAACCCTCCCTCATCACCAACTGCAGTACTGTGTCCAAGATCATTAAGTAGTTTTTTTAAATTTTGATAAATTTCAGCAGCAGCTCTTAGGGCATCATTAAAAGTTTTAAATCCAAAAGGCATTATCATAAATTCTTGAAAATCAACACTATTATTTGCATGAGCTCCACCATTTATGATATTAAACATTGGAGTTGGTAAAATACTAGCATTTACACCACCTAAGTATCTATAAAGTGGTAAATCTAAGCTTTTTGCCGCTGCTTTTGCTACGGCCATAGATACACCTAAAGTTGCATTTGCTCCTAATTTTGAGTAATTTTTTGTAGCATCTAGTTCAAGTAAAACTGAATCTAAAAACTCTTGATCAAAAGGATCGAGTCCTATAATGCCATCAGCAATTGTAGTCTTAACATTTTCACACGCTTTTAAAACACCTTTGCCGCCAAATCTTTTTTTATCACCATCTCTTAATTCAAGTGCTTCTTTTTTACCTGTGCTTGCACCACTTGGCACTATTGCATCAGCTTTTGTTCCATCGCTTAGATAAATACTTACTTTGACAGTCGGATTTCCCCTGCTATCTAAAACTTCGTTTGCGTAAACATCACTTATACTAATCATCATTTTGCTCCTGTATTTCGTCATCATCGCCACTTGATAGAATTCCTTGTTCTCCCAAGTGTTCTAAAATTTGATTTTCTATCTCTTTTGAAATTTCTGGATTTTGTAGTAAGAAATTTCTTGCGTTCTCTCTTCCTTGGCCGAGTTTATCGGCTTTATAGCTAAACCAAGCACCACTTTTATCAATGATATCAAGCTTTACACCATAATCAATTATTTCACCAGTTTTACTAATTCCCTCGCCAAACATTATGTCAAATTCAGCTTGTTTAAATGGTGGAGCTACTTTATTTTTTGCAACTTTTACTCTTACTCTGTTTCCTATACTTTGATCATTTTGTTTTAAAGTTGCTATTCTCCTTACATCAAGTCTTACAGATGAGTAGAATTTAAGTGCATTTCCGCCTGTTGTAGTTTCTGGTGAACCATAGCCTATCATTCCTATTTTCATTCTAATTTGATTTATAAATACAACAGTTGTGCCCATTTTATGCACAACTCCAGCAAGCTTTCTAAGGGCTTGAGACATAAGTCTTGCTTGAAGTCCAACATGAGTATCACCCATATCTCCTTCAATTTCAGTCTTTGGAGTAAGTGCTGCAACACTGTCAACAATTATCAAATCAACAGCGCCACTTCTTGCTAGTGTTTCAACTATATCTAGGGCTTGCTCACCAAAATCAGGCTGTGAAACATATAAATTTTCAGTATCTACGCCTAAATTTGCAGCATATTTTACATCAAGAGCGTGTTCTGCATCAACAAATGCACAAACTCCACCTTGTTTTTGGCACTCAGCTACAATGTGAAGTGTAAGAGTTGTTTTACCACTACTTTCTGGTCCATAAATTTCGATTATTCTACCTTTTGGAACACCACCAATTCCAAGAGCTATATCAAGTCCAAGAGATCCTGTTGAGATACTATCAATTGGCTCAACTTCTTTATCTCCAAGCCTTAGAAGTGTGCCTTTTCCAAATGATTTATCGATTTGCTTCAGGGCTAAATCAAGTGCTTTTTTCTTTTTTTCATCCATTTGTTTGCCTTTTTATTAAATTTACATATTATAATGAAATTTTACTTTAAGGTAAGTAAAAATATATTATACTAGTTTAAAACTAATAAAGGATTTTTTTATGTTAAAAAATATATCCGTAGCACACTCTCCGGATGCAGATGATATTTTTATGTATATGGCTATTAAATTTGGCTGGGTTGATAGTGAAATTTTAAGTTTTAAAAACAAGGCCGATGATATAGAGACTTTAAATAAAGCTTCATTAAATGGCGAATATGATGTTTGTGCGATAAGTTTTAGCACTTATCCGTTGATTGTAAGTGACTATGCACTTTTAAAAACAGCGGTTAGTTTTGGTGAGGGGTATGGTCCAAAGCTCATAAAGAAAAAAGGAACAAAACTTAAAAAAAACTTTAAAGTTGCACTAAGTGGTGAACATACTACAAATGCCTTACTTTTTAAAATAGCTTATCCAGATGCTAGACCGGTTTATAAAAACTTTTTAGAGATTGAAAATGCAGTTTTAAATGGTGAAGTTGATGCCGGAGTTTTGATACATGAAAGTATTTTAGAATTTAATGAAAATTTAGAAGTTGAAAGAGAGGTTTGGGACATTTGGCAGGAGCTAAGAGGTGATGAAAATTTACCTTTACCACTTGGCGGAATGGCACTTAGAAGAAGTTTGCCTTTAACAGATGCCATAGAGTGTCAAAGAGTTTTAACAAAAGCAGTTGAAATTGCCACAAAGCATAAAACTCTTTTAAGTAAAATGCTGATTGAACGCAATTTGGTTAGGGTTGATGATAAAAAGCTAGATAAATATCTGAATTTATATGCAAATGATACTTCAGTTTCAATGAGTGAAATTCAGTTAAAAGCTGTAAATAAACTATTTGAGATAGGCTATAAGCATGGATTTTATAAAGAAAAAGTTGATGCATTTGCTTCGCTAATACCAACTGAATATAAAGATTTTAGATTTTGCTAGTTAAAGAAATTGACTTTAGTAAATTTAGTTCTATTAAAATAGGCGGAGTTTTTCAAGTAGAAGTTTTAAGTGGAGATTTTGGTGAGTTTAACGGAGCTATAATTGGTGGTGCAAATAACATTTTAATCTCGCCAAATCCACCAAGGCTAGGTATTTTAAGCAGCGAATTTGATTACATTAAATTTGATGGCGAAATTTTAGACATTGGTGCCTTGACAAAAAGTGCTAAAATTTACAATTTTGCAAAAAAAAATAACTTAGCAAATTTTGAGTTTCTAAAAGGAATTCCTGGAACATTAGGCGGATTAATAACCATGAATGCCGGACTTTTAGGATATGAAATTTCTAGTAATTTAATAAGTGTTTTGACAAATTTTGGCGAGTTTAAAAAAGATGAATTAGAATTTTCTTATCGAAAAAGCAAGATAAAAGGCGTTATAAAAAGTGCCAAATTTGGAATTTTAAAAGGCTTTGATGAGAATTTAAGCGTTGAAATTTCAAAAAAAAGAGCAAATCAACCGCGTGGAAATAGTTTTGGAAGTTGTTTTAAAAATCCAGTGGGATTAAGCGCTGGTAAATTAATTGATGAATGTGGTTTAAAAGGCTATAAAATTGGAAACTGTGGGTTTAGCCAAGAGCATGCAAATTTTCTCATTAACTATGGTGGTGGCACATTTGATGAGGTTTTATATTTGATAAATTTAGCTAAAAAACGAGTTTTTGAAAACTTTGGTGTAAATTTAGAAACCGAGGTTGTGATATTGTGAAAAAGATAGTGCTTTTAATTTTTCTAACTCTAAATTTAAATGCTTTTACTTACGATGAACTTAAAAGTTTATATTTTGAAGATATTAATTGTTCCAAATATGAGTTTAGAAAAAGCAGTCCTAAATTTAGCGTAGATGATTTAAATAAAGCTATTGAAAATAATGATGAGAACAGAATTTTGGAGATTTTGGGAAGTAATAGATCACTTAGTTTTAAAAACGATAGCAAAGGCATTAGTCCTCTTACGGAAAACTACAGAACTACAAATAATATTTTGATAGAAGATATGCTTTTTTGCGCCGATGAAAGAGTCTTTAAATTTGGTATTTATGCAGCTTTTGTTATAAATAATAAAAACATAAGCGAGAGTAAAACTATTGAGATTTTAAATCAGCTTTTTGATGAGGGTTTGGGTAAAGAGACAATTTTTTTCTACGAGGATATTGGGCTTTTAAATTTGGCTTTAGCAAATAATGAAATTAAAGTTTTTGAGTATCTGCTTGATAAAAATTGTTTTATAAGTGATAGGCTTGGAATGGATATTTGGTTTTGTTTTACCAAGATTTTTAGAGATGAAAATATAGCCTTAAATATCAAAACTCCACGCTCAAAAGAGCTTATAAATCTACTAAACTCACAAAAATATAAAACACACTGCGCTTTTTGGCTAAATTTAACTGAAAAAGTGGTCGAAAAAGGACTTAATCCTAATAATTTAAACTACCTATATACGACATTTAAGTATTTGGGTGATGAAAATTCTATGAAAAAACTTCAAAATTTAGGATATAAAAACGATGTCAAATAAAAGCATAAAAAAATCAAATGAGTTAAAATATCTTCAAACTCAAAGGCAAAAATTAGTATCACAAAGAGAAATTTTAAAAAAGGTTACAAAAGAAAAACAAGATGAGCTAACAAGTCTAAATTCAAAGATAAAAAACATTGATGAAAGGCTTGAAAAACTAATTTCTGGTAATGAGATAGTTTTCAGTGAACATGCAATTTTACGCTATATTGAGCGAGTTTTAGGTATAAATTTAACTGATATTAAAGCTAAAATTTTAACTGAGTCAGAAAAAGATGAATGTATGCAAATGGGCGGAAATTTAACTTATAAAAAGGAAGACTTTACAGTAAAAATTCAAGATTTTGTAGTCACAACAGTTTTTAAAGAATAGTTTTTTAAATCTAGCTAGCTGCTAAAAGCTTGAAAACACTTTAAAAAGTGGCATTATTATTAGATTTTTCTTTTACAAGAATTTCATCAATTTTTTTTAAAATTTGCTCTTTTAAATGAATGCTATTTTTATCGATCGCAATGAATGGCGAATTTAGTAGCTTTTTGCCATTATAAAGTGGCTTTTTTTTAGTCTTTAAGTCAAGTATTATTCCGCCGCTTTGCACAACTAAAAAATCTCCCGCTGCAATATCCCAAAGATAGCTATCTCCAAAGCGTGGATAAAGCATGGCTTGGCTTTTTGTAATTTGGCAAAACTTAATTGCTGAGCCAACTCTTTTGAAGCTAAGCCCGAAGCTCTTTGCTAAAGCTATGCGTCTTTTTACCATTCCACTTCTTCCAAGTAGGAGTAAATTTGGAGTTTTACAGTTTGAATTTGGTTTTATAAGTTCATCATTTATAAATACCTTATTGTCTCCAGCGCTATAAAACAGTTCATTTTTAGTTGGTATAAAAATTACAGATAAAATTGGACGAGAGTTTTTTGTAAGTGCGATACAGACACAAAACTCACCATTTTTTGCGATAAAATCGCGTGTTCCGTCTAATGGATCAACAAGCCAAAAAGTGTCATTTTCTCCCATTTTATCTGCTTCTAAAATACTTTCTTCAGAACAAATTTCAATCCCAGTTTTTCCTAAAATTTTAAAAATAGCTTCATTTGCAGCAAGGTCAGCTGAAGTTAACGGAGAGTTATCAGGTTTTTTAACAACCTTGTAATCATTGTAGTGTTTTAGTATTTCTTTTCCAGCATTTAATGCGGCAATTTTAGCTAGGTTTAAAAGCTCATTCATGCTTTTTCCTAGCTTTTAATTGCACTAAATTTACAAATTTATTCAAAATTACTGTTTTCCTGAATATTCAATTTTTGTTTTTTGTAAATTTTCATGATGAGTTTTTAAAGCATCTGTCTCGCCTAAGTATAGCTGTCTTGGACGAACAATCTTACTTGTTTGTTCTTTTAATTCCATCCATTGAGCCATCCATCCAGGTGCTCTACCGATAACAAACATAACTGCAAACATATCGGTTGGAATTTTTAATGCCCTTAAGATAAGACCTGAGTTAAAATCAACGTTTGGATATAAATTTCTACTTACAAAATATTCATCTTCAAGCGCAATTTTTTCTATCCTATTGGCAATTTTAATTAAATTTGAGTCGATGTCAAGCTCATTCATCAATTTATCTCTTAAGCCTTTTAAAACCTTGGCCCTTGGATCATAGCTTTTATAAACTCTATGACCAAAGCCCATTAATCTAAATGGATCATTTTTATCTTTGGCTCTTTTTATATATTTATCCACATTGTCAACACTTCCAATGGCTTCAAGCTGTCTTATAACACTTTCATTTGCTCCCCCATGAGCATGCCCCCAAAGAGCACCAATGCCTGCACTTATACAAGAATATGGATGAGAATGAGTTGATGCAACTGTTCTAACTGTCGTAGTTGAAGCATTTTGTTCATGATCTGCATGAAGCATTAAAACTGTATCTAAAGCTTTTACTTCTATTGGTTTTATGTCAACATGTGAGTGTGGAAAGGCTCTCATCATATAAAGGAAATTTTCTGTAAAACCACGATCTAGATCTGGATAGATAAGTGGATATCCCATTGCGTGACGGTGATAAAATGCTGCTAATGTTGGCATTTTAGCTACAAGTCTTTCAGCTAATTCCATATATTCATCTGGATCATCATAGTTCATATCTCTTTTATAATATGTGCTAAGTGTTGCTATACAGGCTTGTAAAACTGCCATAGGATGGGCTTTATCAGGAAATGCATCAAATAAAGCTATCATTCTTTCATTTATAAAAGATTTTGTTTTTAGTTTTTTTCTAAAGGCATTAAGTTCATCTTCATTAGGAAGTTTTTTATGTAAAAGAAGATGAATTACATCTAAAAAAAGTTTGTTTTCAGCAAGCCATGCAATATCGTATCCACGGTGTTTTAAAATGCCTTTTTCTCCATCTATAAATGTTATTTCTGAGCTACACATTGCAGTTGAAGTATAGCCTTTATCAAATGTAAAAAGCCCTGTTTTTTTATATAAATCTGAAATGTCTATAACTGATGGACCAAGTGTGCCATCAAGGACATTAAATTCATAGCTTTTACCATTTCTATTGTCAGTTAGTGTTACGGTATTTGACATCCTTGCTCCTTAAATTTAATTTTCGTAAATGATACCTAAATTCTCATTAAAAAATTATTTTTTTAATGAATAAATATTTTTTATAATTTTTATTAAAGTTATTCCAACTATTGCTTCAAATATACTTGTTAGGACTAAAGCGTAGTAAATTTTATCACTTATATAGTTTGTTTCATGCCCAATTGTTGCAGTTGCAATGAGCAATGTTAGAGGAATTGATAAAGAAATTCCAAATAAAAAACTTTGTTTAAAGCCTAGGTTTTTTACCATTACAACAGAACTTAAAAGTCTAACTACAATCATTAAAATAGTTAAAAATATTACATTTTTAACAACTCCTGGGATTAAAAGCGCATTCAAATTTACAGTTGAGCCAATATAAGCAAAAAATATTGGGACTAAAAAGCCATATCCAAAAGATGAGAGTTTTTCAGGAAGATCTTTTTTGTGGCTAAAAAATGTCGGTATAAAAGTTCCTGCTATAAATGCTCCAATTATTATTTTTATATCCAAAATAACTACAACCGCGATAACTAGACAAAGCATAGCGATAGAAAATCTTATGTCTTTTTCATTTTTATCAAATTGTGGCATTATTATTTTTTTAAGATTTGGATACCACCAAAAAAGAACATCTAACCATCTAAAAATAAGTGTGGTTACTATTAAAAATCCAGCTAAAGCACCTAAATTTACAAATAATTTTATATCAAGGCCGTATTTTGTATAAGCGTTTAAAAGTGTTAAAATTGCTATGCTTAAAACCTCTCCTATAACTCCAACAAGCATTGCTAAATTTAACCAATTTTCATTTTTACCATACTCTTTATATAATGTTGAGAGAATTCCTACACTCATCACTGGAATTATTACTATAAATAGCTCACTTAATCCAAAAGTATAAACTGCAATTATAGAGAAAATATACAAAAGCCCCAAAAATAGAGTAGAATTTTTAAGAACACCTTTTTTTGCATTTATAAAAATTTTAAGATCAACTTCTGTTCCAGCTAAAAACATAAGGTAGTAAAATCCTATATCTGCCACATCTTTAAATAACTCATTTGGTGGTAAAAATCCCAAAGTTCCAAGTAAAATTCCTAAAATTATCTCAGTTGCTGAAATTGGAACTTTGATTAAAGCCGATATGTAAGGTGAAGCAAATATCACAAAAGAAAGTGCTAAAAGTATTAAAACTGCTTGCATTTTTATCCTAAAATTTAAAAATTTTTTAGTTTAAGCATCAATTTTTCTTTTATATTTGCACTCAGTACATTCTAAAAATGTTCCACTTTTAAGCTCTTTTTTAATTAAATGTTTATTCTCGCAATTTGGGCATGCTTCATTTGTAAGTTCGTAGTTGCTTATAAATTTGCATTTTGGGTAGTTAAGACATCCATAAAATTTACCTCTTTTTGAAAATCTTTCCACGATTTCTCCGCCACATTTTGGACATTTTACACCTATTTTAACAGGCTCTTTTTTTTCTTTTTTATCTGTGCTTAAATTTCTACTATATTTACATTTTGGAAAATTTGAACACGCTATAAACTCACCAAATCTCCCACTTCTTTTTACAAGTTCACCGCCACAATCAGGGCATTTTTCATCTATTGGGATAGCTATTTTTTGACTTTTTATATTTTTTTTGCCATCTTCTATTTTTTGCATAAATGGATAGTAAAAATTTGCTAAAATTTCTTGCCAATCACTTTTTTCATCAGCTACGTTGTCAAGTTTTTCCTCCATTTGTGAGGTGAATTTACTATCAACAATACTTTTAAAATGCTCTTCTAAAACTTCTATTACTTTAAATGCTATTTCAGTTGGAATTAGTTGCCTTTTTTGAACTTCTACATACTTTCTAGATGTTAAAAGTGAAATAGTTGGAGCGTAAGTTGAAGGTCTGCCAATGCCTAGGCTTTCAAGTTTTTTAATTAAACTTGCTTCGCTATATCTTGCTGGAGGTTCGGTAAAGTTTTGTTTTGATGAAATTTTTTGTAAAAACATCTCATCGCCAACTTTTAAATTTGGTAAAATTTTATCTTTATCGCTTGCTCCATAAACTTTATAAAATCCATCAAATAACACTTTTCTACCACTTATTTTAAACTCAGTTTTTTTACCAACTACAAAAACATTTTGTATCTCGCTAAGGCTTGGTGTCATTTGAGAGGCTAAAAAACGGTTATAGATAAGTTCATAAAGCCTTGCTTCATCTTTTGGAAGAGTTTGATTTGCCATTTGAGGTGTGAAGCTTAAATCAGTTGGGCGAATAGCCTCGTGAGCTTCTTGAGCTCCTTTTGTTTTAGTTGTGTAAATGTTTGCCTTTTTTGGTAGGTATTTATCTCCAAAATCTTTTTTAATTAAATCTCTTGCTTTTAAAACAGCTTCTTTTGATAAATTTAAACTATCAGTTCTCATATATGTTATCGCTCCGCCATTTGGAGTATTAACTCCTTCATAAAGACTTTGAGCTATCATCATAGTTTTTCTTGGACTAAAGCTTAAATTTGAACTTGCGGTTTGTTGCAAAGTTGAGGTCATAAATGGAGGCTGTGGATTTGTTTGTCGCTGACGGCTTTCAATTTCTCTTATTTTATATGTTTCATTTTTGCAAATTTCAACTATATTTTTAGCCTCTTTTTCATTTTTAACGCTTAATTTATCCATTTTTTTGCCGTTAAACTCAACAAACTCACTTTCTAAATCATCTTTAAAAATAGCATTTATACTGTGATATTCAACTGGAACAAAGGCTTTTATTTCTCTTTCTTTACCAACAACTAATTTTAAAGAAGCACTTTGAACTCTACCAGCACTTAGTCCTTTTTGAATTTTTTGATTTAAAAGAGGACTTAGTCTATATCCTACGATTCTATCCAAAAGCCTTCTGGCTTGTTGAGCATTTACACTATCCATATCAACAGTTCTTGGATTTTTAACAGCGTTTAAAATAGCATCTTTTGTAATTTCGTGAAAAACAATTCTTGGAAGTGATAATGGATCTTTTCCAATTGCCATTGCTATATGATATGCAATAGCCTCACCTTCTCTATCCTCATCAGTTGCAAGGTAAATTTTTTCTGCTTTTTTTGCTTTTTCTTTTATCTCTTTAACGACTTTTGAGTGATCACTACTTATTCTATATTCGGGTTCAAATTTATTTCCATCTATTTTTATCCCAAAAGTTGTTTTTGGAAGATCTCGTATATGCCCAACTGATGCGATAACATCATAGTCTTTTCCTAAGAATTTTTTTATAGTCTTTGCTTTTGCAGGAGACTCAACGATAACTAAATTTTTCATATTCAAACCCTAAATTTTTAATTTTCCCATTAGTATATGCAAAAAAGATTAATTTTATTTTAAAAAAGTCAGATTTTACAAACCATCTTACTCGTTTTTAAATTTAAAATATTTTTAAAATTTTAATCTATTTTAAAATTCTTGGAAGAGTTATTCCTTTTTGGTTTTGGTATTTTCCTTTTTTATCAGCATAACTTACAGCACATGGCTCATCACCTTCTAAAAATAGCACTTGAGCAATTCCCTCATTTGCATAAATTTTAGCAGGAAGTGGGGTTGTGTTTGATATCTCAATTGTTATATGCCCTTCAAATCCAGGCTCAAATGGAGTAACATTTACTATTATTCCACATCTTGCATATGTACTTTTTCCAAGGCATATTGCTAAAACATTTTCAGGCATTTTAAAATACTCAACCGTTCTAGCAAGTGCAAATGAATTTGGCGGAACTATGCAGATATCGCCTACGAAATCAACCACATTTTTTTCATCAAAATTTTTTGGATCAACAACTGTTCCACCGATATTTGTAAAAATCTTAAACTCATTTGCAACTCTTATGTCATATCCATAGCTAGAAAGTCCATAGCTTATGACACCACTTCCAACATTTTCACTCTCAAATGGCACAATCATTTCATCATTTAAACTTTTTTCTTTTATCCATTTATCGCTTTTAAGTCCCATTTCTACCCTTAAATATCAAATTTAAAGACTAATTATAGCAAAAAACATTTAAAATTTATATTCGAAACTAAGATGAAAAGTTCTTCCTGGGGCTGGAGTTAATCCCATATTGTTGGCATCAAGATAATATTTATTTGCCAAATTATCAACTCCTGCTGAAATTGTTAAATTCTCTTTTGGATTATAATTTGCATAAATATCCACTATAGAGTAAGAGTCCCATTCAGCACTGTTTGTCTCTCCAATTGGTGTGTCTGCTGGTTGCCATATAGAGACAAATCTTTTGCTTGTGTAGCTATATCTTGCACCTATGTCAAGTTGTTTTTTAAAAAGTCTTGTTCCAATATTGGCATATAATGTCGTTTTTGGAGGGACTGCATTTGATAAATTTGACCCGCCAATTCCACCTTTATAACATTTTTGTTCACCAGGTTGTAGGTTTTCATCTTTTTGGCAAAACTTTGTTTGTAGGATTTGATTCACTCCTAAATTTGAATAGAATTCACCATTGTCAAAGTAAAGCGAACTCTCCAAGCCTCTAAACAGTGCACTTTCTATATTTGTAGTTTGTTGGAAGCTGCTTCCAATAATGTTTGAGCGAGTTAAATAGTTTTTTGTGTAGTTGTTATAAAATGCAAGCTTAAATCCTAAAACATTATCAAAATCACCTAAATTTTCAAGTAAAAAGTTTCCTCCAACCTCAAAGTCAAAGTGCTCTTCTGGTTTTAAAGTCGTAATTTTTTCGCCTTGATTTTGCTGTCCAAAACCCTTTGTGGCTTGAAAAAGGCTTGGATTTCTCACAGCTTTTGCATATTTTATATATAAATTTATATTATCATTTGGCTTAAAAGTTAGCATCAAAGCAGGGCTTATTGCATTTGTTTTTATATCTGGTGTATAAATTTTAGTTGGACTATAGACTAATACGCCATTTTTACGAACATAGCAAGTTCCATTTATACACTGTTCTAGAGGATTGTTGTCTTTTATTCTTGCGTTTATATATCTAAGACCAAAATCAGCCTCCAACCACTCTAAAACAGGATATTTTGCCCATAAAAAGGCACTTATTTCATCTCTTCTTGCATCTCTTTCATAAAGTTTTCCAACAGCTGAATAGTCTTGTAAGATAATTTTATTTGGGTCGATATTTAGTTTTTTAGCAACCTTTTTAGCAAATTCAAATGGACTATTTATATTTGGATAATTCTTTTTTATAAGACGATCTGTTGTATCGCTTGGCGGAGTAAATCTTTCATAAAAATAAGAAACTCCATAATTAAGCATTAGCGGTTGGTTGATTAGTTCAATTGTGCTTGTATTTTGTAAGCTAAAGCCAAGTTGCTTAGAGATTAGAAAAGATGCATATCTAGCGTCTAATTTAGAGTGCATAGAATTTTCATCCAAATCAACTAAATCTTCAATAAATGGCATAAATAACGATGTGTCATTTTTAGTGTAAAATGTGTTAAATTTAAGATCTACATATGGATTTTGAGGGTTATATCTATATCCTGTACTAAAAGAGTCAACTATAACTTCACCGCCTTCTCCTTGCAAAGCTCCATCACTTCTAATGCTAGTCTGAGATGGCATAAGCTCGCCAAAATTTGACTCATATCTGCTATAAGCAAAGTTAAATGTGTGAAAATCGTTATATAAATTTAATTTAGCTAAATATGATTTGTTTTCTTGAAAGGTATTTAAGACCTCTTCTCCAGCTCTATAATATGTATAATTATTTTTATCAAAAACAAGTTTTTTAGAGATTATCTCGTATGATTGTGGAGCTATAGTATATTTTCCCAGTCTTCGTGAGTAGTATGCTTCATATTTTGATGGATCTTCTATATCTGTTTGTGAGCTTTGTGTCCCTACGATTTTAGGTGTTGAGCCATGCTTTCCCGCAAAGTAGTTTCCTTGATATTTTCTAGCATATCCCAAAACCATATCTGCATTTTCCCATTTTTTTGCAAATGCCAAGCTTCCATTCCAACTTTTTCCCAAATTTTGAAATAAATTTCCATTTTGATATCTTGCTGGTGTGTTATATGTTTGAGGATGATCTTTTAAAAAAGCCTTGCACTCATCATCATCTTCATCTTTACACTTATCAACCCATTTGGTGCGATATCCGCCACGCGTGTAAAGTGGTGGTTTTTTGTTTGTATTAGACATCATTCCACCTGCAATTCTAAACCCCCAGTCTTTATCATCAGGTATAATATCTTCCCAACCAATAGTTTTCATTCTTATAACTCCGCCAGTTGCACCAACACCATCAGCTCCAAAGCTTACGCCTTTTTGAATTTCAACATTTGAAAGCAAATCAGGATCAAGATAAGTTCTAGTGCTAGATCCTGCATATCCTTGCCAAGAAGGTGTAGATCTAAAAGCTCCATCGATTATCACAGGAACTCTATTTTCATTTTGCAAGCCTCTAATATTAACTGTTATCGCGCCACTGTTTCTTTTGTTTGTAACAAAAACTCCTGGAATTCCACTTAAAAAATCTCCAACCGAACTACCGCGAAATCTTTGAATATGGGCTTGGTCTAAATATGAGTAAGAGCCAGCTTTTGTGTAGGTTTTAAGCTCACTTTTACCATGATAAATCTGTTGTTGCCCAGTTATTGTAATATCATCAAATGAAATATCGGTCTCATTCTCAAGGCAATATACTAATGAAAATGTAAGTGGTATACTAAATATTAAATATTTTTTAAACATAATTTCTCCAAGTCATAATAAAAAATAAACTCAAAATAATAACAAATCTTTTCTTAATAAATGATTATAAGTATCAAAATATAAATATACAATCTAATGATATAGATATTAATAAATATTTTCAAAATAAAAGTATAATTTAAGGTGAAGTTATTATAATAACTCTCAAAATTATTTTTTAATGGTTTGAAAATGGATTTATATAAATTTAGACTTTTATTTACTATTTTTTTAGTATTTGGCTACGCTTTTGGGGCTGAAGAGTTAGATTTTAATACTATAGAAATTTTGGCCAAAAAGATAGATGAGGACAAAAAGGGCTATTTAACTCCAGGTGCGATTGTTACAAAAGGCGATGAGATAGGAGCCAAATCAACCAAAGATATCGATAGCGTGGTAAGAAGTATGAGTGGCGCTTATACACAAGTTGATGAGGCAAATGGCGGAATTTCAGTAAATATTCGCTCTCAAACCGGATTTGGGCGGGTAAATACTATGATTGATGGTGTAACTCAGACCTATTTTGGTTCATCGAGCGACCAAAGTGCTGGAGTTCATAGCTTTGCGACAAATATCGGAACATCTGCATTTGGAGCGTTAATTGATCAAAATTTTCTAGCTGGACTTGAAGTTGAAAAAGGTACATTTAGTGGAGCAAATTTTGGCACAGCAGGAAGTGCAAATTTTCGTACAATTAGTGTTGATGATATTGTAAGAAGCGGCAAAAATTTTGGCTTTTTGGGCAAATATTCATATGGAAGCAACAAAATTGGACCAAGTTATATGGGGAGTTTTGCTGGAAAATATGAGTTTGCAAATGGCTTTAAATTTGGTACTTTGTTTGGATATAGTGGCAAAAAAACAGAGCAAAATTATAAGGTTGGCGGTGGAGATAAAAAACAGCTAAATGATGAAAAGATGATGAGACAAAGTCCTAAAAACAGGCTTTTTAAACTTGAGTTTGAGGGCGAGAAAAATAGGGCGATTTTTTCATATAGAAATTATGACAACCATCTAGCAAAGAGAAAAATTAATAGTGACTCTTATCAACTAAACTACAACTTTAAGCAAAATAATTTAATTGATATTGGCTTAATAACTGCATATCAAAAATCCACTCAAGACTTTGATAAAGGCGCATCTCTTGGGTGGTTTGTCTTAGATAAAGAGGGAATGATGGAGTCGCAAAATAAGGCTTTTAGCTTTGATATCAACAATATAGCCAAGTTTAATATTTTGAATAATTTATACTATGAAGCAAAATTTGGAATGAGTTTTTTGGATAATGACTATCAAAGAATTACAAATGATAAGGATTGGAAGACTTTTACAACGGAATTTGGTCTTATCCCAGAAGGTCAGCAAAAAATTTACAACTACTACCTTAGTAACTATTTTTTATATGATAAGTTTAGCCTTGATGCAAATTTAAATTTACAAAAGTTTAAGCTAAGCGGACAAAAAGGGGAGTGTTCAAGCGATAACTATCTTTGCTATCCAAAAGAGGCGGGAAATTTAACCTTGAAAGATACAAATTTTAATTACTCGCTTTTAGCTTCATTAAATTTAGATACTCTTTTTTCGCCATTTTTGAGCTACACAAAAGCCACTCGTCCATTAAATGTTCAAGAATTTTTTACAAGTGGGGCTTTTGATACAAACATCAATACCAACTTAAAGCCAGAGAGCGCAAAGACTTTTCAAGTAGGATTTAACTCTTTTATGCATGGGCTTTTGGCAGATGATGATACTTTTGGACTAAAAATTATTTATTATAAAACCGATGTGGATAATTATATCTATGATAGAGCTATTTTGCTTGGCGGTATGTTTCTTGCAAGGGATAATGCAAAGGCCAAATTTGAAGGATTTGAAGTTGAAACAAGTTATGATGTGGGATATTTTTATACAAATTTAAGCTACTCATATCAAAAAGCTCTAAAACTTCCGATCTCTGACTCACAAAAGATAGCAGGACATTTGGGTATGGGTGGTGGAGTAACGCAGTTTAGTGAGCTTCCAAGAAGCTATGCGACGCTTGATATTGGTACAAGATTGTTTGATAAGAGGCTAACTTTTGGCTCAAGCATAAAATATACAGGCAGAGCAAAAAGAGTAGATCCAAGAACTGATTTTAACGCCAATCCACCCTATTTCTCAGCTGAGCCAAAAACTGAGAATTTACCAAACATTCCAACAATTATCGATTTATACGCCATCTATGAATCAAATGACAATTTAAGAGTTAAATTTGAAGTGCAAAATTTGACCGACAAAAACTACATGGATGCACTCTACACTCTAAACTCAAATGAATCACAAATCGGACAAAATAATATTACACTTTTTGACAACAAGGCAAGAGGGCGAAGTTTTATAGCCTCTATTGTCTATAAATTTTAAGGAGGATTTTTGAGAAAATTTGGAAAATACTTTATTTTTATCTTTGTTTTTATTTTTTTAACTGGCTGTGTCCAAAAATACATACAAGTTCCAGCTGACTATAACACTTTTGAAGTGATAAATTTAGATAACAATCAAACTGTAGGATATGATAAATTTATAGATGAGCTTTTGCAAAATGACATTATCATGCTTGGCGAAGTTCATACAGATGAGTATCATCATTTCATGCAAAATAAAATCATTAATGATTTATATAAGTTTAAAAATTTAAGTGTTGTTTTTGAAATGCTAGGCGTTGATAAGCAAAAATTTATCGATATTACTAAGAAAAATGCTTTAAATTTAGAAGCAAAAGAGCTTGCAAAAGCTATAAAATGGGAAAAAAGATGGGATTATAATTATTATAAAGATATCGTTGAAAGCGTTTTTTATAGCGATATGGAATTTATTGCAGGAAATATTACTGATGATGAGATAAAGACTATTTATGAGGGTGCAGCTCCACTAAATGGTGTAGTTTCAACTACTGATGAGGTAAAAGATAAACTTTTTGACATTATAAAAATTTCTCATGGATTTAGCGATGATGACAATGAATCTGTTTCTAAAATGGTTGAAATTCAACAATTCAAAGACCGAAGAATGGCCGATAAACTAGTCCATAGCTCAAATTTAGCCATTTTGATAGCTGGACGAAATCACACTGATAAAACAATTGGCGTTCCACTTCACATACTTGACTTTAACAAAAATAAAAAAATGATCTCTGTTGGTCTTGGATATTGGCAAGAAGAGGTTGATGACAAGAACCAAAAAGAGCAAGATTATTTGATTAAATTTTATAAAGATGGAGAAAAATATGAGTAAAAAGGGTCTATTTTTATTTGGCTTTTTGCTGTGCTTAAGTGTACAAAGCAAAGAAATTGATTTTGATACGCTTGAAGTTTCGGCAAAAGAGATAAAAAGCGATGATAAAAGTTTTGTAACGCCAGGTGCGATTAGCTCAAGAAGCGGTGTTGGCGAGAGCACTCAAAGTATTGATAGTATCGTTAGAAGTATGCCAGGAAGCTACACCAATACCGATCAAACTCAAGGCACAGTTCAAGTTAATATTCGTGGCATGAGTGGTTTTGGTAGGGTTAATACTATGGTTGATGGAGTTACGCAGACATTTTTTGGAACCTCGGCCGATAATGGAAAATATCACACAAATGATGGCAATATGGCAACTTCAGCTTATGGAGCGATGATTGATCAAAACTTTTTAGTAGCTGTTGATGTTACAAAAGGGACATTTAGTGATGGCCACGGGGGACTCATGGGAAGTGCAAATTTCCGTACAATTGGTGTTGATGACTTAGTAAGAGATGATAAAATTTTTGGCTTTTTGGGTAGATATTCTCATGGTACAAATGGGATTGGATACAACTATATGGGAAGTGTGGCCGCAAAAACGCAGTTGCAAAATGGTGGAAGCATAGGAGCTTTGTTTGGATATAGTGGTAGAAAAATATCACAAAACTATAAAGTTGGCGGTGGTGGAAAGATAGAAGATCAAAAAATACCAAATCCAAACTATGATCCAAATGAGCCAATAGACGAATGGAATAAACCATATCTAAGCACAAGGCCATTTCATACAGATGAGCTAACCCAAAGACCAAAAAGCTATCTTTTTAAAATCGAGGCAAAGCCAGATGAGTATAATAAAGCTATTTTAAGTTATAGAAGATACGAAAATTTACTAGCTGGTAGAGATATGATAAATGATAATTATCAAGCTGATTATAACTTCAATCCAAATAATCTTATCGATTTAAATTTATTAGTAGCATACAATCAAGGCAAACAAAAATATCTAAGCGATGCTGCGTTTTTTGGAAGAACCGATATGTCAAAAAACGGAAATTTAAAAGGGATAAATGATGCATTAACCTTAAATTTAAATAATACAGCCAAATTTCATATAGATAATATAGCCTTAACTTCTAAATTTGGAATAAATTATTTATCTAATGAGTATAAAAACACCATGGATATGAAATTGCCAGGTGCAGAGTCTATTCCTTTTCAACCTCGTGGAAAACAAAAAATTACAACTTTATTTTTGGATAATAAAATAAATTATTCTGTATTTGAATTAAGCACAAATTTAAATTTGCAAAAATGGAATATCAAAGGACATAAGCCAAAATGTGATGCAAACAGATTTTGCTTTCCAATGGCTGCAGCTGATGTTGATAGGAGTGATACGGAGTTTAATTACTCTTTTATGTTATCTGCAAAATTTGATGATTTATTTATGCCTTTTGCGAGTTATTCCAAAACAACAAGACCGCCAAATGTCCAAGAGATGTTTTTTCCTGTAAATGAGGGAAATAGCATAAATCCATTTTTAAGACCAGAAGTTGCAAAAACTTGGCAAATAGGTTTTAATGGCTATAAAGAAAATTTACTCTTAGATGATGATGTTTTGGGCTTTAAAGTGCTTTATTATAAGACTAATGTTGATGATTTTATTTATAACAAATCATTTTATACAACAGACGCTTTTATGATACATTTAAATCAAACCGAACTTACCAAATTTAGTGGAGTTGAGGCAGAGTTTAGCTATGACATGCAAAAATTTTATCTAAAAGCAAGTTATTCTAAGCAAAAAAGCAATCAAATTGTAAATGAAACAAGTGGTGTTGGACCAAACTCATTTGCTGGATATACCGAGATGACAGAGCTTCCAAAAGACTACGCGACAATTGATATAGGGACTAGACTTCTTAACAAAAAATTAATAGTTGGAATGCTTGCAAAATATACAGGAAGTGCAAAAAGAGTGACTGTTAATGATGCAGATAGGCACAATCCAAACGACCCAAATGATACATTTCCAGAGTTTAATACGGAAAAACTTCCAAAAATACCAACGGTTTATGATCTTTATGTGGTTGCAAAACCAAAAGAAAATTTAACTTTTAAATTTGAAATACAAAATTTATTTGACAAAAATTATATGGATGCATTAAATGCATTTAATGGAACCTCAAACCAACTTTCTTATGATGCCAATGGAAATGATATTCATCTTTTTGATAATAAAGCTCGTGGCAGAACTATTATAGGAAGTTTTGAATATAAATTTTAAGGAGATTTATGAAAAAAATATTTTTTATGTTTTTTATTGTTGTTGGGCTTTGTTTTGCTGAAAATAATTTACAAAGTAAGAATTTAAACACTTCGAATTTGGTTGAAAACTTACAAAATTTAGATGAAAATTTGCCACAAAATTCTAAAAATTATCAACATTCAAATCTAAATTTAAATCAAAATTTAGATTTGAATTCAAAAATACAAACAAAAGAAAAGTCAAAATTCACACTTTTTTCACTTTATGAAAATGCCGATATGGTTGTTAAATTTGTTATTTATATTTTAGTGATTTTTTCACTTTTAACTTGGTCTGTGTTAATTGCTAAAGTAATTGAATTTTGGCGTTATAAAAAGATTTTGAAACTTGATTTGTTTTATACAAGAAAGGCTATTTTTTTAGAAGATTTACCTACGCTTAAAGAAAACAGTTTTATGGAAATTTTTAAAAATGAAGCAATAATTGAAATGGAAAAATCTAAAAAATTAAATGGAACCAAAAGCAGAATTAGAACAAATTTTGAGATTAAAATAAACTCAATCATAACAAATGCTAAAAATTTAACTTCTATTTTGGCAAGTATCGGCTCATCGGCTCCATTTATTGGGCTTTTTGGGACTGTTTGGGGGATAATGAATTCATTTATTGGAATCGCAGGTTCTAATGATACTGGACTTGATGTGGTAGCTCCTGGTATTGCAGAAGCACTTTTTGCTACTGCTTTTGGATTAGCTGCTGCAATTCCTGCTGTGCTTTTTTATAACTATATCACAAGAAAAACAGCTAAATTTGCAAATGAAATTGATGAGATTGCAACTGCTGTCTATCTCATCGCCGATAGAACTTTGGATAAAAAATGATAAGACTTGAAAGTGATAAAGAACTAAGCGAGATAAATGTAACGCCATTTATTGATGTAATGTTGGTTTTGTTAATAATTTTTATGGTTGTAACGCCACTTATGACAACCTCTGTCAAGGTTGAGCTTCCAAAAGGTAATGAAAATTTACAAAACGATGCCGATAAAAAGCCTTTAATTTTATCAATTGATAAAGAAAAAAATCTTTTTTTGGATGACAAAGTGATAAATTTATCAAATTTAAAAGAAAGTTTGTTTGCCAAAACAAGTGGAGATTTCGATGAAATAATTTATTTTCATGTCGATAAAAGCGTGGAATATGAAGCGGTAATAAATGTTATAAATTCAGTAAAATTACTAGGGTATTCCAAAATTGCACTTTCATCAAAATTGGAAAATTAAGAAAAATTTATGAGAAACAAAACAGAAAAAAACAGCCTTATTTTTGGAGTGGTTTTATCTTTAATGCTTCATTTTTTGGTTTTATTTTTATTTTTGCATAGACCCTACAAACCAAGTTTAAGTGGTGGATATGGTGGAGAAATAGGTGAGTTTGAATCAATTATGATAATTTCAGATCTTCCACTTGGTGAGCTTAGAGAAATTTCGGTTGATTCCGTTAAGGCTATGCAAAACTACGAAGCTATGCCAGAAATTGATGAGATAGAGGTCATAAAAACAAAAACACCACTTGATGAAATAGATGAGGTAGAAGTTATAACTTCCATAAGCGCTTTAGAAATTCCAAGCGAAGTAGAAGTTATAAAAGCTCAGAATTTAGCCCCAAAAATAGCCAAACCAAAAGAGCAAAAACAAAAACACAAAAAAAATGTAAAAAAAGAAAAAATTCAAAAAAAAGCTGATGAAAAAAAGCCTATTTCCAATATTAGTGGCGAAGTAAACTCAGTAGCAAAAGACAGCTTCGCAAGTGCTCCAGCTAAAGGAAGTGGCACAAAAGTATCATCACCTGGTCTTGGTAGTGGCAAAAGTAAAAACTCAAATTGGCAAGGATTGGTAATAGCTCATCTTAATAAATTTAAAAAATATCCTAAAAACTCACTTATAAATGAAGAAGAGGGGAAAGTTATTCTAAAAGTTGAAATTGATAAAAACGGAAATGTTTTATCAGCAAAAATACAAAAGCCTTGTAAATTTACAAGATTAAATAATGAGGCATTGAAAATTTTTAAAGATGCTTCTCCACTTCCAAAACCACCAGTAGATTTAATAAAAGGAAAAAATAGTGTGGTTTTAAATATGCCAGTAGAATATAACATAAAAAAGTATAAAAAGTCTTTAAGATAGGGTAAATTTTGATAAAAAACTACATTTATAAATTTAGTATCATTTTTGTTCTCTCGCTTATTTTTGGTGGGCTAAATATCACAATTTTGGCATATATCAACAAATTCATCCTAAATTTAACAGAGCCAAATTTAAAAATAATGCTCTTTTTTGCAGCTCTTATACTCTTTTTTTTCATTGCAACATTTTTTATAAGAGTAGTTATAACTAAGATAAACAATATCATTATTTATGAATTAAGGGTTAAATTTGTGCTCAAAGTCTTAAATACAAAGATGATTTTTGATGAAAACAAGCCTAAAATTTTAGCCTCACTTTCCAAAGATATTGGCAGCATTTCAAATGGTTTTATGCGTCTAAGTGACGCAGTTCAGGGATTTGTTTTGGTCATTTTGTCGCTAGCTTATTTTTATTATCTATCAAAAGAGATGTTTTTATTCGTATTTTTGTGGTTTGGCTTGATATTTGTCTTAACTTATATTTTTATAGGCAAAGCAAGGACTAGCTACGCCTCTTCAAGAAAATTTGATGATGATTTATATAAAAGTTATGAGACGCTTTTGGGTGGTTTTAGGGAACTTCGCATAAGCAAAAAGAGAGAAGATAGCTTTTTGGTCACCTTTTTTCAAGAGGCAACTTCTCAAAAAAACGCCAACATAAAAGCAGAAATTTATGGCAACCTATCAAGTAACTTTTTAAATGTAATGATGCTTTTTGGGATTGGTTTTATCATGTTTTTATCGCTTGGTTTGGGAGTTTCAGATTTTAAAACAGCAACTACCATAAGCCTTTCTATGATGTTTTTAAGAGCGCCTTTTATGATGGCTGTCTCATCGATACCTTCTATTTTGGTTGCACTTATCTCTATAAAAAAGATAAAAGAGCTTAAATTTGATGAGATAAAAGAGTCATTTGGCAACCAAACTGCGATGAAATGGAGTAGGCTATTTTTAAAAGATATTGATTTTGCCTACTTTGATAAGAAAATTTTAAATGGTCTAAGCTTAACAATCAAAAAAGATAAAATCATCTTTTTAGTAGGTAAAAATGGCTCTGGCAAATCCACTCTATTTTCGATATTGTGCGGACTTTTGACTCCGCAAAGAGGCGAGATTTGGATAGATGAAAAAAGGCTATGCGATGAAGACTTAAGAGCTTTTCAAAACAGCATAGCAGTTGTTTTTAGCGACTTTTTTTTATTTGGTGAGATACTTAATTGTGATGAGAGTTTTATTGACTTTTGGCTTGAGAAACTAAAACTTAAAGATAAATTTAACTTAAATTTGGAAAAAAATAGCTTTAAATTTAGTAGCTTCAACCTCTCAACAGGACAAAAAAAGCGCCTTGCTTTGCTTGAAGTTTTGGCCTTAGAGAAAGATTTTTTAATGCTTGATGAGTTTGGTGCAGATCAAGATCCTGAGTTTAGAGAGTATTTTTATAAAGAAATTTTGCCATTTTTAAAAAATAAGGGAGTGGGTATTTTTGCCATAAGTCACGACGATAGATATTTTAAATTTGCAGATGAAATTTACAAAATGAGCGATGGAAAGGCACTTCAAATAAAATGAGTGCCACGCCCACCAAAGTTTTTAAAACTTATCTTTTAGTCTTAAAAACTTTTCAACTTGCTCTTCTTTTAGCTCTCTTTTCTCGTCTCTACTTAGATAAAACTTAAAAATAGTTTCATTTTTCTCATTGTAAAAATGAACGCTATGACCCAAAACTCCCATAAATTTAGTCGATACAAAACCTATCTTTTTGACGCTATCTTCTTTTAAATGTCCGCCAAGATATCCCATCGCACCGCTGAAATTTAGATATCCTCTTGCTTTTTTGGGTGGATTTATTTTAGCCTTGAACTCGATTATAAACTCAGGTGTATTTTTACAAAACATAACTTCGCCCCAAGTTGCAATCTCAGCCAAAATTGCCTCTAAATTTGAGCCGCAAATCTCTTTAAACTCCTCTTTTCCTCTAAATTTCAAAACCTCATATTCACTTACTTTTAGCTTCATCGCCGCCTCAATAACACTCATATTTTTATTCTCAAATAGAGCTTTAACCTCTTGTTCTAAATTTCTCATTTGTCTTCTCCTTTAGTCTAAAATAGATGATACTGGATATTATAATTAAAAAAATAGTTAAATAGGTAAATAAAAGCGAAAAATATTTTAATAATTATGATTTTATTTATCATAATTTAAGCCGTAAATTTATATAATCAGCTTTGATTATTATATACTTTATCAATAAGGTTTGTTTTATATGTTTTATTATATGCAAGTTGGCGGTATCTTTATGTGGCCTATCTTTTTTCTTGCTGTCTTATCTCTTGCTGCAGTTTTAGAAAAACTATTTTTATATTTTGTGAGATTGAGGGATTTGGGTTCTAAATTTAAGTTAGATATCACCAAAAACTTAAACAACCAAACTTTTGAGAAAATAGGTGAAATTTATCAAAACTATAAAAATCCACTGGCAAAAGTAGTTTGTGCAGCTTCTAACTTCTATCTAACCAACAAAAACATATCAAAAAGCGAGTATGAATTTCTAATCAAAACTATGATTGATGATGAAATTTCAAAACTTGAAAAAAACAACTGGATTTTAGGTATCTGCATAAGTGCATCGCCACAACTTGGGCTACTTGGCACAATTGTTGGAATGATAAAGTCTTTTGGCGCGCTAAGTGCTGCAGGTGATCCAACCTTGGTTGCAGGCGGAATTTCTGAAGCGCTCTATACAACAGCTTTTGGGCTTTTGGTTGCAATACCAGCTTTGGTTTTTCACGTCTATTTTATAAATAAAAATGACTCAATTATGGAAAACTTGGAAAAGATAGAGTTTTTGCTCTTAAAAAAGTTTGAAGGCCTTAGATGAGAAGAGTAAGAAGACGCAATTTTTATAGCATATCCATAATAAATTTAATAGACATAATATTTATTTTGCTTATATTTTTTATGATTACGACCACTTTTAAGCAAACTGAAAGCTTGGATATAAATTTGCCAAAAAGCAAAGCCTCTTTTAATAAAAATAGCGATGTAAATGTTGTAATTTTTTATGATTTAAATGAAAAAATCACTATAAAAATTGACAATAAAGTCCTATTTAGCTCAAATTTAGATGATCTATCAAAAGAGATAGGTGAGCTAAATTTAAACACATTTAAAGCAGTTCATCTAAGTGCTGATAGTAAACTTGACTATGGAAAGATAGTAAATTTAATGTCAATCTTAAAAGAAAATAAAATCAAAAATTTAAATTTAGATATAGAAAAATTTTAAAAAGGAGCATTATGCGTAAAGTTTTAGTTTATAGTATCGTTTTGCAATCTTTGCTTTTTGCAAATACAAGGCTTGAGACAAGTATCATCTCTACAACGGGTTTTGAGGACACTTTGGCAAATGAGGTAAGAAATGTCAATGTTATCACAAAAGATGATATCCAAAAGAGAGGTTATAAAAGTCTAAGAGATCTGTTTAAAAATACTCCAAGTATCTATATGTCTAAAAAGGCCTTTGGCGATGTTATCGATATGCGTGGGCAAGGCGAAAAGGCAAATACCAATGTCCAAATCATGATAAATGGCGTGGCAATGAATATGACCGATTCATCTCACACCTCTATGCCCTTTGATGCTATTAATGTAGATGATATTGAGCGTATTGAGATTCTTCCAGGTGGTGGATCTGTGCTTTATGGAAGTGGCACACAAGGCGGAGTTATCAATATAATTACCAAAAAAACAAGGCAAGATTTCTATGCCAATATAGCATCAAGATATCAAAGTGGAGGTTCGGTAAATGCTAGGTTCAATATCGGTGCAATGGCAACTGATAGGCTATTTTTAAGGGCTAGTGTTTTAAAAGATAAGAGCAACGGCTATAGATATGGCGAAAAAAGCAATGGTGCATATGGCAGTTTTGGGTTGGATTATCAACTAGGCGACAACCAAAACTTAAGTCTTGATTTTTCTCACTATAGCGGCGATCAAACAGTAGCTGGTGGAGTAAGTAAAAAAGAGCTTGATAAAAACAGAAGAGCAACTGATGGTTCATACTCTACGACAGATATAAAAATGACAAATTTAAATTTAGACTATGGCATTAAATTTAACGACAGCTGGCAGTTTAATACAACTCCTTTCTACCAAAAAACCAAGTTTCAACCAAAAGGTAGTGTTTCTGGCTTTGAAGATAAAAAAATTGGTGCTAGAAATAAGGTAAAGTATAACTATGAGAGTGGAAATTTAATATTTGGTTATGACTTTATTTACAACAAAGGCATAAATGATGGACATTTTGACTATATAATACCAATGCCATCACCAATGCCACCAATGCGTTATGTAAGCACTTCAAAAGGCTCTACCAAAAAAATCACAAATTCATTTTTCATACAAAATTTATTTGAGATGACAGATAACTTTTCTCTAACTACTGGCTATAGATTTGACCATGCAAGCTACAAAATCACAAAATACACTAGCACAAAAAGGGCTCTTCTTCCTGCATTTCCTACGACACCATTTAAGGTGGCTACTCTTGATTTAAAAAAGAGTGAAAACAACCATGCTTTTGAAATAACTCCTAGTTTCGCCTATTCAGATACAGGAAATCTATATTTTAAATTTGAAAGAGGCTTTACTAGTCCATCGGCAAACAAAATGCAAAATAAAGATAGGGTAAAGGGATATTATCCAAGCAATATCAAATCAGAGAAATTTCTAACCTATGAAGTTGGTATGAGAGATTTGGTTTTGGAGCAGTTTTTTCAAGCAACAGCTTTTTATACAAAAAGCAAAGATGAGATAACAACTGATATGGTAGGTATGGGCGAGCAGTGGAAGCAATACAACATCGGAAAGACTGAAAAATGGGGCTTGGAGATTGGTTTAGAACAAAGCTTGATAGCTGATAAGTTAAAGCTACAAGAGAGCTTTGCCTACACTAACACAGAGGTTAAAGATGCAGGTAAAAACAGGTGGATAAAAGTTGGCGAAGTTGTGCCAAATGTTCCAAAATATAAATTTACTCTTGGGGCTGATTTTGAGCTAACTAACAATGTAAATATTTTTAGCGATACCACCTTTTATGGTAGTCAAAAAAATAGCAGCTACGAGAAAATCTCATCATACAGCTTAACAGATATTGGTGTAAGATTTAAATACAAAGGCTTTAGTCTAACAGCTGGAATTAACAATCTTTTTGATAAAGAGTTTTATAACTCAGTCTCTGGAAAGGGAGATGACAAAATTTATTCTGTAGGCGATGGCAGAACTTATTATACGGAGTTTAAGTATGACTTCTAGTCATAAAAAATATCTTTTGATATTGATGGCAATTAGCTTTTTAGTTGCCATCATATCAGCTTGTATAGGAGGAGCTGATATTGGACTTAAGGATATTTTTGCCTATTTTAATGGAGATCTGTCAAAAAGCAAGGAGATTATTCTTTTAGAGATTAGATTTCCAAGAATTTTAATGGCATTTTTAATAGGCATCTTGCTTGCAACAAGTGGTGTTGTAACGCAAAATATCTTTTTAAATCCAGTAGCAGATCCCTACATCATAGGAATTGCAGCTTCTGCAACTTTTGGAGCTGTCATAGCCTATCTTTTTAGAATGAGCGATATTTATTATGCTATTTTTGCATTTATCTCATCGGCAATTTTATCTCTACTTATCTTTAAAATTTACACAAAAGCAAGAAACATCGCAACACTTTTGATAGTTGGTATTGCATTTTCATCTTTTTTGGGTGCTTTTACCTCTTTTGCAACTTATATGATAGGAGAAGAGAGTTTTAAGATAGTTGCTTGGATGATGGGATATTTGGGTGGTGCTTCGTGGAGCAAAATCGCACTTTTGACGCCACCTTTGATTTTTACTTTTATCTATTTTTATTCAAAAAGATATGAGTTAAATATCCTTTTAAGTGGCGACGAAGAGGCAAAAAGCTTAGGCGTTGATGTTGATAATATCAAAAAAAGATTGCTTATCATCTCGGCTCTTGCAGTTAGTTTTAGCATCTCATTTACAGGAATGATTGGCTTTGTAGGACTTATTATCCCGCATATCATAAGAATGCTTTTTCAAACTTCAAATAACGCCGTCATACTTCCATTTTCAGCAGTCATTGGTGGGCTTTTTTTACTATTTTGCGATATGCTTGGAAAAACTCTGCTTGCCCCAACAGAGATACCAATAGGCGTAATTACCGCCTTTTTTGGTGCTCCATTTTTCCTATTTTTGGCTTTAAAAGGTGGTAGATAATGGAAGTTAAAAATTTGGAGTTTTCTTTTTATAAAAAAGAGATTTTAAAAGGGCTAAATTTAACTGCAAAAAGAGGCGAATTTATAGGAATTTTAGGACCAAATGGCTGTGGAAAAAGCACTCTTTTGAAAAATATCTTAAAGATTTATAAGCCAAAAAGTGGGATTATAACTCTAAAGGAGAAAAGTTTAAAAGAGTATTCTCAAAAAGAACTTAGCCAAATTTTGAGCTTTGTTCCACAAAAAAGTCAAATCTCAATGCCACTTTTAGTTGAAGATATCATCTTAATGGGAAGATACTCACATCTAAAAAGCTCATTTTATGGTTATGAGAAAAAAGATTTAGAGGCAGTTGATGAGATAATGAAGCTTTTAAATTTGGAAAATTTCAAAAAAAGAATTGCTTTTACGTTAAGTGGTGGCGAGTTTCAAAGAGTGATTTTAGCAAGAGCTTTGGTTGGAAAGCCTGAAATGTTGCTTCTTGATGAACCAACTTCAGCACTTGACCTAAACTATGCTGTAAATATTTTAAAGATTTGTAAAGCCATTGTCAAAAAGCAAAATATTGCCTGTGTTGTTGTGCTTCACGATCTAAATTTAGCTTCACTATTTTGCGACAAAATCTTGCTTTTAAAAGATGGAAAAGTAGCCTATGAGGGGAGCGTTAATGAGCTTTTTACAAAAGAGATTTTAGACGAGATTTATTCTTTAAAATGCGAAATATTAAATTACGAAAATAGACCAATTGTGGTTGCTGTTTAAGGAGAAGAGATGAAAAAGTTTTTAAGTGTTAGTTTTTTAAGCGTTAGTCTGCTTTTTGCAAAGGGAGCTATTATTTTAGATCCAGCTGTTGTTGAGATATTCTATCTGTTAAATTGCGAAGATAAAATAACAGCCATTGCAAAAACCCAACAAAGTAAAATTTGGCCAGAGGAAAAAACTCAAAATTTGCCAACCGTTGGGACATATATAAAACCAAATTTAGAGCGTATTATTGAGCTAGATCCAGATATTGTCATTACAAATTTTCACTCAACTGAGATTTTGGATGATTTAAAAAGATTTAAGATTGAGTATAAAGATACACAGGCAAACAGCCTTGAAGATATCTACAACAACATCACAATTGTTGGTGAGTTTTGCAAAAAAGAAGATGAGGCAAAGAAGCTAATAGATAACTTTAAAAGCCAAATTTCAAAATTTAACACATCTAAATTAAAGGGCAAAAAAGCTATATTTTTCTACTCTTCTTCAAATTTAATGTCATTTGGAAAAGAGACCTTGCCAAGTGACATCTTTAAGTCATTAAATTTGATAAATTTAGCAGATAAACTTGATGGAAAAACACCAATTGTTACAAATGAGTTTTTGATAGAGCAAGATCCTGATTTTATGGTTGTTGTTGGCAATTTGAGTGTAGATGAGTTTTTAAAGCAAAACCCAGTCTTAAAGCACACAGCTGCGGCCAAAAATAATAAAATTATCATAGTTAGCTCCTCATCATTGCTTAGAGGAAGCCCAAGGTTGGTAGATGAGATAAAAAGGCTCTATGAAGAATTCATAAAATGAGATACTTTTTACTCTCTTTGCTTTTTAATACGCTCATCCTGCTTGTGCCGCTGCCATCAGCCTCAATTAGCACATATGCAAAAGATGAGCCAATTGATATCAAACTTAGTTTAGATTTTGTCTCTAAGAGTGAGGAGAGCCCTTTGATAGATGATGAGATAAAAGAGAGCGAGGTTGATATAGAAGAGTTAAAAGAGCCTTTGATAGAGGAGCCAAAGGAAGTTATAGAAGAGATAAAAGAACCACAAGAGGTTGTAAAAAAGATAGATGAGCCAAAAGTAGTAAAAGAAAAAAAGGTTCAAAAGGCTAAAAAAAGTAGCATACCGCCAACTCAAAACTTGCAAAAGAGCTCAAATTTAGAGAGTAGGGGCTTTTGTAAAGAAAATGTTGGATTTAAGATTGTAAATGAAAAAAAAGAGTATGAGTTGCCTAAAAAAGCAAGAATGTTGCGGCTAAGGGGAGATTTTAGGGCTGAAGTGAAATTTAGACTTTTAAAAGACGGCAGTGTGAAGATTTTAAGCTCAACTGGTGATAAAATTTTTAAAGAGGCTGCTATAGAGCTTACAAAAGAGCTTCAGATTGAAATAATTGATAAAAATAGCATTGGTTGCGATATTACCAAGCCATATATTTTTAGAATGAAAAGGTAGCAAATGTTTAAAGAGCGAGTTAAAGGTCATCATAGACAAAACCTAACAAGACCAACGATGGTAAATCCAAAGGAATTTGAGGATTTTTTAAATACAAAACCACTGGATAAAAATGGCATTATCTATTTTCACATCCCATTTTGCGACAATATCTGTTCGTTTTGTAACTTAAATAGAAAAAAACTAGAGGGAAAACTTGATGAATATAGCGATTTTTTGGTAAAAAATATTGAGTATTATGCCAAATTTCCCTATATCAAAGAAAAAGTTTTTAGTAGCATTTACTTTGGTGGCGGGACACCGACAACTTTAAGTTTATCAAATTTAGAGAAAGTTTTAAAGGCGATTAATGAGAGTTTCAACATCGCAAAAGAGGCTGAGTTTAGCTTTGAGACAACACTTCACAATCTAAATAAAAACAAGATAAATTTAATGCAAAGTCTAGGAGTCAATCGCTATAGCATTGGTATTCAGACATTTTCAAACAAGGGTAGAAAACTCCTAAATAGAGTTGGCGACAAAAGCAAAGCGTTGGAGAAGCTAGGCTTGATAAAAGATGAGTTTAATGGCTTTGTTTGCACTGATATCATCTACAACTATCCAAACCAAAGCGAGGATGAGATTTTAGAAGATGCTAGGATTTTAAAGGAGCTAAAGATTGATAGCACAAGTTTTTACTCACTTCAATTTCACGAAGGCTCGGCTTTTTTGAAAGAGAACGATCCAAATTATTATGATTTAAAAACTGACTTTAAGCTTCATAAACTCTTTTTAGAAAGTATGCTTGATGATAGTGATTATGAGCTTTTAGAATATACAAAAGTTGCACGAAAAAATCGCGATAGATATCTATATATAAAGCTTTCTCACGAAGGTGTTGATATATTGCCAATTGGAGTTGGAGCTGGCGGAGGGCTTGGAAATTTTGGGATTTTTTCTATGAGCCAAGAGATGAAAATGATATCGAAAAAAACAGCTGCTCAAAAAGAGTATGATCTATTTTCAAATTTGTTTCAATACGATAAAATCGACATCGCAAGAGTAAAAAGTTTTTTAGACGAGAAAACTTTTGATGAAATTTATAAGTTTTTTAAAACCTGTGAAAGTGAAAAGTTGTTAAAAATAGAAGAGGGTTTTTTGATATTTAATATAGCTGGAATTTTTTGGGGAAATAGTATCGCTGAAGAGAGCTTGAATTTGACAAAAGAGTATTTTTTACAAAAACATTTAAAAGAGATTGAGGGAGAAAATTTATGAAAACATTAGTTTTATACCATTCACTAACTGGCAACACAAAAAAAGTTGCCACTGCAATTGCAAAAAGCAAAAATGCTGATCTAAAAAGCATAGATGAAGAGTTTGATCTGGACAATTATGAGTGTGTTATATTTGGATTTTATGTAGATAGAGGTTTTTTTGTGCCAAAGGCTGAAAATGTAGCAAAAAATATCAAAAACAAGACAATGGGGCTGTTTTTTACGCTAGGTGCTGAACCAGATGGCGATCATGCAAAAGATTGCGAGAAAAAAGCGCTTGATTATTTTACAAAGCTAGGCAACAATGTAAAGGCAACTTTTTGCTGCCAAGGAGCAATCGATCCAAAGGTAATCGAGCAAATGAGACAAATGGCGGTAAAAATGGGCGATAAGGCAGTCCATCAAATAACACCCCAAAGAGAGGCTAGATGGAAAAGAGCAGCCTCACATCCAGATGAAAATGACATAAAAAACGCTGTTTTGGCCTTTGAGAGTTTATAAAAATAAATTTCTTAAAAATATTGTTTATCTAAATTTAATATTAAATTTCACTAAAATTAGATAAAATAGAAATTACCATTAAATTTAAATTTGGAGTAAAATTATGAAAACAGAAGAAATTAAAGAACTTATGAAGTACTTTGAAAGTACAGGAATCGGTCGTATGAGATTAAAAGAGGGCGATTTTGAAATAGAGCTTAGAAAAACTTGCGAATCAAACGAAGCTGCACCTGAAGTATGTCCAGCTCCAGTATCTCAACCACCAATTAATGTTGTTGTAAATGGCGAACAAAACAAACAACAATCCTCAAAAGATACTATAAACTCGCCAATGGTAGGAACTTTTTATATCGCACCAAGTCCTGGTGAAGCGCCTTTTGTAAAAGTTGGACAAACTGTTAGAAAAGGTGATGTTGTTGGCATAATCGAAGCTATGAAAATAATGAATGAAATAGAGGCTGAGTTTGACTGTAGAATTTCAAACATATTAGTTGCCGATGGTCAGCCAGTTGAGTTTGGTATGGCAATTATCGAGGTGGAGAAATTATAATGGAGATTAAAAGAATTCTTATTGCAAATCGCGGTGAGATAGCATTAAGAGCTTTAAGAACCATACAAGAAATGGGAAAAGAAGCTGTTGTTGTTTATTCAACCGCGGATAAAGATGCGCTTTATGTAAAATATGCTGATGCAAGTATTTGTATTGGGCCTGCTAGAAGTAGTGATAGCTATTTAAATATACCTGCGATTATGACAGCGGCTCAAATTAGCGAATCGGATGCTATTTTCCCAGGATATGGTTTTTTAAGTGAAAATCAAACTTTTGTTGAAATTTGCGAGAAAGAAGGCATTAAATTTATAGGACCAAATTTATCAGCTATGGCATTAATGAGTGATAAATCAAAGGCAAAAAGCTTTATGAAAAGAGCAGGAGTTCCTGTAATTCCTGGAAGTGATGGCGTTTTAAAAGACGTTGAAGAGGCTAGAAAATTAGCAAATGAAATGGGCTATCCAGTTATCTTAAAAGCTGCTGCTGGTGGCGGTGGTAGAGGAATGAGACTAGTTACAAAAGGTGAAGATTTAGAAAAAAACTTTTGGGCAGCTGAAAGTGAAGCATTAAGTGCTTTTGGAAATGGCTCAATGTATATTGAAAAGTATATTACAAATCCTCGCCATGTTGAAGTTCAAATTTTAGGCGATGAGCATGGAAATGTAGTTCATATCGGCGAAAGAGATTGTTCTATGCAACGCCGCCATCAAAAATTAATCGAAGAAACTCCTGCTACAATTTTAGATGAAAAAACAAGAGAAAAACTTCATGAAACTGCGATCGCAGCAACTAAGGCCATAGGTTATTATGGTGCTGGAACTTTTGAGTTTTTATACGATCAAGATTCAAAAGAGTTTTATTTTATAGAGATGAATACAAGACTTCAAGTTGAGCACTGTGTAAGCGAAATGGTAAGTGGTCTTGATATGGTTGAGTGGATGATAAGAATAGCTCAAGGTGAAAAACTTCCTAGTCAAGATGAGATAGAATTTAGAGGGCATTCAATAGAGTGTAGAATAGCAGCTGAAGATCCAAAAAGTTTTGCACCAAATCCTGGAAAAATAACTAAATTTATAGCTCCAAATGGTAGAAATGTAAGATTTGATAGTCATATTTATGAAGGATATAGTGTTCCACCATTTTATGATAGTATGATAGGAAAACTTATAGTTCATGCAGACACTAGGCAAAAAGCAATTGCTAAGATGAGAGTTGCTTTGGATGAGCTTATTATTCAAGGCATCAAAACAACTAGAAATTTCCATTTAAATATGATGGAAAGTGCTGATTTTGCAAATAATAAATTTGATACAAACTATCTAACAAAATACTATTAAAAATTAAAGCCGATTTAATCTCGGCTTTAATTTAAATTTTAAATATTGAAATTTTTAATTTTATAAATTTTTAGATTTATTTTCTAGGAGGTAAAACTTCTATGATGGCATTTGCTCTTAGTTTTTCAAAGTAATCATCAACTGTTTTTCGTCTTTCATTTTTAGCAAACATTTCAAAAACTTGATCTTTTGCAGTTTCAAAATCTACTTTTTTAACCCCATTTTTAGAATCAATTCTTAAAACCTCATAAAATCCTTGTGGATGGTCCATAATAGGAGTAAATTCACCATTTTTCATATTTAAAAAAGCAAATGCAGTTTGCTCATTAAGAGATGATTTTGGGATTGTAATTTTATGAGAATAAACAGATGCTCCTACTTTTCCGCGTATAACATTTTCAATCTCTTTTTTTGTTTTAGCGGCAAATCTAGTTGCATTTACTGATTCAAAACTCATAAAAAGCATAGGATTGCTTTCATAAAATTGCTTTACACTTTCAGGAGTTATTTTTTTATCAGCTTTTGCAAAAATTCCGCCTAAAAGTTTTTGAGTTTGTATATCTTTTGCCAAATTTGATCTAAACTCATCGAAATTTACTCCTTGTTTTATAAGAGTATTTTTAAACTCTTCAGGTGTTTTTCCCTCTTTTTTAGCAATTTCTTCAATTGCATTTGTAACCTCGTAAGGTGCAACTCTTATATCTCTTTTTTTAATTTCTGAGGCTTGTAGTTTTTCATTTATTAAAAATTGTAGTGCTGTATCTTGATTGGAAGTTTTTATTTTTTTCATTGTATCAAAAACTTCAAAATTTGTAATGGGCTCATTATTTACCTTTGCAACAACCCAATTTACCATACCTGCATTGGCCACACTAAAGCCAAGCATAAGTAAAAAAATTAACTTTTTTTTCATAAAAAAACCTTTATTTTAAGCTTATAAGACTATAATTGACAAATTATAGCGAAATATTTTACAAATTTGGAAATAAAAGGAAAAATTATGATTGTAACTCGTTTTGCTCCTTCTCCGACTGGATATCTTCATATCGGTGGGCTTAGGACGGCACTTTATAACTACTTATATGCAAGAGCAAATAATGGAAAATTTCTACTTCGAATTGAAGATACTGACTTAAAAAGAAATAAGATAGAAGCTACAAATGCGATTATAGAAGCATTTAAATGGTGCAAGCTTGACTATGATGGTGAACTTGTTTATCAAAGTGATAGATTTGATATATATAAAAAATATATCCAAAAACTTTTAGATGAAGGTAAAGCTTATAAATGTTATATGACTAAAGACGAGCTTGATGAACTTAGAAAAAGTCAAGAAGCGATGAAAATTCGTCCAAAATATGACGGAAGATATAGGGATTTTAAAGGAACACCTCCAGCAGGCATTGATCCAGTAATTCGTATAAAAGCTCCAGTTAGTGGAACTATAGAATTTAAAGATGGTGTAAAAGGCGAGGTTAAATTTAATGTTGATGATATGCTAGATGATTTTATAATTGCAAGAAGTGATGGAAGTCCTACATATAATTTTACAGTTGTAATTGATGATGCATTAATGGGTGTAACTGATGTAATTAGAGGTGATGATCACCTTTCAAATACTCCAAAACAAATTATTTTATATGAGGCACTTGGTTTTAAAACCCCAAATTTTTATCATGTTGCGATGATTAACGGACCTGATGGGCAAAAGCTTTCCAAAAGACACGGTGCAACCGATGTTATGGAATATAAAAAAATGGGTTATTTAAGTGAGGCTTTATTAAATTTCTTAGTAAGACTTGGCTGGAGCCATGGTGATGATGAAATTTTTTCAATGAAAGAGTTAAAAGAGCTTTTTGATCCACATAATCTTTCAAAATCTTCAAGTAGCTTTAATCAAAGTAAATTAGAATGGCTAAATCAACACTACATAAAAAATGCAAGTTTTGAAAGACTATCTCACGAGCTAAAAGAATTTGACCTTAACCTAGATGAGGTAAAACATGCAAAACTTTTAATAGATAGCATAAAAGAACGCTCAGTTACACTTTTACAAATGAAAGAGATGGCAAATTCTATCCTTAACAAACCACAAAGCTATAATGAAAAAGCTTATAAAAAATTTATTAATGAAAATAGTTTAAAATTACTTGCAAGTTTTTCTGAAATTTTAGATAAAGATATGGATGCGTTGGAATATGAGGAACTAACAAATAAATTTTTAGAAAAAAATGAAGCAAAACTAAAAGACTTAGCTCAGCCATTAAGGATAGCAATAACTGGAAATAGCGTAAGTCCATCTATTTTTGAAGTGCTTGAAATTTTAGGAAGCGATGAGGTAAAACAAAGAATTAAAAATTTAATAAACAAATCTAAGGAGTTATAGTAATGGCAAAATACACAAAAGAAGAAGCTTTAAACTATCACATTGGTGGAAAAATTGAAGTAAATGTAAAAACCCCTTTTGAAAGTGCAAGCGATTTAACTTTGGCTTACAGTCCAGGAGTTGCAGAACCTTGCAAAGAAATAGAGGCTGATGAAAGCCTATCTTATAAATATACAAATAAAAAAAATCTAGTAGCAGTAATTAGTAATGGAACTGCAGTTTTGGGTCTTGGAGATATTGGAGCAAGTGCAAGCAAACCTGTAATGGAGGGAAAAGCTGTTTTATTTAAGAAATTTGCAGGAATAGATGCTTTTGATATTGAGATTAATGAAACAGATCCTAAAAAATTAGTTGAAATTTGCAGAGCAATTTCTCCAACATTTGGTGGAATAAATTTAGAAGATATTAAAGCACCTGAGTGTTTTTATGTAGAAAAAGAGCTAAAAGCAAGCACAAATATCCCTGTAATGCACGATGATCAACACGGAACTGCCATTATTACAACAGCAGGACTAATAAATGCTTTAAGAATTAATGGTAAAAAACCAGAAGATATAAAAATAGTAGTAAGTGGAAGTGGAGCAGCTGGAATCGCGTGCGCTAAAATGTATAAAAATGTAGGTGTAAAGCATATTTTAATGCTTGATTCAAAAGGTGTTATTCATAGTAAAAGAGATAATTTATCACCTGAGAAAAAAGAATTTGCCATTGAAACAGAAGCTAGAACTTTAGATGATGCGATAAATGGCGCAGATATGTTTTTAGGACTTAGTAAAGGTGGAATTTTAACAAAAGATATGGTTAAATCAATGGCAAAAGATCCAATAATCTTTGCTCTTGCAAATCCTGTACCTGAGATTTATCCAGAAGAGGTAAAAGAAGTAAGAGATGATGCGATGGTTGGAACTGGAAGAAGTGACTATCCAAATCAAGTAAATAATGTTTTAGGTTTTCCATATATTTTTAGAGGCGCATTGGATGTTGAGGCAAGATATATAACTGAAGATATGAAAATGGCAGCTGCAAAAGCATTAGCAAAACTTGCAAGAGAAGAGGTTACAAGTGAAGTTTGCAAGATGATGGGTGTAGATAAAATTTCTTTTGGAAGAGATTATATAATTCCAAATCCTTTTGATAAAAGAGTTTTATTTGCTGTTGCTCCAGCAGTTGCAAAAGCTGCATTTGATGGTGGTGTAGCAGGTGTTAAAGAATTTGATGAAAAAGCCTATAAAGAAGAACTTAAAAAAATAAAACTATGAAAAATTTAGCTCTTTTTACTGATTTTTACCAACTTAGTATGATTCAAGGATATTTTGAAGAAAAAAAAGATACCGTAGCTATTTTTGATGTCTATTTTAGAAAACATCCTAGCAATGGCGGATATGCCATACTTTGTGGTATAAATGAAGTAGTTGATTATATTAAAAATTTGAAATTTAACGACGATGATATAAAATATTTAAAGGGTTTAAATTCTTTTAGCAAAGAGTTTTTAAATTATTTAAAAGAGTTTAGATTTAGCGGTGAAATTTATGCTATGGAAGAAGGAAGTGTTGTATTTACACATGAACCACTCATTAGGGTAAAAGCAAATATTTTAGAAGCTCAGCTAATTGAAACTGCTATTTTAAATATTGTAAATTTTCAAACATTAATCGCTACAAAAAGTTCACGAATTGTAAGAAGTGCAGCAGGCGATAGTGTTATGGAATTTGGGCTAAGAAGAGCTCAAAGTAGAAGTGCTGGATTTTATGGTGCAAAAGCTTCAATAGTAGGTGGCTGCGTGGCAACTTCAAATGTTGAAGCTGCAAAAGAGTTTGATATAAAAGTAGCTGGAACACACTCTCATTCTTGGGTTCAAAGTTTTGATAATGAACTTGAAAGTTTTAGAGCTTATGCAAAAATTTATCCAGACAATGCTCTTTTGCTTGTTGATACTTATGATGCTTTAAGTAGTGGTGTTCCAAATGCAATTACAGTTTTTAAAGAGCTAAAGGAAAAAGGCTTCAAGCCTCTTGGCATTAGGATAGATTCTGGAGATTTGGAGTATTTGAGCAAAGAAGCTAGAATTATGCTTGATAATGCTGGTTTTAAAGAAGCTATTATTGTTGGCTCAAACGACCTTGATGAGTATAGCATACAACATTTAAAAGATGGTGGAGCAAAGATTGATAGTTGGGGTGTTGGAACAAGGATGATAACTTCAAGTGATGATGCCTCACTTGGCGGGGTTTATAAATTAAGTGGGGTTGTAAAAAATGGTAACATTGTGCCTAAGATGAAAATTTCAAACGACCCAAGAAAGATAAATAACCCAGGATATAAACAAGTATATAGATTTTATGATAAAAATACAAACAAAGCTTTAGCAGATCTTATAACCTTAGATGATGAAAAATTAGATGATATTAATGAAGTAGAAATTTTTCATCCACTTTATACATATAAAAGAAAAAAACTTTCAAATTTTTATGCTAAAAAGCTTTTAAAACCACTTTTTATAGATGGCAAATTTGTAGGCAAGAAAAAAAGTGTAAATGAAATAGCTAAATTTACACAATCTGAGCTTAAAACTATGTGGGAAGAGTATTTAAGAAATATAAAACCACAAAGTTATAAAGTTGATTTATCTCAAAAACTATGGGATATAAGAGAAAAAATTATAAACAATCATAAAGCTTAAGGAAAAATATGAAAAATATAAAGCACATAACTCATCCTTTAATAGAGCATAAACTTACCTTTTTAAGAGATATTAAAACTGATCCTTTTCAGTTTAGAATGCTTATTGATGAGATAACATATCTTTTAATTTTTGAAGCTTGCAGGGATTTAGAATTAAAAGATGTAAAAGTTCAAACACCAGTTTCAACTGCAAATTGCAAAAAACTAAAAACAAAAGTTATGATTTGCCCGATTTTACGAGCTGCACTTGGTATGCTTGATGCAGTGTTTAAGATTATTCCTGATGCAAGTGTTGGATTTTTAGGATTTCAAAGAGATGAAAAAAGCCTAGAAGCAAATTTCTTTTATGCAAAACTTCCAAACGATTATAAAAATAGAACCGCAATTATAATCGATCCAATGTTTGCAACTGGTGGAACAGCTATTGAGGCAGTTAAGTTTTTAAAACAAAAAGGAGTTAAGAATATTAAATTTATCTCTATCATAGCAGCACCAGAAGGACTTAAGAAATTTAGTGAAAAATTTCCGGATGTTAATGTATATGTATCAGCTATAGATGAGGGTTTAAATGAAAAGGGCTATATTGTTCCAGGGCTTGGAGATGCTGGAGATAGGGTTTTTAATACCTTAAGTTAGTATGAGATTTTTTATAGCTTTTTTTATTTTTGTATTTATTGGTTGTGCTTCTAAAGACTCATTAAATTTACAAAATCAAAAGGCTATTTATTTTATAGGGTTAAATGGCGTTGTGGTAGAGCTTAGAAGTAATGATGGATTTAAAAGTGCAGTTTTAAAAGATGCAAATTTTAATGAATTTAAACTTTTAAGAAAAAACCCAAAAAGCCAAATTTTATCAAGCGATGAAGTTTCTATCTCAATAAATGGCGATAGAGCTATTTTATATTACGGAAATTTTGCCATAAACCTTGTTTTAGCGTATAAGGAGTAAGATGTTATTTGGAAAGATTGATTATTTAAATTTACTTCCTTTTCATGTATTTTTAAAAAAATATCCTTTTCCAAGCTATGTAAAAAAGGGTATTGAGTTTAAAAAAGATGTTCCAAGTGTGCTTTGTAAAAAGCTTTATAATAGGCGTGTTGATGCTGCTGTTATATCAAGTATTGAAAGTAGGCGAAAAAAATATAAAAAATTAAATATGGGAATTATCGCAAAAAAAGATGTTAAAAGTGTTTTAGTTAGAAAAAACTCAGCTAAAAGCTTAGATCCAGCCTCTATGACATCAAATATGTTAAGTAAAGTTTTAGGCTTAAATGGAAGTGTTGTAATAGGCGATAGGGCATTAAAATGTTATCTTGATGAGGGTTTTGATAAATTTTATGATATGGGAAAAATTTGGCATGAAAAAACAAATTTGCCATTTGTTTTTGCTGTTTTTTGCCTTATAAACTCAAAAAAAGCTTATGAGAATTTAGTAAATTCATTTTTAAAAAAGAAAGTAAAAATTCCTCAATATATTTTAAACGAATACGCCAAATCAAGAGGTGTTAAGAAATCTGAAATTTTATGGTATTTAAATTATATAAGTTATAAAATTGGCATAAAAGAAAAGAAAGCTTTAAATATGTTTTTAAAAAAAGCAAGACTTTTAAATTTTAACCCAAATTAGGAAAAAATATGAAAAAAATTATCTTATTTTCGCTATTTTTTAGCTTTATTTTTGCAACAAGTGATTTAAATGTTAACAATACAAATAAAAATGAAAGCAATAAAACAAATTTTAGTGAGTTTTTAAAAGATCAAAATAGTACCCAAGCAGTTAAAATTCCAACTCATTAGTTGTTTTTAAAGTCCTAAAATTTAGGACTTTAATATTTTATTATTTTACAAGTTCTTTTTTATTTACAATATATGGAACGCCTTGAACGCCAGCTTTGAAGTATTTCTCAGCTAAAGAGTTAAGTCTATCGATTTCTTTTTGATCTACTCCCTCAACTGCTGGGATATTATCAGCATAGTATTTTTTAAGAACTTTTATTTTCTCAGCATCATTTTTTGCTTTAGCTACTTCTTCGTAAATTTTAGCACTTTTTGCATGAGAAGCTGGTCCGTGGATAGAAGTCATAATTATTTCATAATTATTTTCTTTTAAATTATCCTCTATGCTTGCTATTTCTCTTTTACAGAATGGACAATCCGCATCACTTAGCATAATTAAAGTTTCTTTTTTAGGATCATTTCCAAGTTTGATTATATTTTTTGCCTCTTCTTTTTTATAGATTTCAGCAATACTTTCATTTATCATACCGTTTATAAACTCTTCTTTATAGCTTTTTTTTGTTTTAATGTTAAAAAGATCTTGAGCTATAAAATCACCTTTTGTATAAATTGCATCTTTTTGGCTAAAATCACCTTGGCTTACTTTATAAATAACCTCTTCAAATCCATCTAATCCTGGGATTGGAGTTCTTTTTTCTACTTCTACGCTCATAGCATGACCTGGTACCATTTGCTCAAAGAAATTTTTAATTTCTGCATCAGTTGCTGCAAACATTGAGCTTGCTGCGATAATTGAAGTTAAAACTATTTTTTTCATTTTTCACCTTTTTTTAAAAATTTTGTTAGATTATATAATTAAATATTAAACAATTTAATTAAAATTTATAAACATTCTATCATTATCTACATTTTTGATATCATCAAATTTATCTAAATATTCTAGATATGCTATTGCAAATTTACGACTAAGACCAAGTTTTTCTTTTAAAATTTGAACATTTGCTAAGCCGTTTTTTTTGATAATTTCTCTAATTTCTTTCATAGCAAGATTTAAATTTGATGAAGTTACAAAAAGATTATGAGCTAGGCGAACTATTTTTTTAGATTTTGTTAAGCTTTTGAAAGTATTATCACCTATAATTTTATCAATATCTAAGTCATCATATATATTATAAGGAGCTTTTGGAGTGAGTTTTGAGCTTTCTAAAATATTAAAAATTTTATTACTTAAATTTTCTTCAATGCTGTTTAATTCAATACCCTTTTTAACATACAAAAGATTGTTTTTTTCTAAAATGTTCTCTTTTACTAGCTCATCAAGGGCAAAATTTGCAAAATCATTTGTTGCCCAAGTTATTTTAATGGCAATACTTTGAGCTGAAATAACAGCAAATTTATTTTTTTCTATTATAAATTTAATTATTTTTTTTAAATCGCTTAAGGCTTCAAAACTGTAAATACAAAGCCCTTGTTTATCAACAAATACTTGGCTTAGTGAGCTTGCGACTTCCAAAGCTTCTTCATGGGTTAGATCAAATCTTTGAAATGATGAGATAAGCCCAAAGCCATGTTTGTGAGTAGTGGTTAAAATCTCAAAAACTTTTTTAAAATTTTTTTCTAAAAGGTGTATTAAAAACTCTATTTTTTGAGCTTTTTTTAGTGGTTCACTAATCGGATTTAAAACTCTTCCTCCACCAATCACACGAGAGTTTTCAAGCACTACAAAGGCTTCATTAAATTTTGAAAACAACTCTTTTTCAAACTTAAAAGTTACAAAACTTTGGTCTTCTTTTGTGCTTAAAATCAAAGCTTTTGCTGTGATTTGCCTACTTCCAACGCAAAAAATAACCTCACTTGCATGAGAAATCTCTCCATAAAAAATAGTATCAATCTCTTTAAAGCCTCTAAAAAAGCCCTTTTTGCTTAAGATATAGCCTTTTTTAAGCTCGCTTGTTTTTGCATTTGCCAAGTTTAGCGCGACCCTGTTTGGATGGGTGGCAAATTTGGTAAACTCATCATGGACTTGAATGCTTTTTACTAAAAACTCTTTGTTTATATCTAGGCAAAAAAGCTTTTCGTTTTCTTTTATAGTGCCCTCTATCAAGCTTCCAGTGACAATTGTTCCAACTCCTTTAAAGCTAAAAACTCTATCAATATAATATCTTGTTAAAGCGCTTTCTTCGCGTTTTTTAGGCTTTAATGTAAATAAAAAGTTCTTAAGCTCAGTTATGGAAAGCTCATCTTTGATGCTTACAAAAAAGGTTTTTAAAACTTCTAAGTTTTTAAAATTTTCTATATATTTAAGGGTTTCGTTTTGGGCATAAATTTGCTCATTTTTACTTGTTAGATCGCACTTTGTGATGCATAAAATTAAATTTTTTACATTAAGAAGTGATAAAATTTGAATATGCTCTTTTGTTTGAGGCATAAGAGAGTCATTGCTAGCTACAACTAGCATCGCCGCATCAAACGCATAGGCTCCTGAAATCATAGTTTTAACTAAGTTTTCATGTCCAGGAACATCAACAAAAGCGATATTTTCATCACCTTTTTTTAAATTTGAAAAGCTTAAATCAATCGTTATGCCTTTTTCGATCTCACTTTTCATCTCATCACCTTCAAAGCCGTTTATCGCCTTTATAAGTGAAGTTTTGCCGTGATCTATGTGTCCTGCGGTGCCAATTATCATACTTTGCACTGAATTTCCTTTTAAAGTTGTTCGCTAAAAATTTCGTTGCAAATTTTGATTAAATTTTGCAAGTCTTTATCCATTATGCTTCTAAAATCAAGCATAAATTTATCATTTTCAATTCTTCCAATAACTCTTTTTTCTCTAAATTTTTGCTCTAACTCTATCGGGTTTTCCAAAAAAGCTAATGCAATGCTAGGATACTCTTTGCAAGGAAGCGTTCCACCACCTATAAAAGTTTTTGTTTTTACTACTTTTGAGGAAGCTGCTACATTTGCTTTTACCAAATTTGCCATATCGGTTAGCTCATCAATGTCTTTGTAGATTTGATGAGTTGTTTGGATGAGGTTAAATTCTTTGTTGATATAGGCTTTTAGGGTTTCATTTAGGATACTTAGAGTTATCTTATCAACTCTTAACATTCTTAAAAGTTGGTTTTTTTTAAGCTCATTTATTAGCTCTTTTTTACCTAAAATCAGCCCGCATTGCACACTTCCAAAAAGCTTATCTCCGCTAAAACTAACTAAATTTACAGCGCTTTGAAGTACCTTTTTAAGTGGTGGCTCATGAGAGCTTAAAGAGTATGGAAGCTCATTTACATAAGCACTTCCTAGGTCATAATAGCTTATTAAGCCACATTTTTTAGCCAAATTTGAAATTTCACTTGCACTTACATTTTGGCTAAAACCTTGAATGTTAAAGTTTGATTGATGAACTTTCATAAGCATTTTTGTGTTTTCATTGATAGCTTTTTCATAGTCGCTTAAATTTGTCTTATTTGTTGTGCCAACTTCATGCAAAATCGCGCCTGAACTTGCCATAACTTCTGGTATTCTAAAGCTTCCACCAATCTCAACTAACTCGCCTCTACTAACAATGACTTCGCTATCTTTGGCAAATGTATTTAAGACTAAAAAAACAGCACTTGCATTGTTATTTACGATCAAAGCATCCTCACAGTCAAAAAGCATGGAGCAAAGCTTTGCTGTGTAGTTGTATCTTAGTCCTCTTTTTCCAGTTTTTAAGTCATATTCTAAATTTGAGTAAGAAGTTATTGTTTTTTGGGCTCTTTGAAGCAACTCTTCATTTATAACACTTCTTCCTAAATTTGTATGAATAACAACGCCAGTTGCATTTATCAAGGGTTTTAGCTCTAAATTTTGGTAAATTTCATACTCGCTTTTTATCGCCTCAATAATGCCCTGTTCATCTTTATACTCTAAATTTAAAAGAGCTTTTTCTCTCTCTTTTTCGATAATTTGTTTGGCTAAATTTAAAACAAGTGGATAAAAATAGTCTTTAAATTCAGTCAAATTTGCGATTTTATCTACTTTTGGTAAGTCTATTTTCATTAAATCTCCACATTGTTTAATTTTGATGGGTTAAGCTGATATTTTGCATTTTGTAGTTTTACTAAAACCTCTAAATCGCCAAGCTGTTTAAAAAGCTTTATAATTGTGGGTTTGCTAACATCGATATTGTCCATAATGTCGTTGTAAGTGTGGTTAAATACTAAGTTTTCATCAAGATTATTAATAATAAACTTTATTACTTCAACTGCTTTTGTATCAGTTACTAAAGCAACCATTCTTATAATATTTTTATTTTTATCAATTTCTTTATCTTTTATCTTTGGTAAAAGCACATCATAAAGTGAATTTAAAAGCTCTTTTATATTTATTGGCTTTACAAGGTAGTTGTTTGCACCAAATTTTATAGCCTCAAGAAGATATTTTGTATCTGTATAGGCTGTGGTAAAAATCATAGGAGTGTCATTATCTTCTTTTCTTAAATTTTTTAAAAGCTCAATTCCTGTTGCCTCTTCAAGTAAAATATCACTAATTATTGCATCAATATTTTTATTTTCAAGCACTTCATAGGCTTTTTTTAAGTTTTGGCAAGGATATAAATTTCTTACAAAATCTTCTAAAACAGTTGTTGTTTGATGAAGCAGATGTATTTCATCCTCGATGTATAAAATATCAAAATTTGATAATATATCTAAGTTTCTTTTTTTCATGACTTATCCTTTAGGGGCAAATCTATGATGAAATTTGCACATTTATACTCTTTTTTATTTCTTTCAAGTATAACATTTTTTACATATAAGTTTCCTTTTAAGTGCTTTTCAACGATGTTTTTACTCATATAAAGCCCAATACCAGTTCCTAAGCTTTTATGCTTTGTAGTAAAATATGGCTCAAAAATTTTATCTATTATGATGACATCAATTCCACCGCCATTATCCATAATTTCAATTCTAGCAAAACCATCAAGCTTTGTAAGTTTTATCCAAATAAGTTTAACATCTTCTTTTTCATTTATTGCATCTTTTGCATTATTTATGATGTTTATTAGAACTTGCAAAAGTTCATTTTTAAAAGAGTATATTGTTATTTCTTGGCTTTTATCAAAAATCAATTCAATCTCTTTTTTTTGAAGTAAATACTTAGTAAGTCTTATTGAATCGTTTATAACTTCATTTAATGTAAATGTTTTTTTAGCTTTTGTTGGGCTATAAAAACTTCTAAAATCTTCTAAAGTTTGTGACATTCCATTTGCTAAAATCATAGCTTCATTTACTTGGCTTTTTACAAACTCAGGTGTTAATTTATTTTTTTCAAGTTTAGTTTCGAAGCTTTGTATTATCATAGAAATTGCTCCTAAAGGTTGGCGCCATTGATGGGATACATTTTCAAGCATTTCACCTAAGCTTGCATTTTTAGACTGTAAAAAAATGGTTTGATCTTTTTTTCTAGAAATTATTAGCTCTTTTTCAAGTCTTTTTTCCAAATTTTCATTTAGTTCTTTTAAGGCTTTAGTTTTTCTTTTAATGCTTCTTTCAAGTTTTTCATTTATTTTCTTAGAATTTATTGTAAGTGCAAAAACTAACATAAAAAAGAAAATTATTGTAGTAATTAGCGAAAAAGATAAAAATTTCAGACTTTGAATATATCTATAATCGGTTCTTGTTTTTTTATTGTTTATCTCTTTTAGGTGATGGATTAAAAGTAAATGTGCATTTGTGTTTATGCTAATCAACTCTTTTTTTAGATGCATCATTTCAGCTACTGGTATATCGACTTCACAAGCTATTAAAATAGTTTTTTCAACCTCTTTTAAGGTTTTTGTGATTTTATTTTCAAGGTCAGCTTTATAGTAGTTATATGGAAAATTTTCACTTGTTTTAAAAAAAATTCTTTTTAGTTTTTCTTTGAAAGTTAGTGTATTCTCATTAAATTCTGGTATTTTTTTATATTCATTCCATTCAAAAATTATTTGGTTTATGCTTTCCTTGGTAAGTTCGATATATAATTTATTATAAGTTGTATCAAATTTAGTTATAACGAAATCAATATTTGAACTATAGATATCTCTTATATTTTCAAGTCTTGTGATTGGTGAAATATTATAATGGTATATATCATTGATTACATTTTTCAAATTTGATATAAATAATATAAATACTAAAAGCATAGAAAAAATTGCAACAAATATTGTAATAACAAGTAAGTTGATATTTCTTCTAAAATCTAATTTTTTTATAAGTTCTACTAAAAAATTCATTATTTAATTCTCATATAAAATTTCTATTTTATCATCGTTAAATTTAATTATTTTTTGTTTTTCATAAAATTTATATCTATCTATAATTAGATTTGCTCTATTTATTAATAGATTTTTAGGGCTATCTTTAAAATTTAAACTCTCAAATATTTTTGAGACTAAAAATGCATTTAAAAATGCATTATAAGAGCAATTTTTTTCATCTAAATTATTTTTAACAAGTAAGTTTTTATATAGTTTTAAAAGCTCATCATCTTCTTTTAAAACTGGAGAAAAGGAAGAAACATAAGCATTTTTAAGGTCTTTAAAATAAATTGGATTAACTGAACTTAGGAATAAAAATTTTATATTTTCATTCTTTTTATTTATTTTTTTTGCAATTTCTAATGAAATCCTATCTAGAAGTGCAAAAACTACAAGCTCACTATTTAAATCAATATTTTCTAAAATCGGTTCAATTATATTTGAGTTTCTTTTATAGCTTGAGCTTGAAAATATGCTTAAATTTCTATTTATTAGGGCTTTTGCAAGGCTGTTATAAGCCTCTTCACCGTGCTCTCCACTTTGATAAATAATAGAAATTTTACTTAGATTTTTTGTATCTACAAAAAATTTCATCGCATTTTCTATCTCATAATCAAACGAAGGAAATGTTTTTATAACGCCCTTAAATACGCTAAAATTTAAAAAATTTGGTGTATAAACAGGTGAAAAAACAATTATATTTTTATTTATAATTTTAGGAGCAATACTTCTTAAATTTGCCGTGTCAAAAGGCATAAAAACAAAGGTATTTTTACCTAAATTTGATAAAATATTTTCTCTAAAAATATCTGAGTTAAACCCATCATCAAAAGTATTAAATTTAATTTTATTTTTATTTTTTGAATTATAATCATCAAAATACATCTTTGCACAATTTCTAATGCTTTCGCCCATTTGGGCATTTGCTCCACTTAGACAAAAAGAGGATAATACTCCTTGCTCTTTTGAAAAAGATAAAGAAAAAATAAATAAAATTAAGACTATTTTTTTCATAAATATGATTATATCATTTTATTTTTATTTTAAAAAAGATAAAAAATTAGCTATAATACTAAATCGCAAAAAATGTATCGGCGAAAATTTTAAAAAGGATAATAAATGATATTTCAAACACTTCAAGCAAATCTTACAAATTTAGATGAACGCTTAAATTTAGCTAAAAAATTAGGTTACTATAGTTTAGATAAATTTAACCAAGCTGTTTTAAAGATCACACAAGCAAAAAGCCTAGATGAGTTTTTACAAAATAGGTATTATGACTATATTTACACTTCTGAAAATTTAGTTCTTAAACTAGCCAAAATTTATGGCTTTGATATTTTAGATGAGCTAAATAATGCAAAAAAGCTAAACGATGAGGTAGATAAATATAAAAATAGTTATATTTATATAGATACAAATTTCAAAAGAAATACCGAACCTATTTTTATGCTAGCGATGATGCAAGGTGTTCGATATCTCTATTTTGATAAAAAAGAGTTGGTTTTTAAAAGTTTAGATAAACAGCTTCAATTTATCTCAAAAGTTGTAAAAAATCACTATAAAAAGATAAAAAAACTGCCTTTGTTTGGTGAGATAACTGGGTATAAATTTAACCATTTAGGTAAAAGCTACAGTTTTGATGTAGATGGCACACTGCAAGATAGAGAAATTTATGAAAATGTTGCGTGGATAAAGATCTAAATTATTTATGATTGTTAGCAGCTACTAATTTATGGTTTAATTCAAATTAAAACAATCATTATAAAATTGTCTAATTTGCAACTAAGGAAGATGGATGAAAGAATTTGCATATTTAGATGGCGGGTTAGAAGTTGTAGTTCCTGATGAGATAGAAGAGCTAAAAGCGCCAAATGATGAGCACTATCTAGTTAGTAACTCACCAAATTTAAAGGCTGAAATTTACGCGCCTGAGATTGATTTTTATCTAAAAAATAGTAAAGATGACATTTTACAAAAAGCTAAAAATTTAAACATTTTATACGAAGCAAGAGCTAGTGTTTTTGATTTGGCAAAAGATATGGATTATGAAAAGAATGTTGGTAAAAATGTTATTTTAATAAGCGATAAAGAGCACACAAATCTGACCGAAATTTTAAAGCAAAATGGCTACAAGGTTATAAATTTAACTCATGCTGAAGTTAAGTTTTTATACGGTGAAATTGGTGATTTATACACAACAGTTTTAAGCGCAAATGATGAGTTTGAGGTAAAAAGCGACTTTGTTTTAGTTGATGGGATAAAAGAGTATATGCTAAGACAAAGTGGAACTTTGGATATTAGCATTTTAACAGATGAAGAAATTTTAAAATATTTAGATGAAAAAACTCCTGTTTATTGCTATAAAAGTGCTATAACTTATGATGATAAAATTTGTCAATACCACAAAAGAAGAAGTGAGCATTGTACAAAATGTGTTGATATTTGCCCAACGGTTGCGATTTTAAAAGATGATGAAAAAAAAGAGCTAGTTTTTTCGCATATTGATTGCGTTGGATGTGGTGGTTGTGTGAGTGTTTGTCCAAGTGGGGCGATTGATTATGCAAAGATGCCAAGTGAGGCATTTTATGATATGGCTTTAAAATTTAAAGATAAAAAAATAGTTATAACACCAAGAATCATGGATCTGGAAACCTGTGATGTTGTTCTTGATGAGGGAGTTTTACCCTTTGCTGTTGAGGGAGAGAAGTTTTTAAGCCAGACTCATTTTATGACGCTTTTGCAAGAAAGTGGAGCAAATTTGATCTTTTTTAGTGATGTTATTGCACCAGGGGTTAAAGAGTCTATAGATTTAGTAAATCAAATAATCAAGGCTAAGTTTAATGAGGTTGGGATTTTGGTTGCAAAAGATGAGATTGAGCTTAGGAAAGAGCTAAAAGAGCTTAAATTTATAGATGGGCTTAAATTTCACATGAATGAGCGAACTTTATCAAAAAGAGAGATCTTTTCAAAAAGAGTTTTGCATATTGTAGGTGATGATGACTTGGGTGTTGCAAAAAGTGGTGAGTGGGTAAGATATGGAAAAGTAAGTATCAATGAGAGTACCTGTACTCTTTGTTTGAGCTGTGTAGGTGCGTGTAATGTTGCAGCGCTAATTGCCGATGAGAGCGATAACTCTATAAAATTTAATGCCTCACTTTGTACAACTTGTGGATATTGCGTGCAAAGTTGTGCTGAAAAAGAGACGATATTTTTAGAGCGCGGTGAAATTGAGCTTAAAAAAGAGTATTTTGAGTATCAGACTTTGGCAAAAGATGAGCTTTTTAAATGCATTGAGTGCGGAAAAGAGTTTGCTACTACAAAAGCTGTTTTAAAAATAGCAAATATGATGACACCACTTTTTGGCAACGATACAGATAGAATAAAAATACTTTACTGCTGTAGTGAATGCAAAGCAAAAGTGATGATTCAAAAGCAGATCAAAGAAGCCAAAGAAATGCAAGATAAAATTTTAAAGGATTCAAAATGAAAGATAAAAATATAGCTCTAGGTAGAAGTTATTATTATGAATTTTTTGCAATACCATTTTTTTTCAGTGAAAAGGATGAGAAATTCAGTCTTTGGAAAAAACAGCTTGATTATTTAAAAAACTCCCCAATTGCTAATGAAAATTTAGATGACTTTAAAGCTCTTAGTGAGTTTAGTTTTGATGAATTTAAGGCCGAACAAAATAGACTATTGTATGATTATTCCTATTCAAATATCCCGCTAACCGCATCATTTTACAAAGAAGGGCGAGATGAGGGACTTGCTAAAAAGCTAGTTTTAGATACTTTACGAAAAAGTAAATTTAGGAAAAATAGTGAGCTTTGCAAAGATAGTGAGGATTTTATCGGATTTATTTTTTATCTAATGTCATCACTTTTAAAAGATGAAGTAAATACAAACGCATTTTTAAGCACAGAACTTTTTGTAAATGTGATAAATGAGTTTATAGATGAGTTTATAAATTTTATAAAAGAGAGTAAAGAATCTAATATTTACTTACATTTGGCGAATTTAATGCAAAATTTTTTTGAGCTTGAAAGATCTATTTTAGCTGTTGAAAAGCCAAAAATAAAACCAAGCGTTGCAAAAGAAATGATAGAAAAACAGCCATACTTGTCAAATTTAAAAACTACAAAAGAAAAATTTGATTGGGATGAATAATAAAATTAAACTTAATAAATTTATTTAATACATAATTAAAATATATTTTTAATTACAAATCTGCTAGAATAGCATATAGTAGATAGTGCTATATAGTGCAGCTTAAAAAGTATTTTATCTAAAACTATGCAAATTTAGCATATATCTTTATTTGGTTAAATTAAAATTTCATGCAAGGAGGATGATTATGACTGAAAATCGTAGGGATTTTTTAAGAAAATCTCTAAAAATCGGTGCAGTTGCAGGTGCTACAGCAGCGATTGCAAATGAGGGATTAAAAAATTGTGCGATGACTTTATCAGATGATTGTGCCACAAATGCAAGTAGTGGCGTGGTTTGCGGTAAAGCTGTCAAAAAAGAAGTTCTTTATAAGAAAAATAACTTATGGGAACATTATTATAAAATAGCCCATTAAAGGAGAAATTATGAGTCAAACAAGCATAGGAAGAAGAAGTTTTCTAAAACTTGCAGCTCTTGGTGCAGGAACCATGGGGACAACAAGTGCTTTTGGAAAAAATGAAACACTAAGAAAAGCAACTTCTGAAGAGATTAAAAATCCATTTCCAAACTCTGTTATGAAAAAGACAATTTGTTCCATTTGTTCAGCTGGATGTGGAGTTGTTGCTGAGGTGGATGAGGCATCAAATACTTGGATAAGGCAAGATATGGCGATAGATCATCCAATAAGTCAAGGAAGTCATTGCTCAAAAGGAATTGATCAAATTGATTTAACAAAGTCTAAAATGAGACTTAAATATCCACTTAAAAAAGTAAATGGCAAGTGGGAGAGGATTAGCTGGGAAACAGCTGTAAATGAAATCGGCGATAAAATGCTTAAAATTCGCGAAGAGGATGGACCTGACTCAGTTGAGTTTTTAGGTTCGGCTAAGTTTTCAAACGAACAGGCATTTTATTTTAGAAAATTTGCAGCATTTTGGGGAACAAACAACATAGATCACGTTGCTAGAATTTGACATAGTGCAACAGTCGCCGGTGTGGCGAATACTTGGGGTTATGGCGCTATGACAAATCATGTTGGAGATGTTGCTAAGAATGCTAAAATGATGTTAGTAATTGGAGCAAATCCAGCAGTTGCAAACCCAGTTGGTGCGATGAAGCACATTCTTCAAGCCAAAGATAGAAATAATGCAACTTTAGTTGTGGTAGATCCTGTTTATACAAGAACAGCTGCAAAAGCTGATATGTTTATTAGAATAAGACCTGGAACTGACATAGCATTTATTTATGGAATGCTTCATCTTATCTTTAAAAATGGTTGGGAAGATAAAGAAGTTATTAGAACTAGAACTTATGGCGTTGAAGAGATAAAAGAAGAAGCAAAACATTGGACTCCCGAAGAAGTCACAAATGTAACAGGCTGTAAAACTGAAGAGTTAATCCAATTTACAAGAATGTTTGCTACCACAAAACCAGCAACTTTATTTTGGTCGCTTGGTATCACTCAACATTCAGTTGGGCACTCAAATACAAGAATTTTATCAATACTTCAACTAGTCTTAGGAAATATGGGAAAAGAAGGTGGTGGAACAAATATACTTAGAGGTCACGATAATGTTCAAGGTGCTACTGATATGAACTGTTTGGCTGATAGCACATCAGGATATTATGGCTTAGGCGATAGTGCATGGAAACATCACTGTAAAGGCTGGGGTGTTGATTTTGATGAGTTTGTAAAAAGATTTGCTGTTTCAACCAAAGAGCCTAGAGAGAAGTTGGGCGAGCCAGTTAAAGGAACAAATTTTAAAGAGTATTTTTACCACGACCCTGCAAATCCTGAAGATAGAAATTGGCGAAATGAAAAGGGATATTCACTTGCAAAATGGTGGCAAGGTGTCTTAAAAGAGGAAAAAACATATTCAAGTGGAAATTTAAGAGTTCTTTGGGTGCAAGGAACAGGAATTACCTCTATGGCTCATACTGTAAAAATTCAAGAAGCAGTTGATAAGCTAGATATGTTAGTTGTTGCAGAACCATTTTTAAATGAGGTTGCAATTCTTAGCGATAGACCTGATGGAATTTATGTCTTGCCTGTCTCAACTCAATTTGAAAGCGAAGGCTATGTAACAGCTACAAATAGAGCCGCTCAGTGGAGAACACAGATTATAAAACCTATTTATGAGAGCAAGGAAGATCAAGAAGTCATGTTTTTATTTGCTAAGAAATTTGGTTTTTATGATGAGTATGTGCGTGGAATGAAGATGGGCATTGTAGATGGTGAAATAAAACAAGTTAAAGATGACTTTAAGTGGCCTGATGATGCAACTGATGAGATAGCAAGAAATACTCAAAGCATAGGAAATAATGGAAGAACTGCCGCAAGACTTAGAAAACACCAAGAAAATTGGCACAACTTTGATCCTGATACACAAATGGGAAGAGGTCCAGTTGAGGGTGAATATTACGGACTTCCATGGCCATGTTGGGATGAAAAGCATCCAGGAACTCCGATACTTTATGATGTCTCTAAACCTTATGCAGAGGGCGGTATGGGCTTTAGAAATAGATTTGGACTAGAGCACAATGGGGTAAATCAACTAGCTGATGAGAGCATAACTTTACCTGGCTCAAAAGTAAAAGGTGGATATCCGCAAATTACAAAAGAAAACATTGAAAAAGTTTTAGGTATTACGCTAACAGAAGATGAAAAAAGAAAAATGGGACCTAGCTGGAGTGATGATTATAGTGGAATTATTGCTAAAAAATGTAGAGAAGCTGGAGTTTGTCCATGTGGAAATGCAAGAGCAAGAGCTGTTGTTTGGGAGTTTTTAGATCCGATTCCAAAACATAGAGAGCCGATCCACTCACCAAGATGGGATTTAGTTCAAAAATACCCAACTTTTGAAGATCAAGCCAAAAATTTCCGTGTTGCAAGTAAGTTTATAAGCGAGCAACAAGAAAAAGATTGGAGTAAAGAGTTTCCAACTGTTATGAGCTCACTTAGATTTGTAAATTTAAGTGGAGCAGGAATGATAGAAAGAACTTCTAAATACCTTGCATCCATAACACCTGAAATGTTTGCTCATGTTCATCCAAGTCTAGCTGCAAAATATGGGATAAAAGATAGGGATATGATGTGGATACACTCTCCGCAAGGAACTAAGATAAAAGTAAAATGTTACTATTCTTATTCAGTAACACCAAATAATATCTGCTTACCATATCACTTTGCTGGAGTTATGCAAGGAGTTGATTTAAGTCATAGATACCCTGAGGGAACGAAGCCTTATATAATAGGTGAGAGTTCAAATACAATAACAAACTACGGTTTTGACCCTGTTACTCAAATTTCAGAGTTTAATGCAGGTTTATGTAGATTAGAAAAGGCATAAGGAGAGCATTATGGCAAGATTAAAATTTTATGTGGATAATGATAGATGTATAGGTTGCTATGGTTGCCAAGTAGCTTGCTCTTCGGCCCATGAAGTACCAATTGGTATAAATAGACGAAAGGTTTTACTTTTAAACGAGGGTGTTCCAGGGAAAGAAATAGCTACAACTATAGCTTGTCAGCACTGTACTGATGCACCTTGTGCACAAGTTTGTCCAGTTCAATGTTTTTATGTTAGAGAAGATGGTATCGTTTTACATGATAAAAAGACTTGCATAGGTTGTGGATATTGTCTATATGCATGTCCATTTGGTGCACCACAATTTCCAAGAGATGGAGCTTTTGGGATAAAGGGTGAAATGGATAAATGTACAATGTGTGCAGGTGGCCCTGAAGAGACTAACTCACACGAAGAAAGAGAACTTTATGGACAAAACCGCATAGCTGAGGGTAAAATACCTATGTGTGCGGCTATTTGCTCGACAAATGCTCTTTTAGTTGGTGATGCAACTGAGGTTTCTAACATTTACAGAACTAGGGTTACTTTAAGAAACGCAGCTACAAAATATTAATTAAAAAGTTTTGGAGATGAAAGTTTCCAAAACTTTAATTTATCTAAAAATAAAATATATCTTTAAATTTCATAACTTATGCTAAAATTCATCTAAAATAACAAAAGGATAAAAAGATGAAAAAATATATTATATTGTTTTTAATGTCATTTTTATTTATTGGTTGTGCTGCTAATAAAGCTCAAAATTCCGGTATTTTAAGTCAGAGCGAGCCTGTTTTTATAGATGAAAAGCCAAAAAGCCAAAAAGTTTATATCAAATTTACAAATACAAGCCAAACTAGTAGTAATTTAGACAAAAAACTTGCTTCGAGTTTGTTACAAAATGGTTATAGTGTAATAGATAATAAAAATCTTGCAGATACTATTATAAAAATTAATTTAAACTATTTTAAAAAAATAAATCTATCAAATGGCTCATCACATAGGATTGGCGTTGGTTTAGGTAGTGGTTTTTCAAATTTTGGTATTGGTTTTGGAACAAGTGCTGATATTTTTGATAATACTGCTTATGAGGCTCAAATTTCTTTTTTTGCAAAAGTAAAAAGCTTAAAAGATATAAAAACTTATCAAACACTTTTTAATTACCAAAGCAAAGAAGGTAGTTCTTTTGAAAGTGCTTTAAATGAGCTTGAAGAAAAAGTCTCAAATCAAATTTTAAGGTATTTAAGCTTATGAAAAAATATATAATTTTATTTTTTAGCATTATTTTGTTTTTTGGTTGTGCTGGTAAAACCTATACCGACAGAAGTGTTGTAAAAAGTTCAAAACCAATTTTTATAAAAAATGCTCCTAATAACAACTTGGCTTATGTTAATTTTACAAATACAAGTAGTGTCGATAGCAATCTAACACAAGCCGTTTCACTAAATTTAGCTAAAAATGGCTATGAGATAGTTAGCGATAAAAGTGAGGCTTCTACCAAAATCAGAGGAAATTTAAACTTTTTCAGACGAAATTATATAAAAGATATTGATCCATTTGTTGTAAGTGGTATAAATTTTAGATATTTTGGATACGATAGATTGGATGCTTTGGATGATTATTATTCATCAGTTACTAATAGCTATGTTTATGATGCAGAAATTTCACTTCAAATAAATATTGATGGTGAGATTTATGAGACAAATTTATACTTTCAAAGTGATAAAAATATAAATAGCACTAGCACGATGATGGAAATTTTAAATACTAAAATTTCTAATCAAATTTTAAATTATTTAAAATTTTTGAATTAAAATATTTGGGATTTTATCTAATCATTAAAATCCCATCACAATCCTCATAATAATTGGGTAAAATTTTTACCTTTTTAAAGCCAAATTTTTCATATAAATGTATAGCTTTATTATCACTTCTTACTTCAAGTCTTAAAGTTTTAAATTCTAGAGTTAAAAACTCAAGCATAGCTGAACCAACACCTAAATTTCTAGCTTTTTTACTAACTGCGATTGAGTAAATTCTAGGAATTTTAAGATATGAAAATACCAAACAATATCCTAAAATTTCCCTTTTTTTTAAAATAGATTTATCGCTTTCTAGCTCATAAACATATAAAAAATTTCTTTTTATATGATAGTAAAATGAAGCCTTACTTAGCTTAAACTCATTAAAGCTTTCATTTTCTATCTCTAAAAGTGCTTTTATATCGCTATTAGTTGCTTTTCTTATCATTTTATTTTTGATAAATTGAGTATTTTATTTCGAGTTTGTGAGGGCGATAACTCATCTTTACTTTTTTAAGATTTTCAAAGCCCATATCATCTCCGACATTTATAAGATCACATTCAAAATGTTCTTTTAAAACTTTAGAAAACTCCCTAAATATAAATTGCGCGCAACCTAAAACTTCAAAATCTGTTTTTTCTATTATCACGCTTGCAACACCTTCATTTATTTTTTCGCCAACTGTAAAGCCTTTTAAAACGCCATCAATATACAAAACTATGCCTATTAATTCAAGTTCTTTATAGTGATTTAGCATTCTTTTTATTGCTGCTTGCTCTTGATAAATTCCTTCCATAAACTCACCATTTGAAACGCTTGGCATATATTTTATACGTTCTTGTGCCCATAAATTTGTAAGATTTAAAATATCGTTTTTATGTTTTTCAACGCTTAATGGAAAAACTTCAAAATTTGGATATGTTTTTTTAAATTTGTTTATTTCAGTTCGTTTTGTATGGTAGGCATTTCCTTTTAGTTCTATCAAATCATCACTTTTATAGATATAATCTGCAAGTTTTTTTTCAAAAATAAAATCTTCAAAAACATCGAAAATATCGGCTGTTTCATCTAAAGATTTTGCAAATTTATCAAGCACGCATTCAGCAACATAGTCAATATGAGAAAAAAACTTAGAAGAGTTGTTTTGATTCATAATTTCAAAACATTTTAAAATAGCATTTTTAAGATTTTTAAGTTTTCCAATTGGTGGTAAAAGCATACTAAGTTCAGTTCCAGTCATTACAAAAAGACAAAAACTATCTTCGATAATTGCGTAAAATCCACTTACATTTGATAACCAAATGTAATTTGCAGCAAAGGTATAATCGCTTATATCAACTTCTAAATCCTCACCTAGAGTAAGAAGATACTTTTCCATAATAGGTTTTGTGTCGATAGTAAATTTATGAAAATCAACACCATTTATTTTAAATTCCAAAACTTTTCCTTTTAATGAAATAATTTTGGGATTATACTCCAAATTTTTAGAAAAAGGTTATTTTTTAAAATAAAATCGATCTATATAAAAAAACCATAAAAATAAAATTATGCTGAAAATAAAACTCATTAAAAATGCTAAATTTGAAGAGTTGGATGAGAATAAAATAAGTATAAATTTAATCAAGTAAGGATTTACAAATTGTCCTAAATATAAAAATATACTCATTAAGCTCATTGCAATTGCCATATTTTCTTTTTTTACATAAATACTTACTCTTGACATTATAAATGGCATTAAAAAACCATGCCCAAGACCAACAAGAAAAAGTCCTAAAAATACAAAATTTAAATTTGATGCCAGAAATTGCATTAAAAATCCAGTTCCAAAAAGTGCACCAAAAATAAACTTACAATATTGCTTAAATGTTTTTAATATTTTAGCAAAAAATACTCCTACTAAAATAACAAAAAAATGTTGAAGACCCATAAGAAGTCCAATATATTTTGGCTCTACAAAACCTTTTTCAAGTATGTTTATTGAAAAATTTGTAGGAAAAGAATAAAAAGTTAGCATAGCTAAAAAAACAGCTATACAAAATGGATAAATTTGTTTTAAAACCTCTAAATTTGTAGTTTTATTTTTATTTTGTCTAAGCATAACGGTTGGCAAAAACAAAACTACAAAAACCATAACAAAAACACCTAAAAAATAGATGTAAAAGCTATAATTCCAAGAAATAGCAGCAAGATAGGCTGAAAGTGGTGCTGCTATTAACCCCATAAGGCTTGACATCGCTGATGATAAACCTAGGAGTTTTACTTTGTCTTTATCATCGTATAAAAAACCAATAAGTCCGTTTGTAAGTGGCTGGATAAAACCAACACCAATTCCTAAAATTGCTCTTAAAAATAAAATTATCCAAATATTATCAAAAAATGATGCTCCAACTCCACCTATTATATAAAGACAAAGTCCTAAAATAGCTATATTTTTAGCATTTAAGTATTTGGTTAAAAAGCCAAATAAAAATGCACTAAAAATAATAAAAATACTATGAATTGAAACTATTTGTGATACTAAAATTTTACTAGTTTCATTAAAATGCTCACTTATCATCCCAAGTGCTGGAGCTATTGCAGCACCAGCCATAATTGTTGTAAGAGATAGTGTCAGTATTGTAAAACTTATAAATTTTGAAACTTTTTTATCCATTTTTACTTATTTTTTTAAAGAGTTATAACTACAAAAATCTTTAAATTTAAAGGTGTTTTATCATCAAAAAATGAAATTTCATAAAGCATATCCTTGTAGCATGAACTAAAAATTAACTCACCTTCGTAAATTTCATCTTTTTTTATAAAATTTGCCTTTATGGTTCCCATATTCATATTTACGCCTTTTATTTTGGCGTTTAAATTTGTAAAATTTCCTTCTAAATTTAAAATTTTTAAAGTGTTTGGAGTCATTGCACGAACTGGTTTATTGGAAAATGAAAATAAAACTTGCTTATTTTGATATGAAATTTCACAATTTTCTATATTTAGATAGCAGTCCAGGTTAAATTCAGTTTTTATATCTTTTTCTTTTTTATTAAAAGTTAATAAAAATAAAGCCACAACTGTAAATAAAATAGTAAAAATAACTAGTTTTTTTTTCATTTTTTTCCTTAAAAGCTAGATTATATCAAAATATTTTTCAAGTTTATTAAAACTCTTTTTCTATAACGCTTTTTGGAGTAAGTCCTAAAAACCTTTTTTTATTGTCTTTGTTGTATATGAAAGTTGCAGGAACGCCGCTTATCCCACCAACTGCATTTGATAAAAACAAAACGCTATCTTTATCAAAAATAAGTGGAAAATTAATATCTTTATCTTTTGCAAAATTTAAAGCATCATTGATATCTTTTGCATCTCCAAGCACAACTATGAAGTTAAATTTACTGTTTTTTAAGTATTTAAGTTGCTCCTTGCAAGCACCACACTCTTTTGTTATAAAAATAAGACCAAAACTATCATGATTTGTAAGAGTAAGTTCGCTGTTTTTAAATTTAAAATAAAATGGTTCTTTTGAATTTAATGCTAAAATTCCATCATCACAGCCACAAATAAACAATATTATAAAAAATAAGATAATTTTGCTTTTAAATTTTTCCAACCAATATCTCCATAAATTTTATCTTTTATAGTGCCATTTTTATCTATTATAAAAATACTTGGAAGTGTTTTTACACCGTATCTATCAAAACTTATTTTAAGATCATCTTTTAAAACCACAATAGAAGAAAAACTCATCTCATCAATATAACTTTTTATAATCTTTTCATCATTTATTGAATTTATTGCATAAGCTTTAAAAACATCTGGATTTTGCTTTAAAAACTCATCTAAATTTGGAAGTATTTGTGTGCAGCTCAAACAGCCATATTGCCAAAATACAATTATTTTATTAAGATCACTTTGTTGATGAATTTTTACTTTTTTGCCATCTAGGGTTGTGGCTGAAATTTCAGGTGCCATACTTCCAATGTCTGCGCTTAAATCTTTTTGGCAACCTGATAAAATCAAGCTTAAAAAAAATAAATTTAAAAAAATATTAATTAATTTTTTCATCATTTATAAGTTTTCCATGCGATAAGGTTATCATTCTATCACCTTGTTTTCCTAAATTTGGGTTATGTGTTATTAAAATAATAGTTTTTCCATCTTTTTTTATTTTTTGAAAAAGCTCAAGCACTACACCTTCATTTTTTTCATCCAAGTTCCCAGTTGGCTCATCAGCTATTAAAATTTCAGGATTGTTTATCAAGGCCCTTGCAATACAAACTCTTTGTTGCTCACCACCACTTAATTGACTTGGCAAATGGGTAAATCTATGACCTAATCCAACCATATCAAGCATAGCTTTTGCATCTTGGGCTTCAACACTTGAATGATAATATTGAGCAAGCATAACATTTTCTAAAACGCTTAAATAAGGTATTAAATGAAATTGTTGAAAAATAAGTCCTATTGTTTCACGCCTTATTTTTAAATGCTCATTTTGAGATAAATTTGCAACATCTTTTCCTAGAAGCTCGTAAATACCGCTTGTTGGATTATCCATTAGTGATAAAATATTTATTAAAGTTGTTTTACCGCTTCCGCTTGGTCCCATTATGCTTAGCCATTGATTTTTTGGCACTTCAAAGCTTATATCCTCTAATGCATGAACATCTTTAAAGCTTTTAAATATATTTTTTAAACTTATTACATTTTCCATTTATTCTCCTTTAAGTGTATCCGCAAGATTGATTTTAATAGCTTTTTTTATTGGATAAAATGCTGCTATAAATGAACAAATTAGTGAAATTAAAACTGCAATTATAACTGATAAAATTCTAAAATCAATACTTGCTTTAAATATCATCATTCCTAAAATTTGAGCTAGAATATAACCACTAAATGCACCTAAAACTGCACTAAAAATAGTAATTATTGCTATCTCGGTTCCAAAAAGTTTTACAATATCTTTTTTTGTTGCACCAAGAGCCAAATTTAGAGCAATTTCTTTTTTTCTTGAGAAAATAATTGAACTAAGTGTTGTATTTACACTAGTTGAGCTGATTATTAAAATAACTAATCCAATTAATGCCATAAGTCCTTTTATCTTATCAAGCATCGCCCCTTCTGAGAGTGAAATTTGAGCTATTGGTTTTGCATTTATCAAATCATTGCTTAATTCTTTACTTAAATTTGAAATTTTATCAAAATTTAAATTTATAACTGCGTTTGCATAGTTTATAATCTTTTCCTCATCAAGAGCTTGAGCTACTGAAATATCTACAAACATAAGCTCATCACTTTCATCGCCACCGTAAAATATCCCTTTTACGATAACATTTTTAGAAACTAAGTTTTTAGGGTTTGTTATAGTGATGGTCTGGTTAATTTTAGCCTCCAAACTTTTTGCTAAATTTATGCCTAGAAAAGCTGAGTCTTGCGAAAAATCACTTAAATTCATACTTCCTTGTCTAACTTCTAAAAACGGTTTTGTCTTTTTAAGCCCTTGAAAATCAACTCCTGCGATGATTCCATTGCCAATGCCAAAACTATAATATCCATATAAATACGGTGTTATTCCCAAAAGTAAATTTTTATCTATTTTGTTAATAGTTTTTTCATAATCATCAAATTTTATATAATTTCCATTTTGTGGAGTTATAATAAAATTTGCTCCATATGCTTTTAATTCTTTACTCATTTTTGTGTCAATATCAAAATAAATACCTAAAAACCCAGAACTTACAGAAGTTCCAATAAAAATAGCTATAAAAATAACAAAAACTCTTTTACTTCCAACTTTTAAGCTTTTAAAAATAGAGCTTAGAAAAAATTTATTATTTTCTTCCATATAGAACCTCCGCTGGAAGTAGATTTATAACATTTCTCATAGGCAAAAGTGATCCAATAAGTGCTATTAAAATAGCAAAAAATAAAGTTATTGGTATGACTATAAAAGATATGCTTATAAAATGTGAAAAAATAAAATATGAAATAATCTCTGAAACTAAATATCCAAAAGCAACGCCAATTAAAGATGATATCATAGCAACAAAAACGCTTCCAAGTGCAAAATTTAAATAAATTTGAAAATTGTTTGCACCAAGAGCTTTTAAAAGTCCTATTTCTTTAGTTCTTCTATAAATTTCAGATGTCATGAGTGATGAAATTGCTATGCTTGAAACAATTAGTGAAATAAGACTTACTACAAGCATTAGGGCTTGAATTTTTGTCACAACACTACTTTCAGCATCGCTTATTTGAGTTTGTGCTTTTGCATCTGCACCTTTTAAATCTTCGCTTATTTGGTATGCAATTGAGCTTACATAAGCTGTGCAATACCATAAATCATACTCTACTTGATCTAGACTATCAAGGTTTTTTCTAGCTTTTAGAGCAAGGTCATTTTCAGGTATTGTAAGAGCTGATACTTCAACTTTTTCAACTTTATCTTGCAAATTTAAAAGCTCTTGAGTAAATTTTAAAGAGGTGATAAATTTATTGGAAAATTCTCCACCAAATTCTAAAAGTCCAACCACTTTTAATTTATAATTTTCTATATTTATTTCATCATTTAGTTTAATATTTTGCTTTGTGGCCAAATCACTTCCAACTAAAACCTCATCTAAACTATCATCTTTTGGAAATCTACCGTCAATTTTAAAAAATGGATAAATCGTTTTTATACCAGTTGTAAAGTCTTCTTCATCAGTAACTTTTACATTTTTATCAAAATAGGTTCCAACTATGTTTTTTCCATCAATTGTAGCTGTTAAAAATGGCGCAAAGCCGATTATATTGTTTCTCCAAAAAATTTCTTTAATAGCATGGAGGTTGCTTTCACTTATATAGTTTTCATTTTTTAAGGGTTGAAATTTTTTATCGCCAACATCTATACTTAAAGAGTTACCTTTTGGTAAAACTAATATATTTGAGCCATAGCTTCTTAATTCTTTTGATACAACATTTCCAATGCTTAAAGTAATATTTAACATTGAAGAGATAAGCAAAGTGGTTAAAAATATAGTTAAAAATGAAAGGAATTTCATATCACCTCTAATAGATGATAAAATTATTTTAAAAATCATTTTTAACCTCCTTGTACCCTTCTATTCTAAAATTTGCTTTTGTGAGTTTTTTAACATATTTTTCAGGATTTTTTAAAAATTCTTTTTTGTTTTCTTCACTTTCAAAGAAATAAGTTTTATCCCCATAAACATAGTTAAATTTTGCTTTTAGATTTATAATTTTATTTTTGCTTACTGGATCAGTTACTAATTTTTGTCTTACTTCGCTAAAATAGTTTGCTCCAAGCATAATTTCGCTGAATGGAATTATCAATTTATTGTTTTCTATTTTAAAATTAAAAGGTATCGGGTTACATCCTCCCATTTTTCCAACTGATGGAAGGAAAATCCTAACATTGCAAGCAACACATATAAGCTCATCACCTCTTTTTACATATCCTTTATCACCACATATCATACAACTATCAAAAACCGCAGTTGGTACTAGTCTATCAGGATATTTATTTATCAAAAAAAATCTTATTGTTTTTCCATCATCACTTATATAAGCATAGCGGTGGAGTTTGTTATCTTTTAGCTCATTTATGTCAAAAGAAAACTCATCATTTTCATTAGGCTCAATTATAGTAGGCTCATCTATCATAAGGGGTCTTGAAGCGTGTAAATCATAATAAAGTAATGTTGTTAAAGCTATAATTGATGATAAGATTATGGAAAAAAAGTTTGTTTTTATAGAGTTATTATAAGCTTTTTCTTTTCTAAATTTTATATCTAAAATTTTAGTTTTTTTACTATTTTTTATAAATTTAAAAAAAGTTAAAATCCCAAATAAAATAAAAACTGCTATATAAAAATAACAAAATGATTTTTCATAATGAAGTGATTTAGCAACAAAGGAAAGAATATTGGTATCGGTTTCTATAACATTTTTTCTCATTAATATGAGCAAAACTTCAGATATAAAATATGATAAATTTATTATTATAAAAATAATTCCAACTGGTATTAAAAAAGCCTTTTTGTTGATATTTTTTCTGCTAAATTTAAAACAAAAATAAAACACAAAGAAAAATACTATCCCAAGAAGAATAAAACCTAAGTTTTTAATCCCAAGGCTATCAAGTAAAGTATTATCAAATATTGCATATCCGTTGCTTATATAAAAATATTTAACACCAAAACCAAAAGTAATCAAAAACAGAACTATAAATTTAATAAATTTAGGAATCTTAAAGAGTAAAATAGGGCTTATTATAAATAAAAAAGCTAACATTGAATTTGTAAATAAATACAAATTTCTTAATCCATATGGATATTTTAATGCAATGAAATATGCAAAATATCCAAAAACAAAAGCACTAAAAACTAAGCTTACTAAATTTATAAGTTTTTCTTTTAAGTAAAAAAGTGTTATAAAAAAAACTAATGGTAAAAAAGCATCCAATATGTGAACAAAAAATATACTCATAAAACCTCTTTTCTAAGGGGTTTTTACCCCCTTAGTTTATTTATCAGGTGTACCTGTGTATTTAAAGTTATATTTAACTGTAAAAGGTTCAAACCATTTACCAACGCCAGTTTCTTCATCAACATGGCGACCAAAACCTTGTTTTTCAGGGTTTTGAATTGCATAAACTAACTCATAATTTCCAATTCCGCCATCCATTTTTATATTTGCACCATAGTGAGGACCATCATCAGCAACCATTGGCATAAGGGTTCCTTTTTTAACTTTACCATTATCCAAATTTGTTAATTGATAAGCAATTGTTAAATAAGGCATCCAAAAACCTTCAGGAAAGCCATTAGGATTGCCTTTAAGAGCGTGAATATCGGCTTCAAGGTGGATATCTGCTAGACTTGCTGCAAGATCAATTCCACGTGGTTCCATTTCAATTGGCTGTAGGTAAACAGCAGCTATCTCCATGCCGTGCATTTCAATAGGATCTCCGATTGGAACTTCACCACCAAATGCTAAACTTGTTAAAACCGCACTGCTTAGTGCAACACTTAATAAACTTTTTCTCATTTTGTCTTCTCCTTTTTTTGAAGTTTATTTGTTATTAAAATACCTATTATTAATATTATTAGAACCAAAAATTGTGGAATTAATGTTTCGTAATAAGGATAAACACCAAGCCAAGTTATTGGTTTAAACTCTTGAGTAATTAGTGTAGGGGTTATAATCTTTCCCTCAACTAGTTCTGCTATACCTTTTCCAGTAAATACAAAACACATATAAAATATAACATATGAAGTTACTTTAAAAAATAGTTTTATAGGAATCCTTACTGCTCCTGCTTTTAATAAGAAATATAGTGCAATTAAAACTATCATAGCAATACCAAGTCCTGCAAAAATAGCACTAAAATCAGCACTTGTTGAAGCGTCAAATAAAAGTGCTTGATAAAATAAAACTGTCTCAGCACCTTCTCTAAATACAGCCAAAAATACTGTTATCCATAGTGTTTTTGCTGAATTTTTGCTTATCGCATCCATTGCCCCTGTTTTTAAGGCATTTGCCCATTTTTTATCTCTTGCCTTGTGAAGCATCCAAAACCCTACATAAATTAGCAATACAACTGCTATTAAAAATGTAATTCCTTCTAATAGTTCTCTAAATTGTCCAGCATAAGCTCTAAAAAAGTAATATATTAAAAATGCAGTTACGAAGCTTAAAAAGACACCTGTAAATAAAGCAGAGTATGCTATATTAAGCCTATTTTTATTTCCGCTTTGAATTAGATATGAAACAATTGCAACTACGATAATTAGTGCTTCAAGTCCTTCTCTTAATAAAATTCCAAATGCTGCTAAAAATAAGAATAAAGGTGATGTATTGTTAACTTTATCAAGAGAGCCGACTAATAATGTGTTTAGTTTATCAAAATTTTCTTTTAGTTCTTTTTTGTCTGCTCCACTTTTTATAAGTGCAACGCCATGAGTAAATAAACTTTCTATATTTAATTTTAATGTGCTATCAACTGCTCCTATTTTATTTTCCATGCCAGATGCTTCAAAAATATCTAAATAAGTACTTTGAAGCTCGTCAATTAAAGCCTCTTTAGGCATTTTATCATAGTTTTTTAGAATATTATCAATTGCAAGTTTTATATCATCTGCAACTTTTGAATAATCTTTATTTTTAAGTTCATCTTCGTTAAATCCACTGACTTTAATATCTGCTATTTTTTCTTCAGGTATTAAAAGCATAGCATCAAAAAGAGTATCTTTAATATTTTCAAATTTTTCTCTAATGTCGTGTTCTGTTAGATTTTCATCATCTAAAGATCTAATTACGTTTCTTAAAGCTTGTTGAATTTGTTGATCTGTTTTTGGTTTAGTAAAATTTGAGATAGCAATTTCAAGCTTTGTGTTTCTGTAATCATCAAATAATGCTTTGTTTATAAGGCTTTTTGTTTCAAGTAAATTTTTATTTCTAAATGCAATAGCCGCCTCATCAAGCTTTAATGAAAATTCATCATGTAAAGATTGTAGTTTAGGATTTAGGGCTGAAGCTGCTTGTAGATTAGCTACAACTTCATCATTAGAGGTTGGCGCGGTTATATCATCTTCATTTAAATTTGATGTTTTTTTATCTGTATTTTGTGTTATTGTTTGAATATTTTCATCTTTTATTTCATTTTTATCTAGCACATTATTTGAATTATTGCTTTCTCCTAAAAGCATTGCAAATATATCATCTGCCTCTGCTTCTCTTTTAGCATTTGCTTCTATTGATGATTTTATAGCTGCTTCTTTATCGTAGTTTAAGTCACTTGCTTCAGCTTTTAGTCTAAAGCCATCTTGAATAATTGGAGTAACTTCATCAAGATCAAAATAAAGCCCATCAATCAAAGCTTTTATTTTATTTATATCAGCACTATCTTTATAATATCTTCTTAAATTTGTAAATTTTCTTTCCATTGAAATGGCTTTGCGACCAACATTTCTACCTATTGTGCCTTCCATATTTTCAAAATGTTGAAAATATGCATCTTCGACAAGTTTTTTTGCTTTTAGGTTATCGCCATTTTCATAAATGTCAATACTTTGGTCTATTAGGCCTTTGATGATTTCTGTTTCTTTAAAATAATCATCAACTCTTGCAAAGCAAAGTGAGATAATAAGTGTAAAAATAGTTAGAATTATTCTCATAAAGTCCTCATTTTGATTGATAGTTAAAATCATTAAAAAATAATTTATGAGTATGTTACTATTTTTTACTTTAAAGTTTTATTAAAAAAAACTGTTATTTTAAATTAAATTGCAGTAAGTCCGTATAAAAATACAACTAAAATTATAAGTGGAAGTATAAATTTAACATAATAAAACCAAATTTTTATAAATGGGTTTTTAAGTTTTCCTTCATTGCTTATTTCATATACTGCTTCATCTTTCATAACCCAACCAACATAAATACAGCATAAAAAAGCAGTTATAACAAAAAAGAAATTTGCACTTATCATGTCAAAAGCATCAAAAATATTTCGCCCTAAAATTTTTATATCTTCAAATGGTCCATAAGCTAAGATTGATGGGAGATTTCCAAAAATAAATATAAAAAAAAGTGTCAAAGCAGTAGCTTTTTTAGTTGAAAAATTAAATTTTTCTTCTAAAACCTGAATTATTACTTGATAAATTGTAAGTGAAGTTGTGAGTGCAGCTACCAAAAGTATTAAAAAAAATACAATGGCGAGCAAATTTCCAAATGGGATATGCGAAAAAGCAACTGGCAACGTTACAAAAACAAGACTTGGGCCACTATCTGGTGAAAGCCCTGCTGTAAAAATAGCAGGAAATATCATAAATCCGGCCATTATTGCAATTACAGTATTTACAACTCCTGTGATAGTTGCTGTTTGTATCAAATTCTCATCTTTTGAAAGATAGCTTGATAATGTTATCATAACGCCAAATCCAAGCGAAAGAGCAAAGAAAACTTGCCCTAAAACATTTATTAATAATTTTGCATCAATTTTAGAAAAATCAACACTTAAATAAAAATTAATTCCCTCTTCAAAGCCACTTAAAAAAATATTTCCTATAATTACAGTTATAAAGCATAAAAATAAAAATGGCATTAAAAATTTAACATATTTTTCAATTCCATCAATTATACCTTTTTTTAAAATATACCAGTTTATTAAAACAAATATAAAAGTATAAACCGCTATCATAAATGGACTTTTTTCTATATGATTTATATAAAAATTTTCTGTGTATTCTTTTGAGGTTATTGCAGTTCCTAAGTCAAAATTTCCACCTAATATATTTGCTATATATGCACTTACCCATCCACCTAAAACCATATAGTACGCAAGTATTCCAAAAGCCCCCAATAGTGCTAAATATCCTGTAATTTTCCAAAATTTGCTTTTTGAAAATGCATCTACGCTATTTTTCATAGCATTTCTACCAATTACATTTTCAACCAAAATCATAGGAATTCCAAGAACAATCATCGCTAAACAAAAAAGTAGCACATAAGCTCCACCCCCATTTTCTCCAACTAAATACGGAAATCTCCAAGTACAGCCAAATCCGATAGTTGCACCAGCAGCAGTTAAAATATAAGTAAGTTTATTGCTCCAAAGTTTTTTATTTTGCATGAAAATCCTAAATTCTGTTTTAAAAGATTACGATTATATCTTAAATTTAATTTTAAAAAGATAAAATTTATAAAATTCTACATTAAATTTCTATCTCAATGCCAACAGGACAGTGATCACTTCCATAAATTTCATTCATTATAAAGGCATTTTTTAATTTATCTTTTAGGCTATTGCTTATAAAAAAGTAATCAATTCTCCAACCAGCGTTATTTGCCCTTGCGTTAAATCTATAAGTCCACCAAGAGTATTTTATATCTTTGGGGTTTAAAAATCTATAAGTATCTATAAAACCACTTTTTATAAGTTTATCAATCCAAGCTCTTTCAATATCCAAAAATCCGCTCCTTTGAGAGTTTGCTTTTGGGTTTTTAAGATCGATTTCTTTGTGAGCTGTATTTACATCGCCACAAATTATTATATCTTTTCCTTCATTTTTCAAATTTACAATGTAGTTTAAAAAATCATCATAAAATTTCATCTTATAATTAAGTCTTTCATCATCTTTTTGTCCATTTGGAAAGTAGATGTTAAACAGTACTACATTTTTAAAGCGGTGTTCTAAAACTCTTCCCTCATCATCATTGTTAAAAAGAGATTTAAAACACTCTGTATCAAAATTTGAAAGACTCATAACACCTGAATATCCGCTTCTTTTTGCAGGGTTTAAATTTATCTCTTTAAATGGTAAGTTGTAAATTTCAGCTGGGATTTGCTCTTGATCTGCTTTTACTTCTTGAAGAGCTAAAAAATCAGGCTTTATATCCTCTATCCAAGCAAAAGCATCTTTATTTACAGCTGCCCTTATGCCGTTTATATTCCAAGAAATTAGTTTCAAAATTTTTCCTTTTTAAAGCATTATAGTTAAAAATTTATAAAACAAAACTTTTAAATTTAAAAAGAGACAAATTTTAGCTAAATTTAGGTAAAATAGCTTTCATACTTTTACAAGTAAGGAAAAATATGAAGTTTTCAAGGCTTAACCTTTTTTTTGGTGGAATTTTTGCCTTATCGTGCTGGTTTTTTATAGTTTGGGGATATGAATTTGTAGGCTCTACAAATACAATAATTTTTTTATGTGCTTCGATATTTGGTCTTTTTATGGCTTTTAATATCGGTGGAAATGATGTTGCAAACTCTTTTGGAACAAGCGTTGGAGCAGGGACTTTAACTCTAACTCAAGCTCTTTTAATAGCCGCTGTTTTTGAAGTAAGTGGAGCTGTTTTAGCAGGGGCAAATGTAACTGACACAATTAGAAGTGGCATAGTGGATTTAAATAGTTTATCAGCCTCACCGATGGATTTTGTTTATATAATGATAAGTGCTTTATTTTCAGCTTCTATTTGGATATTTCTAGCTACGAAAAAAGGTTGGCCAGTTTCTACAACTCACGCGATAGTTGGAGCGATAGTTGGAGCTAGCTTAACACTTGGCTTTATGCTTGATGTAAAAGAAATTTCTGTTTTATCTCTTGTAAAATGGTCAAAAATAGGCTCAATTGTAGTATCTTGGTTTTTATCTCCTGTGCTTGGAGGAGTTTGTTCTTTTGTGCTTTATAAGTCTGTTAAAAAATATATTTTAAACTATAATGCTATTGCTGAGCTAAAAATAGAAAAAATTAAAAAAAAGAAAAAAGAGCTAAAAAAAATACATAAAAAAATTTTTGATGAACTTAGTGAGGCTGAAAAAGTTAAATTTACAGAAGCTATGAATATGGATATTTTCACTATGAAAGATCCAAATTTTGATCCAAATGATTTAGATACTGAGTATTTTAAAAAAATACACGAACTTGACGCAAAAAAAGAGTCTTTAAAATCTCATCAAGCACTTGAAATGGGAATTCCTGCAATTGCCGCTTTTGGAGTTGGAGTTGTATCAAGTATGTTTATATTTAAAGGACTTAAAAATTTAGAGTTAGGTCTTTCAAATTTGCAAAATTACCTAATAATAGCGATGATTAGTGCAGCAACTTGGATGGCGATGTTTATCTTTGCAAAAACTTTAAGAAGGTCTGATTTGTCAAAATCAACTTTTTTAATGTTTTCCTGGCTTCAAGTTTTTACTGCTGCTGGATTTGCATTTTCACATGGCTCAAACGATATTGCAAATGCCGTTGGACCATTTGCTGCAATAATTGATACTTTGGCAAATAACACTATAAATCCAACTGCTGAGATTCCGCCAATCATAATGGCAACTTTTGGAGTTGCTTTAGTAACTGGACTTTGGTTTATGGGAAAAGAGGTTATTAAAACAGTTGGAACAAGCTTAACGACAATTCATCCAGCATCTGGTTTTTGTGCTGAACTAGCCGCAGCAAGTGTTGTCATGAGTGCATCGATTTTAGGACTTCCTGTCTCATCAACTCATATTTTAGTTGGAGCAGTTTTAGGAATTGGCGTAGTAAATGCACAAGCAAATTGGGCATTAATGAAGCCAATTGCATTAACTTGGGTTATAACCCTGCCAGCAGCAGCTTTTATAAGCTCAGTTGGATTTGTGATATTAAAGATTGTATTTTAAAATTTTAAATATATTTAAAAAACATTTTTTAAAGCCTTATATAATGATAAATATTTTTAAGGAAAGGATTTTTAATGAAAAAAATTTTACTAACACTTATTAGTGCATTTTTAGTTTTCACGACTTTTAGTTTTGCCTCTGAGACAGAAAACAAAACCTTAAAAGTTCACCCATTTACAGGAGCTTTGGGAAGTGTTTCAAATATTTTGGAATTTGATAATTTTTTAATTTTGATCGACCCGCAAGAAACATATAAATCAACAAAAGCTTTAAATTCTTATATAAAAACTTTAGATAAGCCTTTAAAAGCTGTGATTTTAGCAACCCATCCAATAGCCGATAATAGCTACGATGGTTTAAAAATTTATGGTTTTGAAGCTTTAGATGAGTTTGTAAAAAGCGGAAAAATTTCATTTTTCATAGATTTATTCGAACAAAGTGCTGGTGAGGATATGATAAAATCAGCAATTACTTCAACCAATCTTTTAAAAGATGGAGAAAATGAAATTGAAGGAATTAAAGTAGATATTAAAACAAATAAAGAGGGCTTCCCACCTGAGATAGATATTGATTTTAAAGATTTTGGGGTTTATTTTACACATTTAGCTGCAAATGACTCTCATCTTTTAATTCACAGCAAAGATGAAGTAAAATCACTTCTTAAAAAATGGAAAAAACTAAGAAAATATAGCCTAGTTTTATCATCACACTTATTGCCAATTGATCAAAATGGAGTTGAATTTACTATTTCATATCTTGAAAAAACAAAAGAAATTTTAAATGTTGCCAAAAATAAAGATGAGTTTGTAAATCTAATGAAAGAAGCTTATCCGAATGCCAACATGGAAACTTTTTTATATATGAGTGCAGATTCTATTTTTAAATAAAACTTATAAATTTAGGGCAAAATTATGCCCTAAATTTATATCTAATATTAAAAAACTTCACTTAAATTATTTAATTTTAAAAACACATTAAATTTAATTATGAAGTAAAAATGTGAATTTTATAACTTTTAATAAATAAGAAAATAAATTTGGTTCTTAAAAATGGAAATTGATGAATAATGGGCTAAAAATAATGAAATTTTGTAAAAAATAGCGTAAAAATATCATCATACCTTTATCAGCTGCTAATAAGAATCGAACTAATACCTAATTTCAAAATAGTCTTAAAATTTTGATTAATAAAGAGCATTTTGGATATATAAAGTCAGTAAAAAAATTTGAAGCAGTTTAAAATTTGTTTTTTATAATTTTAAGACAAAAGGTTAATAAATTGTCTTTGAGCCACCTCTACGACAGCTAAAGCTTTGCTAAAGGCTAACGATTTCATTATAATTACATTGGTTTACTATCTGTTTTATGGTATGATTTCAAACAAAAATAAAAAATGTAAAAGTTTTGATTTTAGTGGTCTATACAGCCCTATTTATATTGTTTATGGTAAATATATAATTATAAAAATCGGTGAAATTTGTTTAAAAAATAACTCTTTGGCTCTCTAGTGATGAGACACACATAGATATTGCAATGAGTGGTTATAAACACACTATATTTACTGCCTTGAATAAAATTTATTAAAGTTCAAATAAGTATTTCAATATCGTAGGGTTACAGTACTCAAATATTATTATCGAAAATAAAAAAAGTTAATAGATGAATTTAATCAAGAACTTGATAAAGTTGGATATAGCTCTTTAAATATCTTTGAATGCTTTAATACTTTCATTTAAAACATTAAATAAAATTTAAAAATACTATGAAAATCGTTGATTTGTCTGATAAATTTAAATATGATTATAGGGTTTTTGACATATTGTAAAATTTAGAGCTTAAACTCTAAATTTTACAAATTTATCAACTAAAATCTTGCTCCGATTGTAAATTCAAAGCTGTTTGTACTATCATAGTCTTCTTTATTAAGTGGTTTTACCCAGAAAAGTTGTAGTGGTCCAACAGGTGTTCTCCACTCAATTCCAGCTCCAGCGCTATATCTTTTTGACTCACTCCAGCTATCATCACCTATCATTCCATAATCAAAAAATGTTACAAAACGCATATTTATACGATCAATTAAAGGCATGCTTAACTCAAACGAGTTATTAAAGCTTTGCTTTCCACCTGTTTCTATGTAATTACAATGTGTATTATCAAGACAAATTTTCCTTTTTGGAATACTTCTTCCATCATATCCTCTAACAGAACGCATTCCACCTAAAAATAGCTTTTTATTGACCGGTAGGTTTTTATCATCGAAGAAATATCCAGCACCTGCTTTATATCTAAATATTAAATCCCAATCGATATAATCTTTCATTCCAAAGTACCAATTAAAATTCGCATTGCCTTTTAAATACTCTATATCTCCACCAAGGCCTGAGTAATCAAGTGAGGCACTAGCTATAATACCACTTCTTGGCAAGTAGTAATCATCTGTATTGTTAAACACAATTGATGGAATAAGTGAGCTTTTTATATTGCTTCCATTTTGATAACCAGCTTTTTTATAGTAAGCATTTAAACCATTTATTTTTGATTTTTCAATCTCATAAGTTAAATATGCACTTGTATATCTTCCAAGCTTTCTACCAATTGTCGCACTTGCTCCATAAGCTTTTTCTTCATAGTCATCCCAGTCCCAATCTCTTGCATAAATTTGACCACTTAGACTATATTCTGAGTTGTAAATTCTAGGATTTGTAAAGCCAATTGCTCCACTTAGTTGATCATCACTTTTTTCAGCACTTACATAACCACTTATTCCACTACCAAATATATTTTTTTCAGAAACTGACGCACTTAGTAAAAGACCATCTCCACTTCCATATCCAATACCACCTGTTATGCTTCCAGTAGGGGCTTCTTTAACATCTATATTTAAGTCTATTTCATTATCATTTACAACATTTTCAGTTATTTGGACATCATCAAAATATCCAGTTCTTCTAAGTGAATTTTTAGAATCAACCAAATCAGTTCTGTTATAAAGCTCACCCTCTGTTAGATACATCTCTCTTCTTACAACCGAATCAGCAGTTTTTTCATTACCTGAAATTGTTACATTTCTTACATAAATTTGAGCATGAGGTTTAATGATATAATTTATTTTAACAGTATTATTTTCATTATCAGGTTTTAAATCAGGATTAACCTCAACATAGGCATATCCCTTGTCTGCAACCAAATTTTCAAGTTTTGCAATATCTCTTCTTATCCAATCAGCATTAAATCTCTTACCGCTTCTTAATTTTAAATCTTTAATAATTTTTTTTGTATCAAGCTCTAAGTATTGTGGTGCTTCGATTGAAATTTCACTAACTTTAAATCTTTCTCCCTCTGTTATGTAGTAGGTAAGATCGGCGGTATAATTACTCATATATGTATTTACAAAAGGAGCTGAAACAGTGGCGTTTAAATAGCCTTTTTTCATGTATTCATTTTGTATTCTAGCTGGATCATTTGGAAGATCTGCAGTTTTTAACTTGCCATCATCAAAGCCCCACATCCAGCCAAATGTCTCTCTTTGTTTATTTGAAATTGCAGGTCTTATATCTGAGTACTTAAGCTTCTTAGCGCCAACCAAATTTACATTTTTTATTGTGATTTTTTCGCCTCTATTTACTATAACTGTTAAATGAAGCGAGCTTTTGTCTTCATCTAAAAACTCCTCTTCTATCTCAACAACAGTATCAAAATAACCCTTTACTTCATAAAACTGTCTTACTCTTTCTTTTACTTGATTTAGAGCAACTTTATCATAAGTTTGACCAAGTTTTAAGCCAATTATTTGTTCCATTGCGGTTCTATCGTTTGTAACAACACCTTCAATATCAAGTTTTGAAATAATAGGCTTTTCTTTTACATGAACAATCAAATTTCCGTTATTTTCAGTGATATAAACATCATCAAAATAGCCTTGATTAAAAAGATTTGTAATGGCTTTGTTTGTGTTATAGCCTGTGATAGTATCTCCTATTTTAAGACCTGATATGTTTTGTGCAACTAATGGTGAAATTTGTTTTAAACCCTCGAAATTTACAGACTTTATAGCTGTTGCGCCAAAAGCCAAATTTGCCAAAAACAGTGCTAGATATGTAGTTTTTTTCATTTGCTAACCTAAAAATAAATATTTTGGCGGTATAATAGCATAATTAAAATAAAATTTTAGTGAAAATAAGGAAATTTATGAAAATTGGTATTATTGGTTTAGGATTAATAGGAGGCTCGGTTGGACTTTGCCTAAAGGATATGAAATTAATAGATAGGGTTTATGGAAGTGATATAAGCAAAGAAAATGAGAGTCTTGCTCTAAATTTAGGACTTGTTGATGAGATAATAACTTTTGATAAAATGAAAGAAATTTGCGATGTTATATTTTTAGCAATTCCAGTTGAGGCAATAGTTAAAACCTTACAAAATTTAAAAGATATTAAAAATACCACAACGATAATTGAGCTAGGAAGTACAAAAGAAAAGATAATTTCTTCTTGTCCAAAAGAAATAAGGGCAAATTTAGTGGCTGCTCATCCTATGGCTGGAACTGAAAATTCAGGTCCAAAAGCTGCATTCAAAACACTTTTGCAAAAAGCTGTTGTGGTTATTTGCAATGATGATGATACGGCAAATTTACATGCAAAAAGAGCTATTGAAATTTTTTCTTACGCTGGCATGAAGATAGTTTTTATGGATGCTAAAAAGCATGATCATCATGTTGCTTTGATTTCGCATTTACCACATGTTATAAGCTATTCGTTGGTAAATAGTGTTTTAAAAGAAGAAAACAAAAGAAATATCATAAATTTAGCTGGAGGAAGCTTTTCAGATGTTAGTCGTATCGCAAAATCTTCACCTGAAATGTGGAGTGATATTTTTAAACAAAATAAAGAAAATGTTTTAAATTCCATAAATTCTTTTAAAAAAGAACTTGATTTTTGTCAAAAATTAATAGAAGATGAAAAATGGCAAGAGCTTACAAGATGGCTATATGAGGCAAGAATTATAAGAGATTTCTTATAAATTAAAATTGAAATTTACCGTAAGTTTATCAGTCCAAAGTAAAATTAGGTAAGAGTTATAGAAATAATATAAATTTAAGGTGAGAGTTTGAGAAGAAGAAATTCAAGAGAAAGTGGCGGCTTTTTTGGAGCATTTTTTTTAGTAATTTTATTAGTTGTGTTAGGAATATTATATTTTATTTATTCATCTGAGATGTTTGAAAGAAATGTGCCAAAAGTTAGTTTAGGAGATAAAATTAATTGGAATTTAAAAACTCCAATTAATGTAAACATAACAGATGATACAGGCATAAAATCACTTAAAATTTCATTAAGTGATGGCAAACAAGTTATAAATTTAATGGATGAGACATTTGAACTTATTCAAAAAGAATTAAATTTAGCTATAAATTTGCCAAAAGGAACATTGCTTGATAGAAACGGAAATTTTAAATTAAATATTGAAGTAAAAGATGTAAGCAAATGGAAATTTGGAAATAAATTAAACAAAGAAATAGATGTTTTAGTAGATACAAAGCGACCAGATGTTTATATTTTAAATCAATCTTATAAAATTACAAAAGGTGGATCTGGCGCAGTTGTTTTTAAAGCTAGTGATGATAATTTAAATGAAGTTTATATTCAAACTAGTTTTGGTAAGAAATTTGAAGTGGTGCCATTTTACAAAGATGGATATTTTGTCTCAATTATAGCTTGGCCTGTTAATGAAAAAAAATTCACTGCTTACGTGGTTGCAACGGATAAAGCAGGAAATGAAAGCAAGGTAAGAATTAGATATTATTTGCAAGATAAAACTTATAAAACTTCTAAAATTTCACTAACTGATGAGTTTATAAACGGCAAGATAAGTGAGTTAGTTGGAATTTATGCAAAAGATCCAAGTATTTACGAAGGTATCGAGAAATTTAAATTTGTGAATGAAACTTTAAGAAATACAAATGAGGAGTTGATTTATTCAAAAACTGATAAAATTTTAGAAGAAAAAGTGGATGATTTTTTTATAAAACCATTTTATCCTCTTAAAAATGGAGCCGCAGTTGCAAGCTTTGGCGATCATAGATTTTATGTAAAAGATAATAAAGATGTAAGCCAGTCATGGCATTTAGGACTTGATTTAGCAAGTGTTGCAAATGCTCAAATCACAACAAGCAACCCAGCTGTTGTAGTTTTAAAAGCAGATAATGGAATTTATGGATTAAATTTAGTTTTATATCACGGGCTTGGACTTTATAGTATTTATGGGCATTGTAGTGCATCATCAGTAGAAGTTGGACAAAATATAAGCGAAGAAGAGGTTATAGCAAATACTGGAAGTTCTGGACTTGCATTTGGTGATCACTTGCACTTTGGTATGAGTGTTCAAGGAGTTGAGGTAAGACCAGAAGAGTGGATGGATAAAAAGTGGATGAAAGAAAACATTTTTCAAATTTTAGATAATGCAAAAAAACTTATTGATAATAAAAAATAAGTTTTATCATTTACTAATTTTAAGATATAATTAAACATTAAAAAATTATAAGGGGTATGTTTTGAAACAAACAACTATAAAAAAAAGAATTGAAGGCGTTGGTATTGGACTTCACAAAGGTGAGCCTATAAAAATTGCCTTAGAGCCTTTGGGTGAGGACTCAGGGATTATTTTTTATAGACAAGATGTAGGTGTAAGCATAAAAGCTGAACCAAAAAATGTTATAAACACCCAAATGGCAACTGTTATTGGAAATAGTAACGGCGTATATATTTCTACGATAGAGCATTTATTAAGCGCTATAAATAGCTATGGGATTGATAATATAAGAGTTGTTTTAGATGCAAATGAGCCACCTGTTATGGATGGAAGTTCTATTGGATTTTGTATGATGCTTGATGAGGCAGGTACAAAATCTTTGGATAAAAATAAAAATATAATGGTTATAAAAAAAGAAGTCACTGTCAAAAAAGGCGATAAATTTGTTTCTATAAAACCATCAAATAGTCCTAAATTTAACTATACTATTAAATTTAATCATCCAGCTATAGGCGAGCAAATTTATGAGTTTGAGTTTTCTAAACAAAATTATATTAAAGAAATAGCAAGAGCTAGGACTTTTGGATTTTTAAAGGATGTTCAAGCTTTAAGAGCTCAAAATTTAGCACTTGGTGGAAGTTTAGAAAATGCCGTTGTTTTAGATGATAGTGGTATTTTAAATCCTGGTGGATTAAGATTTGAAAATGAATTTGTAAGGCATAAAATTCTTGATGCAATTGGTGATTTAGCATTAATGGGAATGCCTATTTTGGGTGATTATACAGCGTATGCTGGAAGTCATGAATTAAACCATCTTTTAACTTTAGAAATTTTAAGTGATGCAAAAAACTATGAGATAGTAAATTTAAAAGATAAAGCTTTTGCGAAAGAATACTCAAAAGTTTTTGCATAATTAAGGATAAATTCATTAAACAAGTTGATATTTTAGTTCTTACATTATGCAAACCAGCTATTGTTGGTATCTATGAAAATGATGTTTTAATACAAAAGCTTAGTGGCGAAAATCCAGCGAGTGATTTTTTAATAGAGGCAATTGATTATATTTTAAAAAATTACAATTTAAAAAGCATAATTTATGCAAATGGACCAGGAAGTTTTATGGGCATAAAAGTTGCTTATGTTATTCTTAAAACTCTTAGTATAACTAGAGATTTACCATTTTATGCGGTAAACGGATTTGAATTAAATGGTAATTCGCCTATTAAAGCAAATAAAAATTTAAGCTTTGTTTTAAAAGAAAATGGTGAAATAATTTTGAAAAAAGTAGAAGCAAAAGAGTTTAAAATTCCTTCAAATTTATCCAAATTAAATAAAACAAATGATATACTTCCGAATTATATAATAGATGCAGTTTAGGTGAAAAATGAAGATAAAAGTTCCAGCAACTAGTGCGAATTTAGGTCCAGGCTTTGATGCGTTGGGACTTAGCTTAAACCTATATAATGAGGTTGAAATAACAAAGCAAAATTTGCCTTGCATTTCTATAAAGGGCGAGGGAAGTGGAAATTTAAATATTAAAAAAAATAACACTTTTGTAAATATTTTCTTAGAAATTTATGAGTCCTTAACTGCCAAACAAGATAATTTTAAATTTTCATTTATAAACAATATCCCATTTTCAAGAGGGCTTGGAAGTAGTTCTTCTGTAATTATTGGAGCAATCGCAGCAGCTTATGAAATGGCTGAGTTTAAAATTACAAAAGAGGCTATTTTAAATAAAGCCTTATTTTATGAAAATCATCCTGATAATATCGCCCCTGCTACATTTGGCGGTTTTGTAGCAAGCGTGGTTGAAAATGGTAAAGTCTATACTCAAAAAATTTATTTAGATTCTTCTATAAAAGCTGTCGTTGTTATTCCAAATAAAGCAATGTCTACAGATAAATCAAGATCAAAATTACCAAAAAATTACTCTATGAAAGAGTGTGTTTTTAACCTCTCTCACAGTGCTTTTTTGACAGCTTCATTTATAAAAAAAGATTATGAAAGTCTAAAAATAGCAGCTAAAGATATGATGCATGAAGATCTAAGAATGAAGGCTTTACCAGAGCTTTTTGAGGTTAGAAAAATTTCTTATGAAAATGGAGCTTTAATGAGCACATTATCAGGAAGTGGATCAAGTTTTTTAAATATAACATATAAAGATGATAGCAAAAATTTAGCTAAAATTTTAAAAGATAAATTTCCAGAATTTAAAGTAAAAGAGCTAGATTTTGATAATGAAGGCTTTAAAATATCATAAAAAAGCAAAATAAAAGAAAAAAAAGATATAATAATGAAGAAATTTGTGCAAATTAGGTCATGTGTGGTTTGCAAAAATAAATTTGAACAAAAAAAACTTTTAAGATTTAGAATAAAAAACCATAAAATTAATAAAGAAGATTTAACTGGAAGAAGTTTTTATATATGTCCTGATTGTATAAAAAAAGAAGAAAAAATTTTAAAAAAAGCAGTTTCTAAATTTGTAAAAATTTCAAGTTTAGATGAATTAAAAGGAGATTAATTTATATGGCGGAAGTTCGCATAAGTGAGATAGCATTAGAGCTTGGTTACACCAGTAAAGAAATTATTGAAAAAGCCAACGAAATGGGGCTTAAAAAAATAAAAGCACAAAATAGTGCAGTTAGCATGGAAGAAGCAGAGGCTATATATAACTATGTTCAAACAGGTGAGTTGCCACAAAAGCTTAAGACAAAATCTAAAATACATTCAAAACCTAAAAAAGAAATTGAGATTTTAGATGATGAAGAGCCTATTAAGAAGTCAAAAAAGGAAAAAAATAATAAACCAAAAGCTGAAAAAACAGTAAAGCCTAAAAAAGAGTCAATTTCAAAAAAAATAGAAGAGCAAAAAGAAGAAGATTTTAGTTCAATAAAAACGCCAGAAGAAATTAAAAATGAAGAAGTTAAAAAAGAGATAAAAGAAACAACTTTAAAAAAAGATATAAGAACAGAAATAAAAGAAGAGTTAAAACCACAAGATAAAGATGAGATAAAAACTACAAAATCTAAAAACTTAGAAACTCCTAAAAAAGAAATTTTAAAAGAAAAAGAATCTGAATCAAAAATTAAAAAAGTTGAGAGCTTAGCTTCTTTATCTCTGAAAAAAAGAAGAGGCTTGGTAATAGTTAAGAAAAAAGATGAGCTTAAACAAGAAGAACAAAAAGAAGTTAAAGTTAAAAAAGAGCCAACTCAAAAATTAAACATTGGGCTTGATGAGATATTTTCAAACACAAGTTCAAATTTAAAAAAGAAAAAATCACCTAAAAAACAGCCTTTAAATACAAAAAAAGAAAGTACTACTAAAATAGAAATCTTAGATGATAGAGATATAAAAGATGTTGAAATAGATGATGAAAATGAGGTTGTTTTGCCTGATTTAACTCTTAGTGCTATTAATGTTGAAAATCAGCAAAAAGAGACTAAGCAGCAAAAAGTATATCGCTCAGCTCAAAATAAATTTACAAATCAAGAAACTAGAAGTATAAGCAGAGGTGCAAGAAAAAAACACAAAAAACCAGTTAAAAAAGATGAGGAAATTTCTGTTAGTTCTATTGATATTCCAAAAGAAATTAGAGTTTATGAATTTGCAGATAAGCTTGGAAAACAACCTAGTGAAGTTATCTCAAAACTTTTTATGTTAGGGCTTATGGTAACTAAAAACGATTTTTTAGATGAAGATGCGTTAGAAATTTTAGCTGACGAGTTTAATGTAACTATAAATATCATTGATGAAGCTTTGGAATTTGATTATACTAAAGATTATGATGAAACCAAAGATGATGAAAAAGATCTTGTTTTGAGAGCACCTGTAGTTACTATAATGGGACATGTTGACCATGGAAAGACAAGTTTATTAGACTATATAAGAAATTCACGCGTTGCAACTGGCGAAGCTGGCGGTATAACTCAGCATGTTGGTGCTTATATGGTGGAAAAAAATGGTAGAAAAATAACATTTATTGATACCCCAGGACACGAGGCTTTTACGGCAATGAGAGAAAGAGGTGCTGAGGTAACTGATGTTGTTATTATCATAGTTGCAGCAGATGATGGAGTAAAACCACAAACAAAAGAAGCTATCGCTCATGCAAAAGCAGCTGGAGTTCCTATAATAATTGCAATTAATAAAATGGATAAACCAACAGCTAATCCTGATTTAGTAAAATCAGGCTTAAGCGAGCTTGGAATTTTGCCAATTGATTGGGGTGGGGAATATGAGTTTGTTCCAATTTCAGCAAAAACTGGAATGGGTATAGACGAGCTTTTAGAAATAGTTTTACTTCAAGCTGATATTTTAGAGCTTAAAGCAAATCCAAAAAGAATGGCAAAAGCAACAGTTATAGAAAGTTCACTTAAAAAAGGTCTTGGAACAGTTGCAACTATCATCGTTCAAAATGGAACTTTAAATGTAGGAGATAATGTTGTAGCTGGAGTATCTTATGGAAGAGTAAGAGCTATAATGGATGATAAGGGAAATCATATCAAAAAATTAAGTCCAGGAGAGTGTGGCGTTATAATAGGTCTTAGCGAAGTTCCAGAATCAGGCGAAACACTAATTGGTGTGGAAGATGAAAAAACAGCAAAAGACTATGCTAGTAAAAAACATGATTATCTTAGACAAAAAGAGCTTTCAAAATCAACAAAAGTAAGTTTAGAAGAGCTTGGTGCAAAGATAGCAGAAGGTGAGCTTAAAACTTTACCTGTGATTGTAAAAGCAGATGTTGGTGGAAGTTTAGAGGCCATAAAAGCAAGTCTTGAAAAACTTAGAAATGATGAGATTAAAGTAGATATTATTCATAGCGGAGTAGGTGGTATTACACAAAATGATATTGGTCTTGCAAGCGCTAGTGAAAATTGTGCGATTCTTGGCTTTAATGTTAGGCCAACTGGAGATGTAAAAGAAAGAGCTAAAGAAAGAGGCGTAGAGATAAAAACTTATAATGTAATCTATACTCTTTTAGATGATGTTAAGGCTATTTTAGGTGGGCTTATGAGTCCGATTATAAGTGAAGAAGAAATAGGTCAAGCTGAAATAAGACAAGTTATAAATGTTCCAAAAATCGGTCAAATTGCAGGTTGTATGGTAACTGATGGAAACATTACAAGAGGGGCTGATATAAGAGTTATAAGAGATGGTGTAGTTAAATTTGAGGGAAAAGTAAGTTCGCTTAAACGTTTTAAAGATGATGTAAAAGAAGTAGCAAAAGGTTTTGAGTGTGGTGTTGGCATAGAGGGATATAACGATATGCAAGTTGGCGATTACATAGAAAGCTTTATAAAAAGAGAAGAACAAGCGACTATCTAAAAAGAGTAAAAATGAGCGGTGAGATAAGAAGACTAAGAACAGCAAGTGTTTTAAAACAGCTTATTCCTGAGGCTTTATCTGGGCTTTCTGACCCAGATTTACAAGGGCTTTGTGTTGTCGATGTGGAGTGTAAGAAAGGAAGATATGATGCTTTTGTCTATCTTGATAAAATGGCATTTGATGAAGATGAGCAAATTCTAGTTTTAAAAAAGCTTGATAAGGTAAATGGCTATTTGCAAAATTATTGTAAGGAAGCTGAGGGTTGGTTTAGAAGTCCTAAATTTCATTTTAAATTTGATGATAAACTAGAGTATCAAAACCATATGGATGAGTTGTTTAAAAAAGCCGCTAAGAGTTTAAAAAAGGATATAAATGACTGATATAAAAGCTCTAGTAATGGAGTGTGGATTAAACCTATATGATACTGAAGTTGCAAATGAAAATGGCAAAACTATTTTTAGGGTCTATATCACAAAAAGTGGTGGTGTGAATTTGGATGATTGTGAAAAAGTAAGTAAGCTTTTATCACCTATTTTTGATGTCGAACCACCGGTAAATGGCAAATACACACTTGAAGTAAGTAGTCCAGGACTTGAGAGAAAGCTTACAAAACAAGATCATTTTATAAACAGTATTGGTGAAAAAGCTAAAATCACAACAGTAAATAAAGAAAAATTTGAGGGTGAAATTATAGGCTTTGATGATGAAATTTTAACTCTTAAAACCGATAAAGAAAATTTAGATATAAAATTTGATGAAATTTTAAAAGCTAAAACTTTTATTGAATGGTAAATAAACTTTAAAAATTTAAAAGATAAATTTTTAAAGATTTTGGCTTAGTTTTGATGTAATTTTTATTTAATTATTTCTTGCAAGATTATATTATTTAATTTATATTAAAAAATGTTTTATCATTAAATAGAATAATCTTATTTAAATTCTTGAGTATTTCTAGTATTTTTTTATTAATTTATCAAATTTTATAAAACTTGATATAAATCAATTGTTTCTCATTTTATTTTTAGTATAATTACTTTTTGTTTAAAATTTACAAAGGAGGCTTTTTGAAAAAACTAATTGATAAAATTAAGCGCTCTCCATCTGCTTTTGCTACTTTGGTTCTTGTGATAAGCTTTGGTTTGGTTATCGGACATGGGCTTTTTACATTTGTCTATGCAAAAGGTTTTTCATATTTTGGACATGATTCCGAAGCCTGTAAAAACTGTCATGTTATGAATCAAGTCTATGAAAGCTGGATGAAAGGCGGGCACCAACATGTCGCAACCTGTAGTGATTGCCATGTTCCCGAAGGATTTGTATCTAAGTGGCTATTCAAGGCTGAAAATGGACTTCATCACGGATACGCTGTTACTTTTAAGCAAAATCCAGTGTCTTTTCAAGCCACAAATAAAGGTAAAAACATAATCCAGAATAATTGCATAGCCTGTCACAGCGAATATGCTGCACACTCAATAGATGCAACTATGAAAAAAGGTGCTCCAGGAAGTGAGCCACTATCTTGCGTATCGTGTCATAGACAAGCTGGACACGCACATAACTTTTAAAATCAACAAGGAGAAATAATGAAAAAATGGACTTTATATACGGTGGCTTTTTTTGTTGCCGTTGTTTTAGGTGCAGCTATGTTTGCACTATTTGTAGATATCGGTTCTAAATTTGAGGAGGAAAAAAGCTATCCGATGATGCTTCACAAGGTTAGTGATTTGAATCCTGATGTAAAAGAGTGGGGTAAAAATTTCCCATCACAATATGAAAGCTTTGCCGCTATGGAAGATATCGCCTATGAAACTCCATACGCAGGTTCGGTTCCATATAGTAGGTTAATTCGCTATCCTGCGGCTACTAAATTTTGGGATGGATATGCTTTTGCAGTTGACTATAACCGCCCAAGGCTTCATTTTTATACACAAATTGACCAGATTGAAATAAAAAGGAATGATAAAGAGTATTTAAACTCTCACGGACTTCCTAAATTTAAAGGTCAGACAGGAGTCTGTGTAAATTGCCATACTGGGCATTTAACTGCTATTATGAAAGATGGGGATTATAACTTAACTAAAGATCCTGTTGAATCAGCTAGTAAAGATATGCCATTTTTTGATGTAAAAGGCGAAGAAGGCAAAAAAGAAAAAGCCGCATGGACAAAGATGAACTCAATTCCTTATTTTGATGTTATGAAAAAAGTAGCTGATAAACATGGCGAAGATCCATATAAAGGCTCACATTTAGGAAGTAGCTGTGCTGATTGCCATAGTCCTGATGATATGAGTTTAAGAGTAACAAGACCTGCATTTGTCAATGCTATGGTTGATAGAGGTTATGAGGCAGATGCAAAAAGTGGACTAAAAGCTAGTCGCCAAGAGATGAGAAGTTATGTTTGTATGCAGTGTCATGTGGAGTATTATTTCCAAGGTAAAGATTCAACTCTAACCTTCCCATGGGCTAAATGGGAAAAAGATAAACCATTTAAAATAGAGATGTTTGATGAGTATTATGATGAGATGTTTGAAAATGGTAAGTTTAAATTTGACTATAAGCATAAAACTACAGATGCACCAATCATTAAAATGCAACATTCAGAAGCTGAACTTAGCTCAGCTGGAATTCACGCAAGAAGTGGTGTAAGTTGTGCTGATTGTCACATGCCATATAAAAGAGAGGGCGCTCAAAAGGTTTCAAGTCATACTGTACAAAGTCCATTTGCTGACATTACAGGAAGTTGTAAGACTTGCCATATGCAAAGCGAAGATAAGTTAGTAGAGCGTATAAATTTTATACAAAATCGCCACTCTTATGAGCTTAGAAAATGTGAAAATGCACTACTTTCTCTAATTCAAGATATTGAAGTAGCAAGAGGCGAGCTTGCAAAACTTCCTGAGTTTGAAAATTTGGATGGGGAGACACAAAAAGCTGAAATTTCAAAAGCCTTGGAAAAAACTTTATGGAATCAAAGACGTGCTCATATGAGATGGGACTTTGCATTTAGTGAAAACAGCTATGGTTTCCACGCACCACAAGAAGCTGCAAGGATTATTGGACAATGCCAAGAATTTGCTAGAAAAGGTCAAATAGAACTATCAAATGAACTAGCCAAATTTGGAGTAAATATAGAGCTAACTCAAACAGCAGATGAGGTGCCAGAGCCAGAACAAATCACAAGTCATAAAGGTTTAGTTGCAACTCCACCATCACAAAAACTTAAAGAACTTGATGAGAGAGTTAAAAATTTAGATTTTAATTAAAATTAAACTCTTAAATCTCAAATCCACATTGTCACGGGCATAAAGTCCAGCTTTGTGGATTTGTGAATTTTAATAGCGCCTAATTTATTTTAAACTATTTCCAAATTTCATTTTTACAATTACAAAAAAATTTTATAAATTTAGTGCTTTTGGATCGCTTCCGTAAGCATTTTCACCAATATTGCCTTTTTCAAAGATAGGCAAATAATAAAAATAGTAAATAAATAAAAGAACCGATATTACAAAAAATAAAATAGTAGCACTTTGAGTGATTGAGTTTTCATCTATTTGAGCTAAAAAAATTGCAATAATAAGTGTTGTTAATGGAACAAAAACCATAACTAACACAAACCAGCCACTTTTACCGAAATCATGTAATCTTCTTACAAATACCGCAAGTCCTGGGATAAATGCAATCAAAACATAAATAAGGCTAAAAATTTCATCTGAATCACCAAAAGCTAAAAAATCAATCACCGAAATAATAATCCCAACAATAAAGTTAAAAACTAAAAACCAACTATATTCTTTCCGCCTAGCTCTGCCACTAAAGGTGGCAAATTTCCTAAAAGCACCCAGATAATACTCATCAAAGTAGTTCATAAAAACTCCTAAATAAAAAAGTTTTTGAATTGTATCAAATTTATAAAAAATTTACTAATAAAATATAAAAACATCGGTTCTTTTCTAAGCTGAATTTGCTATAATCTTAAATAAAAAAGATATAAAAATGAATGATGAATTTTATATGAGTTTAGCCATAAAAAAAGCTTGGCAGTATCAAATTTTAACTTATCCAAATCCAGCAGTTGGGGCATTAATACTTGATAAAAATAATCAAATTTTAAGTATAGAAGCTCATCAAAAAGCTGGCTATAATCACGCCGAAGTAAATGCCATAAAATCAGCATTAAAAAAGCTTAATTCAAATTTAGTTTTTCCAAAAGATGAAAAGCAAACTTATGATTTTATTTTGAAAAATCACAATAATTTATTAAAAGAAGCAAAAATTTATGTCACACTTGAGCCTTGCGCACATCATGGCAAAACCCCACCTTGTGCAAATTTGATAAAAGAACTTTATTTTAGTGAAGTTATAATTTCACAAAAAGATATAAATCCCACCGCAAAAGGTGGCGCTGAAATTTTAAAAAACGCAGGAATAAAAGTAAAATTTGGAGTTTTGCAAAATGAGGGATTTTTACTTTTAGAGCCATTTTTAAGATGTCTTAATGGAAATTTCAGCTTTTTAAAACTAGGAATGAGCTTAAATGGTGTTATAAAAGGTGGAGTTATTACAAATAATGCTTCTAGGCTTTTAGTTCACAAGCTAAGAAATGTTAGTGAAATTTTAGCAATTGGTGGGAATACTGTTAGAGTTGATAGACCTATTTTAGATACTAGACTTTTAGGAAAAAATTTTAAAAATCCTGATATTTTTATCTATTCTAAAAAAAATGAATTTGATAAAACAATTCCACTATTTAGTGTTCAAAATCGCGAAGTTATAATAAGTAATGATATAGAAAAATTAAAAAACTATAAGCTTTGCATGATTGAAGGCGGTGAGCAAATGGCTAGAAATTTGCCTCCTTTTGTAACACATATATTAATATTTTTTTCAAGCAAATTTATAAATTTAGATAGTATTTCTCTAAATTTGGAGCTTGAGTTACTTTTTTTAGACAAACTTGATGATAATTATTATGGTTGGTTTAAGATTAAAAGATAGTTTTTTTATTTTTTACTTTTTGTAACAGATTTGTTTTTTATAACCTATAAAAATAACTTTAATGATACTTTTGTGTTGCTTTTTGATATACTGAACGAAAACCAAAACTAAGGAGGTTTCTTTGGAAAATGAAGCGATAAATGAGGGCGGTGTATCACCTATAACTAAAAGAGGTCTTATAGTTATGCTGATAGCTGCTATCATCTCTTTTGCCATATATAAAATTTTGCCATATGAAGACAATGTAAATAAAGGCTTAGGCTTACTTGTCTTTATAGCGATTTTATGGCTTACTGAGGCTGTGCATATAACAGTTACTGCTTTAATGATTCCATTGCTTGGAATTTTTATAGGCATTGGTTCTGTTAATGCGGATGGTGTGTTTAAAGCTTTAACTATCAAACAAGCTTTATCAAATTTTGCAAATCCAACTATATTTTTATTTTTTGGTGGTTTTGCACTAGCTACTGCTCTTCACATCCAAAAGCTTGATACTAAAATAGCTATGAAGCTTATATCATTATCTGGCTCAAAGCTTGGATATGCAGCAATTGCAATATGTTTAGTAACCGCAGGACTTTCTATGTGGATATCAAACACAGCAACTGCAGCTATGATGCTTCCACTTGCTATTGGTATGCTTTCAGGACTTGATAGAGTTAAAGATAAAGGAACGATTGTTTTTGTTCTTTTAGGAATTGCATATTCTGCAAGTATTGGCGGACTTGGAACAATGGTAGGCTCACCACCAAATGCGATTGTTTCAGCTGAGCTTGGTTTAACATTTTTTGATTGGATGAAGATAGGACTTCCACTTACCATTATAATGTTACCAGTTATGCTTTTGACACTTTATTTTTTATTCAAACCTGATTTTAATAAAAAAATAGAAGTTGATGCAAGTGTGGATATTCCTTGGACAACAAATAGAATTTTAACTATTATTGTCTTTTGTACAACTGCACTTTGCTGGATATTTGCTAAGCCTTTAACACATTTAACAGGCATAGCTTTTAGTGATGGTTTAATAGCTCTTGGAGCAGCGGTTGCGGTTGTTGTTTTAGGTCTTTGTACTTGGAATGATGTAGCAAAGAACACTGAATGGGGTGTTTTAATGCTATTTGGTGGAGGATTAACTCTAAGTGCTATTCTAAAAGATTCTGGTGCTTCACTTGTTTTAGGTCAAGCAGTTGCTAATATATTTGGCGGCTCTTCACCTTTGGTTATTATATTTGTTGTTGCCATATTTATAATAATTTTAACCGAATTTACAAGCAACACCGCTTCAGCAGCGCTTTTAGTTCCTGTTTTTGCAGGAGTTGCTACTCAAATGGGTATGCCAAAAGAGATTTTAGTTACAGTTATTGGAGTTGGTGCAAGTTGTGCGTTTATGCTTCCTGTTGCAACTCCACCAAATGCTCTTGTTTTTGGAACAGGAATGTTTGGTCAAAAAGATATGATAAAAGCAGGTATTGTTTTAAATGTCTTTTCGGTTGTGGTAATTGCACTTTTTGCATATTTAGTATTTTAAAGAATTTGGGCTTTTTAGCCCAAATTTACTCACTATTTATAAAAAATAATTTTAAAATTTAATATTAAGCAAATTTAAAGTTTGAAAAAGTGATAATTTTCTTTTAAAGAAATAAGGAGTTTTTTTGCAAGATAAAATATCACATATAACAAATAAAGGCTTAATTATTGTTTTAATCGCTGCGATTTTATCATTTTTACTTTATGAATTTTTGCCTTACGATTCAAATGCAAATAAAGGTTTAGCAATTTTGCTTTTTATAGCTATTTTGTGGCTTACAGAAGCTATTCATATTACAATTACTGCTTTATTGGTTCCAGTGTTAGGAGTGCTTTTAGGTATAGGTATAAGTTCTGAGAGTGGCTTTAGTCCGCTTGGTATAAAAGATATGTTAATAAATTTTGCAAATCCTACAATATTCTTATTTTTTGGTGGATTTGCTTTAGCTACGGCACTTCATATACAAAAACTTGATGTAAAAATTGCTATGAAATTGGTCTCTTTATCTGGAGCTAAGCTTGGTTGGGCGGTTGTAATGATATGCGCAGTAACAGCCGTTTTATCTATGTGGATATCAAATACCGCAACTGCAGCTATGATGATACCCCTAGCAATTGGTATGATAAGTCATCTAGATAAAGAAAAAGATAGAGGAACAATAATTTTTGTGATGCTAGGAATTGCATATTCTGCAAGTATTGGTGGTCTTGGAACACTTGTTGGATCACCTCCAAATGCCATTGCATCGGCTGAACTTGGATATAGCTTTTTTGACTGGATGAAAGTTGGACTTCCACTTACTTTTATATTTTGGCCCTTAATGCTTTTTGTTTTATACATTTTATTTAAACCTGATTTTCATAGAAAAGTTGATATTGGAGCAAACGATGATACGCCTTGGACAAGAAGTAGAATTATTACGATTGTAGTTTTTATACTAGTAGCAACTTGTTGGATATTTTCATCATTTTTAAGCGAGCTTTTTAGTGAAATTTTAGGTAGAAAACTTGTTATAAGCGATGCACTTATTGCCCTAATTGCTGCTATTTTGGTGGTTGCTTTAGGACTTTGTAGTTGGGATGATATAGCTAAAAATACCGAATGGGGTGTTTTAATGCTATTTGGTGGCGGACTAACACTAAGTGCTATTTTAAAAGATTCTGGCGCATCATTGGTTTTAGGAAATGAAGTGGCAAATGCTCTTGGAAATGCACCTGATATTGTTATTATTTTCATTGTTGCGCTTTTTATTAAAATTCTAACTGAATTTACTAGCAACACCGCTTCAGCCGCACTTCTAGTGCCTGTTTTTGCAGATATTTCCATGCAAATTGGCATGCCAAAAGAAGTTTTAGTTGTAGTTATTGGAGTTGGTGCAAGTTGTGCGTTTATGCTTCCTGTTGCAACTCCACCAAATGCTCTTGTTTTTGGAACAGGTATGATAAAACAAAAAGATATGGTAAAAGCTGGATTTTTACTTGATGTTTTAGTAACAATTGCTATAACTTTGTTTGCTTATTTTGTCTTGCTTTAAAATTGAAATTTATAAAACCTTAAAAGCCTTTTTTGGCTTTTAAATTTTCTAAAATTTCAGCTATTTCAAACCTTCTATTTTCCTTAGCGTAATTGATGGCCTTTTCTAAAAGCTCTTTTTTGTCATCAAAAATTCCCAAATTTACAAGCTTTTTTACAAACTCTATATCATTAAAATAAGTAAGAGGGTTTATTGAACCAAGCCTATCTTTATCGCTAAAATCCTTAATATCAGCGTATTTTAAGAAAATATCTACGCTTTGCAATGCCCACTTTCTATCTTGTATAAAATCTTTACTTTTTCTAATTTTTTCTATTTCGTCATTTGTTTGATTTTTAGTTTCATAAGAAGATAGCCACTCAAATATTATGCGCCCAAAAAATCTTTTTTTTTGGAGCTCCATTTTTTAATAAATACTCCATTAAATTCAAATCTTTATTGTATATAGCAAAATATAAAATTTCCATATCACTATCTTTAAGTGGCATTTTATTTATATCAGCACCTGCTTTTAAAAGCTTATCTAAAATTTCTATTTTATTACTAGTTGGCAAACCTGCAATGATACCTAGTGGTGTTAAATTAAGCTCTTGTGTATAAAAATTTAAATTCGGTTTTGCTTGTAAAAACGTATCTAAAAAGCAGTTAAAATCATAATCTTGCCAAAGATCAAAAAGAGCTAAATTATAATAATAAGAAAACAAAGCATCTAGGGGAAGGATATCGGCTTGGCTTTTTTCAAATATAATTTTTGGATTTTTATTTACAATTTCTTTGGCCGCTTTGCAATTATTTGCTGAGATAGTATAAAGAAGCCTATCACTTTGGCTGCATTTACTTTCACTCCCAAAGCAAAAACTAAAAACCAAAATAGCTGTTAAAATTATCTTTTTCATTTTATCATCCTTATAATTTTTATTTTACTTTTAAACTAAACTCACTCATTATCAAATTTGCTATTTTTGATGAAAAAGCATCCATAAACTCATCATATTTGCTTTTTTCTTTCCAAACAGGATTTTGAACACCTGAGATTTTGACAACTTCATCTTTTACTTTTTTGTAGTTGCTAATTTCATCGATTAAGCCTAAATTTAGTGCTTCATCAGGTAAAAAAATTCTTGCATTTGCCCATAGATTTTCATCATTTTTATTTAATTTTCTAGCAGTTGCAACTTCACTTACAAACAAATCATAGCTTTTATCTACCAAATCTTGAAGACTTTGCCTTTCTGATTGGCTCCAAGCTCTCATTATGGTTCCTGCTTCTTTAAACTCACCAGCTTTTACAACTTGATCTTTTATGCCTATTTTAGAAGCAAGTTCTTCTATATTGTATCCTTGCATTATAACACCGATTGAGCCGATAAAACTTCCTTTATTTGCATAAATTTTATTTGCCCAAACACCACTTAAGTAGCTTCCACTTGCCATTGTTCCACTTGCGTAGGCAATTACTGGCTTTTCTTTATTTAGCTCTTTTATGGCATTTGAAATTTCAAAACTTGGTGCAAATGCACCACCTGGACTATTTATATTTAATAAAACAGCTTTTATATTTTTATCATCTTGAATGCTATAAATTTCTTTTAAAATAGCACTTTCATCCATAATTGCACCACTTAGTTTTATTTCAGCCAAATTTACTCCGCTTTTTTCTATTTTTGTGCCCGAAAAGCCAACTAAAACTAATGTTATTAAAAATAAAACTATAAAAACTTTTATGCCAAATTTCAAAATATCACTAAAAAATTTACCGATTTCTTTCATCATTTTATTTTTTCTCCTTTTATAAATATATTTTTTGCTTCTTTTGTATTTAAGATAAGTTGAAGTGGAATTTGCTTTTCATCGCTTACCTCAAAACCTTTAAAGACCACGATATCAGCTATTTTACCAACTTCTAGGCTTCCTAAATTTAAATTTAAAGCTTTTGCTGGATTTAGTGTTGAGGCTAGAAGTAAAAATTTAGCTAAATTTTGTAAATCAAAATCTTTATGAATTAATAAATTTGCTCTTAATTCATCAAAGAAATTTAGGCTTATATTTGAGCTAAGTCCATCTGTTGCAACACATAAATTTATATCATTTTTTAAAACTTCTTTTAAATTTAGAGATTTTTTACTCAAAAGGCGGTTTGAATAAGCACAATGAATTATTGAGTGAAGTTTTTTATCTAAAATTTCAAACTCTTTTAAATAAACACAGTGAATAAAAAGTGTTTTTACGCCTTCAAAATTTTTTACAAACTCTTTTATGTCATAAAAAGGCTTTGGGTTTTGACTAAAGTTTTTAAGCCATTTTTTAAATCCACCACTTCCTTTTCTAAGCCATAAATTTTCATGATTACTTTCTAAAAAATGTGTTGAAATTAAAATTTTATTTTTTCTAGCAAATTCACAAAGTCTTTTTGTTAAATTTGGATGAGTGGAGTAGGGTGCGTGGATAGAAGCTGCTGGGATAAAAAGATCGTTTTTAAATTTATTAGAGTTTTCAAATCTTTTTAAAAAATTATCCCAGTTTTTTTCTACAACACTTTCATTTGCTCCTAAAAGCTCATTAAAATAAACAACTCTTAAAGGTGAATCCACACACTCTTTTAAAGATGCCCCAAAACTTGAAATTTCCCCAATTGTTGTTACGCCTGAGTTAGTTAGTGAATTGATAGCATTTTTTATGATTGTACCTTTTGCTTTTTTTGATAAATCATCTCTATTTTTAACTATGCTTCCAACCCATTTTATAAAATCCCCATAAATTAAATTTGTTTTATTGGCACTAAATTCTAAATGTGTATGTGAGTTTATAAGTCCTGGCATTACAATATCATCACCAAAATCATAAGTTTTGGCATCTGGATAGAGTACTAAAAGCTCTTTAAAATTACCAGTTTTTTTGATCTTGTCATCAAATGCGATTGACTTATCTTTTAAAACAGTGAAATTCTCATCACAAATTAAAATATATTTGGCTTTTAAAATTTTCATTTTAACTCCTAAAAGCCAAATTGTAGCGAATTTTTAGTTATATTTTGATATAATTTTACCTTTAATTTTATAAACAAGGAGAAAAAAATGAAAGTTGTTATTATTCAAGGACCAAATATAAATATGCTTGGAAAAAGAGAGCCAAATGTTTATGGTGTTATGACTATGGAAGATATTCATAAGCAAATGAAAGTTGTAGCTGATCAAAACAATGTTGATATTGAGTTTTTTCAAAGTAATTTAGAGGGCGAAATTATAGATAAAATTCAAGAATGTCTTGGCGATGCAGATGGAATTATAATAAATCCAGCTGGATATTCTCACACTTCAGTGGCTATTAGAGATGCAATTGCAGCTGTTAATTTACCAACAATTGAAGTTCATATTAGCAATATCACAAGAAGAGAAGAATTTCGTCAAAAAAGTTTAATATCAGCCGTAACAGCTGGACAAGTGATTGGTTTTGGACCAATTGGATATCATCTTGCAATGATTGCAATGCTTCAAATTTTTAGTCAAATTGAAGCAGTAAAAAAAGCTAAAGAAGATACTCAAAAAACAGATGAATAATTACATTTTAAAAGATGAAAATGCCGTATTTTATGAGTGTGGTTATAGCTGTGATAATGAAATATTTTTAAGCATAAATGGTAATAATTTTTTTATAACCGATTCAAGATATGTTATTGAAGCTAGAAATTTGGTAAAAAATGCAGAAGTTATCGATGCTAAAAACCCACTGATAAAAGAGGCAAGACTTTTAATAAGAAAATTTGGGATAAAAAGCTTAGTCTTTGACCCAAATGATTTTACTTACGCTGATTTTAAAAAAATAAGTTCAAATTTATCACTAATTTTTATTTCAAAACCATTTTTTTCAAAAAAAAAGAGAATTAAAAAAACTGATTTTGAAATTGAAATTTTAAAAAAAGCAGCAAATTTGGGAGCAAAATGTTTTGATGAGTTTGCTTTGTTTTTAAATAAAAATGGTGAAAATTTGAGCGAATTTGAGCTATTTTATGAGGCTGAAAAAATTTTTAAACAAAAGGGTGTTTTGGGTTTATCATTTAGTCCAATAATTGCTTTAAATAAAAATGCCGCAAAAGCACATGCTTTGCCAAGTAGTGATATTTTAAATCTTAATGATTTGCTTCTATTAGATGCTGGGGTTAAATATAAAAGATATTGTTCTGATAGAACTAGAACTGCTATTTTTAATAAAAATTTAAACTTTTCAAAAGAGCAAATTTTTAACTCCAATAAACAAAATGAAATTTATGAAATAGTAAAAGAGGCTCAAAGTCTTGCTATAAAAGCTGTAAAGCCAGGAGTTATGGCTTGCGATGTTGATAAAGCAGCAAGGGAATTTATAAAAAAACAGGGTTTTGAAAAAGAGTTTTTTCACTCAACTGGGCACGGTGTTGGTGTTGATATACATGAGTTTCCAAATATTAATAAAACAGATAAAACTATCTTAAAAGAGGGAATGGTTTTTAGTGTTGAACCAGGAGTTTATTTAGAAAATGAGTTTGGCATAAGAATTGAAGATGTTGTGGTCGTTACAGAAAATGGATGCGAAATACTGTAAAAAATGCAAATTTTAAATAATGGCTTTTATAAGATTAGTGATGCAAAATGTTTTATAAAAAGCAAATTTTATCCTTTTAAAAGAGCCAAAAAAGAGTATTTTAAATATGAGTTTTATCTAGGAATTGGTGGAAATATTGGCGAAGTTAAAAAAAATTTTCAAAAACTTTTTCAAAAAATAAATAAAGACAAAAGATTTTTTATAAATTCTACTTCCCCAATTTTACTAAATAAGGCTTTTGGATATACAAAACAAAATGATTTTTTAAACGCTATTATAAGAATTCAAACATCAAAAAGCCCAAATGAGGTGTTAAAATTAATGCAGCATTTTGAAATTTGTTTTAAAAGAAAACGAAGCTTTAAAAATGCTCCAAGGACTCTTGATTTGGATATTTTGTATTTCAATACAAAAGTTAGAAAAAATAAAAATTTAATTATCCCACATCCTGGTGTAGAAAAAAGAATAAGCGTTATAATTCCTCTTGGAATTATGTTAAAGGAATAGTTATGAAAAGTTTATTAGATGATGTTAAAAATTTAAATTTTACTTTACCTAGTGAGTGCGTTACAATTTTTGGCTCAGCTAGATTTGATGATAATAATAAATTTTGTAAAAAAGCATACGAGTTATCAAAAATGCTTTCAAATAGTGGTTTTACCATCGTTACAGGTGGCGGAGGCGGGATAATGAAAGCTTCTAATAAAGCCGCTTTTGAAAATAATACTCAAAGTGTTGGTATAAATGTAGTGCTTCCAAACGAACAAAAGCTTAATGAATTTGTTACAGACGGAACTGTTTTTTCAAATTTGGCTTTAAGAAAAGTAGCATTAATACAAAAATCAAGTTATTTTATTATTTTTCCAGGTGGTTTTGGAACTTTGGATGAGCTTTTCGAAGTGTTTGTTTTAGTGCAAAATGGCATGAAAGAAGCTAAAATTTTTATTTATGGTGTTGAGTTTTATAAACCATTAATTGAGTTTTTAAAAACATCACTTCTTTTTGAAAAAACAATTTGCTCTGCCGATTTAGATCTTTTTACATTAACCGATGATATAAATTTAATTTATGAGAAAATTATAAAATCCAAGATTTAAAAAATAAATACAAGGATAAAATTTGAAAATTTTAGTCGCATTAAGTGGTGGTGTTGATAGTTCGTATGTTGCAAAAACTTTAAAAGATGAGGGTCATGAGATAATAGGTTGTTATATGAAGCTTCATAACAAGCCTAATTATCACGAGCAAAACATAAAAAAAGTAAAAAAAGTAGGCGAGTTTTTAGGTATAGAAACTAAAATTTTAGATCTTCAAAGCGAGTTTGAAAAAGAAGTTTATAAGCCTTTTATTGAAATTTATAAAAGCGGTAAAACACCAAATCCATGCGCATTGTGTAACCGAACTATAAAACTTGGAAAATTACTTGATTTTGCTATAAAACTAGGTTGTGAAAAATTAGCAACAGGACATTATGTAAGAGTTGAAAATGGACTTTTGAAAGTAGCACTTGATGAGAGTAAAGATCAAAGTTATTTTTTAGCAAATGTTAAAAAAGATGCTTTAAAAAATATGATTTTTCCACTTGGAAATAGTTATAAAAAAGATATAAAGGCTTGTATTGCAAACTTTCCTGAGCTTATGGAAATAGCAGGACAAAAAGAAAGTAGTGAAATTTGCTTTGTTGAAAATAGTTATATTGATATTTTAAACAAGCATTTTAATACAAATATCCCAGGAGTTGTGAAAAATAGTAACGGCGAAATCGTTGGAAAACATGATGGATATATGCATTATACAATTGGAAAAAGGCGTGGTTTTAGTGTTTTTGGGGCACATGAGCCACACTATGTCACTAAAATAGATGCTAAAAATAATGAAATTATCGTTGGACTTAAAAACGAGCTTTTAGAAAATGAGTTTGAAACTATAAATTTAAACGAATTTTTAAATTTAAATGAAGAGTTTAGAGCAAATATAAAAATAAGATATCGCTCATCAAAAATTAAAGGAACTATAAAAAAGCTTGAAAATGGCGGAACTAAGGTTATTTTAGATGAGAAGACAAGTGGCATTGCAAGCGGACAATTAGCTGTATTTTATGATGATTTAGATAGAGTTTTGGCAAGTGGATTTATAAAATAATTTTATTTTAAGAAAACATTTGCTAAACTAACGGCTTTATTTTAAGGAGAAAATTATGACATGCCCCATGCTACAAGGCTTTAAAGGATTTTAATAGTTTCAAAGAAACAGGAAGCTTGTTTATAACAAAGTTTAGTTTTTTTGCGCCATTAAATTTTATATTCTTTTGCATTGTCAGTGCTGTTCATTGTAATTGTATCTTTAAAAATAGGACAAATTCTTTTTTAAAACTTTTCAAATTACCAAAAGTAAATGGATTAAGTTTTAAAAATGCTTCAAAAATACCACCTTTTTTATTTTATGAAATGCGTTAGTTAGCTTAAAACTAATTATTTCAAAACAAAACAAAGCAAATAAAAATAAAAAAGGATAAAAATTATGAAAAATTATATAACAGGTTTTCCAAGGATAGGCGAACAAAGGGAATTAAAAAGAGCATTAGAAGGCTTTTGGGCTGGAAAAATAGATGAAGCAAATCTTCAAGCAGTCGCAAAAGAGTTACGAATAAAACATATAAAATATCAAGATGAAAGAGGCATTGATCTAATAAGTGTAAATGACTTTTCATTTTATGATTTAATGCTTGATAATATTATAACTTTTGGTGCGATACCTAGTAGATTTCAAAATTTAAATGGCTTAGAGCAGTATTTTGCACTTGCAAGAGGAAGTAAAGATGCAGTTGCTATGGAGATGACAAAGTGGTTTAATACAAACTATCATTACATAGTGCCTGAAATTACAAAAGATACAAATTTTACTTTAAATTTAGACAAAATTTTAAGCGAATATAAAGAGGCAAAAACCATAACCTCAAAAAAACTTAAAATAAATTTAATAGGTCCTATTACATTTTTAGCTTTATCAAAAACAACTGATAAAACTTGTCCGTTTTCTAAATTTGATGAGTTAGTTTCTAAATATTGTGAGCTTTTAAAAGAAATTTCAAAACTAGATGATGAGGTTATAGTTCAGATAGATGAGCCTATTTTTGTAACTGATTTGGATGAAAAATTGTTGAAATTTATAAAACCAACTTATAATAAATTTAGTGAAATTTCAAATTTAAAAATTATTTTTATGACATATTTTGAAAACGCTATTAAAGCTGTAAATGAGCTTATTGATACAAAAATTTGGGCGATTGGACTTGATTTTACAAATGATAAAAACTTTAAAGCACTTGAAGTTTTAGCTAAAAGCGATAAGATTTTATTTGCAGGAATTATAAACGGCAGAAATGTTTGGAGAGCAAATTTAGACGATAAACTAAAAATTATAAATAAAATTAAAGAAAATTTAAGTGAAGATAGAATTTTTATAGGTACAAGTTGCTCACTTTTACATGTGCCATTTACACTAAAATACGAAGATAAGTTAAATAGTGAGATAAAAAGTTGGTTAAGTTTTGCTGTTGAAAAGCTTGATGAGGTTAGAATTGTTTCAAAGCTTGCATCAAATTTAAAATTATGCCAAAACGATCAAAAAATTTATAATGAAAGCCTAGAAGCGGCTAAAAATAGAAAAATTTCAAAACTTATAAATGATGATGAAGTAAATTTAAGAGTTAAGAGCTTAACTAAATTTAGACGAGATGGCGATTTTAAAGATAGGATATCTTTGCAAGATAAAAGGCTAAATTTAAAAAGTTTGCCTACTACAACAATTGGAAGTTTCCCCCAAACTGCTGAGCTTCGTCAGATAAGAAGAGCTTATAAAAATGAAGTTGTCGATGAGAATTTTTATGAAAATGAAATAAAAAAATATATAGATGAGTGCATTAAATTTCAAGAAGAAATTGATCTTGATGTTTTAGTTCATGGTGAACCTGAAAGAAATGATATGGTTGAGTATTTTGGTGAGCAGTTAAGTGGATATGCATTTACGCAAAATGGCTGGGTTCAAAGTTATGGCAGTAGATGTGTAAAGCCTCCACTTTTATTTGGAGATGTAAAAAGACCAAATCCAATGACAGTTAAATGGATAACTTATGCACAAAGTAAAACAAACAAGCCTGTAAAAGGTATGCTAACAGGACCAGTAACTATTATGAATTGGTCTTTTATAAGAGATGATAAGGATAAAAGCAAAATTGTAAAAGAGCTTGCTCTTGCAATTGCTGATGAGATAAATGACTTGCAAAATGCAGGAATTAAAATCATCCAAGTTGATGAAGCTGCTTTTAAAGAAGGGTATCCATTAAGAAAAGAAGATGTTTGTGCGTATGAGAAATTTGCAGTTGATGCATTTAGATTAGCAGTTAGTCCTGCAAGAAAAGATACGCAAATTCACACTCATATGTGTTATAGTGAATTTAATGACATCATTAAAACTATTGAAGCTATGGATGCTGATGTTATAAGTATAGAAACTGCAAGAAGTGGAAATGAACTTTTAAAAGTTTTTAAAGAAGTTGGCTATAAACAAGAAATTGGTCCAGGGGTTTATGATATCCATAGTCCAAGAGTGCCAAGCGTAGAGGAATTAGTAGAGCAAATAGAAAATATTTTAAAAGTACTTCCAAAAGAAAAGCTTTGGATAAATCCTGATTGTGGTCTAAAAACTAGAAAATGGGAAGAGGTAAAACCAAGTATTAAAAATATGGTTGAGGCCGTTAAAATAATAAGATCTTATTAAAAATTTAAAAAACAGAGAATAACTTCTCTGTTTTAAAGTTTAATTTCGCTAAAATAAGGCAATTTTATTTAAAGGTTGTTTATGCGAGGTTATAAAATATTTTCTGGGACTGCAAATGTTGAGTTTTCTAAAAAAATTTCTAAATATCTTTCTTTGCCACTTGGCGAGTGTTCTATTAAAACTTTTAGCGATGGTGAGATAAGCGTTCAAATAGGTGAAAGCGTAAGAGGAAAAGATGTTTTTATCATCCAACCAACTTGTGCTCCGGCTAATTCAAATTTAATGGAGCTTTTAATTTTAAGCGATGCATTAAAAAGAAGCAGTGCTAGCAGTATAACTGCGATATTGCCATACTTTGGATATGCAAGACAAGATAGAAAAGCTGCTCCAAGAGTGCCTATTACTGCAAAATTAGTGGCAGATATGATGCAAGTTGCTGGAATTAGCAGAGTTGTTACTATGGATTTGCACGCTGGACAAATTCAAGGGTTTTTTGACCAGCCAGTTGATAATTTATATGGTTCAATTGTTTTTACAGATTATGTAAAAAGTAAAAATCTTAAAAATCCGATCGTAGCAAGTCCAGATGTTGGTGGCGTAGCAAGAGCTAGAAGTTTAGCAAAAAAACTTGGTCTTGATATGGTAATTGTTGATAAAAGAAGAGAAGAAGCAAATAAAAGTGAAGTTATGAATGTCATTGGTGATGTAAATAGCAAAGATGTAATTTTGGTAGATGATATTATAGATACTGCTGGAACCATAGTAAAAGCTGCAGCTGCTTTTAAAGAAAGAGGAGCAACTAGCGTAATGGCATTTTGTACTCATCCAGTTTTAAGTGGAAAAGCCTATGAAAATTTACAAAATGATGCTTTAGATGAACTTGTTGTAACTGATACAATTCCGCTTTGCGAAAAGGGACAAAATTTTAAAAAAATAAAAGTTATAAGTGTTGCTCCACTTTTTGGCGAAGTTATAAGAAGAGTCTATCACGATGAGAGTGTAAATAGCTTGTTTGCTTAATAAGTTAAAATTGTCGTTGTAAAAAATAAAAAACAATCAAATTTGATTAAAATTAAAAATTAGTCAAATTTGATTTTAAAAATCACAAAAAAATTAGATATAATTTCAGCCTTTTAAATTTTGGAGGTTAATTTGTTGATTTATTTTTTAGTATTTATAGTCTTTTGTATTAGGCTTTTATTTTTAAAACTTTCTTTAAAAAACGAAAGGGTTATTATAAATGGTGGTGGCGTAGAATATGGCAAGAAAAATAGTATAATTCTTACAATTATTCATATTTTATTTTATGTTTTTTGTCTGGTTGAAGCAGTTATTAAAAAACCAGTTTTTGATGATATTTCTTTAGTCGGAATAGGACTGTTAGTATTTTCATTTTTAATGCTTTATTATATTGCAAACTCTCTTTTAAAGGGCATTTGGACGGTAAAGCTAATGGTTGCTAAAAACCATATTTATAATAATCATTGGCTTTTTAAAACTTTTAAACATCCAAATTATTATTTAAATATCTTCCCAGAATTAGTTGGTCTTGCTATGCTTTGTCATGCTAAATTTTCATTTATTTTATTAGCTCCAATTTATTTAATCATTATATTTATAAGAATAAACCAGGAAAATAGAGTTTTAAAAGAGATAATTATCCCAAATAAATTTTAAAATTTATTGTTTTCATATTTTTCTAAATTTTCGCTAAAATAATATAAAAATCAAATTTACAGGACAAAAATGGAAAGCAATATTAGAAATTTTAGCATTATAGCTCATATTGATCATGGAAAAAGCACTTTGGCCGATCGCATTATACAAGAATGTGGTGCGGTAAGTGATAGGCAGATGAATTCGCAAGTTATGGACAATATGGACATTGAAAAAGAGCGTGGAATTACGATAAAAGCTCAATCTGTTAGATTAAACTATGAGCTTAACAAAAAAAAATATATTATAAATTTAATCGATACCCCAGGGCATGTTGATTTTAGTTATGAAGTTAGTAGAAGCCTTGCAAGTTGTGAGGGCGCTATTCTTGTGGTTGATGCAAGTCAGGGTGTTCAGGCTCAAACTATCGCAAATGTTTATATTGCACTTGAACACAACCTTGAGATAATTCCAGTTTTAAATAAAATAGATCTTCCAGCAGCAAACCCAGAGCGTGTAAAAGAGGAGATTGAGCATGTTATTGGGCTTGATTGTAGTAACGCTATAGAAGTAAGTGCAAAAACTGGATTTGGCATAGATGAACTTTTAAAAGCAATTATTGAAAGAATTCCAGCGCCAAAAGTTGCAAATGATAAGCCTCTAAAAGCTTTGATTTATGATAGTTGGTTTGATAATTATTTAGGAGCTTTAGCCCTAGTGAGAATTTATGATGGAAATATAAAAATAAATGATGAAGTTTTGGTTATGGGAACTGGTAAAAAACATCTTGTTATCGATCTTTTATATCCGAATCCAGTTGCACCAATTAAGACAAAAGAGCTTAAAAGTGGTGAAGTTGGAATTGTTGTTTTAGGTCTTAAAACAGTTAGTGATGTGGCAGTTGGAGATACTATAACGTTGTTTAAAAATAAAGCAAGTGAGCCAATAGCAGGTTTTGAAAAGGCAAAAGCTTTTGTTTTTGCAGGAATTTATCCTATAGAAACTGATAAATTTGAAGATTTAAGAGAGGCACTTGATAAGCTTAAATTAAATGATAGTTCTATAAGTTATGAGCCTGAAACTTCGGCTGCACTTGGCTTTGGATTTAGAGTTGGATTTTTGGGACTACTTCATATGGAAGTTGTAAAAGAAAGACTTGAAAGAGAGTTTGATCTTGATTTAATTGCTACAGCACCAACTGTAACTTATAAAATTTATAAAACAGATGGAGATGTGATTGAAATTCAAAACCCAAGTGAGCTTCCACCAATCAATGAGATAGAAGCTATAAAAGAGCCTTATGTAAAAGCTACGATTATAACTCCAAGTGAGTTTTTAGGTAACATTATAACTTTAGTAAATAATCGCCGTGGAATTCAGACAAAGATGGATTATATAACACCTGAAAGAGTGCTTTTAGAATATGATATCCCTATGAATGAAATAGTTATGGATTTTTATGATAGACTAAAATCCTGCACAAAAGGATATGCTAGTTTTGACTATGAAATAGCTGACTATAAAGCAGGTGATTTGGTAAAACTAGATATTAAAGTTGCGGGCGAAAACGTAGACGCCCTTTCAATCATAGTCCCAAGAGATAAGGCTTTAAGTAAGGGAAGAGATTTGGTAAAAGCTATGAAAGATATCGTTCCAAGACAGCTTTTTGAAGTAGCTATCCAAGCAAGTATTGGAAATAAAATAATAGCACGTGAAAATGTCCGCTCAATGGGCAAAAATGTAACAGCAAAGTGCTATGGTGGAGATATCTCACGAAAAAGAAAGCTACTTGAAAAACAAAAAGAGGGCAAAAAAAGAATGAAAGCCATCGGTAAGGTAAGCTTACCAAGCGAGGCATTTTTAAGCGTTTTAAAGATTGATTAAAGGAAAATATTATGCCATTTGTTAAAATTTGTGTTACTAAAGAAAATGATGAGCCGACAAAAGAGCAAAAAGAGCTTTTAATAAATGGCGTTACAAATTTAATAAATGAGGTTTTAGGCAAAAATAAAAGCTCAACCGTTGTCATAATAGAAGAAATTGATACTGATAACTACGGACTTGGCGGCAAGAGCATAACAAATTTAAGAAAAAAGTGAGTTTTAAAACTTAAATGAGATGTTTAAATTGCAGATGCCTTAGTATAAAAACTTTTTGTAAAAGTTGTAAAAAAATACTTAGTGAGCATACTTTATCAAAAAGAGAATTTAACGGTTTTAAGGTTTATTCATTTTATAAATATAGTGATATTAAAAACTTAATTCACTCTAAGCACCGTTTACATGGAGTTTTTATCTATAAAAATTTAGCAAAATTAAGTTTTGCAAAATTTGCTAAAACTTTTAAATTTAATCAAAAAATTTTAGCGATTCCTTTGGATGATAATATTAAAAGTGATTATTCTCATACTGCTATTTTGGCAAAAGCCCTAAATTCAAGCGAAATAAAGCCAATTTATAACGCTTTAAGAGCAAATTCTGATGTCAAATATAGTGGAAAAAGTTTAAAATTTAGACTTCAAAACAAGCGAGATTTTAAAATTTTAAAAAAAATTAATAAGCCAGTTATTTTGGTGGATGATTTAATAACAACTGGCTCAACTATGAAAGAGGCTTTTAAAGTTTGCCAAAAAGCAGATATAAATGTGCTTTTTGGGCTAACTTTGGCTGATGCAAAAGAGTAAAACTAGTTTATTTTATAGAATTTACTAAATTTGCTTTTTTCATTGAAATAATATATTCTAATTGTTTTAATATTTTTATGATTTTGTTTTATTATTTCAATACTTTTTTTAGCGATTTCTTCAAACTCATTTTGAGTTAGTTTCTCATTTCCTTCTAAATTTAGTTCGGTCTTGTCATTTTCGTTTATCAAACTAGCCGAAGTTATTAAATTTGGATTTATATTTATGATTTGCTTCATCTCATCTAGTGAAATACTTTTTTGAGTATTTTTTATAAAAACAGTGCTTTTAGTATTCTCACTGTTTAAAAAGCTATTTTTCAAATTTTCAAAATCACTATCTGTAAAGTTCTCATAAAGCTTTTGTTGCATTTTTAAAAGCTCATTTCCAAGATCATCTCCAAAATTACTTATGCTGTTATTTATATCAAAAAAAGATTTTATCATCTCGTTTTTAAAAGCTTCAACTTTTGGCTGATTTTGAATTAAAAAATTGTTTATTAACTCCCCCATAATTTTACTTTTATAGGCAAGATTATCAATACTTTCGTTTGCATCTTTTGTGTTAAATCCAAAGCCAAAATTTAAACATATTAAAATCATTAAAACTTTTTTCATATTATCTCCTTTAGTTTAAAAATATTTCGCTTCCAACCTCCAAAAGAAGGCTAAAAGCTATATTTACACTCTCGTTTCTTATGTAGTTTCTATCGCCTTTTATAATAAACTCTTCAACTATTTGTTTTTCTGTGCTACTTGCTCCAATTATCACAGTTCCAACAGGCTTATCCTCACTTCCACCACTAGGTCCTGCGATGCCACTTATTGCCATGGAAAAATCAGCTCCCGTAGTTTTTAAAACACCTTTTAGCATCTCATTAACACACTCTTTACTAACAGCTCCAAATTCGTTTAAAGTCTCATTATTAACTTCAAGCCAAAGATGTTTTATCTCGTTTGAGTAAGTTACAAGTGAACCATCAAACACCTCACTAGCACCACTTATTTCACCTATTTTTGATGCCATTAAACCACATGAGCAACTCTCAGCAAAACTTAGTTTTAATTTAGCATTTTTTAGCCTATTAACAATAAACATTGCTAAATTTTCTTCAAAAATTACTCTATTTATAAAAGTATTTAAAAGCTCATCTCTAAGCCCGTTTAAATCACTAAATTTTTTACTTATAGCTTTTGCAAAAATTATAAAATTACTATATCTAGTAATTGAAATTTCTGTGTTAAATTTAGTTTCAAACTCTTTAAAAACAGCCTCCACATCTTCAAATTTAAATCCATAAATGTAAAATTTAAGATCTAAGTTGTTTTTTCTAATCAAAAACTCAGGAAGTTTATTTAGCGGATTTGCTTTTACTAAATTTATATCACAATCATTCAAACTAACCAAAAAACTGCCCTTTTTGGAGTTTATAGCAAGAGATGGAGTGAGTGTATCTTCAAATTTAATTTCTAATAAATCATCATTTAAACTAGCTAAAATTTTAGCAATTAAATGGTAATTTTCATCGCTTGAAAAAATAGTTATATGTTTATAAATTTTGCTTAAATTGATAATATTTTCAATAATATTTTTATCATTTTTATCTATAAATTTTATATCACCAAGTTCACCAAATTTTAAAATATAGCTTTTAAAAATATAATTTAAAAACGGAGTATTTATCTTTATATCATCACCTAAAATTAAAAGTAAATCATTCATTTTTTACTCCTTTTTTCATAAGTTTTAGTGATTATATCAAATTTAGTTTAACTATTTTATTATTATTTCAGCGCTTCTTAGGTAAAATTTGAAAATTTTTTATGGAAGGTTTTACTAAATGGATTATAAAGACACACTTTTTTTACCTAAAACAGACTTTGCAATGAGAGGAAACTTACCAGCAAATGAGCCAAAAAGATTAAAATCATGGTATGAAGAAAGAAAAGTTTATGATAAAATGAAAGACAAAAGAAAAGATAGCTCAAAATCTTTTGCACTTCATGATGGACCGCCGTATGCAAACGGTCATCTTCATATAGGTCATGCGTTAAATAAAATTTTAAAAGATATTATTTTAAAAACACACTACTTTTTTGGTGATGATATTAGATATGTTCCTGGCTGGGACTGTCATGGGCTTCCGATAGAGCAGCAAGTTGAGGTAAGTTTAGGTGATAAAAAAAATAGTATTTCAAAAAAAGAATTAAGACAACTTTGTAGAGATCATGCAACTAAATTTGTCAATATTCAAAGAGATGAATTTAAAGATTTAGGAGTTATTGGTGATTGGTGTGATCCATACTTAACTATGAAATTTAAATTTGAAGCTGATATTTATAAAAACCTTTGTGATATTGCTAAAAAGGGACTTTTGATTGAAAGAAGCAAGCCTGTTTTTTGGAGTTGGGCTGCTAAAACAGCCTTGGCAGAGGCAGAAGTTGAATATAAAGATAAAGAAGATTATAGTCTTTATGCAAGCTTTAATTTAACAGATGAGGCAAATAAAAAACTTGGAGTTGAGAATGCAAAAGCAGTTATTTGGACTACTACTCCCTGGACACTTCCAGCAAATCAAGCAATTGCTCTAAGCCCACATGAAAAATATGTGGTTACAAAAGAAGGCTATATTTTTGCTAAGCCTTTACTTGAAGTTTTAATTTCTAAAAACCTCACAAAAGGTGAAATTTTAAAAGAATTTGACTCAAAAATATTAGAAAATTTATATGCGATAAATCCACTAAATGATAGATTATCAAGATTTATTTTAGGAGAGCATGTTTTAATGGACGGAGGAACAGGACTAGTTCATACTGCTCCAGGACATGGTGAGGATGACTATTTTGTAGCGTTAAAATATGGAATTGAAGTATTAATGCCAGTTGATGATGGTGGTTGTTTTGATGAAACTTTAAAATCAAAAAAACTTATAAAAGATGAGTTTGCAGATGAGCTTGTTGGAATGCATATTTTTAAAGCAAACGAAAAAATCATTGAAATTTTAGGAAAAAATTTATTAAGCGTAAGTAAATTTACGCACTCTTATCCATTTTGCTGGAGAACTAAAAAGCCTGTAATTTATAGAGCAACAAAACAGTGGTTTATAGCTATGGATGAGCCAAAGCTTGGTGGTAAGACCTTAAGAGAAGTTGCGATAAATGAGATAAATAATAATATAAAATTTTATCCACAAGCTGGAAAAAACCGTCTTTTATCAATGATAGAAAATCGCCCTGATTGGTGTATTTCAAGACAAAGAGAGTGGGGGGTTCCAATCGCATTTTTTAGAGATAAATCCACAAAAGAGCCAATTTTTGATAGTGAAATTTTGGATAATGTTTATGAAATTTTTAAAACTCACGGAGCCGATGCGTGGTGGGAACTTGAAATAAGTGAGCTCTTACCAAAAAATTCAAAATACAAACCTGAAAATTTAGAAAAAGTTATGGATATTTTAGATGTTTGGTTTGATAGTGGCTCAACTTGGAATGCTGTTTTAAATAGCGATGAATATGATGCTGGAAGTTATCCAACTGATATGTATCTAGAAGGAAGTGATCAGCATCGTGGCTGGTTTCAAAGCTCTCTTTTAGTAAGTTGTGCAATCAATGAAAAAGCTCCTTATAAAGCCATTTTAACACATGGATTTACAGTTGATAAAGACGGTGCTAAGATGAGTAAATCAGTTGGAAATGTTATTTTACCAAGTGAAATTATTAAAGAGTATGGTGTTGAAATTCTAAGGCTTTGGGTAAGCTTGAGTGATTATTCAAGTGATTTAAAAATTGGAAAAGAGATACTAAAACAAGTTAGCGAACAGTATAGAAAAATAAGAAATACAATAAGATTTTTACTTGCAAATGTTAGTGATTTAAAAGAACTTGAAACTTCAAATTTTACAAATTTAGATAAGTGGATTTTAACAAAAGCTTCAAAAACATTCAAAGATGTTGAAAATTCGTTTAAAAACTATGACTTTTCAAAAGGATTTAACCAGCTTTTAAATTTCTTAAATGCTGATTTGAGTGGAATTTATCTAGACATTTGTAAAGATAGATTATATTGTGATGACATAAACTCAGCCAGAAGAAGAAGTGCTCAAAGTGTTATGGTGATAATTACTAGAAGTCTTTTACCTCTAATTGCTCCAACTTTAACTTATACAGTAGATGAGGTTATGGAGTTTGCACCAGATATTATTAAAAATGGAAAAATAGATGCATTTGATCTTTTATATGAAGAGCTTGATTATGATTTTAAAATAGAAGATGAAATTTTTATATCCTCAAGAGAGAAATTTTTTGAGATGGTTGATAGTCTAAAAAAATATAAAATTATTAAATCTACACTTGAAATTGCACTTGAAACAAGCTCAAATGAGGTTTTATCTCATGATATGCAAGATATAATTGATTGGTATTTAGTAAGTGAGGTAAGAGGCCTTGAAAGTAGTGAGTGTTTAGCTGAGTTTAATGTTGATGATGAAATTTTTAGAATTACAAAATCAAATTTACACAAATGTCCAAGATGCTGGAAATTTAATGCACAAAAAGAAGATGAGCTTTGTCCAAGGTGTAATAAGGTAATGGAAAATGTTTAGTGAGCCTTTGCCAAATAGTGTTTTAATTATAACTTTTTTATTATTTATAGTTTTAACCGTGATTGGTGTGGTATTTGTAAATAAATTTAAGGAGAATAAGTGATAAGTTTAGAAGCTGCTTTAAAACTATCAAGCGAAGAGTTAAAAAATCTAAGACAAGATTTATCAAAAAAAATAAAAGAAAAAAAAGAGTTAGGTGCTTATATTGAACAGTTTTTAGATTCAGAAATCAATACAAGTGGAGATGGTGTTCCAGTTGCGATAAAAGACAATATCCAAGTAAAGGGTTGGAGCGTTACAAGTGCTTCAAAAATACTTCAAGGATATATCGCACCATACAATGCAACAGCAATTGTAAAGCTAAAAAATGCAGGAATTTGTCCTTTTGGAAGAACAAATATGGATGAGTTTGCTATGGGAAGCACAACTGCAACTTCTTTTTATGGAAAAACTCTAAATCCACTTGATAACTCAAGAGTTCCAGGTGGAAGCAGTGGTGGAAGTGCAGCAGCTGTTGCAGGTGGTATAGCAATAGCAGCTCTTGGAAGTGATACAGGTGGAAGTATTCGCCAACCTGCTGCATTTTGTGGTTGTGTTGGTTTTAAACCAACTTATGGAAGAGTTAGTAGGTATGGTCTTGGGGCTTATTCAAGCAGCTTAGATCAAATTGGACCTATTACTCAAAATGTAAAAGATGCTGCTATTTTATACGATATCATAAAAGGACATGATGAAAAAGATAGCACAAGTTATGGTGGCGAGTATAAACCTACAAATTTAGATCCAAATAAAAAGTTAAAAATTGCTGTTATCAAAAATTATATCGAAAATACCGATGAAGTAATAAAAAATGCTCTTTTAAAAACCATTGAAAAACTAAAATCAGCCGGACATGAGATAATTTATAAAGAGTTTTCAAATGCCAATATAGATATTGCAGCTTATTATATTATTGCAAATGCTGAAGCAAGCGCAAATTTAAGTAGGTTTGATGGTGTAAGATATGGAAGACGCGCAGAAGCTAAAAACTTACATGAGCTTTATGCAAATACAAGAGGTGAGGGCTTTGGAGCTGAAGTTCAAAGAAGACTTCTTTTAGGGACTTTTGTTTTAAGTAGTGGATATTATGATGCATATTATGTAAAAGCTCAAAAGGCAAGAGAGTTTATAAAAAGAGAGTATGAAGAGGTCTTTAATGAAGCCGATCTTATTTTTAGTCCAGTAACTCCTACATTGCCATATAAATTTGGAAGTATTACAGAACCACTTAAAGTTTATTTAGGAGATTTATATACAGTTGGTGCAAATTTAGCAGGACTTCCAGCTATTTCAGTTCCAGTTTGCAAAACTAGAGAAGGACTTAGTATAAGTGCTCAGCTTTTAGGAAAAGCTTTTGATGATGAAAATGTTTTAAATGGCGGGTTAGTTTTAGAGAATTTAAGTAAGGAGTAAATATGAGGATAGTAAAAAAAGCTTTGACTTTTGAAGATGTGCTTTTAATGCCACAATATTCAGAAATTTTACCAAAAGATATAGTTTTAAAATCAAGATTGACAAAAAAGATAAACTTAAATGTTCCACTAGTTAGTGCTGCTATGGATACAGTAACTGAGTATAGAACAGCCATTATGATGGCAAGACTTGGAGGAATTGGAATAATTCATAAAAATATGGATATAAAAACCCAAGTTAGAATGGTAAAAAGAGTTAAAAAAAGCGAAAGTGGTGTTATCATAGATCCGATTTTTATAAAACCTGATGCAACTATAAAAGATGCACTTGATATAATGAGTGAATATAGAATTTCAGGCGTTCCAGTTGTAAATGATGATAGAGTTTTAATAGGAATTTTAACAAATAGAGATTTAAGATTCGAGACTGATTTTACTGCTCTTGTTGGTGATAAAATGACAAAAGCACCTCTTATAACAGCTCCAAAAGGCTGCACACTTGATGATGCAGAAGAAATTTTTAAAAATAATAAAGTTGAAAAACTTCCAATAGTTGATGAAAATGGTAAATTAGATGGTTTAATCACAATAAAAGATCTTAAAAAAAGAATAGAGTATCCAAACTCAAATAAAGATAAATATGGAAGATTGGTTGTTGGTGCTGCTATTGGCGTAGGACATTTTGAAAGAGCAGAGGCTTTAGTTGATGCAGGTGTTGATGTTTTAGTGCTTGATTCAGCTCATGGGCACTCTAAAAACATAATAAATACTTTAAAAGAATTAAAATCAAATTTAGATGTTGATGTTATAGTTGGAAACGTTGCAAATCCAAAAAGTATAGCTGATCTTGCAAAAGCTGGAGCAGATGCCATAAAAGTTGGAATTGGACCTGGAAGTATTTGCACCACTAGAATAGTAGCAGGTGTTGGTGTTCCACAAATTACAGCTATTAGTGATTGTACCCAGGAAGCTAAAAAATATGATATTCCTATAATTGCAGATGGTGGTATAAAATACTCAGGCGACATTGCAAAGGCTTTAGCTGCAGGAGCAAGTTCTGTTATGATAGGAAGTTTGCTTGCAGGTTGTGATGAAAGCCCAGGAGATTTAATAACATTCCAAGGAAGACAATATAAACTTTATCGTGGAATGGGCTCAATTGGAGCAATGACCAGGGGAAGTGCTGATAGGTATTTTCAAGAAGGAACTGCAAGTGATAAATTAGTTCCTGAGGGAATTGAAGGAAGAGTTCCTTATGCTGGAACTTTAAAAAATGTTGTTTTTCAGCTTTTAGGAGGATTAAGAAGCTCTATGGGATATTGTGGAAGTATCGATATACCAACATTCCAAGAAAAAGCCGAATTTGTAGAGATAACAACAGCAGGTCTAAAAGAAAGCCATGTTCATGATGTTGTCATAACAAAAGAAGCTCCAAATTATAAAGTTCATTAGTGAAAATAAGCACAAATTTAGAGTATTTTAACGAGCCGCTTCATTTAGAAAGCGGTCGTATCTTATCGTCGTTTAAGTTAAAATACGAAACTTATGGAAAATTAAATAAGAATAAAACCAACGCAGTTGTAGTGTGTCATGCTCTAACTGGCTCTTGCCATGCTGCAGGTAGGTATGATGGAGATGCAAAGCCAGGTTGGTGGGACACGCTCATTGGTGATAATAAAACTATAGATACAACAAAATATTTTGTAATTTGTGTAAGTATTTTAGGAAGTCCATTTGGCTCAACAAACCCTTTAAGTGTAGATGAAAGTACTGGCACAGAATATAGACTAAAATTTCCTGTTCTTACAATTAGTGATGTTGTAAACGCGCAAATGAGACTTTTTGCAAGGCTTGGTATAAAAAAAGCTCATGCTGTAGTTGGTGGGAGTTTGGGCGGTATGCAAGCGCTTTGCTTTGCGATTGATCATCCAAATTTCAGCGATAGAATCGTAATGCTTGCTTCAACTTACGCAACAAGAGCATGGGCAATAGCTTTTAATAAAATAGCAATTCATGGTATTTTAAATGATATTATTTTTGATAATGGAAACTACGATAAAAACTTAGTTGCAAAACACGGGCTTGTTGGCATGGAAGTTGGCAGGATGGCAGGGCATATAAGTTTTTTAAGTCCTTCATCAACAGATATGAAATTTGGAAGAAACTATGTAGCAACAGATGGACTTTACGAGCTTAAAGGAAGATTTGAAGTAGATAGATATATGGAGTATAATGCTTCAAATTTTGCCAAAAAATTTGACCCGCTTTGCTATCTTTATATTGTAAAGATGATGAATATATTTGACTCAACAAGAAATTATGATGATTTAAAAGATGCACTTTCAAATGTTAAAGCAAAGCTTACATTAATTGCATTTAAAGGCGATATGCTTTTTATGCCAGATGAGATGAAAGAAATTTATGATGCATTAAATGATCTTGGCAAAAAAAGCGAGTTTTATAATATTGAAAGCAATTATGGACACGATGCATTTTTAGTAGAGTGTGATAAATTTGAAAATTATATAAAAAAGGCGTTAAATGAGTGAAAAAATAGATGAAATTGAAAGTTTTGAAGATAAAGTAAAAAAGCTTGAAAGCTTACTTGAAAAACTAAAAGATGAAAATTTAAGTTTAGAAAAAAGTGTTGAAATTTATAAAGAAGCCTTAAGTTTATTAAAACAAACTTCTAAAATTTTGGATAAAGCAAAACTTGAAATTACTGAGATTAGTGATGAGTAAAATTTGCATTATTCAGCTGCCGACTTTATCGATGAGTGAGGGGCGAATTGATTATTACATGAGAATTGTAAAAGACAGCGGTGCATCACTTGTTCTTTTGGGTGAATATGTTTTAAATAGTTTTTTTACTGAGCTTTTAAAAATGCCAAAAAGTCTTATTAATGAACAAATCTTGCACAAAAAAGAGCTTTTTACCGAACTTGCAAAAAAATATAATACAACCATAATAGCACCTTTTGTAACAAAAAAAAATAAAGGCTTTGTAAAAGGTATAGCTAAATTTTCTCCAAATTCATATAGATATTTTGAGCAGAATTTTTTAATAAACTATGATCATTGGAATGAGGAAGAGTTTTTTTTAAATGATGTAAAAAAGTTAAATTTGCCCGTATTTAACCACGAAAATTTCAAATTTGGAGTTTTAATGGGTTTTGAAACTCATTTTGATATTTGTTGGCAGTATTTACTAAAAAAAGATGTTGATGTGGTTTTGGTGCCAACAGCTGGGACTTTTGACTCAAACCAAAGATGGGAAGAAATTTTAAAAACAAAAGCTTTTACAAATTTAGTCTATGTTTTAAGAGCAAATCGCATCGGAAAAGCTAAATTTGATAAAAAAGTTTGTGAGTTTTATGGAAAAAGTTTTGCTGTAACTCCAAATGGAATAATAAGTAGCAAGTTAAATGAAGAAGAGGGGATTTTACTTTTTGAACTTTCAAAAAATGAGCTAAAAACTCAGAGGAAATTTTGGAAATTTAGAGAAATTTTAGCTAAAAAAGGCTTTTAAAATGAGTGATTTTGAAAGTGCTTATTTTAAAAGACAAATTCAGCTTTGGGGCAAAAAAACCCAAGAAAGCTTAAAAAATAAAAAAATCTTAATCATTGGCAGTGGTGGACTTGGAAGCTCACTTGGTCTTTCGCTTGGAAGTAGCGGGATTGGAGAAATCCACATTATTGATTTTGACAAAGTCGATATTTCAAACATTCATCGTCAAATTTTATTTAAATTAGACGATGAGGGGAAATTTAAAGCAGAAGTTTTTAAAAGTGTGGTTGAAAGCAGATTTGATGGTGTTAAAGTTTTTTCTCATATTTTAAATTTTAAAGAGTTTATGAAAAAAAACAAGGTTAAATTTGATCTTATTTTAGATGCAACTGATAATTTAGAAACTAGAGTTTTGATAGATAAATTTGCCAAAGATATAGAAATTCCTTGGATTTATACTTCTGTTCAAGAGTTTTTTATTCAAATTTGTTTTATGGATAAAGCTAGGTTTAATGCTTTTGATAAAAAAGGACTAAAGCCAACCGGAATTGCATGTCCAATTGTTATGATGGCTGCTGGGTTTGAAGCAAATTTGGCTATTAGATATCTAGCCGGACTTGAAGTAAAAAAAGATTTGTTTTATTATATTGATATTTCAAGTGGTGAGATAAAGATAAATAAATTTAAAATATAAATAAAAATAAATTAATTTTAAAAGCTAAAGAAAGAAAATATAAAATGCAAAGCTTTAAAGAGTGTTTAGATGAGCTAAAATCAAAAAGAGTTCTTATTGTTCATGGGCTTAATAGTTCGGGCAATGGAACAACTGCAAATAATCTAAAATCAGTTTTAAATAATTTTGCAATAACTAAAATAATCGCACCAGATTTTAATCTATTAAATTATGATGAAACTATTGCAAAAATAGACGAACTATCAAAAAATGTAGATATTGTAATAGGTCATAGTTTGGGCGGATATTACACAATGAGTTTAGAAAGATTAGAAATTTTTAAAATAGTAATTAATCCTTGTATTAACCCTTTGGTTATTAATCTTTATCTTAATAAAAAAATAAACTTAAGAGGGCTTAATAGACAACTTACTTTTGGGATATTTGCCAAATCAGATGAATTATTTGACTTTTGTAACTATTTTAAAGATAATTTTTCAGCAGAATTTTATGGCGTTTTAAACTATATGAGAATTCCAGGTGGACACAGACCGGACAAAGACTCCTTAAAGCTAGGACTAATAAAGGCATTTGAGTATTTTACAAAAATTCATAACTCAATAGATTTAGCTAGTGAGAGTGAAAACATCCAATAGCTATTTTGACTTAGGCATAAAATCAATAATTATTTCTAAGAATTTTACTATAAAAAATTAGTAATCATTGTTAAATAATGGATGTTTAGTTGTTCAAAGTATCAATAGAGAAAGAGTTTACAACTATATTAATTTCTTATATTGAAGATGATAGTATTAAATTTTTTTAATAAAAAAATTAAAAAAATAAATTATTGAAATAATCAAAAAAAGAGAAAGTTATAAACAAGTATTGTATATTTGAAAGCCTATTGAATCGCTTTATAAATATTCAATAAAAATGTTTTTTGTAAGAATTTTAAAATTGACATAAGATAATAAAATATCTTATGTCAATAGTATTTTGTAAAAATTATTTTATTTTTAATTCGCGCTCTAATACTGGATATGCCTTAGTAAAAGATTCATCCTTTACTAAAAGTCTTTTTTGAAGCTCTGGCTGAATCAAATAGTAATTAAGCTTAGCTTTGATAGTGCTTGTTCCTTTTGGAAATACAACTTCAAATTCTCTTGATTCATTTGGTTTTAAAGTAGTGTCTTTATCCATTACTTCAGCACTATATGAAAGAGTTGCAAATCCTGTTTTGCTTCTGTATACTTTTTCAAAAATTTAACTTTTTATTATCTATTATTTTTGAATTTTCATCATAAAATACTATATTAAGCTCCAAAGATCTACCGCTAAATCCACTTGGCATATTGTGAGCGATTTTATTTATAACACTTACTTTAGCTGTTTTGTCATTTATTTGATTAATCTCAATATCAAGCGCATTTGATAAAATAGTTGGATTGTTTCTTACGCTTGAAAAAAGATGTGGTCTTGTTTTTCTAAAAACTGCATTATCAGGTTCAATATTTGGTGATATTATTTCTCTTCCCTCTTTTCCCATGTGGCAATCCGCACAAAGTTCAGTTGAGCCAGTATTTGCTAGTTCATGTCCTGTATTGTAAACCGAGTATTTACTTTTTCCTCCTTTCCCTTGATGACAAGATAAACATAAATCGTTATTTTCTTTGAAGAAATCTCTTTTATAGCTTAAATGAAACTCTTTGCCTCTTTGATGCTCATCATCAAACGGTCCAACTATAATATCTCCATTTACCCAACTAAAGTTTTGATACCCTATCTGCGAGTCATCATCTCTTGGGTTTATACTATCTACGTTGTGGCAAATATAGCAGCTTATTCCGTTTTGAATGTGCTTTACTTTAAGCGAGCTATCAACATATTCAGTTTCTTTTGTATCTAATTCAAAAGTTTTAGCTAATACATAATTACTGCTTACGTCTTTTACATCAAGCCGTGGATTATGACAATTTGAACAACCAACCAATGTTTGTTCGTATGTTTGAAAGCTATCTATACTTACAAGTTTTGCACTTTTTGCAAAAAGTTCATTATTTTTTTCATGCGATAGTGCATGGACTGATGTTTTCCACATACTGTATTGTGAGTTGTGACATTGACTACAGGCTTTTGGATCTGTAAATTTTTCAACAATTTGTGCATTTAAAGAAAATGCCACAACAAAAAATAAAAATATGAATCGCATAACTTTTCCTTTAATTATAGTCTTTTGGTTAATTATACTAAAATAAAACTAAAATTATATATAAAATTAGTAAAAAAGATATATTTTCAAAAAAAATTAATATTTAATTAAGTTTTAGAAGACAAGTTTTTAACTTGTCTTAATTTAAACTAAATGTAGCCTTATAAATTTGATAAGGTTTTGTGTATTTTTCATCATTTACTATAATTCTTTCTTGAAGTTTTGGTGATAGAACATAGTATAAAACCTCAACTTTTGCAGAGCTTACATGAAGAGGAGTGTCAATTTCTATATTTCTATCTTCATATGCTTTTAAGGTTGTATTGGATATAAGCTTATCTGCACTATATGAAAGAGTTATAACCCCAAATTTATTATGATAAATTTTTTCAAAATTAATGTCTTTTGAATTTAATTCTTGTGCATTTTTATCATAAAAAGTAACTTTGACAGTCATATTTCTTCCGCTAAATCCACTTGGAAGATTATGTGATGTTAAATTTACAACATTTAAATTTGCTTTATTTTGAGCCGTTTTTTTAAGATCTATTTTCAAAGAGTCATTTAAAAGTTCAAAACTGTTTCTAACTCCTGCAAAAAGATGAGCTTTAAGTTCCCTTTCCTTGGCTGATTCTGGCTTTGAATGTGGTGATATAATACCTTTTGTAGCTGGTTTCATATGACAATCCACACATCTTTGCGCATCACCACTTTGTAAATGTTCATCGCCTGTATTATAAATAGCTAATGGATTGTTAAATGCAACTCCTTGATGACAAGATAAACATAGATTATTTCCATTTATAAAATGCTCTCTTTGTGAGCTTTTATGAAAACCAGCTCTATTATCTGGGTCTTCATAAGGACCAACAATAGTCTCATCTTTTGTCCATTCAAAATTTTTATAACCGATTTGACTTTCAGAGCTTTTTATCTTTATATTATCAACATTGTGACAGATATAACAACTTATTCCATTTTGTATATGTTCAACATCCAAAGCTTTATCTATTTTTTCAGTTTTTTGGGTTTTTAAATCAAAAGTTTTTGCTATTGTATAAACATCATCAACTTCTTTTATTTCAAGTCTTGGATTGTGACAATTTGAACAAGATACTAGAACTTCCCCGTGTCCTTTGTTTGTCTCAAGAGCTACAAATTTCACACTTTTTTCATAAAGTTCATTATTTTTTTCATGCGAAAGTGAGTGAAGCGAAGTTTTCCACGCACTAAATTGTTCATTATGACATGATTTACAATTTTCAGGTTTTGTAAAACGCTCAATAATATCAGCATTTCCAAAAACTACAGTAATTAAAATACAAAGTAATACTCTCATAAAAACACCTTTTTATAAAATTTATTTTTAGCATTTAATTTTCTTATATTTTTAATTAATAAATCATTAAATTATAACATAAAATAATCAAAATAAGTATATAAAATAGATGAATATTAAAAAGTTTTTGCTAAAATAGATATCTCTAATAATTTTTAAAGGTAAATATTTTGAAAAAAGTTCATTTTATAGGCATTGGCGGAATTGGAATTTCAGCAATTGCAAGATTTTTAAAAGAAAAAAATTTTATTATAAGTGGTTCTGACATTAGTGAAAGTGAAACGGTAAAGGATTTAAGAAATGAAGGGATGAAAATTTCAACTCCTCACTCAAAAAACAATATCACCGATCAAGATTTTGTGGTTTATTCAGCTGCTATAAAACCAGATAATGAAGAGCTTGTAGAAGCAAATAAAAAGAGGATAAAATGCTATTCAAGAAAAGAAATTTTACCTTTTGTTTTAAAAGATAAAAAGGTTTTTTCAGTTGCTGGAGCTCATGGCAAAAGCACCACTTCGGCAATGCTTTCAAGCTTGATTGAAGGAAGTGTTATAATTGGAGCTATTTCAAAGCAGTTTGGTTCAAATATGAAATATTTTGAAAGCGATAAAATAGTTTTTGAAGCAGATGAAAGTGATAGCAGTTTTTTAAACTCAAATCCTTACCTAGCTGTTGTAACAAATGCCGAGCCAGAACATATGGAGCATTATGATTTTAGTATAGAAAAATTTCATGCTGCTTACAAGGGCTTTTTAGAAAGAGCTGAAATTTGTGTTATAAACGCAGAAGATGAGTTTTTAGGAAGTTTAAAAAAAGAGTGCATTAAACTTTTCCCAAGCAAGGATATAGAGGATATTAAACTTGTTTTAAGAGATTATGAGCCATATATGAGTTTTAGGCTTAAAAATTTAGGAAGATTTGAAGTTTTTGGTATTGGCGAGCATATCGCGATTGATGCAAGTCTTGCTATTTTAGCGGCAAGTTCTCAAATAGGGCTTGAAGAAATTAGAAAAAATTTAACATTTTATAAAGGCATAAAAAGAAGATTTGACATTTTGGTTGCAAAAAAAGACTTTGTTTTAATAGATGATTATGCTCATCATCCAACTGAGATAAAAGCAACTTTAAAAAGTGTAAAAGAGTATGCAAAACTTTTAGGGATCAATAAAATCACAGCTATTTTCCAACCACACAGATTTACAAGGCTTAAAGCAAACTTAAATGGCTTTAAAGAATGCTTTAAAGAGTGCGATGATTTAGTTATTTTGCCAGTTTATAGTGCTGGAGAAAGTGATAATGGAATTTCATTAAAAGATGAGTTTTCGCATCTAAATCCACTTTTTGCAAACTCTGTAAAAAGAGTAAATGATCATATAGAATTTAGTGATATTTATGATGTTAAGCATATTTTAAATGAAGGCATTGTTGTTGGGTTTGGTGCTGGAGATATATCAAATCAGTTAAGGAAAATTTTATGAGATATGTTATTTTTATAGCTTTAATAATTTTTGTTTTAATAATTTTAAGTTTAGAAAATTTAAGTAAAAAAATTAAAGCTTTAATCATATCAATTTTAGTTTTAATTGCACTATTTGGGTATTTTTTTGAGATTAATAGCGAAGAAAAAAGTTCAAATTTAGACGCAATAATAACTGCATTTTTACAAGGACAGACGATAAAGTGTGGAAAAGTAGATGCAAATTTAACAAATTTTGACTATCTTCCTGCAACAAAAAGCCTAAGTGCTAAAAGAGAAGCACCTGAAAATTTTAAAAATTTAATATTTGATATAAAAGATTGCAAGGTTTTAGATGGAAATATTTAATAAACTTGACCTAGACGAATACTTAGCTGAGTTTAACTCATATCTTGCAAGGAAAAAGCCACTTTTTTTAGAAGGCGATAGCAAAACTTATTATGACTGGATAGATGAAATAACAAAATTTGATGTTGCTCTTTGTGAAAATATCTCAAATTTAGATGATGCGTTAATGAGAATTTCTAAATTGGGCATTTTACATATAAGTGAAATTTATGAAATTTCAAAAATTATAAAATATTTTAACTATATAAAAAAAATTGAGTTTGATGGAAGTTTTGCAAACTGGCTTTTAAAAATAGAAATTCCACAAATTATAACAGAAATATCAAATTATTTTGATGAAAAGGGTGAGTTTAAAGATAGTGTTGATGAGAGGTTTTTTACCTTTAAAAATGCTTTTAAAATTAAAAAAGATGAAATTAACTCGCAACTTAAAAAGTTAATTTATACAAAAAGTTTAACGCCATATTTAGTAGATACTCAAATTCATTATATAAATGATAGTGAAACACTTTTAGTAAGAGGTGGATTTAACCACGCTCTAAGAGGAAGTGTTGTAGCAAGAAGTAGTGGTGGGTATTTTTATGTTTTGCCTAGTGCAATATCAAAACTAAAAAGCGATCAAGCTGAAATTTTAGATAAAATTGAGGAAATAACCCATGAACATTGCAAGAGAATTTCAGGTGTTTTTAATAAAAATTTAAGTTTTTTAAGATTTATAAATAAATCTTTTGACCGTCTTGATAGCGTTGTAGCAAGGGCAAATTTTGCAAAAAGCAAAGACTATGAGTTTGTCTTAGCGTCAAATTCAAACGAAATTATTATAAAGGATTTTGCTCATCCAATACTTAAAAATCCAAAAAAAGTAAGTGTAAATTTTACTAAAAATATACTTTTGATAACTGGTGTAAATGCAGGCGGAAAAAGTATGCTTTTAAAATCAATTTTAAGCGTAGCACTGCTTTCAAAATATTTACTTCCTATGAGAATCGATGCGAATAAGAGTAAAATTGGCTCTTTTAAAGAGTTTTCGCTTATTATGGAAGATCCGCAAAACTCTAAAAATGATATTTCAACTTTTGCTGGAAGAATGCTAAGTTTTTCAAAACTTTTTGGTAAGAAAAACCTTCTTTTAGGAATTGATGAGATAGAACTTGGAACCGATTTTGAAGAAGCAGCAAGCCTTTATGCTGTTATAACCCAGCATCTTTTAAAACAAAATATAAAAATGGTTATTACAACTCATCATAAACGTCTAGCTATGATTTTGGCTAAAAATAGCGATGTGGAGCTTGTTGCTGCACTTTATGATGAAAAAAAATCTCTTCCAAAATATGAATTTTTAGAAGGCACGATAGGAAAATCGTATGCTTTTGAAACAGCTTTGAGATATGGAATTTCACCAAATATTGTAAAAAATGCAAAAGAACTTTACGGAGATGAAAAAGAAAATTTAAATGAGGCTATCAGTAAGACTTTAAATTTGGAGTTAAAACTAAAAGAGGAGCTAAAAAAAACCTCTCAAAAGCAAAATAAATTAGATGATTTACTAACTAGTCTAAAAAATCAAAAAGAAAATTATGAAAATGCTCAAAAAGAGATTATTTCAAAACTAGAATTAGAATACTATAAAGCCATAAATGAGGCTAAAAAAGGTATAAATTTACAAGATACAAAAGACAAACAAAGAAGTATTAATAAAGCAAATGAGCTTAAAAAAGCTATAAAAAAACCTGAATTTAAAGCCCAAAACGAGACTTTTGAAGTTGGGGATTATGTAAAATATGGTTTATTAAAAGGAACTATTTCAAAGCTTAATAAAACAGATGCGATAATTTTAACGGATGATTTAAGTCTTAGAGTTCCTTTAAAACTTCTTAAAAAAAGTAACTCTAAACCTATAAATCAAAAATCAAAGATAAAAATAAGTATCGAAAAACCACAAAAACCAGACTTAGTTTTAGATTTACATGGTCAAAGAGTTGAAGAAGCTTTAAATAATTTAGATAAATTTATCTCAGATAGCCTTTTAATGGGATTTAATGAGGTTATTATAAAACATGGAATAGGAACAGGTAAATTATCAAAAGCGGTTAAAAATTTCTTAAATTCTCATCCAAGCGTGAAATCATATAGAGATGGAGCACCAAATGAGGGTGGTTTTGGCTCAAAAGTAGTTAGTTTATGATAAGAGACTTTTAAGTTAAATTTTAAAAAGAAGATTTGAAATGAGCTCATTTTTACAAGGCGTTTTGCTTGGTTTTGGTGTAGCAGTACCAATTGGTCCTTTAAATATTTTAATAATGTCATACGCTTTTACAAGCTATTCAAAAGCTCTTTGTTTAGGGCTTGGAGCGATGAGCACTGATGTTTTTTATTTAATACTTCTTAGTTTTGGGGTTTTACACTTATTAAACACTCCAATAACTTTAAAAATAGTTGCTATTTTTGGAAGTTTGTTTTTGATTTATATGGCTTTTGGTCTTATAAAAGATACAAATAAAGAGATCAAAACAAAATCAAATTTAAAGTCAAAAGGATACTTAAATACTTATTTTAAGGGATGTTTTTTAAATTTAACAAATCCTTATGTGATAATTTTTTGGTTTAGCATGGCAGCAATTACAACTAGTACAAATAATTTATCATTAACACTTTTTGGGCTTATTGTAGGAATTTTAAGCTGGATTTTAGTTTTTCCACTTATTATTTACAAAAGTAAAAATTTTATAAGTAAAAAAATGATGAGAGCACTAGCTTATTTTTCAGCTTTTGTGTTGCTGTTTTTTGCTTTAAATTTATTGTATCAGCATTTTTTTAAGGAAATTTTATGAAAAAAGAGATAGACCAAGAACTTTCGCTTTTAACAGAACTTTTAAAATTTAAATCAATTACTCCTAATGACGATGGTTGTCTAAATTATATAGCTATGCTTTTTGTGGATTTTGAAACTAAATTTATAGAAAAAAATGGAGTTAAAAACCTTTTTTTAAAAAAGAAATTCGGTGGTGGCGATCACCTTTGTTTTGCAGGGCATGTCGATGTTGTGCCACCAGGCCAAGGTTGGCAAAGTGATCCATTTAAACCAGTAATTAAAGATGGCTATATCTATGCTAGAGGTTCGCAAGATATGAAAAGTGGCGTTGCTGCGTTTTTATCAGCGATTTTAGAAACAGATGATTTTAATGGGACTTTAAGCATACTTTTAACAAGCGATGAAGAAGGGGATGCTATTTATGGAACTAGAGAGGTTTTAAAATATTTAGATGAGATAGGTGAACTTCCTGATTATGCTGTTGTGGCTGAGCCAACTTCTGATATAAAATTTGGAGATACGATAAAAGTTGGAAGAAGAGGGTCAATTAATGGCATATTAACTATAAAAGGCAAACAAGGACATGCTGCTTATCCAAATAAATGCATTAACCCAGCCCATATTTTAGCAACTAAATTTAATGAGTTTGCTGGGTTTAATCTAGATAATGGTGATGAGTTTTTTGAGCCAAGCAAAATTGTAATTACCGATATTCGCGGTGGTATGGAAGTTTGTAATGTCACTCCAAATGAAGTAAAAGTTATGTTTAATGTAAGAAATGGAATGCTTACAAATTTAGAAAAAGTTGAAAATTATATTAAAAATTTATATGATGATTATGAAATAGATTTAAAAATTTCAGCCTCATCTTTTCCTTTTATCACTTCAAAAAACTCCAAAATCATTACAAATTTAAGTAAAAGTGTGGAAAAAATATCTGGTATTAAGCCAAAGCTAAACACAGCTGGTGGCACAAGTGATGCAAAATATTTTGCAAAATTTGGCGTTGAGTGTGCTGAGTTTGGTGTGATAAATGATAGAATTCATAGTCTAGATGAAAGAGTTAGCATAGATGAATATAAAAATTTATGTAAAATTTTTAAAGATTTGATACAAAATTTCAACTAAGGAGAAAAAATGAAAGTTATAAAAACATTAGAGGCACCAGCGGCAATTGGTCCATACTCACAAGCTATTAAGGCAAATGGATTTTTATTTGTTTCGGGGCAAATTCCACTAACTCCAAACGGTGAACTTGCAGGAGATGATATAAAAACTCAAACAAAACAAGTTTTAAAAAACTTAAAAGCGATTTTAAAAGAAGCTGATTTATTACTAAAAGATGCAGTAAAAACAACAATTTTTTTAAAAAACATGGATGATTTTTCTGTAGTAAATGAAATTTACGCACAAGCTTTTAAAGAGCATAAACCCGCTAGAAGCACGGTTGAGATTTCAAAACTGCCAAAAGATGTTTTAATAGAAATAGAACTTATAGCAAAAGTATAAAATGATAAAAAGCTTAACCGTTTTTTTAGTTTTTTCTTTATTTATTTTTGGGGATGAGGCAAATTTACAGTTAGGCTTAGATGAAAATTTATCTACAAAATTAGATAATTTTTCATCCCTTAGTGCAAAACCTTTAAAAAATTGCGTTAAAACGTCATATTTTGTAGAGTTAAAAGGCGGTGAAAATTTACAGTATTGTGACCTTGGAGAGCTTTCATTCCACTCTATGGATGAAGATATTTTATTTAGTTCTATAAAAGTTGCTGATTATAAAACCTTATCTTTAATTCCTGCTTTAAAAGCAAATTATGTAGTAAATGAAAAAGGTGAGTTTGCTTTTTTAAATAAAGATGATGCATTTAATTTTTCAAATAAATTTGGTGGTGAAATAACTGATTTTGATAATGCATTTGACAAAGCCTACATAAGGCAAAGTAAAATAAAAGAAGATAAATTTAATCAAGAAATGGCTAAGAAAATTTATGAAAAAAGGTGCGAAAAGCTATCAAAAAGTGATTATAAATTTATAAATGAATTAAAAATTGATATTTTTAAAAAATGTAAAAATTTATACTATGATGATGAGCTCAAAAATTTTGAAAATTTAAGTGGTATTTTAGAGGATAAATTTGATGAAAAAAAAGCAGATCTAGTAGCAAAATATATCTGGTTTTTTGAAAATCAAAAAGATGAATTAAAAATAGAATTTTCTAAAAATGATAGATGCCCAATTTGTGGAATGTTTGTCTATAAGTATCCAAAATGGGTAGTTGTGGTTAATTTGGGAGATAAAACTTTTCATTTTGATGGTGCAAAAGATATGATGAAATTTATCTTAAAAGATGAAAATATAAAAAATAAAGCTAGCATTTTAATAAGAGATTATTACACTCAAAAAGTTATTAATGCAAAAAAAGCTTTTTTTGTTGCGGGAAGCGATGTTTTAGGGCCTATGGGAAATGAGCTAATTGCTTTTGAAATGCATGAAAGTGCAAGAACTTTTAGGCTTGAACATGGCGGAACTGAAATTTATAAATTTGATGAGATTACAAACTCAGTAACTTGTGCTTTAGATGGAAGAAGTTGTGAATAATAAATTTATTTTTTTAGTTATTTTTGTATTTGGATTTTTGTTTGCCGAAATAATTTATTTAAACTTAAGAGATGAACATTTGGATGAAAAGCTTGAGTTTGTAAAATTAACCAAAACAAATAGTTTTGTATTTTATAATGAAACTCCATATTTAAGGCATCAGTTTTCTTATGAGATAAATGATGTTTTTAGTTTTCATCCTGGCTTTAGAGAAGTAGAAATTGGTACTTTTGTAAACTCAGGCTATGCTAAAAAATTTATAAACAATAAAGAGTAAGTATGAAAAATATATTTAATTATACCTTGGCTTCAATTACAAGATATGGTTATAAAAACTTAACTATTACATTTATTTTTGGAGTTTTAGTTTGGCTTTTATCATCAGTTCTGATGATAACAAACTCACTAAATAACGAATATAAAAGCATTTCAAAAGAATTTCCTGATATTTTGGTAAATAAGAGTTATGGTGGAAGAAGTTATTTAATAGAGGGAAATTTAACCAATGAGTTTTTGAAAATTACTGGAGTAAAAAGTGCAAAAGGGCGTGTTTGGGGGCAATATTATTTTGAAAGAAATAGGGTTTATTTAAGTATTTTTGGCATAAAAAGTTTTGAAGAGCAGTATCAAAAAGAGATAGAAAAAATCGCTGAAATTTTTAATGAAAGTAAAAATCCGCCTTTTATGATAACTTCAAAAAGTATTTTAAAAGTTTTGGAGGGGGATTTAAAACTTTATAAAAGTGTGCCATTTTTTACACCAGAAAACAGTATGATAAAAGTAAATGTTGGTGGGGTTTATAAATTTAATCACTCTTTGGAAAACAACGACATAATACTGCTTGATGAAGATGTTGCAAGAGAAATTTTAGGTATTAAAAAACCATATTTCAGTGATATAACTATAGATGTTTCAAATCCTTCAGAGGTTGATTTTATAGCCAAAAAAATAGCCATTTCAAACTCAAATTTAAAGGTCATTACAAAAGATTCTATGTTAAAACAATATCAGCTTTTATTCGATTATAAAAGTGGGCTTTTTTTAATGCTTTTTATGATATGTTTTGTAACATTTGCAACCGTTTTATATGATAAAGCAAGTGGTTTAAGAAGTGAAGAAAAAAGAGAAATAGGCATTTTAAAGGCTCTTGGCTGGGAAATTTCACATATTATAAATTATAAATTGATGGAAAGTTTAATTTTATCGGTTTTTGCTTTTGTTGTTGGCGTAAGTTTGGCAATATTTTTTGTCTATATTTTGCAAGCACCTTTTTTAAAACAAATTTTTGTAGGATATAGTGAGTTAAAATTTCCATTTGAACTTGTTTTTAATTTAAATTTTAAAATAATAGCGCTTCTGTTTTTTGTTACAGTGCCTTTATATGTGGCAGTTTGTATAATACCGGCATGGAAAATAGCCGTAAGTGATGCGGGTGAAATTTTAAGGTAGGTAAAATGGAAAATTTTATAGAAATAAAAAACATTACTAAAACTTTTAATGAAAATACAAGCCAAGAATTTACTCCACTTAAAAATATAAGTTTTAACATTAAAAAAAATGAGACATTTTTTTTAAAAGGGGTTAGCGGAAGTGGAAAAAGCACACTTTTAGGTCTTATTGCAGGGCTTTATAAGCCTACTTTTGGAGATATTGTAATTGGCGGAGAAAGTATATCCAAGTTGTCTTTAAAATATGCTTCTAAATTTAGGAGAAAAAATATAGGCATTATTTTTCAAAATTTTAATTTAATTCCAACCTTAAGTGTGATTGATAATATTTTACTCCCAACTTTGCCTGATAAAAATGGAAATTTAGAGTATATAAAAGAGCTTCTAGACAGGTTTGGAATTTATTCAAAAATCAAATCAAAAGCCTTAAATTTAAGCGGTGGAGAGCAGCAAAGAGTTGCTATAATTAGGGCCTTAGTAAATAATCCAAGTATTATTTTAGCCGATGAGCCAACTGCAAATTTAGATAAAGCATTAAGTCAAAAACTTATAGAATATTTTTCTTTAATGAAAGATAAAACAATAATCATATCAACACATGATCCATTTTTATTAGAAAGTGGCTTAGGTAATGATTTTTATGAACTAAACAAGGATTAAAATGCTTATGTTGTCACCTTTTATAATAGCTTTTTTAGTTGTTGAGAGTTTAATAATTTTTTTTGGAACAATAGCTTTTGTATTTGCAATTAAAATTGTCAAAAACTACAACCCAAATATTCTTTCAAATTCTCAATATAACTTAGCAAAAAATGGATATTTGGTTTCAACCATTATATTTTTTATATTAGCAGTAAAAATTCCACTATTTTTATTTTTTGTTTGGACTATGGATGATATTTCATTTTTGGTTCCAGGTGCTATGTGTGCTGCTGGAATAGTTGATGCAACAAATTATGGTGTTTTTATGTTTGGAGTAAAAATTTTGAATCTTTTCTTTTTAAGTGGCTGGATATTAATAAATAAAGAAGATTCTAAAACTAAGAATTCCATTTTTTTAAAACTTAAATTTAAATTTTTTATACCTTTATTCTTGCTTTTAGTTTTAGAATTTATTTTAGAAATTTTACATTTTAGTGGCATAAATTTAAGTGAACCTGTGGTTTGTTGTAGTGATATTTTTAGACAAACTGGACTTCACGATATGAAATTTTGGCATAAAGATAGTTTTATTTTGGGTGTTTTTTACATTTTATTTTTTTTAAATTTCATATCTGCATATTATAAAGCTGATCTTTTGATAAGTATTTTTACATTTTTATTTATACCATCTACAATCTATGCAATAATTAGGTTTTTTTCACCATACATTTATGAACTTCCTACTCATAAATGTCCATTTTGTATGCTTCAAGCAGATTATTATTATATTGGATACTTTATTTATGCGCTTATTTTTATAGGTGGAATTCCTGGATTTTTTATATTTATAATGGATTTGTTAAATGTAAAAATTTCAAATTTGTGGTATAAAATTTCTATGTTCGCAAATTTTATTTTAGTAATTTCACTAACTTATTATCCAATAAATTATTATATAAAAAATGGAGTTTGGCTTCAAAATTAATTAAAAAATTTGTAAAGCCAAATTTAAATTTGGCTTTACTTTTTTTATTCCAAAGAGGCTATTATATCACCACTTTCTACATTTCCACCAACTTTTACAAAAACTTCTTTTATAACGCCATCGCTTGGGGCATTTACTTCTATTTCCATTTTCATAGCTTCTAAAACAACAATTGGCTGGTTTTTCTTTACAGTTTCACCATTTTTAACAAGTACTTTATAAACATTTGCTGAAATTTCAGAAATTATGTCTTTGTTTGATGTTTGCCTTTTTTCTTCTTTTTTGTGACTTTTGCCTGAGTTTAGTTTTTCAATATTTTTAATGTTTAAATCTTGATTGTGACCTTTTGTAATTTGAACATTGTATTTTTCACCATTTACTATTATTGTATAATCACCTTGCTTAGCTGGTTTTGGTTCAAATTTTCCTTTTCTTACATTTACTTTTGCCTCGCCTTTTAAGTAAGCAATTCCTTTTTCTTTACATGCAAGAGCTATAAAAATGTTTTCTTCGGTTGTTTCTATGTTTGCGTGTTCAAGTATTTTTTTAGCATATGCTATGCTTTTTGTAGAATCTTCATCGGCTATATCAATAGCAGCTCTTGTAGTTGGCTCTAAGCCAAGTTGCTTGCTAGCAAGCTCTATAATTTTCTCATCAGCCTTAACAGGAGTTTTTCCAAAATATCCAAGCACCATTTTGCCATATCCTTCTGCTATTTTATTCCATTTTCCAAACATGACATTATTAAATGCTTGCTGGAAGTAAAACTGGCTAACTGGAGTTACACTTGTTCCAAATCCGCCTTTTTTAACAACCTCTCTCATCGCTTTTATAACTTCTGGAAATTTATGAAGAATATTATTATCCCTCATCATTTGAGTGTTGGCAGTAAGAGCTCCACCTGGCATTGGAGAAAATGGAATAATAGGACTTACTTTTGTAGCTTCAGGTGGTAAAAAATACTCTTTCAAACAGTCGTTTAAAACATCTTCGTATTTTAGTATCTTTTCACTATCAAGCCCGCCTAAATCATAGTTTTTACCTTTTACAGCATGAAGCATGGTTAAAATATCTGGCTGGCTTGTGCCGCCACTTACAGGACTTGCTGCAAGGTCGATTCCATCAACTCCTGCTTCAAGTGCAGCTAAATAACATGCCACGCTAACACCTGCAGTTTCGTGAGTATGAAGTCTAATGTGAGTATTTTGTGGAAGTAGTTTTCTAGCCATTTTTATAGTCTCATAGACTTTATTAGGACTTGATGTTCCACTTGCATCTTTAAAACATATACTATCAAAAGGAATCTCACTTTTTAAAATTTCTTTCAAAACTTTTTCGTAAAATGCCGCATCATGAGCTCCAACACATCCATTTGGTAAATCCATCATAGTAATTACTATTTCATGTTTTAATCCATATTTTTTTATACATTGACCACTAAATTCTAAATTTTTAACATCATTTAATGCGTCGAAATTTCTAATTGTTGTAGTGCCGTGTTTTTTAAACATTTTAGCGTGTAAATCAACAATTTCACGGCTACCAGTATCAAGTGTGACTGTATTTACACCACGACTTAGAGTTTGAAGATTTGCCTCATCTCCTACAATACTTCTAAATTTATCCATCATATCAAATGCATTTTCATTAAGATAAAAAAACAAGCTTTGAAATCTAGCTCCACCGCCAAATTCAAAATGCGTAATACCTGCTTCTTTTGCCGCGCTAACTGCCGGTAAAAAATCATCCATTAAAACTCTAGCACCATAAACAGACTGAAAACCATCTCTAAAAGTTGTATCCATAACATCAATAAATTTTTTTGCCATTTTTTTGCCCTTTTGTCAAACTAATTTAGGATTGATTTTATCAAAACTATGCATTAAAAAAGCTGAAATATTAAAATTTATAAAAGTATCTAAAAAGTTATAAAAATATGATATTATTTTACAAAATTCAAAGGAATGGATAAAGTTAAGGAGTTAAAATGGATAAAAAAACTAAAATTTTAGCAACCATAGGTCCTGCAAGCGATAGCATTGACATAATTGAAGGTTTAGTAAAAGCAGGAGTTAATGCTTTTAGGATGAATTTTAGTCATGGTGATCATAGCTATCATAAGTCAAATTTGGAAAAAATTAAAGATATTGAAAAAAAACTTAATAAAAGAATTGGAATTTTTCAAGACATAAGTGGTCCAAAAGTTAGGGTTAAGACTTTAAAAGAGATGTTTAAGTTAAATTCAGGAGATAAGCTTATTTTTGTAAAAGATGAGATAGTTGGTGAAAAAATAAGTGAAAAAACATATAGGCTTTGTATAAATCATCCTGAGATTTTAGAACTTATTAAAAATGGTGAATATATTTATCTTTGTGATGGCGCAATAAGAGCAAAAGTTGATTATGTAAGTAAAGATGAAGTTCATGCTGTACTTGAAAATAGTGGAATTTTAACATCAAATAAGGGGGTAAATTTTCCAAATACAAAATTAAATATTGATGTTATTACAAAAAAAGATGAGCTTGATTTGGAATGGGGAGCAAAAAACGGTGTTCATTTTGTGGCTGTTTCATTTGTGCAAAAAGCAAGTGATGTCTTAAGAGTAAAAAGAATACTTGAAAACTACGGAAGCAAAGCAAGAGTTTTTGCAAAGATTGAGAAATTTGATGCTGTTGAGAATATAGATGAAATCATAAAAGTAAGTGATGGAATAATGGTTGCAAGGGGTGATTTGGGAATCGAAGTACCTTATTACGAAGTGCCGAATATACAAAAAATGATAATTAAAAAAGCAAATTTGTACTCAAAACCAGTTATTACAGCCACTCAGATGATGCTTTCAATGACACAAAATGAAAGAGCTACAAGAGCTGAGATTAGCGATGTTGCCAATGCCGTACTTGATGGAACTGATGCTGTGATGCTAAGCGAAGAAAGTGCAGTTGGAAAACATCCTGTAAAAGTTGTAGAAGCAATGAGTAACACGATAAAAGAAATTGAAAAAATTTATCCTTATTATAAGAGTTTTGATGCAGTTGATGAAACAGATATGGTAGCTTGTAGTTCTGTAAGTTTAGCTAAAAATATAAATGCAAGAGCTATACTTTCTATAACAGGATCTGGAAGATCAGCTATAAAAATGGCTAGAAATCGTCCAGAAACTAAAATTTATGCCATATCTCATGATGAAGAAACAGCTCACTTTTTAACACTTGCTTGGGGAGTAAGTCCTGTAATAGTAAAAGATAAAAGCGATGTTGATTTTTTAATCGCAGATACAATAAAAGAGGCTTTTGAAAAAGGATATATTGATCTTGACCACACATATATAATGACAGCAGGTTTTCCAACAGGAGTTGCTGGAAGTACAAACTATATAAGAATTATCAAGCAAGATCAGATTAAATATTACCAAAATATTGCTAAAAATAGAAAAAATTAAGTTTTCATTCTATTATTTAAAGCCTTGATAAGAGAGAGCATATCAACATTATCAAGGCTTACGCCAGTTGGAATTCCTTGAGCTATTTTACTAAAATTTATATCAAATTCACTAAATTTATCTTCGATATAAAGCATAATTCCATCGCTATTAATTCCAGGTGTTAAGGCAAAAATAACTTCTTTTATTTGATTTTCATCTATATATTTTTTTAAACGATCCAAAATGCTATTATCTACATCATCTAAAACAAAATATAGTCCATTATAAGAGCCACTTTTTTCTATTATTAAGATATCTTTTGGACTTTCTACAATGCAAAGGATTTCTCTATTTCTTTGATCATCTGCACAAATTTCGCAAATTTCATCTTCGCTTAAAGCCCCGCATTTTGAGCATCTTTTTAAAAGCTTAACCGCATCTTCTATACAATGAGCTAAATTTAATCCAGCAAAAGAGTCATTTATACTTACATGATATGCATATCTTAAAGCTGATTTTTTGCCAACTCCAGGAAGCTTCATAAAAGCTTCCACTAACTCATCAAATTTGGAAATATTCATTTTTTCTTTTTTAGAAATTTTGGTTTTTTAGGGATTTCGCAACTTGCTTTGTTTTTGTTAAAAACTATGCAAAAATGGTGCTTTCCATCTGAATAGTAATAATCTAAATAGAATTTATGCATATCACAAATTCTATCAATTATATAAAGTCCAAGTCCCATTCCAGAAACTTTTTCATTTATATTTCTAACAAAAGCTTGTTTGTAATGAGCTATATCTACTGGAAGTGGGTCGCCACTATTTGCAATGCAAATTTGCTCATTTGTTGAAGTGATATAAACTTTTTGATCATTTGAATATTTTAAAGCATTGTCAATTAAATTTTTAAGTGCTAATGAAAACATTTGAAAATCAGCTTTTAAAAGTGGATCGCTTATTAAATTTAGTTCAACTTTTTTATCCCAATCATCAAGCATTAGCAAATCCTTTGCTTGCTCTAAAATAAGACTAAAATGATAATCTTCATAATTTATAGAGTAAGATTTTGATAAGAGTTGTTCAATTTTAGCAAACTCGTTTATTAAAATTTCAAGTCTTTCAAATATATTGATAAGGCGTTTTTTTTGAAGCTCATTTGGTATCATTTCAGATACGATTCTACCTTTTCCAATAGGCGTTTTTAATTCATGCATAATTGTTCTTAAAAAAAGTTGTCGCGATCTAATGAGCTCTTTTATTTTTATAACTGCTTTATCAAATTCCTTTGCAACTTGTGCTATTTCATCATCACCTTCGACATTTACTGTTGCGGTTTCTAAATTTCCTGTTGCAAATTTTTTAATATTATTATTTAATTTTTTAAGAGGAGCTAAACTTTTTAAAACTGAAAAATAAAGTGATCCTAATAAAATAATAGTTATAAAAAATCCAACCCAAAGTGGATCATTTAAATTTTTACCACCGCTACTTTCAAAAGTCGCACTAAAATTTAGATTTTTTATATGCATAAACATAGAATTTTGATATTTTAATGAAACAATATCTCCAATTGGAGTTTGGCGAGTAAATACAATATCGCCTCTTGTTAGAACATTTGATATTAAATTTTTATCTTTTGTAGCGACTAGATTAAAATTACTAAAATACTCATCTAAATTTTCAGGCGGAGTGTTTCTCTCATATAATCCTAAAAGATAATTTATAGAATTTATCTGTGCAACCGTCATTCTATCGAATGCTTGGCTTAGCTGAATTCTTCCAAAAGTTATGAAAAGAATGCATACCAAACCAAAAGCAATTGCAAAGACAACACTTATTTTTGTACTAAGTGAGTATCTCATCCTAAAAGTTTATATCCGATTCCACGAACTGAAAAAATATGAGTTGGATTTTTAGAATTATCACCTATTTTTGTTCTAAGTCTTCCAATTATAACATCTAAGCTTTTTGAATTTTTATCTTTTAGGCTTTTACAATGATATACAAGTTGTTCTCTTGAGACTGAAAAGCTGTGTTGTTTGATAAGATATTCCAAAATCTCATATTCAGCTGGAGTTAAAACTAAAGCTTCATCGTGAAAATAAATCTCATGTCTTTTTTCATCAATTCTAAAAGCACTATCAACATCGTTTTCTTCTACTTGAGCTGTTTTTTTATAGCGTCTTATTAAGCTCATTATTCTAGCATGCATCTCCTTTGGATCATAAGGTTTAGGGAGATAATCATCAGCTCCAATTTGAAGTCCAACAACTCTATCACTTACATCACTTCTTGCAGATGATATAATTATAGGAATATCATACTTTTCTCTTATTTCTTTGCATACTTCAAGTCCATCAAGTCCTGGTAAAGTAAGATCAAGTATTAATAAATCGTAGTTTTTTATACCGGCACTTAGTCCCAAATATGGATCTTCAAAATTTGTTATTTTTATATTGAATTGACTTAAATACTCAGATAAAATTTGTGCGAATTCTGTATCATCTTCTATCATTAATACATTAACCATGTTAATCCTTTCAATTTTTTTAATGATAATTATAGCTGAAATTTGTAAAGATTTATAAATGCTTAAAATAATTTTGATAGAATTAAAAATTAAAAATTTTTAGGAGTATTTAAAAAGTGGCTACAGAATTGGATTATTATGAAATATTGGAAGTCTCAAGAAATGCAGACTCTGAAACAATTAAAAAATCTTTTAGAAAACTTGCATTGAAGTATCACCCAGATAGAAATCAAGGTGATAAAGAGGCTGAGCAAAAATTTAAAGAAATAAATGAAGCCTATCAATGTTTAAGCGATAAAAACAAAAGAGAAATTTACGATAGATACGGAAAAGATGGCTTGAACGACGCCGGATTCAGCAGTGGATTTGGGGAAGGTTTTAGCGGTTTTGAAGATGTTATGGGAGATATATTTGACTCATTTTTTGGAGGCGGTAGAACAAGCTCAAGAAGAAGAAAAAAACCTATTGACAATTATGATTTAGATATTGAAATTTTAGTTGATTTAGAATTTAAAGAGGCTGTTTTTGGAACCCAAAAAGAATTAAAATATAAAATAAAGAAACCGTGCAAAGAATGTGATGGCACAGGTGGTGAGAAAACAACTTGTGATTATTGTGGTGGAAGAGGGCAAATAAGCCAAAGACAAGGCTTTATGAGTTTTGTTCAAACCTGTCCAAAATGTGGTGGTCATGGCGAAATGCTAAAATCAAAATGTCCAAAATGTGGTGGCAAAGGGTATGATGAGGTTGAGCAAAGCTTTAAATTTGATATACCAAAAGGCGTCGATAATGGCATAAAAATAAGAATAAGCCAAAAAGGAAATCTCTCAAAAGATGGAAGTTATGGTGATTTATATGCTGTAATTAGAGTAAAAGAAGATGATAGGTTTGTAAGAGATTGTGATGATGTTTATTTAGAAGTACCAGTTTTTATAACTCAAGCAATGCTAGGAGAAACTATTATCATACCAACATTGGATGGCCAAAAAGAATTAAAGCTTAGAGTTGGAACACAAGATAAAGAGCAATTTGTTTTAGAAAATGAAGGAATTGAAAATTTAAGAACTAAAAAAAGAGGAAATTTAATAGCCCAAATTTCAATTAAAATGCCAAAAAAATTAAATGAAAATCAAGAAAAACTTATAAAAGAACTTGGAAAAAGTTTTGGAATAGAACCAAATAAGATGGTTGAAGAGAGTATGTTTGATAAAATAAAAGGTTGGTTTAAATAAAAGTTGCCAAAAATGGCAACTTCAAGTTATCCAAAGATAGAATAGATATCATCTAGTAAAAAGTATTTTTTGTCAGCTGTTCCTTTATAAAAAGGATCTATACTATCTATAAACTCTTTTTGAAAAAAATTATCCTTGCTTAACTGTATTAAGGATTGATTCACAAAGCTTAAAAGATCTTTATTTCCTTTTTGAACGCCAATAGCAAGGAACTCGGCTTCTCCTAAATTTTTCATACTTACTTCAACACTATTATCAAGTATTGGGAATGTCATAACAACTATATTATCAGCAGCGTAAGCATCAGCTTCTTTTGATTTTAATTTTGAGTAGCATTGACTTGCTGTATCACAGTAAGCTACATTATAACCTTTGTTTTTAAAGAAAATATCTGCTGTGCTACTTTTTCCACAAAGTATAGTTTTACCTTTTAGATCTTGCATATTTTTTATATTGTCATCTGAATTTGTTAAAACTCCAATATTAACTGAAAAATAAGGCATAGAAAAGTCAACATATTTAGCTCTTTCTTTAGTGTTTGTATAGTTTGCAATTACAAGATCAACCTTATTTTCTTGCAAAACAGGAATCCTATCTTGTGGGACTATGGTTACAAATTCAAGTTTTCCACTATTCTTGCCAAATAGCATATTTGCTATACTCTTTGCAAGCTCTATTTCAAAGCCAACAAAAACCCCATTGTCTATTTTGCTAAAAGGTGGCTGACCTTCGTAAACGCCTACTCTAAGAACTCCTTTTTGTTTTATCTCATCAAGCGAATTAGCAAAAAGACTAACAAAACTACAAAAAATCAATACGATTAATTTTTTCATATTGCACTCCTTATATAAAGTAATCATATTATATCAATATTAATTTAAAATTAAATATAAATTTATTAAAATAATATATAAAATTTTGGTTTAAACGTTACCAGTTAATAATAATATCTCTATCAAAAAAATTTTAAAAAATTTAATTAATTATAAAAAACAATTAAAACAGTACATTAATTTAAAAATCAATTGGTTTATTTTTTATTTATTGCAATAAGAAATAAATTCACATAAAGTATTTATAAATTACAGTTAAGAAAGAACATAGCATAGAAATAATAATAAAAATGGGGATGTTTTGCCATCGCAAGTGATGACAAAACAAAATTTTATAGTGCGATAAAGTTATTTATTTTCTCAAATAGAAGCTTTTCTGTTATAGGCTTTGTTAAAAAGTCATTAGCACCTTTGCTAAGTGAATCTTTTTTGGTTGTCTCATCTGTTGTTAAAACTATAACAGGTATATTTTTTATAAGAGATTTTACTTGAGTATTATCTAAAAACTCAAGTCCGTTCATTACGGGCATAACAATATCAAGCAAAATTATACCGATATCCTTTCTTTGAGTTAAAATATTAAGAGCCTCAAGTCCGTTAGGAGCTTTGATAATCTCACCTATACTACCATGCTTTTTAAGCATCATTTCTACTAATTTTAAGTTAATAACATCGTCATCAACTGCTAATACGTTTACTAAATTTTCCATTCATTCATCCTATATATTTTTTAGTTAATTCTTCAAGTTCTGCTTTATTTACCTTGCTATTTGTTATTTCAACAAATCTATTTTTAATATTTTCACTGACATTATCATTTTGATTGCTAAATAAAACTACTTTTGTGCTAGGGCTTACCTGATCTATAATATCTAGTAAAAGTTCAGCATCAAAATTTTCAAGCTTAGAATCAAGCATTACTAATTTATATGAATTTGCACTAAGTAAATTTACAATTTCATCTATATTGTTGGTTTTATCAATTTCGTTGGCAAATCTTTTTAAAATAGTATCAAAAATTTTATTTTCCAAATGGCTTTTTCTACAAATCAAGATATCCTTTTTTGTTAAATTTAAATTTTCAGTTTTAACTTCCTCTTTTTTTGGAAAGTCACCTTCTATTGGAATCTCTTTTTTTACAATAACAGGTTTTTGTTTTAAAACTTTTTTAATAACAGTTTGAGGTTTTAAAACTTTTTTAATAACAGTTTGAGGAACTTTTTTGATAACTTTTTTTATCTCTTTTTTCTTTATGGTTTCACCACCACTAGCTCCTTCTTTTTTCTCAGGAATAAACATATTAAGCATTGCTGATAATGCCTCTTTTTTAATTGGTTTTGTACAATACTCATCAAGTCCTTGAGACATAAATCTTTCTCTATCGCCTTTTAGTGCATTTGCCGTAACTGCAACAATTGGTATATGTGGAAGACTATTTTCACTCTCGTAAGCTTTAATTTGTTTTGTTGCTTCAACACCGTCCATAACAGGCATTGCTATATCCATAAAAATCATATCATAGATTTTTTCTTTTCTTTCTTCAAGGGCTAATTTACCATTACCTACTATGGTTATATCCAGTCCAAATAGTCCAAGAGTATGTCTCATAAGTTTTTGGTTGATTTCGTTGTCTTCTGCAACTAAAACTTTTGCATTATATTTATCCATGCCACCAGCTGATGGTGCTGCACTTGGTGCTGGCACTTCAACTTCAACTTCTTCTTCAACCTCTTTATCAACATATTCAGTTACTTCTTCTTCAACCTCAACATATTCGGTGACTTCTTGATCAATCCATTCATCAACCATAATTGTTTCTTCAACAATTTTTACTTGAGGTTTTACTTCAGTAGTTTTAGTTGCTTCTTCTATTTTGATTTGATCATGTTGTTCTGGCTTACTTACAACCCCAGGCTCTTTAATTGCATCAGTGATATCATCAGAAATTTTTATTTCAGGCTCTTTAGTTAGAGTTGGCTCAATTGAGACTTTTTCAATAACTGGTTCATCGATTGCTATTTTAGGCTCATCAATATTTATTTTGATATCTTCACTAGTTGATATTTTTGGTTCAACCTTTTCTTTTATAACCTCTTCTTTTATTATAGGTTCTTCGATAGAAATTTTTGTTTCAGGTTCTTTTTTAATTTCAGGTTGAATCGCTATTTTTACTTCTTGTTCTGGTTTAATTTCAGGTTCTTTTTGAACTGTAGGTTGAGATATTGTTTTTTCTACTCTTGGTTCATCTGGTTTTATAACCACTTTTGGTTCGCTAGGAGTAGTGCCTTGGTTAATTCTAGCTCTTAATTTATCTCTTAAGCTAAGTTCAGTTTTATCTTCTTTTATTTGCTCTTCTACTACAGCCTCTTCTTTTATAGGTTCAGTTATTACAGGCTGCTCTACAATAGGTTCAGTTGTAACAGGAGTTATAGTTTCATTGTACACCGCATCCTGAACAGGTCTAGATGTTGCTACAACAGGACCAGCTTCTAGTACTCTTTGTGTAGTTTTTAAAATTTTTGTTATATTTACAGGTTCTGATAAGGTGAAAATGCTTTCTTTGTCAAATCTTGCATTTTGAAGCTCTCTAAGATTTCCACAGATTACTATAGGAATATCTAATTCTCTACTAATCATCGGATAATCTTCAAGTCTTATTATTAAAATATCAAAATAATTTCTATTTATTTCTCTATCACTTTCAAGAATTTTTATATTTGCACCCATGTATGTAAGATAATCTTTTATAATTGTATTATGTATATCTTTTGGTTCATCAGTTAACAGTGCAAATCTCTTTCCTTTTATACCATTATACATGGTATCTGAGTCTGACTTTTTAGTTTCTTTAAATGACAGAGTGAAGAAAAACTCACTTCCTTGTCCTACCTCAGAAGCAACCTGAAGCATACCGCCCATCATAGCAACATATTTAGATGAAATCGTAAGTCCCAGTCCAGTTCCACCATATTGTCTTGTTACGGTAGAATCGGCTTGCGAGAATGCACTAAAGATTTTTTCGAGTTTATCTTTTGCTATACCAACGCCACTATCTTTAACGCTGAACTTAATGTTGGTTTCGTTTTCACTTACAGAAGGAAGTCTTCTTATATCAATTATAATACTACCATTTACAGGAGTAAATTTAACGGCATTACTCATCAAATTTATTAAAACTTCTTTTATTTTTGTAATATCACCATAAAGTAAATTTACAAGACTTGGGTCAATATATGATAAAAGATTTATATTTTTTTCACTTGCTTTTGCTGCATAAACTTCTATAGCACCCTCAAAGTCATTAATTGGGTCAAATAAAATATCTTCAAGCTCAACTTTATTGCTTTCAATTTTAGAAACATCAAGAATGTTATTTATAATTGTAAGTAGATTTTCAGAACTTTTTTCTATTGTATCAACATAATCTTGCTGTTCATCATCTAGACCTGTATTTTTCAAAAGCTCGGTAAAACCAATAACTCCATTTAATGGGGTTCTTATTTCGTGTGACATATTGGCTAAGAATATTGATTTTGCTTTATTCGCTTCTTCTGCAATCTCCTTTTGATCAGCAATAACATCAATCGCATCTTGGATGATTGTATAGGCTCTTGACATACCTTCTGAGGTTCTTAAATCTATTTTTATATCTTGATCTGAGATATGGCTTATGCTGTTTAAAACATCATCAAGTTCAGATATGTTTTTTTGGAATCTGCTGATAAATCTAAGAGTTATGAATAAAAATAGTATCGCTATGGCAAATAGTCCAATTGCTATAAACAAAACTTTTTGTAGTTCTTGTTTATACTCGTCTGTTTGAATCATAAGCTCTTTACTTAGTTTTTGAGTTATTTCTTTTGCTAGACTGATTTTACTACTTGCTGCACTAAACCACTCCATAAGACCAACACTATATTCACCAGATAGTGCTTCTTGTTGAAGTTGGGTGTTAAGAGTATTTGCTGATGAAATTATAGCTTGTGAATCAGGCGAAGAAAGAAGTTTTAAAATTTCTGTTTTTGCTTGTGACTCAGGAAGTGATGTATAAGATATAAATGCACTTTTATTGCTTATTTCGCTCCATTTTGAAAGAGTTGAATAATCAATTGCCTCTCTTGTGCCAAGTAAAGATATAACATAGTCTCTTTGATAGCTTGAAGCATTCATAATCTCGTAAGTAGAAACTAAGTTTGAACCCAAAGACGCAATGTCTTGTGAAGTTGCATATTGTTGAACAAATCTCGCATAATTTAAATACTCCTCATCTACAATTGAAAAGAAATTTGTAAAAATAGTATTAAAATCAGCATCTAAGTTATCCACCTTAGATCTTGCTTCATTGATGTTTTTAAGTAGAGATGACATTTTTAAAAGTTCATTTGGAACACCCGAATTCTTGTTTAAAAAATTACCACCAACAATGCTTTCATAATTTGCTATGAGATTATTAAATTTCTTTATTTCAGCATCTGTTTGCACTCTTTGGTTTTGTAAAAGATCAGAAACATTAAGTCTGCCACCACTTGAGGTGTAAATAACACTTAGTCCTCTTTCATTTCCAAGTTGTTCAATTAGCTCGCTAATACTGTTAAGATTAGCAACTGATTTGTTAAGAGTATCTGCTTCTTTATAGTTATTATATGAACTGTAAAGATAGAACGATCCAATCAACATAATGATTAGTAACGGTATACCTGTTATAAATCTAAGTATAGAAGTTGTATTTAGCTTCATATCTCATTCCTTTTTGTAATGGTTTTATCAATTTTTTCAATAACATCTTTATATTGTCTAAAATTTTTTGAAATTTCATCTATTTGTGAATTTTCAAGTCTATAAATAGCTTTTGTAAGAGGTTTAATGTTATAAGAATAGGCTAATTTTTTTATTTCGCTTAAATTTTTTACTGATTCATTCAAATCACCCAAAACAATTGCTTCATATAAAATTTCTTCTTTTTCATATGCTTTATTAATTAAGTTTTTTAAGTTATTTATAAATTTACCTAAATTTAGAGAAAGATTATCTGATGTATTTTTAAGCCACTCATCATTTATTAAAGTATTTTCTTCTAAATCATTAAGTTTTATATTTTTGATATTTTGAAGTTCTAAATCATATGTTTTTTTAAAAATATTATCAACTGATAACAAATTTGATCTTTTTACACTGCTTTTTGGTATAAAATCATCTTGCACGTTTTGACTTTTAACACTTGGGGAATTCAAAAAAATCACATAGCCATTGTTTTCGTCACTGAAAAATAAGTTGTTTATTTCAAATTTAATTTCTATTTCTAAATTTTTAGAGTTTTTCAATAAAGCTAAAAGAGGTTTTTTGCTTTTAAGCATATATTCTTGAAAGCTTACTCTTTTTCCATATATGTAAAAGTCATCTTTATCTACAAATAATTCAGAAATATCACTGTGGTTTGAATAAAATGCGTTAAAACTAGGATAGCCTAGTAAATTTAAAGCACGTTCGCTCATTCCAAGTAATTTAAAATTTGCATCATAAATCAGCATTAAATCCCTTTCTTAAAATTAATGAGATACATTTTACCATATATTTTCTGTTTTCTTTATAAAAATATTTTTTTTGCAGCAGTTTTTCCTATTAAATTTGAAATTTCGTCAAAATTTGAATCATAAATTTTTTCAAAACTACCAAAATAATCAAGCAATTTTTTTATTTTTCCTTCGCTTAATCCTGATTTTATTAAATTTGATTTTTGCAAATCATTTTTTCTTTTTGTTTTTTGATGAAAACTTATAGCAAATCTATGAGCCTCATCTCTTAGTTTTTGAAAAAATTGAAGTTTTTTATCGCTTGGTGGTAGTAAAAATTCTCCATTTTTTGTATAAAGTTTATCTTTTGCCGCACCTTTTGAGCGGTATGCTTTAGCATCAACTTTTTCTTTTGAAATAGCTATTATATCTACATTTGCTCCAACGCTTTTTAGTATTTCATCAGCTAAATTTAAAAGTGCAACTCCACCATCAATTACCCATAAATCTGGCGGATTTAACTTATCAAATCTATTTACTCGCATTGTTAAATACTCTTTCATTTGATCATAATCATTATTTGATTTAAGATGAGCGTGACGATAATTTTGCTTGTTAAATCCATCTTCATTATAAGCTATCATAGCTCCAACCACAGCACTTCCAAACATATGTGAGTTATCATAAGCTTCTATGTTTATTGGTAAATTTGTAAATCCAAAATATTTTTTTATGGTGTTTAAAAACTCAAAATCATAAGCTTTTAAGTGTTTTTGAATATTAATTTTCGCATTTTGGTGTGCAATATTACAAATTTTTCTTTTTTCGCCAATTTTTGGAACAATTATTTCAAATTTTTTGCTATGTCTGGTTTCTAAAATCTCACCTACTAGGCCAATATCTAAGAAATCATCATTTACATATATTTTAGAAACTGCTACAGGTGATTCGGCAGGAAAAGCATCAAGTAAGGTTTGTTTATAAATTTCATCAATCTCACTTTTTTCTAAATTTTCAAAGTTTTTTAAATTTATGATTTTTGAGTTTGAGTTTGTTATTTTTCCATCTCTTATGCTAAGTCTTACCGCGCAAGCAAAGCCTTGGAAAGAATTTATAGCAAATACTTCAAAATCTTCAAGTCTTGCTAAATCAACTTCTATTTTTTGATCACTTTCTTTAAGCATTTCTATTTTGTCTCTTAAATTTGCAGCTTCTTCATAATTTTCATTTAACGAATATTTTAGCATAAGCTCTTTTAGATATTCGACCATCGAGGTTGGATTTTTTAGGGCATATAGCGCATCTTTTATTATTAAATCATACTCTTTTTTTGTTATTTTTTCTTCACAAGGTGCTAAACAACGATTTATTTGATAAAATAGGCAAGCTTTTTTATTTTTTAAACATCCATTTTTTTGAACTAGTTTAAATTTCATATATAAGGTTTCTAAAATTTCACGCGATCCTTTGAAATATGGTCCAAAATATTTAATATTTGAGCCTTTTATTACTTTTCTAGTTATATTAAATCTTGGAAAATTTTCATTTAAATCAATGTAAATGTATGGATAAGTTTTATCATCTCTTAGTAAGATATTGTATTTTGGATTAAGTTGTTTTATGAACGAATTTTCTAAAATTAATGCATCGGCTTCGCTTTTTGTTACAATATATTTTAGATGAATACTTTCATTTATCATCTTTTGTATTCTTAAGCTAACCCTTGGGTTTGGAGCTAATTTTGGCGTAAAAGAAAAATAACTTCTTACTCTTTTTTTTAAATTTTTAGCTTTTCCAACATATAAAAGCTTTGCGTTTTCATCAAAATATTCATAAACTCCAGGTAAATTTGGGAGTGATTTTATATCATTTATTAGCAAGGATTAATTTCCTTATTTCTTCAAATAAAGCATGGTTTTTTTTATCTTTAATATTGTTTTTAAATTCGCCATTACTTGGATCTATAAATTTAGGTGGTAAATTTATCTTAAAAATTTCTTTAATTTTTTCTTTTTTTTTCATAAATTTACTTGCAACAAAAAATCTTATATCCTTAATTTCATTTAAATTTGAATCTGGGTGAAATTTTATGTATGTTTTTAATAACTCTTTTATCAAATTTATATTACTATCTTTTTTAAGTTCTTGAAGACCTACATTATGTTTGCAGGCAAAGTAAAGAATTTGATCTTTTAAGTAGATAAAAGCAATTAATTTTTGATGTGTTTTACTTAGTAAGCTCAAAAATTTACGCTTATCATTAATATCATTAAATAGGGGTGAAGTTTGAATTTCTTCAATTATATTTTTAACACTTTTCATAAGGACATTTTAGCAAAATTATTATTAATTTTTCTTATAATTGGAATTTGTGGATGTGGTTATAAAGGACCGCCAGTTTATACGCCAAGCGATACAAACACAACAAAATCAAGCTAAATTTAGGTAAATTTGGTATAATTTTTGATATTTTTTAAGGATTTTATATGAAGACAGCAGATATTATTATTTTAGATTTTGGATCACAATACACGCAGTTAATCGCACGAAGATTAAGAGAGCAAGGTGTTTATGCCGAGCTTTTGCCCTTTGATGCAAAACTAGACGCTATAAAAGAAAAAAAGCCAAAAGGCATTATTCTAAGTGGTGGACCAGCAAGCGTTTATGCAAAAGACGCTTATTTTTGCGATGAGGGAATTTTTGAGCTTGGACTGCCGATTTTGGGAATTTGTTATGGAATGCAGCTAATTGCCCATAAATTTGGCGGAAGTGTTGTTCCGGCAGCAAGCAAAGAGTATGGAAAAGCTGAAATTTCTCTTACTTGTGAAAGTGATCTTTTTAAAGATACGCCTAAAGATCAGGTTGTTTGGATGAGTCATGCAGATAAAGTTGAAGCGCTTCCTTCAAATTTTAAATTATTAGCCAAGACAAAAAGCAGTGAATTTTGTGCATACGCAGATGAAAAAGCTAAAATTTATGCTTTGCAATTTCACCCAGAAGTTGCTCACAGCGAGTTTGGTGATGCAATACTTAAAAACTTTGCTAAATTTATATGTGGTTGTGAAAGCACTTGGAATATGGGGAGTTTTGCCAAAAATGAGTGTGAGAAAATCAAAAATCTAGTCGGTGAAGATAAAATTTTATGCGCAGTAAGTGGCGGTGTGGATAGCTCAGTCGTTGCAGCACTTTTAGCTCATGCAGTACCTAAAAACCTTATAGTTGTTTTTGTTGATAACGGGCTTTTAAGAGAGGGCGAAGCAAAGCAAGTAAGTGATACATTTAAAACAAAGCTTGGAATCGATCTAATAAGCATAGATGCAAGTAAAATTTTTCTAGAAAGATTAAGTGGTGTTATAGAGCCAGAAGTTAAAAGAAAAATTATAGGAAATACCTTTATAGAGATATTTGAAGAAGAGGCTAAAAAGCATAAAGATGTAAAATATCTAGCTCAGGGGACACTTTATAGCGATGTTATAGAAAGCAGTAGTTTTGGTGGAGCTAGTAAAACTATTAAAAGTCATCACAATGTTGGCGGACTTCCTGAACATATGAAATTTGAATTAATCGAGCCTTTAAGAGAAATTTTTAAAGATGAAGTTAGAGCTTTGGGACTTGAGCTTGGGCTTAGTCGTGATTTGGTTTTTAGACATCCATTCCCTGGACCTGGACTTGCAATACGCATAATGGGAGAGGTTACAAACGAAAGACTTGAACTCTTGAGAAAAGCAGATGTTGTATTAAGACAAGAGCTTAAATCAAGTGGTTGGTATGAGAAAACTTGGCAAGCATTTTGTGTACTGCTAAATGTAAATTCTGTAGGAGTTATGGGTGATAATAGGACTTATGAAAATGCAGTTTGTGTCCGTGTAGTTGATGCAAGTGATGGAATGACTGCAAGTTTTTCAAAGCTTCCATATGAATTGCTTGAAAATATAAGCCGCCGCATCATAAACGAAGTAAATGGTATCAATCGTGTAGTTTATGATATTTCAAGCAAGCCACCAGCAACTATTGAGTGGGAATAGTTCAAAAAAATAAAAATCTTCTAAATTTCAATAGCTGTAGAGGATTGAAAACTACAACTGAATTTGCTCAGTAGAAAAAACAAAGAGGTGGGATTGCTTGACCATCTCTTCTATATTTATTACTTTTCCCATTCAAATAAAATATTTAGCTCCTTATACTCTTTCAAATATTTTTCTTTGTCTATAGCTGTTCTTGCGATATCAATAATTTTACCTATTTTATCAACTGTCTTAAAGCCAAATCATCAAAAGTTAATAATTCTTGTGAAAAATACAAATTCAAAACTATGAATTTTTCAACAATTAAGCCTAAAACAAATAGTTAATTCAACCATACAGCTCGACTACTCAATCTATATCTTTTACTTTTAATTTTTTACTGTCCATTCTAATCCTTCTAATAGATAAATTCTTCTGCCATTTTTGTTTTTTCTATTAAATTCTTGTAAACTTTTGATTTTTGTAAAAGCTCTTCATGCTTACCTTCGCTTTCCACTCTTCCGTTTTCAAGAACTACAATCTTGTCCGCATTTTCTATGGATTTCATTCTGTGTGAAATTATGACAACAGTTTTGTCTTTAATTAAATTATTTAAAGACTCTTGAATTTTTTTCTCATTATCTACATCAAGGCTTGCTGTTATTTCATCCAATATTAATATTGGTGCGTCCTTTAAAAAAGCTCTTGCTATTGATAGTCTTTGTCTTTCACCACCTGATAGCTCAGCACCATTCTCACCAATAACTGTATCAAAATCCTTATCCATTTTTTCTATAAAGTCTGTGCAATTGGCAAGTTTTGCTGCTCTTTTAACTTCTTCATCACTTGCTTCTTGCTTGCCAAGTCTAATATTTTCCATAACACTTTGATTAAAAAGAACCACATCTTGAAAAACTATTGAAACCTTGTCAAAAAGTGATTCTGTTGATATTTCTTTGATATCTTTGCCATCGATTAGGATTTGCCCCTCGTCATAATCATAAAGTCTTGATATAAGTTTTAAGATAGTTGTTTTACCGCAGCCACTTGCTCCTACCAGAGCAGTGACCTCTCCCTGCTTTGCCTTAAAGCTAACTCCCCTTAAAATTTTTGCGTCTTTGTTATAAGCAAATTCAACATCTTTTAGATCAATATCAAATTTTTTTAACTTATAGTCTTTGCCCTCTTGTAGATTTTGATGTTGAATTTCTTTTAGCCTTTCAATCTTTGGCGTTAAATAAAATATTTCCATCATACCCTCTTTAGATGCATCAAGAGAGTCTTTTATCTTCATAGCCGCTAGCAAGTATCCTATAAGGTAGAGAACACTTATCTCTTTATTAATAATTAAATTTACGCCAACAAATATCACAACAGCAAGAGATATAAAGCTAAATATTGATGATAGTGACATAGTTAAAACAAGTCCCATTTCTGTCATTAAGTGTACTTTTTCACTTTTATCCATTTTTTCATATAGCTTTTCTTTCATCTCCTCTGATAAGCCATATGCTTTAATCTCCATTTGCATTTCGATATTTTCCTGAAAGCTTTCTGAGTTTTCTCTTAAGATGTCATAATATTTTTTCTGCCCTTTAACTTGATATTTTTTAGATAAAGGTATGAAAATAAAGCTTAAGAGTGATGGAATAATTACAGCTAAGCCCATCTTGACATTTCCTACTAACATCATTACAGATATTAGTGGGAAGAAGAGTGCCATACCGCCAACTTTTGGTATCGAGTGGCTCATTGCATGTTCTATGCCCTCAATATCAGCCATGATTGTTTGCGAGAGATCAGAAATATCATGTTTAGAAAAGTATGATAGAGGCAGTTTTGACAAATACTCCGCTGTTCTTATTCTTAAATCTGCACTTTCTTGATATGTTGTGCTATACAGTTTATCGTACTCAATAAAAAGCAAAATATACATTGCTATCAAGGTCAAAACTGAAAATATTATATAAAAACCCTTGCTTTTGTCGATATTCTCCAATACTTCTTGAGCAAAAAACATTAGTATTATTACAGGAAGCATATTTATACAATAGACAAAAAATGAGAATAGTGTTGCTTTGGTTAAATTTCTAGCCCCCTTATCTGTAAGAGCAAATCTTTTTTTATAAAACTCTTTCATTTGAAACCCTCCATTCATTTGCACTGTTAAACATCTCTTGAAGTCTCTTATATCTTGTATCTCTTGACATTAACTCTTTGTCAGAGCCTCTTTCTATAATTTTTCCATTATCCATCACAAGTATTTCATCAAGATCTTTAATTGTAGAAAGTCTGTGAGCAATCATGATAACTGTCTTATCCTTCATAAGATTTTTGAAAGCTTTTTGCAGTTCAAACTCATTATCTGGATCAATAGACGCCGATGCTTCATCCATAATAATAATTTTCGAATCCTTTAAAATTGCTCTAGCAATTGCAATTCTTTGTTTTTCTCCTCCAGATAAATAAACTCCTTTTGAGCCTATGACTGTATTTTCTCTATCTGGAAATTTGTCCAGTATCAGATCACATCCTGCTAATTTTAGGGCTTTCATAACATCATCTTTGCTCGCCTCTTTATTGGCTAAAGCAACATTGTCATAAATACTTTTCTTAAACAATTTCGAATCTTGAAAAACAAAGGAGATAGCTTTAATTAGGGCTTCGTTAGAATATTTAGATATTGGTATGCCACCTATCTTTATGTTTCCTTCATTGACATTATAAAAACCTGATATAAGTTTTGCTACTGTTGATTTACCTGATCCAGAGGAACCGACTAGTGCATAGGACTTTCCTTCTTCTAATTTAAAGGATAAATTTTCAATGACAACTTTATCATTATAAGCAAAGCTTACATTGTCAAACTCAATATTGAAGTTTTTAAAATTATTGAGATTGCCATGCACTAATTTGTCTTTTTGCATATCATTGTATAGTGACTCTAAAGTATCTACGGCATAATTTCCCTGAGAGATATACATGGAGTACCACATCATTCTCATAAATGAAACGAACATGACTCCTGATAAAAATAAAATCATGATAAGCTCAAGTAATATCATCTTGGCACTACCTAAGCTAGTCATAAAATAGACAACTGGAATAATTAAAATGGCAATTAGACCAAAAAATAACCACTGATACAAAACATAAGGTTTTTTACAAGATAGTGAATAGCCATAAGCATACTTTGAGTAATCTTTTATCGCCTTGTAGAAACTTTTAAATGACTCTACATTTGCTCTAAATATTTTTATAACCTGCATTCCTCTAACGTACTCGACAGTTTCAGCACTTAGTTTAGATAGGGCTTCTTGGTATATCTTCATAAATCTTCCCTCGCCCATCATTGCTCCTAAAATTACGCTTCCGATTATTGTAAGAGCAAGTAAAGTGATGCCTACTCTTATACTTACTATAAAACCAAGCACAAGTACAAGAAAAGGTGTAATTATTGCTTGAGAGCTATCTGGAATCATGTGGGCTATCACCTGGTGAGTTTGCGCGGCATTGTCATCTATGATCTTTCTAATTTTTCCAGAAGGATTCAAGTCAAAGAACCTAAAGCTTGCTTTCTCTAGGCCATCAATCCCTCTTTTCCTTAAATTTGTTTCAAGCCTAAATCCCAAAACGTGTGAAAACATTCCTGAAACAAAATAAAATATTGCTCCACCTGTTAATGCAAAGACTGATTTTAACGCTAAACTCTCTGCGCCAGATAAATTTGAATTAATTATTAAATTATCCAAAAATTTGTAGATTAGATAATATCCATATACTGTAAGCACTGCAGATATAACAGAAAAAGCTATAGCAAAAGCTCCAAGATATTTTTTGTCTTCTACATAAGCAAATAGCTTTTTATAAATATTCATTCATCTCCCCTTTCTTTAATATATCATTTAGATATAAATTTTGACAATAGTTATCATTGATTTTTTATTATACATCGATTATAATACAAATACAATAGTTTTTAATTAATAAGGCTAATTGGAATATTGTCTAAAAGGGATAGGATTATGATGACTTATTATGAATTTGTAAAAGAATATATGAAAGTGGATGAGTGTAAAAACAATAAGAAATATTCAAGTGCAGGGCATACATTTCGTTGGAGTAAAGAGGATTCAACCTATGCGGAAGGCCTGTATTGGTTTTATGAAGGAGATGGATTTATTATTGATATACATGATTTTTATATCAGAGAAGAGGTAGTTCAAAATAGCACTTATAGTATGGCAGACTATGTTTCGATATACTCTAGCTACATTGTAAGTGCAAACGGCGAGAAATTTAATCCTTATCAAACTTTGACAGCCAACTCATTATGCACTTTTGATTTTGACAATATAAAAGATGACTTTCGATTTTTATTGCACGAGAACTGTTATTATCTTGCTGTTTCTATAGGCTTTAAAAAAGAACTTCTAGAAAAACACCTATCGTCCATTAACATTGACCTAGAATCATTTTATAGGGCTTTACTTCAATCAAATCAAATAATACTTACAAAGTCATTAGAAAAAGTGGCAATGGAAATATTAAATTGTAAGATGGACACTCCTGCTGCTGATTTTTTCTTTAAAGCCAAAGCAAATGAGTGGATAAGCAGAGTAATAGATACCTACTTAAATAGAAAAAATTATAAAATTGAGTCTGATGATGATAAAGCACTTGAAGATGTAGCCAGATTTTTAGATGATCATTTCTCAATGAATATAAACCAAAGAACACTTGAAAAAATATCTAAAATGAGTGGAACAAAATTAAAAAATTTGTTTAAAGAAAAATATGGTCAAAGCATTACAGAATACACTCAAAGGAAAAGAATGAATGTGGCTGAAACCCTTCTTTTAAATACTGAGCTTCCTATAAAGGAGATAGCTGAGTCTGTTGGATACGCATCTCATAGTAAATTTTCCATTTATTACAAAAGATACAAGGGAAAACTTCCTAGTGAGGTTCGTAATTTAGCTTTCAAGCATCACAATTTAAATTGTGATTACTGTGATTAAACTAAATTTTCTTTTATTCTTCATCTCTTTAATAGTTGTTCTATTTTCAATACCAATTAAGAGTGATATAAAAATCCTCTTTTGTTACAAAGTTATTTTTGCATTAAAAAATAAATAAGAAATTTATCATATAATTATAATTTTATAATATATGTTTATACAAGGAGTTTTTAATATTTTTCAAAATAGATTACAAATATGGAAGTTTATAAAAAGGCAAAATAAATGGATGAAATTTATCTCATATCTCACACACAAAATAAAGCAGTTAAAAATTTAAAAGTTTGTGAAATAGAGTTTTTAAAATTTAGTGTTGATTTAAATAAATTTGAAGCTTTAGTTATTACTTCAAAAAATTCTATTAAGGCTTTAAAATTTAACAACATAAAAAAAGCAAATTTAAAAGTTTTTAGTATAGGTGATGGTTCTACAAAAGAGGCTTTAGAGTATGGATTTAGTGATATTTATACAGCGAAAAATTCTCACGGAAATGAATTTGCAAATGAAATATCTTCTTTTTTAAAAGATAAAAAAACTTTATTTTTAAAAGCTGAAAAAACAGTTTCAGATGTTGGTGAAATCCTTATTGAAAATGGAGCAATTCTTACAAAAATAACTGCATATAAAAATAATTTTTTAAATTTAGATAAAAGCTTAAAGCCACCACTTGGAAGTATTTTGATATTTAGCTCTCCTTCAAATGTTGAAGGTTTTATAAAAAACTTTGGAAAAATAGATGAAAACTATAAAATAGTTGCAATTGGAAATGCCACTGCAAAGCTTTTATCATCTCACAAAAATTTAATTATTTCACAAAAACAAAGTATAGATGAGTGCCTAAAATTAGCTAAAAATTTAATAAATCATTAAACAAAACTATTTTTTAAGTATTTTTTTGTTATAATTTCTTTGCCTGAGTGGATCGACAGCGTTAAAAATGAGGGTCCAACACTAATAGTATGGCGAAGATGTGGGCTTTTGGTGCGATGTGATTTTGTTTGAGCTTGAAAAAGCGAGAATTTACAACCTAAAAAAAGCTCCTATTTGCAAGATTGGCTTTTATAGGGCCGAATCTAAAACTATGCATCGACCACTTGGGTTTTACTAAATTTATGGAGCTTGGTTTGAATATTTTAATTATTGGAAATGGTGGGCGTGAGTATTCGATAGGTTTAAAACTTAAAAAAGAAAAAATTGTAAATAAGATATATTTTGCCCCAGGAAATGGTGCTACTATAAATTTAGGTGAAAATATAGAAATAAATGATTATGAAAAATTAGCAAAATTTGCTGTAGATAACAATGTTGATCTTACAATTGTAGGACCTGAAATGCCTCTTGGCAAAGGCATTGTTGATATTTTTAAAAAACACAATTTAATTATTTTTGGACCTAGCAAGGATGCTGCTAGACTTGAGACAAGTAAATCTTACATGAAAGATTTTTTACAAAAATACGGCATAAAAACTGCAAAGTATTTAAGTAGCAGTAATTATGATGAAATTTCAAAATTTATAGATAAAATGGATGGCAAGATTGTTGTAAAAGCAGATGGATTGTGTGCTGGAAAAGGCGTGATAATAGCCAACAATAAAGATGAAGCAAAAAACGCAGCCAAAGAGATGCTTGAGGGTAAAAGTTTTGGCGATGCTGGAGAAAAAGTTGTAGTTGAAGAGTTTTTAGATGGCTTTGAGCTAAGTTTTTTCGCAATTTGTGATGGTAAAAATTTTGTAAGTTTGCCAGTAGCTCAAGATCATAAAAAACTTCTAGATAAAGATGAGGGGCCAAATACTGGTGGAATGGGTGCTTATGCTCCAACTCCTCTTGCAACAAAAGAATTAATAAATAAAATAGAAAATGAAGTTGTAAAACCTACTTTAAGTGGTATGCAAAAAGAAGGTTCTCCATTTTGTGGAGTGCTTTTTGTGGGAATTATGGTTGTTGATAACAAGCCTTATGTTTTGGAATTTAATGTTAGATTTGGTGATCCTGAGTGTGAGGTTATAATGCCTTTGATAGATGGAAATTTAAGTGAAATTTTATATGAGGCAGCAGTTGGAAGATTAAAACCGATAAGTTTAAAAGATCAATTTGCAGTTGGTGTTGTGGTGGCAAGCCAGAATTATCCATATAAAAGTTCACCTGAAAAACTTATAAAAATAGAAGAAATACCTGAAAATTCTCATATTTGCTACGCAGGGGTAAGTTCTAAAAATAGGGAGCTTTATGCAGATGGCGGTAGGGTTTTAGTTTGTGTTGGAAAAGGCGATACCATAAAGCAAGCTACTAAAAATGCTTATGAACTCTGCAAAAAAATAAAATTTGATGGCATGCAGTATAGAAGTGACATAGCCTATCAGGTGAATAAATGAATGATGAAGTAAGTCTTGCTTCATTTGGCAAAAGATCATTTGCTTTTTTAATAGATGAGCTTATAGTATCTTTTTTGATAATAGTTATATTTTATAATCAAATTTTAAATGCCTCAACACCTGAAGATATTGCAAATCTTGCACCTCTTTTTTTAGTGCCTCAAACTGTGATAAGACTTATTTATCATACTTTTTTTATCTATTATTATGGTGCTACTCTTGGCAAAAAAGCCTTAAAGATAAAGTGCATAAACCAAGATAAAGAAAATCCTAGCTTTGGGGCGTCACTTTCAAGAGCCTTAGTTAGATTTTTTAGCGAAGCGGTTTTTTATTTAGGTTTTGCTTGGGCTTTTTTTGATCCTTTAAGACAAACTTGGCACGATAAAGTAGCTAAGACTTTGGTGGTAAATGTTGAATAAAAGAATACTTTTTTTAATCTTTTTTATAATTTCATCTATTTGCGCCAATGGCCAGGATGTAGAGTTTTTAGCAGATAATGTAAAAAAAGTTGATACAAAAATCCATGCAAATGGAAATGTTATAATGTATTCAAAAGATTATTTAGTAACTTCTGATATGGCTATTTATGATGAAAAAAATGAAGTTGCTGAGTTTTTTGGAAATGTAAATTTACTTAAAGGCAAAAACGAAACCTCAAAAACAACTTATCTAAAGTTAGATTTAAAAAATAAAGAAAATTTTGCCAAAGAAAATTTTATGATGGATAAAGAAGCTGAGATTTGGATGCAAAACAAAACAAGCTGCAGTGATCAAAAATACTACCGAGCAAAAAACTCAGTTGTTTCAAGCTGTAATATAGAAAATCCTGATTGGAAGATAAAATACACTAGTGGAAAATTAAATAAAGAAACTAAATTCTTACATCTTTTCAATCCTGTTTTTTATGTAGGAAATGTTCCAGTTTTGTATCTTCCATACTTTGGTTTTCCAACTGATAAAACAAGAAGAACAGGGCTTTTAATACCAGAAGTTGGATATATTTCAAAAGAGGGATTTTATTATAAACAACCAATTTATTTTGCTCCTTATGAAAGTTGGGATTTACAACTTGACCCACAGGTTAGAACAACTCGTGGATTTGGAATTTATGCTACTTTTAGATTTGCTGATTCGCCTTATTCTTATGGAGAAATTAGAGGTGGAGTTTTTGATAATTTTAAAAGAGCGCAAGAAAGATTAGAGTATAAAAACGAAAAACATCATGGATATGAGTTTGACTACGATAGAAGCAAGCTTTTAGGATATTTAGTAAATGGAGAGTTTAAAGAAAATTTATGGATTAGATTTACTAATATAAATGATGTGGAATATTATGATTTAAAAGAAAAAAGTGGAAGTGAAGAAGATGGAGACTCGCTTGCTACTTCAAAGCTTAATTACTATCTAACTACTGATGAGCACTATTTTGGAGCTTATGCAAGATATTATATCGATACTGATAAGTTAAATAGTAAAAATCATTTTAAAAACGATGATACCTTGCAAGAGCTTCCAACTTTGCATTATCACAAATTTACAAATTCTGCTTTTTTGGATAATTTGCTTTATTCAGCTGATTTTAAAGCTCATAATTACACTAGAAAAGTTGGTGTCACAGCTAAACAATATGAGTTTAATCTACCACTTGTTTTTACAACTCCAATACTTAATGATTGGTTAAATTTCAAATTTACAGAAGCGCTTTATGCAACTCATATTGATTATAGTAAAAACTACATATATCAAAATGGCGAATTTTATAAAGATAAAAGCAGTGATTATATAAACAACTACCATAAATTTTCTCTTGGCACAGATATTGCAAAATCATATGAAAGCTATTTTCATACGATGAATTTAGACCTTTCATACTTGATTCCAGGATATCAAAGTGGCGATATAAATCAAAGATTGTTTAAAGAATTTAAATATAACTATGATAAAGATAAAAATATTGTAAATAGCAATGCCTTAAAAGATATGGCTAATAGACTTTATTATGAAGATAATTTTTTGGGTGAGCTAGGCAAAGACTATACCCAAAGAAATTTAATGGCAAATTTTACAGAGTATCTTTATAATAAAAATGGCCATAAATTTCTTCGTCACTCAGTAAAACAAAAATATGATTTTGAAGATAAAGAATTTGGAAATTTAATTCATAGACTTGATTTGTACTTTTCAAATGGTTTAAATTTGGGCAATAAATTTGAGTACTCAAATGAAAATAAACGCTTTGAAAAAGTTCAAAGCTATGTTGGATACTCAGACAAGACTTTTAGTGCCAGACTTTCTCACTCGTATGAAAATATAAAAAGATTTGAAAAATACGATAAAGATAATTACTTGATTTTAGATACATCTTTAAATTTGCCATATTTTTACAAGCTTTTTGCTAAATATGAGTATGATTTGGAGCGTTCATATAGCAAAATGTGGCGTTTAGGTCTGACTCGCAATAGAAAATGTTGGAATTATACATTTGTTTATCAAGAGGATTTAGAGCCAAAAACTTCAAGTAATTTTTACTATAAAAAAGCAAACAGAAAAAGAGCATTTTACTTTTTTATAAATTTCTATCCTTTTGGTGGTGTTGGATATGATGTATCTAAAAATATAGATTATGATAAAGATATATCAAAATGATAATTCCAAGAAAAAATCTAATTTTTAAAGATCAGATTGAGGCAGCAAAGGCACTGTATGATATCTTGCCAGTTGATGATATACTAAGAACAAAACCATTGATAACCGTGCCATCTTTAGCTTCAGTTTTATTAGTTGATGAGCTTGCAAAAATGCTAAAGCTTAACTATGAATTTTTATTTACTGAAAAAATTTACTCTCCATTAAATAAAGACTGCGTTATAGGTATGGTTAGTGAAACAGAAGAAATTGTTTACCTAGAAGAGCTTGTTAATTCATTTAATATTAGCATGGATTATGTTTATGGAGAAGCAAACAGAAAATATGAAGAAAGTATTTTAAAAAATATTTATAAATATAGAAAAGGAAAATTAATACAAAGTTTTGAAAACAGAGATATTTTACTTTTAGATGAAGGTTGTGAATCGGGCGTTACAGCTTTGGTTTGCTTAAAGTCAATTATTGGTTTAAATCCAAAATCTTTGAGTTACGCAACACCACTTATAGCAAGTGATATGGTAGCAAATTTAAACTCAATGGTAGATCAAATTTACACAGTTAGAAACATTACAAATTTTGTAAATGTTGATTTTTATTACGAAGAAAAGATTGAGTTATCACCACAAAAAATTATTTCTATTTTAGAGACAAGTCCGTATTATTTACCGTTACAAAAAGAAGGAGAAGAAACATGCGTTATAGAGTAGATATAAATAACAATTTAGAAATTTATGATGTTGATAAGGTTGCAAAACAAGCTTCAGGGGCTGTTTTATTACAAATTAAAAATGCAGTTGTTTTAGCAACTGTTGCAAGAGAAGATGAAAAGGTTGAGGGAGATTTTTTACCTTTAACTGTTTCATATATAGAAAAACAATACGCAGCAGGAAAAATTCCTGGTGGTTATATTAAAAGAGAGACTAAACCAGGGGATTTTGAAACACTTACTTCAAGGATAATTGATAGAAGTTTAAGACCGCTTTTTCCAAAAGGATATGCTTATCCTACTCAAATAGTTGTTTTTGTTTTATCAGCTGATAGCGAAGTTGATTTACAAGTTATGGCACTAAATGCAGCAAGTATGGCACTGTATCTAAGTGATATTCCTGTAGATGCACCAGTTTGTGGTGTTAGAGTTGCCATGATAGATAATGAGTTTGTTTTAAACCCTACAAATAAAGAACTTGATAAGAGTGTCTTGGATCTTTATGTTGCAGGTGTTAAAGATGAGCTTTTAATGATAGAAATGCGCTCAATCCCGCAAAAAAATGATAAAAAAGAAATTTCCAACAATCCACTTGATGCTTTAAATTTTACTCCAAATCAGAATATGAATGAATTTGATGAAGAATTGATGGTAAAGGCTATAGATTTTGCTGGAAAAGCTATATTAAATGGAAGTCAAATTTATGAAGATACCTTTAAAGATGCTAGAAAAACTAAATTGGATTTAGAGTTAAATCCAGAAATGGAAGATGAGGAGATAGCTAAATTTATTGATGAAAATTATAAAGATGAGGTTAGATTCGCTATAAACCAAATGGCAAAAAGCGAAAGAGCAACCGAGCTTAATAAAATAGTCAAAAAGATATCAAATGGTGAAATGGCACTAAATTTGGACTGGAAAGAAGAAGTTATTTCAACTGTTTTAAATAAATACAAAAGAAAAATGGTAAGAAGTCAAATTATAAATGAAAATGTTAGGGCTGATGGAAGAGGTTTAAAAGAAATTAGACCAATAAGCATTGAAACAAACATTCTTCCAAGTGCCCATGGAAGTTGTCTTTTTACAAGAGGCCAAACACAAGCCTTAGTAGTTGCTACACTTGGCAGTGAAAATGATGCTCAAGTAAGCGATGTTTTAACTCAAAGTGAGCCACTAAGCGAGAGATTTATGGTAAATTATAATTTCCCAGGATTTAGTGTTGGTGAGGCAAGTCCTTTAAAAAGCCCTGGAAGAAGAGAACTTGGTCATGGAAATTTAGCCAAAAGAGCTTTAGCCCCTAGTGTTGATTTAGAAAATGCAGAAGTTATAAGACTGGTTAGTGAAATTCTTGAAAGCAATGGATCTAGCTCTATGGCAACAGTTTGTGGAGGATCTTTAGCTCTAAGAGCAGCTGGAGTAAATAGCTATAAGTTAGTTGCAGGAATTGCAATGGGACTTATATTTGAAGATGGAAAACATGCTATTTTAAGCGATATTATGGGACTTGAAGATCATGATGGAGATATGGATTTTAAAGTTGCTGGCTCACTTGATGGTATAACTGCTCTTCAAATGGATATAAAGCTTGGTGGAATTAGCCTTGATGTTTTAAAAGAAGCTCTTTATCAGGCAAAAGAAGGAAGAGAACACATATTAAATTTAATGAATGAAGCTGATCTTAAAATAAAGGTAAATGATGAAATTTTGCCTAAAACTGAAATTTTTAATATCGATCCAAACAAAATGGTAGATGTCATCGGACAAGGTGGGAAAACAATAAAAAGCTTAGTTGATGATTATTTAGTTACAATTGATCTTGATAGAGATAGCGGCGAAGTTAAAATTCTTGGTAAAAATAAAAATTTAGTTTATGAAGCAAAGGAAAAGATTCTTGAAATTGCAAAAAAAGATAATAAATTTAAAGGCCCAAAAAAAGATCATAAAAAAAATATCAAATTTGAAATAGGTGAAGAATTTGAAGGTGAAGTTAAAAGCGTTATGCCTTTTGGAGTGTTTATTAGTTTAAGAGATGGGGTTGATGGATTGCTTCACATATCAAATATAAAAGATGAATTAAAAGAGGGCGATATAGTAAAAGTTGCAGTAGATGGGCAAAAAGGTAACAAAATATCTTTAAAGCTTGTTTAAAAAATAAGCAAATTTAAAAGTTAAGGGCATTGTTAGTAAATAAAAAGTAGAATAAGTAAAATACATTAAAAAGGATTTAATATGGATTTTAAAAAGTTATTTTTTCCAATCGGTGGCGGAGAAGAGCTAAGAGAGAGAATTCATGCAGCTTTACTTATAAATAAGTATTTTGGATCTCATCTTAGCATTATTGCTTGCCAGCTTGATCCTGAGACTGTTTATAATACTAGAATGACTCTTAGGGGTGGAATAATGCTTGATGAGTTTTTAAGAACTGCAAAAGAGGAACTAGCTGAAGAGCAAAGTTTAAATGAAAAAATTGTAAAAGAGGAATGCAAAAAGCTTGGGATAACATATAGTGAGGATCAGCACACTAAAAATAGTGCATTTTTAAGAAATATGCTTGGAACAAGATCTGAGCTTGTTGAAAAACACTCTAAATATTGTGATTTAGTAGTGGCTGCAGTTCCTCCGCATGGCGTTATAACAGGTACTTTTGAAGCTTCTGTTGTAAAAAGTGGTAAGCCAGCTATTGCATTTCCAAGAAAAATGACTGAGTTTAAAGCAGATAGAATTTTATTGAGCCTAACAGGCAGCACATCAAGCGCAAGAGCATTGCATAATGCACTTCCAATCATTAAAAACGCAAAAGAGGTATTTTGTATAACTTCTCAACATTATTTACAAGATGGAATGGATGAAACAAAAGGAAGAATTTTAAACTATCTTGATATTCATGGTATTAACCCTAATTTTGAAGTTGTAAAAACAGAAGGCAAAGTTCCAGGTCAAGCACTTTTAAAAGCAGCTGATAAATATGAAGTTGATATGATCGTAGCGGGTATTGACACAAATACTGGAATTAGAGAAATATTCTTAGGTGGAGCTTCAAAATACTTCCTTGAAAATACAAAATATCCTGTAATGATGTAAACTTAATAGCCCTTTTTGGGCTATTATCATTTAAAGTTGACCATACTTGACAATACTATAAAATTTTATAAAAAATTAAAGAATAAAATGGATAAAAATATTTTATAATTTCCAAAGTTGTAAAATTGCATTGTGACGGAACTAAAATGCCAAATGAAAAATCTCAAATATCACTAACTAAAAAAAGAATTTTTTTAGTTAAAATACAGGTTATGATATATTTCTTGTGTATTGTTGCTGTTATATTTGGCGCATATTATTTTGGTGATGATTTTGTAATAAAATTTCAATTTTTCAAGATATATTTTTTATTTTTTATATTAATTTCTTTTTGCAAGACTTTTTATTTTGACAACATTATACAATCTAAAAATTATATGTTTATTTTATTTTTAAATTTATTATCGCTATGTTATTTATATATCATTGATGAAAATATTGTAAATATTTCATTTTTTTTATTAAGTATTTTTTTGTTTTTATTTACAACTTATCTGATGTATAAATTTTTAAAATCAATTTCTAAAAAGGCTTTATTTAAGTCGTTTTTATATATAAATTTTTCAGTAATTTTTATGTTTATTCTACATATTGCATTGTTATATGATAAATATTCAATTAAAACTAAAGAGCCGGAATTGTGGATTGTATTAGTATGGATAGCCGTTTATACAATTTTGCCACTATCTTTTTTACTATCAATACCTTTAAATTTAATAAGTGAATACAGATATTTTAAAAAAGAGTTAAATAAAAATTCAAATAAATTATTAAATTAGAATTCCAAAAGCACTCTTGGAATTCTAATTTATAATTTTTTTACTTTTTGCTCGTAAAAATTTAAATTTTATTATTTTTTAAAAACTCATCTATAAATTCAATTTGAGCTAAAACGCTTTTATTTGCTGTTCCGCCAAAGCTTTTTCTAGCTTCCTTTGAGTTATGTAAGTCTAAAACTTTTAAAGCCTCTTCATCAAAAATTTCATTAACGCTTTGTAGTTCTTTAAGTGAAATTTGGCTTAAGTCTATTCCTTTGTTCTCAGCCAATGCCACACATTTACCAGTTATAAAATGAGCCTCTCTAAAAGGAATATTTTTTTTACTTACTAGATAATCAGCCAGATCAGTTGCACTTAAATGTCCCGTTTGGCAAGCTTTATTCATATTTTCATTTTTAAATAGAGCAGTTTTTAGCATCTCATTTAATATTATGAGCGACGAAGTAGCTGTTTTTACGCTATCAAAAACTCCTTCTTTATCTTCTTGCATATCTTTGTTGTATGCTAGTGGTAAAGACTTCATAGTAGTTAAAAGTGATATCAAATTTCCATAAACTCTACCTGTTTTCCCGCGTATTAGCTCAGCTACATCAGGATTTTTCTTTTGTGGCATTATGCTTGAGCCTGTCGCAAACCTATCGCTTATCTCAATAAATTTAAACTCTTGTGAGCTCCATAAAATAAGCTCTTCACAAAGTCTTGAAGTGTGCATAAAAACAACACTTATATTAAATAAAATTTCTAAAGCAAAATCTCTATCACTCACACTATCCATTGCATTTTGCGTTGGAGCAGTAAAATTTAATAATTTTGCTGTAATATTTCTATTAGTTGGATGTGGTGTTCCTGCTAATGCACATGCTCCAAGTGGTAAAAAGTTATTTCTCTCAAAGCTATTTTGAAATCTTTCAAAATCTCTTTTAAACATATTTGCATAAGCTAATAGATGAAATGCAAGGCTAACTGGTTGAGCATGTTGAAGATGGGTAAAGCCAGGCATTAAAGTGTTTAAATTTTTTTTAGCAATCTCATTTAATGTTTTTATCAATTTAAGCAATAAATTAGAAATTTCTTTGTTTTTATTTAAGACAAACATCCTAAAATCAAGTGCAACTTGATCATTTCTGCTTCTTGCTGTGTGAAGTTTTCCACCTATTTCTTTGCCGATAATTTCACTTAGTCTTTTTTCAACAGCCATATGAATGTCTTCATCTTCTATTTTAAATTCAAATTTGTTATTTTTTATTTCATCTAAAATTTGATTTAATCCATTGCAAATTTTATCTTTTTCATCATTTGTTAAAATGCCACATTCGCAAAGCATTGTAGCGTGGGCTATTGAGCCGTTAATATCTTCTTTATATAAAGCTTTATCAAAACTAATTGAAGCATTAAAATCTTCTAAAAGTTTTGAACTTGCCTCTTTAAATCTTCCTTCCCACATTTTTTGCATTTATCTTCTCCTAATTATAAAAAATAAAGCTAAAATTATAACTAAAATAACGCCTAAATAAAGTTTATTTATAAAAAAACCATCAGAACTATTTGTAATATAGACAGTTATTTTTTTTCCATTATCTGTTTTTATAGTAAGTTTTGCATTTTTTGAGCCACTTAAATTTATATTTATTAAATTTGTATCAACTGACTCAATAAGTGGCTTTTTCATGAACCTATATGTTGTTTTGTAGCTTGTAAAAACATCATTGCAATCATTTGGCTCAAAAAATATGCTATACCATTTATTTGCCTCAACGCCTATTTTATCACCATCTTTTACAACAAAATATGGAAATTTAGGCGAGGATGTTTTAAAACTCCATTCTAAGTTTTTTTCTTTATTATCTTGAATGTAAGAAAATAAAACTTTATAATCTTGATTAAACTTAAATACGTCTTTTGAAAAAAATGCAAATTGAAATTCATTAAAAATAGAATTTTGATCATTTTGTTTAGTTAAAATTTTACTATTTTTAAGCTCATTTTCGTTTTCAAAAACCTTAAAACCTTTCATTTTTACAGGTTTTTTAAACTCATTAAATTCGATACTTACAGGATTTGCAGTGATTTTACACTCAGGCATAGGATCAGGAGTCTCTCTACTAAAAAATGCTTTTGTTTGGCCGGAGTTTGGAAAATAAACATATTCATTTCTATCAATTCTATTTAAAGAGTTATATTTATCCTCAGAAATTGCAACATTTTCATTTTTGCAAACTTTTGTATAAAATTTACCATATCCATCATCAGATTTTGCCTTTTTACAAAAATCATTTAGTTTTGAATTTCCCATATTATAAACGAAATTTTGAGATTTTTCATCACCAAATTTGGCATATCCAATCTCGTTTATTTTTGTATCCAAAAAGCCAAAACGGTGATAAATAGCACTCATTAATCCATCAATTGAGGCAATTTCATCTTCCGCACCAACTGATAAATTTTCACTAATTTGCGTAAAATATCCTACATTAAAAGCTCTATCTTTTGGAGTTGCACCTGTGAAATTTGGCAAATTTGAAACTTCATTATGCGAATCGACCTTGTTTGTAAAAGTATATTTTGCATGATTTTGTGCTGAGGTTGTTAAAATATCATTTTTTGAAAGTGTGCTTAGATTTGAGTTAAGCCTTAAAGAATTTAAGTAGCTTAATGCATTATTTGAAATAACTCCACCAGTTGGTTCTAGTGGAGTTTTAAGATCTTTTTTATCATCACATGCACTTAGTAAAAAAAGCAGCGAGAAAGCAATTAAAAGCTTATAAATTTGGTCCAGCTTTTGCAAACTCAACGCCTTCTTTTACATCTTCATATCTTTTAAAATTTTCTATAAATCTTTTTGCTAAATTTAGTTTTAACTCGGCATATCTTTTTTTATCAGCCCAAGCGTTTATTGGGTTTAAAAGCTTTGTTTCAACGCCATTAAGCTCTTTTGGAATTAAGATATTAAAAATATCAAAATTTTCAAATTCACATTTATTTATACTTCCATCTAAAATAGCATTTATGCAAGTTCTTGTAGCTTTTATGCTCATTCTTTTGCCAATGCCGTATTCACCACCACTCCAGCCAGTGTTTACAAGATATACATTAACTTCGTGCTTATCTATTTTTTCACCTAAAAGTCTTGCATAGACTGTTGGGTGAAGTGGTAAAAATGCCTCTCCAAAACAAGCGCTAAATGTTGCAACTGGCTCAGTTATGCCTCTTTCAGTTCCTGCAACTTTTGCAGTATATCCACTTAAGAAATAATACATTGCTTGCTCTTTGTTTAGCTTTGCAACAGGCGGTAAAACACCAAATGCATCTGCTGTTAAAAAGATGATATTTTTAGGGTGATTTCCTTGTGAATTTTCTTTTCTATTCTTAATGTGAGTTATTGGATAACTTACTCTTGTGTTTTCTGTTTTACTGCCATTGCTATAGTCAACTTTTCCACTTTCATCAGCTACAACATTTTCTAAGAGTGCATTTTTTTTGATAGCTGCATAAATTTCAGGTTCACTTTTTGGATCTAAATTTATGCACTTTGCATAGCATCCACCTTCAAAATTAAATACACCATCATCGTCCCAGCCATGCTCATCATCGCCTATTAATTGTCTATTTGAATCAGTTGAGAGAGTGGTTTTTCCAGTTCCGCTAAGTCCAAAAAATAAAGCTGTATCACCATCTTTACCAATGTTTGCAGAACAATGCATTGAAAGTTTTCCTTCTAGTGGAAGCCAATAGTTCATCATTGAAAAAATTCCTTTTTTCATCTCCCCACCATACCATGTTCCGCCAATTACAGCAATATTTTCCTCAATATTAAAAATGACAAAAACCTCACTATTAAGACCATCTTTTTTATACTCTTCATTCACGCATTTACAAGCGTTATACACTACAAATTCAGGATGAAATTCTTTTAGCTCCGCTTCAGTTGGACGGATAAACATATTTTTTACAAAATGTGCTTGCCACGCAACTTGAGTTACAAATCTAACGCTTTTTCTGCTTGAAATACTTGCACCACAAAACGCATCTTGGATATAAATTTCTGAGTTTGAAAGTTGAGATTTTGCTTTTTTATAAAGTTTATCAAAAAGTTCTTTTGAAATAGGTTTATTGATATTTCCCCAAGCAATATACTTTTGCGATGGGTCTTGCTTCACAAAATACTTATCTTTTGGGCTTCTTCCTGTAAAAATACCTGTATCAACCATAAAAGTCCCATTATCACTTACTCTACCTTCTTTGTTTTTAACTTCATGTTCGAAAAGTTTATCGTAGCTAAGATTGTGATATATCTCTTTTATGTTTGTAAGTCCTAGTTTGTCCAAGTCATTTACCATTTTTAAATCCTTTTTTAATAAATTTTTTATCTTATTTTTAAAACTTTTGTAAAATTATACCTAAAAATAGTCTTTATAAGGTAAAGCAATACTTTAATTTTATAAAATTTTATAAATTTATATGTATTGCAAATAAAATTTAGGTAAATTAAATTTGACTTTTTACCGAAAATATTATAAAATGTGAACTGAAATTTTCAAAAATATTTTTTAAGGAGTAATAAATGAAAATATCTTCAATTTTTAAAAGTGTTGCAAAATCAATTGCTGTTTTAGCTTTAGTAGTTGGCGTAGGAGCTAATGCTTTAGAAGAAGGAAAAGACTACGTTTTACTTGAAAGGGTTATTCCAAACGCTGAAGGAACAGTTATAAAAGCATTTAGTTATGATTGTCCATTTTGCTATAAGTATGATAAAGCAGTTACAAAACCAGTTATGGAAAAAGTTTCTGATATGAAATTTGTACCTTATCATTTAGCTACAAAAGGAGTTTTTGGTAAATATGGTAGTGAGGTTTTAGCTGTTGCAATTGCAAAAGATAATGCTGATGGAGTAAACTTATTAGATGATAAATCAAAATTTAAAAAAGCAAAATTTGCACTTTATAAAGCTTATCACGATAAAAAAGAAAGATGGGGAGCTGATGCAAGCAACCAAGCAAATGTAGATGCGTTTTTAAATACTGCTCTAGCAGCAGCAGGTATAGATAAGGCTGATTTTGAAGCTGCTTTAAACACTGACGAAGTTAAAAATATTTTAAATTCTTGGGGTATGGATAATAATGGAGATGCCTATATGATAGCAAAAGTTCAGGGTGTTCCTGCATTTGTTGTGGACGGAAAATATCTTATTAAAACAAGCGCTATTAAAGGCATAGATCAAATGGCTGATATGATCAAAGAACTTCATAGTATGAAATAGTAAATAAAATTTAACTTTAAGGATAAAATTAATGGGTTTATGGAAAAATTTTAAAAGTTCGCCAATAAATACAGTAGCAAGATGGCAAGACCGAAGATTTTTATGGCTAGTTATGTTTGTGGCTATGCTTAGTATGGTTTTATTAGCTCATAGTTTTTTTCAAAACTATTTACATATGGCACCTTGCGAACAATGTGTTTATATAAGATTTTCAATGCTTGTAATGGCGCTTGGTGGATTAATAGCTGCTATAAATCCAAAAAATGTAATTAATAAGTTAATAGGTTATATTTTTGGATTTTACGGTGCAATTATTGGCATTGGATATAGCGTTAAGCTTCGTGCTATTCATAAAGCTGTTCATTCAGATGATCCATTTGCTATGATGGGTATGCAAGGATGTTCAACAGATCCTAGCTTTCCTTTTGGGCTTCCGCTAGCAAAATGGGCACCTGATTGGTTTCAGCCAACTGGAGATTGTGGATATGATGCGCCAATTATTCCAGATGGTGTTACATTAAACTCAATTCAGGAATTTTTTACAAATCTTTATAGTGAGGGTTGGTATCTTATTCCATCTATGAAATTTGCTGATATGGCAACTTGTACATTATTGGCTTATATTGTTGCATTTGCACTTTTAGCTGTAATGTTTATTTGTTGGATAATAAATTTATTAAAAGCTAAAGAGGCATAAAATTAAGCGAGTGCATATAGTTAGTTGCACTCGCAAATTCTCAATTTTTAATCAATTTAAAAGCTTATTTTTTGTACAATTATGTGTTTAGAGTTTTCTAAGTAGGGGAAATGATCCGAAAAGACTTTAAATAAAATAAATTTTTAAGGATTATCATATGAAAAAACTATTTTTTCTTATGTTTGCATTAGTTGGCTTTGCTTTTGGAGCTGACAATGAGCTGCTTGGCTCATATACAACTATAACTGCTTGCTCAGTTATTGGTGGTTCTATTGTTTTAGGAATTGCTGCATTAGGTGGTGCTTTAGGTATGGGAAATGCTGCTTCTGCAACTATTTCAGGAATAGCAAGAAACCCAAGCGTTTCTAACAAGCTTTCAACTACAATGTATATTTCTTTGGCTATGATTGAAGCTCAAGTTATTTATGCACTTGTAATTTGCTTTATTTTGCTTTTTGCAAACCCATTTGTTACAGACGCACTAAAAGCTGTAGCTAACTAATTTTTTACCCTGATTTTTCAGGGTAACTCCTTTTTATGCGATCATGGTGGAACTGGTAGACACGCTATCTTGAGGGGGTAGTGAGCCACGCTCATGCGAGTTCAAGTCTCGCTGATCGCACCATTAAAGAAACTTTTAGATAAGGTTCGATATGTTTAAAAATACTTCAAAAAAATCACAAAACGATGAAAATTTAAAATCAAAAATTTTAACCGCAAAGGATATATCTGAAGTTCTAGAACGTAAATTTTCAGCAAGTCAGATTAATCAAATTTTTGTTGATATGAATCTAGCTGAAAAATATGACAAAGGTTATAAAATTACCAAAAAAGGTGAAAAATTTGGTGGATTTCAAAAAAAATACATGGGAAATTTCTATGTATGTTGGGATGAAGAAATTTTAAAAAATGAACTTTTTTTAAAAATGCTAAGCAATGGTGAGATAAAAGATAAAATAACCGATGAAGAAGAGCGAAATTTTAGAGAAAAATTTAAAGCAGAGTATAGAACAAAAAGTGGGCATTTTGTAAGAAGTAGAGCTGAAGTAATTATAGCTGATTGGCTTTATAGTGAATTTATTTGTTTTGCTTATGAAAAAATGGTTCCAATAAAAGAAGATATGTATTGTGATTTTTATCTGCCAAAAGAAAAAATTTATATTGAGTTTTGGGGATATGAAGAAGATAGTAAATATTTAAATAGAAAAAATAAAAAAATAAAACTCTATAAAGAAAATGAGTTAAATCTAATAGAAATTGATAATAAAACTATAAATAATATTGATGACTTTTTACCAAAAGAGATATTAAAATTTAAAAATAAGCGATTATATTGATTTAAAGCCTAAATTTAGGCTTTAAATTTTCTAAAACTCATCTTTTGCGTTAAATCCGGCTGAATTATCCCACGCAAGTTTTGCACCTGCAAGTAAATGAAAATGAAGATGCATAACTTCTTGTCCGCCATTTTCTCCGCAGTTATTTATAAGTCTATATCCTGTTTTATCGACACCCATTTTTTTAGCAACTTCTTGGATAAATTCGGTCATTTTAACCATAATTTTTGGATCTGTTTCTTGAAAGTTTTTATAGCATTTTTTTGGGATTATTAATATATGGATTGGAGCTTTTGGGTTTATATCGTGAAATGCTAAAAATTCATCATTTTCTAAAACTTTATTGCTAGGAATTTCTCCATCAACTATTTTTTCAAAAATATTTTTCATGCCAATACCTTTTTTGTAAATTTAAGGTATTATAACCAAAATTACGGAATTTAGGAGAAATTTTACTTTTAATTTAAACAAATTTAGATAAAATCTACAGAAATATTTACACAAGGAATAAAAGTGGATGAAATGATATCAAAGATTTATTCATCAAAAACACTTGATGAATTAGATGAGATTAGAGTTAAGCTTTTTGGAAAAAAAGGGCTAATTACCGCTGAATTTTCAAAAATAAAAGATTTAAAAGCAGATGAGAAAAAAGAATTTGCACAAAAATTAAATGAAAAAAAAGAGATTTTAAATAGTGCAATTTTAGAAAAAAAGCATGAACTTGAAAATTTGAAATTACAAGAGAGAATGGAAAAAGAAGCTGTTGATGTTACGCTTTTTGATGAGAATCTAAGTATTGGAGCCTTACATCCTATAACAATAACAATGGATAAGATAATAGAGTATTTTTTATCTCAAAATTTTAGTATTGAAAATGGACCTTTAATTGAGGATGATTTTCATAATTTTGAAGCTTTAAATTTACCAAAATATCATCCAGCGCGTGATATGCAAGATACATTTTACACATCTGACAATCATCTTTTAAGAACACATACTAGTCCGGTTCAAATTAGAACTATGCAAAATGAAAAACCACCTATTAGAATGATAGCACCCGGGGCTGTTTTTAGAAGAGATTTTGATCTTACTCATACGCCTATGTTTCATCAAATAGAAGGATTAGTTGTTGAAAAAGGAAATAAAGTAAGCTTTGCAAATTTAAAATATATTTTAGAGGATTTTTTGCGATATATGTTTGGTGATGTTAAAGTAAGATTTAGACCTAGTTTTTTTCCATTTACTGAGCCATCTGCTGAAGTGGATATAAGTTGTATATTTTGCAAAGGACATGGTTGTAGGGTTTGTTCAAACACAGGCTGGTTAGAGGTTTTAGGTAGTGGTGTTGTAGATCCTAATGTTTTTAAATTTGTTGGATATGAAGATGTGAGTGGTTATGCTTTCGGTCTTGGAGTAGAAAGATTTGCCATGCTTTTACACGGTGTGCCTGATTTAAGGTCGTTGTTTGAAGGAGATATTAGATTATTGGAGCAATTTAGATGATAGTAACTAGAAATTGGTTGCAAGAATGGATAGATATTTCACAAATAAATAGTGAAAAATTAGTTAAAATTTTAAATGAAATTGGTTTAGAGGTTGATAGTTATAGTGAGATAAGATTGCCACAAAAAGTAGTTATTGGATATGTAAAAAGTAAAAGAGCTCATGAAAACTCTGATAAATTAAATATTTGTGAAGTTGATGTAGGAAGTGAAATTTTACAAATTGTTTGTGGTGCTAAAAATGTAGAAACTGGTCAGTATGTTGCAGTAAGTCTAATTGGAGCAACATTGCCAAATGGTATTAAGATAAAGCCTGCAAAATTAAGAGGAGTTGATAGTTTTGGTATGATTTGTTCGGCTACAGAACTTGGACTTCCAAAACTAAATGATGGTATTATGGTTTTAGATAATAGCCTAGGTGATATTGTTATTGGAAGAGAACTTTGTAAATATCCACTTTTAAATGATGATATTATTGAGATAGGTCTTACGCCAAATAGAGGTGATTGTCTTAGTATTTATGGTGTTGCAAGAGATTTAAGTGTTGCTTTAGATATTTCTTTAAAACCACTTTCATATAGCGATCAAGATGGTCTTTTAGGCATTGGAAGACTTTTAGGAATTCATTCTAGTGAAAAAATAAATAGTTTTTTTGAATATAAAGCCTTTAGCATAGAAAAAGAGTTAAAACTTGATTTAATAAAGTCTTTAAGGGTAAATTTAGCAGGAATTTTAAAAGGTAGTGTAACTGAAAATTTACTAGCTTATGCAACTTACTCAACTGGAGTTTTACTCAGAGCTTATGATGGTCAAAAGCTTAAAAATAAAGACGATAAGGTTATGCTCGAAATAAGATCTGAGAAATTTGGAAATTCAAGTGTTTATGAAAACAATCAGCTTATTTCTTTAGCAGGAATTTCACAAGATGATAAGTTTAAAGTAGATGAAAACTCAAAACTAGTAATAATAGAGGCAAATTACACAGATCCAAAAATAATAGCTACAGCAACTAATGAAAATAAAGAGTTAAAAGGTGATGAACATATCTACAGAGCAGTTAGAGGAAGTGAGCCAAAGCTTAGTGTAGGGCTTGAGTATTTATGCAGTATTATTTCAAAAAATGATAGTATAAATTTATACAGTGGCACTCAAAAAGTAAAACCTATAAAAGAACCAAAAACTGTAATTTTCAGTGCTGAACAAATTAACAACATCATAGGAAAAGAAATTTTAAGAAATGATGCAGTTAAGATTCTTAAAAAACTTGGATTTGAAATTGGAATAGAGCAGGATTTAATAAATGCAAAAGTGCCTTTATTTAGACATGATATTGAAAATGTTTATGATATAGCAGAAGAAATAGTTAGAATAGTTGGTATTGACAATATTCCTTCAAGACCACTTATATTTAATGAACAAAATAGAATAAACAACTATTTTAAAGAGTATAAAAACAAAAAAAATTTAAAAAGAAAAGCTTGCGATAATGGTTTTTTTGAGTGTATTCATTATATTTTTGACAGCGAAGAAGAACTTTTAAAATTTGGTTTTAAAAAGTGCAAAACACAAATTTTAAATCCTATAACAAGTGATTTAAACATTCTCAGGCCAACTTTAATAAATCACTTATTAAAATCAAGCGTAAGGAACTATAAAAATTCTCAAAGATCAATTAAGCTTTTTGAAATAGGAGCTGTTTTTGATGAAAATGCAAAACAAAGTGATAAAGTTGCCTTTTTAATGAGTGGACTCGTAAATGAAGCAAGTTTATTAAATACTCAAAAGCCAAAAGAGATAGATTTTATAACTTTTGCTTCAAAAGTACAAAATATAATTGGTAAATTTAGTTGCAAGGTCCCAAATAACGCAATTTCTTATTTAAATAAATTTGAACAAGCTCAAATTATTCAAGATAAAAAAGCAATTGGATATATTGGAAGAGTTGATTTAGGTATTGAAAACGAGCTTGAGCTACCTAAAACATACATTTGCGAGATTAACTACGAAGATCTTAAATTTGATGATATTGTCGCTAAAGCATATTCTAAATTTCCAAGCATTGGCAGAGATTTAAGCTTAATCATCCCTAAAAATATGCGCTACGAAGAAGTTAGAGAAGTTTTAAAATCTGTAAAAACTAAAAATTTAAAATCTTTTAATTTGGTTGACATTTACAGTGATGATAGTCTGAAAAACTTCAATAGTGTAACTATTAAATTTATATTCCAAAGCATGGAAGAAACTTTAGAGGATAATGAAATTTCAAAAGAACTTGATGAAATTTTAAAGGCTTTAAAAGAAAAATTAAATGTTGGTATAAGATGAAAATTTATGCTTTAAAAACTCCTATAATTGGTGAGCTTTCAAATATAGCTTTTGATAAGTCAATTTCACACAGAAGTGCTATTTTTTCACTTTTAAGCAATGATGTTTCAGTTATTAAAAACTATCTTTTTGCCGATGACACAAATGCAACTTTAGAGATAATTAAACTTCTTGGAGCAAAAGTTGAAATTTTAAAAAATCTGGTAAAAATAACCCCTCCAAAAGACATAAAAGAGCCAAGTCAAATTCTAGATTGTAAAAATTCAGGCACTGCTATGAGAATTTTAATGGGGTTGTTGGCTAGTAAAAATGGTTTTTTTATTTTAAATGGGGATAGATACTTAAATGAAAGGCCAATGAAAAGAGTTACAAAGCCCTTATGTGAAATAGGAGCAAGCATAGATGGAAGAGATGACGGTGATAAAGCACCACTTTGCATAAGAGGGAACAAGCTAAAATATTTTGAATATGAAAGTAAAATTGCCTCAGCACAAGTAAAATCTTCTTTAATTTTGGCTGCACTTAATTCAAACGGATGTAAATTTCAAGAACCTGAGCTAAGTCGTGATCATAGTGAAAAAATGCTTATCTCAATGGGTGCTGATATTAAACGAGATGGCCTTAGAGTAGAAGTAAATCCACTTAAAAAAGCATTAAAACCACTAAATATTGAGGTTCCAAATGATCCAAGTTCAGCTTTTTATTTTGCTGTTGCAGCATCAATCATACCTGATTCACATATTGTTTTGAAAAATGTTTTGCTTAATAAAACTAGAATTGAAGCCTATAAAGTTTTAGAAAAAATGGGTGCTAATATTGAGTTTGCTCAAACACAAAATGATTATGAAAAAATCGGAGATATAAAGGTTAAATTTGCAAAATTAAAAGCTATTGAAGTAAAAGAAAATATCTCTTGGTTAATTGATGAAATTCCAGCTTTAGCCATTGCATTTGCGTGTGCTAATGGAAAAAGCATTATAAAAAATGCAAAAGAGTTAAGAGTAAAAGAGTGCGATAGAATCTCTGTTATGGTTAGTGGATTAAGAGCATGTGGGCTTGAGGTTAGTGAGTTTGAGGATGGATTTAGTGTTTTATCAAAAGGTGAGTTAAAGCCTGCCATAATTGATAGTTTTGGTGATCACAGAATTGCTATGAGTTTTGCAATTTTGGGTTTAAAAAGTGGAATGATAATAGAAGATGATGAGTGTATAAACGCATCTTTTCCAAATTTTAAAGAAATTTTAAAAAGTCTTGGAGTAAGTGTTGAAAATTGAGCTTGCTGATAGTTATGGGTTTTGTTTTGGTGTAAAAAGAGCTATAAGAATTGCTGAAAATACAAAAGATAGTGCAACTTATGGTGAGCTTATTCATAATGCCGAAGAGATAAATAGATTAAAAGAACATTTTAATGTAAAAACATTAAATACAATGCAAGATTTAGAAAATGAAAATAGTATTATTATAAGAACGCATGGCATTACAAAAAAAGATTTAGATGCTTTTAAATCTCAAAATAAAAAGATAATTGATGCAACTTGCCCATTTGTTTCTAAGCCTCAAAATATTGTTGAAAAAATGAGCAAAGAGGGTTATGATATTGTTATTTTTGGTGATAAGAATCATCCCGAAGTAAAAGGTATTATGAGTTATGCGTTAAAAAACGTTTTTGTTGTTTTAAGCACGGATGAGCTTATGGATAAAAAAATTTCAAACAAAGTAGCAGTTGTTTCACAAACAACAAAAAAAGTTGAAGAATTTACAAAAATAGTATCTTTTTTAATAACTAGATCAAAAGAAGTAAGAGTTTTTAATACGATTTGCAATGCTACTTTAGAAAATCAAAAAGCTGTAGAAAAGCTTGCAAAAAAAGCTGATGTAATGATAATAATTGGCGGAAAAAACTCATCAAATACAAAACAACTTTATTTAATATCAAAACAAATTTGCTTAGATAGCTATCACATAGAAAATGAAAGTGAGTTAAAAAAAGAGTGGTTTAAAGGCAAAAATTTATGTGGCATAAGTGCAGGAGCAAGCACACCTGATTGGATTATAGCAAATGTCTCAAACAAAATAAGAGAGCTTTCATAAAAATCTAAATTGCATTGTTTTAATAAGATTTAAAGCATAATTTAACTAAAATTAAGTCTTAATTTATTCTGCCGTGAATAAAAATTACATTTAAAGGGAAAAAAATGGCTGAGGTGAACGAGAAAGAAGTTCAAAATACTATAGGTGAGGAATTTGAAGATTTTGAATCTATGCTAGAGGAGTCTTTAGAAAAGACTTCAGGTGGTGGTGTTACAAAAGGCATCGTTGTTGCTATAAAAGGTGAAGATATTTTTGTTGATGTTGATAGAAAAACAGAAGGTGTTTTAAAAGCATATGAAGTAACTGACAAAGATGGAAATATAACTGTAAAACCAGGCGATGAAATAGAAGTTATCATCACAGGAAACAGAGGTGGAAAACCACTTGTTTCATTTGAAAAAGCAAAAAGAGTTAAAAAAGTAGCTGAGTTTATTGAAAATTTCGATGAAAACAATGAAGTAGATGTTGAAGTTAAAATTGTTTCGAAAAATAGAGGTGGATATATTTGCGTAAGTAAAGATGGTGTTGAGTTCTTTATGCCAAGATCACAAAGTGCTTTAAGAGATTCTAACTCTTTAATTGGGAAAACTTATAAAGCAAGAGTTTTTAAAATAGATAAAGAAAATAGTGCTATTTTAGTGTCTAGAAAAAAAATCATAGATGAAGAAAGAAAAGCAAAAAAAGAAGTTTTAGATCAAATTTCTCAAACAACAGATATCATTGAAGGTGTGGTTAAGAAAATTACAACTTATGGAATGTTTGTCGATGTTGGTGGTGTTGATGGACTTGTTCATTATAGTGAAATAAGCTATAAAGGCCCTGTTAATCCAAGCACTTTATTTAAAGAAGGTGATAAAGTCCCAGTTAAGGTTTTAAGCTATGATAAAGAAAAAAAGCATCTTTCACTTTCTATTAAAGAAGCAATGCCAGATCCGTGGCTTGAGCTTGCAGAAAGCGGACTTGCTATGGGTGATGTTATAAAAGTAGTTGTTAATAACATAGAACCTTATGGTGCATTTGTGGATTTAGGAAATGATATAGAGGGATTTTTACACATTAGTGAAATTTCATGGGATAAAAACATTCAAAATCCAAAAGATTTTATAAACGAGGGTGATGAAATAGATGTTGAAGTTATAGAGATAGACACTGAAAAAAGAAAACTTAGGGTAAGTCTAAAAAATTTGCTAGAAAAACCTTTTGATGAGTTTAAGAAAAACTATAAAGTAGGCGATGTTGTAAAAGGAAGCGTAGTAACTATAACTAAATTTGGTGCATTTATTAAAATAGGTACAGTTGAAGGTCTTTTAAGAAACGAAGATGTTTCTTGGGATAGAAATGAAACTTGCAAAGATTTATTAAAAGTTGGTGATGAGATTGAAGTAAAAATAACTTCAATTGATACAAAAGAAGATAAGGTTTCTCTAAGTAGAAAAGATTTAGAAGATAGTCCAATTGCAAAATATGCCGCTAGTCACAAAGTTGGTGACATAGTAAAAGGAACAATAAGAAATATTAAAGATTTTGGTTTATTTGTTGAACTTGAAGAGGGCGTTGATGCGCTTTTAAGAAAAGAGGATATTTCTAATATTGAAGATTTAAAAGTTGGCGATGAGATAGAATCAGCAATTGATTATCTTGATACTAAAAGAAATAGAATTAGATTAAGTGTAAAAAGACTTTCAAGGCAGAAAGAAAGAGCTGTTTTAAATGAAATAAATAGCGAAAATGATGATAATGTAACTATTGGAGATCTTATAAAAGAACAACTTCATAATTAATTTTAGGCACTTAAAAAGTGCCTATTTTCTACATAAAGGTGTAAAATCATGAATAAAATAATAGTATGTGATGCAATCAATGAAGCTGGATTTGAAATTTTAGCAAAAGAAAAAGACATAGAAGTGGTTGATGCTACAAATGTTCCAAAGGATGAGCTTTTAAATTTATTAGTTGATGCTGATGTTGCTATAACTAGAAGTCCAACTGAAATAAGTGAGTCTTTTTTAAATGCTGGTAAAAAACTTAAAGCAGTTGTAAGAGCTGGTGTTGGGGTTGATAATGTTGATATTGATGGATGTTCAAAAAGAGGAATAATTTTAATGAATGTTCCAACAGCAAACACAATTGCAGCAGTTGAAATGACAATGTGCCATCTTTTAAATGCGGCCAGAAAATATGTAAATTCTTGCAATGATTTGAAAATAGATAGGATTTGGAAAAGAGAAAAATGGTATGGAACCGAGCTTTATGGAAAAACACTAGGCATAATAGGTTTTGGAAATATTGGCTCAAGAGTAGGAGTTAGATCACTTGCTTTTGGCATGAAAGTAATAGCTTATGATCCATACATTGAGCCATCAAAAGCAAAAGATTTAGGTGTTGATTATACTTCAAATTTCAATGATATTTTAAAATGTGATTTTATAACTATTCATACTCCAAAAACAGCTGAAACAACAAATATGATTGACGAAGCTGAAATTGCAAAAATGAAAGATGGGGTAAGAATTGTAAATTGTGCAAGAGGTGGTTTGATAAACGAGGATGTACTTTTAAAAAATTTAAAAAATGGCAAAATTGCCTATGCTGGAATTGATGTTTTTGTAAAAGAGCCTGCAACAGATCATCCTTTGCTTGATATTGAAAACTTAACCGCAACCCAACATCTTGGAGCCAATACAGTTGAGTCGCAAAAAAATATAGCTGTTCAAGCAGCCGATCAAGCAATAAGTGCTCTTAGAGGAATTTGTTATCCAAATGCTCTAAATTTACCTATAAAAACAGAAGATATCCCAAATGAAATCAAACTTTATTTAGATTTAGTTTCAAAAATGTCATATCTTGCAACTCAGATTAATAAAAATCTTATAAGAAATATTAAAATAGAAGTTTCATCAAATTTGAAAAAATATTTAGATCCGATGCTTACTTTTGCATTGGTAGGCGCATTAAAAACTCAACTCGGTGATAGTATAAATTATGTAAATGCTAAATTTGTAGCTGATGAGCGAGGCATAAAAACAGAATCCATCGTTACATCAAGTCTAAATTTAAAAAGCTTAGTCACTGTTAAAGTTATAACAGATGAAGAAGTTACTACTTTTGGCGGTGTTGTGTTTGGGGAAAATGAAGAAAGAATTGTAAATATTAATGGTTTTAAAACTGACTTTAAGCCAAAAGGTAAGATGATTTTCTTAAAAAATAGAGATATTCCAGGATTTATCCGTGATATCAGTGCAATTTTGGCAAAAGAAAATATTAACATTGCAGACTTTAGACTTGGCCGTGGTGAGGAAAAAGATGCTTTGGCTGTTGTTTTAGTTGATGAAGATATAAATAGCGAAATATTAAAAGAGTTAAATAGCGTTGAGGCTTGTATCTGGGCAAGATACGCAAATGTTTGATGAATAATGACTGTTTGGTTGGAGTTGATTTAGGCTCAAACAGTTTAAAAATTTCTTTAATGAATGCCCAATTTGAGGTTTTAAAAACTGATGAATTTGGCATTCAAAGTGCTTTTGGCTTAAAAGAAAATTTAAGTAATATCGCTAAAAATAAAATCATACTTGCTTTAGAAAAAATATCAAAAAATTATGATTTAAAAAATGCATTGGCTGTTGCAACGGAAGCATTTAGAGTTGCAAAAGATAGCGGTGAGTTTTTTAAATTACTAAATGATAAATTTGGTATAAAATTTGAAGTAATAAGTCCTTTAAAAGAGTGTGAGTTAACAAAACTTGCAGTTTATAAAAGATGTGAAATGCTTGGCACTAGCGCTAGCAATCTTGCTATAGTTGATCTTGGTGGTGCTAGTTGCGAAATTGTGCTTGATGAAAAATTTAAAAGCTTTAAATTTGGAATCATAAAAGTTTTTAATGATTTTTTAGATTTAGAAAATATAGAAAAAAATTCAAAATTTATAACAAAAGAAGCAAATAAATTTTTAAAAAATTTAAAACCAAAAAATATTGTCTTAAATTCTACTATTTCAAAAAAACTACTAAATTTAAAGCAAAATTATAAAAATTCAAAAATTTTAGAATTTGATGATTTTAAAAAACTTAAAAAACTTATTTTAAATAATACAAAATCACATCTTAAAAACTCAGATGGACAAGCCATGGATAATCAAATTTTAAGTGAAACAAATTTGCTACTTTGTGGAATTTACCTTTATGAAAATATTTTAAAAGACTTTGATAATTTTATAATTATTGATTATGGTTTAAAAGAAGGTGTTATTATAGAAAAAATTTTAAAAAAGGAAAATCTATGAAAAAAATTATTCTCATTTTATCCATTTTTTTATCTATTTGTTTTGGTTTTAAAAACGATGAAAATCTAAAAATAGGCAAATTAGATAATGGATTTTCATATTATCTTTATAAAAACCAAACTCCAAAAGATAGCATTAGTTTAATCCTTTATTTCAAAGTTGGATCAAGTGATGAGCTCGAAAATGAAAAAGGAATAGCGCATTTTGTCGAACATATGGCATTTAACGGTACAAAAGATTATACAAAAAACGACCTTATTAAAGCTCTTGAAAGTTTAGGAGTAAAATTCGGAGCTGATTTAAACGCTGCAACTAGTTTCAATGAAACTATTTATAAACTTGATTTAAAAAAAGAAAATTTAGATAGGGCATTGAGTGTTTTGTCAAATATGGGATTTAAGGCTTTGTTTGAAAAGGATGATTTAGAGGCTGAAAAAGGGGTAATCATCGAAGAAGAAAGAAATAGAAAAAATGCCTATGTTAGAATAATGGATCAAGGATTAAAATATTTTTATCCAAACAGCATCTATGCAAGTAGACTACCAATTGGTGATATGAATATAATAAAAAATGCAACTCCAGCTCTTTTAAAAGGGTTTTATAATAAATTTTACACTCCAAATAATGCAAAATTAATAATAGTTGGAGATTTTAATGAAAACGAAACTAAAACTCTCATAAAAAAATATTTTGGTGATATAAAAAATGGTGATTTTACAAAAAGAGTGGATAAAAGCATAGGTTATTTTAACGATCTTGTTATTTTTAATCCAAACGATGAGGAGATAGTAAATAATTCAGTTTCTATAATGTTTGAAGATACTCCTTATGCATTAAACAGCATTGAAAATTTGGAAAAAGACTATAAAAATAGATTTATTTCAAAAATGTTTTTTTTACTAAACGAAAAAAGAAAGTCCAAAAGCAAGACGCTTTTAACAACAAATTATTATGATATAAATTTATACAATTTAAAAAAACTAAACTCATTTTATGCAACAGTTATAAAAGATGATGTTAATGCTAGTTTAAGTGAACTTATTTCGCTTATTAAAACAGTTCAAAAAAATGGCTTTGATAAAGATGATTTTTTAAGTGCAAAAAAAGAACTTTTAGCACAAAATTTAGCAAATTTTGAAAAAAAACAAAAAAGATATAATTCTGAAATAATTTCTGAAATTTTAAATTTAATAGAGGATGACACAACTTTTTTAAGTCCAAAAGATGAAAAAGAAATAAGTCAAAATATTATTGATAAAATAACTCTTGATGAGATAAATAAAGAGTTTAAAAACAGTGTTTCAAGTAGTGGAGTTTTAGTAAATTTAACAACAAAAAAACCTATTTCTTTAAGCAAAGATGAGTTTAAAATTTTGCAAGAAAATGCTCAAATTTTAAAAGATAATAGTCTAAATTTGCCTAAAACTATTTTAGAAAAAAAGCTAGCAAATAAATACCCAATAAGCTCTAGTATTGATAAAAATTTAATATATAAATTTGAATTTGCAAATGGTGCAAAAGTCTATTTTAAAGAGATAAATACAAATAAGGATACAATTTATTTTAAAGCTTTTAAAAAAGGTGGTCTTACAAATTTTGATGATATTATAAATCTTAACTTTGCTATAAATATTTCAAATGGAAGTGGAATTGGTAGGTTTAATGACTATGAGGTTAGGAAAATAACAGCTGGACAGATGTTTGAATATAAAAAATTCATTGATAAAACGTCTTTAGGGTATATTGGAAATACTCAAGTTAAAGACTTTGAAAATTTATTAAAAGTATTTTTTACTGATTTTGAAAATCCAAAAATAGATGATGAGTATCTTAAAAGATATCAAACATTAGCACTTGATCTATTGGCTAAAAATCTAAATCATCCAGATTATAAATTTGAAAAAGAGTTTAATGAGTTTTATTTTAACAACTCCTATAAAATGCGTTTTTCAAGTAAGGATGATATTTTAAATTTAGATAAAAACAACTTAGAAAATATGTTAAAAAAAGCTTTTCTAAACGCAGGAGAGTATGATTTTGTATTTGTAGGAGATATGAGCCCAAAAGAATTTATAGAAATATCTAAAAATTATATTGGAAATTTAAGTGCAGATATAAATCAAACTTTTATAAAAGATGATGGCATTCGCCAAATTTTAGGAAGAAAAAATTTTACAAGAAAATATTTGCAAGAAAACTCATCTAAAAATAGTATTTTTATAAATAGTTATAATCTTAACTACACACCTAAAAATGCGCTTGCATTAAGTCTTGGAACAGATATTTTAAATATACTTTTAAGAGAAAAAATAAGAGAAGAAGATTCTATGGTTTATGGAATTTATGCTCACAACGAGCTTCAAAACAAGCCTTATAAAGAAGCAAGTATCAGTATTTATTTTACAAGCGATGTAAAAAACATAAATACAATAGTCAAAAATGTTAAAAATATAATAAATTTATTAAAAACTTCCTATGATGATGAAAAAGAACTTAAAAATGTAAAACTTGCTTTGAAAGTAAAACTAGAAAAACTTTATCAAACACCAAATTTTTGGCTAAATCAGTTAAGTCAAGATTTGCTTTATGAAAAGTATTTTTACAACTATGATGAGGCAATGAGTTTAATTGATAGTATAACTTTAAATGATATAAAAAGAGTTGTAAATTTGGCATATGATTTAGATAATTTCATCGTTAAATCAAATATTTATAAAGACGCAAAATAGTAAATTTGGAGTTTTTTACTCCAAATTTAGTCTAAATATCTTTTTTTAAAATCTTTATTTCTAGTCATTGTAAAAGACTTTTCATAAAAAATTAATATTACAACGCTAACTCCAACAGCTAGAGCAAATATAGCTGAAACTGCTGTTGAGCCGTAGTCAAATATTTCAACCAAATAGTGAGATTTTTTCTTTTCTATATCTGTTTGTATAAATAAAAACATTGCAAGCATTGCTTTGTAAGCATAAAGTCCTGGTATCATTGGCAAAAGTGATGGAAATGCAATTATTTCAATAGGAGTTTTTGCCTTTCTAGCTAAAAAAACGGCTACAAAACTTACGCAAATAGCACTTATAAAAGTTGATATTGTGTAGCTAAAATAGTTCATAAAAATAACTCTTAAAGAGTATCCAAAACCACCAAGCATAGCACAAAAAATTAAAATTCGCTTGGGCGGTTTATTGGCATATGAAAAACCAAGTCCAGCAATTGCAGCAAATATCGCATCTATTAAAAACATACTCATGATATAAGTCCAAAATCTACTAATGATAAAGTTATATAAATTCCAATACTCATACAAAGTATTAAAATAGTAGCATTTACGGCTCTACTAAGTCCTATTAAAACATTTTTGTCTAAAATATCAAACATTGAATTTATTAAAGCAATACCTGGAAAAAGATATAAAATACTTGAACTAATCGAAGCTTCAGGTGTTTTACTAAATCCAAATTTATATCCTAAATATGCAATAAATGATGAGATAAAAGCACAAAATATATAAGTTATCCTAATATCAACTTTTTTCAAATTCAGTAAAAATTTTGATAAAACTCCACAAAATGTACCAAAAATTACAAATATGACTCCAAAGATATCTCCGCCAAAAAGCCTGCAAAATGCTCCAAAAGCTATACTTGTTAAAGCAAAAGAAATTAAAACATTTCTTTTTTTCTTTGCTATAATTTTTTGATAAATATCTTTTGTTTCTTGGAAAGTTAAGTTCTCATCGCTTACTGCCCAACTTAATGCACTAAGATCTGAAATAGTTTCTAAATTTATCTCTTTTTGAGTTGCATCTTTTATAAAAGACTTTCTAATTTCAGGGTTTGCTTTGTTGCTTACAGTCAGGTTTATAAATTTAATAAGTATAAATATAGAAGCATTATATCCATAGTGTGAAGCTATTCTTTTAACGCATCTTATAACTCTTGCATTATATGCTCCCACGCCACTTAGCGCATCTGCATAATCAGCTAAAAAATTTGTAAGTTCATTGATTTCCGGCTTCAACTTTTTGTCCTTTAAAATGTGCTAAAATTGAAATAATAAATGCTAAAATTAAAGCTATAAATGAGTAAATTTTTTCATCACTCATCGCCCCTATAAGTCCAATTCCTCCACCTATAATCATAGCAAGTAAGCATATATTTTCATTTAATTTTTTCCTACTTATCATAGCCATAAAAACAACTAAAACAACTCCACTTACATAAATATCATTTGCTCCAAGTAAATATCCTAAAATATTTTTTTTGCCAAAAGTAAGAAGTAGGGCAAAAAGACCAAATAAAATAGTAAAAATTCTATAAATTTTTAGCGACTTTGTTTTTAAGATATCATTACAAAAAACACTACTTGCAGTAATTAAGCATGAATCAGCCGATGAAATAATAGCTGAAAATAAAACTACTAATAAAATAGCTCCTAAAAATGGTGGTAAAGTTTCGCAAATATCTTTTGTTAAAATTTGATCATTTATAACCGTTGGATTTATAAAATTTTGCGAAATAAGACCTATTAAAACAACCATAATAGCGCCTATTACAATACCTATAACGCCAAAAGCTACACCAAATTTTGCATCAAATTTACTTTTTGCGCTCAAAACTCTTCCAAAGAGCATTGGACAAACTACATAGCTTCCACCAATTATGAGCATAAAGTAACTCCATCTTGAAATGGTAAATTTATCATTTAAAAGCTCAAAATTTAAATTTGTTATAGAGACATCTTTTACAAAAATAAACCATAAAATAATTATAAAAAATGTTATAAACATCAACATACTTTGTGCCAAATCACTTTTTAAAATACTTGCTTGACCTGCTAAAATAGAATAAGTAATTATGATAAACGCACTTACAAAAACAGCAAAATTAAATGGAATTTTTAAAATAGCAGCTAGTATCCAAGCACTTGCTAAAAGTTGTGCTGCTAAAATACTACTCCAAGCAAGAACTATAATAATAGATGCTATAAACCTTGCTTTTTTTCCTATATAATACTCTATCATTTCAGGCATTGTAAGAGCTTTTGAAATAGCTATTTTTTTGGCTAAAAATATACATAAAACTAAAAGTCCACTTGCTCCGCTTAAAAGCCACCAAATGGCTGGAAAACCAACTTCATAACTTAAACTTATCACTCCTATTGTTGCACTTCCTCCAATACATGATGCGATAATTGAGCCACCAACTAAATACCAAGAGGCATTTTTGCTAGAAATTGTATAGTGGGTGACATTTTTAGTTTTTTTAAACTCTAAGTATCCTATAAAATAAATTATAAATAAATATATGAAAAATAATATGCTCATCTTTTACTCGTATTTTTTAAATTTAATTGCATTATAAATCACATTACAAAGAGTTTTTAATTCTTTATCATTTTGTGTAAAATGTGGCATTATATAGATGTTTTTGCCAAAAGGTCTTATCCAAACTCCATTTTCTACAAAAAAGCTTTGGATATTTTCTGTATTTACTTCTTTATCAATCTCTACAACTCCAATAGCACCTAAAACTCTAACATCCTTAACGCTTTGAAAATCATAGCATTTCATAAGTTCATCTTTTAGTAGTTTTTCTATATGCTTAACTTTTTCTTTAAAATTTGAACTTTCCAAAATTTCTAAACTTTTTATTGCTACACTGCAAGCTAAAGGATTTGCCATAAATGTTGGACCGTGCATAAAAACTCTGTCATTTTCGCAAATTCCATCAGCTACTTCTTTAGAGCAAATTGTAGCCCCAAAGCTCATAACTCCGCCAGTTAACGCTTTTCCAATGCATATTATATCAGGACTTACATTGGCTATTTTATAAGCAAACATTTCACCTAATCTTCCAAAGCCTGTTGCAATTTCATCAAAGATTAAAAGTGCATCTATTTCATCGCAAATTTCTCTTAAAAATTTAAGATAATTTTCATGATAAAACCACATCCCACCAGCTCCTTGAACAATTGGCTCAACTATGATGGCTGCAATATGGTCTTTGTTTTCATAGATAATTTTTTTCATCTCTACAAGACTTTTTTCATCAAAATCAAAACCAAATTTAGAGGTTGGTTTTGGCATAAAAATTTGTTTTGCAAGTGTGTTTTTAAACAAAGAGTGCATTCCAGTTACTGGATCACAAACACTCATAGCACCAAATGTATCTCCGTGATAACCACCTTTAAAAGTTGCTATTTTTGTCTTATTCGGATTTTTGTTTTGCTGAAATTGAAGTGCCATTTTTAAAGCTACTTCGACACTAACTGATCCACTATCACTATAAAAAATTTTATTCATATTTTTTGGCATTAAATTAAGTAGTTTTTTTCCTAAATTTATGGCAGGAGCGTGAGTTAGTCCTCCAAACATAACATGAGAAAATTTATTAATTTGCTTAATTATGGCTTTGTTAAAGTCAGTGTTTTTATAGCCTAGATATGCACACCACCAAGAGCTCATCCCATCAATTAATGCTTTATTTTTAAATTTTTCATCATTTATATAGATATAGCTATCTTTTGCATTGTTTACACCGTAAGTTTTAAGAGGTTTTATAGATGAGGTATATGGGTGAAAAAGATGATTTTTATCAAACTCTAAGTCAATAAAATCATCAGTTTTTTTATAGTTTTTTATAAAATTTTTAAATTTTAAAGATGCTTTTTGAATGTTTAAATTTGGCTCTAAATTTATAATATCACAACTAAATTTATCTTTTAAATATTCTAAATTTGAAAGACTTATCTCATCGTTTAAATCACTAAAATTTAACACTATTAAATCGAGTTTTAAGCCTCTATTTTCCAAAGCTTCTATGCTTAAAAGAATTTGATTTATAACACCAAGTTCATTTTTACAAACTAAAACAACAGGTAAATTTAAAGCCTGTATAAAGTCTATAATGTAGCTTTTTTCATTAAGTGGAACAAAAAGCCCTCCAGCTCCTTCAATAAGTACATTTTCATAATTTTGTAAAAAATCATTGCAGTATTTTAAAATTTCATTAAAATCTATTTTTATATTTTCTTTTTTTGCAGCATACTCTGGTGATGATGGGAATTTTAAAGAGTATCTCGGGGTAAAGTTGTTTTTACTTGAAATTTTTGTATAAGCCATAGCGTCGGTTAAAGCATCTTGTGTGCATCCACTTTGAACTGGTTTTATGGCAACAGTGTTTAAATTTTCGTCCAAAAAAGCTTTTAAAAGCGAAGAAGTTACGAAAGTTTTACCAACATCTGTATTTGTTGCAGTTATAAAAAAATTCATTTTATTCCTTAAAAAAGGGGAGATTTCCCCTTAAATTTTTAAAAGATAATTAGCAAGAATAGGTAGTTTTAAACTCAAATGGAGTAGGTCTTGCTTCATAAGGCCAAACTTGAGTTTCAAATTTAAATCTTTGATATGTTTGTATAAATTCATCACACATAACAGGTTTTAAAAACTCATTATCTCTTATTAAAGATTCCAAGCTTCCTCTTAGTGTATGAGGGAATTGTTCTATTCCTTTTTCTCTAATTTCATCAAGATGAAGTTCAAATAAATTTATATCCATTGGACCAACTGGTTCGTATTTGTGTTTTATCCCATCAATTCCTGCCATTAAAAGTGCAGCAAAAGCTAAATATGGGCAAGCTGATGAATCTGGAAATCTCATCTCAACTCTTGTACTATTTTCACCAGCTCCATAAGGAATTCTAATTGAGGCTGAGCGGTTTTGACAAGAATATGTTAAGATATTTGGTGCCTCAAAACCAGGGATTAATCTTTTATATGAGTTAATGCTTGGATTTGTAAGGGCTGAAAGGCTTCTAGCATGTTTTAAAACTCCACCTATATAATATCTTGCCAAATCACTTAAATTTCCATATTTTCCTTTTTCATAAAAGAGATTTTTTCCATTTTTCCAAATGCTTTGATGCACATGCATACCACTTCCGTTATCTCCATAAAGTGGCTTTGGCATGAAAGTTGCAGTTTTTCCGTTTAAGTGGGCTACCATTTTTACAACATATTTATATTTTTGAACATTATCAGCAGCCTCAACTAAAGAGCCAAACTTAACACCTATTTCACCTTGAGCTTGAGCAGCTTCATGGTGACATACAAAAGTTTCTAATCCAATTTGCTCTAAAACTTGCACCATTTCAGCTCTTAAATCAACCATGCTGTCAATTGGCTGAACTGGGAAATATCCGCCTTTTGGTCCTGGGCGATGGCCTGTATTATAAGAATCTTTATATTCTTTAGCACTATTCCATTCACCTTCTTCGCTATCTACATTGAACATTGCGCAATTCATAGAGTCTACTATTTTCACATCATCAAAAACAAAAAATTCATTTTCAGGTCCAAAATAGCAAGCATCACCAATGCCACTTTCTTTTAAAAAAGCTTCTGCTCTTTTTGCTATAGATCTTGGGCATTTTTCATACATTTTGCCTTTGTAAATATCATATACATCGCAAATTACAATGATTGTAACATCAGCAGTGAATGGATCTAAAAAAGCAGTTTCTAAATCTGGCTTTAAAATCATATCTGATTTATGGATTGGTTGCCAAGCCTCGATTGAGCTTGCATCAAATGGAAGCCCTTCATCGAAATCTTTAGGCAATCTTTTATAATTATATGAAATATGGTGCCAAGTTCCTTTTAAGTCTGTAAATCTAAAATCTACAAATGCAACTTCATTTTCATCACAAAATTTAAAAAATTCATCTTTATTTTTTACAAATTTACCCATATTTTTCTCTCCTTTGGAATAAATTAATCATTTTAACATATTTAGAGTTATTTTTTTATAAAATTTTAGAAAATTAGTGTTTTATTTCTTACAAATTTCAGATATTTTTATAAAAGTATATTTAAGAATTTTTTAACATCTTCCATATTGCAGTTGTAATCAATTAAAAATTCACTATTTTTAGGTGTGTTTTTATAGTAAAAATCACTCATTGTATTTATAAAAAAACCATTTTTAAAAGCAAGTTGCTTTACTTTATCATCAGATAAATTTGATTTTATAAAAGCATGTGTTTCATTAAAAGTTACATCTGAATTATTTATATTTAGTTCTTTAAATTTATTTAAAAAACCTTCTTTTTTTATTAAATTTTGTCTTTTTAGTTTATTTAAAAATCTTTCAAAATATCCATCATTTATAAATTTAGCCAAAGTAAGTTGTTCAAAAATTGGCACGGCAGATGAATAAAATGATAAATTTTGTTTAAATTTCAAAGTTAAATTTGATGGAAGAACCATATAACTAACTCTTAAAGTTGGAAGCAATGTTTTTGAAAAAGTATTTAAAAATATAACTTTTTCATGATTTAAGCTTTTTAAAGTTGGAACTATTTTTTGTCTAATTTCTCCCATATATTCATCTTCTATAATATATCTATTTTCTTTTGAGCTAGCCCATTTAAGGAGTTCACTTCTTCTTTTTGCTTTCATTAAAATTCCAGTTGGAAAATGTGATGATGGAGAAATATGTGCGATACTTGCACTACTTTTTAAAAGCTTTTCATAGCTCATACCTGATTTATCAATGTCTAAAAAAACGCATTTTACACCTAAGCTTTTATATATTTTTCCTATTTTTGTATCGCTTGGATTTTCTAAGGCATATATTAAATCTTTATCTAAAAGTTGTGAAATTAAAGTATAAAGGTGTTGCGAGCCAGCACCTATTATGATATTATTTTCATCACAAATTAAATTATGATATTCATATAAGTGTTTTTTTATGGCAAGTCTTAGTTTTAAGGTGCCATTAAATGGAACTTTTTCATAAATTTCATCACTATTTTTTGATAGAACCTCTCTTAAAAGTTTTTTCCAAGTTGATAGTGGAAAAGATGGCTCACTGTTTGTTGAAAAGCTTAAATTTAAAAGATTTTTTTCTTTTAAAAATTTACTATTTTCATTAAAATTTTGTTTTTGAACAACTGGTTTTATCTGCTTTTGAATGCCCTTGTTTGCATAATACCCTTTTTTAGGAACTGAGTATATAAATCCTTCCATAATAAGTTGATTGTAAGCATTTTCTACAGTTATTACACTTATATTGAGGTGGTTTGCAAGCGATCTTTTTGATGGAAGCTTGTCTTTTATCTTTAAGTTTAAAATATCATTTTTAATATTTTCATAAAGTTGTAAATAAAGTGGTTTTTTCGAATTTTTTTCTATATTGTAAGTAAGCATTTCTACCCTAAACTGATCTTATTAAATTTTATTAAAATGACTATTGAAATAATACCAGATTTTTTTTATAATTTGCAAGTTTTAAATTTAAAAGGAGAAAATATGACAAATTTTTGTGAGTTTTTAAAAAATGCTGAAAATGCAACCAAGTCATTTATGGGCGGAGTTATAATGGATGTTGTAACGCCAGATCAAGCTAAAATCGCAGAAGCAAGTGGCGCTGTTGCAGTTATGGCACTTGAAAGAGTTCCAGCAGATATTAGAGCGGCTGGTGGTGTCTCAAGAATGAGTGATCCAAAAATGATAAAAAGCATCATGAATGCAGTTAAAATTCCAGTTATGGCAAAATGCAGAATCGGTCATATCGTTGAAGCAAGAATATTGGAAAGTATAGGGATTGATTTTATAGATGAGAGCGAAGTTTTAAGCCCAGCTGATAATGTATATCATGTAAATAAACGTGAGTTTAAAACACCTTTTGTTTGCGGTGCTAGAAATTTAGGTGAAGCACTTAGGAGAATTAGCGAAGGTGCGATGATGATAAGAACAAAAGGAGAAGCTGGAACTGGAGATGTGGTTCAAGCAGTAACACATATGAGATCAATAATGAGTGATATAAGACGCATTTCAAATTTAAATAAAGATGAGCTTTTTAATGAGGCAAAAAACTTAGGAGTTAGCTATGAAATGCTTTTATATGTGCATGAAAATAGCTCACTTCCAGTTGCAAATTTTAGTGCAGGTGGCGTTGCAACACCAGCAGATGCAGCTTTAATGAGAGTTTTAGGTGCACAAGGTGTTTTTGTAGGAAGTGGAATTTTCAAGTCAGGAAATCCTGAAAAAAGAGCAAAAGCTATCGTAAAAGCAGCAAAAAATTACGACAATTCTGATATTATTGCAGAAGTTAGTGAAGATTTGGGCGAAGCAATGGTTGGCATAAATGAAGATGAGATAAAAATTATAATGGCAAATAGAGGAATATAATTAATTTTTAATCTATTTTAAAAGCTTTGTGAGGTATAATTTAACTATTCTACAAAAGGGCTTTTAAATGCAAAAAGATGATTTTTTACAAAAATGCAGAGATGAGTATAAATTTAATACTCATCAGCTAAGAGAAGTTGAGCTCGGATTTGAAAACTCTCTTAGTTTTGATAAGATAGAATTTTATGCAAAAACAAAATTTAACTCTCATCAAATGGCTGAGATCAGAAAAGGTTTTGAAAACTCTCTTAGTTTTGATGAAATTTGCAAATATGCTAAAAATGAGTACAACTCAAACCAAATGTATATTTTAAGAAAAGCTATATTATCAAATTTTAACCTTGATGAAATTTATCCACTAATTGATAAAACTAAATTTGGTTGGCATCAAATGAGTGAGATAAAAGAGGGGTTTAAAGATAAACTCTCTTTAAAAAAAATAAATTTATTTGCAAAAAGTGAGTTTGGAAATTTAAGAATGGCCGAAATAAGAGATGGTTTTAACCAAGGGTTAAGCTATGAAAAAGTTAGTTTTTATGCAAAAAAAGAATTTAGTCAAAAACAGATGCAAAATATTAAAAATCTTTTGTTAAACGGTGTAAAAAAATCTGAAATAGAAAAACTTATCCTAGAAAAAGAAAAAATCAAAAATAAGCCTACTAAGAAAAAAAGATTTATTGATAGATTTAAATTTTAGCTTCAAAGCACCTTTTAAAATAATTTTTTATATAATGCAAAATTTGGATTTTTAAAAAAAGGAAATATTTTGAAAAAACCTGAGCTTTTATCACCTGCTGGAAATTTAGAAAAACTTAAAATTGCACTAAGTTATGGAGCTGATGCTGTGTATGCAAGTGTAGGAGCTTTTTCCCTAAGGCAAAGAAGTGCAAAAGAGTTTAACAAAGAGACTTTTAAAGAGGGCGTGGAATTTACACATAAAATGGGTAAAAAATTCTACGCTACTATAAATGGTTTTCCATTTAATGCTCAGCTTGATAAGTTTAAAACCCATATTGAGTTTTTGAAGGATTTAGGCGTTGATGCCTTTATAATCGCAAGTCCAAGCATTATAAGCTTAGCTAAAAAAATAGCTCCAGATACTGAAATTCATCTTTCAACCCAAGCAAATGTTATGAATTATATGGATGCTCAAATTTATTATGATATGGGTGTAAAAAGAGTAGTTGTAGCTCGAGAAATAGGACTAAAAGATGTAATTTCAATAAAAGAAAAAGTGCCAAATTTAGATATTGAAATTTTTATTCATGGTTCTATGTGTTTTGCTTATAGTGGAAGATGTTTGATTTCAGCTTTACAAAGTGGTAGATTTAGTAACCGTGGAAGTTGTGCAAATGATTGTAGATTTAATTATGAAATTTATGCTAAAAATGATGAAAGTGGTGCGTTATTCAAGTTAAATGAGGATGAGAATGGTACTTATATAATGAACTCAAAAGATCTGAATTTAAGTTCTTACGTTGAAAAAATTATGCAAAGTGGTGCTGTTGATAGTTTTAAAATCGAGGGAAGAACAAAATCTCAGTATTATGCTGCATGTGCAACAAATGCTTATAGAATGGCAATTGATGATGCACTTAGTGGAAAATTTAATGCTGAAATTTATCAAAAAGAACTTCATACTTTAAAAAATCGTGGTTTTACAGATGGATATTTAGTAAGTCGTCCATTTGAGAGAAAAGATACACAAAATTTTAACTCAACTTTGGAGGAAGGTACTCATCAAGTTTGTGCAATTGCTTTAGATGGTGAGTTTTTTGATGTTAAATATAAAATTTCTAAAAATACGCCTTATGAAATTTTGGTTCCAAAAGATAGTAAAATTGAAGCAATTGAGAACGAAATAGGGAAAATTTATGAAAAATATGGTAAATTTTGGCTTGAATTTAAAGTTTTAAAAGCGAAAAACAACAAAGAATTTGATGAAATTCACAGCGGGAATTTAAATCAAATAATTTCGCCAACAAAATTACCTAATTTCAGTTTTTTAAGAAAAGAAATATAGTAAAAGAAAGGAAATTAAATGAAATTTATATCTATTATAATGGGAAGTGGAAGTGATTTAGACATTGCAAATGAAGCAGTTAAGGTGCTTGAAAGCTTTGGTGTGAAATACGAAATGATAGTAAGTTCTGCTCATAGAAGTCCTCAAAGAACGCATGATTATGTTGTAGCAGCACAAAATAAAGGTTGTGAAGCTTTTATCTGTATTGCAGGAATGGCAGCTCATCTAGCAGGTGTGGTTGCATCACTTACAACAAAACCAGTTTTAGGAGTTCCAGCAGGTGGTGGAGCTTTGGGCGGGGTTGATTCACTTTACTCAACTGTTCAAATGCCAGGAGGTATTCCAGTTGCTACTTTTGCAGTTGGCAAAGCAGGGGCAAAAAATGCAGCTTATTTTGCAAGTCAAATTCTATCTCTAAGCAATGAAGAACTTGCTTTAAAAATTAAAAATGATAGAGCAAATATGGCAAAAAAAGTTTGTGAAGATTCAAGTAAAATTGAAATTATCTTGAAGGAAGATAAATGACATTTTCAAAAATAATTTTAACTTTGCAAGATTTTTGGCAAACTCAAGGTTGTGTGATAGTTCAACCTTACGATATTCCTGCAGGAGCAGGAACTTTTCATCACGCAACTTTTTTAAGAAGTCTTGGCAAAAAGCCTTGGCGAGCAGCTTATGTGGCACCATCTAGACGTCCTGCAGATGGAAGATATGGTGAAAACCCAAATAGATTAGGTGCGTATTATCAATTTCAAGTTATTTTAAAACCAAGCCCTAGTAATATTCAAGAGCTTTATTTAAAAAGCTTGGAAGCCATTGGTTTTAATCTTAAAAATCATGACATAAGATTTGTTGAAGACAATTGGGAGAGCCCAACTCTTGGAGCTTGGGGACTTGGTTGGGAAGTTTGGCTTGATGGTATGGAGGTAACTCAATTTACTTATTTTCAACAAGTTGGAGGAATAGCTTGTGAGCCTATAAGTGGTGAGATAACCTATGGTTTAGAACGACTTGCTATGTATTTACAAAACAAAGAAAATGTTTTTGACATAGTTTGGAATGAATTTAAAGGTGATGTAATAACTTATGGAGATGTTCATAAAAGAAGCGAGTATGAGTTTAGTAAATATAGTTTTGAAGTAGCTGATACAGATATGCTTTTTAAATCTTTTGAAAACGCATATAATGAGTGTTTGAAAGTTCTAAAAAAAGAATTATCTCTTCCTGCATATGATTACTGTATGCTTGCATCACATATATTTAATTTACTTGATGCAAGAGGTGCGATAAGTGTTACTCAAAGACAAGATTTTATTCTTAAAATAAGATATTTAGCAAAAGGATGCGCCGTAGTTTATGCAAGTAAGGATGATCCTATCTTAAAAGAAAAATTTAGTGAGTATTTTATAGATGAAAATAGCTGAAATTTATAAAATTTTAGATGAAATTGCACCTTTTGAGGCCCAAGAAAGTTGGGATAACTCAGGACTACTTTTGGGAAATATGGACGATGAGTTTGATAAAATTTATGCAAGTATTGATTTAGATTCAAATTTGATTCAAAAAATAGAAAAAAACTCACTTGTTATAACTCACCATCCTTTAATTTTTAAAGGCCTAAAAAGTCTAAATCCTAGTGTTTATCCATCAAATTTAATTTATGAAATTATTAAAAAAGATATAAAACTTATTTCAATGCACACAAATTTTGATAAATTTGTTTTAAATCAATTTGTAGCAAGTGAAATTTTAGGTTATAAAATCACTGAAATTCGTGATTTTTTAGTATTTTTTGAAGTTAATAAAATTTTCGATGAGTTTGCTAAAGAGATAAAACAAAAACTTAAAATTTCAAATTTAAGAGTTGTAAAGGCAAGCGAGTTTATAAAAATAGCTACACTTTGTACTGGGAGTGGAGCTGATTTACTGGGAAGTTTTAAATCAGATTGTTTTTTAACTGGAGATTTAAAATACCATAGTGCACTTGAAAGCTTAGAAAATAGAATATCTTTAATTGATATAAACCACTTTGAAAGTGAGGCCTATTTTGGCCAGTCTTTAGCTAAAAATTTGCAAAAATACAATTTAAATATTATAATAACAAATTCAATTAATCCATTTTTATACATTTAAGAGGAAAATTTATGAACAAAAATTTAGAACAATTAATACAGTTATCAAATTTTGATAAAAATATTGATGGTTTTTCACCAAAAATCGCAGCTATCCAAAAAGAGCTTAATGATAAACAAAACGAAATTGCAGAAGTTCAAAAAGAAGTTGAAGAATCAAATAAAGAGATAAAAGATTTAGCTGATGAGATAGAAAAAACTGATAATCATATAAAAGATTTAAATTCACAACTAAAAGCAGGAAGCAAAAAACATTCTGCCATAAAAACAGAAAGAGAATTAAAATCACTTCAACTTGAAGAAGAGCTTACAAAAGATCAGTTAAGTTCCGCAAATGATGAGATAGAAAGACTCGAAAATTTGATGGAAAATAAAAAATCAAACCAAAATGAGCTTTTAGACAAAGAAAAAACATTAAAAGATGAGTTTGAAAATATTCAAAAAAGTACAGAAGACGAGTTAAAAAACATAGAAAGCCAAAGAGAAAAATTTTATCTCGAAAAAGACAAGCTTGTAAAAAAAATGGATCAAAAAATTATCTCTTTTTATGAGAAAATTAGAAAATGGGCAGGAAATACAGCTGTTGCTAAAGTTAAAAAACAAGCATGTTACGGTTGTTTTATGCATATAAATGATAAAACTTATAGCAACGTTATAAGATCTGATGAAATTGTAACTTGTCCAAATTGTGGAAGAATACTTTATAAAGATTTTAATGACGAAGAAAAATAGTGTTTTATAACTTATTTTCTTTTTTTGTTTGGCTTTTTTTAATTCCTTTTGTATTTATTTTTTCATTTAAAAAAAAGTATAAAAAAAGCCTTCCCGCAAGATTTTTTTTATATAAAAATCCTCCACTAAAAAAAGCTGATGTACATTTTCACGCTTGTAGTTTTGGAGAAATTTCAGCTCTCGAGATTCTAGCTTTAAAATTTGAAAGCTTTTCATTTACAACGACGACAGCAACGGGTTTTGAAAAAGCAAAAAGCCTAAATGAAAATACAAGGTTTTTACCATTTGAATGTTTCATACCTTTTTGGCTTACAAAAAGTAAAGTTTTAGTTGTTTTTGAGGCTGAACTTTGGTTAAATTTGGTAAAAACTGCTAAAAAAAATGGCTCTTATGTGATACTTTTAAATGCAAGAATTAGCGATAAATCATATAAAAGATATGAAAAATTTAAATTCTATTACAAAGAAATTTTTAAATGCATTGATTTAGTATTAGCTCAAAGTCAGATTGATAAAACTAGACTTTTAAATTTGGGAGCAAAAAACATAGAAGTTGTTGGAAATATAAAAAGTGCAAATTTTAAACCAGCAAGCAAAGACTACCCAAAATTTAGTGAGTTTTTAGTAACCATTGCAAGTACTCATGATGGCGAGGAAGAACTTATTTTAAATAATATAACGCCAAATAAAAATCAAAAATTTATAATCGCGCCAAGGCATCCTGAAAGATTTTGTAAAGTAGCTAAAATTTGTGAAGATTTTGCTAGCAAATTTAATCTAAAATTTGAAAAATTTTCACAAAATTTAGGTTTTAAATCAAATATTATATTGCTTGATACAATGAACGAAGTTATAAATTTTTATAAAATAAGTGATGTTGTTATACTTGGAGGAAGCTTTATAGACGGTATTGGTGGGCATAATCCAATAGAAATAGCTCAATTTAATAAGCCTTTAATAAATGGTTATTTTTATCATAACCAAAAAGCTTTGTTTGAGTTAGTTGATGGTGTAAATTTTAGTGATTTATCAAATTTAAATGAGTTATTAAGTTCAAATTTGAGTAAAACAATGATTAAAAATAAAGCTGATTTACAAAGCATAGAAAATTTGATAAAAATAAAAATAAAGGAACAAAATGGCTGTTGAAAAAGCATATAAACTTTTAGCTTTGCAAGAAAATATCTCAAACAATGAGGCTAAGAACTTGATTGATAGCGGTTTAGTTTATTTAAGTGGCAAGAAAATAATTTTAGCAAGAGGGCTAGTTAATACAAGTGCAAAATTTAAAGTAACAAAATTAAAAAAACCAACTATTATTTTCGAAGATGAAAATATTTTGGCTATAAATAAACCTGAGTTTATAAATAGCTCAGATATTGAAAAAAAATATAAATTTCCACTTATTAATAGACTTGATAAAGAAACAAGTGGCGTTATACTCTTAGCTAAAAATGAGGAATTTAGGCAAAAAGCCATACAAGAGTTTAAAAATTTAAATGTAAAAAAAACATATATTGCGATTGTAAGTGGTGTCGTTAGTGAAAAAATAGAAATTAATGATAAAATTTTAACTATAAAAAATAATAATTCAAAAGGTAGAAATGAAGCATTTTCTAAAATATCAGATAATGGAAAAACTGCTTTTACTACCGTTTATCCATTTATGGTAAGTGGTAAAAAATCACTTGTTAAAATAGAGATTAAAACAGGCAGAACTCACCAAATAAGAGTGCATTTAGCTGCTTATGATCACGCTGTAATTGGTGATGAAAAGTATGCAAAACTAAGCTCAAAAAGACTTTTTTTACACTCATATAAAACTGAAATTTTAGGATATTCTTTTGTAGCTCCGCTTGATAATAGTTTTAACGAGTTTGGTTTTGAGATTTCAAAAGATATGAAATTTTAAGCAAATTTAAGAAAGTTTATTGTAAAATAAGCCCTTTGATTATATTTTAAAAGGTTAGATGTGTTTGTACAAATAGGTGAATCACTTAGATCAGCTGTAAATAAGCTTAGAATTGTTGATGATGAAAAGGCGCTTAAAAATGCCCTTGTAACGCTTAGAAAAGCACTTTTAAAATCAGATGTTCATCATAAAGTAACAAAAGATTTTGTTGCTATGATAGAAGAAGATTTAAAAGAAAATGGCATTGGGCAAAAGCAGTTTTTAGACTCAATTAAAAAGAATTTAACAGATATTTTAACAGCTCCAGGAAATCAAGGATTTGTTTATTCAAGCAAGCCACCAACAGTTGTTCTTATGAGTGGACTTCAAGGTGGTGGTAAAACAACATCAACTGTCAAACTTGCAAATAACCTAAAACAAAAAAATAAAAAAGTATTAATAGCTGCTGCAGACTTACAAAGACTTGCTGCAGTTGAGCAGTTAAAGCAACTTTGCGAGGCAAATGAAATAGATCTTTTTTATATAGAAAATGAAAAAGACCCTGTTAAAGTTGCAAAAGAGGCTTTACAAAAAGCTAAAAAAGAGCTTTATGATGTGCTTTTTGTAGATACTGCAGGAAGACTTGCAATAGATGAAGCTTTAATGAGTGAGCTAAAAGAGGTTAAAAACGCCATAAATCCAGATGAAATTTTTTATGTAGCAGATGCTATGAGTGGACAAGACGGCGTTAGAACAGCTGATACATTTAACAAAGAACTTGGAATAACAGGGGTTATTTTAAGCAAATTTGATGCTGATACAAAAGGCGGAGTAGCTATTGGTATAGCTCATCAAATCGGAGTTCCTTTAAGATTTGTTGGAACAGGCGAAAAAGTAGCTGATATAGAGGGCTTTATACCTGATAGAATTGTCGGAAGGATCATGGGCGAGGGCGATCTTGCTACTTTAGTTGAAAAAACAAGTGCTGTTTTTAATGAAAAAGATGTAAAAGATATAACCAAAAAAATTAAAAAAGGGAAATTTACATTTAATGACTTTGTAAGTCAGCTTGAAAGTGTTAAAAAACTTGGAAATATGAAAAGTTTAATTGGAATGCTTCCAGGAATGGGAAATTTAGCTGAAAAAATAGGCGATATGGATTTAGAAAATTCAAAAGAAATAATTCATATAAAAGCTATGATTAGTTCTATGACACCAAAAGAAAGAGAAAATCCAGATTTGTTAAATAATTCAAGAAAAAGAAGAATTGCTGCAGGATCTGGCCTAACACAGATGGAAGTTAATAAATTTATAAAGCAATTTACAAATGCCTCAAAACTAGCAAAAAAACTTACAAATAAAGGTGGCATTCGAGGAATGGCATCTTTAATGCAAGGCGGACAAAAATTTCCGGGATAATTTCTCGGAAAGTTTTATTATGAATAAATCTTTTATTTATAATAAAGCTTATATTAAAATTAACAAGGAGAAAAAATATGGCAACAGTTGTAAGACTAACAAAAATAGGTCGTAAAAAAAGACCATTTTATCGTATAGTTGTAACAGATAGTAGAAAAAGAAGAGATGGTGGATATATAGAAAGCATTGGTTATTATGATCCTATGGCAAATCCTGAAGTTGTTAAATTTGACGCTGAAAGATTACAGTATTGGAAAAGCGTTGGAGCAAAACTTAGTGAACGTGTAGAGAGAATAACCAAATAGAGCTAGAAATGGTTGAAGAATTTATCAGACAATATGCTTTACTTATATGTGAGTATCCAGAAAAAATAAAAATAGAAAAAGTAAAAATTGATGATAATTTTTATGAAATTATCATTTACGCAGATAAAACTGATACTGGAAAACTCATAGGTAAAAATGGTCAAATGATAAACGCTATAAGAACTGTTGTTCTTGGCTATAAAGCTAAAGATGCAGCTTCTTATAAATTTAGTGTAAAAGCCCTAGAAGAGTAGTTTTATGAGCGAGCTTCTTACAGTCGCCAAAATTGGTAAAACTATAGGACTAAGAGGAGCTTTAAAACTACATAATAAGAGCGACTTTGTCTCACAATTTAAAAAAAATGCTAAATTTTTTTTAAGTGATGGCACCATACTTGAAATTCTATCTTATAATAGTTCTAGTTCACAAGTAATTTTTAAAGATTATGAAAGTATAGAGCTCGCTTCAAATTTGGTAAATAAATTTCTTTATCAAAGCATTGAAGCTACTAGAAAAAATTGTAAATTAAAAAAAGATGAATATTTTTACTTTGATATAATAGGTCTTGAAGTTGTAGAAAACGGTGAAACCTTGGGAAAAGTTGTGGATATTTTAGAAGTTGGAGCAAATTTTTTATTTGAGATAAAAACTGATGAAAAGTTAGTGAGCCAAGGATTTACAAAAAACTTTTTTGTTCCATACATCGATGAATATTTAGATAAAATTTCAATCCAAACAAAACAAATTTTTACAAAAAATGCAAAACTTATTTTAAAAGAGTCATGAAATTTAACTTTATAACTCTTTTTGAAAATCTTATAAAACCTTATTTTGATGATTCTATACTAAAAAGAGCTTTGGATAAAAATCTTTTTGAAATTAGTTTTATAAATCCAAGAGATTTTAGTAAAGACAAACATAAAAAAGTTGATGATTATATGATAGGTGGCGGAGCTGGACTTTTAATGGGCATCCAGCCATTAAGTGATACAATTTTAAATATAAAAAACAAAAACCCCAATACTCATATAATTTACTTAACTCCAGTTGGCAAAAAATTTACTCAAAAAGATGCAAAAAGACTTTCAAAAAAAGATAATATTACTTTTATTTGCGGACGTTATGAAGGTATAGATGAAAGAGTTATAGAAAAATATGTAAATGAGGTATTTTGTATTGGAGATTTTATTATGACAGGCGGAGAACTTGGAGCTCTTTGTATGTGTGATGCGATTTGTAGAAACATAAATGGAGTTTTAGGAAATGCCAATTCACTTGAAGTTGAAAGTTTTGAAAATTCACTTTTAGAAGCACCATCTTTTACAAAACCAAATATTTTTAAAAATTTATCTGTGCCTTCAGAGTTTTTAAAGGGAAATCACGGTAAAATATCAGCTTTAAAAAATCAAATGGCGAGATTAAAGACAAACTATTTTCGCCCTGACTTAAAGGACAATCATGAGAAATAAATATATACAAGCTTTTGAAGAAGCTCAAATTTCTAAAAGAAGTATTCCTGAATTCCGTGCGGGCGATACTTTAAGAGTTGCTATAAGAATTACTGAAGGTGAAAAAACAAGAATTCAAAATTTTGAAGGTGTTTGTATAGCTAAAAGAGGAACTGGAACAGGCCAAACTTTTATAATTCGTAAAATTGGCGCAAACAATATTGGCGTTGAGAGAGTTTTTCCACTTTATGGTGAAAACCTTGAAGAGATAAAAGTTTTAAGACATGGAAAAGTTAGAAGAGCAAAACTATTCTATTTAAGAGATAGAAGAGGTAAAGCTGCAAAAATTAAAGAGCTTAGAAAATAATCAAAAATAAAAGAGTTGTAACTCTTTTATTGACTTAAATCAACAACTACAACAAAATAAAATTTTATAATATCCTAGAAATTTAATAAAGGATATTATAATGCAGATTTATAAATTTAACAAAACTGAATTTGATGGTGTTAATGCTAAGCTTTTATATGAAGATAAATTCTCAAAAGAGATTTGTCTTAGTATGGCAAAAAGTAGTTTTATGAAGGAGCATTTTGCTCCAAGCCCTATAAAAGTTCAGGTTTTAAAAGGCAGTATCGAGTTTGGTGTGGGTGATGAGAAAGTCATTTTAAGCCAGTTTGATATGATAGCTCTTGATTCTATGATCAAGCACTCTTTAAAAGCCAACGAAGATAGCATAATAAGACTGAGCCTATCTTTAAATGATACTTTTTCAAGAGTTGAAGAAGTATTAAATAAATAAATTTTATCATATTTTAAAAATATATAAAAATCATTAAGCAATAACCATTATAATTTCACTAAAAAATAATATAAGGTGGATTATGATCTTACAAGATATAAAAAAAGAAGTAAGCAAGGTGGTTGTTGGTCAAGATGAACTTATTAACGCTTTACTTATAGGCCTTATTTCAAACGGTCATATTTTGGTTGAGGGAGTTCCAGGATTAGCAAAAACAACGGCTATAAATGCATTGGCAAAAAGTCTTGGTATAGCGTTTAAAAGAGTTCAATTTACACCTGATCTTCTTCCAAGTGATATTATAGGAACTGAAGTTTATAATGTAAAAACTGGTGAGTTTTATCTTAAAAAAGGACCCGCTTTTACAAATTTACTTCTTGCTGATGAGATAAACAGAGCTCCTTCAAAGGTTCAATCTGCACTTTTAGAAGTTATGCAAGAAAAGCAAATTACAATTGGCGATAATTCATTTAAGCTTGATGAACCTTTTTTGGTTATGGCTACACAAAACCCAATTGAGCAAGAAGGTGCTTATAAGCTTCCTGAAGCTCAGCTTGATAGATTTTTAATGAAAATTTTAGTTGATTATAACACTTATGATGAAGAGCTTGAAATAGTAAATAGAGTTGTTGTAAAAGGTTTTGAAAGCATAAATCAAGTTGCCTCAAAAGATGAAATTTTAAATTTAAAAAATGAACTTAAAAAAATTCATTTTGATGAGGAAGTTAAAAAATATATGATAAAACTTATTTTTACTACAAGAAAACCAAGCGAATATGGCTTATCTCAAATTAGTGAATTTTTGGAATTTGGTGCAAGCCCAAGAGCAAGTATTGATTTATACAAATCAAGTGCAGCCTATGCGATGATAAACGGTAAAGACTATGTAACTCCACTTGATATCGCAGCTGTTTTAAAAGGCGTTTTAAGGCATAGAATAATGTTAAATTATAAGGCAAAAGCAAAAGATATAACGCCAGATATTATAATAGAAAAAATCCTAAACACTATAAAGGCACCATAGATCAATGAATCGTGCAAAAGAAATTTTTATAAAAGCCAAAAAAAATGTTTTTAACTCAAACTTTGGTCTTTATGAAAGCTTGATAAAAGGTGATGGGCTTGATTTTAGAGAGATTAAAGAGTATGAAAATGAGGATTTAAGGCGTATTAACTATAAAGCTAGTGCAAAAAGTGGTGAGTTAAAAGCAAATGTTTTTAATGAAACAAAACAGATGAATGTTGTTGTAGTTTTGGCCTTAAGTAGTAGTTTAAAATTTGGCTCAAGTAGGCTTAAACTAGATCTTGCAGCAGAGATTTTTGCACTTTTATCTCTTGCGACAACTATGGGTAAAAATTTGCTTTTTCCAGTTGTTTTTAGTAATAAACCTGAGCTTTTTTATGAGCCAGTTAGTGATGAAAATGAAATCTATGAAATAACAAAAGATATTTTAAATCTAAATACTTTTAAAAAGGAGATTGATTTTAAAAAATTGAGTGAGTTTTTAAATAGTGTCATTAAAAGAAAAGCCGCTGTTTTTTTGATAAGTGATTTTTTAGAAGAGATTGATTTAAGTGAAATATCATATCAAAATGATCTTTATGCGGTTGTTTTAAGAGATTTATTTGAAGAAAATTTGACAACTTTAAATGATGTTGATTTGATAAATCCATTCAATGGAGATAAATTTGAGGCAAATTTGGATGAAATTTCCATTAAAAGATATAAAAAACTTTTAAAAACACATGATGAAAAATTAAAAGAACATTTTTTACAAAACAAAGTTTCTTTTGGCAAAATTTATACAAACGATGAGCCACTTTCAAAGCTCATACAAATAGCAAGGCGTTAAAATGCAAGAATTTGATCTTTTAAAAGAGTTAAAAGATATTAAAGGTATTAGCGAAATTGATTTAAGCTTTTTATATCCATGGATTTTTTTAATTTTAATTTTAATTTTAATCGCTATTTTTTGTCTTTTTAAAATAATTTTTATGCCAAGATATAAAAAAATAAAAAAAATATCTACAAAAGAGCTAGCATTTAATGAGTTAAAAAATATTGATTTTAAAAATGAAAAAGAAAGTATTTATAAATTTAGTCAAAACTTTCCATATTTTTTAGATGAAAATAACAGAAATAAATTTAATGAAATCAATAAAAAGCTTGAAATTTATAAATATAAAAAAAATACTCCAACTCTTGATAAAAATTTAAAAAGTGAAATTTTAAATTTGATTAAAAGTTTAAAGCCTAAGGATATAAAATGATTGAGTTTGAAAATTTATGGGCTTTTTTAATTCCTTTTATTTATCTTATTTTTTTAAAATTTTGCAAGCAAAAAAAAGAAGCCTTTTATTTCTCAAACATAAAAATGCTTAAAAATGCGACAAAAAATAGAACTATTTTAAAAGAAATTTTAAAATTTCTTTTAATTTTATCATTAAGCACAGCTCTTGCAAGTCCTATAAAAAAAGATGAGATAAAATCATCAAACTCACAAGGATATGAAATAGCTTTAATGCTTGATGCAAGTGGTTCTATGAGTGAGGGAAATAAATTTGAAATTGTTAAGGACATATTAAATGATTTTATAGATAAAAGAAAAGATGATGCCTTGGCTTTAAATGTTTTTGCTGATTTTGCTTACACGGCTATTCCTTTAACTTATGATAAAACAAGTATAAAAGGACTGCTTGAAAAGATAAAACTTGGTATGGTTGGACTAAATAGAACCGCACTTTATGAAGGACTTTTTTTAACTTCAAATTTATTTAAAGATAGTAATTCAAAAAATAAAATTATAATTTTACCAACTGATGGCATTGATAACGCAGGAACAATTCCACTTGATGTAGCTATAAAAACAGCTCAAAAATATAATATCAAAGTCTATACGGTTGGTGTTGGAAGGGCTGGGGATTTTAATCCAGATGTTTTAAGATATATCGCGCAAGAAACAGGTGGGAAGTACTACTCATCGAATTCAAGCAGTGGCTTAAAACAAATTTATGATGAGATAGATAAGCTTGAAAAAAGCGAGATAGAATCGCAAAAATTTATTAAAAAAACTTATTTTTATTTTTACTTTTTAGGTTTTGGACTTTTTTTAATCGTGGTTTTATTTTTATATGACAATAGGAAAATAAATGTTTGAGTTTTTATATTTAGAAGTTTTATATTTGTTAATAATCCCATTTGTATTTATTTTTTTAGTTAGAAAAAGTAGAAGTTTAAAGGCAATTTTTTCAAAAGAAGTAATGGAAGAAATTTATATTAAAAAAAGTGGCTTTTCAAAAAGATTAAGAGCTTATATTTTGATTTTTAGCCTTATTTTTGGCATTATTTCTTTTGCTAGACCAGTTATTACAAATGGTGAAATAAAAATAAAACAAAGCTATATAAATGCAGTTATAGCGCTTGATATATCAAACTCAATGAGAGTTGATGATCTTTTTCCAAGCCGTTTTGAATTTGCCAAAAATAAAATTTATAGTTTTTTGGATAATGCGGCAGATAAGCGTTTAGGAGTTGTTGGATTTAGCAATGAAGCTTTTATGATATCGCCTTTAACAAGTGATTTTAGCTCATTAAAATATCTTATTTCAAATTTAAATTTTTCAAATTTAAATTTACAAGGAACAGATATTTACTCACTTTTAAAATCAGTTGATACTCTTTTTAAAGATGAGAAAAATAAAATTTTAGTTTTATTTAGCGATGGTGGGGATAATGAGGAATTTGGTAAAGAAATTAAATTTGCCAAAGAAAATAAAATAAGCGTGTTTATTTATCTAACAGCAACGAATAAAGGCGGACTTTTTAAAGCTCCAAATGATGATGTTGTACTTTTAAAAGCAAATCAAAACATTAAAGATTTAGCTTTAAAAACAGGTGGCGCGTATATGCAAAGCTCACTAAATAACGATGATATGAAAGCTTTAAACTCGTTAATAAGTTCAAAATTTAAAAATAATGAAATAAAAGATGAAATGATAAAAGATCAAAAAGAGCTTTTTTATTACCCTCTTTGTTTGGCGATAGTTTTATTTTTTATGGCAAATTTTTCCTTGCCTTTTAGGAGAAAAGCGTGAGATATTATATAGGTTTTATTTTATCAATTTTAGGAATTGTATTAATTTTATTTTTTAAATATCCTGAGTTTTCTACCATTTCAAAAGCAAAAGAGAGTTTTAATTTAAAAGATTTTAAAACAGCTGCCAAAAACTATAAAAAGCTAAATTTGCCAAAAGCAAAATATAATGAAGGTGTGGCAAACTATAAAGATGGAAATTTTAGCCAGGCGTTGAAAAATTTTAAAGATGTAAAAGATGATAATTTAAGTTTTGAGAGATTGCATAATTTAGGCAACACGTATGCAAATTTACACGATTTTAATAAATCAATTTCGTCTTTTAAAAAAGCTTTAGAAATAAAAGATGATAATGACACAAGATTTAATTTAGAGCTTGTTGAAAAAATAAAAGATCAAAATAAAACTCAAAATAATCAAAATAGTGATAATACCAAAGAACAAAATCAAGATAAAAATCAAAATAGTAACCAAAACAGTGATAAAAATAAAGAACAAAACAGTCAAAATTCCAAAGATGAAAACGAGCAAAACGAAAATCAGCAAAATAATGATAAGCAAAATAATGAAAAAAACGAGCAACAAAACAACAAGAAAAATGATAATAAATCAAATAAAAATCAAGAAGATAAAAACAATCAAGAAACTGAACAAGACAGTGAAAACCAAGAAGATAAAAACAATCAAGAAAATGAACAAAGTAATGAAAGCCAAGAAAACAGACAAAACGAAAACAGTAATATAGCGCAAAAAAGTATTGCAAATGAGCAAAAAAAAGATCAGCAAAGAGAAGATGAAAATAAAGAAAACCAAAATGTTGGTAAGCAAGTTGAAAATAAAAAAGATGATAAAATAGATGAAATTCCAGCAGATATAAAACCAATTAGTGATATGGAAGAAGCAAAATGGCAAAAAGCTTTAGAGCATAGAAATATCGGAACTTTTTTAATGCCTATAGGTGAAAAAAATCATAAAAGTGAGGATAAAAATGTTAAACCTTGGTAGAGTATTTTTAATTTTTACACTATTTATAAATTTGGCTTTTTCAAAAGTTAGTTTAACTCTTGATACACCAGTTGTTTATGAGGGAAATTTAGCTCAATTTAGCATAGTTGCCGATGGAAATAGGGTTAAATTTCCAGACATTGATGAGGTTGGTGGATATGCTATTTTAGGAACTTCAAGTTCGCAAAATATTAGCATTATAAACGGAGCTAAAAGCAAAACCGTTTCTAAAATTTATGCTTTTAAACCTTTAAAAAGCATTGAAATTCCAAGCTTTGAAGTTTTAGTTGATGGTAAGCTTTATAAAACAGAACCTGTAAATTTAGAAGTTGTAAAGCAAACTCCAAATAAAACTGGTGATGAGTTTATGGTTGAGTTAAGAACTAATAAGAATAAGCTTATTTTGGGTGATTATTTAAAGCTTGATGTTGTTTTTAAGATAAGAGCGGATGTAAAATTTGATAAATTTGATTATGAGTTTCCAAAGATAGAGCATTTTTTAGTAAAGCAGTTAAACGATGTAAAAAACAGCAGCGAAAATGGCTACATAACGCAAACAATATCTTTTTTACTTTTTCCACAACAAGCTGGAAGCTACGAAATATCTCCATTAAAAGCTTATTTTGGAAATACACAAAAAGATCAGTTTAGTGATCCGTTTTTTAGCTCATTTTTTGGAAATATAAAGTGGAAAGATACTATTTCAAATTCTTTAAAATTAGAAGTTTTGCCTCTTCCAGGTAATGTTCAAAATTTTGGTAAATTTAGTATCAATGCAACTGTGGATAAAACAAAAGTAAATGCAAATGAACCAGTTAATTTAACACTAAAAATTAATGGCGATGGAAACATAGAAGATATTAAAAAGTTTGATTTAAAGATAGATAATGCATTGATTTATCCAAATAATCCAGAGATTAAAAACTACTTAAATAATGGTTTATATGGTGGTGAGTTTTTACAAAAATTTGCTATTGTGGGTGATAGAAATTTTACAATTCCAGCTATAAATTTTAGCTATTTTGATAAAGACTTAAACGCTACAAAAACAATCTCTTCACAAGAGATAAAAATAGAAGTTTTAAACTCAAATTTGCAACACTCATATCAAGCTCAAAACTCACCTAAAATTTTAGTTTCAGATGAGTTAAAAAGCAATAATTTAAACGAAATAAAAGATGAAAATTTATCAAATTTAAATACTAAAACTAGTAAAAAATATTTAATTTTAACTTTTATTTTGGGATTTATTTTAGGTATTATTTCTATGATTTTATTTTCAAAAATTAACTTTAAAAAAGAAAAAAAACAAAAACAAATCATAGAAAAGCTAAAAGCTGCAAAGAGCGATAAGGAGTTATTTGACCTGCTTCTTCCATATATTAAAACTTCTAAATTTATAGATGAAATTTTGGCTTTGCTTGAAGAAAATTTATATAAAAACGCTTCAAATAAAATAGATAAAAGAAAAATCATAGAATATTTTTTAAACATTTAAAATTTACAAAAAAAGAAATTTACCTAAAATAACTCAAATTTTAGGTATAATTTCACATTTTAAAATCAAAGGAAAACCATTTTGGATACGGATCATTCCACTTTTATGCTATTTTTAGCATTTATTTTTATATTTTTAAATGCCTTTTTTGTGCTCTCTGAGTTTTCAATTGTTAAAGTTAGAAAAAGTAAGCTTGAAGAGCTTATCCATGAAAATGTCCCAAATGCAAAACTTGCTTTAAAAATCACAAATTCCCTTGATACTTATTTAAGTGCCACTCAACTTGGAATTACGCTAAGTTCTCTTGCGCTTGGTTGGATTGGAGAGCCTGCTGTTGTAAGACTTATAGAAGTTCCTGTTAAAGAGTTTTTTAGTGTAAATGATATAGCGCTTCACACAATTGCAGTTGGAATTTCTTTTACTTTTATTACGCTTTTTCATGTTGTTTTAGGCGAGCTTGTGCCAAAGTCTATAGCTATTGCAAAAACTGAAAAAATAGTTCTTTTTGTAGCAAAACCACTTCATGCATTTTGGCTTTTATTTTTACCATTTATAAAAATTTTTGATATTTTGGCTAAAACTATTTTAAAGCTAATTGGCATAAAACCTGCAAGTGAAAATGAAATAGCTCATTCAGAAGAAGAGATTAAGATCATTGCAGGAGAAAGCCTAAAAGTAGGAGTTTTAGACTCATTTGAAAATGATATTATTCAAAATGCGGTTGATTTTGGTGATACAGTCGCAAAAGAAGTTATGACTCCAAGAAAAGATATGATTTGTCTAAATAAACAACTTAGTTTTGAAGAGAATTTTAAAATCGTTGTAAATTCCGGCTTTACAAGATTTCCATACATTGATGGAAGTAAAGATAATGTTTTAGGAATGATACATATAAGAGATTTGATTTTACAAAACAAAGAAAAAGATTTTAATAAAATAGTTAGAAAAATTATAATTGTTTCAGAAAATACTTCAATTGCTAAAATTTTGCCGATGATGAATAAAGAAAGAATTTCTGCAGCACTTGTAATAGATGAGTATGGTGGAACATCTGGACTTATTACCATGGAAGATATAATTGAAGAAATTTTGGGCGATATTATAGATGAGCATGATGATAATGTTACAACTTTTAAAAAGTTAAATGATGATAGCTATGAGTTTATAGGAAGAAGCTATATTGAGGATGTTGAAGATATTATGGGAATTAAATTTGATGATGATATAGAGGAAAATACAATTGGTGGATATGCCTTTAATCTAATTGGAAAACTCCCTGTAGTTGGAGATAAAGTAAGTGATAAAAACTGCACTTATGAAGTTTTAGCTATGGATAAAACGGCTATTTCAAAATTAAAAATAACAAAAATAAGTAATTTATAATAAATTTATAAATTTGATTTAGAATTTCAAATTTATTTTACAATTTCATCTAAATTTGGGAGATAAATGTTTAGATCTTTTTTTTGCGATAAAAAATGGCGTCTTTGGGCCTATGGCGGAGTTGTGTTTATACTTTGTTCTTTAGTTTTACAAACTCAGCTAAATGTTGCAATAAATAATTGGTATAAAGACTTTTATGATATGTTGCAAAATATAAAAGATTATAATATTAATGATTTTTGGAAAGAAATTTGGCGATTTTTATATATTGCAATGCCTTATGTCATCACTTACACAATTACATCTTTTTTTGCTAGTCATTGGGCTTTTAGATGGAGAGAAGCGATAACTTTTTCATATATTCACCAGTGGAAAGAGTGCCATAAAGATATCGAGGGAAGTTCTCAAAGAATGCAAGAAGATATTTATAGATTTGCTAAAATTGTGGAAGATTTAGGCGTTAGGGTTGTAAGAGCTTTTATGACATTAATCGCATTTACGCCTATTTTATGGGCTTTAAGTGATAAAGTTCCACTTCCATATTTAAAAGAAATCCCAGGAAGTCTTGTTTGGGTAGCTCTTAGCATAAGTCTTGGAGGGCTAGTTATATCATGGTTTGTTGGCATTAAACTTCCAGGACTTGAATACAATAATCAAAAAGCAGAAGCGGCTTTTAGAAAAGAGCTTGTTTATGCAGAAGATGATAAATTAAATTATGCTGATGAAAAAGTTGCAAGAGGACTTTTTAAGGCTTTGCAAAAAAACTATTATAAACTTTTTTTACATTATGGCTATTTTAATATATGGCTTATTTCATTTTCTCAACTTATGGTTATAGTTCCATATATGATAATGGGAGCAGGGCTTTTTACAGGCCTTATAACTCTTGGAATTTTAGTTCAAGTAAGCAATGCTTTTTCACAAGTTAGAGAAAGTTTTAGTGTGTTTATAGATAACTGGACAACCATAACAGAATTAAGAAGTATTCATAAAAGACTTAGTGAGTTTGAAGAAAACATAAACTATAAAAATGTTAAATTTTCATAAATTCATATCTATTTGTAAAAAAATTTAAACTTGCTAAAATTATTATTTTAATAAAAATTATCATTAACATTTATCAATTATTTATATTTTTTTAAGTCTATAAAAGATATAATAAAAGCTAAATATAAACAATGATTTCAACTATCAAAATGTTTTTATAATGATAATGGAGACAGAGATGAATTTATTTGATGCGCTAAAAAATAGACAATATAAAATTAAAAACATTAATGCAAAGGGAAAAGTTTTTTTAAAACTTCTTGATATGGGTTTTGTAAATGGAGTAACTACAGAAGTTATAAGAAAAGCACCTTTAAATGATCCAATAGAACTTAAAATTCATAATTATTTAATAACTTTAAGAAGCAGTGAGGCAAGGCTAATCGAGGTCGAAGAAGTATGAATATAAAAATTGCAGTAGCAGGTCAGCCAAACTGCGGAAAATCTACAATTTTTAGCATGCTTAGTGGCATTCGCCAACATATTGCAAATTATCCTGGTGTTACTGTTGATAAAAAATCAGGCTTTTTTTCATATAAAGATTTAGATATTGAGATGGTGGATCTTCCAGGAACTTATTCATTTAGTTCTTATTCTTTGGAAGAAAAAGTTGCAAAAAGAGCAGTTATTGAAGAAAACCCTGATTTAATAATTAATATTTTAGATGCTTCAAATTTAAAAAGAAATTTATATCTTACTTTTCAACTTTTAGAAATTGCAAAACCTGTTATGGTTGTTTTAAATATGGCTGATATAGCGCAAAAAAGAGGGATTATCATAGATAAAGATAAGCTTTCTAAAATGCTTGGATGTCCTGTGGTTTTAGCAAGTGGAACTAAAAAAATAGGAAAAGATGAAATTTTAGAAACGATTTATAATATAAGTCATAACAACTATAAATACAGTGAATTTAAACTAAACTACGAAGAGCTTGAGCCTATTATTAATGAAGTAGAAAACGCTATTAATGGTGAATATAACGCCTCTAAAAGATGGCTTGCTATAAAAGCTCTTGAAAATGATAGTGTGGTTTTTGATATTGTAAGAGATAAAAACGAAGATTTTGAGGGTTTCGTAGGTCTTAAAATAGATGAGTTTCAAAAAGAACATAATTTAAATATAGAAAGTTTTTTGGCCTCTTTTAGGTATGATTCAGCTCAAATTGTTTTTTCTGATACTGTAAAGCAGACAAATGAGGGCAAAATAACTTTAACTGAAAAAATAGATAAAGTAGTTTTAAATAGATGGCTTTCATTTCCAATTTTGCTTCTCATAATTATAGCTATTTATGAGCTTTCCATAGTAAAAGGTTATGAGATTACAAATTATACTTGGCCGCTTCTTGCTAGTATTAAAAATTTTGTAATTGACATAACTCCAGCAGCAGATATCACACAAACTCATCTTATTTCTGATTTTGCACTTTGGATAGTAAATAGTATGAATGCTTTACTAAATTACTTGCCAATATTTTTTATTTTATTTGCATTAATTGCAATTTTAGAAGATGTTGGATACATGCCTAGAATGGCTTTTATACTTGATAGAGTTTTTAGGAAATTTGGACTTCATGGACAAAGCACATTACCTCTTGTTTTAGGTGGTGCATTTGTTGGGGGATGTGCTGTTCCTGGTCTTATGAGTACAAAAGGAATAGCTGATGAAAGAGCTAGACTTGCTACTATTTTTACAGTTCCTTTGATGAACTGTTTATCAAAAGTACCATTTTACACACTTTTGCTTGGTGCATTTTTTCCTACCAAGATGGGACTTATGATGTTTTATATCTCAACAATTACAGTTTTTACAGCTTTGATTTTTGCAAGGCTTTTAACTTCAACTATTTTAAAAACCAGAGAAACAGCCCCTTTTGTTATGGAGCTACCAGCATATCATTTACCAACATTAAAAGGCGTTATTGGAAGAGCTTGTGAAAGAGTTTGGGTTTATATTAAAAAAGTTTGCACAGTTGTTTTAGCGGTTGCAATAGTTTTATTTGCACTTTTACAATTTCCTGGAATTGGCAAAGAGGCAAAAGAACAGTTCCTAAAGCAAGAACAAGTTGCACTTGTTAAATTTGATAAAAAAATTTCAAAAACTAAGCAGTATGAAAATTTAAAAAATAGAAAAGAAGTATCTGAGTTATTAAATTATTATGATAGTTATAGAGCTAAAAAAATGGCAGGCGGTAAGAATGTAGATGAAAAATTTAAAGCTAAAAATGAGTTTTTTTACACCATTATAAAGCCAGAAAGCAAAGATGAAAAAACTATAAACAAAGAACTTAGAAACTTATCAAAAGCAAGAAATAAAATTTTAAGAGAGCAAAAAGCATTAAGTATAGAAAACTCGCTTTTAGGAATGGCAGGAAGAGCAATAGAGCCAATTAGTAAATTTGCAGGATTTGATTGGAAAATAAATGTTGCATTTTTAGCTTCATTTGCCGCAAGAGAATCAGCCGTGGCAACTGTTGGAAGTATTTATGAAACTGGAAAGGCTGATAGTTCAAGACCTGAAGAGATGATAAGAGATGGAAGTGGATATACTCCACTTCACGCGGTTGCTATTATAATATTTATGCTTTTATCCCCGCCATGTATTGCTGCGATGGTTGTTGTAAAGCTTCAAGCAAATAGTTGGAAATTTATGATTTTAGCGACACTTTTACCTTTTGCTCTAGGTTTAATTTTAGCAGCTTTAGTATTTAGTTTAGGAACTATTCTAGGGGCTAGTGGGCTAGTTGCTATGAGTGTTTATTATGTGATAGTTGTTGCTATAACTATTATTTTAGGGCTAATTCCTGAAAAAAGAAGAAATTGGCAAGGTGGATTAGAAAATAAAATTTAATAAAAGGAGAAAAAATGAAAAAAATTTCATTAGTTTTAGCATTTGCTATAAGTTCTATGTTTGGTCATACAGCTTTAATGAGTTGTTTTGATAATGGTGATAAAACAATTACTTGCGAGGGTGGTTTTAGTGATGGAAGCAGTGCTTATGGGGTTAAATTTAGAGTTGAGCAAAATGGAAAAGTTTTAGTTGAAGATAAATTTAATGAAGACAGTGAAGTTACTTTTAGTAAGCCAGAAGGTGATTATACTGCTACTTTTGATGGTGGCGAGGGTCATAGTGTAGTTGTAAAAAGTCAAGATATTGCTGAATAACAAAAAAGTATTAATAAATTTATGAAAAAAGGATAAAAATGAAAAAAACTATTGTTTCATTAGCAGCAGTAGCCGCATTAGCTTCATCAGCATTTGGACATTTTCAAATGCTTTACACTCCAGAAAGTGCATTGGAAAAAGGAACTACTATTCCTTTAAAAGTTGTTTTTAACCATCCTTTTGCAGATGAGCACACCATGGATATGGGTCTTCAAGCAAATGGTAAAATTAAACCTATTGAAGAGTTTTATGTAGTTCATAAAGAACAAAAAACTGATTTAAAAAATAGCCTAAAAGAAATAACTTTCAAAGGTAATTCAAACTCAGGCAAAGCTTATGAAAGTGAGTATAAAGCTAGGAAAATGGGAGATCATATCTTTGTAGCAGTTCCTGCACCATATTATGAAAAAAATGAAGATACTTACATACAACAAATTACAAAAATGATTGTAAATGTTGCTGGAGCACCAACTGATTGGGATGCTGAGCTTGGTTTAAAAGCTGAGATAGTTCCTCTTGCAAAGCCATATTCTATTTGGACTGGAAGTACATTTTCAGGTATTGTAAAAGGTGATGGAAAACCGGTTCCTTTTGCAGAAATTGAAGTTGAGTATCTAAACTATGATGTTGATGTAAAAAATAATAAAATGGGTGAAAAAGCTCACTATGAAGCACCACAAGATAGCTTTGTTACTTTAACAATTAAAGCTGATGAAAACGGTAAATTTACTTTTGGAATTCCAAAAGCTGGTTGGTGGGGATTTGCAGCTTTAGGAGTTGGCAAGTCTAATCAATATGATGGCAAAGAACTAAGTCAAGATGCAGTTATTTGGGTTCAGGCAAAAGAGATGAAATAAGCTAAGGAGGGGATTTTCCCCTCTTTGGAAAAAACATAAAGGAGAAATTGTGGAAACACTATTTGTTTTAGTAGTTGCAATTTTAGCAGGATTTTTTTTATATAAAAATTTTAAAAAAACAGGTGGATGTGGATGTGGCAAAAAAGATTGTCCAAGTAAAAAACATAACTAAAAAATCGTATAAACTATAAATAAAGTAAAATAATTTATTTATAGTTTATATGTGTTTAAATAAGGTAAAATATGGTTAATGATAGAATTTTTACTAAATTTTTAAATATGATTTTTCCTGATAATAAAGATTTACCTATACGATCTGCAATTGTAAAAATTCTTTTTTACAACAAACATTTAAGCGCTAAAATGATAAAAGAAATTTATGAAAAAAAAGAAAAAAATAGTGTTAATATAAGTACCATTTATCAAACAATAAATTTACTTGAAGAAAAGAATCTAATCAAATCCATAAATTTAAAAAATGTTATTTATTATGAGCTTGAAAATGGTTTAAGACATGATCATTTAGTTTGTATAAAGTGTGGAAAAATAGTTGAGTTTATTGATGAGAGTTTTTCAAGCTTAGAGCAAAATTTAGATAAAATATATGAGTTTAACGTAGAAGGTAGAATATTAATTTTACAAGGAGTTTGCAAAAAATGTCAATTGTCATAAAATCAAATTTAAAAGATAGAGTTAGGCTTAAATCAGATCTTTTTACAAAGAAAAATGAGAACTTTATAAATCAAATCTTAGAAAATAGAGTTATAGATTTAAGATTTAATTTAGCTTGCAATTCACTTATAATAAAATTTAATTCCTTGGAAATTTCTTTGAATGATATACTTGATTTGCTCTATAAAAATTTTAAAATTTCTTCAAATTTGATAGAAGATAAATTAGAAAATTCATTTAAAAATTGCAATGACTGTTTGGTTTGCAAAAAAACTCACTCTAAAAAGACTTGGAAAAGAAAAGTTTATGAAATAGTTGGTTTAAGTATGGTTGCGGTAGTTGTTTTCATAAAAGAACATATTTTAGCAACCCCTTTTTCAGCCATTTCAAATATCACACTCGGAAGTCTTAGTGTAATTGCAGCACTACCACTCTTAAATGAAGCTAAAAATGATATTTTAAATAAAAAATTTAGTCTTGAAACTTTCATGGCATTTTCTTTGCTTTTAGCTATTTTTGGCGGTGAGATAGCAGCTGCTTTTGAGGTTATTTATATATTAAGGGCTTCTAGATTATTTGAAGAATATACCGCGCAAAAATCTCGCATTGCAATTAAAAATTTAATAAAAATGGATGTTAAACAAGTATATGTTTTAAATGGTGATATCGAAATACAAACAAATTTAGAAGATGTTAAAAAAGGCGATATCGTAGTTTGCGTAAATGGAGAAAAAATTTGTGTTGATGGTGAGGTTGTATATGGTGAGGGATATGTTGATGAAAGCATTATAAATGGCCATAGTCAAGCTATTTATAAAGAAATTGGAAGCAGTGTTTTTGCAAATACAACCTTAAATGAGGGAAAAATTCACATAAAAGTAAGTGCTGTTGGAAACGAAACTTATATTTCGCGTGTAATCAATGATGTTGAGAAGCATTTAAGCCTAAAATCTACAAGTGAAATTGAGGCTGATAAGCTTGCTAAAAAAGTTTTAAAACTTGGCTCATTTATGACGATTGCGACACTATTTTTAACAGGTTCTTTTACTAATGCTTTTAGTGTAATGATTATTATGAGTTGTCCATGCGCTACTATTTTAGCAGCAAGTTCTGCTGTTAGTTCAGCTATTGCAAGTGCAGCAAAGAATGGAATTTTGATTAAAGGCGGTGAACATTTAGAAAAAATGAGTAAAACAAATATAGTTTGTTTTGATAAAACAGGTACATTAACTACAAATACTCCGATTGTATCAAGTTATGAAACAAAACTTGATGAGAATGAATTTTTTCAAATATTATCAAATTTAGAACATAAAAATACTCATCCAATCGCAAAAGCAGTAAGTAGATATTGTCAAAATTTAGGCTTTAAGCCAATTTCAAGCTCAAATAGTTGCAGCGTTGTTGGACTTGGGGTTAAGGGTGAGTTTAATGATGATAAGTATCTACTTGGGAATAAAAAATTTATGGTCGATAACTCAATAAGACCTCCATATAATAGCAACTTTTTAAAAAACAATGAGCATGCAACAATTATATTTTTAGCTAAAAACTCTAAATTTGCTGGATGCTTGTCTATATCGCATGAGATAAGAGATGGAAGCAAAGAAGCTATATTAGAGCTTAAAAAAAGAGGAGTTAAAAAAATAGTCTTATTAACCGGAGATGATGAACTTGTGGCAAATGAATTTGCAAAAGAGTTTGAATTTGATGCTGTTTATCCAAATTTAATGCCTGATGAAAAAGCTAATATAATAAATTCTTTTTCAAAAAAAGGTATTACTTTAATGATAGGAGATGGTGTAAATGATACCTTGGCTATGAGTAGAGCAGATATTAGTGTTTCTTTTGCAAGTGGTGGAAGTGAGGCTGCTATAGAAGTATCAAATATTGCCATAACAAATTCCAATCCAAAAGATATAATAAAGCTTTTCGATTTAAGTAATTTGGCTTTAAAAAAAGCAAATCAAAACTACAAAATAGGCACTTCAACAAATATACTAGGCTCTATTTTAGCAATGTTTGGTGCTATTACACCAGCAGCTGCAGGGCTTATACACTTGGCTCATACTGGTGCCATTTTATACAATTCAAGCAAGGTTAAAATTTGATAATGATTTTTAAATGATTTTAAGTTTGGTTTAAAATAAAAAATATGATAATGCATTAAAATAATAAAAGGAGATAATTTGAAAATAACATCTGAAATGATACTTAAAATTATGTCATACTGCTCTTTAATCCACCATATAAATGGCAGGTTAAGAGTTAGAATAAATCCTTCCATTAAGAAGGAGTTGGAAAATTTTAGTAAAGATGAGATTGCAAATTTTAGCGAAAGCTTTAAATCAAGTATTGAAAACTTTGCAGGTATTAAAAATATAAGATTAAATAAAACAGTTGCGTCTTTGACAATAGAATATGATAAAGATATCATTCCAAAGAGTTTTTGGGATAATGTTTTAAATGGAAAAGATTTAGATATCGCAGCTAATAAATTTAATCAATTATTAAAGGATGCAGCGTGAAAAAAGAGTTATATGATGCCATAATTCACGAAGAACAGGGCATAAAAATGTATGAGGAGTTTGCTTCAAAATTTAATGAGCCTGTTTTTATTGAAATTTTAAATGTTAAAAAAACAGGAAGCGAGTTTTTAAAATCTGCAAATTTGCAAAATGGTAAAAATAATGATTTTTTAAAAGAGGTAAATTTTAAAAATTTTAGTAATATAAATGATAAAAATGATGCTGTTTTCAAAGCATTATCTTATGAGATTGAAAGTGAAAATTTATATAACGAACTTGCATCAAATGAAGATAATGAAGCTTTAAAAGATCTTTATTTTAGAATCTGGGCAACCTCTACAAACGAGTATAAAAAAGCTTTGCAAAATTTGTTAAATTTAGAAACTTTTAAAGATGGCGAACAAAATTTTAAAGAAGATAAGCATATAAATAAAGACACAAACGCCTTTAATTATACAAAGGAGCTTAGCGAGGCATTAGAAAAACTAAAAAATGGTAAAATGACTGCAAATGAAGCTTTAAATTTACTCCAAAATCCAAATATATCATTTATTGGAGGAGCGTTAATAGGAGCTTTAGGCGGTGTTTTGCTAAATCAACTTTTAGATAAAAACAACAATAGTCATGAAGAATAACTTTTTAAAGGAGAGAAAAATGGCACTTCCATTTATAGCAGGTATTGCAGTAGGAGCAGGGTTAATAGTTGCTTATAACAATAAAAGCAAGATAAAAAATACTATCTTAGAAAAAGCTCAAAAAACAAAAGAATTTGCAAGCGATTTAAAAGATAAAGTTTGCGATAGCAAGTGTGATTGCGAGGAAGTAAAAGATAGCGTTATCAAAGATTGCGAAAAAGCAAAAGATAACGCTATAAAAGAGGGTGAAAAAGTAAAAGAAAGTGTTAAAAAAGCTGTAAATAAAACAAAAGATACTATTTCAAAAGAAGTAGATAATTTAAAAGAAAAAGTTCAAAACACTAAGACTTCAAATAAGTAAGCAAAGGAAGATGACTAATGTTTAAAACATCAACTAGCAGGCTTCCAGCTGATCATTTTATAAGTGGGGCACTTTTTGGCGGTATGACTGCAACTGCACTAGAGTTTTATGGCAATAAGCAGTCAAGTTCAAAAGATAAAGTTAAAAATATAAGCAAATTTGCTATTGAAGGTGGTATCGCTACATCATTATCAATAAGCGCATCAAATAAGATTGTTCAAAAACAGTATTTAAATGCTGCTTTTGATATGGCGTTAGGAATTGGACTTATTTTGGCGATTGAAAATATATTAAAAACAGGAGAATGAGAAATGACAAATCCATATATAAAAGAAGCAAAAGTTGCAGTAAGAAATGAGTTTAAAGATGCAACTATAAACTCAGGTGAAAAAATAGGTTTAAATGCAACTTCAAATCAATCAAATTCGGGAATTTTAGGAAATTTACTTCCAAATTTTAGTTCTGCAAATTTTTTACAAGGTGCAGTAGTTGGAGCAATAGCTGCTTATGTTTTAACTAATGAAAATGCACAACAAGCCATTTTTAAATCAATTGTAAGAATGGGCAAACTTTTTGAAGCAGGAAAAGAAGAGCTTAAAGAAAGATTTGAAGATGCAAAAGCAGAAATTGAAGCAGGACAATAATATAGAGTTTGAAATTTTTCATAAAAGTAAAAACCGAGTTAGGTTTTTACAGCCTGAGTTAAGTTTAAATTCTGATATCAAAGCTTATGAAGATGCCATATTAAAACTTGATAATGTTACAAATGCAAGAGTTAATAAAACTATAAAAAGTGTAACTGTAAATTTTGAGAATGTAGACTTAGATAAATTACTAGGTGAAATTTCAAAACTTGAAATTCCAGTTTTAGAAAATGAAAGTGATGATATAAGTAAAGCTGAGATTATAAAATCTTTAATTTCACTTGGGCTTATGCCTATTGTTAAAAACAAAGATATAAACACCTTAATAAGCTTGTTTGCCTCATATCCACTTTTAAAAAATGGATTAAGTGAGCTTTTAAAAAGCGGTCTTACTTCAAAAGTTTTAGAGGCAATGGCAGTTGGAATTTCGCTTTCAAGAAAAGATTTATTAGCTGCAAATAGTACAAATTTGATGTTAAATATTGGCGAGTATATTGAAGAAAGCACAACTCATAAAAGCGATGATTTAATTAAGGCTTTGGCAAAACCAGCTATCAAAGAAGCTTGGGTTGAGGTTAATAAAAATGGTAAAAAAACTTTTGTTAAGACAAAAACAGAAGATATTAAAGTTGGAGATATTGTAGTAGTTGGAAGTGGCGAGAGTATTGCAATAGATGGGTATGTATTGGAAGGAAATGCAAGTGTAAATGAAGCCTCTATGACAGGCGAAGCAGAAGCTATTGCTAAAAAACATGGTGATAGAGTTATGAGTGGAACTGTTGTTGAAGATGGTAAAATTAAAATTTGGACTGAGCTTGCTGGAAAAGATACAAGTACCGAAAGAATTCGCCATTACATACAAAATTCACTCAATGAAAAATCTAATGTAGCTCAAAAAGCTACAAAATTAGCCGATAAGTTAGTGCCTATAACTTTAAGTTTGGCTGGATTATCATACTTTATAAATAGGAATATGGTAAGTGTAGCCTCGGTTTTACAAGCTGATTATTCATGTGCCTTAAAGCTTGCTACTCCAGTAGCTTTTAAATCGAGTATAAGTAAAGCTGGAAATAATGGTATGCTTATAAAAGGTGCTAAATCATTAGAAGAACTAGCGAGTGCAGATACTTTTGTTTTTGACAAAACAGGAACTATTACAAGAGGAATTTTAGAAGTTATTGACATTATAAGCTTTGATAAAGACTGGAAAAAAGATGATATTTTAAATCTTGCAGCAAGTGCTGAAGAGCACTATTTTCATCCAATTGCAGAAGCTGTTGTAAGTGCAGCAGAGAAAAAAGGATTTAAACACATACATCATGGCGAAGTTGAGTTTATTGTAGCACATGGACTTAAAACACATTTTGATGGTAAAGAAGTAGTTATCGGAAATAGACATTTTTTAGAAGATGATGAAAATATTTCATTTAAAGCTCACGATACAAAGATAAGAAATGAACTAAAAGATGGAAATGCACTTTTATATATTGGCTATGATAAAAAGCTTCTAGGAATTATTGTTATGAAAGATGAAATTCGCTCAAACGCTAAAAAAACTATTAAAAAGTTAAAAGAACTTGGCGTTAAAGAAGTGATTATGCTAACAGGAGATATTGAAACAAAAGCAAAAGAAGTTGCAGATTTATTGGGTATTGATAAAGTATATGCAAATATGCTTCCAACTTCAAAAGCAGAAGTTATAGATACTATTGTAAAAGAAGGTAAAAAAGTTGTATTTTGTGGTGATGGGATAAACGATGCACCATCTTTAACAAAAGCAAATGTTGGAATAAGCATGAAAAGAGGTGCTGATATAGCAAGGGCAGTTGCTGATATTAGTCTTTTAAAAGATGATATTTATGCAGTTGCTCAACTAAAAGAGTTAGCAAATGAAACTTTAAAACTAGTTGATAGAAATTTTAATGCCACAGTTTTAATAAACTCAGCGATACTTTTAGGTGCAACTTTAGGAAAATTAAGTCCTATTTCAACAGCGGTTTTACATAATGGAACAACGATAGGACTTCTTTTAAATTCAATGAAGGGTGTGAAAATTCAGTAATAAAACAGCTTTAGTATGATATAATGACATTTATTATCATTATAAGGGAATTAAATGCCATTTTTTATACTAAATGCAGTTTTATTTACTGCGACAACGGTGATGACTTATGATACAATCTCAAAAGCAAAAACAAAATTTGATAGAAAAAGAAGACGAGAGCTTGAAAAAAGCAAAAACAGAGATTAAAAAACCTTTTTTAGATGATATGAGCAAGAAAGAGCTTGCTAAAATTGGTCTTAGTGTCTCAATGGGACTTACTGTGTTAAGTGCATTTTCATTAAGAAGTAGATTTTCTAAAAATTTACATGTTATTTCTGGAGCTTTAATGGTTGGATTTGCATTTTATCACAATTCACTTTATGACAATAAAACTCCTGTAAAAAAAGATAAATAACCTATTTTTGGCTATAATTTAGTTAATTTAACCGCATTTATAGTTAAATTAAAGGATATAAAATGACATTAGTAGTTTATTTTAGTGCAACTGGAAATACTGCAAATTTAGCTAAAAAAATTAGCAAAATAACAAATGGTGAAATTTATGAAATAAAACCAAAAGTACCATACATAGACAAAGATCTGGATTGGTGGGATGATAAATGCATGGCAAATACCGAAATGAGAGAAAATTTACGCCCTGAAATTTTGGGTGAAATTGACATTTCTAAATTCGATACTATTTTTTTAGGATTTCCGATTTGGCGGTATAAAGCCCCAGTTATTATAAATTCTTTTTTAGAAAAATATGATTTTAATGGCAAGATCATAATCCTATTTGTAACTTCTGGAAGCAGTTCGTATGGTGATACAAATTTAGCACTTTTAAACTCTTGCAAGGGCGGAGTTTTAAAAAATGGCGTTAGATTTGATGTAAATATCAGTCAAAACGAGCTTGAAAAATGGGTAAAAAACTCACTTAATAAATAAAAAAATAAATTTATCAAAAACGCTTGAAATCTCTTGCAAAATTAATGTTTTTTTGATATAGTTGCGAAATTTTATTTTTAGGAGAATGTTTATGACTTATGATGAGTTAGAGCTTGAAGCTTATCTTTTAGAAATTTTGGAAGAATATAAAAATTTTGATAATATGGACGATGAGGAACTATACGAACTTATGAGCAATGTTGCAAGCTATATGGATGATGACTATGAAGAAGCTTATGAGTATGTAACGCAGTTTGGACCGATTGACAAAAAAAGAATTTTAGCTCTTGATCTACCAAGATAAAAAGCTATTTATTGAGTTTCTATCATAACAGCTGCGATGGCAAAACCTCCATCGTGGCTTATGCTAAGATTTGAGTCTTTTATTTTAAATTTGGTTTTTATCTCATCTTTAAATTTTATAAGAGGAGCGTTTTTATCACTTTTATAAATTTCAATATCTAAAAATGAAAATTCATTTCCAATCCCAACGCCAAGAGCTTTTGAAACAGCTTCTTTTGCGGCAAAAAATCCCGCTAAAGTTTCATCACTTTTTACTAAACTTATTTCGTTATCATTTAAAACTCTTTTTAGAAATTTCAATCCATATTTTTCTTTTAAATTTGAAATTCTTTTTATGCTTACTATATCAACTCCAAGCATTTTACTCCTTTTATAAACGTAGTTTATTATCTCTAAATTTAGCTTGAAATTAACTAAATTTACAGTTATATATATTGACAATAATTTTCAAATTCGTTATAATTGAAATTTAAATTTAACTTTAATGGAGGAAACTATGAAAAAATTTACGACTTTTGTTTTATCAGCTTGCTTAGGCTCATCACTTTTAGCTCATGATCTTTGGGTTTGGGGAGAAAATAATAGTGATAAATTCAGTGCCGATTTAATTTATGGACATGATTTTCCAAATCCTGAAAAAATAGCAGATGAAAGAACTGTTTTATTTGATAATGTAAAAGTTATCTCAAATGAGGGTGAGCAAATTTTATCCCAAGCTGGTGAAAACTATCACTTTGAGGGGAAATCTTTAAAAGATGGAGTTTATATAATAAATGCTTATTATAAACCAACTCCTTGGATACAAAAAAGTGATGGAAGTTGGGATATGAATAAAACTAGAAAAGATACTAATGACGCGGTTAAATATTGTGGTGTTTCTACAATGCAAAGCAAAGCTTTAATTAAATTAGGCGATTCAAAAGATTCAAAAATTATAACAAATCCTTTAAAAAGAGGCTTGGAGTTTTTACCACTTTTTGACAGCGTTGATGAGATAAAAGAGGGTAATCTTATCAAATTTAAACTTATGCTAAATGGAAATTCGGTTAAAAATGCTTCTGTTTATGCAAGTTATGGTGGTTATGCAACTAATGATATGGCTCAAGCTGGATATGCAAAAACAGATCTTGATGGCAATTTTGAATTTCGCCCACTTAAAAAAGGACTTTGGTATTTAAAAGCCATAGTAAATACAAACTCAAATAATAAAGATTGTGAGATAAATAACGATAAAGCAACAATTGTTTTTGAGGTTAAATAAATTTTAATATTTAGCCCAAATTTAGGGCTAAATATAATTTTTAAACTATAAATTTAGCAAAAAATTGATAATTTAAACTTTTAAGGATGCTTTATAATAAATCTAATTGTTGGGCCATCTTGCTCTACACTTAAAATTTCAAAACCACGATTTTAGCATCGTATGGAATTGAATTTATACTTTGTGGGCAGTCACAAATTAGCTCTAAAATCTCACCTTTTTTTAGACTTGGCAAAGCATCAATTAAGGCAATTGCTGGCAGAGGACATGCTTCACCTTGTAAATCAAGTGTATAAGTTACTTTGCCATCATAAAAACTACTCATTTAAAAACTCCTATTTTTGAAAAAATCTCTTTGATAAATATAAGCTAAAAACCCCATAACTCCAAATAAGGCTAAATTTAATACAAGACCACCAAATGAGCCAAAAGTTTCTAGCATATTTATTTTTACGCCTGATTTTATAAAGCTTGGAATAGCATCATAACTTAATGCTAAAATCATAGTTCCTATAAAATTAGCAATTCCAACTATCATAAAATGAACTTGTCCTTCAAATGCCCTATATGTCCAGCCGCATTCACAACCTCCGGCAAATACTATGCCAAACCCAAATAAAAACCCTCCAATTATAACTCCAAGTGAGATTTCAACGAGTTTGACGCTGTGACCGTTTAGAACAAAAGCATAAACTAAAATGCATGAAATTATCATGCCAATAATCGCGCCTTTTATGGCAATTGTTCGTCCAAATAAAAACATATCTCTAAAACAAGATGTAAAGCAAATTTGTCCTCTTGAGATGATAAATCCAAAGATAAATCCAAAAAGTAGGGCAATTGGAAGCATACTTTTTGTATTTTTTACATTAAGTTCAGGAGCATTTATAAACATGTAAAAAAACCACCCTAAAAATAATATAAATATTACAATTCCAAAAATAAAATGTCTTTTTGCTCTTTTTTCATCTATTTTCAATCCTTGACCTTTGCCAGTTGCTGAGCGAAGTAATTTTGCTTTTGGTTTAAAAAACTTTATATTTAGAAGTTTTACGGCTGTATAAATTCCTACTATCATTGAGATTGTAAAAAACCAAGTATGAAGCGAGAAATAAGGAAGTCCGGTAAAAAAGTTAGCTAAATTACACCCGTATGCAAGTCTTGCACCAAAACCTGTTAAAATTCCTCCAATTATAGCCTGAAAAACTCTAATTTTACTTGCGGGAAATCTAATTTTAACCTTATTGGCAAGAAGTGCTGCAACAAAAGCACCAATAAACATACCTATAAGCATAACTCCAGCTTTTCTACTAAGTGGTGTTCCATCAAGTTTATAATAAGAATATTTGCTCAAGTCAGCTCCAAAAAGCTCTAAAAACTCGCCACCCCATTTTGTCATCTCGCCAGTTACAGCCCAGCCACTACCCATTAATCCATAATAAGCAGTCGCAAATATAGCTAAAACTATCATGGCTTTGCCGGTATGCCAAAAATTAACCAAAAAAATCTGTTTGAATTGTTTAAACATAAAAATTCCTTAAAAAGTAATTGCCAAAACTTAGCACTTAAAACAAGATTATATATAAATTTAACTTAAAGTATAGTTTGAAATTATAAGTAATTATTATATTTAATTTTAGCCTCATATTTCCTAGAGGCTAAAATTTTAAAGTTTTTTAGCGTAATAAAAAGTTCTAAATGAATTAAGTATCGCCAAAATTGTAACTCCAACATCAGCAAATATCGCCATCCAAATATTTGCAAATCCAAATATGGCAAGCACCATAACTAAAACTTTAACGCCAATTGCAAAGACTATATTTTGATAAGCGATATTTATCGTTTTTTTAGAAATTTTAATTGCAGTTTTTATTTTTGAAATGTTATTATCCATTAAAACTATATCGCTTGCTTCCATGGCTGCATCTGTTCCAAGCATAGAAATTCCAACATCTGCTCTTGCTAAAACCGGAGCGTCATTTATCCCATCACCTATATATGCAACTGTGCCGTTTTTTGAATTTTCATTTATAATTTTTTCTAAATTTGTAAGTTTATCGGCTGGAAGAAGTTCTGCATAAACTTCATCAATTTTAAGTTTTTCATTTATATTAAGTGCTACTTCAAGCCTATCACCGGTTAGCATAGCAGTTTTTATATTATTATCTTTAAGCCATTTTATAAGTTCAAACGAATCATTTCTTAATTCATCTTCAAAGGTTAAATATCCTGCAAATTTTCCATCAACTGCGATAAATGAAGCAGTTTCTTTTAAATTGGGAAGTTCAAATTGGCTTAAAAATTTCTTACTTCCTATTTTTATATTTTTACCAAAAATTGTAGCATTTATGCCATTTCCTGGAACTTCTTCAAGTTTTGTTATAGAGGTTTCATCTATTTTTTTATTATAAGCTTTTACTATTGAGATGCCTATTGGATGCGTGCTATATGCTTGTGCATAAGCTGCAAGTTTTAAAATTTCATCTTTTGATATAAAGCTTTCATTTACAATATTTTTTAAAGCAAATTCTCCTTTAGTTAAAGTTCCGGTTTTATCAAAAACAAAGCTTTTAACCTTTGCTAGAATTTGTAAATAATTACTTCCTTTAACTAAAATTCCCTTTTTGCTAGCTCCGCCAATTCCTCCAAAAAAGCTAAGTGGAACTGAAACCACCAAAGCACAAGGGCAAGATACTACTAAAAAGATTAGTGCTTTATAAATCCACTCTTTAAAATCCCCCACAAACATCGGCACGACAAATGCGATGATTAGAGCTAAACCAACTACAATAGGGGTGTAAATTTTAGCAAATTTGGTAATGAATTTTTCCTGCGATGATTTTTTAGAAGTCGCATCTTCAACAAGCTCTAAAATTTTGCTAACCGTTGAAGTCTCAAACTCGCTTGTTACTTTTACTTCTAAAAGTCCGTTTATATTTACGCTTCCACTTAAAATCTGAGTATCTTTGCCAACTTCAAGCGGAAGTGATTCGCCTGTTAGAGCTGATGTATCAAGGGTTGAGTTTCCTTTTATGATGATGCCATCAAGTGGGACTTTTTCACCTGGTTTTATGACGATTATATCACCAAGTTTTACATCACTAGGATCAACTTTTTTTGAGCCATCACTTGTTTTTAAATTTGCATAATCAGGTGCGATACTCATGGCTTCTTTTATTGATTTTCTTGAGCGATTTATAGAGTAATCTTCAAACGCTACGCCTATTTTATAAAATAAAATTACCGCTACAGCCTCGATTTGTTCTCCGATGAAAAATGCCCCAATCGAAGCAATTCCCATCAAGAAATTTTCATCTAAAAAGCCACCGTTTATTAAGCTTTTATAAGCTTTTATTAAAATTTCAACTCCAACTACCAAATATGCAAAGATTAAAAATACAGTTTTTAGCTCAGCATTTGAAACCAAAAAAGAGGCTATTACAAATATTACTGAGATTAAAATTTTTTGTATATCTTTTTTTAAAGCTTTATTCATTTTATACCTCTAGTATAGTATCTGGTTCAAGCTTTTTGATGACTTGTTTTATTTTTTCAATGATTTCATCTCTTCTATTTTCATCAAAATCAATTTTCATAGTAGTGGTCAAGAAATTAACACTTACACTATTTACACCATCAAGTTTGGCAACATTTGCTTCTATTTGTGCTGCGCAATTTGCGCAATCCAAATTTTTTAAATTAAATTTTTTCATTTTTTATCCTTTAATATTTACTCACTTATATGAGTTAAACCCTGTTTTAAAATATAGCTAATATGCTCATCTAAAAGTGAGTAATAAACAACTTTTCCATCGCGTCTGTTTTTTACAAATTTGTTTTGTTTCAATACTCGAAGCTGATGAGAAATACTTGATTGACTCATATTTAAAAGTGCAGCTATATCGCAAACACACATTTGATTTAGGCTTAAAGCCCATAAAATTCTAACTCTTGTACTATCTCCAAAAATTTTAAAAAAATCAGCCAATTCATTAAGCGAAGTATCATCTGGCATTTTAATTTTTGTATTTTCAACCACTTCTTTGTGTATGACTATACTGTCGCAAATTTCTTGGTCATCTTCTAAAATTTTTTCTTTTTTATCCATTACAAACTCCTATTAATCAAATTGATATATGAATATATGTTCATACGTAGAATTGTATTGAATTTATTCTTAAATTTTGATAAATTTAGCATCATTAATTTTAAAAATATAAAAAAGTGAAATAGTTTGAAATGAAAATAAGCAATAAAGGTTTAAATTTAGCTCCATTTTTTGTAACCGTTGGCGCCATAAGCTATGGCATTCCCGCGACCATATACAATACTGCTTTTAAACATGGTGTAACAAGTGGAGTTTTGCTTTGTGGTATGTTTCTTTTAGGATTTATAATGTTTTTTGTGCTTGTAAAAATTCTAGCCAATAATCATAAAATTTTAAAAATTACGAAATTAAAAGTAATCATAAGTGGAAGTAGTATTGCCTTAACAAATACATTTTATATGATTTCTCTTATACATACAAGTGTTGCTGTGAGTGCTGTTTTGCTTATGCAATCAGTTTGGATTTCTATTTTAATAGCTTGTTTTGTAAATAAAACAATGCCATCGCTTTATCAAATTTGTGTTGTAGTTTGCATAATTTTTGGCACAATTTTAGCAACTGATTTACTAAATCAAAATATTAAATTTTCATATCTTGGAGCTTTTTTGGCTTTGCTTTCAGCCATAACTTATGCTTTTACTATCCAATTTACTAAAAATTTAGCCTTAAGCTTAGATCCTATTATAAAGGCAAAATTTATGTGTTTTGGGGCATTTTTAACTATTTTTATTATATTTATTATTTTAAATATTTTTGGTTTTAACTCAGATTTAAAAAATTTAGATTTAAAAATGCTTGAAAAAAGTTTTATATTTAGTCTTTTGGCTGCATTTTTTTCTCTTATTGTTCCGCTTGTTACATTTTCTTATTATATGAAAAAATTGCGTCCAGGAATTGGAGAGATAATAACCTCAGTTGAGCTTCCATCGGCTATATTTTTTGCATATGTTTTTTTGAATCAAAATGTAAATTTAACTCAAATTATAGGAGTTTTAATTATTTTAATAAGTGTTGTTTTTGCAAATTATGAGAAAAAAATTAAAGATTAAGACTTTTTAAAACTCTTTTTATCCACATGGTTTTTGGTTTTATAATTTCACTTCTACTACCATTTACACTGTGATAAACTGTTGTATTATGCTTTGTGGCAAAATATTTTATTAATGTTTTTTGTAAAAAAGGCTCAGTTGATGGCACAAACCAGCCATTATTTGAGATGGCAACTACAAAATTTGGCGAGTTTTGATAAATCTCAGGGCGTGTAGCCTCATAGCAAATTGCATTTGTAATTTTTGCACCATTAATTTCATAAAAGCTTACATTTTTTGCCTTTGTAAAATCCTCTGCACCGTTAAAAAAAACTTTATTAAAAATATTTTTTAAAAAATTTGGTAAAGGAATTTCTTCTCCAAAAGGAACTAAAATATACTTATCAAAACGCGATATTTTTCCATTTTGAAATAAAAAAGCCGAGTTGTAAATTTGATTATTTTCAAAAGCTAAAGCTCCGGTTAAAATAGAAATTTGAAAAGATTTTTCTTTTAGCTCTTTTTCTAAATTTTTCTCTAAATTTAAATAAGCCGCAATAGCATTTTCAGGAAAGATAATAAACTCAAAATTATTATCAATTGCTTCATCAATTTCTTTTAAAACCGCATTAATTTGTGGATTTTTATACTCATTTAGCCATTTTATATCTTGTGAGATAGTTGTATTTACAAGCTTGGTTTTAAAGCCAAAATCGTAGCTATAATTTTGGGTTATTTGAAGAGAAAGACAAAGACAAACTATAAAAATAAAAGTTTTTTTAAATTTATTTTTTAGCTCATAAAGACAGATAATTCCCAAAAAAACAAATCCCAAAGCACGGATATTTGGCTCAAAAATTCCTGGCATTAAAACTAATTCCAAATTTAGCCAATTAAAGTTAAATGGATAAAAATAACTTATTAAAAGCAGCATTACCATTTTATAAAATTTATTATTAAACCAGCCACATATTAAAAACAAAATTCCATATACAAAAGCTATAAATAAAATTTCTAAAGGTATTAAAAAGCTAAGTCCATAAAATTTTAGAGAAAAACTAACCCAATAAAACCATAAAATTCCTATAAAAAATCCTGTAAAAAAAAATACAATTTTATTACAATTAAATAGCTTATAAAAGCCATATATTGCGATAAATGGCGAGATGAATTCTAAAAATAAATTATCAAAAATTCCACCAAAATTTTCAGATAAAAAGCCTAAAAATATAAAATTTGAGATAAAAACAGATATAACAAAGCCTTTTATAATTTCATTTGTGGTAAAATAACGCTTTATTAAATTTTTTATAAAGGATTTACATGGAACAAGGAAGCGTTTTAGGGACATTTTTTCCTTTCATAATCTTTGGTCTTATTTTTTATTTTTTACTTATTAGGCCACAGCAAAAACAAGCAAAAGCTCATGCTTTAATGCTTGCAGGACTTCAAAAAGGAGATAAAATAGTAACCTCTGGTGGTCTTAAATGTACGGTTATAAAACCAGGTGATGATTTTATCAAAGTTTCGCTTAATGATAGCACAATTGTTGAGATTGCAAGAACAAGCGTAGCAAGAAAAATAGAAAGATTAGAAGAAACACCAAAAGTAGAGAAAGACTCTAAAAAACAAGAAAAGACAAAAAATGCGTAGTGGAAAAGTTACATATAGATTTATTGTTTTAATAATAACTTTTGTATTTTCTGTTATTTTTTCAATTCCTTCTTTTTTGCAAATTGACAAAATGCCAAAAATAAACTTAGGACTTGACTTACAAGGTGGACTTCACATGCTTTTAAATGTTGATTTAGATGAGGCAATAAGCTCTAAGATTAAGTCTGTAGCATCAAGTTTGAGCTATTCAGCAGGCAAAGAAGATCTTTTATATAGTGACTTAAAAATTGAAAGTAATTACTTTGAGTTTGAAGTTTTGGATAAAGATGAGATGAATAAATTTGATGCTATTTTAAATAAAATAACAGGGCTTGATATTCAAAAAAATGGTCAAATTTATAATGTTTCTTTAACTGAAAATGAGATTGCTTCAACTAAAGAATATGCTATTGATCAAGCTGTTGAGACCATAAGAAATAGAATAGATCAGTTTGGTTTAAGTGAGCCAACAGTTGCAAGACAGGGAAAAGAAGATATTTTAGTTGAGATTCCAGGAGTTAAGAGCAATGAAGATAAGCAGCGTGCAAAAGACTTAATAGCAACTTCAGCTCATTTACAACTTATGGCACTTGATGATAAAAGACAAGATAGGGCTCATCTTTTAACTAAGGCTCAAGCTGCAAGTTTTGGTGATATTATATTAAACGATGCTAAAAATCCTGAACAAAAATATGCTGTAAAGCAACTTCCAGTTTTAGACGGTTCAATGCTTGTTGATGCAAGAGTTGGATTTGATCAAGCAAATCAACCGGTCATAAATTTCACACTTAACTCTGAAGGTGCTGCAATATTTGGTGATTTTACAGGAAGCAATGTGGGAAAAAGACTTGCTATTGTTTTGGATGATAAGGTATATTCTGCACCTAGGATAAATGAAAGAATAGGTGGTGGAAGTGGTCAGATAAGTGGTGGATTTACTATGGAAGAAGCAAGAGATGTTGCAATTGCATTAAGAAGTGGAGCTCTTTTAGCCCCTGTTACAATGGGCGAAGAAAGAACTATTGGACCAAGCCTTGGTGCTGATAGTATAAAACAAAGTAGTTTTGCTTTAGCTCTAGCATCTATTTTAATAGTGGTATTTATGGTACTTTATTACGGACTTGCTGGAGTTGTAGCAAATATTGCATTAGTTGTAAATATTTTATTTTTAGTTGCAATAATGGCACTTTTTGGAGCTACATTAACTCTTCCTGGAATGGCCGGTATAATTTTAACCGTTGGTATGGCAGTTGATGCAAACGTTATCATTAATGAAAGAGTTAGAGAGATGCTTAGACATGGAAATAGCATAAAAAATAGCATTGAAAAAGGCTATCATAAAGCAATGAGTGCTATCATCGACTCAAACTTAACTACTTTGATAACTTCGGCTGTACTTTATGCTTATGGAACAGGTCCGGTTAAAGGCTTTGCCGTTACTATGAGCATAGGTATAATAGCTTCTATGATAACAGCAATTTTAGGAACGCATGGAATTTTTGATTTACTAGCGGATAAGATGGAAAGAAGCAAAAATACAAAACTTTGGTTTGGCTATAAAGTTAGAAAGGCTGAAAATGCAAATATTTGATAAAGATAAAATTTATAATTTCATGGGTGTTAGACACCTATTTTTTGCAATTTCTTTGATTTTGATGCTAGGATCTATTTTTTTATTAGGAACTCAAGGGTTAAAATTTGGAATAGATTTTTCAGGTGGAACTTTAATTCAAATAAAATATGATAGCAAAGCTCCAATTGAGGATATTAGGCATAAGCTAAATCAAGTAAATGAGTTAAAGGGTGCAAGTGTAACTGAGTTTGGAAGCAGTGAAGAAATCACTATAAGATATTCAGGATCGAATGAATCACTTGGAAATGATGTAAGTGCTAGTATTAGTAAAATTTTAAAAGATACTGGAAATTTTGAGATAAGAAGAGTTGATGTTGTTGGGCCAAAAGTTGGAAGTGAACTAAAAAAAGGTGGCTTAATGGCGGTTATTATCTCACTTATTGCCATACTTATTTATCTTGGTGCGAGATTTGAGTGGAGATTTGCTCTTGCTGCAGTTCTTTCTGAAGTGCATGATATTTTAGTTGTTCTTGGTTTTATCTCTTTAATGAAAATAGATGTAAATCTAGACACTTTAGCTGCAATTTTAACTATAATTGGTTATTCTTTAAATGATACTATTATTATTTTTGATAGGATTAGAGAGGGCATACAAGAAAGTAAAGAAGAGTCCATAAATGGAGTTATTAACGAGTCAGTTTCAAGAACTTTATCAAGAACTGTTTTAACATCATTTACCACATTAATAAGTGTTGTTGTGCTATTTTTATTTGGTGGAGATATGATAAATGATTTTGCTTCTATTGTTATGGTAGGAGTTATTTTTGGAACTTATAGCTCAGTTTTCATCGCAAGTCAGGCTTTAATTTTCTTTAAATTTAGCGTAAAAGGATATCGTGCATTTTTAGCCGAAAAACAAAAAAGAAAAAAAGAAAAAGAAAAAATGCGTGCAATGTATGAAAAAGGCACACTTTAAGGAGTTAGAATGAATTGGGGACGAGTTGTTCATGTATTTTTTACTTTGATGAGTTTTACCACAATTGCAGGGTATTTATACATGCATAGCGGAGTTGCTTTATTTGTCGCTGCAAGTATAAATTTAATTTCAACTCTTTTAAAAATAGGTGTTAGAAATCTACTTTCCACAGAGCTTTTTGCAGCTTCTGTGGTTGCAGATTTGCATTTAATTCCAGCTTTTATAATTTATATTGTAAATCCAAATATGAATCTTATTTATTCATTAGTTATAGGCGCAGGTCTTGCAAATCTTTTTTCAATAGTTTTAACTATTATAGAAGCAGCAAAATATAAAGATGAATTTTAGGAGAAAAAATGGCTTATGAAGCTAAAGAAATAGAGAAAAAATGGCAAGAAATTTGGTTAAAAAACGGTGAGTTTGAGCCAAAAGACGACTACTCTTTGCCAAAAAAATACATTTTAAGTATGTTTCCATATCCAAGTGGAAAAATTCACATGGGGCATGTTAGAAACTATACTATTGGTGATGCTATGGCAAGGTATTATAGAAATCAAGGCTTTAATGTTTTACACCCAATAGGTTTTGACAGTTTTGGAATGCCAGCTGAAAATGCCGCCATTAAACACAATATCCACCCAAGAGTTTGGACTTATGGAAATATTGATTATATGATAAAAGAGCTTGATAGTTTGGGTTTAAGTTTTTCTAAAAAAAGACTTTTGGCAACTTCAGACCCACTTTATACAAAGTGGGAGCAAGAGTTTTTTATAAAAATGTATGAAAAGGGTCTTGTTTATAGAAAAAATGCGATTGTAAACTGGTGTGAAAACGATAAAACAGTTTTAGCAAACGAACAAGTTGAAGATGGAAAATGCTGGCGTTGTGGGCATGAAGTAATACAAAAAAATATGCCAGGATATTATCTAAAAATCACTGATTATGCCAATGAGCTTTTAAATGATTTAAAAAAATTAGAGGGAAAATGGCCACCTCAAGTTATCACAATGCAGGAAAATTGGATTGGTAAAAGTATAGGTTTGGAGTTTTTCTTAAAATTTGATGAGGAGAGTAAAAATTTACTTGATGGAATTCCTGGATTTAAAGTCTTTACAACAAGACCTGATACAATTTATGGAGTAAGTTATACCGCAGTTGCACCTGAGCATAAAGTAGTTGAAAAGCTTTTAAATAAAAATTTACTTGATGAAAAAACAACTAAAAAGATAAAATCCATTTTAAAGCAAAGCCCAAGAGAAAGACAAGAAAGCCATAAAGATGGAGTATTTTTAAATTTATATGTTATCCATCCACTAACTAATGAAAAAATTCCTGTTTGGCTTGCAAATTTTGTTTTAGCTGATTATGGAGATGGCGCTGTTATGGCAGTTCCTGCTCATGATGAAAGAGATTATGAGTTTGCAAGTAAATTTAACCTTGCTATTAAACAAAGCATTAAACCACAAGATGGCAAATATGATAGTTCAAAAGCTTTTATTGATGATGGAATTTTAGTTAATTCTGATGAGTTTACAGGACTAAAAAGCAAGGACGCAAGAGAAAAAATTATAGCTAAATTTGAAAATTTAGGAATTGGCAAGAAGGTTGAAAATTTTAAACTTCGTGATTGGGGAGTTAGTCGCCAAAGATATTGGGGCGCGCCAATTCCAATGATTCATTGTAAAACTTGTGGTCTTGTTCCAGAAGCTTTGGAGAATTTGCCAGTAACCTTGCCAGAAGATATAAAAATAACAGGTGAGGGAAATCCACTTGATAAACATCCTACTTGGAAAAGATGTAGTTGTCCAAAATGCCATAAAGAAGCAGTTAGAGAAAGTGATACTTTGGATACTTTTTTTGAAAGTAGTTGGTATTTTGCTAGATTTGCAAGTGATGAAAAAACTTGGCAAAATGTAGCTTTTGATGAAAAAAGTGTTAATTATTGGATGAATGTAGATGAGTATATCGGAGGAATTGAGCATGCGATATTACACCTTTTATATGCAAGATTTTTTCAAAAAGCTTTAAGGGATTTGGGTTATTTAAGAGATAGTGAGCCATTTTCTAATCTTTTAACACAAGGCATGGTTTTAAAAGATGGTGCTAAAATGAGTAAAAGCAAAGGAAACACAGTTGATCCTGATGAAATAATTAAAAAATATGGCGCTGATACTGCAAGAATGTTTATTTTATTTGCTGCTCCGCCTGCAAAAGAGCTTGAGTGGAATGATAGTGCTGTTGAGGGAGCCTATAAGTTTTTAAATAGACTTTATGATAGAAGCGTAAATGCTTATAAAACTAACGAAATTCCAAAAATCAATCACGCTTCTTTAAATAAAGAGGAAAAATATGCAAGATTAAAAGTTTACGAGGCACTAAGTAGGGCAAATGAAGTCTATACAAAAAGTTTTGCTTTTAATACTCTAATAGCAGCCTCGATGGAAGCACTAAATGCTTTAAATTCGCAAAACAATCAAGATGTTTTAACAGAAGGATTTTGGATAATTCTAAATTTACTTGAACCTATTGTGCCACATATTGCAAATGAGTTAAGCAATGAGCTGTTTGATAGAAAGAACTTTTCTAAAATAGAAATTTTGGATGAAGTTTTTGTAAAAGATACATTAAATTTAGCAGTTACAGTAAATGGAAAAAGAAGAGCTGAAATAGAGGTCGATAAAAACCTAAGCCAAGATGAAATTATAAGCTTAGCCAAAGAAAAAGCCGCTAAATGGCTTGAAAATAAAACCATTATAAAAGAAATTTATGTAAAAGAAAAGTTAGTAAATTTGGTGATAAAATGAAAAAAATAGCACTTTTTTTAGCTTTATTTTTTATGGTTGGATGTGGCTATAAGCCAGTTTCTAAAATAACTTTTGATATTTTAGGAGATAGTATTTTTGTAGATGCTATTATGAGTAAGACAGATCCGCAAAATACAGTTGCTATAAAAGATGCTGTTAGAGAAGGTGTTGTTTATAGACTGCATAAAAAATTAGCCCCAAGAAATATAGCTCAAAGTTATATAGAAGTTTCTATAAACTCTCTTAATTTTTCAGCCCTAACTTATGATCAATACGGCTATGTTACAAGCTATAGAGCAAATTTAAGCCTAAATTTTAAAACTAAGTTAAAAGATGGAAGAGTTGTAAATTTAACAGGAACTGGTGATCATGATTTTAGAGTTACAAAGCTTTTAAAAAGCGTAAGAGATACAAGCTCAGTTATAAGCGATCAAGAGAGATACAGTGCTATACAAAATGCTTCTTTGCAAGCTTTTGATGAGTTTATAGCAGCTTTATCAATAGAGGGCTTGAAAAATGAAAATCATGAAAATATTCAAAAGTAGGTTTAAAAAAGAGTAAATGAGTTTAGAAACATATCTTAAAAATAAACCAATTTTTTATAAAAAAATAGATTATGAAAGAATGCCAAGAGCTTTTAATAGCATAAAAGACAAAATTATTTTAAAGCCAATTATCCATATAGTTGGAACAAATGGCAAAGGTTCAACTGGTAGATTTTTAACACTTTTACTAGAGAGCCTTGGCTTAAAAGTAGGACATTATACAAGTCCACATATTTTTAAATTTAATGAAAGATTTTATAAAAATGGTGATATTGTAAGTGATGACGAGCTTAATATAGCTCATAATAAACTACAAAATTTATTAAGTGATGAGTTTAAAAACTCACTTTCTTATTTTGAATATGCCACATTATTGGCTGCAATTTTATTTGAAGATTGTGATTATTGGGTATTTGAAGCAGGTATGGGCGCTGAGTTTGATGCTACAAATTGTTTTGATAAGAGCTTATCTCTTTTTACACCTATTGGACTTGATCATATGGAAATTTTAGGAGGTAGTATAGAAAAGATAAGCCATACAAAGCTAATAAGCATGGCAAAAACAGCTATTTTAAATGATGATATGAATGAAATATCAGTTAAAATTGCCAAAGATATAGCTTTGCAAAAAGGTTCAAATTTAAGTTTTGCAAGTCAAAATTTAAGTAAACTTGAAAAAACTGAAATTAAAAACTATATCAAAAAGTACGCTCTTGCAAATTTTCAAATTTCAAATTTAAGCCTTGCATTAGCTGGTGCAAAAGCTTTAAATTTAAATCCTGATTTGAAAAATCTAAAAAAACTTAATTTAAAAGGCAGACTCGAAAGGGTTGATAAAAATTTATTAGTTGATGTTGGTCATAATGAGCTTGCAGCACAGAATTTGCTAAAAGAGTTAAAGAATCAAAAATTTACTCTTATTTATAATGCATTTTTAGACAAAGATTATAAAAGTGTATTAAAAACTCTAAAACCAATTATTAAGGAAGTGCAAATTTATGATTATAAAAGTAGCTATAGAGAGCTTGCCACACCATATATTAAAAAAACCTGTGATGATTTAGGTATAAAATGTCTTGATTTTCAAAGTCTAAAAAAAGATGAAAATTATTTATTATTTGGATCATTTATGCTTGTAGAGGAATTTTGTGAACACTTACATAAGTATAACTGATAAAAATGGTAATAAAAAATATGAGTTCTCATCAAATTTTTTTAGAAATTTAAAGCTAATTCTTGTTTTAAATTTTGCTATTTTTTTAGTTTTAATTTTAACAATTGCATTTTTAATTTTTTCAAAAAATAGTGTAAAAGATGAATTAATAAATTTAAAATCACAAAACGAAATTTTAGAAAATGAGTTAAACTCTCAAAAAAACAGTGAGCAAACTGAAGAACCAAATAACTTAGAACTTGCACTTGCTTTAAGTAAAACCTCTTTAAAAGAGCAAAAACCAAAAAATATTTTGGTTGCTGAAAATTTGGAAGGCAAATTTATAAAATCAATCCCAAATAACTTTCCAATCACAAATAAAGGCATAACTTCAAGCTATGGGCAAAGAGTTCATCCTATAAGTAAAATTTCAAGATTTCATCATGGCATAGATTTAAGAGCTGAGCTTAAAACACCAATTTATGCCACTGCTGATGGCTTTGTAAAATACGCCGCACTATCAAATACTGGATATGGATATTTAGTTATCATAACTCATAATTACGGTTTTGAAACAAGGTATGCGCATATGTTTGACAAAGATGTTGTCAAAGTAGGTCAGTGGGTAAAAAAAGGTGAGCTTATAGGATATAGTGGAAATACAGGACTTAGCAGTGGTCCACATCTTCACTATGAAGTTAGATTTTTAGATCACTCTCTTGATCCACTTAGTTTTATTAAATTTAATAATATTTTTTATGATGAGAGAAAAGTTCCTTGGCAAGGGATTTTAAGAGCTATTTCGGAGTTTTAAATGCAAAGCGAAGTTTATGAGTATTTTTTAAACAACCACAAAGATATTTTAATATGTGAAGATGACAAAGAGGCATTCAAATGCTCTCAAGCTACTAAATTTGCAGGGTATGAAAGCTTTATTTTGCCTGATTTTAGAGCTGTAAAAGGTGATGATTTAAGATCTTTTTATGGTGAGCTTATTGGCATAAGTAAAGAGCTTAATAGCTTTTATAAAAGCAAAGCAAAGAAAAAAGTTATAATAACGCCTATTAAAACAATTTTAAATCCCCTTCCTGCAAAGTCTCACTTAAAATCAATTTTTATAAATTTTGGTGAGAGAATAGAACAAAATGAATTTAAAGATGAAATTTCAAGACTTGGATATGAGGTTGTAGATATCGTACAAATGCAAGGAGAGATTAGTTTTAGAGGTGAAATTATAGATATTTTTCCTATAAATAGTGATGATCCTTTTAGAATTTTACTTGATATTGATGAAGTCGAAAGTATTAGAAAGTTTGATCTAATTACTCAAATAAGCGATAAATTTGAACTTGAAAGCTTAGAAATTTCGCCATTTATTGCGAATTTAAATAAAGATGAGTTTGATAAGATGAGTCAAAAGATCAAATCTTTGCAAAACAGTGCTTTGATTGATGATATGAACTCTTTGGGATTTTGGGCGATTGATGGTTTTATAAATTATTTAGAAAATTTCAGCTTTATTAGTATAAAAGACTTTAAAGAAAGTGAGTTTGAGAGTTTAAATATACCTAAAAATTTAGAAGTTTTACCAAAAGCTAAAATTTATAAAGACCTAGATATTACTTTTTCAAATGAGCTTTTGGAATTTCATAAAGAAAAACATATCAAAATACTAGCTTCAAGCCAGGCGATATTTGAGAGTTTTGACCTTAAAAATAGTGATAATGTAGAGCTTATAAAAAGTGATTTAATCCTAAATTTGATAAGCAAAGATGAGATAATAATTTCTTTAAATAAAAAAGCCTATAAAAAAAGAACAAGAAAAGCAAGTATTGTAATTGATGAGCTTAAAATTGGCGATTTTGTCGTTCATGAAAACCATGGAATAGGCAAATTTGCAGGACTTGAAAAAATCACTGTTATGGGAGCTACAAAAGAGTTTGTTTCTATTTTATATCAAAATGATGATAAGCTTTTGCTTCCTGTTGAAAATTTAAATTTAATTGATCGCTATATCGCAGACTCGGGCGCTGCTATTTTAGATAAGCTTGGAAAAGGAAGTTTTGCAAAAATTAAAGAGCGTGTTAGAGTTAGGCTTTTTGAAATAGCTTCTAAAATCATAGCTTTAGCTGCAAAAAGAGAACTTATAAAAGGAAAAGTTATTTCTTTAAATAACCCTTTAATTTTACAAGAGTATTCAAAATTTACAAGTAAAGCTGGTTTTGTCTATACAAAAGATCAACAAAATGCGGTTGATAATATTATAAAAGATTTTCAAAGTGGCAAAGTTATGGATAGGCTAATAAGCGGAGATGTTGGTTTTGGAAAAACTGAAGTTGCAATGAATGCTTCATTTTTAACTATTAAAAACGGCTTTCAAGTTCTATTTTTTGTGCCAACTACACTTCTATCATCACAGCATTATCAAACCATAAAAGAGAGATTTAATGGATTTAATATAGATGTTTATAGGTGTGATAGATTTACAAGTACTGCTAGTAAAAATGCCTTGAAAAAGGCTTTAAGTGATGGAAAGCCTTTGATTTGTATAGGAACACACGCACTTTTAAATTTAAAAGCTTCAAATTTAGGACTTATAATTATAGATGAAGAGCATAAATTTGGAGTAAAACAAAAAGAAAAATTAAAAGAACTTTCTAATAATTCCCATCTTTTAAGTATGAGTGCAACTCCAATTCCAAGAAGTTTAAATATGGCATTAAGTTCCATTAAAAGCTATAGCACCTTACTAACTCCACCAGATGATAGATTAGATGTTAGGACTATTGTTAAAGAATTTGATGAGAAAATTATAAAAGAGGCGATTTTAAGAGAGCTTAGAAGAGGTGGGCAAATTTTTTATGTTCATAATCATATCGCTTCAATTAATAAGGTAAAAAATGAGCTTTTAGAAATCTTGCCAAATTTAAAAATTTTAGTTTTGCACTCAAAAATTGAGCAAAAAACAACAGAAAATGAAATAGAAAAATTTATAAATAAAGAGTATGATTTAATGCTTTGTACAAGTATCGTAGAAAGTGGTATTCATATGCCAAATGCAAATACAATGATAGTAAATAATGCAAACAAATTTGGCATAGCAGATCTTCATCAGCTTAGAGGACGTGTTGGAAGAAGTAGTATACAAGGGTATTGCTATTTTTTAATCGAAGATAAAAATACTTTAAGTAAAGACTCATTAAAGCGCCTTGTTGCGCTTGAAAGTAATTCATTTTTAGGAAGTGGTTCGGTTTTAGCTTATCATGATTTAGAAATCAGAGGTGGGGGAAATTTAGTCGGAGAGGCTCAAAGTGGGCATATTGAAGCTATTGGATATAGTTTATATTTAAGAATGCTTGAAGATGAGATAAATGCACTTTTAAATAAAAAATCAAACACACTTACAAATGTTGATATAAAGCTTAGCATAAATGCTTTTTTAAACTCAGAGTTTATAAAAGAAGATAGATTAAGACTTGATTTATATAAAAGATTAAGCAAAGCTCAAGATGAGAGTGAAATTTATGATATAAAAGCTGAAGTTGAGGATAGATTTGGTAAAATAGATGAGTTTTCTAAACAGTTTTTTTGGCTTATGATAATAAAAATTTTAGCTATAAAACATGGTTTTAAGCAAATTTCAAACTATGAGATGAATATAACTTTAACAAAACTTGATGATTCAAAAGTTGTTATAAAATCAAATAGTAAAGATGATGATGACATCTTAGAGGCAATTTTAATATATTTGCGAAAACTTGATCAAATTAAATAATTTTAAGGAGATAAAATGCGTATGAATTACGCCTTAAATGATGAGGATTTTTTAAACTCACTAAGTTCTTTTGACTTAGAAATGGTTGAAAAAGTTAAAAAGCTTTATTTAGAATGGTTTGATGAGCATAAATTTAGTGAAAATAGATTTGAAGAGTTAAGAGCTTTTATGAGAAAAACTTTACAAAATCCCAAAAATTTAGAAATTTTTAAAAGGCTAGATTAATGAATTATTTAGACATAAAACAGGTTATAAGTTTGCATGATGATATAATGGATGAAATCGATGGTTTAAAAGGCTATAACAAAACTCAAGCAAACTATCTTGAAGCTTCACTTGAGCATATAACAAACAATGAGTATTATTTAACATTTTATGATAAATTGGCTCATTTAATTTATTCTATTATAAAATTCCATCCATTTTATAATGGCAATAAAGCAGTTGCAATTTATACTGGAATGGCCTTTATGCTTATTAATAAAAGCGATATCGCAAATAATGATTTTTTAATACATAATTTTTATGCAAAAATGGAAAATGCTACCACAAAAATAGCCAAAAATGAGATAACAAAAGATGATTTAACTCAAATTTTAATTGAAATTTTAAAAGGTACAGGTTTTGAAAAATTTTGATAGTTTAAATTTAAAAACTACAAATTTAGACAATGAAAATTTTCAAATTTCAAAAAATATAGAGTGGGAAACAACCAAAGCTGCTATTTTTAGAAAGAACAGAAATTCTTTAAAAAAAGTTAGTGATATAGATTTTATAGATATTGATTTACTTGTTGGACTTGATAGACAAAAAGATGAAGTTATAAAAAATACTAAAAATTTTTTAGACGATAAAGGTGCGAATCACACGCTTTTATGGGGAGATATGGGTTGTGGAAAAAGTAGTCTTTGCAAGGCTGTTTTTACTATGTTTTTTAATCAAAACTTAAGAGTAATTGAAATTTCAAAGCATGATTTAGAAAGTTTGATAGATATTTTAGATGAAATTAGAGAAATTAATGAGTATAAGTTTATAATATACATTGATGATTTGAGTTTTGAAGATGGTGATTTTAGCTATAAGTTTTTAAAACCTGTATTAGAAGGAAGTATTGAGCTTCCACCAAAAAATGTCTTAATCTATGCCACTTCAAATCGAAGACACTTAGTAAATGAAAAGATGAGTAATGAAATTCACGAAAAAGAAGCTGTTAATGAAAGGCTTTCATTAGCTCAAAGATTTGGACTTCAAATAAGCTTTTATGAGGGTGGATTTAGCGAGTATTTAGATATAGTTGATAGTTATTTTAAGGGCTTTAAAGGCGATACTAGCGAACTTCATTTAAAAGCTAAACAATTTGCAATGCTTAGAGCAAGTAGAAGTGGCAGAGTTGCAAAACAGTTTTATTTAGCTTTTAAAGATGAGTTTAAAAATGATAAAAAGTGAGATTAGATGAGTAGTAATGAGTTGTTTGAACTTTTATATAATGAAATAAATTTGAAAAATCACTTTTGGTGGCCTAATTATGGTACTTTTGAAGTAGTAGTTGGAGCAGTTTTAACCCAAAATACAAAGTGGCAAAATGTTGAAAGCTCACTTTCAAACTTAAAAAATAAGGGCGTTTTAAGTATAGAAGGAATTTTAAGCTTAGATGATGAAACTTTGGCAAATTTGATAAAACCAAGTGGCTTTAATAATGTAAAAACCAAAAGACTTAAAAATTTATTAAGTGCTATTAATTTAAAATTTGGTGACTTTGAAAATTTTAAAGATAGTGTTGATAAAGAGTGGTTAATTTCTCAAAAAGGCATTGGGGCTGAGAGTTGTAGCGCGATTTTATGCTACGGGTGTGAGCGTGATGAGATGGTTGTTGATAACTATACGATAAAAATACTTAATTTTTTAAACTATGAGTTTGAAAGCTATCTTGAAGCTCAAGAATGGCTTTGTGGGGTGGATTTTGATATGCTTAGTAAAAAGTATGATTTTAAAAGTTTAAATGAGTTATATTGTGCGTATCACGGGCTTTTTGTCGAGTTTGGAAAAGAGCATATTAAAGGGTATAAATTTTCACAACACGCTAAAAATTTACTTGCAAAGCTTATGTAAAATTAATGCAAATACATTTTTAAAAATAAAAATATCAATATTGCCAATAAGCACTAAATATATAAATTTTTTATATTATAACTAAGCTATATTTGTATTTTTTTATAAAAAATATGGCATTTTGGCATATTTAAAATACTTTATAATTTAAAATCCAATTAAACATATTTACTAATTTATACGGAATTTATACAATTTATAATAAATTTTCAACTTTATATAAAAAATAAAGCTTCAAATAAAGAAAAATATGCTAAATTTCATAAATCTTATTCAAAAAAAGGATTTGTATGGAATTTACTCAAATTTCAGATGGTGTTTTTAAAGCAAATTTTGCTTTTTTAGAAATTATTAAAAAAATAGCTGGTAGTGATATTTTTTACCGCGTAAATTTAGACTTTTATGCTACCTTGATATCGGTTTGTGCAGTGCTTTATCTAGGAGCTATCATTACTAGAAGAGTTCAATTTTTAGATAAATATAGTATTCCTATTCCAGTAACTGGTGGTCTTATCATAGCTGTAGTTTTGTTTTTAACTCAAATTTTATTTAATGTAAAAATCGGTTTTCAAGAAAGCATTAAAGACCCGCTTATGCTTATGTTTTTTACCTCTGTTGGTCTTGGTGCTGATATTGCAAGTCTAAAAAAAGGTGGAAAACTTTTAGTTTTATTTGGAATTTCGGTTTGCCTGTTTTTATTCGTTCAAAATATCATTGGCGTAAGTGTCATGTCAATGATGGGAGAAAATCCTTTACTAGGACTTCTTGCTGGATCCATTACTCTAAGTGGTGGGCATGGAACCGGTGCTGCTTGGGGAGATGTATTTAGCAATGCTCCATATAATTTTATAGCTGCAAAAGAAGTTGCTATGGCAAGTGCTACTTATGGACTTATCGCAGGTGGTCTTTTGGGCGGACCAATAGCACAAAACATTATAAGAAAGTATAATCTTAAATCAAATGAAGTTGAGGTTGAGCATGATACTAGTGATGAAGTCTTTGCAGAACCACAAGTAGAAAGACTTATAACCGCTGGATCATTTGTCCAAAGTCTTGGGCTTTTTGCTCTTGCTATGTTTATAGGAACTACAATTTCTGCTCTTACAAAAGGCTCTCTTATAACTTTACCTACTTTTGTTTGGTGCTTATTTTCTGGAATTATTATAAGAAATACGCTAAGTTATGCAAATATTCATCAAGTTTTTGATAGGGAAATAGGCGTTATAGGAAATGTTAGTTTAGGCTTATTCCTGGCAATGGCAATAATGACTTTAAATTTAGTCGAGCTTACAAAACTTGCTATTCCTTTAATTATTTTACTTGCCATTCAAACTGTTGTTATAGCAATTTATGTCAGATATGTAACATTTGGAATTTGTGGAAGGGATTATGATGCGGCTTGTTTAGTTGCTGGACATTGTGGTTTTGGTATGGGTGCAACACCAACAGCAGTAGCAAATCTTCAAGCAGTAACCTATAACTTTGGGCCATCAAGAATTGCATTTATTGTAGTTCCTATAATGGGAGGATTTTTTGTAGATATTGCAAATGCCTTAACTATTAAGTTATTCTTATTCTTACCGATGTTTGCTTAATAACTTGGTTTAACCCCTTATTTTAAGGGGTTAAGTTTTTTAATCTTCAACCAAAACATAGGCTGGATTTATACTATCACCATAAATAGGCTTTATAGTTTCATCATAGGCTTTATGAAAGAATTTCTCACTATTTAGTTTTGTAATTAGTTCATTTATCCACTCTAATAACTCTTTATTTCCTTTTTTTATAGCTGGAGCTATAACATCGTGCTCGCCAATACTTTCGATGCCTACTTTAAACTCAGGATTGTTTTTAACCCATGCAAATAAAAGTGTATTATCATGAGCTAAAGCTTCTCCACGACCATCAAGCAAGGCTGCAAAAGTTTCAGTGTTTTGATCAAATTTCATAGTTTTTAAATCTTTATAGTTTTTTGTAAAATAAATATCCGCAGTTGTTCCTTTGTTTAAAAGTAAAGTTTTTCCTTTTAAATCATCAACACTTTTTATAACGCCATTTTTACTAGCAACACCGATACTTACTTTCATATATGGCTTTGCAAAATCAACAACTCTTGCTCTATCTTTTGTTTGGGTAAAATTTGCTAAAATTACATCAACTTTATTAGCTCTTAAAAAATCAACTCTGCTTGCAGCTTCAACAACTGTATATTCTACTTTATTTTCATCACCAAAAAGTGCTTTTGATATCTCTTTTGCTAAAGCTACATCAAAACCTTGATTTTTGCCATTTTCATCAATATAACCAAATGGAGGTTTATCGCCAAAAACACCTATTTTAATACTTCCACGCTCTTTTATCTCATCAAGCGAAGCTGCATTTACTAAATTTAAGGCAAAAAATATACCTAAAAATAGTTTAAAAAATTTCATATTATCTCCTTTAAAAAATTTATGATAGTATTTGATTATAGATTAAATATTTTATAAATTATAAATAAAATTTTTAATTTTTAATAAAAATAGTGGTAAATTTATAAAAATTTACCACTACGATACTAATCTTGAGTTAGCTGTTTATCTTGCCCATAACTTGGTGAGCGAGGTCCTTTCAGTATACAATTGTTGCAATTAGTTGAAAAAACTGTATTTGAAGCAACCATGGACATATCGTACGCAGCATCATTTAAAGTGTTTGCTATTTGATCAATTGCAGCACTTATAAGCATTTCGATTAATCCGCCATTACCGTTATTTGAGTTGTTGCTTACTGATACTTTTTTATCCCAAATTTTTCTTTGAGTTTTTAGATCTACTAGTTTAACTTCAGCTTCAACTACGGTTTGACTGTTTAAAATGGCATAGCTTGTGCCGTATTTTGTGATATTTATATAAAGCACACTATCAGCACCAAAGATCTCTTGAAGCTTGTTTAAAGGAATGTTTTTGATATCATTCGCCTCATATACTCCGTTAAATTTAAAAGTATCATTTACTAAAGCTACAGGAAATACATAATATCCAGCCTCAGCCAAAGGCATAGTTGCATTTGCAAGCATAGCAGGAGAAGCTTTTATATCAACTGATTCATTTGTTGGCATTACAACTAAAATTGATTTTGGTTTTGACTCTAAGAATGCCGAGTAGTCATAAATTTCAGGCTTTTTAGCACAACCTACAAAAATAAAAGATAATATCAAAGTTATAAAAATGCTATTTTTCATCTTTTTTACCTTTGTTTGATTTTTTCAAAAACTCAATGTAAGTTTTTGACTCAGGATAAAGCTGTGCTTCTTTATCAAGGTAGCTAATAAACTTACCGTGATTTCCCAAATTTGAGTATAAAAGCCCAAGATGAGCATAAATTCCTGGTGCAACTGGTCTGTTTCGTTTGTAAGACTTTTGGATTAGATTTTCCAAATTTGCAATTTGCTCGTTTATATCGCCATCTTGGTTTATATACTCATAAACTGATTTTGCGTAGGTTCCATCCCAGCAGTAGATATTGCTTTGTTTTTTAGCGCCACAACCTACAAAAAGCAGGGCTAATAAACCTACTAAAAAATACTTCATTATTTTATTTTCCATTCGCCGCTATCTATCGCACTTGCAAGGTTATTTACAGCTTCATTAATTGACAGACTTAAAACTTTTCCATTTAGTGTTGAGTCATATCCAGCAGTTCCGCCAAAGCCGATAACTTCTCTATTTGATAGCTCAAACTCTCCTGCGCCTTGAGCTGAAAAAACAACTTCTGAAGTGCTTACATCAACGACATTTAAATTTACTTTTGAGTAGGCAACTTGTGTTTTTCCTCTACCCAAAATCCCAAATAGCTGATGATCGCCATGAGTTTTTCTACCAAACTCAACAACATCGCCTGTTATTACATATCTTGCGCCTTTTAAGTTTTGAGCTTTTTTGCTAATTGCACTCTCTTCTTTCATCGCTCTTAAATTTGTTCTATCCAAAACCGCAAATCTACCAGTTTGTTGCAAGCTAGTTATTAGGATAGTTTGAGCTTGGTTACCAAGTCTATCTTCGCCATCACTAAAAACTCCATTATTATAAGAGCTTTGATTTGAAAATCTGCCTATAGAAACAGAAACTTTTTGGCCACTATAATTTGTATTTGCGATGGCAACTTTTGGAACGTTTATTGCTCTTTGGCTCTCACTTGCGCATCCGCACAAAAAAACAACTCCAATAAGAGCTGTAAAAATTAAATTTTTCATCTATTCTCCTAGTGTTAAAATCTAATTTTATTTTATCTTTTTTTGGCTTATTGCAGCTTTAAAATTTTTTAATCTTGGCTAAATTTATCTAAAATTTCACTATTTTGAAGTTCGCTAAATTTACCAAAAAACAGTGTTTTTCCTTTTTCTAAAATAAGAACATTTTTTGAAATTTCTTTTGCAGCTTCTAAATCGTGAGTTATAAAAATAATGCTTTGTTTTAATTTTTTTAAAACATTTAAGACTGAGTTTTTGTTTTCTTCATCAAGTCCAGCGGTTATCTCATCGCAAATTAAAATATCAGGCTTAATTAAAAGGGCTTTTAAAATGCCTATTCTACTTGCCTCACCACCGCTAATTTCGTGAGGAAATTTTTGTAATATTTCTTGATTTAAATTTAAAGTTTCAAACAAATTTTTTACATCGCTACCCGTAAATTTTAAATGCAAGTATTTTTTTAGTAAATTTATACTTGTTTTTATCCTTAGTGTTGGATTTAAGCAAAGTTTTTGAGTTTGCATGATGAGTGAAATTTTTTTATTTAAATTCCTATTTTCGCCATTTAATAAAATTTCGCCATTTGTTGGCTTTTCTACTGCGCTTAGCAAATTTGCTAATGTGCTCTTTCCACTTCCACTAACGCCTAAAATTGCTAGATTGTCTCCATTTTCAAGGTTAAAATTTATATTATATAAGACTTGAATTTTTTCTGTTTTTTTGTTTATATGCTCTTTAAAATCATAAAATTTATCAACATTCTTAACTTCAAGCATTTTTTAAAACTCCATTTTGCATCGTATAAAACTCATCTGCTACTGCATTTGCTACATTTTTTTGATGAGTTATAAATAAAATTTGAAGCTCATTTTTAAGGGAGTTTACGATTTTTATTATGCTTTTTTGATTTTGCGCATCAAGGCTTGCTGTTATTTCATCACAAATCAAAACTTTTGGCTTTAGACAAAGTGCTATGGCAATTTGCACTCTACTTGCCTCGCCTCCACTTAATTCATACGGAAATTTATGCCAAAGCAAATTTAAATCATCAAATAAAAGCTTTTCAAGAACTTCAAAAGCCTCTTTTTTAGGCTCATTTATGCGGTCTTTAAGATATAAATTAAAATTATCTCCAACATTTAAAAGTGGATGAAAACTTGCCTTTGCATTTTGAAACACAAGAGCACAAATTTTACTTCTAAACTCCCTTAGTTTTTCACCATCTAAAGATAAAATATCATTTTGAAAAACACTGAATTTATCTGCACTTAGTTTAAATTCATCATCAAAGAGTTTTATAAAACTTTTTGCAAACATTGACTTTCCAGCTCCACTTTCGCCCATTATACAAACACAGCCATTTTCTTGCATTGCAAAATCAATATTTTTTAAAATTTGCACTTTTTTATAAAAAAGATTTAAATTTGAAATTTCAATCATATCTTTATGCCTTTGTCATCTGGCGTTATGGAAACTATGCAAAAAATTAGTAAAAACAGCATAAATCCAGGAAAAAATGCAACCCACCAAGCCCCCATAAAAAGAGCATTTGTGCTTTCATTTATCATTAGTCCCAAACTTATCATATTTAAATCCCCAGCCATTCCAAAAAAACTAAGTGTGGCTTCGTGTGAAATCGCGTGAGCTGAGTTTATAGCAAAAAGTGATAAGAAAAGTCCCTTTAAATTTGGTAATACTTCATAAAATAAAACCTTAAATTTACTAGCTCCAAAGCTCATTGATTGGATTATAAATGGCGATTGATAAAGTAAGTTTATGCGACCTATAAAAACTTTTGCTGAACTCATCCATGAAAAAAGTGAAATTACTAAAATTATACTTATAATCCCACCCCCAGTAATTGAGGCAAAAGTTAGAATAAATAAAATATTTGGTATGCTTAAAAACGCATCAATTCCACTTTGCAAACTATTTTGTAAAGGTTTTATAAGACTAAGTGAAGCGTATAAAAATGCAGTTATTGTTGCGATAAATCCAGCAATTGTTCCTATTATAAGTGAGTTTTTAAGTCCATAAAGTGTTCTTGAGAAAATATCTCGCCCTAAAAAATCACTTCCAAAAAAATGAGTTGAATTAGGCGCTAAATTTGTGTTAGAAAAATCACTTAAATTTGGATTAAAAGGTGCTATAAAGCTTGAAAAAACAGCTAAAATTACTAAAATTATAGTAATAAACAGTATGATTTTATTTCGCATAGTTTCTCTTATCAATTAAAATTGCTATAATTTCAGCCGCTAAATTTGCCAAAATAACAAAAATAGCACTTAGTAAAATAGCTGCAAGCACTACAGGATAGTCTTTTGCTATTATTGATTTAAGTGCTAGTTCTCCAATGCCAGGATATGAAAACACACTTTCTATGACATAACTTCCTGCAAAAACGCCACCTATCATAGTCCCAAAATAGCGCACAATATCACTCATTGAGCTAAACAGTGCAAGGCGGTAAATTTGAATATTTTTTATCCCTCTTGCATAAAGAGTTTGTATAAAATCTGTGTTTAGGTTTGAGATTATAATATCTCTTATAAATTTAACACTTGTAGCAAGATGTGGTAAAACAATCGCAAAAATAGGTAAAATAACATGTTTTAGACTAATTCCACTAACACCAAGATAATTAGCGCCTGAGCTTGGAAGAAGACCCAAAGCTATACTAAAAACATAGATAAATATTAGACCTAACCAAAAATTTGGCATACACATTAAAGAAAAAGTTGTTAAATTTATAAAAGTATCAATCAATTTATTTTTAAAAACAGCACTTAATAGTCCTAAAATTAGCGAAAATACAAATATAAAAAATGACGCAAAAATTAGTAAAATAATGCTATTTACAAGTCTTGTTTTAAACATCTCATAGATATCTTCACCACTTACAAAACTTTTTCCAAAATCCAGACTCAAGGCATTTTTAAGCCAAGAAAAATACTGCGTAATAAGACTTTTATCTAGTCCTAAATTTGCTAAAATTTGAGCTTTCATAGCTTGTGACATAGCTTCAGGGCGCGAAAACATCGCACTTGTTACATCGCCTGGTAAAAAGTAAAGCAGTGAAAAAACTAAGAATGATAAAATAAAAAGCAGCCCAATGCTATAGGCTGCTTTTTTTAAGATTAAACTTATCAATTTTTAAAGTTCCACTCTTCTAGATTCCATAAAAATCCTGCACCGTGGTGACCTAAAATTTGTGTTTTTATGCCAGTTAAATTTTTATTATATGCTAGATTGTAGTCTAGATATGCGATAAAAATATAAGGAGGATTTTCATAAAGTGCATCTAAAAACTCTTTATAATAAGCTTTTCTTTCTTCTAAATCCCCAGTGCTTCTTGCTTTTTTAAGCGCCTCATCTACTTTTGCATCTTTGTAGTGACTATAGTTCCAGCCGTTTTCATTTATATCGCTGTCTGCAAAGCCTCCAAAAATTCTATATGTGTGAAAATCAGGATCAAACGGACTTCCCCAGCCAATTAAAAAGCTATCAACTTCGCTTATTTTAAATGCAGTGTTTGGCTTTGCAAAAGCTTTTGCATCAACGCCGTATTTGTTTAGTTCAGAGCTTATAACTTTTGACATAGCAACTCTTAAAGGATCTGAGTTAAAGCTGTAAATTTCAAAACTTAAAGTTTTACCATCTTTTTCATAAATGCCTTTTTTGTTCTTTTTCCAACCAGCTTTTGTTAAAATATCATCACCTTTTTTAGGGTTAAACTCATAAACTTTATCACTTTTTATAAAATTTTCAATAGGGTTGTTTGCCACACTTCCGTGAGTGTGAAGTAGTGTTTTTACCATATCATTTTTATCTATAAAATAATTTAGCGCAACTCTAACATCTCTATCTTTTAAAACTTCATTGTTGTAATTAAACATTAAAGCTCTATAATCAGCACTTTTAAACTTTAAGATATTTAAATTTTTGCTATTTTTAGCCATTTGGACACCACTAAAATCAATTAGTCCAGCATCAAGCTCACCACTTTTAAGTTGCATTAATCTAACATTTGCATCAGGAACTACTTTTAAAAATACTTTTTTAATTTTTGGAGTGCCTTTATAGAATTTATCATTTGCTACAAATTCTATGCTTTCGCCTTTTTTCCAATTTACAAATTTATAAGGTCCTGTTCCGATAGGATTATCGTTAAATTGATAAGTTGCTATATCTTTGCCTTCTAGTAAGTGTTTAGGAAGTATACCAAAGCTTAGCGCATCTAAAAATGGTGGAAAAGGTGTATCAAGTGTAACTTTTATCTTATAATCACCCAAAATCTCAACATCTTTTACCATTTCATAGTTTGAAATAGCAGGTGCATTTAGCTTTTTATCTTTTGCACTTTCTATTGTAAATTTAACATCTTGGGCGGTAAATTTAACTCCATCATGCCAGTAAGCATCATCTCTTAAATCAAATGTATAAGTTAGTCCATCTTTGCTTACTTCCCAACTTTTTGCAAGATCAGGAGTTACTTTTGTATTTTCATCGTGTTTTGTAAGACCTGAAAAAAGTAGGCTTAAAGCTGGATCGTGATCCTCATCATATAAAGGGTTTAAACGGCTTGATTCGTTTTCAATCCCAACAACTAAAACATCTTTTGCTAAAGCGAAATTTAGAACAAAAGATATTAGTAAAAAAAGCTTAAAAATATGCTTCATTTCATATCCTTTTTAAAAAATTGGCATATTATAATATTTTTTAAGTAAAAGTATTATTAAAAAGCATAAATTAATCTTTTTAAATTAATTTTATTTTTTTATTAAACAAAATTATATTGGTTTTGGTGTTTAAACCGACATAGTTTTAAAAAATTTCATCCACGCAAAAATAAGATATAAAAATAAAATTGCCTTTAAAGTTATAAATAAAATGTAGTTTTTATCCATAAAGATGGCAGTTAATGATATTATGGCGTAAAAAACGGAGAAGTATTTAAAGTCTAAAACAGAGCTTATTTTTGAAATTTCATCATAAATTTTATAAAAAACAAAAAAACCTAAAAAAGGCAAGATTATAACAATAACACAAAGCCAAATGTTTGGTTGTTCTGATATAAAAACCATCGCTGCAATAATGGAAAAGGCGATGTATAGAAAAATAAGAATTTTCAAATTTCTTATAAGATTGTTTTTTAAAAAACTGAATGATTTTAGAGTTTTATACATAAAAACAAAACCAGAGATTTGCATTGTAAATATTGTGTAAGAGTTATCTAAAAACTCAAATAAGCCAAGATATCTAAAAAACCTTAAAATTTCAGCTACGGCAAAAAATAAAACATAAGAATAAGCGTTGATTTTTAAATTTTCTACCATTTTTTTTGCCATTTATTTTTTAAACTCAAACATATTTAAAAATTTCTTTGCGCGATCGGTTTTTGGATTTACAAAAAACTCTTCTGGTGTTGAAATTTCAACAATTTCACCTTTATCCATAAAGATAATTTTATCCGCTACCGCTCTTGCAAAAGCCATTTCGTGTGTTACGATAAGCATAGTTCTTCCCTCTTTTGCCAAATTTAGCATAACATCTAAAACTTCTCTAACAATCTCAGGATCAAGTGCTGCTGTAACTTCATCAAAAAGCATAATTTCAGGGTTCATACAAAGGCTTCTAACGATTGCAATTCGTTGTTTTTGTCCGCCTGAAAGCTCTCTTGGATAAGCATTTTCTTTATCTTTAAGTCCTACTTTTTCAAGCCAAAACCTTGCTTCATTCATGGCATCATCTTTGGTTCTTTTTTGAACTTTCAGTGGTCCTAAAATAATGTTTTGCATAACATTTAAATGATTAAAAAGTTCATAACTTTGAAAAACCATACCCACTTTTTGACGAATTTCTCGCCATGAATTAAAGTTTTTATCTATTTTGGTACCTAAAATTTGCATTGAGCCACCTTGTATGGCTTCAAGTCCATTAATACATCTTAAAGTTGTACTTTTGCCACATCCAGAAGGTCCTAAGATAACAACAACTTCGCCCTTATTTACACTAAAACTAATGCCTTTTAATGCGTGGTTATCACCGTAGTATTTATCTATATTATCAAGTTTTAAAATTTCCATTTTTATCTCATTTCATTTTCTATAAATTTAATCTCATCATCACTTAAATCAAAAATTTTATAAACTAAATCATCAGCATTTTTATCAAGTTTTGAAATTTTGTTTTGTAAATTTAAAACTTCATTTTTATCATGCATAAAAATTCTCTCCCACTGGTTTTTGAAATTTCGCTCATCAAGCCTATCTTTAATTTAAGTTTTAAGGCTTTTGTAAATTCGGTTATAAACTCATCATAGGCTTTTAAAAGCTTATTTTCATCTAAGTTTTTAATCAAGCTTTCAACAATCTTTTCTTGAAACATTAATTCCACCTATTTTCTAGAATTTTTGATAGCTTTGATACTGGATAGCATATCGCAAAATATAAGAAAAATACAAATCCATATACGATTAAAGGGGCATAGTTGTTTGTAAGTAAGTTTAGCTCTATTATTTGTTGAGAGACTTTTAAAACTTCTACAACGCCTATTAAAACAACTATTGAAGTGCTTTTTATCATTCTGCTAAGTAGGTTTATAGCTCCTGGGATAAGGCGTCTAAGTGCTAGGGGAATTATGACATAAATATAAATTTGAAATTTTTTAAGTCCTAGGCTTGCTGCACTTTCAAAAGTGTGCTTTGGTATGCTTAAAACTGCACCTCTTACTAAATCCATCATTTCAAAAACACCCCAAATACTAAAAACTACGATTGAGGCTGTTATAGCAGAAAAAGAAAAAATTGAACTTAGCCCAAAATAAACTATAAAAAGCCAAACAAGTTGCGGCATGATGCGGACTATTTCAAGACAAATTTTTAGTATTATATAGATAAATTTGTTTTTTGAACTCATTAAAACACCCAAAATAAGTCCGCCAATGAGTGATATTATAATAGAAATAAGTGAAATTTTAACTGTAATCCAAAGTCCAGCCATAAGGCGTAAAAAATTTGTTTCATTTAGTATGACATCAAACATAGCTCAACCTTTTTTCTAAAAGTGTAAGAGCTAGTGAAATTGGCAAAATGATTATTAAATACGAAATAACTAGCATAAATAAAGCCTCATTTGTCATATAATAAATACCCATAATATCTTTTGCAGCATATACTAAATCAGCCAACGCTACAACGCTAACAACCGAAGTTTCTTTTATTAAAAATATTATATTTGCAGAAATTGAAGCTAGGCTTATCCTAAATGCTTGTGGTAAGATGACATAAAAAATAACTTGATTTTTAGATAGACCTAAGCTTAAACCTGCTTCAACTTGGGCCTTTTCAACTGCTTCAAAACCAAGTCTAAAACTCTCAGCCATATAGCTTCCACCTAAAAAAGAAAGACCTATAACCGCACACTCAAATCCATCAAGTTTTAATCCAAGCTTTGGTAGAGCAAAATATAAGAAAAAAAGTTGTATCAAAAGTGGAGTATTTCTTGAAATTTCTATATAAATATCGCAAACTCTACTTAAAAGTTTAAATTTATGGGCTTTTATCCATGCTATAAAAAGTCCAATTATTATACTTATTGATATACCTAAAAATGCAAGTTTTATTGTTAAAATAGCCGCTTTAACAAACATCGGCGAAAACTCTTTTATAAACTCAAAATCCATAAATTCCATCTAATCCTTAATAATTTTATCACAAAAATAATTTAGACTATTTTAGCCTTATTTTCTTAAATTTAATAAAAATAAATTAAATTTGATATCTTTTTTCAAGCACTTTTAAGATATGTCTCATAAGCTCCAAACCTCTGCTTCTATGTGAAATTTTAAGTTTTGTTTCTTTGTCAATTTCACCAATAGTTTTATCAAATCCATTTGGAATAAACATAAAGTCATACCCAAAACCATTATTTCCTCTTTCTTCATTTATGGCAAATCCATGCATAAATCCATGAGTTGTATAATCTCCAAATTTTGAAGATATGGCGATACAGGCCGTGTAAAATGCTGGTGTTTTGCTTAAATTTAAAGCATTTAATTCATTTATTAGTTTTGCTCTATTGCTTTGGTCTGTTGCGTTAATGCCTGAATATCTAGCTGAGTAAATTCCTGGTTTTCCACCTAAAATAGGCAAGGAAATTCCACTATCATCACTTAAAGTAATAAAATCATTAATTTGATTTTTATCTAATGCATTAAAAATAGCCTTTGACTTAATAAGTGCGTTTTCTTTAAAAGTTTTTCCAGTTTCTTCTATTTCAAAAGGTGTTAAAATTTCATTTAAAGCATAAATTTCATAAGTTTTTAAAAAATCTTTTATCTCTTTTACTTTGTCCATATTGTGTGTTGCTAGGATTATTTTCATAAAATTATTCCTTTTTTAAAAAATAAGCTCTAATTTTATCTAAATTTTTAATTCATTTTAAGAGTTATGATAAAATAAACATTTTTAATTTAAGGAAATTATATGTTAAAAACTGTTTTATCGCTATCATTTGTTGTTGGAAGTAGGTTTTTTGGACTTTTTATAATACTTCCAGTTTTTGGACTTTATGCTTCAAATTTAAACAACTCAAACACAATGCTTGCTGGAGTTGCGATAGGAATTTATGCACTTATGCAGATGATTTTTCAAATTCCATTTGGTGCTATGTCTGATAAATTTGGTCGTAAAAATGTTATGAGTTTAGGGCTTGTTATTTTTATCATAGGTTCGCTTATTTGTGGTTTTACAAATGATATTTATTGGATGATTTTTGGTAGATTTTTACAAGGAAGTGGGGCAGTTGGATCTGTGGCTATTGCTATGATAAGTGATTTTACAAGTGAAGAAAAAAGAGGCAAAGCAATGGCGATAATGGGCATGATGATTGGCGCTGCTTTTGGACTTTCGATGGTTTTAGGACCTTATTTAAGTGCAAGATATGGGCTAGGAGTTTTATTTCACATAAGCACAGCTCTAACGCTCATTTGTATTATTTTACTCTATACAACTGTGCCAGAAGAGATAAAAATTTCTTCACTTCAAAAAAAGGTTTCTATAATTGAAATATTAGTTCAAAAAGATTTAGCTTTGATGAATTTAACAAATTTTTTACAAAAAATGCTTTTAACAATGACTTTTTTTGTAATTCCAATTGTGCTTGTTACAAAACTTGGATTTATGGAAAAAAATCTTTGGATAGTTTATAGCATATCTATGGTTTTTGGCTTTATTGCTATGGGAATGGCTGGATTTATGGGTGAAAAAAGAGGGCTTTCAAAAATGATTTTACTTTTAGGGATTTCATTTTTTATATTCTCTTATGTTTGTTTTGTTGTGGCTAATTCTAAAACACTTTTTATAATAGGGGTTATTTTATTTTTCATAGGCTTTAATATGCACGAGCCAATTATGCAAAGTGCGGCATCAAAATTTGCAAAATCAGACCAAAAAGGGGCAGTTTTAGGTGTATTTAATGCAGCTGGATATTTTGGAACATTTGTAGGTGGAATTGGCGGTGGTGTAATGCTAGAAAATCTTGGCATTCACTATTTAGCCGCTATAATTGCAATAATTTGTATAATTTGGTTTTTACTTTTAATAAGCCTTACAAATCCAGCAAATTTTAAAAATATTTATCTAAAAAATAGTGAAAATTTTGATTTAAGTAGTCTTGAAAATAGAGTTGGGTTTATAGAAGCTTATAGAAAAAATTCTGAAATTGTAGTGAAGTTTAATAACAAATTTATAAGCGAAAATGATGTTAAAAAAGCTCTTAATATAAAGGAGTAAAATGGCTAAAATAAATGGTGTAATTTATGCTGTTTGGTGTTTTTTAAGTATAGCAGTTGTTGTTATTTTATTTTATATAGTTCCTAAAAAAAACTATAAAATTCGTAAAATTTGGGCAAAAATTCAAAGATTTGTAATTGGCTATAAAATAGAAAAAATTGGCGAATTTGATGAAAAAGTAGATATGATTTTACTAAATCATAAAAGCATGCTTGATATTATCATTTTAGAAGAAATTTATCCTAAAAACCTAGCTTGGGTGGCAAAAAAAGAAATCGGAGAGTTGCCCTTTTTTGGTAAAATTTTAAAAACTCCAAAAATGATAGAGGTAGATAGAAAAAATAGCCGCTCAATTGTCTCTCTTATAAAAGATGTAAAAGATCGATTAAATAGTGATAGAGTTATTGCTATTTTTCCAGAAGGAACAAGAGGGCGTGGCGAAAAAATACTTAAATTTCAAGATGGTGCAAAGGTTTTAAGTCAAAAACTAAACCTTAAGATTCAGTCCATTGTTTTAAAAGATACTCTTTATAACTTTGATGTAAAAGAAGTTAAGATAAGAAGTGGAAAAATAAAAGTAAATTGCCTTGAAATGATTGACTTAAGCGAGCCACAAGATGAAAACTGGTATAGGAATTTGCATGAAATTATGCAAAAAACTTACGATGAGATGTAAAAATGAGCTTTAAACTTTTACTTTTAGTAGGATGTGGCGGATTTTTAGGTGCTATTTTAAGATTTTTAATTAGTGCTTTTTGCTTTAAATTCATGCCATTAAATTTTCCTTATGCAACATTGATAGTAAATGTGCTTGGTGGATTTTTAATAGGATATTTTACAAAAATGGGATTAAATTTAGAGCTAAAAAGCTTTTTAATAGCTGGATTTTTAGGAGCTCTTACTACTTTTTCAACTTTTAGCGTAGAAAACATAAACTTACTCCAAAATGCCAAATATGGATTATGTCTTTTAAATATAAGTTTAAGCTTAGTGCTTTGTTTTGGGGCTTGTTATTTGGCTTTAAAATTTAGCTAAAATAGTTAAGCTACTTTTTTCTTTTTTGCGTCTTTTTTATATTTTCCAAGTAAAAAATAAATAGGACAAAATTCACTAACGCCGCTTACTAGTGGTATCAAGCCTAAAAAACACCACCAAGTTGGATTTATAAGTCCAAAAATTAGTAAAATCAAAAACCCCAAAGTTATTCTTAAAACTTTATCTATAATATTCACAAATTTCACCTTTTATAATAGAATAATTTAAAAATTATATCCAATTTTAAGCTTATTTTATATAAAATGAGAAGTTATAATAATTTTTAAAGGCATTAAGTTGAAAAAAATAATAATTGTTTTATTTGTTGTGGTTTTAGCCATTTTTGGTTATGCAGTATTTGCTTCTGTGGATTCAAAAGATGTTTTAACCAAAAAGATCAATTGTGTTTTTAATAAAGAAAAAAGTTGCTATGATTTAGGAGTTCACTTTTTGGAAGATAAAACTTATGATTTAAACTCCTCAATTGTGTTTTTTGATAAATCATGTAATCTTAACAACCCACTTGCTTGCAATCACTTAGGATATATTTATCAAATTGGTGCGGCAAATAAACCAGATATTGATAAAGCAAAAGAGTATTATCAAAAAGGCTGTGATAAAGGTCTTGCCTTAGCTTGTAACAATAACGGTTATCTTTATGAATCAGTTGATAAAAATCTAAAAAAAGCTTTAAAATATTATGAAAAATCATGTGATCAAAATAATACTTTTGCTTGTAATCGTGCTGGCATTATTTATCAAGGCAATGAAAAAGACTTGGTAAAATCAATAAATGTTTTTATAAAATCTTGCAATAACGGAGATCCAACAGGTTGTAATAACTTAGCAGTGTTTTATCAAAATGGCGTTGTTGTTGAAAAAAATTTAAATTTAGCTGCTGAACTTTATGCAAATTCATGTGAGGCAAAAAACTACACAGCTTGCAATAATTTAGCTATTTTTTATCAAAATGGTATTGGTGTTGAGCAAAATCCAGCAACTGCAATTAAACTATATGATTTAGCTTGCGCAAATAATGAGGGCTATGCTTGCTCAAATTTAGGATATTTGGTTCAAAATGGTATAGGAATTGAACAAGATATTGAACTTGCTTTAAATCTATACCAAAAATCTTGTCAACTTGGCAATGAAACTGGTTGTAATATGCTTAATAGCTTAACAAAAGCAATAGAAGAGTTTAAAAAACAAAATAGATCTCAAACAAATAATTTTGAAACAAAAGAAGAGTCTTACCCAAGAATTGTTAGATAAGACTATTATAATTGGCGGTGGAGTAAGTGGGCTATTTTTAGCTGCGCTTTTAAACTCCACTAATATAACTATTTTAGAAAAAAATTCATCACTTGGTAAAAAACTTCTTGCAAGTGGTGGAGGAAAATGCAATATCACAAATGAAAATATCTCTTTTAAAAAAGATTCATTAAAGTATTATCTTGGCGATAAAAACTTTATAAATCAAATCATTTCAAATTTAAACTATTTAGAAGTTTTGGAATTTTTCAAACCTTTAAAATTTGAAAAAGTAAAAAACTCGCAATTTTTTTGCAAAGGCGATAAAGATGGTAAAAATGACTCAAAAAGTGTTTTAAATCATCTAAAAAGTAAAATCACAAACCCAAAAATTTATTTAAACAGTGAAGTTTTTGATGTTGTAAAAAATGATGATATTTTTAAAATTTATACAAATAATGGAAATTTTGAGTGTAAAAATTTAATAGTAGCAAGCGGTGGATTAAGCTGTCAAAATTTAGGAGTTAGCGATATAGGATATAAAATAGCTTCTAAATTTCATCACGAAATCTCTACTTTAAATCCAGCATTAGTTGGTTTTAGCGTTCAAAAAGATGAGTTTTGGTTTAAAAAAATAAGTGGAGTTTGTTTTAGTGCTAAGGCAAAAATACTTCAAAACAATAAAGTTTTAAGTGGCGATTTGCTTTTTACTCATCGTGGCATTAGCGGACCTTTGATGATGAACGCTTCACTTTTTTGGCAAAAAGGAAAAATAAGTATTAACTTTTTACCAAATTTTGATTTTGATAAATTTAAAAACTCAAAAAAACAAATTACTTCTATTTTGCCACTGCCAAAAAGCTTTATTAAAGAGTTTTTAAAAATTTCAAATTTAGAAGATAAGCAGTTTTTTAAACTCTCAAATTTGGAATTTCAAACTTTAAAAAAACTGCAAAATTATGAGTTTTCACCTGCTGGAAATTTCGGATATAGCAAAGCTGAGATAACAAAAGGTGGGATAAAAACTGATTTTATAGATGAAAATTGTCAAAGTAAGCTTGTAAAAAATCTTTATTTTATAGGCGAAGTTCTTGATGTTGGTGGAATGATAGGAGGATTTAATATCCATTTTGCATTTGCTTGCGCAAAAGCTGTGGCAAATTGCTTAAAAAATTAAGTTTTTATTTACACAGGTTAAAATTTTAATATCCATTGTAAAAGTAGTGTCCAAGCCCTATTGTGAAGATAAAATTTCCATAAAGAGAGTGTTCTATCCAACAAAGCATGGTTGAGTTTGATTTTAAATAAGTTTTTACAAATAAAATTCCACCAAAAAAACTAAAAACAACAGCTATTAAATTTCCATAAAGTAGATGCACAAGAGCAAATATTAAAGCATTTGTAAAAATAAATAAATTTTGATTTTTAAATAAATTAGTATATCTTAATGTAAAAAATATTCTAAATATAATCTCTTGAAAAAATGCTGATAAAATTGGGTATAAAAGCATTACTAAAATCCAGATATCTATTCTTTGTTTCGGTAAAAATAAAAAACTTTTTCTTGAAAAAATAAAAGTAAAAATAGTTAAAAAAATAGATAAAATTAAAAATCTTTTGAAAATATCTTTAAACTCATCAAATTTAAAACCTTTAAAAAGATTTAAATTTGATTTTTTTATATGATAAAGTGCATATAGGCTTCCGAGCCAAAGAGCAAAAAACATATAATTTTTTGGCAAAATTTGCAGCATAAAAAGAGCTGGAATAAGTAAAAATATTATTAAAAACTCAATATGTAAAAAAGCTTTCTTCATCAAAGCATCTTTAAGACTTTTACAACGTCACCTTTTTTATATCCATTTAACTCTTTTGGAATAACTAAAAGTGCAGCTTCATTATTTAAATTATTTACAATTGCACTTGAGCCATCTTTTTTACCTTTTAAATTCACCCTTAAAACTCCGTTTTTATCAACGCTCAAATTACATGCACTAAATTCTAAAAATGGTGATTTTTTTATATATTCTTCATCTAAAACTGCATTTATATAGTGATTTTTTGGTGCATTAAAAAAACTTTCAATTAAAGTTCTTACGTATAAAACGCACATTACCATTGCAGAAAATGGAAATCCAGGGAGCGCAAATATATATTTATCACCTGTTTTAGCTATTTTAATATGGCGTCCTGGCTTTATAGCTGCACCATTTATTAAAATTTGACAATTTTTGCTTAAAACTTCTTTTACAAAGTCAAAATCTCCCATGCTAACGCCACCTGTTGTAATTAAAATATCACAAAAATTAAGTGAATTTAAAATTTCATTTTTTACTGTATTTTCTTCATCTTTTACAAGTGGTAAAATTATTGGCTCACACCCCATTAATTTTAGCATTGAAGCGATTGCTATGTGGTTTGAGCTTCTAATTTGAGCATCATTTTCAATCATTTCGCCAAGATCTTTTATCTCGCTTCCGCTAGACAAAACGCAAACTTTTGGCTTTATGAAAACACTTATATGAAATTCGCCAAGTTCTGCTAGAATGGCTATTTCAGAATAGCTTAGTTTCGTGCCTTTTTTTATTAAAACTTCACCTTTTTTATAACTTTCACCAATTTTTCTAACAGCAAAACTTTTTTTAACTGGCTTTAAAATTTCTATAAAATCATCATCAACTTTTACATTTTCAACAGGCACTAAAGTATCGCTATTTTCAGGCATTAATGAGCCTGTGAATGTTTTAATACATTCATTTTCTTTTAGGCTAGAAATTTCAAATTTTCCAGCTGGATTGCTTCCTAAAATTTTAAATTTTTTATTATTTTCATCAAATTTAATTGCATATCCATCCATGGCTGAGGTTTTAAATTTTGGATAGTTTTCTTTTGCAATGATATCGGTTGCAATATAGCGGTTTAGGGCATTTGTTATGGTAACTTTTTCTATTCTGTTCCAAGGAATTATATTTTCTTTTAAAATTTCAAGAGTTTTATCATAATCCATAAATTCCATTTCATTCCTTTAAGAGTCCTGCACCAGCTAGTTTAAAAGAGCGATTTTTAGCATAAATTCGCTCACCATTTTTAACATCATATTTCCAAATAGGGGCATTTGCCTTAAAGTCTTCAACAAAATCATTGATAAGTTTTAAAGCAAGTTTTCTTTGTTTTGATGCTACTGCTGTAAAATATGAGCTTTCGCCAACTTTTACATCATCAAAAGAGTGCGCAAAAAAAAGTTTTACACCATCGTTTTTTAATTTTTCTTGCCAATTATTAAACCAATTTTGTAAAAGTGCTTCATAAATATCAAAGCTAAGTGCTTCGACATTATCATCATCTCTAATAATTCCACTAAAAGTTATAAAAGCACCTAGATTTTTATTTTTTATTTCATCGTACCATTTTTGATAAAGAGTATTTGTATCAAGCCCACCTTTGTAAATTTCTATTTTTTTCATAAAATTCCTTTTGTTTTTATCCACCACAAACTGGTGGTAAAATTGATACTTTATCTCCATTTTTAAGCTCTTTATCTAGAGCATTTATTATCTCATCATTTATGGCAACTGCTGATATTTCAATCCACTCTTTTAAGCTTTCATCTTTGTTTAAAATTTCTTTTAACTCAGCTAAATTTGAAGCTTTAATCTCTAAAGCATCTTTTTTTATAGGACCTAAAAACTCAACCCTTATCATTAAATTTCCTTTTTAAATTTTTAAACTCATTTTATCAAAAGTTAATAAATTGATATATAATAGTTTAAATTTTAAAAATCAAAAGGCACAAAATGAACATTAACGATATCAAAACACCAGCCTATGTCTGCTATCTCCCAAAACTTATTAGTAATTTAGAAATTTTAAAAAATGTGGGTGATGAGAGTGGGGCAAAAGTGCTTTGTGCATTAAAGGGTTTTGCCTTTAGCCTAGCAATGCCTTATGTTGATAAGTACCTTTGTGGGGCAACTTGCAGCGGACTGCATGAGGCTAAATTTGCAAAAGAGTTTATAAAAAATGGCGAAATTCATACCTATTCACCAGCTTTTAAAGATGAAGATTTTGATGAGATTATGCAAATTTCAAATCACATTGTCTTTAACAGCCCAAATCAAATTTCAAAATTTAAACAAATCGCACTTGATAAAGGCATAGAGTGCGGTCTTAGGATAAATCCAGAAAGCTCTTTTTCGCCAAAAGATATCTACAACCCTTGTGCGAAATTTAGCCGTCTTGGAACAACAAAGGCAAATTTATTAAAGGCTCTAAAAGAAGATAAGAGTTTGCTTGATGGCATTAGTGGATTTCATTTTCATGCACTTTGTGAAGAAAGCAGCCAAAGTCTAAAAAAGGTTTTGGATAAATTTAAAGCTGATTTTGGTGAGTTTATCGATGGGGTAAAATGGGTAAATTTCGGTGGTGGACATCACATAACTAAAAAAGGTTATGATATAAAACTTCTTATAAATTTGATAAAAGAGTTTAGGGATGAGTTTGGAGTTGATGTTTATTTAGAGCCTGGCGAGGCGGTTGGCTGGGAGTGCGGGGATTTGATAAGTTCTGTTTTAGACATAGTTGAAAATGAGAAAAATATCGCTATTTTGGATACTTCAGCTGAAGCTCACATGCCAGATACCGTGCTTATGCCTTATCGTCCAGCTGTTGTGGGTGAGAAAAAAAGTGGCAAGTTTGAGTATAGATTTGGTGGCAATACCTGCCTAGCAGGAGATATTGTGGGGCTTGAAGAAGGAAATGCTGATTATAGGTTTGATAAGCCTTTAAAAGTTGGTGATAGGGTTATATTTAAAGATCAAATTCACTACACCATTGTAAAAAACACAACATTTAATGGCATAAAGCTACCTGATTTAGTTTTGGTTGATGAAAACGGGGATATTATAAAAAAAATAGAGTTTGGATATGAGGAGTATCGCCGTAGAAATTAAATTTACAAAAATAGCTAAATTTATAAAAATTTGGCTATTTTTCCTTTAAGAAAAAAATAAAATTTTACTTAAATTATAGCATTTATAAATTTAATATAAATTTTATAAATTAATTTAAAAACTTAATAAAACAGATAAAAGAATAATTATATAACCACAAATATCTAGCTTATAAGCTATCAAAGAAAAAGATTAAAAGAAATATTCAAAAATAGCATATTTAAGTTAATTTTAATTTTAAAATCTAATTTTATTTTTTATGAAACAAAAAGAATAATTTTGATAAAGTTACTTATGAATAAATATTTTTAAAGGCAATTTTTATGGAAAATGAAATTTTGGATGCAAGAATTTTTTACTATTCGTTATTTTCCAAATTTTTCGTTTTTAGTTATGAGAGCGATAGATTTGAAGGTGTAAAAGAGGCTTTAAATTTGCTTTTAAATTATGCTATTGATGAAAAAAGTGCAATTTCACTTAAAAATTTGGCAGAAAATTTTGATGAAGAGCTTTTAATAACTGAGTATGATGATATTTTTCACTCACCTCCAAGTCCTGTAAGAACTACAGTAAGCTATTATAATGAGGGCTATGAAAGCTCACTTAGTTGTTTAGAGATAAAAAAAATATTAGCTAAAACCAAATTTAGAAAAAATAGCGTTAAATTTATTGAAAATGAGGATAATTTTGGGTTTTTATTTGTTTTAATGAGTGAGTTTATAAAATTTGGAAAATTAGAAGATAAAAATTATTTAGAGTATGCAAAAGAAATTTTTACCAAATTTTTAAATCCTTTCATTGATGAGTTTATAAGTGCTATTTATCTTCATAAAAGTTCAAATTATTATAAGGATGTTGTAAATTTGCTTATGAGTTTTGTTGAGTTTGAAAGAGTTTTTTACGGTACTTCAAAACCAATTTTACATAAAGAGATAAAAGTTAAAAACAATCTTTCAAGATCTGAAAAAATAAGACGAGAAGTCAATAAGTTGAAAAGAAGTAGAGGTAGTAGAGATGGATTCTAAAAGAAGAGATTTTTTAAAAAAATCAGCTATTAGTGCAGCTGTTGGAGTTGGCGCAGTTGGCGCTTTAGAGGCTAGAGAGCCAAGTAAAAAGATAAAAAATAATAGTGGTAAAAAACCTGAAATTTTATACCAAGAAACCAAAAGTTGGGAAATTTTTTATAAAAATTCAAAATAAATAAGGAGGTAAAATGTCGCAAGTTGATATACAAAGTCCAAAAATTGGACGAAGGTCATTTTTAAAAATGACAGCATTATCTGGTGCTTTAGCTGGTGCTTCAACTTTAGGTTCAGCCAAAGCTACTAGAGAAGCAACAAGTGATGAGCTTTCAAATCCATATCCTGGATCTAAAAAAGTAAGAACTGTTTGTACAGCCTGTTCAGTAGGTTGTGGAATAATAGCTGAGGTTTTAGATGGTGTTTGGATTAGGCAAGAAGTTGCTGAAGATCATCCATTTAGCGTTGGTGGGCACTGCTGTAAAGGTGCTGACATGGTTGATATGGCAAGATCATCAGTTAGGCTTAAATATCCAATGGTAAAAGAAAATGGAAAATGGAAAAGGATAACTTATAAAGAAGCTATTGAAAATATTGGTGCTCAACTAAAAAAATATATGGATGAAAATCCAGAACAAACTATGTTTATTGGCTCAGCCAAAATGAGTAATGAGCAAGCTTATTATATCCGCAAATTTGCGGCAATGTATGGAACAAACAATATAGATCATCAAGCTAGAATTTGACATAGTGCAACAGTCGCCGGTGTGGCGAATACTTGGGGTTATGGCGCTATGACAAACTCACTTAATGATATAGCCTTTTCAAAAGCTATAATTATATTTGGAGCAAATCCAGCAGTTAATCATCCTGTTGGCTTTAGACATTTTTTAAAAGCAAGAGAAAATGGTGCTGTTATGATAACTATAGATCCTAGATATACTCATACAGCTGCAAAAAGTGATTATTTTGCTCAAATTAGACCAGGAACAGATATAGCTTTTATATATGGAATGCTTCACATAATATTTAAAAACGGTTGGCAAGACAAAGAGTTTATAAATAATCGTGTTTATGATATGGAAAGCATTGAAAAAGAGGCTTTAAAATGGACTTCTGAAGTTGTTGAAGATGTAACTGGAGTAAAAAAAGAAACTTTATTAAAAATTACAGAAGTTTATGCTAAAAATCGCCCGGGAACACTTATTTGGGCTATGGGTTTAACGCAACATACAATAGGTACATCAAACACAAGACTTGCTCCTATTTTACAATTAGCTCTTGGAAATGCAGGTAAATCAGGTGGTGGATGCAATATTTTAAGAGGACATGATAATGTTCAAGGCGCAAGCGATGTAGGTTGTTTGAGTGAAAATTTACCAGGATATTATGCATTAAATGAAACTAGTTGGAGACATTATGCAAGCGTTTGGAAAGTGGATTATGAGTGGCTAGTATCACGCTTTGTAAGTAAAGAGATGATGCATAAAAGTGGCTTTACTCTTTCAAGGTGGTGGGCAGGTGTATTAAATGGTAAAAATGGAAATGATAAAATTCACAATGCAAACACTAGTTTAAAAGCACTTGTTGTAATGGGCAATGGTATAACATCAACTGCTCAACAAGTAAAAGTTCAAGAAGGACTTGATAATTTAGAGCTTTTAGTTATAACTGATCCTTTTGTAAATGAGGCTGCTGTTATAACAAATAAAAAAGATAATATTTTTATTCTTCCAGCTGCAACTCAATATGAATGTTCAGGCACCGTTGTAGCTACAAATAGAAGTGGTCAATGGAGATTTAAAGCAATTGAGCCAATGTATGAAAGTAAGCCTGATGAGTATTTTTTATTTGAACTTGCTAAAAAACTCGGTTTTTATGATGAGTATGTGAGATCTTTAGGCGATGGAAAAGGAAATTTTCAGTGGCCAGAAGATGCAACAAGAGAACTAACTAATGGTTTAAAAAGCATAGGATATACTGGCTGGACTCCTGAAAGGCTTAAAAACCACACTCTTCATTGGGAGAAATTTGATAAAAAAACATTAAAAGGCTTTGATGAGTGCAAAGGTGAATATTATGGACTTCCTTGGCCATGCTGGACTACAAAACATCCAGGAACTCCAAATTTATATGATATAAGTAAACCTGTAATGGATGGTGGAATGGGCTTTAGAAATAATTTTGGTTTGGAACATAACGGCATTAGTCAACTTGCTATAGATGGACCTATTGGCTCACCAATAAATAAAGGCTATCCTCAAATAACAAAAGATAATATTGAAGAGATTTTAGGCATAACATTAACTGATGAAGAAAAAGAGAAAATGGGAAATTCTTGGAGTACTGATACAAGCAATATAATTGCTGAAAAATGCATGGAACAAGGTATTTCGCCTTATGGAAATGCAAGAGCAAGAGTAAGAGCTTGGAATTTTCCTGATGAGATTCCAATTCATAGAGAGCCACTTCATTCAAGAAGACATGATTTAGCTAAAAAATATCCAAGCTATGAGGATAAAACAGATCATTATAGAGTTGATACTAAATATAAAAGTGTTCAACTTGCTAAAGACTATAGTAAAGAGTTTCCTATAAATTTAATTACAGGAAGACTTGTAAATTTAAACGGTGCAGGTATGGAAAATAGAGCAAGTCATTTCTTAGCAAGACTTACGCCTGAAATGTTTTGTGATATAAATCCAAATTTGGCTAAAAAATACGGTATTAAAGATGGTGATATGATGAAAATTTCTAGCCCAGAGGGGACTTGGATAAAGGTAAAAGCTAGATTTACTTATGCGGTAAATGAAGTATCTGTACATTTGCCATTCCACTTTACTGGTGTAATGCAAGGAGTTGATATGTCTAAGAATTACCCAACTGGAACGAGGCCATACGCAATAGGTGAAAGTGCTAACACAGTTACAAATTATGGATACGATATATTTTGTCAAATTCCTGAAACAAAAGGCGGACTATGCCGCATAGAAAAAGCCTAAGGAGTAGTTTATGTCAAATACAAGAATGAAATTTTTATGTGACTTGGATAGGTGCATTGATTGTCATGGTTGCACGGTTGCGTGCGATAGCGGGCATGAGCTACCTCTTGATCTAAGAAGAAGAAGGGTTTATACTTTTAATGAGGGTGTTGTTGGTAAGGAGTATTCAGTTTCAATTGCTTGTATGCACTGCAGTGATGCTCCTTGTGCACAAGTTTGTCCAGTAAATTGTTTTTATATAAGAGATGATGGAATAGTTTTGCATGACAAAGACACTTGCATAGCTTGTGGATATTGCTTATATGCATGTCCTTATGGAGCACCACAATTTCCTAGGAATGAAACTAAATTTTTACCAAAAGGTGTTATGGATAAATGCACTATGTGTGCTGGAGGACCCGAAAAAACCCATAGTGATGATGAGTTTCATAAATATGGTCAAAACCGTATAGCAGAAGGTAAAGTTCCACTTTGTGCTGCTATGTGTTCTACAAAAGCACTTTTGGTTGGAGATAAAAAAGTTGTTGATAAAATCTATAACGACAGAGTTAAGCTTAGAGGTTATAATACAGGTTCTTTAGGAACATTGGATGAATATCCTGGAAATTCTTGGAAGTAGTTAGTTTTTTACAGAAAGTAAAATTTAGATTTATGTTGGATTTATGTTGTATAATGATTAAATCTAATGTTTTTTAAAAGGTTTTAAGATGAGAAAAATTTTTATTTTGCTTTGCTCTTTTGCTGGGCTTTTTGCATATAATGAGGAATTTAAAAAAGCAATCCAGTATGATAGCAGCGTTTGGGGAAAAGCTAGGGTTGAAAATATAGATGCTTATTACAACCATCCTTTTGCCGAATGGTTTGTTTGGCTCCAAAGTAGTGGTTTTTTTGCAAATTTAGCTTTATTTGCAATAATTGCTGTCTTAGTTGCTTTTGTTGGGCACTATGCCATTGTAGGGCCAAAGTCATTTTCACACGATCATGGTAAGGTTTATGCTTTTAATGTTATAGAAAGGCTTACTCATGCAGTTGCAGCACTTTCTTGGGTCATCCTTGTTCCAACTGGTATTATAATGATGTTTGGAGAGGAATTTGGTGGAGGATTTTTTGTAAGATTATGTAAAAATCTACACGGAATAGCTACTATTTTGTTTGCTATAGTTTTACCATATATGTTCTTTAAGTGGCTTTTTAGAATGCTTCCTGCAACTTACGATGCTAGATGGGCGATTATGGTAGGTGGATATCTATCAAAGAATAAAAAACCAATTCCAGCAGGTAAATTTAATCTTGGACAAAAAGCTTGGTTTTGGGTTTGTATGGGTGGTGGATTTGTTATGGTTATAACAGGTGCTTTGATGTATTTTTTAGATACACAAATTCCTGTAGCAAATGGTGCGTTTTTAGGAATGACACAAATAGATATTTTAAGATTAAGTGCTATCATCCATAATATTTTAGGTGCAGCATGTGCTGTATTTTTGCTTGTTCATATTTATATGGCAGTATTTTGTATAAAAGGCTCAATCCACGCTATTATAAATGGATACAAAGAAGAAGAAGAAGTTTATATACTTCATCATTATTGGTATCAAGAACTTCTTAGAAAAGGTAAAATTAAACCTTCTGTTTTTGAAAAAGAATATACAAATTTAAAGCCAGTTAAATAAATGAACCCTATTGCTAATACTAAAATCATCAAAATTAAATCTTTTGAAAAGTTTGATTTTGATGATACCTTGGTAAGAGAAGCTAGGCTTAATATTTTTTTAAATGAGAAAAAAGTCATTTCATTAATGGCAACACCAACTGATGAAAAAGCCTTGGCCGTTGGGTATTTAATAAGTGAAAATTTAATAAATTCAATTAATGAAATTTTAGATATCAAAATTGATAAAGATAGCGAATTTGAAGCAAATATTAAATTTAAAATTTTAAACCCAAATGATACAAATATAGAAAATTTACAAAAAAACTCATCTATAATAAGTGGTTGTGGGAGTGCAAAAACTGCAAATTCATTTTTGGATATGAAAGGTGAGGCTATAAAAAACTCTTCAGTTTTTAGCTCAAGTTTAATTTTATCAAGAATGAGTACTTTTTATACAGAGTGCGATTTATATGAAAAAACAGGCTGTGTTCATACTGCAAAACTTTTTATAAATGATAGTGAGTTTTATATAGGTGAAGATATCGCTCAGCATAATACCATAGATAAGGCCGTTGGCAAAGCTATTTTAAATAAAGCAAATTTAGAAAATTCGTTTTTAATGGTAAGTGGAAGATTAAGCTCAGAAATGGTTGCAAAGGCCATAATGCATAAAATTCCACTTCTTGTTTCTAGAACTGCTGCCACATATCTAGGAGTAGTGCTGGCTAGAAAATTTGATCTTACACTTTGTGGTTTTGCAAGAGGAAACTCTATGAATGTTTATAGTTTTGAAAAAAGGATAATTTAAAAATTTATGGAAGAGTTTATTTTAAAACTAGCAAATGAAGATAAAAAGCTAAGTTGTGCAGCTGCTTTTAAAATAGCTAAAGAGCTAGATATTGATATATCAGAAGTTGGGAAAAAAGCCGATGAAATGGGTATAAAAATTTCTAATTGCGAGCTTGGACAATTTGGCAAATTTAAACATGATATCCCAAATGATGATGTAGAAATTTTTTTAAAAATTAAACCTTTTTTAGATGAAAAAAATAGAATTAACTGCATAGATGCAAGAAATATAGCTAAACAAACAAAAGGGTTTAAAGCTATAAGAGGTGTTTTAAAAAGTCATAAAATAGATGTTAAATATTGTAAATTAGGTTGTTTTAAAGAAAAGAAAGGAAAAAAAGTGGTTGTAAAAACTAAAATTTGGATAGAAAATAGTGATGGAGAACTTCTATTTGGCAAGGGCAAAACCGAGGTTTTAGATGTTATTGATCAAACTGGTAGTATAAAAAAAGCTGCAGAATTGTTGGATATGAATTATAAAAAATGCTGGAATCATCTAAAAATTTTAGAAAAAAACTTTGACAATGAGCTTTTTGAGACAAAACCAGGTGGTGGAAAAGGAGCAGGAACTTCGCTAAAACCAAAAGCTCATGAACTTATGAAAGCTTATAAACAACTACAAGCGGACATAGAGGAATTTTCCAATAAAAGATTTAAAGAGCTTTTTTTAAATAAATAAAACTTAACAAAGATTTGATATAATTAACCTTAGCTTTGAGTTCAAAGAAAACTTTATATAAAAAGGAAAAATTATGAAAATTGATTGTAGGAATTTGGAGTGTCCAACTCCTTTAATTAAAACAAAAGAGGCGTTAGAAAGCCTTAAAATAGGTGAAAGTTTAGAAATTTTAGTAAATAGCATTCCTCCAAGAGAAAATATTAAAAGATTTTTAAACACAAATGAGATTAGCTGTGAAATAAGTGAAAAAAATGGCGAAACTTTGATAAAAACCATAAAAACAAAAAATCTAATCTCGCCATCAACAGATGGTTATAACTGTGAAATTTTGCCCCAAAAAAGAAAAAAAGTTATATTTTTAAACGAAGATAGAACTGGAAGTGGCGAGGTTGGAAAAAATTTATTAAGCAAATTTTTAGGTGCTGTTTTAAATTTGGACAATAAGCCAGTTGCTATAATTTGTGTAAATAATGCCGTTTTTATGACTACAGATAGATCGCATGTTAGCTATCAAGTTCTTAAAAAACTAGAAGAAAATAAAATTAAAATTTATAGTTGTGGAAGTTGTCTTGAGGCTTATAAATTAGTTGATAAGTTAAGCATTGGCGAGATGACAAACGCCTATGAAGTAATGCAAATGTTAAGCGAATTTGAAGTGATAAAGCTTTGAAATATAGAAATTTTAATTTGACAAAATTTGTAAAAGCTGCTGGTTGAGCCGCTAAAATAGACCCGGCGGGTCTTAACAAAAGTTTAGATGGCATAGTGGAAAAAAGCAAGTTTTTACTATCAAATACGACACATAATGAAGATGCAAGTGTTTTTAAGATAACAGATGATATTGCCATTGTCCAAACGCTTGATTTTATAACGCCTGTTGTTGATGATCCATTTTTATTTGGTCAGATAGCAGCTGCGAATTCTTTAAGTGATGTTTTCGCCATGGGAGCAAAGCCATTAAATGCTCTAAATATAGTCGGTTTTGATAGCTGTCATTTTTCAAGTGAAATTTTAGCTGAAATTTTAGCTGGCGGAAAAAGTAAAGTCGTTGAGTGTGGTGCAGAGATTGTTGGTGGTCATAGCATAGAAACACCTGAGATGTATTATGGCTTAAGCGTTACTGGCAAGGTCCATCCAAATAAATTTTGGAGCAATAATACCTCTAAAATAGGAGATTTGCTAATACTAACAAAGCCTCTTGGAATGGGTATTTTAAGCACTGCGATTAAAGGCGATATGTTAAGTTTAGATGAGATAAAAGAGGCTATTTTCCACATGACTCAGCTAAATTTTTATGCGCTAGCTGCCCTAAAAGGTTTAAAAGTAAATGCTTGCACTGATGTTACTGGCTTTGGGCTTTTAGGACATGCAAATGAGATGCTTAATGATGAAATTTCCATTTCATTTTATAAAGATAAAATTCCTATTTTAAACGAAGCCATAAAGTGTGCAAATTTAGGTTTAATTCCTGGTGGAGCTTATAGAAATTTAGAATTTATTAAGAATTTTACAAATACCAAGCCTGATATAGTGCTTTGCGATCCACAAACAAGTGGCGGACTTTTGATAGCAGTTTGTAAAAAAGATGCAAAGATAGCTTTAACAAATTTAAAAAATGCAGGTTATGAAAACTCTCAAATAGTTGGTGAAACAGTCCCTAAAAAAGAGTTTGATATATATATTTAATTGATAAAATTTTTAAATTTATATACTTTTTATTTAAAATAAAATATAATTAAGCTACGAAAAAAAGGATATATTATGAAAAAAGTATTAGTAGCAATTTTATTTATAATTTTAGTTTTGGCAGGTGTTTTTTGGATAGTAAGCTCAAAAACAACCGATAAAATAGTTAATGAATATATAAGTGGCTTTAACATGAATATGCCAAAAGAATTAGATGTTAAGCACTCTTATACAAAAGAAGCTGGGGTTTTGCATATCGTAAGTGATATAAACTATACAAAAGAGTTTTTAAATATATTTGATGAAGATTTTATCGTAAGGATTAAAGTTGATATTCAAAATTCAGTTTTAAATTTAATCAAAGGATATGAAGCTAGTGGAACAATGGAAGCACTTAGCTATCAAGATGAGGTTAAAAAGATTTTTAATTCAACGAAGTTTTTGAAATTTACACTTAAAGGCGATAAAAACTCTTTGCATAATGGAAAATTTATTTTAAATGAGATAAATTTTAAAGATGATGATGGAAAAATTCATGCAAGTGAGTTTGTTTTGAATATGAATTTTAAAAAAAATCTTTTAAAATCCTTAACTCTTACTCAAAAAGGTTCAAGTCTTAATACAGATGAAATTTCTGCAAGTTATGATGAACTATTTTTTGAATACAAATATGATAAACCATTTGATATAAATGAAATTCTAACTCACGTAGCAAATTCAAACTCAAATAGCTTTATTAAAAATTTAGAAATAAAATTTGACGATTTTGATTTTTTTGTAGCAAACATATCTCAAGAAGATAAAATAAATGATAACAATACTAAAAAATTTGAGTTTAATTCTATCTTAAATGCAAATGGAATTCAAATAAAATTTAATGATGAGCGTTTGCCAGTTGATAAATTTGGATATAGCATCACGCTTGAAAATATCGGTAAAAGTTTTATAGATAAGGTTTTAAGAGCTGATTTTGCAACTTTAAGCGATGATGAAATAGAAAAATTTGGGCTTGAGTTTTTAGCACAAAATCCTAAAATTTCAGTAAATAATTTCGGCTTTAATGATAGTGATGGCAAAACTTTTAATTTAAATTTAAAAGCTGGGCTTGAAAATTTTGATGAAAGCAAGCTTTTAGATATTTTAAATTATGCTTTTTTAAGTGGCGATTTAAAAGTATCTAAGAAATATTTTGAACTATTTTTTGATGATTTAATGACAAAAGAAGAGATGTTTAAAGATGCCATTGTGACAAGCGGAATTTTAAAAGATGAAAAAGATAGTTTTGTAACTAACTTTGTTTATGATAAATCAAAACTCGATATTATCGTAAATGACAATGTTAGTTTAATGGGGCTTTTTTTGGGTTTTCCACTTGGCTCGCTAGAAGTAGATGAAGATGATTTTAAGCAAAGTGTTTTAAATTTAAAAACTTTAGTTTATGATATCGCTGCTTTTTATACATCCCAGGCTAAATTTGCAGATGAAATTTCAAACTCTGAGGCCTTTTTAAAAGTTAAAGGTAAAAAATGTATAAAAATTTCTACAAAAGACAGTGGTATTTTAGAAGTTTCAAAAGGCGATGATAAAGATGATGAAGCTTGCAATGATTTTTATAAACTAGATGAAGCAAAAGAGCTTATAAAAGAGTATGATTTTAGTAAAAATTTGATTTTTTAAATTTTTAATTACTTAAGATTTAATATATTTTTATATAGTCAAGCTATTTCATATGATTTATCAAACTTGCGTTATAGGCTGCGCCAAAGCCATTGTTAATATTTACAACACTAACTCCATTTGCACAGCTATTTAACATAGATAAAAGAGCTGAAATTCCTCCAAAATTTGCCCCATATCCTACACTTGTAGGCACAGCTATTACAGGTGAGTTAACAAGTCCTGCAACTACACTAGGTAGTGCTCCTTCCATTCCAGCAATTGCTATAATGACCTTTGCATTTTGAATTTCATCTAGATTTAAAAAAAGCCTGTTGATGCCAGCAACACCAATATCTACAATTTTTTTAACTCTATTTCCTAAAAACAAAGCTGTTTCATAAGCCTCTTCAACTACAAAATTATCAGATGTTCCAGCGCTAATTATAGCTATATAGCTTTTTGTAAATTCAACATTTTTATTTATAATTGTTATAGTTTTGCCGATTTCATTAAATTTTATATTTTTATGATCGCTTTTTAAGTGTTCATAAGTATCAAAATTTGTTCTTGTTATTAAAACATTTTGGTTATTTTCAGACATTTTTTTTGTTATAGATAAAATTTCATCTTTACTTTTTCCATCTCCATAAATAATCTCACCATTTCCATTTCTAAGTTCTCTTTGAATATCGATTTTCGCACATCCTATATCATCAAATGGAAAATTTTTTAAAAAATTTATCGCACTTTCATCGCTTATTTTCCCTGATTTTATGTCATTTATAAAATTTAAAATTTCATCTTTTTTCAATTAACACATCCTTTTTTAATCCTTTTAAATCAAGCGTGATTTCGCCACTAAATTTGGAGTTTATGTTCTTAATAATATTTTTAAATTCGCCGTCGTTAATAAATTTTTGCATAGCAAGGTAGGGCATTTCAATCTTTAAATTTACACCATCAAATCTAGCTCTTATGTCGTTATATCCATATTTTGTGAGCAAATTTTCAACTCCTTGAACTAATTTAATATCTTCTAAATCATATTCATAATTATAAGGAAATCTGGTTAATAAACAAGGGCGCGAAGGTTTATTAAATGTGCTTAAATTTAGCATTTTAGCTAAATTTCTAATCTCTATTTTACTCATAAAATCAAGCGGAGATATTACGTTAAGTTCTTTTGCAGCTTTAATCCCTGGTCTAAATTCGCCCAAATCATCTTTATTTGTTCCATCTGCAATTGTGCTATTTTTAAAGCTGTTTTTTATGGTATTAAAAATTTGTTTTTTACAGATATAGCAACGCTCTATCGGATTTTCATCTATATCATAAACTTTATCAATTTTTAAAATTTGATGATTTAGCGAGTTTTCTTTAGCAAATTCTATTGCCTCTTCTATCTCAAATTTTGACATATAACCTGTCTGAATTGTTACGCAAATTGCATTTTTACCTAAAATATCTGTAGCAACTTTTGCTAAAAGAGAACTATCAACTCCTCCAGAATACGCTATGACTAAGGAGTTAAATTTAGAAATTTCACTTTTTAGTGTTATTAAGTTTTTTATATTCATTTATGGCTTCATCTTGTATTTTAGTAATTGGCAAACCGTATTTTATGGCTAAATTTCTACATCGATCAAATTCTGGTTTTATTTTATAACTTTGACCAAATTCAGAGATTTTTATATCTATTTGACCAAATTTAGTTGTTATTTTGGTTATTTTCCTAGGAAGTTGGGTTTTTGTGATCTTATATTCTCTCGTGCCTATGCTGGTAGTATGCTCAAATAAAATATCTTTCATTTTGCTAGAGTCTTCGTTGTTGCATAAGATTGTAATTTTTGTTGCAACTCTTGATTTTTTGGTATAAATAGCACTGCTAAAAACATCTAATGCGCCACTTTCAAGGAGTTTTTCACATGTAAAAGCAATGTTTTCAGCACTCATATCATCTAAATTGGTCTCAATAATAGTTTGAGTTAAGGTATTTTTATCTTTACTGCAGATAAAAACCCTTAAAGCATTTGGAAAATTCAACTCTTTGCTTCCTGCTCCGTAGCCTATCTGTTCTATAGTAAAGTTTTGAATTTCATTAAAACTTTTGCATATATTTTTTATGATGGCTGCACCTGTTGGGGTTGTAAGCTCGCAATTTGCTCTGCCTATGCTAATTGGAATATTTTTTACTATTTGGCAAGTAGCTGGAGCAGGTACATTTAAAATCCCATGTGCACACTTTACAACTCCTGCACCAAGCTCTATTTTAGAGGCGTGAATATCACTTATGTTTATGGCTTCTAGACAAATCGTGGCACCTACTATGTCTATTATAGAGTCAATTGCTCCAATTTCATGAAAATGAACTTTATCAAAAGGAATATTGTGTACTTTTCCCTCAGCAATTGCAATATCTTTAAAAATCTCAGTTGATTTTTTCTTTACAAAGTCACTAAGTGTTGAACTATTGATGATTTTTTCAATATCTTTGAAATTTCTTTCGTTGGTAGAGTCCTTATAAGTTACATTGAATTTGGTTGCACTTATTCCTGATTTTAGAATTTTTTTAGATGAAATTTCATATTCTTTTTCTAAATTTAGTTTTTTGAGTTCATTTTTTAAGTGCTCAAGTTCCACTCCCAAGTCAAGCATAGCACCGATAAACATATCTCCACTTATGCCACTACTTAAGTCAAAATAAAGCACTATTTACTCACTTTTGGAACACTCATAGAACCTGCTGGTAAAATTATAACTTTTACATCTTTACCTAACTCACTAAATGCGTCATTAACTGCTTTTTGCAAGTTGTGATATGGTTTTAGATGGACATCTTTCATCTCTTTGTCGCTTAAGTCACTAACAGCCCAAGTTTGTGCAAATAGTGAGATTTCAGCCATTTTAGCAGCTTTATGATAGCCTAGCTTATACTCTTTTTCTATTTTTTGAAGAACCTCTTTTGGAGTTGGTGCTGATGCCATCAAATCATAAAATGTTTTTGGACCAATTCCTGTTCTACATTTTGCAACAAGTATTAAAATTCCACCATCTTTTAGAGCAAGTTTAGCATTATCTAAAGCTTTTTGAGATTGGTAGAGGTCTACATCCATAGGATATGGTGCTACCGATATTACAATATCAGCTTTTTGTGGAATTTCTACACAAAATACTTTATCTGCCTTTTCTATACATTCATAAAAAGTATCGCTTAAATTTCCAGCACTTACATGGCAGATGCTATGATCTTTGTCTAAAACAGTCATAATTGCAAAAATATCAATATCTTTTAATACTTTCATTGCATCCATCATGTCTTCATGGACTGGATTGCCATCTAGTTTTAGGGCTTTTGCATCAGCGCTAAGTGCAAGCTTATGATTTTGTGTAATTGTTTCATAAGATGCAACTCCTGGTAAAAAAGATTTTCTTCCTCCTGTATATCCTGCAAAATAGTGTGGTTCAACCGAGCCTATAACTATAACTTTTTTAGCCTTTGCTACTATGCTATTTAAATACATTTGAGTTTTATTTTTTGATTCTCCAAGATAAGTCATATCATCATTTTTTGCATTGTGGCTGTGAATTTCGTTTTTGCCTCTTATCTCGTTGAAAATCTCTTTTCCAAATATCATCTCATATTCATCATCTGTAGGATCTCTGTGGCATCCATTTGCAATTATAAATACCTTATTTTTATCTTTAATCTTTGGATAAATTTGAGATAGAACTTTTGCTGTTGGGGTTGGTCTAGTCCCATCATTTACTATGATAACAATTTTTTCTTTTGTATCTATAAAATCATCAAATGATTTTTGATTTAGCGTTTTGTTAAGCGCCTCTTTTATTAGGGTGATTTCATTAAATTTATCAACTTCATTAGGCTCAAAAATGCCTATTAAATTTTCTCTATTTATATCTATGGTTATTTTCTCATCTTTTCCATAATTAACACAAATATTCATGAAATTTCCTTTAAAAATTTTAGTAATCAGACGATTATACGAATGATACATAAAGATTTATTAAATTTAAATAAATTTTAAAAATTAGTGTGATAAAATTATATTACTGTTAAAAAAGGAGGAGCAAATGAATTTTTTGACTCACTTAAATGAAAGCACTCAGTTCATAATCCAGTTAATTGTAGTGCTTGGTTGTTTGTTTTATGGTGCTAAAAAAGGCGGTATGGCGTTAGGAATTTTAGGTGGAATTGGCTTAATCATTTTAGTATTTGGTTTTAAACTTCCACCAGGCAGTCCTGCAACTAGCGTTATTTTGACCATATTAGCTGTTGTTGTGGCAAGTGCGACTTTGCAAGCAAGTGGTGGACTTGATGTTATGGTTCAAATTTCTGAAAGAATTTTAAGAAATAATCCTAAATATATCTGTATTTTAGCTCCAGTTATTGGTTGGACTCTTACAATACTTTGCGGAACAGGACATACTGTTTATACTTTGCTTCCAATTATTTACGATGTAGCTATAAAAAATGGTGTAAGACCAGAAAGACCGATGGCTGCCACAACTATTTCTTCTCAAATGGGTGTGATATCAAGCCCAGTTTCTGTTGCTGGTGTTTCTATGGTTGCTATATTATTAAGTTCAAAAGTTGATATTCCAGGTTTTACAAGCTATGTTGATTTATTAAAACTTACCATACCAGCTACTCTTATAGGTGTTTTGATAATAGGCATTTGGTCTATGTTTAGAGGAAAAGATTTAGACAAAGATGAGGAATTTCAAGAAAAGCTTAAAAATCCTGAAACTAAGAAATTTATTTATGGTGAAACTGCCACAGTTTTAGATAAAAAACTTCCAAAAATTAATTGGGTTTGTATGTGGATATTTTTAAGTGCTATTGCAATTGTTGCTATTGTTGGCTATTTCGACGAGCTTCGTCCTGCATGGCCAAATGCAGCTGGAGTTATGAAGCCATTAGGAATGACTCCTACCATACAAATTTTTATGCTTTTAGCAGCTGCTATTATTATGATAGTATCAGGTATAAAATCATCAAGTATAGCAAAAAATCAAATCTTTAATAGCGGAATGGTTGCATTGGTTGCTATATATGGGATTTCATGGATGGCAGATACCATGTTTAAGGCACATATTGATCTTTTAACCGGAACTCTTGGAGAGATGCTCAGGGCTTATCCGTGGGCTTATATTATAGTTGCTATTTTGATTAGTAAATTTCTAAATTCTCAGGCCGCAGCAGTTGCAACTTTTGTTCCTTTGGCTTTAAGTATAAATGTTGATCCAGGCCTTATTATAGCCTTTGCATCAGCATGTTATGGATATTATATACTTCCTACATATCCAAGTGATTTAGCGGCGATTCAATTTGATAGAAGTGGAACTACAAAAATTGGAAAATATGTTATAAATCATAGTTTTATACTTCCAGGATTAATAGGTGTTTTATCTTCATGTGCTGCTGGATATGTACTAGCTAAAATATACGGATATCTATAAAAAGGAGTTTATATGAAAACTATAAAATATGATGATATAAAAAATGGTGTTGCAAAACTCTGTAAACAAGCTTGTTGTGTTGTAGCACCAGATTTAAAACAAGCTTTTAAAAAAGCAGGAGAAGATGAGAAATCACCACTTGGTAAGAGTATAATAGGCACAATTTTAGAAAATGCCGATATAGCTGAAACAACTGGCATTCCATTGTGCCAAGACACAGGAATGAGCGTTGTGTTCGTTGAGATTGGGCAAGATGTAAGAATAGAAGGTGGCTATATAGAAGATGCTATAAATGAGGGCGTTGCCAAAGGATATACAGAAAATTATCTTAGAAAATCAGTTGTAAATGATCCAATTTATGAGCGAAAAAATACCAAAAACAATACTCCTGCAGTAATACACACAAGAATTGTAAAGGGTGATTTTTTTAAAGTAAGGCTTGCACCAAAAGGCTTTGGAAGTGAAAATAAAAGCATACTAAAGATGTTGGTTCCAGCTGATGGACTTGAAGGAGTTAAAAAGGTATTTTTAGAAGCTGTTGAGCTTGCTGGACCAAATGCCTGTCCTCCTTTGGTAATTGGTGTTGGAGTTGGTGGTACTATGGAAAAGGCAGCCTTAATGGCAAAATACGCAGCCGCAAGAGATGTGGATAGCAAAAATGAAGATTCAAGATATGCAAAGCTTGAAGATGAGCTTTTAGAGTTAGCCAACAAAACAGGCGTTGGACCGCAAGGACTTGGTGGAACCAAAACAGCTGTTAAAGTAAATGTAGAGTGGTATCCAACCCACATAGCAGGACTTCCAGTAGCTATTAATATAAATTGTCACGCTGCAAGACATGCTGATTTTGAACTTTAAGGAGATAAAATGTCAGATGCTAAAAAAATAACTTCACCTCTAACTAAAGATGTCATAAAAACTTTAAAAGCCGGAGATATGGTTTTAATAACTGGTACTATAATAGCAGCAAGAGATGCGGCACATAAGGCTTTAACCGAGGCTTTGAAAAATGGAGAAAAACTACCTGTAGATCTTAAAAATCAAACCATTTATTATGTAGGGCCATCTCCAGCACGCCCAGGAGATGCTATAGGATCAGCTGGTCCAACAACAAGTGGTAGAATGGATAAATACACTCCAACAATACTTGATCTTGGTGTAAATGCCATGATAGGAAAGGGCTATAGGAGTAAAGAAGTAGTCGAAAGTATGAAGAAAAACTGTGTTGTTTATATGGTGGCAATCGGCGGCACTGGAGCTTTGATAAGCAAAAGTATCAAAAAATATGAAGTTTTAGCTTATGAAGATTTAGGTCCTGAAGCCATCGCAAGACTTGAGGTTGTTGATTTTCCAGCAATTGTTGCGATTGACTGTGAGGGAAATGACTTTTACAAAGCAGGTCAAGCACCATATAAAGAAATTTAAATCAAATTTGGGTCAAATTTGGCCCAAATTTTATAGCTTTATTTAAAATTTTAAAACTGCGTTTATTTTTATTTTTAGAATTATCATTAATATAAAAAAATCAAATTTAAAAAGGTCAGAACTTGACAAATTTACAGATTAGAATTAATTTTTATAATTTATAGCCTTATTTTTCATCTTCCCCAAATTTTTTC